>Ga0302252_1000006_pt1 | contig 525380 bp, 548 predicted proteins | sample AAG_RA_Leu_MG_FD_193511 | JGI IMG/M metagenome (GOLD analysis project Ga0302252, IMG submission 193511) | Enriched activated sludge microbial communities from anaerobic digester in WTTP, New Holstein, Wisconsin, United States - AAG_RA_Leu | ecosystem: Engineered > Bioreactor > Anaerobic >... | reverse complement strand
TCTTTTCAAAGAGCAGGCTGGAGAAGAGCCTCTGGGCTCTTCGATTTGCCGAATCTCGTAGAGATGAGGCAGTTGAGGATTCGAACGAATCCTCAACTCTGGTGGCGCAAGAGGGGGGCATCGCTTTACCAACATAGGTTTTCTACAGAGCAAAAAATTTCAAACGCAATCGGGGGACCCGATTACACCCGGAGAGTGAATGGGGCCCTCCGATAACCACACAATTTTCACGCTTCCCGGGTGAACACCCATTGGTGCACGGTTCTCGATAGCAGAAAAATGAGAATTATTTCCGGAGCAGCACGAGGGCCTCGTCCCGCGTCCCGCAGATAGTGAAAATTTTCGTGAACCCGGCAATCTCGAAGACCTGCCGGACCTGCGGGGCGAGCGAGCAGAGGGCAACGGTCCCGCCACCCCTCAGGATCACGCGGCTTGCGCTGAGCATCACCCGCAGGCCGGCGCTCGCGATATAGGTGGTGCCGGTAAAGTCAAAGATGACCCGGTGCATCTTCTCCGGGGGGATCGCCCGGATCATGGCCTCGACATCCGGTGCGCTGGCCGCGTCAAACCGCGGCACCAGCGGGATGATGGTGATCCCATCCGTAGTTGTGATCAGTGGTTCCATGAACACTCCTCTTTAGATCTCCGTTTTACCTTCAAAGGTATTGGAGTGATCGGTATGGGGGACCGGATCCACCGCCTTTATCCGTTGCCGTTCACAACACACATGCCATGAGAAAGACCGCATTCACCATCTTCCTTGTACTGCTCCTCGCGCTCCTTGCAGCCGGGTGCACCTCGGCATCGCAGCCCGCTGCGCCGGCAGCGGCAACACCTGTCCCGGCCGCAACGCAGGCCGCACCGGCACATGCTCCCGCAGCAGCGGTCCCGGACCTGGTCGGCACCTGGAACGGGACCATGCAGGGCTACGAGGAGGGCAAAGGGTACATGGACATGAGCAAAGACACGATGAGCATGGTCGTCACCGAACAGAAGGGCAGGATCTTCTCCGGTCACTATGTCTTCGTGCTCCAGACCCGCCAGATCGAGCTGCCGTTTGCCGGTATCATCGGCGCTGACGGAACATCGCTCTCCATTGTCGAGAACGCCAACGGGTACACCACCGGCACAGTCAGCGGGAATACCATCGAGCTGACGCACATGGACGACGCCGACCCGTACAGTGTTGCCATCGACACGCTGAAGCGGGTGTGAACCGGGATTTTTTCCCTTTTTTTTCATCCTCCGGCAGAAGGTATCCGCCGGAGAATTTCCGGAAGCAATCACGGGACTATTTCGCATCTCCCCGCCGGTAACGTTTTCATCCCGCAGGTGGGTTCCCGCCCCCGGACCCGCGGCATTTATCCCTGAAATGCACCAACCCCACTGGCATGAGACCAATCACATTCACCATGCTCCTTGTACTCGCGCTCGCGCTCACTGCCGCCGGCTGCACCTCCGCACAGCCACCGGCAGCACCGGTCACCACCGCAGCAGAAACCCCCGTTCAGGCACCGGCGGCCTCCGTCACTGCCGTCACACCGAACCTCATCGGCACCTGGTCCGGCCCGATGCAGGGATATGACGAGGGCTCCGGGTTCTCGGATTACAACAAAACACCGATGTATATGGTCATCACGGAACAGCAGGGCAGGATCTTTGCCGGCTACCTCACCTTCGGCATGACCGGCACCGAATCGCGCTACCCGGTGGCAGGCGTCATCAGCCGCGACGGCAGTACGTTCACGCTCACCGAGAAGGACAACGGATACTCGCAGGGCGCTATCATCGCACCGGACGAGATCGAGATCACCTGGGCGAAAGACGCCACGCCCTTCAGCGTTGCGATCGACACGCTCAAGCGGGAATAATACCGGGGGACAAAACCCCCAAAAACCCTTTTTTTACAGCGCTCCTTCCCGTTCCCGGAGGGTGCGGTACAGCTCCCATCCCGAATACGCGGCAACGGCAAGGAACCCGACAGCAAAGAGGATCCAGAACGGGACCGCAAGGCCGCAGGCGCCCTCGATATGCGTGGTCTCGTACACCCACTCGCAGTGCGAGGAGAGGAACCCGATATTGAAGACCGCTATCGCCAGGCAGACGATGCAGACCGCCCCGTAGGCAACAGAGTCCCAGGGCCGCGGGAGGAGCTCGTTCATAGGTAATGGAGAATGTGCCGCGGGGGAGCATAGAATTTTCCCTTTTTTTACAAAAACCAAAGAAAGCCTCAATACCCCGCATCCCCAACAGGTGGCTGGTATGGAACAGCTTCTCCGCGACACCGCGTACACCGGCGCCGCTCTCTGGGCTGCCGGCTACCTTGCCTCCATGGCGGTTTATTTCTCGGGGCTTGACTACGACTTCTGGGGAAAGGTCGTCCTCGCACTCTACATCCCGTGTGCTGCCGTCTTCGCGTTCTGGTACTTCTCGGACCGCACGCTCTCCCTGCAGTACTATGCGGGCGTCGGGCTCGCGTGGAGCCTCATCGCCATCGTGCTCGATATCCCGTTCATCGTCTTCCGGTTCGATGCATGGCACTACTATTCGTGGGACGTGTACGTGTATTACACCGCGATGCTCCTCATCCCGGTTGCAGCCGGCCTGTACATCCGCGGGCAGCACCCGACAGAAATGGGGAGAGAGGGGGGAGACAAACCAAGGGATGAAGCCCATTGACCCCCCAGTAAATTGAAAACTTTTCACCAACATTCTTGCCCAGCGAGGCCCCGATCAGGCGGCCGGGCGACCCCCGAAGGGGGTGGGGATGCTCATAATTTTTTAAATATTTTGTGAAGTTATTTCACGATAAAAAAAGGCCCGCACCTCACGGCACCAGGTTCCCGACCGCGCCAAGCACGAGCACGAGCGGCGTGAAGCAGAGGACGGTGAGCACGAGGAGCGCGATGCCCCAGACCGCCACCTCCTTAATCCAGGCGCCGGGCGGGAGCGCCTCCGCCTGCCGGGTCAGCGGCTGGAGGTCCTCGTCGCAGAAGTGTGCAATGAACCGGGCGCAGTAAACGGTCAGGAGCGGGGAGAGGAGGAGGATTAGGACCGGCCCGATATACGGGACGAGCGCCAGGAGGTTGAGGAATGCGGTAACGACCGCAAAGACGAGCGCGATCACGCCAAGCCCGATGTAGTAGTTGACCAGCCCGATCCGGTCGAAGATGCCCTTGATGGCGGGCAGGTTGAAGGCCTCGCGGACGCTCCCTGTCCGGGCAAAGCGGACCGTGCCGATCACGATGTAGTTGACCGCAAAGAAGACGAGGATGATCCCGACAATCACGAGCGCGGCAAGGACGACCCATGCCGCGAACGAGCCGAGATAGCCGGCGGCAACGAGCGTTGTGCCGGAAAGGAAGAGGATGAGCGGGACGAAGATCCAGACGAGCGGGATGGTGCCGGCCCGGATGCCGTCGAGCAGGAGCCCGGATGGCCGGTCGAACCCCGGCACCGTCTTCCCGCCGCGGAGCAGTCGGACCAGGTAGCCGGTGAGGAGGAGGTCGCAGACGATCCCGGAGACGATGATGAGGGCGGACTCGGTCCACGGCACGAGGCTCCAGTGGATCCTCATCCCCTCATAAACGCCCCGGGAGGTGAGCAGGGAGGTGAGCAGCGCCCAGGGTATCCCGAGGAGGACGAGGACGAGCCAGCGCTGCCAGCCCCGGACCAGCGCGTCGCGGGTGAAGAAGAACGACTCCGTAATATACCGGTCAACATCCATGCGTGGTCAAACGTGTGCCGGAGGAGTAATAAAGACACCGCCGCCGGACTGGAACAAAAAAAAGAGGTCAGCCGCCCGCAACGATGGATATTGACGATGCCCAGAAGTCGTTGCGCGACCCTCCTTCGGTCCCGGACTTCAGGACACCGGTCACGAGAACCCGCTGCTCGTTTTTGAGTCCTTTGATGGAGAGTGCAGGCATGGGTGTACCTTCCGGTCTCACCATCCCGTCATACCAGACATAGACGCTCATCCCTTTCTGGGTGAGGATGAAGCAGGGGCGGTCGGAGGCGCCGACCTCCGAGGCTTCGCCCCAGACGCTGATCTCCTTCTCGTACACCCGGTTCTTCAGCAGGCCGTCAACGCTGTCTGCACCGGCGGGGAGGGCCGTCACGACGCCGATGGTGGCGACCGGGGCGGCCGTTGTCGCAATGGCCCGGGCCGGTTCCGGCGTGACGGGCGTGGTAACCTGGGCCGGTGCGGGTGTCGTAACCAAGGCTGTCACTGCGGGCGCCGGTGCGGGGGATGCCGAATCTCCCGTGCAGCCGGCCGCGAGCAAACAGAGGACCAGGAGCGCCAGGGGCAGGGCTGACAGGGATATCTTCTTCGCGTGCATAATCCCCGGTTGGTACAAAGGCCATATCAATGCTCCCAAAAAAGGAGGACATGCTTCCCCGCACCTATTCGCCGGATCGCTGCTGGTCGTTCCTGGTGATCTGCGTGATGCAGGCCCCGCCGATGACGGCAGGGATGAGCACGACCAGGATCGTGATGCCGTCCGCCGCCCTGCCAAGGACGAGGATGAGGAGGATTATGAGTGCCATCTCCACACCGGGTTCGATGATCGCGACGGTGAACACCTGTTTCTGTGCCCGGGGGAGAGCGGTCTTTTGCTCCTCCATGCCAAAAAAAGGGGAGACCGGGGGAAAAAGATACGGATCCGGTGCCGCGGGGCCTGAGTGAACGGGGCAAAGCGCATAAGTCCGATAACCGCCCACCACATAGCCATGAAGTACACGGCACGGCACATCCGGCGGTTCCTTGAAGAAGGAAAGATCGACGCCACGCTCTGGAAGAACCACTTCTGTGGGCTCCTGCCGACCCAGGTGCCGGTCTGCGAAGAGTGCAGCGAGTTTCTGGACCGGACCTGTCCCGGCGGGAAGGACCCGGTCGAATGCTTCCTTGCCAAAAAACCGGAACCCGAAGCAGGCGACGACGGAAAGAAGAAGAAACGCGACCCGATGCTCGGCCTTGGCGCGAAGGGGCCAAAGGCGCACGGCACCGCGCTCCCCCGCGACCAGTCCAAGATGTAAGAGAATACCCACGGGTTCTCCGACACTCCCGGGCGACATCAATGACGAAAACGCCGTCTGCACTATTTCCAGATCAGGGTAATTCCGATTTTTCCCTATGAAATTGTGCACTCTCCCCCGTTTATCGTAAACGAAAACCGGAAAAGACAACGGGCACTCAGTCAGATCGTAAAGGTATCCTGCTCTGTAGAAAACCTATATTGGCAAAGCGATGCCCCCCTCTTGCGCCACCAGAGTTGAGGATTCGTTCGAATCCTCAACTGCCTCATCTCTACGAGATTCGGCAAATCGAAGAGCCCAGAGGCTCTTCTCCAGCCTGCTCTTTGAAAAGAGCAGTCTTCCCCCGTGGGGGATGCTGTGGGTCTTCAGACTCGCAGCAGGAGAATGCGGAGAGGACGCTAGTCCTTCCGCAGGAGAAGATCATTATCTTCTCCTGAACGCTTCTCGTTCTTCGACCCTGGGCGCAGTGCGATGAGACGAGTTCGATTAACAGTAATACGTCGTCATCGCAAAGCGGGGGTTGCATCAGCGGCGGGGTCCGACTGGTTCAAAGAACCAGGAGGAGGAGAAGATTTCTTGGGGAAATCTTCGACTGCAGAATCATGAAAGTCGAAGAACGCTATCGCGTTCTTCTCCAGTCTCATCTCTGATGAGATTCGACACCCCCAAGAGCGTTAAAAATTTTCAATTATTCTACAGAGCAAAGTATCCCAAAAAACTGTCCCGGAGTAAAAAACGTCCTGCCTGCCGTCCCGCCCTGCAGGTGTTACAAAAAGTCAGACCCGGTCCTCGTCTTCCTCTTCGAATTCCGGCCAGATATAATCGTCCGCGGCCGGGTCCTGCATATCGTCTTCAGGTACCCGGAGATCCTGGTACGGGTCCTCCCCGGGGTGCCGGGGGTCCCATGCTGCCTCCCGCGGGTCACGCGGGCCCTGGCGCGGCGCTGCCTTTGCCGCCCGGGTCCCTGTTCCCTTCTTTGCTGCTCGTGCCATCTGTTCCACACCTCCCGCTGGTCCAGAAAAAAATACAAAAAATCAATCCTGCTGCCGGGATAAAAACATTTGCAAACAGGACAGGCCGCGGGGGATCAAAAAATTGGGTGGGCCTGAGGGAAAAATCATGCCCTGCCCTTCTTCCGCAGCAGGAGCCACCCGGCGTTGGCTGCGGGCACCAGGCCACAATGCCGGTCACGAGCGCAGGCAGACGATGGTGCGGCCGTGCTTTGTGCAGGGCGGCGTGTACATGAGCGTTTCCCCGATACCCGGGAGAAGGGCGGAGGGGCTCTGATACGTTGTGCTCTTGTCCGGAAAAAAGGATTATGGCCTGCGGGCCAGGAATGCCAGCGCGGCAAGGCCGGCTCCACCAATGGCCGCAAACGGCAGTGCTGCTGATTTTGTGGTCGGGACCGGTGCTGGTGCTTCCGTGGGTGCGGCAGTCGGTGCCGGGGTGGCCGGCGCAAACCCGACCGGCGGCACGACATTGATGACGAAGACCGAGACGGGTTGCGGGCCGGTCATGCCATACTGCCCCGATGCACAGGTCAGCGACGGGGCTTCACCCTTTACAAAACTCACCGAGACACTGGACCCGTCGTTGCGGGCATTGTACGTGAACGACTGCCGGGGCAGGAGCGTCTTCTTCATTGCCACGGCCCCGTCGCTCTTCAGCGAGACGGTCGCGGAGGCGGCCGTGCAGGTCGTCCCGTAACAGGTCGAGCAGTCAGGTTCCGTGGTATAGGTGACCGCGTAGCCGCCGGCAATTGGCGTCACGACACTGTTCGGGTCGCCCACGATGTCGGTCACGAACTCCTCATTCGCGCCAGGGCCAACGAGCTTTGCAAGCGTCATCCACGTCCCGCCGGTACCACCCAGGCTCGTACCGACTGCGGTATCGTCCTTTTTGAAGATATCGTAGGTGCTGCCGGTGGGGACGATCCCCTTGACCGGGCCGTCGACGGGGGTTGCATATGAGCAGACGGGATTGCCGTCAGCCGGGTAGGTGCAGCCGTACCGGGCGGCATTGTCAAGCGTCAGGGTGTTATCTTTCTGGCTGACGGCAGAGACCGTCCCCTTCAGCGTGACTTCCTGGATGACCGCGGAGGCAGGCATCACGAGGAGGACAAAGATGAGGGTTGCAGTAACGAGGGAAACGAGATTCCTGTGTTCCATGCACGAATTCTCTTTTTATACTATTTATACCGGGGTGTCCGTTTGGCTGGAAATCCGCTGGCACACCGCCACCCAGTGAACCACCACCCTTTTTTTTCCCGCTGCCCAACAGGTACCCATGAAGGTGGTCTTCCTTGGCACCAACGGCTGGTTCGACAACGAGTCCGGCAACACCGTCTCCGTCCTCGTGCAGGCACAGGACTGCGACATCATCTTCGATGCCGGCAACGGCATAGCGAAAGCCGACCGGTACATCTCGCAGGAGAAGCCGGTCCACCTCTTCCTCTCCCACTTCCACATCGACCACATTGTCGGGCTCCACACGCTGGTCAAGTACCGGTTCCGTGAAGGCCTGAAGATCTACACCATGCCGGGCGGGTCGGCGCTCCTCCACACCTTTGTCGGGAAGCCGTTCACCGTCCCGCTCGCGGATCTCCCCTACCCGGTCCGCACCATCGAGCTTGAGGAGGGTGTCCACAAGGTCCCGTTCAGCGTGGAGTGCCGGCCGCTCGTCCACCCGGCGCCCTGTTACGGGTACCGCGTGGAGATCGACGGGAAGGTCATCGCGTTCTGCACCGATACGGGCGTCTGCGACAACGTGGTCGCGCTCGGGCGCGGGGCAGACCTCCTCATCACCGAGTGCGCCCTCCGGCCCGGGGAGGAGAGCCCGGGCTGGCCGCACCTCAACCCCCAGGACGCGATCGGGATGGCAAAGAGGGCAGGGGCAAAGCGCCTCGCGCTCGTCCACTTCGGGGCGGAGATCTATAAAGATCTCGCGGAGCGCAGGGCCGTGCAGGACGAGTTTGGGAAGATCTGCCCGGGGCTCATTGCTGCAACGGACGGGCTGGAGATCGAGGTCTAACAAAAGTCCTTTATCGAAATCCTCAGTTTTTTTAAATGTATTGAAGATAGTTTTTTGTCAAACCGTTTCAGTAAAAAGTGTTGTGGAGAATTCCTGCTTCCAAAAATTGCTCCCCCCTTGCGCCTCCGACTGGTTCATCAGAACCAGGAGGATGAGAAGAATTCTCTTAAGGAAATCTTCGAATATACCCTTGACTCGAAGAACCTTTCAGGTTCTTTGAACTGGCGGCAGGCATCCCAATGGGGGTATGGGGGTTTCAACCCCCATCAGCGAATTTTCAGATTGCTCAAAGAAAAAAAGATTATTCGTTGAGTTTCTTCAGGAGCCAGGCCATATTCAGCCCGAGGGTCTTCATGGTCATGATTCCCTCGTCATCGTTCTTCACGTCGCCGGGCGCGAGGCCGAGGCCGATGTTCCAGTAGGACGAGCCGGGCACGACCATCTGGCTGATGAAGAAGAAGTGGTTCATGGTATCGAAGGCATGGATAGCCCCGCCGCGCCGCACGGCCACAACGGCTGCCCCGACCTTGCGCCGGAACATGTCCTGGTTGGCCTTGGCAACGAAGCCCGACCGGTCGATGAGGGCTTTCATCTCGGTGGAGACATCCGCGAAGTAGGTCGGCGAGGCAAGGATGATCCCGTCGGCTGCAAGCATCCGGTCAATGCAGTCGTTGACAATATCGTTTGTTATGGCGCAGTGCCGGTCCTGGTTGGTGAAGCACTTGCCACAGGCAGTGCAGCCCCGGATCTTCTTGCCCGAGAGCTGGATGAGTTCGGTGGAGATCTTCTGCCGTTTGAGTTCCCGGAGCACCGTCTCGACAAGGATCGCGGTATTGCCGTCTTTGCGTGCGCTCCCGTTGAATGCAACGACTTTCATGGTACACCTTACAGGGTTTTTTGGCATGGCGGCTTAAAAAGGCAGTGACCGGCCATCCTCAGTGCGCCATCTTATGAGCTCACACGCCAAATGGTGCTCCAGTATGAATACAAGAATCCAGTTTTCGGACCTCAACCTTACCAAAGAGGTCGCGAAAGCGATAGAAGATATGGGCTTTGAAGAGCCCTCGCCTATCCAGGCCCTCGCAATCCCTCTCATCCAGGCCGGTCGCGATGTCACGGCCCAGGCCCAGACCGGCACCGGCAAGACCGCCGCGTTCGGCATCCCCGTTATCGAGAAGATCGATCCCTCCCGCAGGGCCGTACAGGCAATCGTACTCTGCCCGACCCGTGAGCTCTGTATCCAGATCGCCGAGGAGTTCAGTAGCCTCCTTGCCCACATGCCACGTGTCACGGTATTGCCCGTATACGGCGGCCAGCCCATCGAGCGTCAGCTGCGGGCCCTCCAGGCCGGCGTCCACATCGTGATCGGCACGCCGGGACGGGTGATGGACCACCTGGACCGCCGCACCCTCTCGCTTGCGGACATACGGACGGTCGTCCTCGACGAAGCAGACCAGATGCTCGACATGGGGTTCCGCGATGACATCGAGCTCATCCTGAAGAAGATCCCGCAGGAGCGCCAGACCCTGCTCTTCTCGGCAACGCTCCCCCAGCCGATCATCGATATCTCCAAAAAGTTCCAGAAGAACCCGGAGTTCGTCCGCGTCCAGTATGCCGAGCTCACGGTCCCGCAGATCGCCCAGTCGTACATCGAGATCCGGGAGCGGGACAAGCTCGATGTCCTCTGCCGGCTCATCGATCTCGAGGACCCGCAGCTTGCCATCATCTTCTGCAACACCAAACGCCGGGCCGAGGAGCTCTCGGGCAAGGTCCGGGCACGCGGGTACCGGGCGGACGAGCTCCATGGCGACATGAAGCAGTCCCAGCGCGACCGCGTGATGGGCGGGTTCCGCAAAGGGCAGATCGACATCCTCATCGCCACCGATGTCGCTGCCCGTGGCATCGATGTCGATGACGTGGACATGGTCATCAACTACGATGTCCCGCAGGACGTGGAGTATTATGTCCACCGCATCGGCCGGACCGGCCGGGCAGGGCGCAGCGGCAAGGCGATCACCTTCGTCGCCCACCGGGACTACACCAAGCTCCACGAGATCCAGAAGTACGCAAAGGTCCAGATCACCCGGATATCCGCTCCCTCGCAGAGCGATGTTGCCGAGACCCGGATCCGGGCCATGCTCGAGAAGGTCCGCGAGGCGGTCAGTACCGGCGGCCTCGAGCCGTACATCCGGATCATCGAGGAGGAGGGCGAGGACGCATTCTCCCCGGTCGAGATCGCGGCTGCGCTCCTCAAGCTCCAGATGGAGCAGGGCAGCGGGAGGACGGCAAAGGAGGAGAAGCCCGCGGAGATCGCGTTCGAGGACACCGGGGCAGAGCCCGGGTATGTCCGCTTCTACCTTGCCGTTGGCAGGAGCCACAAGGTCGCCCCCAAGGACATTGTCGGGGCGATCGCCGGCGAGACCGGCATCCCCGGCAAGACCATCGGCGCCATCCGCATCCTCGATACCTGCTCGTTCGTGGAGATCCCCAAAGAGCACGCCGCCGAGGTCTTCACCATTATGAAGGAGCGGACCATCCGCAACCAGCCAACGGGCATCGAGCCGGCAAGCAGCAAGCAGCAGCGCCGGTGAGGCGGGATAGGGGCCGGGATGGCCGGCACCTGTTACCTTTTTTTGAGAATCATTCGATTTTGTAAACTACCATTTCGCCAAGGGATGTGAACACACAAACAAACCAGTTTTACTCAATAAAATTCTGAATTGCCAGAAAGCAAGGAAATCAGATACTGGTTAGTTTTGGAAAAATGATAAATTTTCAATCATAATGATGGGGGCTGATGCCCCCATACCCCCAAAGACGAGCACTGCCGCCGCCCCGAAGGACGCCCCGCGGCGGCCTCATTGACGAAAACATTCAACCAGAATCCTCATCCCGGTTCTGTCAACGTTTCTCCCCCGCCCGAACGACTGCCTGCCTGTGGCGGCAGTCGGTGGGGAGTGTTGAATCTCATCAGAGATGAAACATGAGAAGAACCGTCAGGTTCTTCGAGGGGGTTGGGGGGCACCCGCTCATATGATTAAAATGATGGTGATTTGTTCCTCTGTTGAAAAACAATTATCCCAGTATCATTCCCATGAAATTGGATATTCTCCCATACAAAAAAGATACAACTTCCCTCACAACCGCTTGATCGTCATCGACCCTTCCGCCTCGCGTTCGTTGAGCCCCCGGGCGATCCGCATCAGCCCGAGCACCAGCAGGTAGAGGCCCAGGAGCCCCACCAGCACGTCTGCGCCGCGGGCAGGGTGCAGGACAAAGAAGGTGCCGACAATGATCGAGAAGAGCCCCAGCATAATGAAGACCATCCTCACCATCGTCTCCGCAAAGACCACGCTGATCCCGACAACCAGTTCGCCACAACCGTAGATGACGAGGAATGTCCCGAGCAGGATGCCGGCCGATACGATGACGAGCGAGGGGACGATGATCGCCAGAAGACCGGCGATGATCCCGATGATCCCGATGCCGAGGATCACCCACCGGGGCCACCCGGTGGATTCAAGGAAGATCCCTTCGGTTAAAAAGACACCCGCAAGCAGGATGATGACAATGCCGGCAAACGCGGTGACCAGCTCTGCTGCCATCTCGGCAAAGAAGAGCAGGAAGAGGCTGACAAGGACACTGGCGATGCCAAGGCAGATCACCGGTTTCCAGCGGGCGGGGTGCGGTTCGTTCATGGGAATACCTCATTTTTCTGCCTGATAACCATTTCGAAAGCACCGGATTTCAGGGGATATCCAGCCGCCAGCCTCCACGGCACAAATCTGATATGGTCTCCCGTGAAATGTTAGCGGTATGAAACGGATCCTGATGATCGCAGGAGTACTGGCTCTCTGCATTGCCCTGGCATTCGCTGCCGGATGCACCCAGAAGACTGACGAGAAGCCGGTGGCAACGCCGGAACCGACCCCCGAACCCACCGAGGAGATGACCGTCGCAACCCCGGTGCCGACCACGGTCTCGGACAAGCCCGAGCCCACCCAGACGCTGCCCGACATGTGGAGCCTGGATGTCCAGGTGGAAGGCAACGGCCAGGCAATCGACCCGCAGGTCATCACCACCATCCGGGGCGGAAAAGGCCTCAACTTCATCCTCAAGGTTGATGTCCGGGTGACCCGTGCCGACGGCAAGGTCGAGACCGGATCGATCCCGCGGAACCAGCAGTACCGGGTCGGTGACTCTGTTTCGCTGCCGGTCACGTCCCAGATGGGCAACGTAAACAGGGTCGAGGTCTGGGCAACAACCCCGCAGGGCGACCAGGTCAAGATATTCGACGACTACGTGCCGTTCAGGACCTATAACTAACTTTTTTTTAAAAAAGGATTTTAATCATAGCTCTTCTCGGTCATCTGTGCAAAATACAGCGTGATGACGGGTATCGCGATACCCACGGCCATGATGGTGTACCCGATAGGTTCGTCCCCGAGCGGGGGCTGCCATGCAACCCAGATACCGTTGGCAAAGACGAACAACCCGATAAAAACACTGATAACCTTGACAATCGCTTCCATGATCCCTGTCGCACGCTCCGGTTACCAAGGATAGGAGGAAGGAGGTAATAAGTCCTTTTCCCTGCTATCCACTGCCCGGGTCCTCCTCCCCGCAACCGGACCGGAACGTCTCCCATGAGACCTTCCCGGCCTTCACCGCATCGCGGATCACCCGCTGGGTCCGGGTGAGGCTGGCCGTGCCGTGCTTGACATCCATGAAGATGATCCGGATCTCCCCGCTGCGGTCATCGGCAACGTCGGTCAGGCCGTCAAATATGAGGTAATCGACCGGCGACCCGATGAACCGGGCATCGGCCGGGTTGTACGCGAACCCGGGGAGGAGGGGGGCCATCTGCTCGGCGATCTTTCCTTTGAGGGTTGAACGGGAGCGGCTGACCGAGTCCCTGCGGATCGCCCCGGCAGCCTCGCTCTTCCAGGCTTCGAGCTCGGCGCGGTACCGTGCTTCGATAGCATTCACCTGTGCCTTCACGTACAGGTACCCGAGGATGAAACCCAGGATGAGGGCTCCGGCAGCGGGTATGATGAGGTCTTCCCAGGGCATACGGCTCCGTTGGTCCGGGGGATATACCAGCGTTTGCCCTGCGGGGTGAAGGTGAACCGGCAGGGGACCCGGCACACAAACCTTTTATGGCGTCAACATCAATATGTTGACGTATGCTTCTGCCCACGGATGATAAGCAGTTCGGGTTCTGGGCAATGCGGCGGAGCGGCGTTCCGAACATCACCATCGCAAACCAGCTCGGCATCTCGCGGCAGGCGGTCTCGCGGGCGCTCCTCCTCATGGACCAGCGGGTCGAATCAGCCCTGCGGGAGATGGCAAACGCCAACCAGATCGCGATCGAAAAGATCAACCCGGAACGCGGGGTGCTGCTGGGCAGATCCGTCCCGCTCAACACGGCAGCGATCATCTTCGTCTCAAAGAAGCACGGGGTGCAGGTCTGGTACGAGCATGACGGCGACTGCGGGAGCTGCCAGCGGTACACGGAGTGCATCGAGCTCCTCTGGGACTATGCGGCCGAGCTCGGGATCCGGATCCGGAAGACCGCCGACCCGACCGGGATGGCAGAAGAATTGTTTGAAAAGGTCAAGGCACTGGTATAACGATGACGCGGATTACTGAGAAGATGGGGGAATGGCTGGGCTGGTGCCCGAACGCGGGGTCAGCGGGGACCCGCAGGACAGCGGTTGCAGGCGGGGCGTTCAGTACAGGCTCCCGTCACCGGGAGAGGCGCGGGCAGCAGGGTCCCGGCGGGGAAGGGATTCCGCCGGGCGGCAGGTATGAGCATACCCAGCGCGGGGATATGATGATCGCGGTCTTCTCGGTTGCTATCCTCCTGATCCTGGCATCGGTCCACATTGCAGGCTTCGTCTGGGTCACCCTCTTCGTCCTCATCGTCCTTGCAGGGGCGCTCCTTGTCTGCTCAACGCTGACCGTGACGGTCGGGCCTGACGCCCTGTCCATCCGGTTCGGGCCGGTCGGCCTGATCCGGAAGAGCTGGCCGCTTGCAGACGTGGAGTCAGTGGTTCCGGTCACCAATCCCTGGTACTATGGTCTCGGGATACACTGGACGCCGCACGGGGTTCTCTACAATGTCTCGGGCTTCCGGGCGGTTGAGGTCCGGTTCTTCTCAGGCACGACCATCCGTATCGGTAGTGATGAACCGGAAGAACTCTGTACGGCGATACGCCGGGCAGCGGGGGTGTAATGGTGCAGGTTACCGGCATAATTCAGCGTTTCACCGGATGGTGCCCGCATGCAGCCCACGGGGGAGCCTGATCATGCAATTTTTGGATACCCTCCGGAAGTACGCCGGCTGGTGCCCGATGGCTGCCGCCGCACAGCAGAGAAAAGAGGAGGGCCCACCCTCATCGTCACAGGTGGATGCCGATGACGCCGGCCCGGTAGAGCGCCGGGCACGGCTCTTCTCGTACCTTACCGTTGGCATCACCGGGCTTGCCTGGATCATCGCCGTCGCAGCCCTCCCGCACCTGCCGGACGAGATACCCGTCCACTGGAACATCTATGGCGAACCGGACGGGTTTGCCGGCCGGCTCTTCGGGGCATTCGGCCTGCCGGTCATTATGACCGTCCTCGCAGTATTCCTCGCCATCATCCCTCACTTCGACCGGATGAAACGGGGGATTTCAGACTCGCGGGACATCTACGCGATCGTCTCGCTCGCGGTTATCAGCCTGATGTTTGGCATCGAGATCATGTCGCTCCTCTCGGCCGCGGGGTACGGCATTTCGATGGCATCCGCCCTCCCGTTCCTCATGGGGGGATTTTTCATCGTGCTCGGTGGCCTGATGCCCTTTATCAGGAGGAACACGACGATGGGCATCCGCCTGCCATGGACAATCCGGAGCGAGCGGGTCTGGAATGAGACGCACCGACACGGCGGGAAAATCTTTGTTGTCGCCGGCATTCTCTCGGTGATCTGCGGGGCAGTGGGCACCTGGGCAGTACCCCTGGCAATCGGGACCATCATCGCCGCAATCGTGTACATCACGGTCTGGTCGTACCGGCTCGCAAAGGCTGAATCCGAATCCGGGAGTGCCTGAATACTACGCATTTTTGGATGTGGCAGTCCCTGTTCATGCAAAGATATGCCTGAAATCTGCTCATAAGCAACCAAAAAAACTAATGCCCGCCGGGGAACAGCAGTACACAACAAGGACGGTGCACCATTTCCTTAACCCCGATCCCGTTCCGGATTACCGCCCTGACGGCGGAACGCAACAGCCTGTACGAGTACCCGCTGGAACGCCTGGCCGGGATCATCCGGGAGATCGGGTTTCGCTGCACCTCGTGCGCGAAGTGCTGCACCCGCAGGTTCAACGGGCACGTCTTCCTCCTTGACCGCGAGGTCAGGGCAGTCAGGGAGATCGACCCGGACGCCCTCCAGCCGGCCCCGGGACCCGAGTTCTGCGACCAGAACGGGGTCTTCTACGTATCGGGATATGCCCTGAAGGTCCGGGACGATCCGGACGGGTCGTGCTGGTTCCTCAAGGACGGCCGGTGCACCATCTATGACCGCCGTTTCGCTATCTGCCGGATCTACCCGTACATGCTCCACCGCGAAGCCGATGATACGGGGGCGGTTGACTGGCGGCAGTTCTCGGGCCTTAACGAACACGGCGAGTACGACGCCATCATCCACGATGAAGAGAGCATGGCGATCGCCCGCGAGACTATAGAGTACGAGAACGCGTTCCTCACCCAGGAGATCGAATTCCTCGAGTACATGCAGGACTATTTCACCCGCAACCGGCTGCGCCATGTCCAGAAGATCTATGACGACCGGCTCAGGAAGTTCCAGAAGGGCGGCGGCGAGATCGTGGTCAGGGTATACGTTGACGGAGGCCTGGAGGAGCACCGGATCCGGTCCTGATACCCGGGGGGCTTTTACCCCTTCTTCAGGGTGAACCGGATTGCCGCGCCCATCTCCGGCCTGCCGGGGATGCGGTCATCGGCCCGGACCGTTCCGCCATATGCCTCAATGAGCATCTTGACGATATGGAGGCCGAGACCATAGCTGCTCCGCTTGTCGGATCCTTTCATGAACCGGTCGAAGATGAGCGGTTTCATATCGTCCGCAATCCCGATACCGTTGTCCACCACCGAGATCTCCACGGTCCCGTTGCCAGGATCGCGGGTGGTCACCTCAATCACCAGGTCATTCCGGCCGAACTTGGCAGAGTTGAGGAAGAGGTTGCGGAAGACCACTCCCAGCATCTCGTCCGCAATCACCTCCGTGTCCTTGTCCATGACCCGGATGTCAACACCGGGGAACTTTTCAGTCTCCTTTTCCACGATCGCCTTCAGGCTCACCCGGGAATGGCCCGGGGGATTCTTGTAGATCCGGGAGATGGTCTCGATGTTCCGGATCACGTTGAGGTTCCGGTTGAGTGCCGCGGTAATCCGGTCGGCATATTCAACCGTTGTTGCATCCCCGCTCTCCCGTATCAGCTCGGCATATGCCTGGAGGGAGATCGTGACGTTGAGGATCTCGTACGTGAGGACATCGAGGTAAATGTCCAGGTACAGGTTTGCCTTCCGGTGGGCCCCGGCAAGGAGCAATCCCTGGTCCCGGAGCTCGGCATCCTTCTCCTCAAGCTCGCGCATCATGGCATTGAAGGACCCCTCCAGCGAAGCGATCTCGTCATCGCCCGTGGCAGGGAGCCGGGCCGAGAGGTCCCCCTTGCGGGCGATATCCTTCATCGCCCGGTCCAGGTCGGTGAGCGGGGTGATGATAAACCGGCGGAGCAAAAGGCCGGTAATGATGATGAAGAGGATCCCGCTCGCGGCAAACGCCACGATCATGTACAGGAGGGTCCCGTACATCTGCTGGGAGGCGGCCCGGGGCGTCTCAACACCCACCAGGAGCGCGGGTTCGTTCGCGAGATCCGTGACCAGGAAATACCCGGTCATGGTTGACGCGTCGCTGATCCGGCTGATGCCGTACGGTGCATCGCTGCCGGAGAGGCGGTCCAGGCCGGGAGCTGTGGCAGGCAGGGGGGCATCGATCCGCCAGATCCTGATGGGCAGATGGAGATGGCGCCGTACCGTCTCGACATGCGCTTCATCGAACGGCTGGATCATGACGATCGTGCCATGACCGAAGCCCATCCCGTTCGTCTGCAGGATGGCATGCATGCCGACCAGGATCGGTCCTTCCGGAAGGAGGAAGACCCCCTGCCGCTTCTTACCGCCCCGAATATTGGAGATGGCAGTCAGGCTTCCGGAGATCTTCCGGACCGTCTCTTCAGGAAGCGGGGTGATGGTCTTTGTCTCAGGATCATATCCCTTCGCGGCAACCACCCTGCCCATGGAGTCGAAATACACCAGGCCGGTTATCTGGAGACTTTCATAGGTTGTGGATGCGTTGATCACCGATTCATAGTAATGGGGATTTCTGTCCTCCATGAACTGGTACGTGTCGTCCCAGACCCCCCAGTCACGGGCAAGGTTCCCGAGCTCTTCAGCCTCGAACCGGAACTGCTCGCTGACGAGCCGGGTATTCGTATCGGACTGGCGGAGCTCGATCTGAGCGTAGGTGGACTGGATGAAGGCATTCGCGATGATGAACAGGCAGACGACAAAGAGGAAGACTGCTGCTGCAAGGATTGCCTGGGTTCTGGTACTGACCTTCACGAGCGACCATGTCCATGTAATAGTGAATAGATTATAAAGGCAGCGCAGATGGTATTGGCCGGCCTGGCCGGTTCTGAACGGGGATGGGGGGGATGCGCCCGGTTGGGTAATCCCGGGATCCGGTCGGACACGATCAGACAACGCGGAGCGGACACAGGACAATTTCCTGTGGAGAACCGGACCGGAACCCTGCAAACCACACGGAATTTTTAAACGACGGTCTGGCTTTTAAGGATTAAATGGGGGCTTTAAAAGCGGTTTTCCAGTGGAAGGAAAGGGGTATAAAAGGATGATCAATTGCTCGGATCGGTCGGATTTCCACGGAAATATAATAAAATCCTGAAAAGAGGGGATCCCGTGCTGATTTTCCGGTAAGGTTCCGGGGGAAACGTACTACCATGGGAATACCGGAACACCCTTCCGTACCTTACTACAGCTTCCCCCAATTTTCGGTTTTTCAATGAATAATAACCGGCATCGGGTATGCATAGCATGCATTATTGGAACAGAATATACCTTCCCAATCCCAGTATAAACCCGGAGCAGGTTTATGAAAATACCCGCCCGGGAGGACCACATGGAGTGAACAAGGGACGGGGAGACCGGAGAACGATATGCCGGTGCAGGTGCCGGCAGCAGGAAAAAAGGGGATGGTCGGTTCCGGGTACGCCAAGGGATCGCCGTTATCGCTTTGTTCCGGTACGCGTGCCCTGCTTGGCCGGGGTTATTGGCGACGGCTTGTCGGTATGCGGCCCGAGTGCCTCACCGTGCGGGTGGGTGTGCGGCGTGTGTTTTTTGGAGAGGGGAGGTTTTTTGACCGGTTTGTGCGGGGGATGGGGCAGCGGGTGATCGGACGGGTGGTGCCTCGCATCTTCGAGGTGACGGGCCCGGTCCATACCGGAGCTCTGCTTCACCGGCGCTTTCCGGGGCGGTTTCCCGCCAGTGCTTGCATTGCGTGGTGACATAATCAGTGATCCGCTCCCGGGAAATAAAAGAGACGGATCAAAAGACACCCGTCCCGCTCACCCGCGTTTGTACCCGAACCGGCGCAGGAACTCCTGCCGTGTCCTGACCTCAGCAGGCCCTTCGGTCCCCTTCGGGCTGCTCCCGTCAATAACGCCGAGGATCCCCCGGCCGGACAGCGAACCCGCAACAACCACTTCAGCGGGGTTTGCTGTCGCGCAGAAGATCGTGCATACCTCCTGCAGGTTCTTTATCGCGTTGAGGACATTGATCGGGTAACAGTCGCGCAGCAGGATGATGAAGGAGTGGCCGGCCCCGATCGCGCGTGCGTTCTCCTGTGCCAGGAGGCGGAGTGCATCGTCGTTGCCTTCAATGCGGATGAGGCACTCGCCGGAAGCCTCGCAGAACGCCAGGCCGAACTTCGCTGCCGGGACGGACCCGGCTACGACTTCGGCAAGGTCTTCGACCGTCTTGATGAAATGCGCCTGCCCGAGGATGAAATTCACATCATCGGGCTTCCTGATTGCAACAAGGGAGAGTTCAGGCAGATTTCCCATCGGTATCACATCAGGGAGTGAATAGTCCCTGCCGGGGATAAACCTTTGGAGGGGGCACCGGCCCCGCCGCGGACATGCTCCATTATATTAGAGGGGAGCGCAAAAAACCAATTGAAAGAGACTTCCGGAGATGGTTGTATGAGATCCCGCGTTCTGCCAATAGCCCTCCTCATCTTAATCGTCATAACGCTGCTGCTCGTCATCCCGGCCTCGGCGGCCAGGAGCACGGAGGCGGACATTGACGGCACCCTCACCAGGGGCAGCCGGTTCACCGTGACGATCACCGGGCTGCCCAACACCTCGTATTATATCTGGCTGCCCCGCACGTTCACGATGACCGGCGAGCGGTATGACCAGCCCCCGGTCATCATCGATTCGCAGCAGGGGGTCAGCAAGGATCCGGAGGGGGGCCCGTACGTCATCGGTTCGTACCAGTATTACAACGGGGACGGGCGGACGATCCTGGACGACGTGGCCCCGTCTACGGCAACGATGTCCTGCACCAATTATTATGCAAAGGTTCTCACCGACAAGACCGGTGTTGCGGTGGTCGAGTTCACCACATCGGCATATACCGGCCTCCGCGAGTATTCCGTCAAGGTCGAGAATCCCGACTCCGCTGACAGCGACCGCCTGCTGGTCGATATCACCCTGCACGTCCGCAGGGCACCGACCATGGCAATAGGGGCACGAGAGGAAACGATGGTGCCGACCCCGGTCATCCCCATCACCACGGAGACGACCGTGGTGACGACGGTCCCGCCAACGACAGAACTCCCGACTTCGGTCCCGACCACAACCGCAACGCCGGTACCCACGAAGAAATCCCCCCTCGGGCTGCTGACGGTGTTCTGCGCTGCCGGCCTGGCCCTGTTCGCAGCCGGCAGGCAGCAATAAATTTTTTTAAAAAATGGTTATTTGAAGATCGAGAAGTCGTTCTTGATCGCGATCGCTTCGATGATCGGCTTGAGGGTTGCCTCCGGGACGCCGAATTTGTCCATGTACATCTGGAGGATTGCCTTCTCCTCGCCGGCAAGGACACCATCCGCCATCGCGAGATCGCAGAGGATCGCGAGGGTGGCAAGCTTCTGCTTCTCGTCGAGGGTTGCCGCAATCAGGTCGATGACCGCGGGGAACTTGTTGGCCTTTAAGACCTCCATCGCGGTGTTGATGGCCGCGTTGTCGCCACGGACGATCTTGGCAAGGTCGTTGATCTCTGCCTGGTCGATGACGCCATCAGCGGCGATGACCGTGATGGCCGAGAGGACCATCGCGGATTTCGGGGTGAGCGTTACGGTTTTGCTGCCGGTAAGTCTGTCAAAAATTCCCATGATCTGATTCTCCTTTGGTAAAGGTTTCCTGATTATTGGATGTACTGGTAATTCTTGGTTTCTGTTGGCCGGCACACCTCCCCGCCGGAGCAGGAGCCTATCCCTTAATAACCGAGCCGGTGCAAGAACGATCAGGAAGTCCCGCGAGTATGCCGCCTGATACGAGTGATACGCCGGAATGTCCTGCCGCGCGGGAAGCGGATGCCATCCAGCGGTTCTTCAGGCGCCCCCTCTTCCTGTCGGCAACGATCGGGATCCCGTTCTGTATCTTCAAGCTCCTCTTCGGCCTGGTTGCATTTAACCTGGGGACCAGCGGCGACCGGGGATTGTTCGCCTTCGGCTGCGCGGTTGTGGTATGGGCAATGGCCGACCTGCTGATGAACCTGGGGCGGTGTGCCCTGGATATCGTGGGCAGGAAGGCACCGTTCGAGTTCTGCACCATCGCGCAGGTGGGCAGGGTTGTCAATATGCCGATGGTCTTCCTGGCCCTCGACACGCTGGTGACCTTCAGTATCATCTGCTCGATGCTCTGGCTCGGGTGGATCACGAGGCTGGACAGCACCGAAATGCTGTTCTGGTACGCGGCCACGACCTTAAACCTCATCAGCCTCTCGCTGGTCATCCTCTACAACGAGATCCGCAGCCACTGACACCCGGGCGCGCGCTTGCCCGGGCAATTGGAGGGCACGCGGGGCAACCGGGCCTGCACCAACACACTGCTTATTATACTCTGACAGCGACAATTATAGAACAGTTATACAAACGACTGTATGAGAAACAACTATGTTCGGATCAAATAATTTTGGTGGCAACAGAGGTCCCAGAAACTTCGGCGGCCCCCGTGAAATGACCAAGTGCACCTGTTCAGACTGTGGAAAAGAGACCGAAGTTCCGTTCAAGCCGACCGAAGGCCGCCCGGTATACTGCCGCGACTGCCTCCCGAAGCACCGGAAGCCCCGGTTCTAAGGTTCAATCATCTTTAATCTTCTTTTTTTGCTGTTTTCCGGTTCCCGTTTCGTAACGCGCGTATCCCCGCACGTATCCTGCCAGCACCCACCGGCATGCACTCCCGCGCCTTCCGGCTCCTTCGGACTGCCCGTCTGGGCAAAACAGGACATTATATAAATAATACAAAAGAGAACAGAGATTTCATCGGCTGGCCGGTGCGGTAACCGGTACGGGTGTGTTCTTTGGTATCTCCACGCGATACAGTTCACCCCACCCGAATCCTGCAGGGATGAAATGATCCCGGGACACGATGAACGGATGGACAGGTCACCACAACAGCATCGCCCCTTCTCGCACTACCTGCTCATCTCGATGATCCTGCTCATCCTGCTGATTGCCACGGGGATAACCGTGGTCGATTACCTGCAGGCCAGGGCAGATTACGAGCGCAATGCTGCGCTGCTCCAGACCCAGACCGAGGAGAATATCGTCCAGACTATCCGGATTATTGACGCCGGGTTCCGGCTCTTCGATGACAGCCAGAACGAGAAGATGATCGACGGGTTTACCGTGTTCATGGAGGAGTACCGGCTTGCCGGACGGAACCCTGCCGCCATGGACCTCGCGCGGGTGAAGAAACGGATCGGCGGGAATGTCGATCTCTATATCATCAATGAGTCCGGCATCATCGAATACACCACGTACCCGCCCGAGCTCGGGCTCGATTTTGGGGAGATCCCGTACTTTTACGATTACCTGACAAGGGTCCGGCTGTCCGAGGGGTACTTCTCCGACCGGGTCGTAAACGAGCTGACCACGGGAAAGCTGCGAAAGTATGCCTACATGCCTACCGATGACCACAAGTATGTCTTTGAGATCGGGCTGACGGGGCCGCTTTACGGCGAGCAGCACACCTTTGGCATGTACCAGGAGAACATGGACCAGATCGTTGCATTGAATCCTTACATCCGGGATATTGCGATTTACGATGTCACCAGGCGACCGGTCAACCTTTCCGCGGGCTTCCCCGACAGCGCAACCAATGCATCCCTCGACCAGGTCATTGCACAACGGAGGGGCATGGAGATCATCAGCCCGGACCGGACGTCCAGGACCGCCTATCTCTTCGTCGACCTGTATGACCCCGGCTATGGTTCCGATGTCAGCCGCATCGTCAGGATCACGTATGACATATCGCTCATCGAGAAGCGACTGAACGACCTCCTGCTTGCCCACCTGCTCACGGGACTTGTGGCAGTACTGCTCGGTGTCATCGTGGCGATCCTCCTCTCACGGTTCCTCTCCGCGCCGGTATCCACCATCGTCTCGGATGTGAACCGGATCGCGCAGGGGGATCTCGCCCACCCGATGTCCCCGGTAACCGGCGCGGAGTTTGCTGCCATCTCCGAGAGCGTAAGCACGATGGTGCAGACACTCAACGAAACCATCCGCCGGGAGAAGGAGAGCGAGGAGCGGTTCCGGATGCTGATCGAGAATATACCGGACGTTGTCTGGACCACGACAGAGGAGGGCAGGACGGTCTTTATCAGCAAGAATGTCGGGCGGGTATACGGGTACACCCCGGAGGAGGTATACGCTGCCGGACAGGCACTCTTCTTCGACCGGATACACCCGGACGATATCGCGATGGTGAGAGCGGAGTTCTCATCCCTCTTCAGGAAGAAGATGATCGACATTGAGTACCGGATACAGCGAAAGGACGGGCGCTGGATCTGGCTGCATGACCGGTCAACTTCGGTGTATGAGATTGACGGAGTATTGTTCGCCGACGGTATCTTTTCCGATATCACCGACCGGAAGCAGGCAGAGGAGCGGGTCCGGCAGTTCTCGACGGAACTGGAGGGGCGGGTGGCACAGCGGACCGCGGAACTCCAGAAGACCGAGGAGGCGTTCCGGGCGGCAAACAAGAAGCTGAACCTGCTCAGCTCGATAACCCGCCACGATATCCTCAACCAGCTGACGATCATGACCGGTTACCTCAAGCTCGCAAGTGACCAGACCAATGATGAGAATACCCGGCAGTACCTGCTCACCGCCCAGAAAGCTGCAGAGGTGATTGACCGGCACATGCTCTTCACCCGCCTGTACCAGAATGTCGGGGTCCAGGCACCGGCATGGCAGAATGTACGACAGATCCTGGACAAGATCAGGAAGGATTTCCCGCGGGAGCGTATACTCCTCTCGGTCGAGACCGGAGATCTCGAGCTCTTCGCCGATCCCCTGCTCGAAAAGGTCTTCTTCACCCTCCTTGAGAATACCATTCGTCATGGCAACGGTGCAACGGTGGCACAGGTCTCATTCGCGCTCTCGGATACCGGCCTGACCCTCATCTATACCGACAACGGGCCGGGTGTCGGCCCCCATGAGAAGGAGCGGATCTTTGAGTGGGGATATGGCAAACACACCGGGTTCGGGCTCTTCCTCTCCCGCGAGATCCTTGCGATCACGGGCCTTGCCATCCGGGAGACCGGAGAAGCGGGAAAAGGTGTGCGGTTCGAGATCCTCATCCCCCACAACGCGTTCCGCTTTTTTGCCGGCAGAGAGGGATGAGGCAAAACCGGCTGCCGGTCCGCATCCCAAAAAAGAGGATTATTTCCCGTCGTCGCCCAGCGATTCGCGGCTGCGCATCTGGTAGAGGACCATCGGGTCCATCTCCTTATAGCTCTCGGGTGCCGTCCGCATGATGACATTGGCAATCCCGCTGTTGACGATCATCTTTGAGCAGAGGAAGCATGGCCAGATCTGGGTTATGGCATCGGTCTCGACATCGAACCCGGCAAGATAGAGGGTGCATCCCCGTGCGTTCTTTCCTGCCTGCAGGAGCGCATTCATCTCGGCATGGACGCTCCGGCACCGCTCATAGTTGGAACCGGAGGGGATATTATGGTCCTTGCGCCAGCACCGGTTGAGCTCGGTACAGTCCATTTGTTTCCGCGGAGCACCGGTGTAGCCGGTTGAGACGATCGTGTTGAACTCATCTACGATGATCGCGCCAAAATTCCGGCGGAGGCAGGTGCCCTGGCGGGCACACCGTGCTGCAAGGTCGAGGAAATACTGGTGCCTGTTGGTCCGCATGTACTCCCAGTATTTGGCAATGCCCGGTATTAAACCGGTGGGTTTTGCCCGGAATCACTTTCACGCTGCGCGACCCGCCGGCCCTTAAACCGGGACGCAGACATTCTGTTGGTGTTACGTATGACAGCAGTAACTCTCGAAAACGTCCCTGAGATGAACGTCCTCGGGATATCACGGACCGGTCCGTATACCATCATCCCGGAACTCCTGATGGAGGTCTGGAACTACATCAGTGAGAAGAAGATCGCGGTGAGTGGTCCGCCGATCTTCCTCTGCAGCGAGTGCTCGCCAGAAGCGGTGAAGGAGGCGCAGGAGAAGGGGAACGCCGTTGTGGAGGTTGCGTGGCCGGTGAACGGCAGGGTCAGGGGAAATGGCATTATCCGGGCGTATACCCTGCCGGGGGGTACCATGGCCCATGCAATCCACAAGGGGCCGTACGAATCCTGCGAACCAACCTACCTCGATCTCTTCCAGTGGATCCAGGAGAAGGGGCTCTCCATCTGCGGCCCGATCCGGGAGGTCTACCCCAACGACCCGCGTGAGGTGCCGCCAGAAGAAATCCGCATGGAGATTTATGTGCCGGTCCGCCAGCCCCGCTGATTGCACATCCCTCAAAGGATCCTAGAGCCGGCCGGTCGAGAGCAGCCAGTAAAGGACTGCCGCGTGCACGAGTGCAAAGATCCAGACGAGCAGGAACTTCACATGCCGGGTCTTGTGCCGGAACAGCACCATCCCGCACAGGGCGCCAAAGGGACCCAGCGCGGCGAGGAGGAGGAGCGTCCGTTCGGGGGTCCGCCGGTTGTTCCTGCGGGCATTTACCTTGTCCATGACAAAGACCAGGCACGCAAGGAGGTTCATGCCGAGATACAGCACTATGACGGGATCGGTTGAAGCAGCCATTTTCATCGCCTGGAGCCCGGGTTATTCCCGGATCGTGAAGTGCCACCGGCAGTACATGTCAGCCGGGTGGGGGTCAGGAGGCGCAAACTCGCATTCAACACGGATACGGGGATCGATCTCCTGTGCGAACGCGGTAAACTCTGCCCGGTGCATCTCGCGGCAGACATACTCCCCCTGTCCCCGGCGGAGGCGGGCTTCCTGCGTGGGGCAGGACGGGACCTCGATGATCACCTCGTCCTCCCGTTCGATGACCGTATACCCGACGATCATCGCCCACGGGAAATGGCGGAGTGCCCGGACGAACCCGGCAAGCCCCGTTTCCGTGATACTGAACCGCCGGACAAGGTCCTTTGCTGCCATACCGGCCACCCTCCCCCAGACCTGCTCGTTGATCTTCTCTGCCGTTGGCTGCCCGTACTCTTCGACAATACGGATGAACCAGAAGGCGTCAACGACCCGGTAGTGCCAGAGAAGGAATTCAAGGTACTGGTGTTTGTCCTCATCACTCATCCGGTCAAAGACCTCAAGGTTCATCCCGCTCATATACCATCTCCCATTACGCGCCGGTTTTGTACAGGGTGTTCCTGCACCGATAATCAAGGTGCTGGTCTGGTGCAGGGCGGCAATTTCCCGCTGCAGCCGGATCGTAATATTTGCATCCCGGTATGACAGACATATCCTGATGAAAGACCTGCAGGCAGATGAGATCATCGCGCTTCACCGGGCACGGGCAGGGCGCGAGGGATTCGACAGCCGGGTCATCTCCGAAGCAAACCTCCTGCAGCTGGTCTTTTTAGCAAACCGGATTGAGGAGGTTGTCCCGCGGGCTGCATTTACGTTCTTCACCCTTGTTGCATACCCGGTATTCCGCGAGGGGAACGAGACAACCGCCATGGAGCTCTCCCTCGCGGTCCTGGACGGGGAGCAGTACGGGATCGATCCGGCTGACACCGGCGACCTGGCGATCCTTGCTGCGAAGATCACCGCGTTTGCCGCCGAACCGGAGGATGCCGGAGCATGGTTTGCAGCCCATGCCCGGAGACGCTCCTGATCTTTTGTTATTGCAGGAGATATTCGCCTTCGATCCGGACAACCGCGTTCCCGCCAAAGAAGACCGTCCGCTGCTTCTCGGATGCATCGGCAGTGAGGCGGATGATGTTCGGGTGGTCGCGGCTCTTCCCCTGCTCGATACTGATGAGCTTCCCCTCCCAGAGGTTCCGGGCCAGGAGCAGGTAACCGAACGCGGCATTCCCGGACCCGGTTGCCGGGTCCTCGAGATACCCGAAGATCGGAGCAAATACCCGCGTGCGGAACGACGCTCCCCGCGTCGAAACCTCTGCGGTATAGACAAGGACGATCTCGATCCCGTGCTTCAGGCAGAACTCCTTCAGGTTCGCAGGATCCGGGTGGGTTGAGAGGACCGCAGACAGCGACCGGAGCGGGACAAGCAGGGTTGCAAGCCCGGCATTGATGGCGGTTATCCCTGCCGGATCCGCAATATCCCCGGGGGGTATCCTGAGGGCTGCTGCAATGGCATCGGGGTTCAGGCCCGGCGTGACCGGTACCGCCTGCGGGAGGGGTGCACTGATGAAGACGGCATCGTTTCCTGCGACCTCGTTTCTGACCAGCATCTCGCGCCCCCCGATACGGATACGGAGGACCGGATCCAGCTGCAGCACCGGCGTGGTCCTGACCAGGTCATACATCGCAGCAATCGTGCCATGACCGCAGAAGGCAACTTCACGTTCCGCAGAGAAGAAGCGGAGGGTTGTGTGCCCTTCTTCGGTCGAGACAAACACAACCTCGCTGACGCACCCGGCCATCTCGCGGGCTATCTGCTGCATCTGGTCCGCCGTCAGGCCATCCGGCCGGTCAAGGTAAATGCACCCGGCGGGATTTCCCGGGGACCTGCCACTCACGAATGCGTCGATCTTCTTGAACCGTAACCGCTGCATGGAAGTCACACCCATTGATACTATTCCGCCCTTATCCGGAAAAATCCGAAATCGGGGTATTATGAGAAGATCCGGTCCCGGTAGTTATCAATCTTCAGGAACCGGGAGCCGTGATGTCAGACACCGAGAACCATCTGGGTGCGATCCGGCTCTTCGAGGGCGGAGAGCCGGAGCCCGATAAGCCTGACCTTCCTCCCGTCCGCCATCTCCCGCAATAATGCAGATGCAGCAGCCCGGACCGGGCCGGGCTCACGGGTGTAATGAGAGAGGGAGCGTGACTTTGTGCGGGTGATGAATCCCTGGTACCGCACCTTCACCGTAACAGTCCGGCACCGGATTTGATCGCCTTCCAGGGTGCTGCAGACGGAGGAAACCAGGGTGTCCAGGGTTGCAGCGAGGACCGCCGGATCATCCGTGTCAGTCTCAAATGTCGTCTCCCGGGACACCGACTTTGCGCTATCGTACCCGGGAAGATCACGCTCATCGATCCCCTGCGCCAGCTGGTGAAGGGTGACGGCCCCGCGGCCGAACCTGCCGATGAGGACCTGGACATCGGCGGATGCAAGCTCGCCAATGGTCCGTATCCCGAGTTCGAGGAGTGCCTGCTCAGCCCGCTTCCCCACGCCCGGTATCTTCCGGACCGGGAGCGGGGCAAGGAACGACCGGGCCGATTGCCGGTCCACGATGGTAAGCCCCGATGGTTTCCGGTAGTCGGAGGCGATCTTTGCCACTCCTGTTCCCGGGCCGGCACCAACAGAACAGGTCAGGCCGGTCCGGAGCCGGATCGACTCCTGGATGTCCCGGGCGATCTCCGCTGCCTTGTCAGATGACCCGCAGGGGGTGATGTCAAGATACGCCTCATCGATACTGACCGGACAGACCCGGAATCCGAACGTCGCGAGCAGTTCCATGATGGACCGGGAGACCGATGCATAGTGGTCGAAATCGGGGGGGAGGAATACTGCATGCGGGCAGAGGGTGTATGCCCGGGAGACCGGCATCGCCGACCGTATCCCGTATGCCCGGGCCTCGTATGAGCAGGTGCAGGCAACACCCCTCCCGTGCCCGCCTTTCGGGTCAGCACCGACCACCACGGGCTTTCCCCGGAGTTCCGGCCGGCGCTGCATCTCGACCGACGCATAAAAGGAGTCCATGTCCACGTGGAGGATGATGCGGCCTGTATCCGGTGCGGAACCGGCGGATACCCGGTCTGCAAACGGGGGGGTGCAGGGCGACGCGGTCATGGTTTTTAGTTCACCACACCGAAGAAGTCCTTCAGGGTGCTCTGCCGCTGGCGGGTCATGGTCCGGAGGAGTTCTCCGCTCTCGATAAACCGCTGGACCGGGAGGGTGAACCGGCTCCCGATATGCCCAAGGGCGGAGGGGAGGTCCTCGAACTCCGTCCCGGGCTCGCGCATGGCGTTCCTCACATTCTCCCGGACGTTGAAGACACCCATCGGCACGTACCCGGTATGTGCCTCCCGCAGGATGATCGCACCCGCCTGGAGCCCTTCCCGGGCAAGGGCTTCGAGGACCGCCATCTTGCAGGAGTAATAGCATCCCCCGAGCGGGGAGTATTCCGTCTTCTTCCGGTTCCCCTCGTGATCGGAGAAGACCAGCTCCTCATCACCAAGCACCCGGAGGAATGCCTCCGACCATTCGTACTGCCATCCGGTCGGCATCAGGATGACCGCGTAGTTGTTGTGGAGGCTCGAGAACTCGTGAACCCGCCAGGTGTCGATGACGCTGTTCTTCTTCACGCGGGCGAGGAGGTTATCGGCAATCAGTGAATCGCAGGCGGTGATCGACCACCGCGTTGGTACCAGGCGCCGGCCGGTCCCCTTTCCCATGGTCCCGGTTGAGAACGCTTTCTGGATGTTCGAGAAGGGGACACCTTTTGTATGGAGTTCCATCACCGCATCAGCTGCCCGCAGGTCGGTATCGTAATAGACCTTCTCAAGGCCGGGGTTCCACTTCCCTGCCTCGGTCTCGAACCGCTCAAGGGGTGCACTGGGGCCAAAGGGCGTGTGCTCCTCGGAGAACGAGGTGCCGGCCGGCGCGCTGGTGAAGGATACCTCGCTCTCAACGGATCTCTCCGAGAGGCTGATCTCCTGGAGCTGCTCCACGAAACGGGTCGAGAGGTCAGTGGCGCTGACCATCTGTTTTCCCCGGATCAGGCCAAGACGGTACCCGATGATCTCCTCCTGGGTCTTCTGCCCGGCAATCCAGTCCTCGGGGGTGTCCATGATCGCGGTATCGCCGTGCTGCGGGGTCACGAGCGGCCCTGCATAGACATGGGGATAATTCCAGCTCCCGATGAAGACCGAGGGCGGGGAGCTCCCTTCAAGCTCCGTGCTCATGGGAACCGATGTCATAGGGAGGGTTGCAGCGGTCAGCTGGCGGAGGTACGCGCTCTTCCCGATCATAGATTAGTACAACCCTGAATGACAGGCAATATAAACCCGGGAGTGCGCGGGGAGAAAGTGAAGACCGGGGTGAGTGTATGGATCAGGTAACAAGAATACCGGCAGGACACCATACACATCCTGCAACGGGGAGATGCGGCGATATTCCGGTTATCTCCTTACCGAATACCCGGCCCGCACAAGGATCCTCGTCATCATCTCCTCCCAGCGCCCTTCGTCCGGTTCTGCAACCCCGGCAATACACTCATCCCAGATTTTTCTCAGGTACTGGTCATCGGTGACAAGGTCCCGGAGATAGCGTACCTTGCCTGCAGGGACACCACGCCGGTTGGTGACCAGGAGGCGCCAGCAGCCGTACTCCCGGCAGATCCCGGGCCGGGTGAGATGGATAGTGCAGGCTGCAAGGCCCTGCTCCGGTCCCCTGCGGAAGAAGGGGCAGGTATCAGGCAGTTCAGCGAATATCCCCTTCTCATCGAAGAGCACCCGCTTGTCCGGGTCCACCGTGACGGTGTCCCGTTCACCGGTACAGGTGTTCCTGAGAAGGAACCGGTAATCCCCGTACTCCTTCTCGATGACATGGACATACCCCAGCTGCCTGCAACAGTCCCCGCAGCGGAAACACTCAAACGGCATCGGACTTGGATCACCGGAAGGTCTGCCAGATGGCAAACACAAATTCCATGGCAATGAGGATGATGATGATCCACTCAAGCGTGTTCGAGTGCTGGATCCGGACCTCATCGGAGAGCATCGAGTAGTTCTCCTGGATCACCTCGATCTTCCGGCTCACGCTCTCGCTCCACTGGTTGCTCCGGAGGACGCGCAGGGCCATGGCATAGACCCGGGCATAATAGACATCCTCGGTGACCTTGATCAGGTTATCAACCTTCTCGAGGATCTCCGAGACCTCGGCCGAGGTCTCCATGAGCCGTGACATGATGGCATGGTACTGCCGGCTCCGGCGGAAAGCAGATGAGCGGTCAGCATCCTCGATCTGGTCGTACATCTTCTCCATCTCGCGGGTCAGCTCGCGGTCGTAATACCGGAGTTCGAACACCTGCACGTTGGCAAACTCGATGAGATCGATGAGATCGGTGGGGCTCTCGGGGTTGCAGAGAACGGCTGCGTCCCACGACAGGATCGCAACATCATCCTTCGTATAACTCAGGGAATTTTTCATGATCTCCTCGCGTATCTGCGGCGAGATGTTCACCCGTTCGCCCATCAGGAGGGGTACCGGGTCGAACGAGTCATCCCGGCGATCGGTGATAAAAACGGAATAATCTTCAAAGAAATCCGGGTTGATGGCAAACCCCTTGATGTGGGGGCGGATGATCTCCCCGAGCGTCTTGAGGTACTGGACATAAAATTCTGTCAGGCCCTCCTGCCATGCAAAGAGCAGCCCTATCTCTTCGAGGGTGGCACTGTCACCCTCCGGGTCTTCGCAGACCAGGCAGAAACTGATGGCCCCGATATCGAAGACCCTTGCCTGGACGGTAAAATCAAAGTTCCTTCCATCCCGCTCGACCCGGATCGGGTTCATCTGGATCATGAGAGGAGGGTCCTCGAGCATGATTGACTTGGGCTTCACCCGGACAAAACTCGTCCGTGCGGTAAAATAGTTCTGTGCCAGGGCTTTTTCAAGCCAGTTCAGGTCGATCTCGCGCCCGATGTCATAGATCCGGTAAAACCGGAGCGATATCATGGTTTTTCCTCCCCGCCAGTGAGATCCTGGTCTCCTGAATAATGAAGAGCCAGGAAGATGATAAACCATTGCAGGCATGAACTCCCGCAGCTTCCGGGATGCACCGCGGGGACTGGCCTGCTTGATTCATTTTTTGAATTGTTCATGAATAGAACTATTTAGTACGTAAACTATATTCTCCAATAGGAGACATCCATGAAAAAAGATCCGACTGATGTGGCAGCGGACCGGATCCTCGCCCTGATGCCGGTCTATCACCGGTATTTTCTCCGGACAACGGCAGAGGTATCCGGCATAACCATTGCCCAGTACCGGGCACTGGGCATGCTGATGAAACGCGGTCCGCTCTCGATGACAGAACTGGGAGGGCAGCTCTTCATCTCGAAGCCCTCCATGACGATCCTTGCCGACAGCCTGGTCGAAAACGGCTGGGTACGGAGACAGAACGACCCGGATGATCGCCGGATCACCCGGATCCAGATCACGCCACAGGGGAAGCGGCACCTGCAACAGGCCTTTGCCATCTTCCGCGCCGACGTGAGGAACCGGATCTCCCGACTCGATCCCCGTGATATCCGGGAATTGTCGGCAGCACTCGGGGACCTTGAGCGGATCTTTGCCAAACTGGAGGGGTAAGATGGCGCAGCACGGTGTAGGGAGGTGGCTATGGCAGTGACGCAGGGAGAAGGCCCGGCAGCCCGGTCCGATGAGCGTATCATCGTCATCGACCATGTCTCCAAGGTGTTCCAGAACAAAACTAAAACGGTGGTTGCCGTTGACGATATCTCCTTCGATGTGATGCGTGGGGAGATCTTCGGTCTCCTTGGTCCCAACGGGGCCGGGAAGAGCACGCTCATCCGGATCCTGACAACGCTCCTCCGGCCAACCTCCGGGACCGCATACCTGAATAACTTCGGGATCCTGGACGATCCCGAACGCGTGCGCAGCATCATCGGTGTCTGCCCCCAGAACAGCACCCTTGACCTTGAACTCACGGCGTACGACAACCTGGAATTTTACGGGAAACTGGTGAATGTACCCGACACGCTCCTTGACAAGCGGATATGGGAACTGCTGCGGATGGTGGATCTCGAAGACCGTGCATATGTCCGCGTCGGGACATTCTCCGGGGGAATGCGGCGAAAACTCGAGATCGTCCGTGCATTCATTCACCGCCCGCTTATCCTTTTCCTGGACGAGCCGACCATCGGGCTTGACCCGGAAGCCCGCAGGGAGGTCTGGCAGCAGATTGCAGCCCTCAACCAGGAGAACACCACCATTATCCTGACCACCCATTACATGGATGAGGCCGAGCGGCTCTGCAACCGTATCGCCTTTGTGGACAAGGGAAGACTCATCTCCCTGGACACGACCGAAAACCTCCGGCTCCAGATCCCGGCGGGCGATCTCATCGAGATCGGGGTCGCTGAGATCAGCGATGAATTTATCCGGGAGCTGAAGACCAGCGGTCTCATCCATACGGTCGAATACAGCCATAAGATCCTCCGCATCACGGCCCAGAACGGGAGCAGGATCCTGCCGGGGATCGTGGCAGTCTTCGACCGTCACAATGTCCCCATGACCTCGATTGCCATACGACCCCCGTCCCTTGAGGACGTCTTCATCTATCTCACGGGTAAGGACCTGAGCGGCGGGAACACGAATGAGACCAGCAATAACAGGAGGGAGATGCCGGTATGATGCGCGGCGCCCTTGCGATATTCACGCGGGACTTCAAAAAGTTCCTCAGCAACCCGTTCATCATCATCATGACCCTTTTCATGCCGATCATGTATCTCGTGATCTTCGGGAACGCCATGGGGGGGACGATCACCCATATCCCGATAGGGGTGGTCCAGGAAGAGCCCTATGTAACTACTCCCCTGCTCTTCTCCACAACCACCGAAGCACTGCACAATATCGCGCAGCGCGACACTGCCCGCACTTTCGATGTAACCGTATACAATGACGAGATGCATGCCAAACAGGAGCTCCGGGAAGGTCGCATCAAAGGGGTCGTGGTATTTCCATCGCCGGTCGATCCGGGCGGCCCGATCCGGGTGTATGTTGACAGCTCTGATTACGTCACGCCAACGGTCATCGAATCGGGAGTGAAAAGCGTCATTGCGCAGGCACGGGTCACGAACCCGGTTGCCGTGAACAAAATCTATGGCGATATTGAGTACATCCAGTTCTTTGGTGTCGGGGTCATCGTCATGGCAATATTCATGACCACCATGTTTGGCGGAGGGATTGCGCTCATCAAAGACCGGGAGGTGGGGATCGTGGAGGGATACCTTGTCACCCCGGTCAAGCGGTCGAGCATCATCCTGGGTATGATCGGGAGCGGGACGATCCGGGCGTTCTTTGCCGGCCTCGTCATCTTTATTGTTGACCTGCTCATCACGGGTATCATCATTCATAACATCGAGGATTTCTTCCTGGTGCTCCTGGTGCTCTTCATCACCAGCATGGGCGTCACGAGCCTGATGGTCTCTATAGCGTCGCGTTTTACCAACCAGCAGGAATATTCATCGGTGACCGCATTCTTCAGCCTCATCCTGTTCATGACAAGCGGGGCATTCTACCCGACAATCGGGATGCCCGACTGGCTCAGGTGGATCACCGTGATAAACCCGGAATATTATGCCGTGGATGCACTCAGGAGCATCATCCTCCGGGGACAGGGCCTTGAGGTGATCGGCCCTGATCTTCTTGCCCTCCTGGTATTTTCGGCAGTATCCATCGCCCTTGGGATAATGACATTCAGGAGAACGCTGGAATAAAAAGGCAATCCGGGTCTTATGGTGGACCGTTCTCCATGACGACCGTACTCGTCCGGGCCCCGGTTGCCAGGCCCCGAACATGGGGCGGGGGGAATCACGGCCCGTACGGCGATCCACCCCCCCTCCACATTTTTTCAAAACCGTCCCACCCCCCCTGGCATGGGGGTGGGGGGGTATGCGGCCGACCCCCTCCCCCCTCAGGCCGGATCTGACCCCCCTACTCATTTACGGGTAGCCGGGTTTTTTCTCCATTCAGGAGGTGGTTCCACACGAACCAGGATGATTGCTTATGCGAAAAACCGTGCGTTACTCATTTCCGCGTAGGGGGGTATCCCGGTAACCCCCCCACCTTCTTTTTTCAAAACGATCTGACCCCCCCCTCCAGGGGGGTGGGGGGGTAGGAGCTGCCAGTGCTCCTAAAAAAAATGAGATCTGCTGTAAAGCAGATTTCTTATCGCCTGCCGGATACCGCCAGGGCGATGAACGCAAGGAAGAGCGCGAGCACCGGTATCACCGGAGGGAGCGGGGACTTCGTAGTCGCCGGTATCACCGTTGTCTCCTCTGCGGGATTGAGAGTTGCGTACAGGTCGATGGTCTCCCCTTTCTTGGGGAACTTGTCGATGCTGCCGGAGTAGGGCACAAAACCGGCCTTGTACACGGTGAACGTTCGGTACGGTGTGCCGGTCACGTAGACCTGGACCGTCAGGCTGCCATCGGTGATCTTCCCCTTCTCCTCGTTATTGAGGGAGACCGTTGCGCCGTTCACGTTGCTGTGAATTTTATACCACCCGATATCTCCGCCTATCGCAACCGGTGTTGTCTGAACCGTAGTAGCGACCGGGTTCAGCGAGACAGTGATATCGATTGTCTGGCCCTTTGCAGGTACTTCCTCCAGATTGGCCGTATAGGTCGAATACCCGTCTTTCTTCACGGTGACCGTCCGGTATGGAGTCCCGGTTGAGTATACCGGGACATAGACCGCTCCCTGAGAGATCTCCCCTTTATTCGAGTTATCGAAAAGGACCGTTGCCCCCTCAACATTGCAGTGAACAACGTACCAGCCCATATCACCGCCGATCAGGGTCGTCGTGGTCTCCGGAACGGGATTGAGTGTGGCATACAGGTCGATACTCTGGCTTTTGGCCGGGATTTTCGTTGCCAGGCTCTCGGTATAGGTTACATACCCGTACTTCTGCACCCGGAGGACAGTATAGGGGGTCCCGGTCGTGCTCACCGGGACGGTAAGCGTACCCATACCGGTCGAGCCTACATACTTGTCATCGAGATATACCTTGGCGTCATACACGTTGCAGTGGATGACATACCATCCCTGGTCACCGCCAACCGGCTCTTCCGCTGATACGGGAAGAACGATACTTACGAGAAGGGCAATAAGGAGCAGCCCATAACTGGTCTTCATTCTTCTTCCTCATCATTCCGTAAGAGAGGATGATATAAAAAGTTCGTGAGATTGAACAGGAGTGGCCGTCCCGATGAGCCGCCATAAGAAGACGAACGCAGGCAAAATGAACTGATAATTACCAAAAGGGGGAAGGGGCCGGGCTGGCACAATCACTGAAATCAGAGGATATCAGCGGGTCACCCGGGTGACAAACTCCGCATTTGCCAGGGTGTGACCGGTTAAGGCCCAGTCAATCGATTCGCGGTTGGCGGTCGGCTGGGTGATGTCCATGTCCACCGCATAGAGCCGGAAGACATACCGGTGGGTCGATCCCACGGGCGGGCACGGGGGGTAGTACCCCCGCGAACCGGCGCTGGTCTCCCCCTGGTTGGCACCGTTTGCAAGGACTTTGGCATTCGGCTGGGCCGCAGGAAGGTTACCGTTCTGCGGGGGGATATTATAGACGATCCAGTGCGTGAACGTACCCGCGGGGGCATCGGGATCATCGAGGATCAGGACCAGGCTCTTCGTCCCTGCGGGAATGCCGTCCCAGAATACCCCGGGGGACTCGCTGGCTCCTTTACAGGTGTGTCCGTCCGGGAGTGCTGATCCGGGTACAAGAGCCCCGACACGCACCGAAAGTCCCCCGGCAGAGGCGGTATCGGCAGCGGCGGGTGTATGGCTGCCAGCTGGTCCGCCCGTCACCGGCGCTGATGTCGCTGAAGCCTGAGCGGATGGAGCGGGTGTCGAGCTGCACCCGCTGACTGCAACGACTGCAGCAAGGATGAGCGCGAAGAACAGGATCTGGTTCTTATGCATAGAGAAGAGACCGGCACGATGGGTCATAAAGGTTGGCTGTTGTCAGCCGTACCCGCCCGCGGGATGGTGACATAATGTAGTATCTCCGTCATCCGGTGCCATAGACTACCTATTTACCCTCCGGGTATCAATCAATCGTATAGTATACGGCACCAGCGGTGTGCCGCGCCGCATGAGGGATATCATGAAGATGCAGAGCACCGGGAAGTCACCCTTCGCTTCCGGCCCCAACCCGCTCAGCTTTTGCATAACATTGTCGCCTGACGGGAAGATAAACCGGTTATCGGAACGTCCGCTCGACGAGTACCTGCAGGCAGTCCAGGGTGCAACCATCGCATGGATTGACTGCAGCCTCAGGGATGGTGAGAAGGAGATCGAACAGATCGCCCATGCAGCCGGGTTTGCCAAGGTCCCAATCCCCAAACTCACCCACGGGTTCTACTCAGCCTACGAAGACTATGACACGGAACTGGGTATCATGCTTCCCTCGGTCACGGTGAAGGCGGAGAAGATGTCCGTCCACCCGCTCTTCATCCTCATCCGGGAGAACCTTGTCCTGACTGTCCATTCCGAGGAGATCAACCGTCTCCTGCGGTTCTCCCGCTATGCCCAGCCGTTCTTCAAGCGCATCGCGGGGGAGACAACACCGGACAAGATCACGCTTACCCTCGAACGGATCATCGATGAGAACAATGACAGGAACTTCGAGTACCTCCGCGAGATCGAGATGCACGGGGACGCCATCAGCAAGTCCCTCATCGAGGAGAGCGTATCGAAAAAGAAGGTTGCCCATGACATCTACCGGATGAAACATGTCCTGATCGACTACCTCAACGTCCTGTGGGCAACCAAGGATGTCGTGGACTCGCTCCGGTATGGCGACGCCGACCTGATCACGAACGATGAGAAACTGCTGGGACGGATCGGTATCCTCTCCGACAATATTGATCGTCATATCGAGCTCTCGGAACAGATGTCCAACGTGCTCGCTTCCGGGCTCGAGGTGATGCAGAGCATCTACAACAACCAGCTCCAGCACCTGAACAACCGTTTTGCCCTGGTCACTGCTTACCTCACCGTGCTGGGTACGGCGTTCCTCGTCCCCAACACCATCGCGACAATCGCGGGAAGCGGCATCATGGGCGGCACGATGGCGCAGCAGTGGTGGTATGTACCACTCCTTGCCGGCTCCACGGTGATCGCAACGCTCGTCTCCTTCCTCTGGGTGCTGCACGTCTGGAAGAAACCCGAAGATGACTGAACGATTGCACAGGGTCAGACCCCTTTTTCAGGACCTCCTTTTTTCTTCCGGACGGGTTATGAGACGCGGATCCCCCCGTGCCAGCGCGATTGCCTGCTCTGCACTCCGCTCCTTATCCTTGATCTCCAGCATCAGGTCGAAGTCCCAGGAACGCGTACCGGAAAGGAAAGCCTGGAAGTCCTGCCGGTCCATCGTTTCAGCGTGGGCGCCGGTCCGTTTTCCAGGTTCCTGAGAACTGTAATCCACCATGGGGATGCCATCCGGGCGTTTCCAGGATGCCAAAAGCCGGGGGAATATCTCCTGGACCGGTTCTCCATGATTCAGGATCGCGTGGTGGAAGGCATCGAAGATCACCGGAATCCCGATCCGTTCCCGGAGGGCGAAACAGTCAGCAACGGAGTAGAGCCGTTCATCGTTCTCGATAACGAGACGGTTTTTTATTGCAGGGCTGAGCCTGCGGTACGCTTCCACGAACCGTTCCATGCTCGCAGCCTTGTCGCCATAGACCCCGCCGATGTGGATCTGGACTTTTACGGCCCGGTCAAGCCCCATCATGTCGAGGACTGCTGTCTGGTACTCCAGCTCCGCGATGCTCCGCGAAAGGATATCCGGATCCGGGGTATTGAGCAGGACAAACTGATCCGGGTGCATCGATATCCGGAACCCGTTATCGCGGCAGAATTCGCCGAGCCGGGCAAACGTTTCAGCAAAGTGCTCCATCCAGGCGAACGTGCAGACCGGATGGGTGGCAAACGGTACAAGATCGGAGGTTATCCGGAGGAAGAGGAGCCCCCGGGAAGCATTGTAGGCAAGGATCCTGTCCAGGCATGCAAGGTTCGCCGCAACGGTGTCCCGTAAGCGTTCATCGGAGTAGGAGGCGAGGCGGAATGTCCGTGATGGTGAGCAGCCAATCGAACGGTTGATGCAGGGATAGCCGATGCGCATGATACCGTGTGTTCTCCTCAAGGGGGAGCGCTCTATCCGCTGCCCGTCCTTTTCAGGTCGAGTGCAGCGGAGTTCATGCAGTACCGTTTGCCGGACGGCCGGGGCCCGTCATCGAAGACATGCCCCAGGTGCGCTCCGCACCGGGCACAGAGCACTTCGGTGCGTACCATGTTCCCGCTGGTATCTGCCCGGGTCCGGATATTCAGGGGGGATACGGGTTTGAGGAAACTGGGCCAGCCCGTACCCGACTCGAACTTTGCCTTTGCATCGAACAGGTCCGTCCCGCAGCAGACACACCGGTAGATACCCGGCTCCTTTGTCCGGAAATATCTCCCGGTAAAGGCGTATTCGGTTCCTTTCTTCCGTGCCACCTCGAACTGGAAGGGGGTGAGCCGGGCCTGCCACTCCTCATCAGGGAGAGTGAGCACCGGGACCTGCTTGACTGTTCCGGTAGCAGCATCGTAGATCGGCACCAGCCGGACTGTACTGCCAGTCTCCTCCATCCGTTTCACCTGCCGGAACATAGCCGGGGAGCCTGATAGAGTTTTGCATTGAGGCGGGACGGCCCCGGCAGATCACGGTTCAGAGCCCGAAGAATCCCAGGATGCTACCCTTCGAATCCTTGTGGAAGATTCGCACACCCTCCTTGATGTTCCGGACATCCTCGACCGTATACAGAACGCCGGGATAATCCTTCGAGATAATATTCAGGAGCCTGCCAAGTTCCGGGCGGGGCACAATCATGAAGATGATGGTAACTGTATTGGAGAAACTCCCCGAGCCCTCGATCCGGGTCATTCCATACCCGTGGGTTGAGAGATCCGCGATGAGCGGCTGGGGATCATCGGGCGTGATGAGGCGGACGATAACATGCCCAAGCGAGATCATCTTCTCGATCTCCATTCCCAGCAGGGTCCCGATGCCGTACCCGGCAAGGTAGGCGAAGAGGTTCCAGAAGTCTGCAAGGTTGGTGAGGACGAGCCCGGTCGAGAGCAGCCATATACCGGTCTTGGCTATCCCGATATATGCGGCCAGGTTTGCATGGCCGCGGGCTATGTAGATGGTCCTGACCGTCTCAAGACTGGTCTCGATAATCCTGGCTGCCAGGATGAGAAGCGGTATGAGTGCAGCAGCCCCGGTAAGACCGAGCCCTATGGTTGTCAACCCCTGTCCGGAGTGATCTGACGTTCCATATTGAATAGTTTGCGAAACAAAACGGCCTGCTAGCAGCGGAGAGGCAATACCCAGCTGGCGAGGTGGGAGGCCGGCTGGTCCAGGGCTTGCAGACCAAAACGACATACTGGGTGTTTTTATCTCAAAGGCAGACAATCCGGATATAATCAGTGTCCACCATGACATTCGAATGCCAGATGTGCGGGAAATGTTGCGGATCCATGGGGGAGATCATCGCTGTGCGGGAGCAGCTTGGCGATACCCGGTTCCGCATCTGGTTCACGGCGACAGGAGAAGAACGGACCGTGATCCTCGATCCGGACAAACGGGAGCTCTACACCACTTCCCCTCCACCGTCCGGGATGGCATGCCCGTTCCTCAGAAGAACGGAGGGCGGACCGGTAATCTGCACCGTTCATGGATCCCGCCCAGATCTCTGCCGCCAGTACGGCTGTTTCCGGATCCTCGTCCTGAACGATAACGGAGACCGGATCGGGAGGGTAATGGACGGGACACGGTTTTTTACTGCAACCGACCCTGACCTTCATGCGTTCTGGCTCGGGACGTGTGCCGGGCTGGATATCCCCGATGAACGGCTCTGGGAGGAGACGATAGCCGGAATTCTGACACGGAAAGGATACCGGGTTGTGTGGTGATGAAAGGGGTGATATCAGGGGCGGGGAAAGCGGATTATTATTCCGGAACTGATATTACCGCTAGTGATAAAAGTGCCGTTTTTCGGTGAGTATGACCATCACATTTCAATACTATAAGATTTATTCAACATCTATGTGGATGTGAATCATGAGAACGCAGAGTGTAACATACTTTACCGAACGTGAAGAGGAGTTTGTTAACCTCCTGATCGAGATCGGCATGCGCCGGACGGTGGCCAAGGTGCTGGTCTTCCTCGCGAATGTTGACGAGGCAACTTCCCGTGACATCGAACGGGGTACCGATCTCCGCCAGCCGGAAGTCAGCATTGCCATGAATTATATGTACGAACGCGACTGGCTCAAGAGCCGCGAGAGCAAAGCGATGAGCAAAGGCCGCCCGGTCAAGATATACACCCTCTCCAAACCGATCACCAAAATTATGGACAATATCGAACAGGAGAAGAAGGAAGAGGCAAAGCACCGCCTCGATCTTGTCAAGAAACTGAGGGAATACTCAGAATAACCAGCCAGCCCTTCCACCCGGGGGGTGCCTCTCCCTTTTTACCAGGATTGTCCTGCAACCCATAACCTCTCCAGCGGAGGCGCCGGAACGGCAACGGCTTGTTCAGGATTGCAGGGAGGACCTGCCGATCTCCCTGATGACCGCATCCCCGAATTCCCGGGTCGTGGCCGTTCCGCAGAGGTCCCGCGTGCATATCCCCCGGGATACGGTCGATCGGATTGCGGCATCGATCCGTTTCGCCCCGCCTGCGTCCCCGAGATATTCAAGGAGCATGGCAGCGCTCCGGATTGCCGCAATGGGGTTTGCGATGTTCTGCCCGGCGATATCCGGCGCGCTCCCGTGAACCGGTTCGAAAAGTGCATATTCATCGCCGATGTTGGCACTGGGCAGGAGGCCGAGCCCCCCGACAAGGTACGCGGCAACGTCCGAGAGGATGTCCCCGAACATGTTGGTCGTTACGACCACGTCGTACGAGCCGGGGTGCTGGAGGAGATCGAGTGAGAGGGCGTCGATGTACTTGTCATTGAACGGGACACCCGCTGTTGTGGCCTCAGCGATGCAGATCTCCCGGAAGAAGACATCGGACTTGATGACGTTTGCCTTGTGACCGATGGTGAGGTGCCCGCTCCGCTGCTTCACCAGGCGGATGGCTGCCCGGGCTATCCGCTCGGTCCCGGCCCGGCTCACCACCCGGAGGGTGGTTGCCTGTTCAGCAGTCCTCTCTTCAATGCCGGAATAGAGCCCCTCGGTGTTCTCCCGCACGATCATGATGTCGAACCCGTCGCCACGGACCGGGCGGAGGTTTGCGTACAGGTCGAGGGATTTCCGGATCCGCAGGACAACGCTCTGGTAGTCCTTCATGGGAGGCGTTGTGACAGCACCAAAGAGGATGGCATCGGCAGTCTTGAGCTCCATGAGGTCCCGGTCGGCACAGGGGCAGCCGGTCTGCTCCCACTTGCCATACCCGACATCGACCATGAAATACTCGTACTCGGGGTGGAGCAGCTCGAGGATCCTGCGGGCAACCGGGATGACCTCGTGGCCGATCCCGTCCCCCTCGACAACCGCGATCTTGGTCATCGTGTCCCCCGGCGTGCGGCAAGGTCCAGGACTGCCTGGTAAATCTTCACCGGGTCAGCTCCCCAGTGGACGATCGCGCCGGTCCTGCCATTCCACACCCGCAGGCCCTCCCGTTCAGCCCTGCAGCAGCGGGCAATGAAGGGTTCTTCGGTTACACACTCAAGCGGGCAGATGTTCACGAGGCGGAAATCCTGGCCGTAACACTCCGTGTAGAGCTGGGATCCGGTCAGGCAGCCGGCCACCTGCTCGCCACCGGTCATGGTATCCGCGTCGAGCGTCCGCTGAAATCCCGCTGCACGGCAGGGATAGACATCGGCATGGACCTCCGTTATGTCACGGATGTGGTGACAGAAATGAACCGAGAGGCTGCCAAACATACCGGCAGCCTCAAGTTCGCGGATGCAAGCGGAGAGGCTCGGCCGGGGCGGACTGACATCATAGACATGGATCTTCAAAAACCCGGAGAGATCAGGATCCAGGACAAAGGTCTGGTGCTCGTCATGGCCCGTGAAGATCGTGCACCGGCGGCCGGAATCTTTTGCCAGTTCAACGAGACGTGCCCGGTTATACAAATTCACTTTCTCCGGGAAGAGGTATACATCAGAAGCCGGTGCAAGGACGCGGGTGGAGATGATTGACCGCATCATCCCCTTCTCCTCAGGGTTGGGAATTACTGCCAGGACCTCGTACCCGGCGCCGGTATCGCGGAGGAGGTACCGGCTCAGGAAGTAGACCTTGTCATCGCACGGTTTCGTGGACGCATGGCCGACGTACTTGCAGTGCTCCGGGAAGATCATTGGCGCCCCTTCCAGTACTTCACGAGCCCGCCGGCAGCAAGGATCTCCTGCATCCGTAAAGAGAGCGGCCGGATTGGGTGTCGTTTCCCTTCGGACAGGATAAAGCCTTCCGAGAGATCAAAGCGGATCTCGGCACCTTCCGGGCAGGACAGGTCACATTCGATTACCGGAAGCCCGATATTGATCGCGTTCCGGAAGAAGATCCGGGCAAACGACGGGGCGATGACCGCAGCGACACCTGCCTTTTTCAGGGCGATCGCGGCCTGCTCCCGTGACGATCCGCAACCGAAGTTCTTTCCCGCAACGATGACCGATCCCTGCAGGCGGGGCCCAAGAGCCGGGTCCAAATCTTCGAAGATATGGGCGACCCACTGGCTGTGGTCCTTGGTCCGGAGGTACCTGCCCGCGATGATGAGATCGGTGTCGATGTCCGGGCCGAGGCATACGGCGCGGCCGCTGCCCTGCATCACGCCACCCCCGGCAGAGAGATCTCCCCTGTAAGGGCACTTGCCGCAGCGGTCGAGACGGACGAGAGGTAGATCTCCCCGCCGATTCCCATCCGGTTCCTGAAGTTCCGGTTTGCCGTGGAGAGGCAGACCTCACCTTCACCGATGACGCCCATGTGCGCCCCGAGGCAGGGGCCGCAGCCGGGTGTCCCGATCGTGCAGCCGGCCTCGACGAGGTCAAGGAGCACCCCGGTCCGGATCGCCTTCCGGAGAACCTGCTGCGATGCCGGGACGATGATTGTACGTACGGCGACTTTCTTCCCTTTCACGATGCGGGCAAACCGGGCAAGATCGGTGTACCGCCCGTTGGTGCAGGTCCCGACAAAGACCTGATCGAGAGGAAGGCCGGCAAGATCGGATACGGATTTTATCGTATCAACCCGGTGCGGGACAGCAAGGACCGGCTGGATATCCCCCAGATCGAGGTCCAGCTCGCGGGGGTAGGTGCAGGCTTCCGGTTCCTGCTCTTTCACCTCGTGACCCAGCGCCGCGAGGTACTTCCGGGTAACGTCGTCAGCATAGAACAGCCCGGTCTTTGCACCCGTCTCTACGGCAAGGTTGGTCAGGGTCAGCCGGTCGTCCATCTCAAGGCTTCGGACACCGCTGCCAATAAACTCGAGGGCATGATACGTCCCCCCGTCCATGCCGAGCCTGCTCACATAGGTAAGGGCAAGGTCCTTTGCCTCTGCACCACCGGCAAGCGATCCCGAGAGATGGATCCCGATGGAATCAGGGACCCGGAACCAGGTCTCACCGGTCATCCAGATTGCTGCCATATCCGTTGCACCAACCCCGGTGGCAAACGCACCAAACGCGCCCGGCGTGCAGCTGTGGGAGTCCGCTCCAACGACAATCTCACCGGGAAGGACAACGCCTTCACTCATGATCTGGTGACAGATACCGCCACCGATATCGGAGAAGGTGAGGCCGGTTTTTTGTGCAAATTCCCGGAGTTCATGCTGGAGCGTTGACGTTGTGCTGTTGTTGGCGGGAACGATATGATCGAAGAGCACGTACCGGCGGGAGGGATCCGGGAGCCGGGCCGCACCCATCTCCTTCCAGGTCGCGAGCGTCAGGACCCCGGTGCCATCATGGACATATGCCCGGTCCACCCGGCGATCAACGTACTCCCCGGCAGGTGCACCAAGGATTCGCTCGGAGAGCGTGCTCATGGCGTGGTCTCCCTGGCCTTGCGGATGAGTTTTTTCAGGATTTCAGGCGTGATGTTGCACTTGTGCTCGGAATGGTCCTTGACCAGGTCAAGCACCCGGCAGATCTCTTTCTCCGAGAGTTCGCATCCCATCGATGCCACGACATGTTCAAGCGCTTTTTTCCCGGTGTGCTTCCCAAGGATAAAGTGACGCTCACCGCCGACCATGTCAGGAGGGAAAAACTCATAGGTTGCCGGGTCATCAAGGATCGCCGCAATGTGAATCCCGCTCTCGTGAGAGAAGGCGAGCTCGCCGGTCACCGGCTTGTTGCGGGGGAGGGTAATACCGGAATAGCTCTCAACCATGCGGGAGAGTCCGGACAGGTGCGAGAGATCGTACCGGTCGATCCCTTTCTTCATCCGGAGGGCAACCAGGAGTTCATCGAGCGCTGCATTTCCCGCCCGTTCACCAATACCGTTTATCGTGGTATGGAGCTGGAATGCACCGGCCTCTGCTGCTGCGATGGTGTTTGCCACGGCACAGCCCATATCATTGTGACAATGGGCACAGAACGGCCGGTCAACGGATGCAACAAGATCCGTCATGATCCGGTACATCTCGGAAGGGATGAGGCAGCCGACCGTATCAGCAAAACTGAGGAGGATGGCGCCGTGATCTACCGCACGCTGGTAGACTTCCTTGAGGAACGGCAGATCGGTCCGGGATGCATCCTCGGCAGCGAACCGGACCTGCACCCCATGATCGCGGGCAAAATCGATCATGGAGAGGGAGTCCTCCAGTACCTCCTGCCGCGATTTCCTGAACTTGACCCGGACATGGAGTTCAGAGGTGGGAATGAAGATGCTCACCATGTCGACACCACAATCGACAGCCGCCTGGATATCCCCCTCACGGGCACGGGAGAAGCCGCAGATACGGGCATCGAGACCGAGGTTTGCTATCGTCTTCACGCACTGCTTTTCATTGGCGGAGACCGCGGGGAACCCGGCCTCGATGACATCTATCCCGATCTCGTCAAGCTTGGATGCAATGTCCACTTTCTCCTTACAGGAGAACGAGACCCCGGGGGTCTGTTCACCATCCCGGAGGGTGACGTCGCAGATCTCAATATGCAATGGTTTCATGGCTGCTCCCTTCCGGACATGCTCCTTCAATGACGAGCGTCCGTGGCCTGTCCGGTACCACGAGCTCGGCGTTCAGTACTTCCCGGTCCCCCGCGTCACAAACGACCGGATCCGCCCACTTTAAATACGGGAGGGGATCGAAGGACGATTGTTTTCCGGTCATTGCAGTGCAGTTGTTACTCATGACAATACAGAGAAGCGGCAGTCGTTTCTCGTACACATCGATGAGGGCATTCAGGCCGGAATGAAGGAGTGCGTAATCACCAATCAGGGCGACTTTCGTGCTTCGGGCGGCTGTAGCAATGCTCGATCCCATTCCATAACTGGCAACGCCCAGTTCGTACGGTCGGGTCATGCCAAGGATCGAACACCCGGCATCGCAGATCAGGGAGATCCTGCGTTCCTTCAGAATATCCATCATGGCCCGGAACGGGCAGTCCCTGCAGAACGTCCGGGAGAATCCCCGCTCCTCCATGGTCTGGGGCCCCTTCTGTGGCTCGGGTGGCCGGACCCCGCAGTGATCGCGGATGAACGCCCTGCCGTATTCCCGCACATCACGAAGACCTGCTGCCTGTTCCGGGAGAGGATTTACCGTCACGATCCGTGTCTTCCCCGGGGATGGTCCCGCTCCTGCGGGTTCACCCTCCCACCGGTTCAGGGGGGATTTTGTGGACCATGCAAACATGCTCCGGTAGAGCTCCTCTGCTGCCGTTACGCGACCGTTCATGGTCCAGCTCCGGTCCGAGAGCCTGCCTTTTTTATCAGCACGGGCTACGGGACTGCATTCCGCTTCTCCATCGAGAACCGGGGGCGTGACACGGAGCATTGCAACCCTTGAGAATTGTTCCGAGGCCGCCAGTGCTGCTTCAACACCGGAGTAACAGGACGCGGAATCCGGTTCGATGACCGGCAACTGGGCAAGTTCACCATAATACCGGGAGTCCTGCGATGTCTGGGACCCCAGGGCATCCGGATCGTCCCCGGCAACCAGCACGACGCCGCTGACGAGCCCCTGCGCCGTTGCCTGCAGGAGCGGGTCTGCACAGGCATTGACACCAACGTTCTTGATGATGACGGCGGCCCGGCGCCCGGCAAGAGAGTCGCCCAGCGCATACTCAAGGGCAGTCTTCTCGTTGATGACCATCTCGGCACCGGTCATCGCCCCAAGGTCCGTGACCGGGAACCCGGGGACGGTATACTGCCGGTCCGTGGAGCGGCGGAGCGCATCAGCGATCGCCTCCACGCCCTTCATTCGTCCCTCCCCGGCACAAGATCACAACCGGCACAGTTGGTGCACATGGTCCGGGCAAGGGTTGGATCGAGCCCGGCGTCCGCAAGGGCCTCGCTGTGGATGGCAAACAGGGACGTCAGTCGTTCTGCAGTCGGCCGGGGCATACCGGCCAGCCCGGCAACCGGGTTGAGGGGGCGCAGGACCGGGATGACACCGATATCCGTCAGCTTCCTGATGCAGGCCTCCATCTCGGCATCGGTCTCCCCGAGGCCGATGATGACGTTGGAGAAGACCCGGTTCCTGCCAAAGAGTTCAACGGAATGATACAGCACCTGCCAGATGATATCATAGTCAAGACCCGGGCACATTTTGGCAAACAGTTCGGGTGTTGCAGCCTCGACATTGAACTTCACTTCGGCAACACCAAGAGCCTTGAGCTTATCAGGGGTCTGCATGGTCGGGTAAATCGAGACACCTATCGGCAGCTGGAATGAGGCAAGGCACCTGACCACCTCAAGCACGTACGCTTCCTCCTCCTCAATACTGCTGAGCACTCCGCTGGTGATCGATATGGCATGGATCCGGGAACGGACCGATTCCACCATCTGCAGGATCTCCTCGATCGACTTCCGCCGGCCACCAGTCTCCGGAACAGTGCAGTACCGACAGTTGAAGATGCAGCTGCCGGTCACCGTGATATATGCCTGGTCCGGGCAATGGAACCCGGGCTCGAGCAGCCTTCCGGTAATCAGTTTCCCTTCAAAGTACAAATCGGCGGTACCATTACCGCGGTGGGCAATCTCGATCTGGCTTAACGGATCCACTGCCAGCTTGACCCGGTGACCCCCCATGGCAAAGAAGACCGCCCCGCTCCCGCCGGCACCCGGCCCTGCAGCGGATCGGGCAATGTACCGGTCCGCGGGCTCCCCGATAACATTCACCGATCCGGCTTCCAGTAGCCGGCTCTTCAATTCTTTCCATTGCATAATTCAAGCGCCTCCTCATATCTGGTGAAGAAGGGAATTGCCGCAGCCGCACCAACGATCCCCCGCCCGTTCATGATGATGCGGAGGTTCGGATCCCGGACCGATTCCAGGTCCCCTGCACCAACCTCGCCTCTCTTGACGTTCCACCCGTACTCCCTGAGTGATTCCGATGGCCAAAAGCCGGAATAGACTGCCATGCCGGTCTTTCTGGAGAGGGTGTACCTCTCCAGCAGTTCACGGAACCGGGATACCAGTGCTTCGGGTTCGGTGGTGGCAAACTCTGCGACAAGCCCGACACAGTTCTTGGTACGATACGGGACCGGGAAGAGCTGTACTATGGTATGCGAGAGGTATACCGTCCTTTCGTCCGCAACTGCCCGGGCAATGTTGTGGACCAGGGTCCATGTCGCCCCTTCTTCCGGGGTGTCAGTGTCGTCCACACCGATGAGCACCCGCTGCATCCGGGGGAGCCAGATGGTTGCACCGGCAACCTTCCCGCCGCCGGCAGGATCACTCCTGCTCCGTAATACACCCACTGCATCAGAGCGGCAGGCCGCTGCACCAACACCCCCGCCCCCCATACCGATATACGTAACCGCAATCTCATCTCCAATGACACTACACGATGAGATCCCGGCCGGGAACCGTGATCCCTCAAGTGCCAGATCAACCGTCCCGGTCTTCAGGAGGTACCGCATCGTGGCCCCGACACAGCGGACCTCCGTAACCAGAGGGCTCTGGGCATAGTGGCATTTCGACCACATCGCACCACCCACACAATCGAAGAACTCGATGAGTTCCACGGCCGTTCCGGCTTTGTCGGATATCGCCACGATCCGGGGGTAATGGATCACGTAGGGATCAGAGATGTTCTCCATAGAGTCCCGCCGCCTCGGTCCCGCGGTTGCCCCATACAACAGCTCCGAGGGCCCCTATCCTTCCCTTCCCATTGCTGGTATCGAGATAGACAATTCCCAGCTCAGCCGCTTCGCGTTCTGCCTCATCCCGGGTCATGATCTCGGTCTTCACTCTTCGGGCAACCGGGGCATCAGCAAACGCGGACAGCCCCTGGTAGCATGCGATTCCGGTATCCTTTGAAAAGGTGTTCTTTTCGACAAACTGCCGGACTGCCTCCAGCAGGTGCGGGATCTTTCCCGGCCGGACTGCAAAGTTCAGGGCAGTACTTACACAGTTGGTAGTCTTGTTCGGGACCGCGGGATTGAGCTGGATGAGACGCATGCTGAGGAACTCGACCCCTTCCATCCTGCAGGCCTCCACGCACTTCAGCGCCATAACCCAGGTCGCCCCCTCGGTCTTCGTATCCGTGTCATCGATACCGATACAGATCTTCTCGTACCGGGGAGATATGATCCGGACATGATTTGTCCGGGCACCCCCCACCTTGAGGTCATCTTCAGTGGGATATTCAGTCCGGAGAACGCCCGGAGCCTGCGGGAGGCATGCCGCGACGCCGACACCGGCTCCTGCGATGCCTGCCCAAGTGGTGATCACCTCATCTCCGCTGACCTCCACCGACTCAAGCGCCTGGCCGCCGATATCTCCGGCAGCGGACCCGAAGTTCACCGCGTATTTTCCCAGCCGTGCACGGATGACCATCGAGGACCCTTCAACCTCGCAGGATTGTACTGCACCACCGGCTCGTTTCCGGTTCATCGCATCCCATTCAATAGTCCCCCGGACACGGCACTGCTCAAGGATCTCCGCGGTTCCGGCCGGTTCATCAACCATTACCAGGAATTTCTGGGCAAAGAGCGGGCCGAACCTGGACTTCACTTCTTCGGGTTTAAGGGTGATCATGTTATCGCCGATTATTTCGTTAACAAGATTATCGGCAATTACGGTATTTATAGGAATCGATGTTGAAACAGAGAAAAGAAAAAGAGATCAGAGGACCGACTTGAGGTCGATCTTGAAGGGTCCGAGCGTGCCGCCAAAATTACCGGCAGAGATGAATTTGACACCCGGGACCTTGACTGCTGCCTTGATCCCGGCGCCCATTGCAGCGGCAACGGACTTTTCGTCAATACCGTCGATCACAATCTCGTAAACCGCCTTGATCCCTGCAGGGACCTTGCTGTCCGAAACCTTTTCGCGGAGGGTCGGGCAGTACTTCTCGTTGGTGGATGCCGGCATGAACTTGTACTTCAGGCTGCCGACCTTGGAGCCGCTTGCCACAACCCCGCCGGGGAAGCTGGTGATTGTCCCGGCTACGCCGTCGATTGCCTCGACTGCTGCTGCTGCACCCATGAGGGCCGCCATCTGGTTCTCGCCCATCACAAAGAAGTTGCCACCGGCAACACCCTTGACAATGCCGAACTCTTCCTCTCCGATGTATTCGCCTTCCATGATCGGGATGACCCAGCACTTGCGGCCGCCGACTTCCTTCTGGTACTCGTGGCCGTCGCCAAAGAAGTGGAGCTTGACCGGGATCTTCTCTTCTGCAGTGGTGATGCCGTTGAAGACTGCAGTGGTCGGTGCGGTCAGGACGCACTCTGCCAGGCGCTCGACAACCTGCTCTTTCAGTTTCTTCTTGCTGGCGCAGATCAGGATTGCAACCCCGGGTCGCCCGTCGGGTGTGGCGCTTGCCGGGACATCCCCCTCGATCCCTGCTTCACAGGGGCAGCCGATGGCTGATGTGGCAAATCCGGTTGCTTCCGTTGCTGCTTTCCGTGCCCATTCGCTGGTGACTGCAGTGATGATGATGCGGCAGACCCAGGTCGGGAACGCCTCTGCATAGGTATCGTCAATAGTAACGCCGTTGAGTTCCATAAAATAACCTCCGGTACTACAAAGGTACCATGATTGGGATTGAATAAATTTTCTAAATGTTTTTTTAAAAAAACGGCCGGGTTTTCTCATTACGAGAGCAGTAAGAGAGCGCGTGAAAAAAAATGATACCGGTACAATTAACCAGCTTAACTTACTTATAAACTATATAAATAAAAATAAAAGGTCGCAGAATATTCGGGCGTGCCTTACCCGATAAATTTCAGAACATTTATCTACATTCTTCTACCACTTTTTGTTAGTCGATTTTTAGAATCGATCATAGCTGGTGCGTGAAAAACGAATGGCATTTGCAGTGCACAAAATCATGGATCGCTGTACTGGCTGTAATAATTGTGTGGTTGCATGTCCTGTCGGTTCCTCAGATATATACTAAGTATTAATCGGGGGCAAAAGACAGTGGCAGAGATGCAATAAGAAACAGCGTGAGGGTTAATTCATGGCATTGTTTCCCAAGTTTTCCAAGAAGAAAGACGGTGTTAACGTCGTGATGGAGCAGAAACTCCTTCAGAACGTCAACAACCTGATACTCAATGCAGAGACCTGCACGGGATGCGGCATATGCGTTGACGCTTGCCCCGAGGAGGCTATCGTCCTCGGGCTTGTCGGTGCATCGAGGCGTGGCGCAATCAACTACGCTGCCCCCATCGATGTCGACGAGACCAAGTGTTCATACTGTGGCGTCTGCGTCATCATGTGCCCGTTCAATGCACTGACTCTGAAAGTGGATGGACAGGAGAGACTCCCGATCCTTGAGAAGGAAGGGTTCCCGCAGTATGACATGGTTGCGGATATTGACGATGAGAAATGCGTCAAGTGCACGGTCTGCGAAGAGGTCTGCCCGCGTGATGCAATCGACCGCAATGTCCCGGCGTACGAAGGAACCTACAAGGGACCGGTTGCCGGTGCAAAGCCCAAGGCAGCCGCAATGAAGAAGAAGACGACATTTACCGTTGACAAGGAGAAGTGCTCCCTGTGCGGCCTGTGTGGTGCACTCTGTCCCGCCATCACCGTGAAGCACAAGAAATTCTCGGCGGAGACCGGCAAGGTTGAGGGTGATGTCATCTGGGACGAGACCAAGTGCGATGCCTGCAAGGTCTGTGTCGAAGCATGCCCCGAGGAGTGCATCACCGTTGAGCGCGAGATCATCTCCGACAAGATTGACGGCAAGGTCACCATCGAGAAGGACAACTGCTGCACCTGCAGATGGTGTGCGGTCAACTGCCCGACCGAGGCAATCACCGTTGAGAAGATTTTTGAAGGCGATATTGAATTCCACGCCGAGAAGTGCCCCGGTGGCTGTTCGACCTGTGCAGAGATCTGCCCGGCGAATGCAATCTACCTGCCGACCCCGATCCCCGCAGCCGACATGAAGAAAGACAGCATTGAGCCCACCATCGCCGTCAACAAGGACTATTGCATCCTCTGCGGTGCCTGTGTCAATGCATGCCCCGGCGAAGACATCATCGTCCTGACCAGGACCGGTGTCCGCGTGAAGGGAACTGAGACCGACCTGTTCAAGAAGATCAAGGCAAAACTCTGCACCACGAGGACCTCGAAGGTGAAGGAGGATGTTGCCGGCCAGGTCAGCATCAAAGTAATGGAGAAGGCGTGATCCCCATGGCACGAACAAAAGGATATCCGGAAGCACTGGAAAAGAAACTCCGCGACCAGCGGTACTCCCGTGAGGACTCGAACCCCGAGTTCACCGCGAACGTCAAGAAGATCTCACGCACCATCGCCCACATGTGCTACCAGTGTGGTACCTGTACCGGCTCCTGCCCGTCAGCACCCCGCAGCTCCTACCGCATCCGCAACTTCATGCGGAGAGCGGTTCTCGGGCTTGAGAACGAAGCGCTCACCGACCCCGACCTGTGGCTGTGCACCACCTGCTACAGCTGCACCGACCGCTGCCCGCGGGACATTGCACCGACCGATGTCATCATGGCCATGAGGAACCTCGCTTTCAAGAGGGACATTGTCCCGGTCAACTTCTTAAAGACCGTGCAGGCCATCTACAGCTCAGGTCACGGTGTCCCGAACAACGACGTCAACCGTGCAGCCCGCGAGAAGCTCGGCCTCACCCGCGACCCGCCAACCACCCACATGTATCCTGAATATGTGAAAGGCATCCAGACAATCCTCAACCATTACAAGCTGAAAGCAAATGCCGACCGCATTGTCAAGGAACGGGAGGGCTAGATTATGTCCGAAGAATCAGGCGCAAAATTCAAGTTCGCATTCTACCTTGGATGCATTGCCCCGAACCGGTACCCCGGTTGTGAATCTGCAGCAATCAAGACCTGCAAGAAACTCGGTATTGAGCTCCTTCCCCTCAAGGGTGCAAGCTGTTGTCCTGCCCCCGGCGCATTCGGGTCCATCGACCTGAACGTCTGGTATGCAATGGCAGCCCGGAACCTCGTGCTTGCCGAGCAGATGAAGATGGACATCGCCCTCCTCTGCAATGGCTGTTACAAGTCGATCTGGGAGGTCAACCACAAGCTCAAGCACAACAAGGATCTCCGCGACGGCGTCAACGAAGTGCTCAAGGAAATCGACATGGAATACAAGGGCTCAATCAATGTGTATCACATCGCAGAGCTCCTGTACAACCCGAAATATGTCGGTCCTGAAAAAGTCCGCGACAGCATCACAAACCCCCTGACCGGTGCCCGCATCGCCGTCCACTACGGCTGCCACCTGACCAAGCCCCACAAGGAGAGGGAGTTTGAAGATGAGGTCATGCTCAACACCGAGCACCCGGTCTGGATGGAAGAACTCGTTGCAGCCCTCGGGGCAACCCCGGTCGAGTACCGCAACAAGATGCAGTGCTGCGGTGCCGGCGGCGGTGTCCGCGGGTACGACCTTGTTCACTCGCTGGACATCACGAACGAGAAGATGATCAACCTCAAGGAAGTCGGTGTCGATGCACTCACGGATATCTGCCCGTTCTGTCAGCTCCAGTTTGACCGTGGCCAGATCGAGATCCAGGAGAAGTTCGGTGTATCCTATAACCTTCCGGTTCTCCACTATTGCGAACTTCTCGGGTTAGCACAGGGAATGAGCCCGCAGGACCTCGGGCTGGACCTCCATGGTATCAGCTGCGAACCTTTCCTGCAGAAGGTGCTGTGAGGTGGCAAAAATGGCTGAAAAGAAGAAAGCAACCACCAAGAAAACCGCGTCCAAGAAAGAGGACACTAAGAAGGTAGCTCCCGTGAAACAGGAAGTCAAGAAGCAGGCACCCGCTCCGGCGGCAAAAGCTGCACCCGCAAAGGCGGCAGCAGCACCGGCAGCCAAGGCAGCAGCGGCCGTCAGCACCACCAGCCAGGGGGACTCACGCATCGGTGTGTTCATCTGCCACTGCGGTACCAACATCGCCGGCTCGATGGACATCGAAGCGGTCCAGGAATATGCAAAGACCCTGCCGAACGTCTCCTATGTTGACAACTACAAGTACATGTGCTCGATGCCCGGGCAGAGTGTCATCAACAAGGCGGTCAAGGAGAACAAGCTTACCGGTGTCGTCGTAGCAGCATGTTCACCCCGTCTCCACGAGCCGACCTTCAGGACTGCCACCAAGGAGTCCGGTCTCAACCCGTTCCGGTTCGAGATGGCTAACATCCGTGAGCAGAACTCATGGGTCCACATGCACGACCGCGAGGGTTCAACCGACAAGGCAAAGGACGCAGTCCGTATCGCTGTTGCAAAGGCAGCACTCCTCCAGGACCTCCACCCGAAGTCAGTGCCCGTGGAACCGACCGCAATGGTCGTCGGTGCAGGTGTCGCCGGCATGCAGTCAGCCCTTGACCTTGCCGCAGCAGGCATCAAGACCTACCTCATTGAATCCGACATGAGCATCGGCGGACGTATGTCCCAGCTCGACAAGACCTTCCCGACACTCGACTGCTCGCAGTGTATCCTTACCCCGAAGATGGTGGATGTCGGCAGGAGCGACAAGATCGAGCTCATGACCTGGTCCGAGGTCCACGAAGTCGAAGGTTACATCGGTAACTTCGACGTTACCATCCGCAAGAAGGCCCGCGGTGTGATGACACCCAAGGAAGCAGAAGCCAAGGGTATCGTCGGCGGCGGCTGTAACGGCTGCGGTGACTGCGAAGCGGTCTGCCCGGTCATCAAGCCCAATGACTTCGAGATCGGGATGAAGCCGCGCAAGGCAATCTACATCAACCACCCGCAGGTTGTCCCGCTCATCTACACGATTGACTTTGACTCCTGTGTCAAGTGCGGGCTCTGCGTGACCGCCTGCGGTCCCGAGAAGCGTGCAATCGACCTCGAGATGAAGGATGAGTTCATCAAGGTCAAGGTCGGAACGGTCATCCTCGCAACCGGGTATGACATCTTCCCCATCGAGAACAAACTGGAGTGGGGTTACAAGAAGTACGAGAATGTCATCTCCAGCCTCGAGTTCGAGCGGCTGATCTGTGCATCCGGCCCGACCGGCGGCCACCTTGTCCGCCCGAGCGATGGCAAGACCCCGATGCGTGTCGGGTTCGTGCTCTGTGCAGGATCCCGTGACAACACCGGGAACGGCAAACCCTACTGCAGCCGGTTCTGCTGCATGTACTCACTGAAGCATGCCCACCAGGTCATTGAGAAGATCCCCGGGTGTATCCCGTACATCTTCTACATGGATATCCGTTCATTCGGTAAGATGTACGAAGAGTTCTACTACCGCATCCAGGACGAGGGTGCCAAGTTCATCCGCGGCCGGGTAGCAAACATCCTGGAGGATCCCAAGACGAAGAACCTCCATGTCTATACCGACGATACACTCCTTAACCGCCCGATCGACATGGAAGTTGACATGGTCGTGCTCGCAGCAGCAGTCCAGCCGAAGGCGGACACCAACAGGACCCGCAAGCTCTTCGGTGTCTCCTGCTCCATGGACGGATGGCTCCTCGAAGCCCACCCGAAGCTGAACCCGTGCGGGACCACCACAGCCGGTGTCTTCCTTGCCGGTGTCTGCCAGGGCCCCAAGGATATCCCTGACACCGTAGCATCTGCAGAAGGTGCAGCATCCGCTGCATCCATCCCGATCCACATGGGAGAGGTCGAACTCGAACCATACTTCGCCATGTGCATCGAGGAGAAGTGCGCAGGATGCGGCATGTGCGTCAACCTCTGCCCGTACAGCGCGCTCTCCCTTGTTGAGAAAGACGGGAGGACCGTCATGCAGGTCACCGAGGCCAAGTGTAAAGGCTGCGGTACCTGCGGTGGTTTCTGCCCCGGCGGCGCAATCTGGATGCAGCACTTCACCACTCCCCAGATCGTTGCTCAGATCGATGCGTTCCTGCTCGGAGGTGAGCAGTAAATGTCTGCACCAGGAAACTTCCCCATCCCCGAGAGAGGCCCCGGCATCTGGCAGCCCAAGATCCAGGGTATCGTCTGCAACTGGTGTTCCTACGCCGGTGCTGACCTTGCCGGCGGCGGCCGTATCCAGTACCCGCCCGACATCCGGATTATCCGTGTCATGTGCACGGGCCGTATCGACTCGCTCTTCGTCCTCAAGGCATTCGCCGACGGCGCGGACGGGGTCCTCGTCTCCGGCTGTCACTTCGGTGACTGCCACTACCTCGAGGGCAACTATAAGGCAGCAAAGCGGATGTTCATGGTCAAGCGCCTGATGAAGAGCATCGGCCTTGACGACCGCCGCTTCCGGATGACGTTCGTTTCGGCATCCGAAGGTGCGAAGTGGGGAGCCGTTGTTACTGATGTGGTCAACATGGTCCGCGAACTCGGCCCCAGCCCGATCACTGAGATCCGAAAAGAAGCAGAGAAGATATAACGGAGACATGCGGGGATTTCCTTTCCCCGCACCATCACTTTGTGAGAGAGATCCAATCTCACCAGATATAAGCACTGCAAATCAGACAACGACGGAGAACAGCGATCCGTGCTCTCCCTTTTTTTGCCCGGATCCCGTTTCCTCAAAAGGACATTTTTTATAACAGAGCGCACCGGAAAATCGAAAATTTATATACCCGATATAAGATTCCGTATTACAAAAAAAATATTCCGTAGTACTGCGTAAAATAATGATTTGGGAAATTTATGTAGTATTTGAACATTCCTTCATTTTTTAATTATATTGGATTGTTTTAATAAAATTGATTTTCGATATAAAATAGGAATACTTATATGGCGAAATTGGGAATTATTGAATGTCCCATCTTAAGGGGACGTGCAATAGCGACTTTCACTCATGACTCGTGTTCCTCAAGAGGACACGCTCTCTCTCAGCGACAGTATTGTACCGCGGTTTAATTGAACAATTTGGAGGAATTCAAATGGCAAAATACAAAGACACGATCGACCTCTACGACGATGAGGGTAAGCTCTTAAAGAGCAATGTCACCATTGACAAGATCAGCCCGGTTGTCAACAAGGGCGCACTGAATGTTATCGACCTCACCAAGAGGACGGTTGCAGTCAACCTTGGTGGCATCGAGGACGCACTCAAGACCGGAAAGGTCGGCGGCAAGTCCAACCAGATCCTTGGCCGGAGCATGAACTGCAGCTGTGTCAAGGACTGTGATGCACTCGCAGCCAAGATCAAGGACATGGTCCAGGTCGAGGCAGGCGACAACACCAAGATCACCAAGGTCGGCGGCGGCAAGATGCTCCTTGTCGAGTGCCCGACCTCACGTATCAATGCAGCAGCAACCTACGATGTCGCATCCACCGTTGTTGCAGCAGCAACCACCTACGCAGTCATCGACCAGTACAAGGTCGACATGTTCGACGGCTCCTACATCAAGGCGGCAGTCTGGGGTACCTACCCGCAGACCATGGACATGCAGGGCGGCAATGTCGTCTCGATTCTGTCCATCCCGCAGAACAACGAAGGCCTCGGCTATGCACTCCGTAATGTCCCGGCAAACCACGCGGTCATGATGACCCACCGGAACGCATTCCAGGGTGCAGCACTCTCATCCACCTTCGAGCAGGCTGGCATGTGGGAGATGGGTAACGCGGTCGGCCCGTTCGAGCGCGCCCAGCTCCTTCTCTACGCATACCAGGGCCTCAACGGTAACAACATCGTCTACGACCTGGTCAAGAAGAACGGCAAGACCGGTACCATCGGTACTGTCGTCCAGTCACTCGTCGAGCGTGCCATTGAGGACAAGGTCATCAAGGCAGGCAAGAAGGGCAAGAGCGGCTTCATCTTCTACGAGACCAAGGACCCCATGCTCTGGAACGCATACGCTTGTGCCGGTACCATGGCAGCAACCATGGTCAACTGCGGTGCAGGACGGTTCGCCCAGGCAGTCTCTGCAACCCTGCTCTACTTCAACGACCTGCTCGAGCACGAGACCGGCCTTCCCGGTGCAGACTTCGGTCGTACCATGGGTGTCGCAGTCGGGTTCTCGTTCTTCAGCCACTCGATCTATGGTGGCGGCGGCCCCGGTGTCTTCAACGGTAACCACGTCGTAACCAGGCATGCAGCCGGTGTAGGTATCCCCTGTATCGTCGCAGCCTGTGCACTCGATGCCGGTACCCAGATGTTCGGACCCGAGCACACCTCGAAGATCTACCAGGACACCTTCGGCCAGCTTGACGCGTTCAAGAAGCCGATCCAGGCAATTGCAAAGGGCATCTAAGCCCCTCAAAGGATACGAATGACAGAAGCCACGTTCCCCCAGTGCAGAATCATCACCGAGCGTCTGCTCAGTCCCGATACAACGGAGAAACTTTTAAACAAAGTTGTAAGCGTTGCCGGGGTCCGGCGGATGGTCCTTAACGGACCCCGCCTCCCGGAAACGATTCCCTACGGGCCGGCAAAAGGACAGGCCAACCCTCACCCGATGAGGAAGACCATCCATGTCGGCGACCAGGACATTGCCCTCAATGTCCACGTTGGCACCGTTCTTCTGGAACTCGAGAACCGCGAAGTGATCCCGGCACTGAAGGCCGCAATCGAACCGGTTTTTACGGATTTCACCTTCCGGATCCAGGAAGGAAAATATATGAAAACCTCTCCGTCACTTGTGGACTACTGCAAATTCGGACCGAATGCGGACAAGGCAATGCTCGGCCTTGCTGATCCAAACAGCAAGTCCCGGCCGATAATCATCCAGGGAATAAAATAGTCATGCCGATTGGACGAGTAACCCAGGTTGTTGACTGCCGCGAGGCGATGGGCATGGGTAAAGGAGGCGGTCTTGCCCAGCGGGGCACCATCTCCGAATGCCGCTACCCGGACGTCATTGTGGTCGGGATGTCCCCCGGACGCCGCCACGTGACCAAACCGGTGTGTGATATCACCTCAGGTTTACGACAGCAGGGCGTCGAATACAGCATCAGCACGCTGGTACTGAATTCCGGCAGCGGCGTACCGCCGGACGCACCCAAAATAGGCGGGGGTGTCCTTGGCGCGTATTTCGGGCTTACTCCGAAGGAGATCGCACAGATTGAGAAACATAAGGTTGCCATCCTCCACCACGGGAACGTACGTTCCCACGTGGTGCACAAGGTCCGTTTTATCCTTCAGGCTTGTGATGTGAAGGCAGTCGTTGTCTCCCAGTCCCCGGTCGATTATGAGGACCTCGCAAAGGAGGGCGTGAAGACCTCGGTCGTGATGCCGCAGCAGGACAGGATCCGTACCAAAGGAACGGTCATGTCCATTGTGAGTGGCGTAACACGGGGCCAGACCCCCACGCGCGAGAAGATGGCAGAAGTCATTTCATCCGTGATGAGAATCGTGAAACAGAAAAAACCATTGGAGTGATAAAATAATGGCATACAAACCCCAGTATTGTGCTGGCCAGACCTCTGTCGGCGCCAACAGGCGCAAGCAGATGGACCCCAACCACAAGCTTGCAAAGCTTCGGGATGTCACCGACAAGGACATTGTCCTGATCATGGGACACCGTGCACCCGGCTCAGCCTACAAGAGTGCACACCCCCCGCTGTCCGAGCAGCAGGAACCCGCCTGCCCGGTCCGCAAGATGGTGACCCCGACCGACGGCGCAAAGGCCGGCGACCGCGTCCGCTACATCCAGTTCGCTGACTCGATGTACAACGCACCCTGCCAGCCCTACCTCCGGTCCTACCTCGAGGCATACCGCTTCCGCGGCATCGACCCCGGTACCCTTTCCGGCCGTCAGATCATCGAATGCCGTGAGAGAGACCTTGAGAAGTACGCCAAGGAACTCGTCAACACCGAGCTCTTCGACCCCGCACTCTGCGGTATCCGTGGTGCAACCGTGCACGGCCACTCCCTCCGTCTCGACGAGAACGGCATGATGTTCGACATGCTCCAGCGCTGTGTCCTCGACAAGAAGGCCGGCGTTGTCAAGTACGTCAAGAACCAGATCGGTGAGCCCCTCGACTCAGAAGTCAAGGTCGGCAAGCCGATGGACAACAAGTGGCTCAAGGCAAACACCACGATCTACCACTCGCTCGTGGGCACTGCCTACCGCGACGACCCTGAGCTCATCGAATACATCCAGCGCATCCACTCGCTGCGTGTCAAATACGGCTTCATGCCCAAGGAGTGATAAGACATGGCAAAAGCAGCAAAAATCGAAAGGACCCAGAAGCTCTTCCTGAAGGCAATGAAGGAGAAGTTTGCAGAAGACCCCTCAGCAACCTCAACCGTTTTCGGACGCGAGGGACTTGAGCAGTCCGACCGCAAGATGGAGTTCCTCAAGGCCGGTAAGAAGGTCGAGATGGACCGCGGTATTGCCGCCTACGACCCCAAGCGCTGCCACCTCGGTGGTATCCCGCTCGGCCAGCGCCAGCTGATGACCTACGAGGTCAGCGGAACCGGCGTCTTTGTCGAGGGCGACGACCTCCACTTCGTCAACAACTCTGCCATGCAGCAGATGTGGGACGACATCAGGAGGACCATCATCGTCGGTCTTGACCTCGCCCACAACACCCTCCAGAAGCGCCTCGGCAAGGAAGTTACCCCCGAGACCATCAACGAGTACCTCCACGTGCTCAACCACGCAATGCCTGGCGGCGCAGTCGTCCAGGAACACATGGTCGAGACCCACCCGGCACTCGTCGACGACTGTTACGTCAAGGTCTTCACTGGCGACGACGAGATGGCAGACGACCTGGAGCCCCAGTTCGTCCTGAACCTCGACAAGCTCTTCCCCGCAAAGCAGGCAGCAGCCTTAAAGGCAGCAGTCGGCAAGTCCATGTGGCAGGCTGTCCACATCCCGACCACCGTATCCCGCACCTGCGATGGCGGTACCACCTCCCGGTGGTCTGCAATGCAGATCGGTATGTCCTTCATCGGTGCCTACCACATGTGCGCCGGTGAGGCAGCAGTCGCTGACCTCGCATTCGCGGCAAAGCACGCCGGTGTCATCCAGATGGCAGACATCCTGCCGGCACGCCGTGCACGTGGCCCGAACGAGCCCGGTGGCATCAAGTTCGGCCACTTCGCCGACATGGTCCAGGGTGACCGCAAGTACCCGAACGACCCCGCAAAGGCAGCCCTCGAGGTTGTCGGTGCAGGAACCATGCTGTTCGACCAGATCTGGCTCGGCAGCTACATGTCCGGCGGTGTCGGGTTCACCCAGTATGCAACCGCTGCATACACCGACAACATCCTTGATGACTTCACCTACTACGGTATGGACTACATCAAGAAGAACTACAAGGTTGACTGGAAGAACCCCAACCCCAAGGACCGCGTCAAGCCGACCCAGGACCTTATCAACGAGCTCGCAACCGAGGTCACCCTCTACGGTATGGAGCAGTACGAGGAGTTCCCGACCACTCTCGAGAGCCACTTCGGCGGTTCCCAGCGTGCCGGTGTCCTTGCAGCAGCATCAGGTCTTACCTGTGGTATTGCAACGGCCAACTCCAACGCCGGCCTGAACGGCTGGTACATGTCCATGCTCTGCCACAAGGAAGGCTGGTCACGTCTCGGCTTCTTCGGCTACGACCTGCAGGACCAGTGCGGTTCCGCAAACAGTATGGCCATCCGGCCCGACGAGGGCTGTATCGGCGAACTCCGTGGACCGAACTACCCGAACTATGCAATGAACGTCGGACACCAGGGCGAATACGCCGCAATCGTCGGCAGCTCGCACTATGGCCGCGGCGATGCATGGTCGCTGTCCCCGCTGATCAAGATCACCTTCGCAGACCCGTCGCTCAAGTTCGACTTTGCCGAACCCCGCCGCGAGTTTGCCAAGGGTGCTATCCGCGAGTTCATGCCAGCCGGCGAGCGCTCGCTCATCATCCCCGCAAGGTAAGCACGAATCCCCAACCAATTTTTTTCTTTTTTTTTCCGAAGAGGTCGAAGACCTCGAGGATGAGAAGAAACCGAAGGTTTCTTCGAATTCCGATCATGATCCTTATCGCAGGTGCGATCGGAAAAAACAGATCCTGATTGATTTAAAACAGAATTTTAATCGCGATCGTGATCGCGATTGCACCATGAAAACCGGATCTCGATTTTTATTTTAAAAACCGGATCCGGTTGTAGCAAGGGGTTAAACAGATGTGATTAAGAACCTGAAGCAAACCCTTTTTTCACGCTTGATACTGCAAAAGATGCTATCATTCCCGGGTTTGGGGTTGTGGCATCCATGGGGCCCGGGAAAATCACTCCCGTTACCATTGACAGGGGGCGTCGTAAACCGCAGCACAATGGTTCACAATCAATAAAATAATGTTAATCACCGCTGAATGGTAATGAGACTGAAAAAATCGGGTTTCCACAACCTGCACACGGGGATTCCTGCGCAGTCGCACAGGTCAGCGGCAGCCGGAAGTTTTCCAGGATGAAAATTTGCCCCGTGACGGGTTCCCGAGAACCAATTACCGTACTGCAGAAGGTCTGATGATGAAATTACCTGACACGCATACAAAGAACTGGCATAACAAGGATATTGTCTTTCGTCCCATCGGGGTCATCCACTCCGAACACCATGAGCAGGAGAACACACCCATCCAGGGTGTCTTCAACCCGTCCGTCGGCTACGTCGAACTTTTCCCGGAATACACCGAGGGGTTGCGGGACATCGAGTCGTTCACGTACCTGTACCTGTTGTACTGTTTTGATCGTGCAACGGGAGTCTGCCTCCTCCAGAAACCATTTCTTGACGGGGAGAAGGAGCGGGGAATTTTCGCAATCCGGCATTTCAACCGTCCCAACCCGCTGGGGCTCTCAATTGTCAAGCTCCGCAACGTTCAGGGAAACATCCTGGAGGTGGAAGGTGTGGATGTCCTTGACGGGACGCCACTCATTGATATCAAACCCTACGTGCGGCAGTTCGATCACCGTGATGAGGTCAAAAGCGGCTGGGTTGATGAGAAGCATCTCGATGATATCGCCGAATGGAACAGCACGCCAAAAGAACTCAGGAACCGGGACCGTACAAACCGGTAGTCTTCTTTTCCCATAGATCATTTTTTCAGTCGGGAAAAATCCATATCCGGTATTTTCTATAGGATGAGTGCCACACTATTGGTAGTAGTCAGAACATGCATTTCACCGTCATCTCTCCGGGCATGTATACTTACGGCGCGATGCTCATTGCCGGCATACTTCGGGAAGCAGGGCACAAGGTCACCCTCCATAAGGAGCTCCGTGCGGTCCCGAAGAGCACGGTCTTTTTAAGCCTGTACTCCACCCTCCACCTCCTCAATCCGGATGTCCGCTCGTTTGTCAGCAACCACAAAAAGAACAGGGGCACCTGCTATGTCGGCGGCCCGGTCTCCTCGTACCCGGAGATTGTCCTGGGCGAGCTGGACTGCAATGCTGTGGTCCTTGGCGAAGGTGAAGAGACCGTCCTCTCCCTTGCGCGCAGCGGTATCGCCGACCGGACAACCGGGATTGCATTCAGGGAACGGGGAACCATCACAAAACGACCCGCCACACCGCCGGCATCGATCGAGCACCCGCTGCCGTTCATCCCTCCCGATATCGGCTCGCAGAGTATCCGGGGCGCGAGTGCCTATATCGAAACCCACCGGGGCTGCTCGGGGGCATGCACGTTCTGCCAGGTGCCGAGGTTCTTCGGCCACTCCATACGGAGCCGGGAGATCCCGGCCATCATCGAAGAGGTAAAGGCATTCAAAAAAGCAGGCGCACAGCGTCTCTCAGTCAGTGGCGGCACGGGTTCGCTCTACAAGACCCGCAGCGGGGAGGTCAACACGGCGGCATTCGTGGAACTGCTCGAAGCGCTTGCCGGCGTGATGGGGCGCCAGAACGTTTCGTCACCCGACATCCGGGTGGACTGTATCAATGATGAAGTGCTTGATGCTATCCGGAAATATACTATCGGCTGGGTCTTCTTCGGGATCGAATCCGCAAGCGAGTCCATTCTTCACCAGATGGGAAAAGGGGTGAAGGTTAAGCAGGTTGTGGATGCTGTCGCCCGGTGCCGGGCGCACGGGCTCCATGTTGCCGGGAGTTTCATTGTCGGTTACCCGACCGAGACACCCGATGATTACGAGCAGTCGAAAAACTTCATCGCAGAACAGGCGCTTGACGACGTCTTCATCAGCATTGCCGAACCGATCCCTTCCACACCGCTTGCAACGCTTGTCCTGCGCACCCCGAAAGATGCCAACCCGGTCTTTACCCCCCATGAAGGAGAGTACCGTACACTGGGGCTCACCGAGGCGGAGGCGCGGTGTTTTGACTTGACCCTGCAGGCTGACATGTACAAACCGGGCCTGCATGTCACCACCGACCAGGTCTTCAATGCCTATATCAAAGCCGTGAAGCAGCAGGGTGCCGAGATCCGGCAGGTGACCGAACTGCTGTTCCGCTATCACAACCAGGCATAATCCTTATCGTTTCTCACGAATATCTGCCTTTGATCGATAATGGAACCAAAAGAACTGAGCGAGTTCATCAAGTCTATTGAGACAAAAGCACTCAAGGAAGAGGCAAAGAAACTCGGGCTGAAGCTGGGCCGCTGCCCGACAAAGATGAGCATTGCAAAGATGCTGCCGGAAGCAAGCCTCAAAAAACTGGCAAAAAAGTAACGGGTTGCCTTTGATTGTGAGCGAAAATTCTTCTCACCCCCAGACGGGGGGTCTTACCCGGATAGTTTACCGTTTACCCGAATTTGAATAGTGGGGCGGTTGTTCCAAGGGCACGATAAGATACAGGAATATTTGCTGAATCGCCCCGTTTCCTGATCAGCGACAGATTCTCTGCATCGACCCGGGTTCCCGATTACCAGGTTCCCACAAAATGATTTATAGTTAATGTGCTTAACTAAATATGGCACATACCACAAGGTACGGGGAGGAAGTATGGTCGGACCTTCGGACTTGTTAAAAATTTCAGAAGCATGGATTCGTGTCCTCAACAAGATGGAGGCACACGAGAAATCTCCCCGGGACTTCGGGACGGGAGACCTGCTCCACTGCTCTGAAATCCACACGGTCATGGCAATCGGGAAGAACCCGGATATCAACCTCACGAACCTGTCCCTGCTGCTCGGGATCTCCAAGAGCGCGATATCGCAGATGGTGAGCAGGCTTGCAAAAAAAGACCTGGTAGAGAAGCACCGCGACCCGGCAAATGACAAGGAAGTCCTCATCCGCCTGACCCCCCGCGGGACGATTGCCTATCTCGGCCACGAGCAGCACCATGCCAGGATCTACGCAGCCATGCACCGGAATGTCGGAGACCTTTCTGGCGAACAGTTGGCATTGATCCTCCGGTTCCTTGCTGCCATCGAAAAGACGATTGACGAATCCGGCCCCGGGCCGGAATAATTTTTTTGGAGAGATGAATTGTTAATTTGCTTAACAAAAAGGTGAAAAATGAAAACAACACCCTGCCCCCACACCAAGGGAGATGATGCGTTTGAAGATTGATAAAAAACTCCTCTGGAGAGGAAAATTCGTGATACCGGCGTTTGTCGCATGTTATTCATTCCTGACCGGCAATGAAACGGTCTTCCCGACCGCACTCGTCCTGACACTGCTGGGCATCACGCTTACGATTGACAGCATGGCACAGGAAACGGACAGGGACAAGAGAAGCCCACTCGGGACTGCCGGGCGCACGGCACTCATCGCGTTCTCGGTTCTCATTGCATTCTCAAGTATTGTTGCATCACTGTTCCTGGCAGATTTTTCCGTCAGTGGTCCAATCGGCAGGCTTGATGCAGAATCCGCTCAGGCTGTGATAACCTCACTCCATGGGTTCGCCGGTATGACGGGATTGTTCCTTCTCATCTGCATCGGTTCTATTGGCCGGGTATGGTGGCTGCAGCCCGGTATGAGAATGGCCGGGGATGCACCCGGATCCCGGGAATGTCAGGAAATGGGTGAGTGACTATGGCTGATATCCGTGATGAATCAGGCAGCATGCCACGAGCAGAAACGGCCCCGTTCCGGCAGGAAGTCTGCGGGTATACCTTCTGGCATATATTGATGCTCGATAACCCGTTCCGGCGTCTCTTCCAGGACCCAAAGAAGATCCTTGACGGCCACATCAGGCCCGGCATGACGGCAATCGACATCGGGTGCGGGCCGGGAGATTTTACGCGGGCAATGGCAGCAATGGCCGGTGAGAGCGGGCGCGTTATCGCCATCGACCTGCAAAAGGAGATGCTCCTGCATGCGCAGGACAAATGCAAAAACGACCGGTCCGCTGCCCCCATCACGTGGCACCAGTGCGGACCGGATACCCTCGGGATTATGGCAGCTGCCGACTTCGTGCTCTCCTTCTACATGGTGCACGAAGTGCCGGACCAGAGCCGGCTGTTCCGTGAAGTCTTTACACTCCTCAAGCCGGACGGAAAATACCTGGTTGTCGAACCGGTCTTCCATGTGACTGACGAGGCATTTGCCGCAACGCTGGCTGCCGCGAAGCAGGCCGGCTTCCGGGTTGCAGGGCAGCCGGCCCTATCACTGTGCCGTGCCGTGCTGCTGGAGAGGGCAGCGTAGGATGGGGAGGTGTCCCGATGGCACCTGATGAATGGACAATTCACCCGGAATAAACAGATACCCTCTTCAGGTATTCCTGTAAACCCTGATACCGGAACAACACACAATGGATGCAGTTGTTGCAGAAAACCTTAAAAAAACATTCGGCGCCGTCACCGCGGTCGACGGGGTCAGCATCACCGTACCGGAGGGCGGCATCTTCGGGTTCCTCGGCCCCAACGGCGCCGGCAAGACCACCACGATCCGGATGCTGACCGGCGTACTGATACCGGATGCCGGAACGGTAAGGATCTTCGGGACGGACGTGCACGATGACCCGCTCGCCGCCAAGCTGAGGATGGGCATCATCCCTGAGAGCGGCACGGTATACAGCGACCTCACGGCAGTGCAGAATATTCTCCTGACCGCGAAGTTCTTTGGCATTGATCGTGCCACGCGGGAAGAACGGGCAGATGAGATCCTTGACCAGCTCGGGCTCGCGGACCGTCGGGATGATCTCGTGCGCACCTTCTCAAAGGGCATGCGCCAGCGCATCAGCATCGCGTGCGCCATCGTCCATTCCCCGCCACTGCTTATCCTCGATGAACCGACAACGGGACTTGACGTGTACAGCCGCCGGCTCGTCATCGATACAGTCAGGCGCATGAACCGGGAGGGCAGTACGGTCCTCCTCACCACGCACAATATCGAGGAGGCGAATGCGCTCTGCTCGATTATCAGTGTCATAAATAAGGGGAAGATCGTGGCAACGGAGAGCCCGGAGCGGCTCAAGAGTACCTTCGACACCTCACGGTATGTCGAGATCGCATTCGAACAAACCGTGGGATCGGACATCTTCAATGCTCCCGGTATCACGAGCGCTGAACCCCGTGGGGACAAGTGGCGGCTGTACTGTGACGATCCTGACCGTGCGGTCAAGCACCTTGCAGCCGTTGCAGAAAAACAGCATCTGACCATTGTCTCCATTTCGACCTCGAACCCGACGCTCGAGGAGGCTTTCGTGAAACTGACGGGGGGGGTTTAACGGTATGGACTGGAACCTCTTTATCCGGAGCATTCTTGTCATAACCGAGAAGAACATGCGGATCTATTACTTCAAGGGCCCGGTCGTCATATTCGGCCTGCTCTTTCCCCTCATCATGTTCCTGACGTTCTTCATCGGGCGCGACCTCGACCTCGTCCTCTTCTTTCCCGGGTTCCTTGGCATGATGCTCTTCTTCACCGCCTCCTCGGTCGGCCCGCTCATCACCCCGTGGGAGAAGCGGGAGAAGACATACGAGCGGCTCGTATCGCTCCCCGTCATCCTTGAGAGTATTGTTATTGGGGATATTACCGCCGGCGCAATCTTTGGTATTGGTATCTCGCTCATCGTCTTTACTGCATGCAGCCTGCTCCTCCCCATCCCCCTCGCAAACGTAGCGCTCCTCCTCATCGCGTTCGTGCTCGGTTCGGTCACCTTTGCAGCGCTCGGCACCCTGCTTGCTTCACCGACAACGGACAATCCCTCGAACATCATGATGCTCTCGAGCCTTGTCCGCCTCCCGCTCATCTTCATCTCGGGCATCTTCATCCCGCTTGGCCAGCTGACCGGCTGGCTCTTTATCCTCACATCCCTCTCCCCGCTCACGTACCTTGTCGACCTGTTCCATGCAGCACTGAACGGAGACGCGGTGTACCCGTTCTGGCTTGACATCCTGGTACTCATATTCGTCAGCCTCCTGTTCATCGGGTTTACCAAGATAATCCAGCAGCGGAACCTGGTAAAAGGGGTCTGACGGTTCCCCGCCAGATCCCCATCCATACGTTCATTATCGGTCAGTCATCAGTACCCTTGTATGGACGTGACATTCTGTACCCGTTACCGGGGAGATGCACTGCCGCCCTCCAACAGGTTTTGCCGGCAATGCCCGGACGCAGGTCTTGCATGCGATACCCTGTGGTCGCTGGTCGTGGAGTTATCCGGATCCAATCATGGGGATGCAGTCCCGCTGCCCGGGACGCGGGCCGTGATGTATCCCAACCCGAAGAACCACGACATTGTCCACCTGAAGATCAACACCCGCTGGGGTCTCCCCAGGGAAGATTTCCTGCACTTTATCGCCACCGGTTCTGCACAGATGGGCCGGAAAGGAGATCGGCTGAATAAACGGTCATCTCCCAGCATGACCCGGCAGGAGCCCTATGTCCAGTCAATCGTTGAGGCGCTGGGAGGAGATACTATCCCTGAGATACGCGCCGTGCGGAGAGTTCAGAAAGGGTGAGACGAGAGAAATATCCCCGATTCATCGGGCAGGATGCGACCCTTTACATGGTTTGGCGCATATGAGTAATAATTAGGAGTGCAATCATGAAAATCTGTATTACGGCCCAGGGTCCGACCCTGTATTCTGCGTTCGAACCTCATTTCGCCCGTGCCCCCTACTTCATTTTCTACGATACCCGGACCGGCGCTATCGATGCGATCCGGAATGGCTTTGTCCTTAGCGATACGGGGATCGGCCAGAACGCCGTGAAGTTGCTGAAGATGAACGGGCTTGATGCAGTGATCACCGGACAGATCGGGGAGAATGCAGGGTATCTCCTGAAGGGAGCCGGTATTCCCATCCATACCTATGCAGGTTCAGGCTCAGTAAAAGACGCTCTTCAGGCTGTAAAAATTGAATAAGAGAGACATTTCACACTGGCATCCATCCGCCATTCTTCGGGATCCGGCTTGGTGAGAGTGACCGTAATTGCCGGTTTTCATCGCACAGGAGAATTCAAAAACGCGCAGGTTTAGTGCGGAGTGTGGATGGCGTTTCCGGTGAAGGGCTTATTCGTTCCCACCCCACAGATCCTTCCTATTATTGGGGGGACACACCCGGCCGCGTGAACGCGAGCAGGCGCACACCGGTCACCTGCCGGAAGTTCGCTCCCTGGCCGGTAGCATGTAACACCGCAGGTTCATCCACGACCCGTGCCCCGGCGATGATCGTGGCACCGTGATCGAAGAGGACGGAGGACAGGGGAGTGCTGGGCCCGAGGATGAGGACCAGCGCTTCCGGCCTGCAGAGCGCGAGAAGGCTATCGAGGGAGTGGTTGATGAGCGCGCTCCCCGTGAGTGCCACAACATCAGCCTGCGGGATGAATTCCGCTGCTGAAGGGGCAGGGTATTCATCATCCCTCGGGTGCTGCTCAATGACCCAGAGGTTTTTTGTTACGGTGCGCACCCGGGGTATGAACGGGAAGTGCCCCACGAGCGCCACATTCTTACCCGCGCCCCGCTTCATCAGCACCTCGGATGCATTCATCTCGACCGCATCCTGCTCGTTCACGTCCAGGAGCGAGTTGATGGCTGCAATGCCGATGCCGGCTTCCAGTGAGTTCTCTGAACGGGCCAGGAGTGCCAGTTCCTGTGCGCTTTTGGTATGCAGGCGCCCTGCATCACGCACGACCATAGCATGATCATGGGTTTTGTCACTCATGACGGTTGTTGCAAGCCCGCAGTGGCGACTGCATACGGCAGTCCAGTGAGCCCCGACCTGGACAACACGGGCAGGGATGGGTTCAACCGGCAGGCGGGAGATGAGATCGTCAATAATCGTTGGATTGCTCATGGCAGAGTTCCTGGTTTTTTTCTGCAGCGTAAAACCGGATCTTCCCCCCAATAATTCGGGGATGGCAGGGTTTTGTATTGCTGGATAACCAGTGTACGGTGCGATGGTTTATATGATTTATGCGCATATGAGTAATAAAGTGAGGTCAGGAATACCATGAAAGTCTGTATTACCGCACAAGGTGCGACACCGGAGTCCAAGGTTGAGGAACGATTCGGGCGCGCACCCTATTTCATTCTCATGGACAGCGAGACGGGATCGTTTGAGGCCATTGCAAACCCGTATGCCGACGGAGCCGGGGGCGTGGGACCAAAAGCCGCCCAGCTGATCCTTGACAGGAAGGCAGGCGCGCTCATCAGCGGGCTTCTCGGGGGAAACGCCAAGGCGGTTCTTGACGCTGCCGGGGTTGCCCAGTACACGTACCGGTCCAACGGAACGGTGAAGGACGCGTTTGCAGAATTTAAGAATAATACGCTCCAGAAGGTTGGTTAACCTCCTCTTCGTTCTTCCTTCATATGGACAAATGCCATAATCACGACAAGGTAACGATATGAAACTTGCAGTAGCGAGCGGAAAAGGCGGTACCGGCAAGAGCATGGTGGCGGCAAACCTTGCCTTCACCCTTGCATGGACAGGTGAAGTCACGCTCATTGACTGCGACGTTGAGGAGCCCAACCTCCATCTCTTCTTTCCGGCTCCGGCTATGACACGGGACATCACCATGCCGGTGCCGTCCATCGAGGAGTTTGCCTGCAAACACTGCGGAAAATGCGCAGAGTTCTGCCAGTACGGTGCCCTTACCGTGCTGCCCGATCGCGTTCTCTTCTTCCCCGAACTCTGTCACTCCTGCGGGGGGTGCATGCTGGTCTGTCCGAAAAATGCAATCCGGGAAGTTCCCAAGAGGATTGGCACGCTGTCCACATCGGTACCCATGCAGGGCCTGCGGCTCATTACCGGAACACTGGACACCGGAAGCCCGCATGCGGTACCGGTAATCCGTGAAGCAAAGAAAACGGCAGTCAACGATACCACGGTTATCATCGATACCGCGCCGGGCACATCATGCCCGGTTGTGGAAGCGGTTGACGGGTGCGATGCCTGTATCCTGGTCACCGAATCCACCCCTTTCGGGCTGCATGACCTGCAACTTGCCGCCGATGTTGTCGCCCGGCTTGGCATTCCTGCAGGCGTTGTGATCAACCGCAGCGACGGGAAGGATGATCAGACAATACGGTTCTGTACCGATCATGACCTTGATATCATGATGACGATCCCCTTCAGCCGGGAGATCGCTTCCATCCAGAGCAGGGGCGATCTCCTCTGCCGTGCCCGGCCGGAGTGGCAGAAGGATTTCTGTTCCCTCTTCTTCAAGAGCAAGGCACTTGCCGGGAGAGAACAATGATCCGGCTCGCGGTCATAAGCGGAAAAGGTGGCACGGGAAAGACGATGATAACGGCTGCACTGTCCCGGCTGCTCAACGGATCGCTCGTCCTTGCGGACTGTGATGTGGATGCAGCGAACCTTGAGCTGGTAGAGGACCCGCGTGTTCTCAGCATCGACCCGTTTATGGGGATGAAATGTGCAGTCATCGACTCTGCCCTTTGTGTCCGGTGCGGAGAGTGTGAGACTCACTGCAGGTTCGGTGCGGTTGAACGGGACGACGATGGTGCATACCGCGTAAACCCGCTCCGGTGCGAGGGGTGTGCCGTCTGCACGGTTGCCTGTCCTGCTGCTGCCGTCAGCATGCAGCCGCGGCAGACCGGCGAGATCAAGTATTCAGAGACCGCGCGGGGGCACCTTGTACATGCCCGTCTTGTACCAGGTGCAGGCAATTCCGGCCTGCTCGTCCATGCCGTGAAGAAAACAGCCATGGAGCGTGACGGATCCTGTGATCTCTTCTTAATCGACGGTCCTCCCGGCACCGGCTGCCCGCTCATCTCCACGGTCAGTGGCGTTAATGCGGTCCTGGTTGTCACCGAACCGAGCATCTCGGGGCTCCATGATCTCAAAAGGGTCGTTGCCGTATGCCGGCAGTTCAGGCCCCGTATCTTTGTCGCGATCAACCGCTTTGACCTCGACCTGGCGCTGGCGGGTGAGATCGAGGTCTGGTGCCGCACTGAGAACATTCACCTGGTCGGGAAGATCCCCTTCGATCCCGCGGTCATCGCTTCGGTGAGAGACGGGGTTCCCGTTACAGACGCCGGCGCATCCCCGGCAGCGCAAGCCATTCAAATACTGGCAGCATATCTTGAACAGGAACTGAAGCACCATGACAACCAACCGTGAGGGGGAGGAGTGTTGCCGGCGGAGGGGACGGCCCCGGGTGAACCGGTCGCTCGAAGGCGGGCCGGCAGGGCGCTGTTATGCCCCCCAGTGCGACTCGGACCAGAAGGGCGATATTGTCTCGCTGCTGCCGGAAGAGATGGCGGCAATTAACCTTATCGATCTCAAGCAGATGGAACAGGAGCAGGCAGCAGTTGCACTGGGCGTTTCCCGAAAGACCATCTGGAGGGACATTCACGAGGCACGGCGAAAGATTGCTGATGCCCTCATTAACGGCAAGACAATCCAGATGGCGGGATGTACGCGCAGCCTCGAAGGGCAGTGCCCGAAACGGAACGAGAAACTCTGCCTGAAGATCGGGGGAGGTCTCTGTCCAAGGATGACGGATCACGACCAGGACGGCCCTGCAAAAAAGGCATAGTGTTACGGAGCACCACGAAGGAACCGCCATGCCCCAAAAACACATCTTCGGGCCGGTCCTCTCCCGGAGGCTCGGGCTCTCACTGGGCGTTGACCTGATCCCGTTCAAGACCTGTTCCTATGACTGCGCGTATTGTGAATGCGGCCACACCACCTGTAAGACCGTTACCCGGCAGGACTTTTTTCCCGCAGAGGAAGTAATTACGGAACTTCGCGGGATTCTCGCATCCCGCCCCCACCTCGATTCGATCACACTGGCTGGCTCAGGAGAGCCAACGCTTGCCTGCTCCTTGGGACCGGTCATCGCATCGGTTAAGCAGGATTACCCGGAATATACCCTCAGCGTCCTTACCAATGGCAGTCTCCTCACCCGCAATGATGTGGTGGAGGAACTCCTGCCTGCTGACCGGGTCATCCCGACGCTGACAACGGTATCCCAGCAGACCTTTGAGCGTATCCACAACCCCCACCCATCGCTGAAGATAGCGGAGATCATCGACGGGATGGTCCGGTTCCGTTCACGGTATACGGGTGCAATCTGGCTCGAAGTGTTCGTTATCCCCGGCCTGAACACCACGGATGAAGAACTGGTTGGGCTGAAAGATGCAATCGACCGGATTGATCCCGATCTCGTCCAGCTCAACACGCTCGACCGGCCGCCTGCCGAAGGCTGGGTGGAGGCCGCAACCGATGCTGAGCTCAAACGGGTCGCGCGGGTGCTTGGCCGGGAGGGAACCGGGATTACCGGGGACAGACCCCCGGCCTCCCCGGAAGCACAGGGAAAAACCGGCACTGCTGACCTGATACGGGCAACACTCTGCCGCAGGCCGTCCACGGTGGAGGATCTCGTCCGTACAACCGGGTTAAGCGGCGGGGAGGTGGCAAAGATCCTTGGAGCACTCGAACGGGGGGGCGAAGTCACGTCCCATCGCGGAACACGCGGGGTTTTTTACGCGATAGGCCTGGATCTTGAGAGCAGGGAGGGAACAAAATGAAAGTTACCCTCCTTACAGACAATACCGCACTCTTCGACCGGATGTTTATTGCCGAGCACGGTTTTTCAGCATATATCGAAGCGGAAGGAAAAAAGATCCTCTTCGACACCGGCTATTCTGCCGCGTTCCTTGAGAATGCACAGAAGATGAAGATCGATCTTCTGGACCTCGATTACATCGTCCTCTCCCACGGGCACTTCGATCACACCGGCGGGCTCTGGCATCTGCTTCACCGGTTCATGGAAGCGAAAATCGAAAAAACGGCACACCGGCTCCCCCGGCTCATCGCGCATCCCGGATGCTTCCTCCCCCGGCCAAAACCGCCAATTGCTGACAATGGCTCCATCCTTACATCGGATGCTGTCCAGCGGGCTATTCCTCTGGAACTTTCAGCTGGCCCGGTAAACCTGACGCCCAACCTCTTCTTCCTCGGTGAGATCGAACGACAATTTTCCTTCGAAGTTGCCGATCCGGGGCCCCGGCGTATTGTGCTGCCGGACGGGACGGTCGCGGCGGACAGGATTGCGGATGACACCTCCCTCGCGTTCCGGGGCCGTGACGGGCTGGTTGTTATCACCGGCTGTGCCCACGCCGGGATCTGCAATACCATAGAGTATGCAAAGAAGGTCTGCGGGGAGAGCCGGGTTCATGACATTGTAGGCGGGCTCCACCTCCAGAAGACGGGTAACCAGCTTGACGGTACGCTTGCATATCTCAAAGATCTACATCCGGACGTGCTCCATGCCTGCCATTGTACCGGACTTGCCGCAAAAGTCGCACTTGCGCAGGTAGCCCCACTGCAGGAGACCGGTGTAGGATTGCAACTCGAGTATGCAGACAGGTAAGATCCCGCGGCGATTCCATGAGCGGCAGTCACGAAGTGTTCCCGGTATCCCGTGCCAGGTACCTTGACGGGTGGCGGCGCCGGCTCAAATACCAGCCGGACTGGCTTGTCTCCATGTATGTCCGCCCGGGCGATACCGTGCTTGATATCGGGTGCGGGACGGGACTCTTTACCCTGCCCAGTGCGCGGCGTGTCGGTGCAACCGGGAAGGTGATCGCGGTGGATCTCCAGGAAGGGATGCTGGAGATCCTTATGCACCGGGCAGCAGAGGAGGGACTTGCCGGCCGCATCTGTCTCCACAAAGCCGGACCACAATCACTTGCCCTCGAATATTCGGGGCGAATTGATATTGCACTTGGATTATGTGTAATTCATGAAGTCCCGGACCCGGCCCGGCTCATGCATGAGGTATTCTCCCTGATATCCCCAGGGGGGAAATTCCTGATCGCTGAACCGAAGCACGAGGTTCCCGCTGATGAGTTTGAAGAGACCCTGGCACTGGCAGCAGCAGCGGGGTTTTGCAAGGTTGGCACTCCATTCATTTTGCGGAGCCGGACTGCACTGTTCAAAAAGGAGGGGGACTGATACCCCCGATGCGGGGAAAATAATTTCTGATGGGTTGGGGATTTCCATTCAAGTCAGAATAAGCGTACTGATATTATTGAAACCAACGGTTGTCCATGATAGGGTAAACAATGAAAAAGTAAATGATTGCAGTAAACACCGGTGTATTAACGAGACATATCCCTGCCATGGAACCATTCCGGGAAGATTATCGTGCGACAACAGCAAATGGATCCTAAAGTTTCCTGAGGTTCTGAGAATGGATTCGGTACCCTGTCCCTTTTGTTCCCCGGATAAAGAGGATATTGTTATTGAAAATGCATTCTGGTATGCCCGGTGGGATGAATTCCCGGCAACCCGCGGGCACCTGCTGGTTATCCCGTTTCGCCATTGTACCGGCATTTTTGACACCACCACGGAAGAACAGGCCACCCTGCCGGCTATGCTCATCGGATGCAAACAGATCCTTGATGGAAAATTCTCACCCGAAGGTTACAATATCGTCATTAATTGTGGTGAAGCGGCAGACCAGCGGGTGATGCATTGCCATGTCCATATTATCCCCCGTTATGCTGGTGATAACGACAATCCCCCGGGAGGTATTCGGGGTTTTGTTTTTGAAAGACCAGGGCGTGTGGTGTAAAGAGACTATCAGAACCGGTAATGCCCGCCCTCGATTTTAATCGTCTTCCCGTGCGTCAGGGCATCGGCTATCTTTCTCCGTGCCGCAACCACGAGCCGGTGAAACGTTGGCTGCGAGATCTCCATCAGTTCAGCGCATTCGCTCTGGTCGAGCCCTTCCAGGTCCTTGAGCCGGACCGCTTCAAATTCATCAACAGAAAGGACGGCCTCTTCAGGAGCCGCATTATTCGTTTCTGCAGGGCTGAAGGCAGTGAAGGCGGGCGGGTGGCCCACCCTCCTGCAGCGTCGTCTTCCGGGCATTACTCAAGAGTAGTAAGCCGTTTTGTGATTTCAGTCTTCTCCGCTTCGAGACGTTTGAGCTCGGCTTCAAGGAGCTGCTTCTGTGCCTCCCTGCTCAATGGTTCGGGTTCAGGATATGCATTCCAGCAGACCCCACGGCCACGGCCGAAACGCCGGCCGGCACCCTGGCCGAATCCTCTTCCCATCGCCATACCTCTTCCACAGGGGCCCATACCCCTCCCCGTGCCGGCACCAAAGCCGGCCGGGCCTGTCTGATCGAATCCTGGCATACGTGTTGCCTCACCAAATGAATATATATTCACATATTCTTAAGTGCATTGGACCGGGCAATCTTTGAGGGGGAGTACCTGCATACCGGTCTGCCGAAAAAGAAACCCATGGAAAATGTAAAATCTCCCGCCTGACACTGACATTACGTCAGGGAATGAACGGTATCTGGCGGTATACCTCCCGGGTCACACGTCGTAACGGGATTCCCAGCTTCAGGGCTATCTCCCTCATATCTTCATATTCGGGCTTGGCCGCAATAACCTGATTACCAGACCGTGAGGTCTTGACACGGACCATAAACTGGTGCCCTTTTACCGTGACGGGGATTGTTTCGTTCGATCGGTCGGCCACAAGACGGGGCTCTTCCCGGATCCTGACCCCCAGGGTTCCGGTCTCGTCCATCAGGATCCTGACGAGCGGAAAGTAATGGTCCCGCGTCGTGATGACAGCCAGAATTTGCACGGGACGGTTTTTCTTGCCGGATGCATGCGTGATAAAGACATCCACTGCACCTGCAGCGAACAGCTTCTCACGGGTATACCCGATCGTTTCACCGTCCACGTCATCGAGATTGGTTTCAAGGATCACGATCCGCTCCTCGGTCAGGTCATCGAGTTCGCCCTCCACAACCCGAAGAATGTTTGCACCGGTATGGTTCCTGTTCGAACCGGCGCCGTACCCGATACGCAACGGGGTCATGGCCGGAAAGCTGGTCACGGCACTGGCAAGGTTGGCAAGGAGGGCGGCACCGGTCGGTGTTGTGAGTTCCATGTCCAGCGAACTCTCAGAAACCGGCATCCGGTGCCGTGCACAGATCTCCAGAGCTGCCGGGGCAGGACCACCGATCTCACCGCCGGGAGTACGAATCGTTCCGCCGCCAAGGGCAGGAGGTGTTGTATAGACCGGGCAGCCGGACAGGCCGGCATCCTCAAGAAGGGCAAGAGGGCCGATGATATCGAAGATCGTATCGACCGATCCAAGGGTATAGCCAGGGGCAGCTTTCGGGTGAAGCCGGTTCCTGACCTGCATGAGATCGCCGAGGATGGCATGCGCCTTTGCCGTTGCCGACGGGGAAAGCCCGATCCCCTGCATGATGGCATCCATTTCGCGTGAGATGGCTTCATCTGAATCCCCCGGTTCCTCTTCAAGGGTTATGGAGATGAACGCTGCGCTGCACGGATTCTCCACCCGTTCGAGAGCAATCTCAAAGGAGGAACAGCGCGGGAGTTCCGCTATCGCTTCGGCAACAGCCTGAAGGGGTTTCACCGAACCGATGAGGTCGGCAAGGGCCGCACAGAGCATGTCTCCGGATATTCCTCCGGTTCTCGGGTCGAGGAGTATCGCGTTCATTTACTGCGGCGGGAACGGTTCGTTGATCTTGGCAAATACGGTCTGTGCAAGCCGGGCAACGTCCTTTGCCTTGTCACCGGCCCCCGGAATTGCCCGGGTCAGGAACGCACCGTCCTCGGCCTTGTCTGCCGCCTCGGTCGCTTCCATCCCGAGGAGAGCCGCGACTGCGGCAGGGACCGTGATATTGATGATCGTATGGCCGATATACTGAAGCTCCTGTGTCAGGACCGCCCCGCAGAACAGTGCGACCGGCCAGTCGGGATTGTCGCGGTTCTTTCCTTTCAGTGCAAAGTCGGGGACTTCTTTGCCGCTCAGGTTCTCGACATGGTACTTCTTCCCGTCAATCGTCACATCGTACGAGACATTCGAGTCGAATCCCCAGTACCGTGCGGTGAACTTATCCGTACGCCTGCCATGGGGCTTGATACTGGTAAATTTGAGAGCAATTTTTTTCCCGGTAAATGCAGACAGGATGACCGAACCCCGTTGTTCAACATAGTCCCGGCGCTCCTCATCAAGGATGCGGGTTGCATCCGCCACGGACCTGCCGCCGGTGATGATATCATACGTGTGGGCTGCCCGCCGGTATATCGCCCGGTCCCTCACACCTTCGGAGGCAAGGATACAGGCCTTCGTGATCTTCCCCCGGGTCACCTGTTCCGCCTTCCGTGAGATCGTATTGAGACCGCAGAGGGCCATCTCGGGATCGATGAACGAGTTCATCTTGTATTCCCGTATGGTCTCCGCCACTGCGAAGATGTCTCCGTTATACTTCATCAGGAGCCGAAGGGCTGACACACAGTCTCCTTCAAGATGGCCGAGCGGAGGATTGACCGGCCCGCCGGAGAACCCGGCCCCGATCATCGGCGCCTCCTCGAACGCGGCGAAGATCTCGGAAAGGGCCATCGAACCGATGACCGAGGGACCCCCGATATCCTTGAGGATCAGCCCGAACTCGCCGATCACCTTTGCCGTATCGAACTCCTCGTGGGTTCCGCGGATATGGAGTTTCTCCGGCAGTTTCGCCGCATCGCGGGCCCCTTTCCCGGCAAGGTACGACGAATCGACCCTGCCAAACTTCCCGAACTCCTCGCCAAGCAGTGCATCCGGGTGTACGATTTCCATCGTCACTGCAGATGCGATGAGGGCCGGCCATAGCGCGAGAGGAGTGATGCCGGTCCCGGCCATGCTGTTCATCATCGCAAGGGTGCCGGCATGTGCGGCATTATACGCCAGTTCGGGAATATTATAATCTTCGCCGAGGGCGGAATGGCCATAGATCGCCCCTCCTGAAATGAACGACGGGAGCATGGACCCGTCCACCTTCGTAAGTTTTTTGTCCATGATTGCCTGGTAGATGGCAAGGTATGCCGGGAAGGACTGGAGCCGGTGGGTGGACTTCCCGGTGACCAGCGCGATGGCACTCGTCCGCGCTGCGCCCGAATGCATCCGTGCGATGGCACCGAGTTTCCGGTTGCCGAGCGGGACACCGGATCTGGCGCAGGATCCCGAGAAATATGCAAGTGATGCGACAATCAGTGCAGCATTCTCCGGGGCGGCCCCGGCATTCATCGCTGCCTGGACCGCTTTCCTGATAACGACGTCGAGCGGGAGCTCACCCACTGATGCATCGACAACCGTCATCCGGCTCATCAGGCTCATCTCGGGCCCGGCAATCGGGCAGAAGATATCATCGGCAATGGAATTTGCAGCAGCAAAGACCGGTATGACAAGTGCGCCATGCCCTTTGGTTGCGGCTTCGATCTTGTCATTGGTCATCGAGTCCGGCTCAAAGGTCGAGGCCATCGTGGCTGCAAAGACCACCTTGTCCTTTTCATGAGTATCCTTCACCATCAGCAGCACCTCATAATAATGCAGAATGGACAATACCGCTTATTTAATATATTGTATTACCGGCCCGCATCAGATAGGTATTGGGGACTCTCATTGGCTTGGAAGAATCTCCAAAATTCATTGAAAGGAAAAATGGTTCCTTGTCATCAGTGATGGTTTTTTTTTTAATTTTGCCCCTATAGAAAATTTTAACTATTTGTGCGCATAGGAGAACAAATCAGGAGATTTGCAATTCCATCAGAGGCTTGGCTGCCCGGTGTTCATCGCACGGCATCTCCTGATCAGGAAGGGTTCAAACTCACTCGTGCATACTGATGCAGTCAATCCTGTCCTGGAGAATGCCGGAATGGCACTGCAGAAGGGACAATCATTCGTCCGGCAAATTTCCCGGGAAGGCAGCACAGCATGAGTCTGGATCATTCCCGATCATGGCCACTACACATGTCGTGGAGCCGGGTTGTGTATCTCTGTAATGATTGAACGAGGGTTTACTATGGCGGAGACAAAGACACAAAAAGAACTCAAAACGCTGGAGAAGAAGATCGGGAAAGTCCCGAAGTTCTTCAGGGAGCTGACAGAAAAAGAGCCGGAAATGTTCCGGCTTGTGATGGGGATGGAGGGGCATGTCTGGGATGACGGCGCCCTTTCGCGGAAGACCAAGAAGGTTATTGCCATAGCAATTGCAGCAGCCCTCCGCGACCAGCATGCCGTGCATGCCCAGCTGGCGGGCGCAAAGAACCTCGGCGTCACCAAGGCCGAGATCGAAGAGGGGTTGCGGGTCGCATTCCTCCTTGCCGGCATGCCTGCGTATGTTTACGGCAAAGCACAGCTGGATGAAGTAATGAAGTGAATGGAGGAAGACCATGGAACCATCAGAATGTTACTCATTCCCCGTTATCGGGGAACCGGCACCGGATTTCGAAGCAGAGACCACCCACGGACCGTTAAAGTTGTCCGGCCTCAGGGGCAAATGGGTGGTCCTCTTCTCGCACCCGGCGGATTTCACGCCGGTCTGTACAACCGAATTCATTGCATTTACTTCGATCAGCGACGAGCTGAAAGCGCTCAATGTCCAGCTGGTCGGCCTGTCCGTGGACAGCATATCAGCCCACCTCGCCTGGGTGCATGCGGTCAAGGAGAAGATGGGGATCCAGATACCGTTCCCGATCATCGCCGACCTGACCATGACCGTGGCAAACAAGTACGGGATGATCCACAAGGGACAGAGCTCGACCGCCGCGATCCGGACGGTCTTTTTCATCGACGACAAAGGGATGATGCGGGCGATGCTCTACTACCCCATGCAGAACGGGCGGTACATGCCGGAGATCATCCGCCTTGTCAAGGCCCTCCAGACATCAGACAAGTACAAGGTCGCGACGCCGGCCAACTGGCAGCCGGGCGACAAGGTGGTTGTCCCGGCTCCGAAGACCGCGGCCGAGATGGAGAAGCGGCCGACCGAGGGCTACGAGTGCAAAGACTGGTATCTCTGCTACAAGAAGATCTGATTTCGGGAATCCGGCACCAGGAGATGGACCCCCCCTGTTTTCCCAGCCATACCGTCAGGTTCTTTTGGGGGGTGTCCCCCCTGCAGGAATTACCGGGGCACATCAAAGTATATTTCCTGTGTCAATGGCATAGGTAATGGTGGAGAAGTCTTGAGGAGGACCATCAATGAATGAAATAACAAGGATCGGGATTATCATCTGCGACCGGTACCGGACCTGCGCCGGGGGCAAATGCCTGCGTGCGCTCAAAAACCGGGAGGGTGCGTTTGAGCGGTATAAGGGAAAGGACGTGGAACTGGTCGGGTTTGCCACCTGTAACGGGTGTCCCGGGGGCAATGTTGAGTATGTGCCGCAGGAGATGAAGAACAACGGTGCTGATGTTATTCACCTGGCAACCGGGCTTATTGTCGGCTATCCGCCATGCCCCCGGATCTCGTATTTCACCCGGTTCATCAAAGAAAAGTACGGCATGGATGTCGTGGTCGGGACGCACCCTATCCCCCAGAAATATTATACAACTCACCAGAAGCTCGGCTCATGGGACGCGGGGGTCTGGAAGGAATTGATTGCCCCGACCCTTGCAGATGAGGATACCCGGCATGCATATGATTAGGAGCAACGGGGTAAAAAACCGGTCTCAAAGGATTTCTTCAGTGCAGGGTGAGAATAACTGCAATGAGACATGAAACGGAAGGCTGATAGACACAAAGCGCCTGAAGACCACGAACAGGCCGGATTATACGATGACGCAGCACAGAAAACCGGCTGGCAGGGGCCGGCACGGGTCTTTGCCCTTCTGTCACGGCACACCCGGCCAGGCCAGATGATCCTTGACATCGGGATAGGAACCGGCCTTGGCTCGGAGCCGTTCTTTCGGGCAGGACTTCACATCACAGGCATGGACGTGAGTGAGGGCATGCTCGATGTCTGCCGTAGGAAGGGATTTGCAGAACGCCTTGTCTGTCACGACCTGACAGAATTCCCGTACCCTTTCACGGAGGGTTCTTTTGACCATGTCATCTCTACCGGTGTCTTCCATTTCTTCCCCGATCTTGACCTGATTTTTCACGAGGTCACCCGTATCCTGCACGAAGGGGGGAAGTTCGCCTTTGTGACCGGTGACCGCAGCACAGAAGAACCGTCCGAGATCATTGCCGGCCCGGAACAGACCGGCACGGACGAGTCTGTCACATTGTTTCGTCATACTGCCGGACAGATAAACGGCTGGCTGGAGAATAACGGGCTCCGACTTGAGAGTTCCGAGCAATTTACAGTCTGGATGGATGACCGGCATACAAAACAATTACCGGCACGGGCAATCCTCGCATCGAAACGTGGATGGATGAGAGATGGAATCCGCGTTTCTGGTGCCCTGCTCACCATCCAATACAAGCGGTAATCAGCAGATAAGGATGCGGATGGGAAATATCCCGTTACCGGTATTGCGGATACCTGCGGGAGAGTGTGAAAGAGAGAGATCCGGGGGAGAATGCATTCAGTATTCTATCGGGCCTTCCGGTGTTTCATTTTCCCAATTGGTATCTAAGTACTCCAGGTAAATAATGCGGGAGGATAATGCAGGAGGAAGACCGCAACGGGGCAAAGTACAGATTCGTACCCGTACAACCCTGGTATTTTTATCATATATACACACCAACAGTCCATAAATGACCGCAAAATCCTCCATGAGTGTCCCGGAAGCCGCCATGGTATTCGGGTTCTCCGGCGGGGCAAGCCTGAACGAGGTCCATGCACGGTACCGGGAACTTGCCAAAGAATGGCACCCCGATGTCTCGCAGCATGACCCCGGCCTGTCCCACGATACATTCATACGGATCAAGGACGCGTATGATATCCTGGTAGATTACTGCCTTAATTACGAGATATCGTTCAGGCCGGAGGATATCCGGAAGGGCACGGGGTACGATTCACGGGAGTTCTGGATGAGCCGGTTCGGTGAGGACCCGATCTGGGGCTGACAACAACCTCTGGCTGAATCGTAGTGAGGGCAGATCCCGGATATCCTGCATCTGCAGCCGGTCATATTGTCCCAATTTTCTCCCGGACTATGACGCCAGTTCTATTCTGTCCCGGTGGAGGAAGCACCATGGTCTCCGGAGTCTTTCGGTACGCAATCAAAAGGTTTTAACCATTTATGCGCATATGAGTAAATATGATGCCCGGAATGAGACCGGGAGATCAACAATCAGAGGATTTACCATGAAAGTTGCTATTGCAAAGGAAGGGGACGAAGTGTCTGCTCATTTCGGGCACTGCACGGAATACGCAGTCTTTGAGATTGCGAACAACAAAATAACCAATAAATCAATTTTACGGAGCCCCGGCCACGAACCCGGAAAACTGCCTCCGTTTCTTGCATCACACAAGGTCACCCACGTGATTGCTGGCGGGATGGGACCCCGTGCCGTCGATCTTTTCTGCCAGAACAATATTGATGTGTACCTGGGAATTGCCGGGCCGATTGATGCCGTTATTGAGGCGTTTGTCAACGGCACGCTCGCAAAAGGCGAGAGCAGCTGCTCCCATGGCCCTGACCATGAATGCAGCGGGCATTGACCCCATACATCTACCTTCATCAACTGCACGGAACCTGAGAACACAACCCGGTTTCCCTGGCATGATGCCCGGCATCCTGCCCTGAGCCCCCACCGGCTTTTTTTCCCGGGTTGATTAAGAAAAGTGACACGTATGACACCAGAACCAGAAGGTCACCCGGAAATGAAGGGTGCGTCCCCTGCCCCAAAAGGGCTGCCACCCAAGGCAAAGATCGATGTGAAACACGTAATCATTGTACTGAGCGGCAAGGGAGGAGTCGGGAAATCCACGGTCTCCACCAACCTTGCCTCCGCCCTCGCGGCGCACGGCCGTCAGACCGGGCTGCTCGACCTCGATATTCATGGACCGAATATCCCCAAGATGCTTGGGATCGAAGACCAGCGACCCGCGGTTCTCGAAACGTGCATGGAGCCGGTCCATGTCACCGGGAACCTTGCGGTCATGTCGATGGCCTTCCTCCTCCCGGATACCAGTTCGCCGGTCATCTGGCGGGGCCCTATGAAGATGGCAGTGATCCAGCAGTTCCTTTCCGAAGTGAACTGGGGGGCACTCGACTATCTTATCGTAGACCTGCCACCCGGCACTGGAGACGAAGCCCTTTCCATCATCCAGCTGGCACCCAATGTCCAGGGTGCGGTCATTGTTACAACACCCCAGGATGTTGCGGTGATGGACGCGACAAAGGCCGTGAAGTTTGTGGAAAAACTGGACCTGCCGGTCATCGGGATCATCGAGAACATGAGCGGGATGGTCTGCCCTCACTGCGGCGATGTAATCGACATGTTCGGCAGGGGTGGCGGCGAGAAGGCAGCAAAGGAACTGGGTGTTCCCTATCTTGGCTCCATTCCCCTCGATCCGGCCATGGTGAAAGCCGGAGATGAAGGGCGCCCGTATGTCCTCCGCCATGCCGATACACCCACGTGGAAAGCCGTGGATGCGGTTATGGAAAACCTCATTAAACGGGTTGAATCCTGACAGGGTGTGAACCGTCACGAAAAAAGGATTCTGAAAAGAATGAGAAGATACCCCGGCATCCCGGAACTGCTCGAGGCATACATGGAGGGGAATACCTCCGGTGAACGGTGGATCACCGTGCATGAGCTCCGGGACCATTTTGGCCTGACGCGCTACCAGAGCAATACCGTATCGGCGTTCCTGCGGCGGCTGAATGCCGGGCCGTTTGGACGCTTTCCGTTTATTGTTACCCAAATTGCACAGGAACCGGGTGAAAAACCCTCTGATCCCAAAAAGAGCCGGTATCTGCTGAAACGGAGGGCATACCAGACCGTGAGGAAGTTGACAGAGCATCTGGAGGAGATTCATGGCACGTAACCCGGATATCCCGCCCCTCCTGGAAAAGTTCATGAAAGAATCCGGGGATAAACAACGCTGGGTGACGGTCTACGAACTACGGACCTATTTTCATCTGGATGAGTCATCAGCACCCGCAATCGCAGGATTTTTACGAAGGATTTCTCAGGGACCGTTCTTCCCCTGTTCATACCGGGTGGAACGTATCGAGAAGATCACCGTAGAAAAACCTCAACGAAGGATTATCAGAAGGTATCTCGTGACACAGAGATCCCCCCCAAAAAAAAGCGCTCCGGTACAAAGCATACCCGGAACAACCCAGAAAAACGTGCTCCATAATTTCACCGATACAGATGCGATCGAACTTTTTAACCGGGTCCTGAAAGAGAACACTGACAGGCCGGATTCGCCCGGATTCCAGTAAAATAACGGGATTTTTCTGCCGAGGCGAAACGGGCATGAACTCTATCGGTTCATGCTCCTTTCAACAGAGTGATTTTCAACAGAGTTTTTTTCGACAGGTTCGAAGAACTTCGTTCTTCTCATTGTCGAGGTTTTTCAAACCTCACCCACTTCGAATTCCGAAGAGGTCGAAGACCTCGAGGACGAGAAAAAACCATAGGTTTCTTCGACTTCCGATCGCGGATGTGAGTATAAACCAAATGAGATCCTGATTGCAAAAGGGAATTCATCCATTATTGATCCAGACCGGATTCATTCCACAAAAGATCTGCGACCGGGAGCTTGGGAAGAAACCCCAAGGATTCTTTGGAATCACGATCGCGTTTAAAAAATTTTAACCGGGCCGGTTCCAAAACCATTTGTCCCCTGCCCGACCCCCTGTTTCGAGGGGGCAAAAAATACCTGTATTTCCTGTGGAGAATACGAAGGAAAATCAGGGCATATCAGCCCCAGTGGAACCTGAGGGGGGTCGGGCAGGGGACATGATCGCATCGCCCGGACGATCCCGGAAATTTTTTTTTCAACCGGACCCTGCCCGCATGTCAAAAACCAAAAAAAAGAATGGTACCCTGCCCCTGCTCCATTCAGGAAATGCCAGAAATCAGCAAAGGAATTATCGTGTCACTTCAACCGGGTCGATGTTCGCATCGATGAGGCAGTCGAAGGAGACCATGGAGAGCCATCCTGCCTTCTCGAACATGTGCATGAAGCAGACACCGATGACGGCGGTTCCGGCGTGCCGGTCGATGACCGCCTTTACCTGACCGGCATTGACCGGCATATTCGGCATCGAGAGCCCGCCCATGACCACGATGGCTTTCGGGTTCAGTGTGCCGGCTGGTGTACCAGCCTGCATGCCGACATGCTCGACATTCCCGATCTTCCTTGCCTTTGACTCATCGACAAACGGGACAAAGACCTGCTCGAGCTCAAGCGAGCGCAGGGCGAACCCGAGGAGCTCTACGAACGGCGTACAGGTGCCCGGCACACCGTAGTAAACAATCTGGTCGCCCTTTTTGAGACCTTTGCTCTCGACAAACTCCTTAAACGGTCGCAGGATGCCCGGGACACCGTGGAAGACTTCCTTTGCTGCCATGATGATCAACAGTATTCTTGGGAGATGATAAAATCCTTGGCAACAGGTCAGAGCAACGGGCAGCAGGATACCCGCGGGCTTTTTGTGGACTTGCGTGGAGTATAGAGAAAAGGTACCGTTCATGACGAACACCAGTACGATGGCGGGAACCGCCTGATGGCTCACCGGTCAGTCTTCGGTCCGGTCCTCTCCCGCCGGCTCGGCCTCTCGCTTGGGATCGATCTCATCCCGTTCAAGACCTGCTCGTTCAACTGCGCGTACTGCGAGTGCGGGGCATATCCCTTCACGATCATGGAGCGGCAGGATTTCATCCCGGCAGAGCAGGTCTGTGCGGAACTCGCCGGGGTCCTTTCGTCCCGTCCGCAGCTCGATTCGATCACCTTTGCCGGGTCCGGAGAGCCCACGCTTGCCCGCTCCCTCGGGCCGGTCATCTCCTGGATCCGGCGGGAATACCCGGAGTATACCGTGAGCGTCCTCACGAATGGCAGTCTTCTTTCTGACCCGCAGGTCTGCAGCGAGCTCCTCCCCGCAGGGAGGGTGGTCCCGACCCTCACCTCGGCATTCCAGACGACCTTCGAGCGCATCCACCACCCCCACCCGTTCTTCAGGATCGATACGATCATCGAGAGCCTTGTGAGGTTCCGCGACCAGTATACGGGCGAGCTCTGGCTCGAGGTCTTCATCATACCCGGGATTAATACTTCAGATGCAGAACTCGCGGGTCTGAAGGCGGCAATCCACCGGATTCGTCCGGACCTTGTCCAGCTGAACCGGCTCGACCGGCCTGCACCTGAGCCCTGGGTCACCCGGGCAACAGACGAGGAACTGGAACAGGTCAGCACCCATCTTGGATCTTTTCCCGTTGACTGTCCCGTAGAGATTGTCGGGAGACATCCGCATGTTTCCCAGGCTACCAAGGAGAAGACCGGGCCCCGGGAGATTGTCCGGGCGATCCTCAGCCGGAAACCATCGACATGTACAGAGCTTGCCGAAGGGTCTGGCCTGGAGAGAGCCGAAGTCGGGGAGATCCTCGCATCCCTTGAACGCCAGGGTATCATAACCAGAAAACTGGGGGCGCAGGGCACTGAATATGTTCTGTGTGAAAAATAATTCCGGGCAGTACCGTCCGGCCTGCCGGGCTACCAGGTGAATTTCATCCCGACGCCGGTCTCCTGAACCGGGCAGGTCCGGGCAAGGGCAAGCTTTGCCGCAAGGGAAGTACAGTGGCAGGGATGCAGTGCTTCAAGCGAGAGCGAGGCGAGATACCCGCCGGTCTTCTCCCACCGTTCCGGTTCCGGAACCAGGAGATGGAAACCACCGATGATATCCCGCACCCTGCTCTCCCCGCATACCTCCCGTGCGTATTCGGTTATGGTACCGATGCCACTGTGCGAGCAGCCGGTGATGATCACAAGACCGCTGCCGGAACGGAACGCCAGGGCTGAATCGTCCAGCAGCAGGTCGGGTTCGGTCGTCCCACCGGGAAGGTGGATCCGCCTTCCGTCCGAGTCGGGACGCTCGAACGGGAACTTCCGCGGGATCCTGCCGAGGAAGACGAGGTCGTCCGTTATCCAGAGGGGTTGATCGGAGAGCCTGAGCCGGAACACGTCCGCAGCCTCCTGCCCGGTCATGACCGACCCGTTCATCTTCCCCTTCTTCTCCTTTGGCCAGAAGCAGCGCGGGTGGGCGATGAGCTCAGGTGCCGCTCTCCCGCAGTCACCCTTTCCGCCCACCTGATCTGCGAGCGCGGGTAGTCCGCCCGTATGATCGATATGCCCATGAGAGAGGACAACATTGTTCACATCGTGCAGGTCCGTCCCGAGCTTCCCTGCATTTGTAAGGAAGAGGCCGGAGAGCCCGGTATCGAACAGCACCTTTTTCCCGGCAGTCGTGAGGAGAAAGGAGAGACCGGGCTCGGCCAGCAGGTCATTGTCGAGGATTGCGGAGTTGTCCACAAGGACGGTCAGGGTGAGCCGGGGTGTCATGTACAACACTATCGCATGTGCAACGCGATGAGGTTTGTGCCCGGCTTTATTGGGGATAGCATACCCGCGCCGCATGGTGCTAAAAAGACATCCTACTTAAGTACTATTTAAAACATGCATTTTTTAATACTCAATGTAAAATCATCTGATACGCGTTTTAATGAATTTTTTCAGTGGGATTATATACCGGGCGTTCCAACGATCGATCAGGATGGGCCGGCTCCCCCTTCGTGTCCCTGCCCATTATTGCGTGGTGATATCCATGACCGAATTCGCAGATAGAGAACAATACTCGGTGATGCCCGATGTCCTCTCGTTCGGGAAGCTGGATGTGCTCATGGTAGCGGTAGTCTTTCTCCAGTCACTCCTGATCGCCTGGTTCCTCTTCCTTATCATCGAGGGATTCGAGATTACAATGTTCTTCCGGTTCCTGCTAGGGGTGGCAGTCATCTTTGCCATCATGGTACCGGTCTTTGTGTTGCTGGACGGTTTCCAGACCCTGTCGATCACGGACGGATTTTTTATCCCGCTCGGCCTCTATACCTTCATGTTCGCCCTCTTCAACTCGCTGATAAGCTACTCCTTCCAGTTCCTCAACCCCGGCGTCCTGCTCCCTGCCGTTGCCGGGGGGATCGGTTTCGGGCTCGTCGGCCTAGGCGCCTACCACCTGCCGCGGGACCTCACGAAGTCGTTTGCCGCAGTGACCTGCGGGATCACCATCATCTTCCTGAGCTCTCCCATGATACTTGCCGGTTTCTTCTTCATCCTCACCGGCGACCTCTCATCGTTGCCGACGGTATCAGCATAGCCACATTTTTCTTCTCGTTTTTCTTCCGGATGGCGATCCGAACTCTTTTTCCCTGCCGGGGGGAACCTCTGGTATATGAAAAACCCTTTCCACATCATGATCATCCCGACGCTCGGATGCCCCGGCCGGTGCAAATACTGCTGGAGCTCGGAGGAAGGATCCCCGATCATGACGATCGACACACTCCGGGAAACGGTCGAGTGGCTCAGGGGGTTTGAGAACGACCGCGTCACATTCACGTTCCATGGCGGCGAGCCGCTGCTTGCCGGGGCAGCTTTCTACCGGGATGCCCTGCCGATGATTGCCGGGGAACTTGCCGATCAGCACCCGGAGTTTGCCATGCAGACCAACCTCTGGCGGATGACGCCGGAGATCGCAGAGGTTCTATCCGAGTACCATGTCCCGATTGGTTCGAGCATTGATGGGCCGGAAGAGATCACCGATTCGCAGCGGGGCGAGGGGTACTACGAGCGCTGCATGAAGGGTTACGAGATCGCAAAGGCTGCAGGTCTCAGCGTCCGGTTCATCTGCACGTTCACGAACAAATCGGTGAAGCACCGGGAGGAGATCTTCAACTTCTTTAAGGAGAAGGGTTTTGTCCTGAAACTCCACCCGGCGCTTCCGTCCCTCCGTTCGGAGAACCCGAAGGAATGGGCACTTGAACCGCAGGAGTATGGGGAACTCCTGGTCTATCTCCTCGACAAGGTGCTCGACAACCTCGGGAAGGTCGAGGTGATGAACATCAACGACCTCTGCCGGTGCGTCTTCACGCGCCGGGGTTCGGTCTGCACGTTCGTGGACTGCATGGGGAGTACCTTCGCGGTCGGCCCCGATGGCAGCATATACCCATGCTACCGGTTCGTCGGGATGCCGGAATGGGTGATGGGAAATGTCCGGAACCGGCCCACAAAGGAGCAGCTGATGGCATCGGAACCAGGCAGGCGCATGACGGCATTCGCCGAATATGTCAATACCGCCTGCAAAGAGTGCCGGCATATCAGGTACTGCCGGGGCGGGTGCCCGTACAATGCAATCGCGCCTTCGGGCGGATCTCTTGACGGTGTCGACCCGCACTGCGCTGCATACCGGCGGATCTTTGACGAGATCAGCGATCGGCTCAACGACGAGATGTTTGCCGAACCCCCGTCAGGAATGGGGTTCGGGATGCCAGCCATGAGAAAGAAGAAAGCAGGTATCATGGACCTGGTGCGGACAATCGTCGAGAAGTAGCGGTCACCACGCGACCCGGAACCCGTGGAACTCCCCGGTTGCGGGACCGCGCTTCACCACCATCTCATCGACCCGGATGATGTGATCGTCCCTGGCATGGGCGAGACGAAGAAAATCGTCCAGGCCCGCGGGGGAGCTCTCGGCAACGATCTCGACCGTCCCGTCACTGAGGTTCCGGACATACCCGTGGACACCGGTTGCATGCGCACATTCGGAGACAAAGTGCCGGTACCCCACACCCTGTACGCGGCCCTTTGCATTGGCGGTTATCCGCTCCATGGATAGTACAGGGTGTCGTTTTCTGATAACGTTTGGGAATTGCGTACCGGCACCGAAAACAAAAAAACGTCTCACCACCCGAAACCTGCATCACCAGTTCCAGCCAATATATCGGCACGAAACGCATGCAGGTATTCCGCTACGGGGAAAAGGAGATCCGGCACCTCAGCCGCCGCGACCGGAAACTCGGTGCGGCGATCGATGAGATCGGGATGATCGAACGGGAGGTGAACCCGGATCTTTTTGCAGCCCTGGTGGCCAGCATCGCAAGCCAGCAGGTGTCGGCAAAAGCTGCTGAAACGGTATGGTCGCGGATGGAGGCCCGGTTCGGGCAGATCACCCCGGCAGCAATCGCGGCAGTCACCGTTGACGAGATACAGCAGTGCGGGATGTCAGCCAGAAAGGCCGGCTACATCAGGGGGATCGGGAACGCGGTGATAAATGGCAGCCTCGACCTGGCCAGGCTCCACACGCTGCCTGATAATGACGTGATTGCACACCTCACCTGTCTGAAGGGCGTCGGTGTCTGGACCGCCGAGATGCTCCTCATCTTCTCGATGGAACGCCCTGATGTTGTCAGCCGGGGGGACCTGGCGATCCGGCGTGGCATGATGCGCCTCTATGGCAAACAGGAGATCCGCGGGCCGGATTTTGAACAGTACCGGAAACGGTATTCCCCGTATGGTTCGGTTGCATCGCTGTATCTCTGGGAGATCTCGCACCGGTAACGGGGGATCCCCAGGAGCACCGGTAAAGAGATTGCTACCCCGCGGGGCGATGATCCAAAGCAGGCTCCTTTTTTACTTCTTACAGAGAAACACTCCCCAATGAGTACTGGCGCTTCACCTCCACAGGAACTCCCGGCAGACCTGCAGGATCTGAAGGACCCGGGGTACGAGATCTTCATCCTGCTCGTATCCCTCCTCTCGGTCGGAAACCTCATCGTCTCGTGGATACCGGGGCTCGATCCCGATGCCGTCAAAGTCCTTACGGTCATCAACTTCTTCCTGACCATCATCTTCCTCGCTGACTTCACCTACCGCCTGTTCACCGCAGGATCAAAAGCACACTATTTTATCCACAACTGGGGCTGGGCCGACCTGCTGGCCAGCGTACCGGCACTCCGCATCCTCCGTCTCTTCCGGATCTTCAAAGCGTACCGCCTGCTCAACCGGTATGGCGCCCGAAACATTTTCGGGCAGCTCCGGAAACACCGGGCCGAGAGCGTCCTCTTCATCGTCGTTTTCTGTGTCATGCTGGTCATCGAGAGCGGCGCGTTCCTGGTACTCATGGCAGAGCGGGGTGCACCGGATGCTAATATCACCTCGGCATCCGATGCCATGTGGTGGGTATATGTAACCATCACCACGGTCGGATACGGTGACCATTACCCGGTCACCAACACCGGCCGGCTGGTCGGGATAATGATCATGACCATGGGCGTCGGCCTGTTCGGCACCCTTGCCGGTTTCATTGCAAACAAACTCCTTGCTCCGGATGAAGGGGAAAGCCGTGGCGGAAATGACACCGAACCGGGTGTCAGCCTTCAGGCCATCAAGAAATCCCTTGAGGCACAGCGCGTTCAGAACGAAGAGCTGAAGGAGCGGCTCGACCGGATTGAGCGGCAGCTGCAGAGCAGGTGAGCGATACCACGTGTCCCATCCCGGCGCCCGAAACACAATTCCACCTGATCGCAACACAAGCAGACTTTCCTTAACGCAAATCCAGATGCGTAAAAAACCCGGAAAAACGTCCGATTATTAAAAGGGGCTTAATATACTCACCGCTCGGCGGAATAAATTCGAAACCTTTTAATTAAGATCCTTCCAACGTTACACTGACCACAAAGAGTATTTACTATGTACTCGATGTGCGTGGCATTGCATTTTGAATACTCTCGTGCATTCGCACGCAGGGAGGAGGCTAAATGGAACATATTGTATTTGGCATTGGAATTACTGCATTGACAGGAGCTCTTGCCACCGTAGCCGGTGCTGCGGAAGATACTGAATCCAACATCGGGTCCCAGGGTGACCCGAACTCACAGGTTCAGCTCGCACCGCAAATGGGATTCCTGCACCGCATCTTCAACAAGGCGGTCGCTGGCGAACCCCCGGCATACGCTCTGTGGTGTGCACTGGGCGCAGGTCTCGCGTGGGCTTTTATGGCAATGCAGATCAACCCGGTTCTTGCAATTGTCCTCGGCTGTGTTCTCGCAACATTCGTCCAGGGCGTCTATGCAACAACCGCTTACGTAGGCAGGACCGCAAGTCTTGCTAAGTTCGGGCAGCCGGTGTACGTGGACGTACTCAAGTCCATGACAACGGTTACCATGGCACATGCCTTTATTGCAATTTTCTGTACCGTAACACTCTGTCACCTGATCAACGCAGCTCTTGGACACCCGTTCCCGCTGCCGCTGCTCGGTCTGATCTGGGGTCTTGCACTCGGTGCAGCAGGATCTGCAACAGGCAACCCGTACTACGGCAAAGAACGCCAGTACCAGAACCAGAAGTTCGGTGCCGGTGTCCCGATCTCAGCATCCGGTAACATTGTCCGCTACGCCGAAGCAGGCGAGCGCAACTCAATCGACAATGGCTGGTTCACTGCAAAGATTGGCGGTGCATCATCCGGTATCTGCTTTGGTCTTATTGTCTTCCTCGAACTCTGGCGTACCGTCGTGTTCGAAAAGATCAACCCGTGGTATGCAATCATTGTCGGTGTCCTGATGATCCTCATCTTCACTGTCGTTGACCGCTATATCGAGGTCTGGGCACGGAAGAACTACGGACCCTACACGGCACCCAAGGAGGCAGAAGCATGAGCGCAGTTGCAGCAAAGCCGGCAGCTGGCGGGGCGATGAACCCGGCCGCAATGGCTGTCGGTGTCGTCATGACGTTAATCCTGCTCGGCGTCTGCTATGCCGTCTCACCAGGCGTCGGCCTGATGGCCCTCATTGGCGTCATCATCGGCGGTGTCCTGATCGGATTCGGCACCCACTTCGTCCCGGTCGGCGGTGCACCCGCTGCAATGGGACAGGCCCCCGGTATCGCTACCGGTGTTGCGATGCTCGCAGCCGGTGCAGGTCTTGCAGGCCTGTTCGGCGGTGCATGGGCAGCAGAACAGGGCCTTGTCGTCGCAGTCGTTACCGGTGGAGTCGGTGGCGGCCTGATGATGGCAATCACCTGTATGATGGTGAACTTCGTCTATGTCTTCGGCATGGGTATCCCCTCAGCATCCGGTAAGGTTGCTAAGGACCCGATCACCGGAGACACGCAGGCAGAATACAAGTCCCAGGGAACGGAAGGTCACGGCCTGCCATTCATCTCATTCGTTGGCGGTGTGATCGGCGGTCTCCTCGGTGGTGCCGGCGGTACCCTCATCTACATCGAGCTCCTGACTCTCTACGAGCAGACGCTTCCCGGTGTAATGAATGTCACCCCTGCACAGGTTATGCCAATTGCAGTCTCCGCTGCAGGTATGTTCGCCGTTGGTCTCTTCCTCGTGAACGCAGTGCTCACTGCATACAACATCACGGGTACTATCGAAGGACCCCACGACCCGAAATTCAAGCGCTGGCCCCGGTCGATCGTTGCATCCGCATGTGCATCCGCACTCTGCGGCCTTGTTGCGGTCCTGATCGTGGTACCCCTGCCGATCTGAGGTGTAGAAGATGTCAGTCAAAGTAGAAGTAATCGAAGGTGGCGTCCCGCACAATAATATCATGATCGCGGGCGTCGTCTGCACGCTCCTGTGCATCTACCTCACCTACCTCAACGTGATCACCAAGACCGAGATGTTCTCGTTCTTTGGCGGACTCGCGGTTGTTGCGGCATTAGTCTGGGGTAGCCACACCATCAAGGTGCTGTGCAGCTATGGTATCGGAACCGGTGTCCCGTCAGCAGGTATGATCGCATTCGGCTCAGGTGTGATCGCAATGCTGCTTGCGACAAGGGTCTCAAACATCCTTCTCGCACCCATCGTTGCACTCGTCCTTGCAGCAGTCATCGGTCTTATCCTCGGGTATCTCGCCAACGATGTCCTGAACATGAAGATCCCGGCAATGGTCCAGGCTCTTACCGAGATGGCAGTCGTCGGTGCGCTCACCCTCATGGGATTCGCAGCGCTCATCACCGGCGGGTTCGGATTCTCCGGGCTCACCACGGGGACTGTCTCCGTGTTCGGCATGACGCTTCTCACCCACCAGCAGTCATTCATTGGCGGTGGCCTTATCGCCGTGGCATTCCTGCTCGGTGCAATCGCCATCCAGCACCCGTTCAACGCGTGCCTCGGACCCGGCTGGAAGCAGGACCGCATGCTCATGCTCACCGCAGAGTGTGCATTCCTCTCAATGATTGTCGCGGCAATTATGTCCTTTGCACTCATCAGCGCAGGCTCGGCAATCATCTCGCTGCTCGTTGCAGTCATCGGGTGGGCATACACCTACCAGCAGTACATGATCCTGTCCAAGCGCGATGCAGCGGCATGGCTCGATGCAAAACCGATTCCAGAAGTGGAGGGACACTAACATGGGATACGTTCAGGTTCTCCCGGAATTCGGCCTCGTGGCTGACCCGGTTGTCGGTGTCGTCACTACTGCCGGCGAGTCACTCTCGCCAGTCATCGAGAAAGTCGCAGTGCTCGAGGCAACCAGCAAGGACCTCGTCGACATGCTCTCAGGAGAGGGTAACCTCCTCGCCTCGTTCCCCAACAGGGAACACGGGCTTGCTATCGGGGGTACAATCACCTCGTTCTGGTATGGACTTGCTGTCGGCCTCTTCATTGCCGGTATCATAGCATTCCAGCTGATCAAGGGGGCCTAATATGGCAAACAAGAAATCAGCAGCAAGCGGCTGGCCGCTCATCAAGGGAGATTTCCACTCGGGAGACGCTAACAGCCCCGTCGCTGTCGTCACCATGGGTTCACACCTCGACGAGCAGGGCATCTGCGATGCAGGCGCTGCTCTCTGCGGCTCCTGTAAGACCGAAAACCTCGGTCTCGAAAAAGTTGTCGCCAACGTCATCGCCAACCCCAACATCAGGTTCGTCCTGCTCTGCGGTACTGAAGTGAAAGGTCACCTCTCCGGCCAGACCCTCGTCGCCCTCCACAAGGGCGGTGTCAAGGAAGGCCGTGTCGTCGGCGCTGAAGGCGCTATCCCCTTCATCGAAAACCTCAATGATGCTGCGCTCAAGCGGTTCCAGGAACAGGTCGAGATCGTCAACATCATGGAGTCCGAGGACATGGGCGCCATCAAGGCCAAGATCAACGAGCTCAAGGGCAAGGACCCGGGCGCGTTCTCTGGCGACGCGATGGTCGTCGAAGTCAAGGAAGCCGCTGGTGGTGGCGAGGAAGCCGCAGGCGAGGCACGCCCACTCTCAGGCGAGATGGCGCTTATCACCGCCCGCATGAAGGTCATCGAGAAGATGGTGACTGACATCGGGTACCGCGACAAGTTTGCCGCCGGCGTCTATGCAGGGAAGATCGAAGGCCTGATGATCGGTCTGATCATATCGTTTGCCCTCGTGGGTATCCTTATGCTGGGGTGATCTAGATGGCAGAAGAAGCAAAATCAACCGGACCAATCAGGATGGTAGCAATCGACAACATGGTCGAGAACATCCGCTACAAGTCACAGATCCTTGCAAGGACCAACAAGATCGACTCTGCAGTCACTGCATCCGGCCTCTTCGGGTTCATGGCAGGCTTACTTACTGCCCTGATCCTGATCGTGGTGCCGGCATTAATCATGGGCTGAGGTGAAGAAGATGGCAAACAAGAAATCAGCAGCAAGCGGCTGGCCGCTCATCAAGGGAGATTTCCACTCGGGAGACGCTAACAGCCCCGTCGCTGTCGTCACCATGGGTTCACACCTCGACGAGCAGGGCATCTGCGATGCAGGCGCTGCTCTCTGCGGCTCCTGTAAGACCGAAAACCTCGGTCTCGAAAAAGTTGTCGCCAACGTCATCGCCAACCCCAACATCAGGTTCGTCCTGCTCTGCGGTACTGAAGTGAAAGGTCACCTCTCCGGCCAGACCCTCGTCGCCCTCCACAAGGGCGGTGTCAAGGAAGGCCGTGTCGTCGGCGCTGAAGGCGCTATCCCCTTCATCGAAAACCTCAATGATGCTGCGCTCAAGCGGTTCCAGGAACAGGTCGAGATCGTCAACATCATGGAGTCCGAGGACATGGGCGCCATCAAGGCCAAGATCAACGAGCTCAAGGGCAAGGACCCGGGCGCGTTCTCTGGCGACGCGATGGTCGTCGAAGTCAAGGAAGCCGCTGGTGGCGCAGAAACTGCCGCTGCAAGTGCAAACCCGCAGTTCCTCGAGATCGAGAAGCGCCTCGACAAGATCGAGAAGCAGCTCGAGTTCGTAGATGCAGAGGTTGCTCAGCGTGTTGGACGAAAGATCGGACGGGACATCGGTATCCTCTACGGCCTCGTTGCGGGGTTAACCGTATTTGTGATGATGCTGTTCCTGTACCAGAAACTTATGACGATGGTATAACGGAGGTGTAAGAGAATATGTTCAGATTTGAAAAAGAACAGAGTGTCTGGGACTTCAACGGCACCATGATCGGTGGCCAGCCCGGCGAGTACCCGACTGTACTGGGTGCTTCTATCTTCTACAACAAGCACGAGTGTGTTCTTGACGACCACACTGGAAAGATCGACAAGGCAAAGGCAGAGGCTCTCTGGAACCGCTGCCAGGTCCTCTCCGATGCAACCGGCATCCCGCACTTCATCCAGATCATTGCGGAATACGGCGCTGCATTCGAGAGCTACTTCAGCTGGTTCGACTCAATCGACAACAAGACTGCATTCCTGATGGACTCATCAGCACCCGCAGCACTTGCCCACGCCTGCAAGTACGTGACCGAGGTCGGTCTTGCAAAGCGTGCAATCTATAACTCGATCAACGGGTCCATCCCCCCGGAGAACATCGAAGCACTCAAGAACAGTGACGTCGACGCAGCAATCGTCCTCGCATTCAACCCCGGCGACCCGTCCGTTGCCGGCCGCGAGAAGGTTCTGACAGCCGGTGGTGTCGCCGGCCAGGCAAAGGGCATGCTCGATATCGCCAAGGAATGCGGAATCACCCGCCCGATCCTTGACACTGCAGCAACCCCGCTCGGCCTCGGCTCCGGTGGCTCATACCGTGAGATCCTTGCATGCAAGGCAATCCACGGCTACCCGACCGGTGGTGCATACCACAACATGACCGTCTCCTGGACCTGGCTCAAGCGCTGGAAGGGTACCTCCAAGACCCCCTCCGTGCTCGCAGAGGGCTACAAGGGCAAGGACGAACTCCTCAAGCAGATGTCCCACCACTACCTTGGCGGTATGGAAGGCATCAAGCAGGCTGCATGGTCCGCACCCGATATCGGCTGCAACATGATTGCCTCCACTCTCGGTGCAGACCTCATCATGTACGGACCTATCGAGAACGTCGAAGCAATGATCACCGCACAGGCCTACACGGACATCACCGTCCTTGAGGCAACCCGCCAGCTCGGGATCGAGTGCAAGGCACCAAGCCACCCAATCTTCAAACTCATTTAATTTTTTTTTCCGAGAGGTCGAAGACCTCGAGCTTGAGAAGAAACCATCAGAATTTCTCCGAAATCCGAAGAATTGAGCGAAGCGAGATTCGAGGATGAGAAGAACTGCGCAGCAGTTTTTCGAATTGCGCAGGATTTCTCAAAAGGGTTTTGGTAATAGAAAAAGAAAGAGATGTTACCCGCGGTTCATTTTTTCGTGTGATTGTCCGGCGCTGACTGCGTTCCCAGGGGAAAGTTGACGATCCGCATACTCTCGTCTGCTTCCCGGGAACGCCCGAGGTTCCTGAGCGCGATGGCTTTGTTATACCAGACAAAGGAGTTGACCGGGTTCAGGTTGATGGCATTGTCGAAGAACGTGAGTGCCTCCTCATTTCTTCCCAGTTCGCGCAGGGCGATCCCTTTTGCGGTCATCGCACGGATATTCTTGGGGCTCCATTCAAGGATAGTATCGAAACACACTATCGCCTCCTCGTGCCGGCCGAGCTCGTTGAGACAATACCCCTTGTTCGCGAGTGCGAAGGTATACTCCGGGTCGATGGCGAGTGCCCGGTCAAATGCGATGATCGCCTCTTCATACCGGCGGATCTTCCGGAGGGTGTATCCCTTCTCGAACCACGAAGTGATGAGGCTGGGATTGATCTTCACCGCCTTGTCATAACAGGCTATTGCATCCTCATGCCGGCCAAGGTAGTAGAAACACTTGCCCTTGTTCTCCAGGGCCGTTGTATTGTTCGCGTTCGCCTCCAGCACACGGTCATAGAGCGAGATTGCATCATCATAGCGTCCCACCTTCATCTGGTGATGCGCCTTTTCCAGCAAAGCAGGTACGTCCATACCACTCATATTACCATACACACAGGGTATGATAATACCTTGCGGTGAGGAAAAAGAGATGATTATCTCCTGTTACGGATGCTGATATACAGACCTGCTGCTGCAAACGCCGATACGAGAGCGGCAGCCGGCAGAGAAGCTGATTTGGTTGTTGTGACAGGCGCGGGCGGCGGGGGAGTGGCAGGTGTGGTTGTCACCGGGACCGTTGTCGGTGTCGGCGTTGGCGAGGTTATGACAATCTGCGGTGCATGGACCGAGGAGTGCATCTCCGGGTTCAGCGTGTAGGACGGGCCGCTGCTGACAGAAACCCGTGACGTCGTAGACTCGTCCAGGAACACCTCGAGCGTCTTGTAGGTGCTTGAGCCCCCCAGATGTGCCTTGTCAACAGGCTCATTGGTCACATACACGATATACGTGCCGGGATTAATCTCGTTCTCGATCCGTGCCGTGTTCCATTTATAGTACCATTCCTGGTTACTGTCTACGTCGACCATGGTAAACTGCCCCTGGTCAGCCCGCTTCGATATATCGGTAAGAACCACGCCATTGGCGGGGAGGCCCGGGCCGGTAAGGAAGAGATACACCCGGTCGCCCTTGTACAACACACCCTTGAGATTGATGGTGTCTCCCAGCTCAGCCCGGATACTCTCATCAGCAGCAGCAGCTGGGGGGAAGAACAGGCAGGGGATGCCAAAGCAGAGCAGACAGGCAAGACAGGTACGGGATAACCATCGTATCGGGAGAGAATGCATAGGGATCACCGGTAAGAGTGTGTCCCCCGTGCATGCTTATAGATTTGCGAACGATAACCGGTCCTCGCAGCCATGGGTGTATCCTAAAGAGGTGGATGAAATTCGCGGGAAATGATAAAAAAGGATGCGTGGTATGGGAATGAAATGTGCTAAACCTGGAGTGGCTCGAATCCCTGTTTGAAGACCTTGCCGAGCCGGACACTGATCCGGGGATCTATCGCGCAGACCGGACAGGTATAATCATCCGGGAGGTCCTCAAACCGCGTCCCGGGTTTTATCCCGCGATGCGGTTCGCCCCGTTTCTCGTCGTACACATACCCGCAGATGGAGCAGACATAGCGTGTCGGGCGCCATTCCTCAAAGCCCCACTTGCCGATCTTCCCTTTTCCCTGCTGGCCGCAGACCGGGCAGACATAGCTGTCCGGGAGGTCCTCAAATTCCGTCCCGGCCGGGATGCCATTGTGCGGTTCGCCGCGGAGAGGCGAGTAGATGTACCCGCAGAGCCGGCAGCGGCAACGGGAAACCGTTGCCGCGGCTCCTTTCTTTGCCCGGGCGGCTGGTTTTTTCACAACCTTCTTTGGTGCTGCTTTCTTTGCCACGGTTTTCTTAATCACCGGTGCTTTCTTCGCCGCAGCAGGTTTCTTCGTTGTCAGCGGTTTTTTTACCGCAGTTGAAGATCTCTTTTTTGCAGCCGGGACGGTTGTCTTTTTTACCGGAGCAGGTTTCTTCATGCTGCTCTTTTTTGTCGTGCCTACCACTTTTGCCATGAATCAACTCCATTCCGGCCGGTCCTTCCCTGTCCCGGTGCGGATCACGCCGGATATACGGGAACATAGCCAGTAGTGACAGATATAAATTATGGATACTGCAAAATGCGGACGCGCCAGCCCCCATCCTCCCCGGGCATGCAGGTATATCCACCTGCAGATCGAATATCTTTTCAGATTATGCAGGAACTGATACCCGGAATTATCTTCTGCTTTGCAGCACTGTTCATCATTCTCGACCCGCTGCTCTCGGTCCCGATCTTCTCTGCGATGACCCGGGGGCAGAGCTCGGCAGAGATCCATAAACAGGCATTAATCGCGGTTGCGGTGGCTGGAGGGTTGATGTATCTGGTCCTGATATTCAACACGGCAATCTTCAATATCCTCGGCCTGAAACTGCCCGCATTCCAGATAGCCGGGGGGATCCTCCTCCTGCTGCTGGGCATCCAGGAGGCGCTCGGCATCGAGCTTGGTCACCACAAGGAGAGGACGGCAACTGCCGCGGGTGTGGTCATCGGTACGCCACTCCTCTGCGGACCCGGGACCATGACCACGGTCATGCTCCTCTCGAAAGATTACGGCACCCTGATCCCGTTCATCGCAATCACCCTTGTCCTGATCGCGACATGGCTCATCCTGTACTTCTCCGATACCATCCAGCGGATCCTCGGTGACGTCATCACGGATATCATGGGCAAGGTCCTCGGGATGCTGCTCGCTGCACTCGCCGTCCAGATCATGGCATCGGGAGTGCTTGCATATATTGCCGGCGTATAAACGAAGAACCGGGTAAATGAGAGACGATCAGATGAACGGCGCGGCAGGCGGTGACCCTGCATCTTTTTTGAACGTGAACACCTCGACCATATGATCGGGATGGTACCGCATCTTTGCTTCCCGGAGTCCTGCAACCCCCAGGTCGCTCTCACGGTTGATGTACCGGAACCGGTCTTTGAGGTGTATCGCCGTCTCTGAGTTGATTGCCTTGTATATCCCTTCACAGTCAGGAAGCCCTTTCTCGAAATGGACAAGGGCGGTATCGGCATTGAGTGGCTCAAAAAGCGCGATCGCTCCAATCCTGGAGAAGACCCGGATCATCAGGCCTTCCAGAGGCAGATCCTCGAAATGGTCGATGGCATAGAAGACCGCCTCCTTCTCGTGGGCAAGGACCGGATCGCCCTCGCAGCCCTTCCATTCACACCACTGGATGAGGAAACGCTTGACCTCCTCAAGGTTATCAGTAGTGATCGGTTCGGTCCGGCTTGCGCAGTTCTTCCGGAATTTATTGACCTGCCGCCGGATTGTCAGGTAGTCCTTCCCGGGAAGGCCGGCAAGATCATCTGCCCGGTACACATACTCGAAATGGTTGCGATCCGGAACAAGCATAATTTTTGGGATCACCGAACGCATCCATGCTGCATCGTCCGGGTTAATCAGGACGATCGGTTCGTTGTCGCTGACATCGGATGAGAACCGGATCAGCTCCTTCAGGAGGACCGGATTCCGGGGGCCAACAGGGACGCGGAACCGGGTAATCCCGTCGATGGTGCTTGCCAGGATGACATTTCCTTCAAGGTATGCGAACGTGTAATGGGCATAGTGGTTCCAGCAGACCATGTTCGAGAAGGTGTTGTCGCTGTGGACCTGCGGGTATTGTGCATAATGCCGGTCGAAGAACGCCCGGTCCTCCAGGGTCACCGGGCGGAAATCTTCCTGGGAGATCACGTGCTGTCACCCCGGAAAATCAACGGTATATGATCGGTCATGGGATGAAATCCCAGCGGTTGGTAGAACGCTTCGGTCCCGGGTTCAGCGATCAGGCCTACCCAGGTAACCCCGGCGTGCCCGCATGCGGTAAGGAGCGTTCGGACAATCTCTCTTCCAACACCAGCACCCCGGCATGACGGAAGCACGACAAGATCCTGGATGTAGCCGTCCGACACCCCATCGGATATGACCCGCCCCATGCCAACCGCCCGGCCACTGGTGCGATCCACGGCAACCGCGAAGAGAAAACTTCCCCGGATGAGTGCCGGGATCCCGGATTCCGCATAGTCCTCTCTCCACCATCCGCCGGCACGGTAGAGATCGGCTATCTCGTGCGCGTCCCATTCCCGCACCAGCCGAACCGTAACCTCCTCGTTCATGAAAAGTCCTTTTGCGTAATGTAGGTTACTCGCAGCAATCCTAATAATCCTGTGGGCAGGCGATACCACCCGGGGGACACGCGGGGGTGAACGGTAAAACAAATGCCCGGCAGCGGACCAAAAACAGGGGCATCAGCGGTTCAGCTGGGACAGCGCGGTGTCCACGATCGTACCGAGCCCTTCGATACTCCAGCGTTCGGAGTCGAGGACGAGATGGTAGATCAGGAGATTGTTGATATCGATGTCGTAATATGCACGATACCGGCCGGCTTCGCAGGCTTCGCGCTCGAGCGTGAGATTCTTTGCCATCTCTTCATCGGAAACCAGGTCGCGGGATGCAATCCGCTTGATCCGGCATCCAATCGGTGCATGCAACCAGATTTTGAGATCTGCCTGCGGGACCATCCATCCTGAAAGCCGTCCTTCGACAATAATATTGTCCTGGTTCTCCGCAATTTCTTTCTGCCGGGCATCGATCATCTTGTCATAAGAAGCGTCGGATTCGGCCAGCCGGCCAAATTCGGCAAGCTCCATATGATGCTCTTTGGCAAGCTGGCGGAAGACCTCTCCCGCCGAGATCATGGTGAACCCGTGCTTCTTTTCCAGGTACCGTGAGAGGGAGGTCGTCCCGCTCCCGGGCAGACCGCTCACGGTTATTCGCATCAGAGACCCCCGATGTTGAGGGCTTTCCTGATGACCTGGCTGAGCGTGATGGAACAGATCATGTACCAGAGGATCCACGCGGGGATGATCCAGACCGCCGCAGCGTTGAGGTTCAGCGTCCCGCAATAGGGCATCGTGATCGTGCTGGTCGTCTCCGCAAGGCGGAAGAGCAGCCAGAAGAAGATCGGGACCGTCAGGATGAGGATGTATGCCATCGGCTTGAACTGCTGCTGGGAGAGCTCAAGCTGTTCGCGCATCACCCGGTCCTTCTTCGCATCCAGTTTCTTGATCCGCTTCTCATCCTGGGAGAGCTGGGCTTCGCGATACTCGACCTGGAACTCCTTCATCCGCTCCTGTGACTCGGTCATCTTGTCATAATCGATCGTGTATTTCTGGATAATCGATGAGTAGAGACCGGTAAATGCCGAGAGAATGACGATGAGGATGTAGAACGGGATGTTAAAACCATCGACCAGTGGTGCAAATGCCGCGTCGATCCCTCTGCCGACGCCAACCCGCAGCCATTCGATGGAATAGGCAAACATGACGAGCATCATGAAGCACATGGCTATCCAGATGCCATACTTGTCCCAGGTCTTCGCAAGATCCATTGGTTCACCTGAGGACTTCTGCCAGATCGGATGCACCGCGATCCAGCAGGAAGTCGGCATTGGTAATGATCTTGATTGTACAACCGGTCAACATCGCGTATGCTGCAGCAATGGAGCGGTTGAACTGCTGGTGCTCTGCGATCGAACGCGAGCCTTCCTTGTCCCGCGATCGCGTCTCGTCGGTAAGTCTGCGCATGAGGATCTGGTCATCATCGGTCTCGACAAGGACAATGACATCCGGCATGATCTCACGGAGTACCCACTCCGGGAGTCCTGCCAGGTATCCCTTGGGGGTTTTCACGGAAGCATGGGTATCGATCAGGACATTGCCGGAGAATTTTCCGATGGCCTGACCGGCAAGCTGCTGAAGCTTTTTCTGCGTTGCCCGGTCAAGGGAGCGCATCTGGTCCCTGTCCTTGACGATATTCTCCTTCTGTGCAACCTCGAACATGAACGTCCCGAAGTTGAGGGACTGGTATTCGATACCCTGTTCCTTTAATTTCTTCAGTGCCTCGTTGATGACCGTCGTCTTTCCGACGCCCGGCACTCCGGTGATGATGACCTTCTTTCCTGCCATCCGCAATCCTTCCCTACCAATTACTCTTTACCAAAGAACGTCCGCATGAACGGGTACATTTCCATGATCTGCTGGCTCGCGATCTCCTCGTAGAGACGGTACGTGATGCTGACCGTTAACAGGAGACCGGTCCCGCTGACCGACCCGACGACACCAAAGAGGTTTGCGACGACACTGAGAATACCAATGAAGACACCACCGATGATAGTCACACGGGGAATGTACCGGTCAAGGTACTTCTCGAGCACCTGCGGGTTCCTGCGGTAGCCGGGAATGGACATGCCAGAGAGCTGGATCTGCCGGGCAACATCCTTGCTGTCAAGCCCGGCAGTCTTGATCCAGAAGAGTGCAAAGATCGCACCACCGACCACCATGAATGTCATATTGATGCCCAGACGTAAAATTACCTCCCATGGAGCATGGCCGAGATCGGTCATCCACCACATCCAGTCCTGCGGACCGTTGATGGGGGCAAGGAAGTACATGATACCATTCTGGGGTGACGAACCGTCGAAGGTACCCAGTGTCGTGATACCAACATTGGACAGGAACATACCGAGCATCTGGATGTTGGCAAGGAGGACCATGACAAGGATCATGGGGAGAACGCTTGCATAGATGAGCTTGACCGGGAACCGTGCCCGAGCCCCACGGACCTGTGCGTGGGCGAGCGGGATCTCGATACGGGTGGATTCAACATAGACGATGATGAGGAAGATGGCAATCGTTGTCACAAAGGCAAGGAGATCTGTGCTGAAATACGTGAGATAATTGCCTCCTTCGATACCGATTGCAACAAGCCTCGGGAAGAAACCGACCGGGTACTGGTCGGTGACCGGGATCCAGTTGATGAACCCGTTGATGAGCGCCTGGGAGATACCGGCGATGATGAAGAGACCGACACCGGAGCCGATGCCCCACTTTGTCACTACTTCATCCATCATGACGACAAGAAGGCCGCCGATGCAGATCTGGATGAAGATGAGGAACGAGACCGCAAACAGGTTACCGCCGAAGAACTGGTTGGCGATGACCGGGTCTGGCTGGAGAAATCCTCCGACAAGGTTCGGTGCTGCCTCGATGAGGATCATGACGATGATGAGGATCTTCTGGAGCCCCATGTACATGACCTGGCCGCGCGTCTCGCTGGTGTCGATGTGCAGGATGTCTGCACCCTTTAAGAGCTGGAGGACGATGGATGCCGTGACGATCGGCCCGATGCCGAGATGAACGATCGAACCGCTTGCGCCGGCAAGCAGAGCGCGCCAGGCCTCAAAAAGATCCTGGGACGACTGTGTGATGCCGAACAGCGGGATATTCGTCAGAACAAAATACAGGATTAAAATACCCAGTGTCCAGAGGAGCTTGTTCTTGAAATGAACATGCCCCTCAGGACTTTTCACTGCGGGCATCGCAGCGAGCAGGGGTTCCATTCGATCCAGCAGGTTTCCCATTGTTTCACCAAAAAATTCTCTTTTAAAGTGGCTGCACTCTAGACAACGAGTGCCTTGCCACCCATTTTCTCGATCTTTGCCTTGGCAGCTTCAGAGAAAGCTGAGGCGGAGAGGTTTATCTTTTTTGTGACTTTGCCGCTGCCAAGGACTTTTTCAATCCCCATGTCAGCAGCGTTGATCACAACGGCATCTCCATCCTGTTTTGCGATTCCCTGGGCAAGGAGCGACGGGATGATCTGGTCCAGGACACCAACATCGATGATGGTAACATCCGCTGTTGTCTGGTTGTAGAACCCGTCCTTACCAAAGACCGGGCCACCCATCTCCTTATACCACTTGACAAAGTGGTGGGCATTGATACCTGCCCGGCCCCGGCCGCCACGGTTACCGGCGCCACGCCGGTTCTTGTGGGTGCCGCCACCGCATGTCCGCGACCCGCGGTACTTTGAACGCTTGTTCGTTGGCATCGTCTTCACCTCATCTTATACAGGAGGGTATTGATCTCCTGGCCATAGTACCCGAGCGCCCCGCCCTGGGGGTGGGTCCGCTTGGTGGTCTTGTATCCCTTGCGCGGGGGGTGGAGACGAAGGACCGGCTTGAGTCCCGGGACATCACGCAGTTTCGTCTCGCCGCTGGCAAGAGCCTTTGCAAACTCCGCAATGCTGCCATACGTGGAGTTGGTCTTGATGTAGTCATCGGTCAGCGGTGCATCGCCGATGACCCTGCCGCGTGTCTGCAGGAGGGTTTCAACGGTCGGTGCATCCACCTCGCCGAATGCCACATAGTCTTTCACCTTGCGGATCATGCCGAGATTCTCAGGAGTATCGGGCACGAGTACGCAGTGGTTGATGTGGTGGAGACGCAGCATCTTGAGGGTGTCCTTGATGTCCTTGCGGGTCTTGACAACACCGCGGACCTGAACGACTGCGTACATTTACTCTGACCTCCCTGTCCGGATCATGTTGGTCTGCTGGAGTGCGTTGAAGGTCGCCTTGGCGAAGTTGATGGTAGTACGGGTCTGCCCGCGGGCAAACGTCCATGCATCCCTGATGCCGGCGAGTTCGAGCACCTTCTTGCTGATATCTCCCGTGACAAGCCCGGTACCCTGCGGGGCGGGCTTGAGCGTGACCTTGACACTGCCGGCCGTGCCGGTGACCTGCATGGGGATGGAGTGCGTCACGTTGCACCCGCATTCCCAGCTGCCACAGCCACGGCGGACTTTCACGAGGTTCATCTTTGCCTTGACGATCGCTTTCTTGATCGCGTCGCCAACCTGGACATCCTTGCCCTGGCCAAACCCGATGTACCCGTTCCGGTTGCCGACAATGACGACGGCACGGAACTGGACACGGCGGCCTGAGTCGGTCATCCGCTGCATCATGGCGATGTCGAGGACTTCGTCTTCGAGCTCGGGAAGGAATGCATCCACGATCTCGGGTTCCTTGATGGGCCTTCCGCTCTCAAGGACCTGGTCAATGCTCTTGATTTCGCCGGAGGCGACGAGCTTGCCAAGGCCGGTGACCGGGTGCCACTCCTGTTTTTCATATGCCATGTTATACCATCTCCTTCTTGATGGCGGCTTTTACCTGCTCGACTGTGCTGACAATATCGCCGGCATTCTTGTTGTATGCCGCGATATGGGCGCCCGTGACCCGCTCATCGGAGGGGAGGATCTCCTCACCGTGGGGGATCTCAAGGCCTGCCTCGACTGCACCTTTCAGTGCGGCAAATACCCGGGCTCCGGGAGTTGCGCGGTTCAGGCCGATATCGAGGATTGCACTGTCATAGTTCGCCTTCTTTGCCTTGGCGGCAAAGAGCATGCCGGTAAGGTATGCTGCGGGGGTGTTGGACGTCGAGCCCTTGTATCCGTATTTCTCGAGCTCGGCAGAGTTGGCTGCAACGAGCGTCTTGTCTCCTTCCATCTCTGCGGTGACGAGCTGGATGATGATGTGGCGGTTGCTCTTCCTGACAACCATCCGCGGTACATCAGCAACAACAAGGCGGGTCCGCTGGTAATAATCGGTCTTGCCTTCCCTCCGCCTGCGGAAGGGGACAAAATACCGTGATCCTGTTGCCATGTTACTTCATCCTCCCTGCGAGGATCTCCATCTGCGCCTTCATGTGCGCTACACTCCTGAACTGGCCGCCGGCCGCCTTTCGGTAGAGAATGCGGTACATGTGCCGGTCAATCGTGCCGGCATCGCGGAGTTCAACGAGTACTTTCCGGATTGCCCGGATCTTCTGGACCCATGCGGTCTTGCTCGGGTTGCGGGCGCCTTTTGCACCCTTCCTCTTCCCGGCCCCCTTGCGGTGGCCGTATGCGCGCTGGGCAATCCGTGCCCGTGCCCGCCCGCGGCTGACACCCTTCTTCTGGCGTGCCTTGATTGCACCGTCCGTGATGAGACCCCGAAGGTCCTCACGTGAGATTGCATTCTCGATATCGGAGAGGCGGGAGGGATCAAACCATACGCGGTTCACACCGCACTTCAGCAGGGCAGAAGCGATGCGTTTCTGGTTTGCAACGTCACTCATTCTTCTTCACCCCTGTTTTGGTGGTCTTCTTGGCTGCAGGTTTCTTGGCCGGGGCCTTCTTCTCGGTCTTCTCGGCTGCTTCTGCCTTGGGCTTGGCTGCAGGTTTCTTGGCCGGAGTCTTCTTCTCGGTCTTCTCGGCTGTTTCTGCCTTGGGCTTGGCTGCAGGTTTCTTGGCCGGAGTCTTCTTCTCGGTCTTCTCGGCTGCTTCTGCCTTGGGCTTGGCTGCCTTCTTGGCCGGGGCCTTCTTCTCGGTCTTCCCGGCTGCCTCTGCCTTGGGCTTGGCTGCCTTCTTGGCCGGGGCTTTCGTGGTCTTGGTCTTTACGACACGTGCATTGAGTATCTTGAGACCCTTCGCCTGGGCAGCATCCTGGAGTGCAACCCGCTTGAGGTTGCCGATGCCGGCCGCGATCCGGACCGCCTGCGTCTTGGGATCGAGTCCTTCAAGTTCCTTAATGGAGGTCACGAGGACTTCAAAGAAACCGCTCGGGTGCATTCCACGCACTGCTACCGGGCTGCCGAAGCCGGGCGTGGGGTGTGCTCCCTTTGCCTTCTTCTGTTCCCTCTGCTTGTTGTGCTGTCCACGGGGCTTTCTCCATGAATCGGAGAGCTGGCGTTTCTTGCCGAACCCGTCGCGTTTAAAGCGTGCGCCCTTATCAACGCGCACCTGGATCAGGCGCTTGACTTCTGTTGCCATTGTTGTTAACCCCTCTGGACCATGTAAATGCCATCCTGGAACACGCGCGGGTCGCGGTTGCGGATGTGGGTCGCATGTTCGATGTTGGCCGCGGAGGTGCCGACAAGTTCCCGGTCGATCCCGGTCAGGACGACCTCATCGTTGGCCACCTTTGCGGTAACACCGGTCTCGATGCGTGCATACCGGGCTTTCTTCTCGCCAAGGAAGTTGGCGATCTCGAGCCTGCTGCCCTGGAGCTTGAGCTGGATGGGGAAGTGGCTGTATACCACCTTCATGCGGTACTCGAACCCTTCGGTAACACCGCGGATCATGTTCTTGGCATGCGCTTCGAGCGTGCCGACCATGGCGGTGATCTCCTTGCGGCGGGACTCGGTCGAGATGGTGATCTCCTTGCCGTCACAGGCTACGGTGACCTGGGGGAACCGGACATTTCGGGCAAGCTGACCCTTGGGGCCGGTCACCTGAAGCTGCGAACCGTTCAGCTGGGCCTTAACGCCCGCGGGAATAGTTACTTTCCTGACTGATGTCATCTTCGCACCTTCATTAGTAGACGTACCCGAGGAGTTCGCCACCGATTCCCTCTTTCCGGGCCTGGACGTGGGACATGACGCCACGCGAGGTCGAAAGCATCAGGAGCCCGAAGTTCTTGCCGGGCAGGTACTGCTTCTCCCAGTATTCCATTTCATCAAGCTGTACAGAGAACCGCGGGGTGATTGCACCGCAGCGGTTGATCTTGCCCGTGAGGTTGACCTTGAGCTGGCCGCCCCTCCCGTCATCAATGAACTCGAAGCTGCCGATATAGCCGGCGTCCTGCATGATGCGGAGCATCGCACCAAGGAGCTTGCTTGCAGGTTCAATGACGCACACGGACTTGCCGGTGTCGCCCGCATTCTTGAGGGCACACATTCCGTCTGCTATGGTATTGAGTCGTGTCATTGTGCTTTTCACCCGTTCAGCTCATCTTCTTGAAGCCCATCCTCTGGGCCCATTCGCGGAAGCACTGCCGGCAGAACATGATATGGTATCTGCGTACGAGTCCCTGCTTGCGACCGCACATCTTGCATTCGTTCGCACCGCGACCGTAGACTTTCTTTCTTTCTCCTGCCATTAGCGCACCTCCACCTGATACTTCTCCTTGAGGAATGCGATTGCATCCGGTTTGCTGACACGCTGTTTGACGGGCAGTTTCTTCTGCTCCATCTTCCTGCGGGTGATCCGGATACCTTTGCGTTCCAGGACGACGTTGACGTCCATACCGTAGATACCGATCTGCGGATCGTAGGACATTCCCGGGAAATCCGTGTGTTCTTCGATACCGAACGCGAAGTTCCCGCTCTTGTCGAACTGGCTCTCAAAGAGCGTCTTCTGGACGATGTTGAGCGCAGTTGCGATGAAGTCGCGGGCTGGTTTTCCTCGGAGGGTGACCTTGCAGCCGATGGGCATACCTTTCCTGACGGAGAATGCGGGCTGGGTCTTCTTGGCGATCGTCCGGATCGGTGTCTGCTTCGTGATAGTCTTCATGATATTCTCGGCTTTCACGAGCTTCTCGCCGGCCTCGCCGACACCCATGTGGACAACAACCTTGTCAATATAGACATCGCGCATTGAGGTCACTGCTCATGCCCCCATTTTGCGATTGCAGGTGTCTTGGTTCCAACCATGTAGATGTAGGGCGAGACCGTGTCGAACGTGGTTCCGGTAGTTTCGTCCTGGAGGATAATCTTGTTCGGGGAGCTGCCGGGCATCTTGACGATGTCAATGATACGTGCAACTTTTCCGGAGTGTTTACCGCCGGTAACCATTGCCATGTTACCGACAGCGAACGGGAAATGCCCGAGAATCTTGAACCGGGTTTCAGGCTCAAGAGAGATGATGATCGAGTCGCCGGATTTGTAGGTGTTATCGGCAATGATATTTGCTCCATACCTGAGGTTCAGCTGAACCTTTCCACCGGAGATGACGGTCTTGTTCTTGATCTTGCAGAGCCGGGATTTCGCGGACTCAGCATCGATCTCGACAGATACGTGCCGGCCATCGTTGCCCCGCAGGATACGGTAATATTTGTTGATCTTGGGCAGAGCAATAATGTCGAAGATCCCGACACCCACCTTGGGGTCTCGGCAGGGCCTTCCGTTGACGATGACGTCCTTCTGGCGGAGGACCTGTTTGATCTCCTTCATATTCCGGGCAAATCCCATGTGGTCGCGGAGCCAGACGGCAATCGGCATCGCGTTCGCGTTGTGCGGGCCGGGTGCGGTCTTGGTAATGAATGTCCTGGTCTTCTTGGCAATGTGCCAGGAATCAGGGGCATTGAGTCGCTTTAAGTGGTTTGACATACGTTCAGGCCTCCCCGAGTTTTGCCACGCGGCGCTTGTCCGCAAGGTTCAGCTTGGTCAACTGGACATTTGATGCATCGATCATCCGGGGCACTTCGGTGCCGTCTGCTTTCGTGGATGATACACCATGGACGACCAGCTTGGACTTCCTGGTGTCAACGGCATCGACAACACCCTCATCGCCTGCGAAGTCCCCGCGGGTGACCTTGACAGTGTCGCCCTTGACGACGCGCAGCGTCTTCTTCTTGTACTGCTCCTTCAGCGCCTCGGAGAGCGGGGCATTGAGGAACTTGGTGCTGACATGGGAGGGTGCAGTATAGCGTGCCTTTCTCTGCTTTCTTGGCTGTGAGCTTTCAATTCTGACCATAGTGCACACCTCATACGATGATCGTTGCCATCGAACCGAGCTTGGGGAAGCGCTCCGCAACTTCGCGGGCGACCGGGCCCTTGATCTCAGTTCCCTTGGGCTCGTTCTTCTCATCAACAACAACTACTGCGTTGTCGTCAAAGGAGACCCTCATGCCACTCGGCCTGCGCATCTCTTTCTTTGCACGGATGACTACCGCACGCACCAGCTTGCGGCGCATGTCCGGGGTTCCCTTCTGGACGCTCGCCGTGCAGAGATCCCCCAGGCCCAGTTTGGGCTGACGGCGCCTGACACCGTGATATCCGAAGACGGAGATGATCTGAACGGTCCTCGCGCCGGTGTTATCAGCGCAACCAAGCCGGGTTCCGGTTGCAAGTGATCTCGGGGTCTTGGACTGCTTTGCCTTCATGGCTTCTGCACCTCCACAACCACGAACGTCGTGCTCTTCGAAAGCGGACGGCACTCAGCGATCTTCACCATGTCGCCAACCTTCGCCCCGATGCAGGGCGGGTTGTGGGCATGGAGCTTGCTGCTGCGCTTCTCGTACCGCTTGTATTTACGGACATAGTGGAGGTAATTCCGCGCCACTACGACCGTTCCCATCATTCGATCGCTCACGACTTTACCGGTGATCACCTGGCCGCGCACCGGTAAAGTGCCGTGAAACGGACAATTAACGTCCTTGCATTCCGCAGCGGGTGCCTGGACGTTTAATCCAATGTTTTGTGCCATTATGTTATCCTCTTCTTATCATGCAGGTTGATCCTTCTTTCAGGAGCCAGAACCATAACGGAGCCGTCTATCTCAACAAGTTCCCTGCCGGGAAGGGAGAGCCGGAAGGTGCTGTGCATCTTGGCGATGCGCTTCACACCGTTCCTTGTCTGTATCACCAGCAGGTTTTTTGTCTCATCGATGATGGTTCCGGATACTCCTCTGTGGGTCGGGTTTGTCGCTCCTGATACCAGAATGTCGAGGCCGATGAGTTCATGGCCCAGGACATTCCGGGAAGTGATCATGCAGCCTTCCTGCGGGTCTGCTCGGTCATCATGCGGGCAATGGTTCGCCGGAGTTCGCGGATGTGTCCCGGGTTCTCGGTTGCGCCACCGGCACTGACTTTCCCATAGTGCTGGACAAGCTCCATCCGGAGTTTTCCCATCTGTTCCTGCAGCTCAACATCAGAGAGCTGCTGGACATCCTTGGCTCTGAAGATCGCCATTACTGTTCCTCCCCGATGTTCTCGTCAGGAAGTGCGGGCTCTTCTGTATCGATTTCTGCAGCAGGTGCAGCCGGCGTCTTTGCCGGGCGCTTCTTCTCCTGCTCAATGACTTCAAAGTGGTCGGGCAGTTTTGCGCCGGCCGGAACCAGCTTGACCTGAACGCCGATAACGCCGAGTTTCTTGATTGCTACAGCATATCCCTTCTCGACGATCGTGTTGCTCGGTTCACCGCAGTGCTTGATGTAGCCTTCGGTGAACTTCTGGGTCCGTGCCCGGGCCCCGGTCAGTTTCCCGGCGATGACAACTTCGCATCCGAGTGCACCGGAGTCCATGACCCGGCGCAGGATGCTGGTTCCTGCCTTGCGGAAGTACCAGCCGCGTTCGAGTGCATTGGCGAGCCGTTCTGCCATGATCTGGGCGTTGAAGCTCGGGTTGTTGACCTGCTGGACCTCAATCTGCGGTGACTCGACACCATAGTTCTGGGCAAGGTCCTGGGTAAGCTGGTGAACCAGCTTTCCACCCTTACCAATGACAATGCCGGGTTTCTCGGCAAAGATGGTGACCTGAGTCCCGAGAGGGGTCCTTGCGATGTCCATACCGCCATATCCTGCGCGCTTAAGTTCCTTGGACAGGTACTTCTCGACGCGGGCTTTGCGGACACCTTCTGCGATGAATTTTCTCTCGACTGCCATATTATGCCACCTCGCGGACGATGATCTCGAGGTTCACGGATTCGCGGACCTTGGGAGTCGCGCGTCCCATTGCACGGGGGAAGAATGCCTTCTGTGCACGACCGCGGTTTGCGGTTGCATGGATGATCTCGAGGTTCTCGGGATCAAGACCGATGTATTCTGCATTCTTCTTGACCGATTCAAGGAGACGGATGAACTCTTTGGATGCCTTGACGGGATAGCGTCCTGCATCCCAGTTGCCGGGAAGGCCGCGCTTGTGCGCAACGTTGCGGTTGAAGTACCGGAACGGGACTGCCTTCTTGAGCTTGACAACCTCGTTGAGGTACGCGATCGCGTCGTTCACGCGCTGGTGCCTGATGAACCCGGCAATCTCGATCGAGTGCTTCGGGGACATGTTGAGCTCGTTGGCTTTTGCACGAGCAATGTTGTCGCCCTTGGTCTTGTTGGAATAATCAATGCGTGCCATTGGTCATCACTTCAGCGGAACGTACTTGCTGCCTCTGGTTGCACCGATACCGGCGCTTCCGTGAGTAACCCTCTTTCTGGTCAGGGCAAATTCCCCGAGGTACCTGAAGACCGACTCGGGCTGGAACTCTACCTTGACGAATTCCTTGCCATTGTAGATCTCGATGGTCTTGCCGATCATCTCCGGCATGATAATCATTTCGCGGAGGTGGGTCCGGATCTTCTCGTCACCGTCGCGGATCTTTGCCAGTAATGTCTCTTCACCGCGGGAGAAACCGCGGGTGATCTTGCGGCGCGGACGGGCGGGCATCAGGGGAAGGAGTTCCGAGATCCCCATCGCCTTGAGCTCGTCGATCTTGTAGCCGCGATAGGTGAACTCCTCACGCCGTCTTGGCATTCTCTTCTGTGTCTTTTTAGGTGCTGCCATTTACCCATCACTTCCTGCTCTTTCCTGTCCTGCGTGCAGCCACATGTCCGACAGTCCTTCCCGGGGATGTGCCGCGTGCAACGGTCTTCGGGCGACCGGCATGCTGGTGGCCACCGCCACCGAACGGGTGGTCGATGACGTTCATTGCGACACCACGGACGCGGGGCCAGTGGGCTGCAGTGTTCTGCATCTTGTGGTATTTGTTCCCTGCCTTGACGAACGGCTTCTCGACACGGCCGCCGCCTGCAACGATTCCAACCGTTGCCCGGCAGCGTGCATTGAACCACTTGGTCTTGCCGCTGGGCATCCTGACACCGACGCGGTCGCCAATCTTGTCAACAACAACTGCCTGGACACCGGACGAGCGGACAAACTTTCCGCCATCGTTCGGGCGTGCCTCGATATTGCAGATGAATGTACCGGTCGGGATATTGCCAAGTGTCATGGTATTGCCATTCCTGACTTCCCCTGCTGACGCCCAGGTTACAATCTCGCCGATACCGAGACCTTCAGTGACAAGCATGTACACCTTTGAACCATCTTCGAGTTTGACGAGTGCAATCGGTGCGTTGCGGGCCGGATCGTGTTCGATGTCAATGACTGTGCCGGTGATCTTCTGCGTGTCATCGCCGATGTGCTTGAGCTCGGCTTTGAACCGGTGGGATGGTGATCGGTATGCCGGGCCTCCCTTGCCTCTGCTTTGTGTAGTAATGCGATGTCCCATGTTCCCCACCTACATAATGCCAAGCCGGCTGAGGATCTCCTCTGCGGCTTTATCGTTCTCGAAGCTTACGATGGCCTTCTTCTGGCCGTGGGTGTTCATAAGCGTCCTGATGCTCCTGACTTTCTGGCCGAAAGACTTCTCGATCTCGCGCTTGATGTCGGACTTGGTTGCCTCGCGGGTGACGAGGAACTGCAGCTTGCTCTGGTTCTCGAGAAGGACCATGGCCTTTTCTGTAACGAACGGATATTTCAGGGTCATTTACCGTCCCTCCAGGCGGGTGAGTGCGCTCTCGGTCCACACCGTGAGGCGTCCTGCCAGCATGCCCGGGGCGAGGTGCTCGACGTTCAGCTGGTCGACCGTCACCGCGTCAACCCCGGAGAGGTTGCGGGCTGCGAGCAGCGGCTTGTCTGCAGTAACGATAAGCAGGCTCTTGCGCTGCTTGAACCGCCGGCCGCGGAGCTTTCCTTTGCCGGCACGGACCTTGCGGCTCTCCTTTGCGCGGATGACATCATTAAAGACGCCCGCGGTAGTGAGTGCGGAAATTACATCTGCGGTCTTCCCGATCGTCTCAAACTTGTCCTCAAAAACAACCGGAACAGCTCCCTCAAACAGGTGCCCGCGTCCCTTTACGAGTTCCGGGTTGACGCTGGCAGCGACCGCTGAGCGGAATGCCTTCTGCTTTTCCTTTGTATTGATATCCTTGATAAGGACCTTCTCAACTTTCGGGGGATGAGCTTCACGACCACCCTTGGCCTGAGGGACCTTGGCGGCACGGGAGCCATTCCTGATACGCGGGACGTGTGACGAACCGCGACCGCTTCCCCAGCCAACTGCAGATGAGCGGATGCCTGCGAACGGGTGTGTCCCGTGCGGCTGCCGGCGGGTGCTCTGGAGAGCCATGACGGCTTTCTTGATCAGATCGGGGCGGTATTCCTCAGAGAATATCTCCGGAAGATCGATATTTTTGGCAACTCCGCCATCCAGTGTCTTAATCTGTGCTTTCATCTCTGATCATCCCTGTTTGCTCTGGACGCTCACGAACTGGATTGTCGGCATCCTGACGACATGTTCTCCCTGGCGAATTGCCGGGCGGATACGAATAAGCCGCTTTACCGGGCCGGGAATGGATCCTTTCACGAGGACATACGGGCTCTTGAGGATACCGTAGTGGAGGAAACCGCCCGCGGGCGTAATCTCACTGGCATTCTCGGAGAACTTCAGGATCCTCTTGTTGAATTCGGTGCGCTGCTGGTATCCCATCTGACCGATCTGGGGGACCTGCCACCGGATGTGGTGCGGGTTCCAGGGTCCGAGTGTACCGATGTGGCGCTCCTTGCCGCCAACGGAGTGCTTGCGCTTGCGCAGGGCAATGCCCCAGCGCTTGACGGCGCCCTGGGTCCCCTTACCGGTAGTGATTGCAGTGATGTCTGCATACGCGCCGGTCTGAACGACATTGTTCAGGGAGACTTCTTGACCCAGGAGGCCGATGGCAAACTCGAGCTGCTTCGTGACATCGGCTCCACCAACCTTGATCTCCATGAGATCGGGGACCTTCTTGGGGACACCGGAAAGGGTTGCCGGCTGGGTGTAGGTAACAGCATAGAGCTCTGCAACCGTCCCTGCTGCTACTGCATCCTCGAGCTTCTTCTTCGCTGCCGCGCTGTCGTAGTTCTTCGGGAGCGTGATCCTGCGACCGAGCAGGCTGTCAAGCTGGTCTGCCCACACTTCAGTGAGGGCATGTTTGCCGTATGTGTCCTTGGAGTAGGCACGGATCGCTGCTACTTTCATGGAGGGAACTTCGATGACGGTGACGGGCACCATAATCTCTTTGCCCTCAGTGGGACTGTTCTTGTGATCGTCCACCATGATAACATGCGTCATGCCGACTTTATAACCGGCAAAGCCCTGCAGGATCGGTGCGCCCGCGGAAACCGGCCACGATTGGTACTTCGGGATCGGGCTCTTTGCACGCTTTCTCGGGCTGAATGCAAGTGAGCCACGGCGTGGTCTGTTGATTTTTGGCATGTGTGTATCAATCCTTTTTGCGTGTTAGGTATTCTCTAGTGCGACACATTTGTTCGATTATGCCGAGAATGTGTGATAACTTCGTATTCCAGAAGCCAACACGCGACACGGGGGAATGGTATCCCCGGATCAGCAATCCAGATCCATGACGGATTTGTATGCTGCCCCTGTCCAGGATTTGTTCCTTTCCTGGCGGCAAAGATCCCTTTGCATATGCGCCGGTGTGCACCGGCATTCCTGTCTCGCGAAAGAAGATCCTGATGATGGCGCATCCACCATTGCTGGTGGAACGGGCTCGTTGCACGAACGTCGACCCATGCGACCGAATCAGACCCACTCTGTCAGCCTGTTGTGACGAAACACAACTCCTTCTCGGGATACTCATCCATCCGGATGAGCTCACCAATCGGGGAATACCCACGGCAGTACCGTCATCCCAGTGTCTGGAGGCACGGTTCCGCCGTAAGCTTAATCCCGGAACGTGGTTTTTTCGTTCCTGTGCATGGGATCAGCTATGGATAAACCTCATATCGGCTTCCTTAATTATTGCATAATAGAAGATATAAACGTATGCAATTCCGGGAGATCCCGGCTACATAACGGCCACGTCAGCCAAAGTATATCTCGCCCTGGTCGGAGATATAGACCACGATATCCTCGCATACCTGGCGTGCCTTACAGCACTGCGATCGGGATTCCCGGAGGCGGTTGATGAGGGATATCGTATCATATTTTACCTTAATATTGATCTTTTCCGCCTCACGGAAGATAATTGCAGGTACTTCGAACAGATCGGTCCCTGCAGGGATAGTGCAAAGGTTCGTAGCATCGAGCGTGTAGAGGAATTCAAGAGTTTCTTTTGCCCTGCGGATATTCTCCATCGCGCTCTTTTCAATTGTGCAGACATTGGCCTTTGATGTTGAGATGATATCGGCAATCTGCTGCTGCGTCAGCCCCTGTTTGCGATACCTGAGTACCTCCATCTGGCGATCGGTAAGCAGCCCATCCTTCATGCTATCTCATTTTCCGTCTGAACTTAAACACTTTTCGTTAACTTCTCCCCCGCATTACAACCTGATAGCACAGGATATGGCACCCAGTATGGGAAAGCCCCTCATTTCTCCGACGTAAAAACATTTCACAATGTTTATAAGAATCCCGGGTCATATTAACGTGCTAAAATTTTTTAGGTGAATTCACATGGTAGTTAAAGTAGGCGTTGCAAAACTCGGCAACATCGCAAGCGGTGTCATGGCCGAGCTGCTTCTCGACGAGAGAGCAGACCGTGAAGACATGCAGACATTTATGGCAACCAGCGGCACGAAGCTCGAACCCGCAGATGTTGACCGTGTCGTAACCAACCTGATTGCATACAAACCAGACTTCTGTATTGTTGTCTCCCCCAACGGTGTCCTCCCCGGCCCGACCAATGCACGCGAGAAGCTTGCTGCAGCAGGTATCCCGGTCGTCATCATCACCGATGATGTGACCACCAAGAAGGAATGGGAAGGCGTCAAGGCAAGCAAGTTCGGGTACCTCATCATGAAGGCCGACTCCATGATTGGTGCACGCCGCGAATTCCTCGACCCCGTCGAGATGGCCGACTACAACGGCAACCTCGTCAAAGTCCTGGCAATGACCGGGGCATTCCGCAAGCTGCAGATTGCACTTGACAAGGTCATCGACCAGGTCAAGGCCGGTAAGACGGGCGATGCAATCGAGCTCCCGAAGATCATCATGACCACTGACAAGGCTGTTGACGGTGAGTTTACCAACCCCTTCGCACTTGCAAAGGCACGGGCAGCCCACGAGATCGCCATGGCAGTTGCAGGCCAGAACGTCAAGGGCTGCTTCATGACCAAGGAATGGGAGAAGTACATCCCGATCGTTGCAAGCGCTCATGAAATGATGAGGAGTGCAGCAGTACTTTGCGACGAGGCACGTGAGCTTGAGAAGGCAGGGGACTGCATCCTGCGCCAGGCCCACAAGAAGGATGGCACGCTGGTCAGGAAGACCAAGCTCGTTGCAAAATTCGAGTAAACCCTATTTTTTCCTTTTTTTTCGGTAGAAAATTCCCAGATCCTCCGGCAGGGTCATCACAATCGGCTCAACATGCATACGCTCCATGAATGCAGAGTCGCTCGTGGAAGACGGGTTCGGGTTTATCCTGGAAATTATTGAACAGAATGAGCAAAACCTCCCGTTGTTTTTTGCATTGTCAAAAAGAACCGCCATATTGAAAGCATGGGTTCCCAATTTCCGGAATAACGAGAGATTCTCTAGAATTCCCCGTGCAAGGAGATCGATATATTCATCAAACTCGCCCAGCGTGGATATTGGCAGGATGCCCCGAATTTCGCGTTCTCCAAGCGGGACTGCATGAGCAGACCATACTATTTCGTCACCAAAGAGATACCGCTCTGAAGCACGTTCCTCTTCACGGACTGCATCCCAATAGTTCCCGGCATTCCGGGCAGAATACTTCTTTCCGGCAGCCAGGTATCGATCCATAATATACGACGGGCGATCATCCGCAATTCCCTGCATATGAGGGTGGACAATACTGGCACCGGCCGAGGGGAGGAAATTCCAGTTGATACTTGCATAACCCCCCTTCAGGAGGAGCGCTTCAGAAATACCGTGGAAAGTATCAGCAATCTGCTGCCTGCTAAAGGCGGTTGTCGTGTGGTTGCGGGTGATTACCGATACAACGTGTGTCCGGGCAAATGGATAGAGGTTAGGAAATGTGACGCTCTCACCATGTATTATCCTGGATCCGTCGGCAAATGTCGGAGTTACGGTCAGCACGTTTTCCGGGCAGAAGGGGCAGCCGTCTTCTGTGGCAGGGATTATGGGAGTCTGATCGATGCGGCGGTTCAGCCGCCCGGGGCTGATCCTGCACCGGAACCCGGTGAAATGTTCTTCCCGGTACTGAAGGGTCCCCCGTGGGGTTTCAACGTCGATGACAGAAAACATCAAAACTCATACAACTATACGTTTTCAGGAGAAGATAGTCGTTTGCACATCTCCTGTCCGCCGCGAGAGCAGTAATCGTTAAAAAAGAGGAACTGAAGGAGATTGGGCCGAGAAGGCCGGAAAATCCCTCCAGGTATTGGATCCGCACTTATACGACGTATTTGCCGAGCAGGCGGATAGAGTTGGTCATGTCCGGACCAAGCGGTGAGCCGAAGATGATCTGGGTCACACCGGCCTTGGTGAGGTCTGCACATTTCTGCTTGACCATCTCAGGGGTTCCTGCGATGGTGAATGCATCGATCTCCTTGTCGCCGACGAGTTCTCCAACAGACTTGAAGTCGAACTTGCCGAGTGCTGCCTTGATCTTGGCAACATTGTTGAGGTCGAGACCGTGGCGGGTCAGGAGGTCGGGCGGGGAGCCGGCTGCGATAAATGCTGCAACGATCTTTGCTGCGTTGCGTGCCTTCTTCTCGCTCTGGTCGATGGACATAGCGGTGTATGCACCAACATCAAAGTTCTTCTTGCCTACCTTGTCGCAGGCTGCCTTGATGATCGGGATTGCAATGGCGAAGTCCTTGGGGTTGGATGCGTTGATGAGTGCACCATCGCCGACTCTTCCGGCGAGATCAAGGACCTTGGGGCCCTGTGCACCAACGTAGACCGGGATACCCTTCTTTCCGGGGAGGGTGACTCCGGTAAGCTTTGCACCATCGTAGTCGAAGAACTGCATGCCGGATTTCTTGACTTCCTCACCAGCAGTGAGCTTCCTGAACTGGACGATGGCTTCCTCGAGGCGTCCGACCGGCTTCTCGGCCTTAATTGCCAGCTTCGGGAGGGTTGAAAGGTCGCCCGGTCCGATACCGAGAACTGCACGTCCGTCAGAGATCTCATTGAGCGTGCAGGCAAATGATGCCATTGCAGCGGGAGTGTCAGTGAAGGAGTTCATGATACCCGGGCCCATCTTGAGGGTCGTGGTTGCCTGCGCGATGGCGGCAAGGGTGGGGTAGCAGTGACGGTTGTTGTAGTGGTTGGTGATCCATGCGAAATCAATGTCTTTGGATTCAGCAAGTTTACAGAAGTTAACAACTTGCTTTACATTGACATTACCAGGTACGAATTCAATTCCATATGTCAAGGTATTTTCACCTCATTTCACTATTACCGTCCACGCGTTTAAATAAATTATCATTTTATGCTGGGCACCTTGAAGGATATCGGCCGATACAGCCAGATTTAGAAATTTAAAAATCAAAAATCGATTAAAATCCAAAAATACCTGAAAATTGCGATATTTATTGAGGGCTGTGGTCCGGGAACCGGGAAATTCTGGCACGGTTCTCACAAAAAAGACTATTTTCCTCGGGAGCGATCATCCTATAAGATATTGAACTCCATCAGTGTACTATTATTACGATATCCGGCACAATCCGTGGTTGCTGATGGCTTTATAGGTTAATGGTATGCGAATAGTAGCGATTGGACTCGGCGGAGCAGGCTCAAGAATTGTCGACAGCCTGTATTCGACTGACAGGAGGAGCAGCAAGGTTCCATGCGTACAGGCCCTGGCTATCGACGTCGATGAGAATGCTCTCAGGGAACTCAAGGGTCTGCCTGATTGCAACAAGGTTTTCTTCCCTGCCATGGAGCCCGATCTCCCCGGGGGGGCGGTGGCCGAACCGACAGCCACCATCGATATCGCTGAGATTATCTCCCGGATCCATAATTTTGAATCCGGAGAAACCGACGCAATCCTGATCTGCATGGGTCTTGGCGGCGGCATGACCGACATCGCGCCCCATATCATCACCGGTATACGGTCATCGATAACCGAGTCCATCTTCGGTCTTGTTACACTCCCCTGCCTGGCCGAGGGAGAGAAACGGTCAGCCAAAGCTGCAGATGATCTTGACATCCTCTCCCCCCTTCTCGACGGGATTATCGTTTTTGATAACGAGACCTGGTATAAAAAGACCAAGGCATTGAAAGCAACCCTGCAGAGAAAAGAGAAAAGCCTTGTGCACCGCCTTGGTCTTATCAGGCCTGAGCCCGAACTATCCCCGGAACATGCGACCTATCAGATCCTGAATGAGGGTATCGTCAGGAGAATCAGCCTCATACTCAGGGCCGGGGAGTTCAAAGCTGACGGGGGAATTGATCTTGCCGAGGTTGTCCTTGACTCCGGAGAAGTCCTTAACACGATGAAAGGGATGGGATTCATCACCATCGGATATGCAGTTGAACGCCTCCCCAGCAACCCTCTTGCATTCCTCTCCCAGTTCAGGCCACAGAGTGTCTTTGACGAAGAGAATAAGAAAAAGGCATCCCGGATCGTTGACCTTGCCAAGCAGGCGATTTACCATGAGATATCAACTCCCTGTGACATGACCAGTGCCCATAAGGCACTTGTCCTCATCGCCGGACCTTCCCACGAGCTCTCAATGAAAGGGTTCATGACGGTCAGGAAATGGATCGACCGGAGCATTGCCGGCCTTGAGACGCGATCGGGAGATTATCCCGTTGTCAATACCAAGAATGTCGCGATCATCATCATGCTGTCGGGTCTTGAAAACATCCCGCGCATCAGTGAACTTCGGGAAATCCGTGCACAGTTCCAATCCTGGTCAGAACGGCAGAGGGGCGGGGCGGGCACTCAGCCTTCCGGGGCGGCAGGGTCGTTATCCGCTGCGGCAACCACAGGATCGCTCCGGGATGAGATGATCGTCCTTCCGGCCAAGATGAAGAGGGAACCGGAACAACCGTTGCAGAAACCGGATCGCATGCCCGTGCAGCAACCTCTTGAAACCGAATTGGATGAACCCCTGCTCTCTCAGAAGCCCGTCGGGGATTCTATCGAAAAGCCCCCGGTTCCGGCAACAGATCGTATCCCGGAGGAAAAACCTGCAGATTCACCCGTACCGGGCACTCCGCCCTCTCCCCCACTCGTCCGCCCTGATGCCCCGCATCCGGTTTCCCGCCACAAGGTCCTGGTCGGCAAGGCAGAGACTGTGGCGCACCCCGGTGCAGCAAACCCATTACAAAGCACAAAAACCCGCGTCCTGCCATCAGCACCGCAGACACCCCCGGCAGAAACCCTTGCCAGACCAGCGGTAACCAAACCTGTCGTATCCCGGATTTCAACAACCGCGGACAAAGATGCTGCACGGGTGAGGATCGAACAGGAACTGCAGAAACAGCGCCTCAAGGCAATGGCCGGGAAGACCCGGATTACCGATGTCCCTCCTGCCATACCCACAGAAGAGATACCCCTTAAGACCATCAAGAAGCGCCATGAAAGCCAGTCAAGGGTGATTGTCAGGGAGACGCCCCCGCCCCAGGAAGATGACACCCGGCACCATGAACCGGTAAAAAAGACTGTCATTATTGCCAAGAGAAAACTTGTTGCCCACCAGGTAAATGAGAAAACGGAGGAAGCGACAGATGCCGCAGAAACTGAGCCACAGCCACAAGAAACCACGCTGGTAACTCCGTTGCAGGATTCAACACTGCAGGGAGGCGAAGATCTGGTTGAGGAGGAAGAGGTACCAATTGCTATCCGAGATACTTCCTACCGGGCTAATGACCAGGTATTTGAGGGCCGGGATATGCAGAGACCCAGGATTGCGAAGGTAAAAGACACCTCACTTCTTCACACGAACCTGGTCCCGAAGAAGAGCTCCCATCACACAATAAAAAGGCAGCCGGAATTGGTCGAGGAGAGCGTGGATGACTCCGAAAGTGTCCCTGACCAGAAAAAGAGGGATCGCCGGGGTAAAAAGCCGGACGACCTCTCATGGGTCTGATCAGTTACCGCCCAGCACTTTTGCAAACGGAATATTGCCTGCCCCAATCTCGGTTATTATTTCGATCCCGTTCTCTACACAGTTTCCAATATAATTATACCCGCTGAATGCTACGATGGAGAGACGGTAGGGGTTGGGGGGGAGGTTAAAGACCTGACTTCCCATCGAAACAGGGAAGATGAAGCCGCATTTATTCATCTGGCGGATGATATCCCGAACCTGCTCCCCGGCCATTTCCGGGACCTCGCGGACGTTGGCAAGAACCACGCCGGATCGGGACTTGGTGTACCGGGATATCGATGTCAGCCCGGCGGAGGTGAACAGTTCGAGCGGATCAATCGTTGTGCCCTCGTATCCGATAATGTCCCTGAATTGGTCCGGCCTGCCATCGGTGATCTCCAGTCTCCCGCCGTAAGCCATGTTCACCGGAATCCCATTACGCTGGAATACGCCATCCATCGAGATGCTGCAGATCGTGATAAAACCCACATATCCGGGGGGTACTCGCGGGTCCCGATCGATAATCCGGTAATTACCAAAGAAGCCGCACCCGGCCCTGACAGTATCATCAAAAACCCCTTTTGCTTTCTCAAATAATTCCTCGGGGACCATGGAAAGGTTATATGCAACATCGCCAGTGCTCGTCGCGGGATCAAATGTGCTCCGGTAGGCAAGTCGCTCAAGTTTTGAGATGATAAACCCAATCCGGTCGTCAACGAGGGCGTTGTCTGTCTCGGCTACGCCCGCCATTGTCAGGATACGTCCCTGGTTGCCAACCTTCTCGGTAAATCCCATACTGTCAAGGTAACTCAGGTAATACTGGACAGCACGATCGCTCAGGATAAAACCCCGTTCTGCCATCAGTTCTGAGAGGCGTTTCGCTCCCATGGGATCCCGGTGTTCACGAAGGATTCGAAGGATCTCGATATATTTTCGTTCAGTCCGTATCATGGTCTATTTTGCCTCCACTGCCCCATGGCTGTCCTGGTACCGTCCGGAATATCCATGACATCCATCACGTACTTCATGCAGGATCATTTGTACAATCCGGTCATTCTTTCGGATACTAATATCCTCGCTGCCCATGTTGGTGAGGCAGAGGGTGAGATGCCCCCGGAAACCGGGATCCACATATCCTGCACCAAGGAGCACTCCCCGTCGGCCGAATGATGAACGGCACATCAGTGTCCCCGCAAGATCAACCGGGAGCTCGACCCATTCAATCGTAGGCACGAGGGTGCAGGTACCGCGGGACAGGACAATATCCGATGCAGCACGGAGATCGTACGAAGCCGGCTGCTGGCACTCCGTCAGGTAGGGTTTGATTACCAGCATGCTCGTTGTGGAAGCGCTGTCAAGACGACGGGAAAATTCTGTGGCAGAAAGGATCATTTATGTATTTTTTTTGCCAAAAACACTTAATATCTTCTGATGTAAAGAAGTTGGGAAGGATCCATGGGGTAGAGGATATCCTCTTGGGCTTCGAACCCAAGGACGCGGGTTCGATTCCCGCTGGGTCCGTGACGATTCTTCCTCTTTTTCGCGATAAAAAAATGGGTTATTCGACCATGATGAACGGTCTTCTCTGGACGTTGTACGACCACGGGCCGATGGATTCGATATCATTGGCATCATCTGTATATGCATGTACTCGGATCTGATACCCGCCGGGCGGGAGCTTCGAGAGGTCCAACTCGGTATACAGGGTACGAGTGCCGCCACCGTATGTAATCTTCTGATCGAAGCGCACGGGGGGATCGTTGTCATGGATAAAACTCACATCATGCGTGACCGGGCGCAGGCCAGTGTATGTTGTTGTCCACGTGATCGGGAGTTCTGAAGTGAGGTCGCCTGCCGGGTTCGTATCGGTACGGCGGAGATCGGTTATGGAGAGTGTCTCCCAAGTTGCACCCGTGAGGACCACATTTTGTGATGAGGTGAATGAACTCAGGTTCTCCAGTTTCATGGTCGATGCAACACCATTCACATCCTTGAAACTGATGTAGGAACCCGGACCCATCATGTAGATACTTCCTTCTTTTAAAACTCTGAGACGGAAATTTGTTTCCCAAACCTCATTCAGCTTGACCGACCCGATATTGAATGTTAACTGATGGGGATCAGCAGCATTCCATTCTCCAGTCATATTCTTCACAATCGGGCCGATATAGTCCGGAGTCACATTCAGATAATCTGTAGAATTATATTTGGCGATCCACGTGGAACCGCTTTTTGTTGGAGGGATTGCTCCGATGGGGAGTTGTTTAATGCCATCGGTCGTGGGGTCGGCAACATACAGGAATGTCTGATCGGGATAGGAGACTACGTTATTATTCACAATGATTGTCCCAAAATCCATGACTGCAACGGTATCGACACCAGCAGATTCACGAAGATCACCAGCGATCTTCTTGTATACATCCTCGATATCACTGGAAGAAGCTTCATAATACTTGCCACCACTCGTTTCGGCTAGTTTCTGAAGCGTCCCCTTTCCACCAGAAGATAACGAGGACCCGTAGGCAATAGTGTAAATTCTGATATTATTCGCCACGGCATAAGCCGACAGATTCTGTTGTGCGGGTACAGTAATACTCGAGAATATCCGATAATAGGAGGTAAGATCTCCATAGTCTGTTGCACCATCGTATGTTCCCGTACCCCGTGCAAGTGGATCGCCATACCAGTTATAATCACCATCGGATAGCAGAACAACAGCCCGCACGGTATCAGATCGTGGATTTGCGATCATGTGATCAAGTGCTTCTTTAAGACCTTTACGCATTGGAGTACCGTAATCCGGGACAATGTTATTGATCTCAGTTTTTACAGCGCTGAATCCTGAATAATAAGTAAGGCTTTTATCGAGGGTTCCATAATCGGAATAAGTTTTTGGGGTAGAATAAACATTGTTAATATAGCCAGTCAATCCCGACATCTCACCCGGAGTATTGATAGTACCACTCCTTCCGAAAGACACAAGCCCGACACGGTCACTGGTTTTCATCTGATCGACAAATGTCTTTGTGGCCTGGCGAATCGAATGCATTCGGTCAGGATTATCGTATAGCATACTCCCTGATCTATCCGTTACAAGAACAACATCAACAGGTTTGGAAGTCAGTGCCCACCCATCACCGGTAAGTTTCAGGTGAACATCAACGGTGTCTCCCGCTTTGATCTGAGCGGGTGAGATGTCCATCTTAGCACTCAGATAGGGATAATTTTTCCAGGTCAGGTCAACATGCCGCTGGATTCCACTCCAGGTCGCGGTTACAGTACCGGTTCCTGTCGCGCTCGGTTCATAATTCACCTCGCCGCCAATTGAGAAGTTGGTAGGATAGAATTTCACCAAGGCTATGCCATCGCCATCGGTAAAAGCAGTCGCGGTCGTTTCGATAGAGGTCTTCGAGAATGAAGGTACTTCTTTATATCCGACCGTTGCTGGATCGTAAGCTACTCCCTGAATTGTAAATGAAACGGACTCCCCGGAAACAGGGTTACCGGCATCGTCGACCACTTTTGCTGTAATATTCGAATAGATATCCTTGTTTGCGTCCCTGCTTGCAAAGACCTGAGGACTTGCATACGCTTCAATATTCGAGGGTGAAGCATTATAGAACCGCACTACCTTAGATATGGTAACTGACTTATTATTCACGGCTGTGGCGGTGAGGGTGTAAAGGCCAGTGAAGGATTTTGGTCCATATGTATACCACACATCTCCATTTGTTGATGTTTTTCTATCCTCATAATACTCTGGGGCGGATGTAGTGAGGTTGAGGAACTGATCTGAAGTCGGATTGCCATACTGATCATACAAAACATATTGGATTGTAAATTTACTGCTTCCATCGGCGACAACAGCCGGATATGGGGAGGGAGCAATGACATCGGGATCAAATGACTGGGCAATCGAAAAAGGAATGCCGTTGGAAACTGCGACTATTGATTTCATTTTATCGGGGATACTTCCAAACCGGTCGAGAAGAATATTATTCGCCCCGGGCATGGAACTGAGACTCACGAGGGGGGTAATGTTTCCCTCCGCATCAAGGATCATGGCAATATCGTGGGGGTAAGTGCTCCCGACAATAAAACCACAATCATCCGGGGACGGCCCATGGATATGGAGTGTGACCTTGTGTTCATCTGCAGTATTATTGGCATCGATGCGGTTCCCCCAGATATCATAAAAAGTGATCTTGACGGGTTCCATGAATTTGACAGTTGATGAGGTATTGAGTGTATAGAATGGTACATAGGGGGAATCATGATCGATCTTCTGCCAGAGAGTCGCACCTTTATAATGGGTTGCGCCCCATGCGTCCACGTAGGTCATATTCGCAAAGATCTCGGCAGTTCCACTCTTGGTATTGACCCGGAAATTACTCCTCGCAACCCCGGCTGCATCTGTTGTTGCTGTTGTTGTCACCATTGACCCATACGACGGCACAATCACAGAGAAATCCACAACAGCATTTGCTACTACCCCGGTTGACGTGTTCACAACCAGAGCGGATATTGTTGCCTCGTCTTCACCGTTTGCAACAAGCTCCCAGTCAGCTTTGCTGCTGGTGAGCGTCATGGTATAGGGTTCCGCAGCACCTGCCACGCAGATTATCAGCAGGAGCCCCAACATTACAAGAATTCCAGCCTTCGCTCGCATACCTCACACTCAGGAATGTATAGTATTCTCGCATAATATAAAAATATTTGGTTTTTGAAAATCTGATAATTCTTTGTCAGATTTGCAAAATAAGCGATTTATTGCTGTAAAAAATTAAATCTCATCCCTTCGGATGATATGCCGGTGCTTCCTCCCGCCGAGCATCCGTATCGCAGCAAAGAGGATGATAACCGCAACAATGCCACCCAGGATCATGGTGATGAGGCCCCAGTCAAGATTCTTTTCGAGGGTGAAATTAACCGATGCGGTTGCATTGCCCTGGATAACCTGCTGTTGCTGCGAAACGGATGAATATCCCTCGCGGGAGACGGTGATATTCAGGGGTGTGTTGAATTTCACGGTCGTTACCAGCTGACCACGATTGTCCGTCAGGCCGGTCTCCGCCCCGTTAATCGACACAGATGCATTCGGGATGACCTTCTGTTCCTTATCCTGGACAAAGACAGACAGTTGTGCGCTCTCAAACGCCAGGTCAAACGTATGATCCTGCGGCACTTCCGAGACAACGATTGTGCGACTGACCGGAACATACCCGTTTTTGCGAACCTCAACGAGATACGATCCGGAGATCAGCGAGGGGAAATTACTTCGGCCATACTCATTGGTGGATCCCGTCAGGGTTCCATTGAAATAGACATCAGCACCACTGAGAGGATTCTTCTTCTCATCAAATACGTAGATGAATGCACCTATCGCTGCTTTGGAAATATCAACGGAATATATCGCATCCGCCTCCGTTATCATGCGGGACTCTGATACGGCCTTGTAACCAGGTGCAGTGACCTCAAAAGTATAGATCTTTCCCCTCGTCACCGGCGTTATGAGAATCCCCCGGGCGTCGGTCTTCCCTGCAAGAACGGAATCGATCCGAACCTCTGCATTCTGGACTGGTTGTTTGGTCTCCTTGTCCTTGACCGTGACGGAGAACCGGTTCCCGGAAAGCAGGTAATACTGGACTTCCTTATTCTCGGCACCCATATCAACAGTTGCCGAACGGGGCTGGTAATTCGTGGCAACAACATCAACGGAATAGACATAATTTGCCCTCACCGCAAACGTCGCCGCACCGGCAGCATCCGAAGTCTTTCCCTGCGTCACGTTGACGGCCGACAGGTTCACTTTTGCTCCTGCAACGGGGCTGAGCGTATCGGAATCAAACAGGTTTATCTTGAGGGTAAGTGTCTTCGGAGTCAGGTTGACAAGAAGACTTGTCGCATTTTTGGCTACCGACTGTTCCCAGTCATCATACCCGGACATGGTAATCCGGATCAGCTGGTCGTTGATACCGGCATGACTGATATAGGCCTGGCCAAGGTTGTTGGTCCTGGCATAATTTCCGCCATTCAGGAAGACCGTAGCCTGGGGAATTGAGGTGTTGTCAATGCTATCCCGCACCGCGATCTGCAGATCAACAGCCTGTACGGTACTGCAGAGCAGGAATAAGCAGAACAGGGCAAAAAGGAGGCGATAGCGAGGAGCTTTCATAATAAAATATCGCTCTCTGCCACTATATCAGATCATCGGTCTACATCTCGGTGATCGAAGGTACCCGGTCGAGAAGCATCCCCTCTACCATGACCGGCATCAGCCTGCGTCCTTCCTCGATCGCATTCTGGAGGCGCCAGCTGCGGTCTGCATAGATCGTAAAGAGCGGCTGACCCGCCTTGACAAGATTTCCTTTCTTGGCATGCAGGAGGATACCGGCCCCGCGGTCGTGGGGTGCGCCGGCAGTGCGGGCAAGAGATATGAGGGAGCGGTTGTTCATCTCGATAACATAGCCGGACGTTGGGGCGTTTACGACAAACTGGTGTTCGCCGGGAGCAATATCCGTGGACTTGACGGTCGGGTCTCCACCCTGGATCTCAACCATCTGCCGGAACTTCTCCAGTGCTTTTCCCTTGGTAAGGAGGTCGAGTGCTGCTGCTGCTCCACTGCCCCGCGGGGCTTTCCCGGCCATTTCAAGGGCTATGCCGGCAAGGGAGACACTTTTCTGGATGAATGAATTGGGTTCACTCGCACCCTCCAGCACGCGAAGCGCTTCAATAACCTCCAGTTTCGGGCCGATACTGCGTCCAACCGGGATGTCACCGTACGTAAGTGCACATTCGACTTTCATGCCAAGGCGTTCACCAAGTTCAATGAACTCCCGCGCCATCTTTCTGCCATCCTGCATGTTGGCGACTTTGGTATGCAGGCCAACCGGAATATCGATAACGACAAGGTTGGCACCAACAGCGAACTTCTTCGCCATAACACTTGCAAGCATCTGCCCGCGGGCATCGATCTTGAACGGGTACTCCTGGACGATGATCTTGTCATCGGCTGGTGCGATATTGGTGGCCCCGCCCCAGACGATACAGCCACCAATCTTCTCGGTCATCCGCTGGACCTCGCTTGCCGAGAACTCGACAAACGCGAGTACTTCCATGAGGTCTGCAGTACCACCAGCGCCGGTGATTGCGCGTGAGCTGGTTTTGGGGATCTTAAGACCACTCGCCGCGATGATGGGGACAACGAGGAACGAGATCTTGTTCCCCGGCACACCACCAATTGAGTGCTTGTCAACAATCGGGCGTGAAGGAAACTTAATCTGTTCGCCGGTCTCCACCATGGATCGGGTCAGGTGCTCGACTTCATCCATATCAAATGGATGAATGTACGATGCAGTGATGAACGCCGTCAGTTCCGCAGGAGAGAGGTCATCACTGACGACATCCTTGATAATCGTCAGTGTCTCCTCTTTTGTGAGTTTCCCGCCATCCATCTTCTTCTTGATGAAATCCAGTGAGGAAAGCCGCCCTGCCTCACGGATCTCTATATCCATGCCATCTTCGAGATGGAGGCGCTCGTTGGTGATCCGGTATACACCAACGGTTCCCTGGGAGGTAATTGTTGAGGTGGTCTCGACAGCCGCGGCAACGGATACGCCGTTCTTTGGGTTGATGACCTGGACCCGGTCACCGTTCATGACCCCGATACTGCGGGCATCAAGGCGGTTGAGCAATATCCCCCGTGTCGCAATATCCAGGATCTTTGCAGTCAGTTTCATGGTTTATTCCTCGTAACGATAGGCAATTATGATCTCACGCCGGCGGGCGCATACCATAACTACGTTGAAGTCCCCGGACTATAAAAATCCGCCGGTAATTCTGAATTTTATCGCAATAAGACACCAGGTGATTCAAAGCCACGAAAAACGCGATGAGGATGAAACCTGAGCATTATGACGATTGACAAAACCCTGTCGTGACAGGGGCACAAAAAAAAGAGTGATTAGTTGTTAGTTCAGTGCCTGCGCACGACGATGAATGCAACTGCACCGAGGCCGATCAGGGCGATCAGTGCACCGTAGCCGGGCGACTTGGTGGTCGGGACTGCGGTGGGTGCTGCGGTGGGTGCTGCAGTGGGTGCTGCAGTGGGTGCTGCAGTCTGTGCTGCGGTAACAACTGCCGTCGGGGCTGCAGTGGGTGCAGTTCCCTCGAGGACGTTGAAGAGTGCAGTGCCGGTTGCATCCTGGATAACAGCCTGCTCGGTAACAATGTACTCGTCCGGCTTGAATGTTGAGGAGTCAACATCGAACGAGATCTTGTTCATGCCGCTGTCACCCTTGGTGACCTTGACCGTGCCGGTTGCGCCGCTGAACTCGCCGCTCTGGCTCTTCTGAGTCGGCTTGAATGATGATGAGTAGACCTGGACGAGGATTTCGTCATCTACTGCGAGGTTGGTCTGGGCAGTGATGGTGAACTTGTCACCAACGCGCTTGTCGCCAACTGCGTCGATGCGGATAACGGGCTCCTCGATGAGGAACTGGAGCTTGGTGTAGGTGTCGTCGACGTTTGCGTCGTTGATACCCTCAACAAGTGCTTCAGCTGCGTCAGATCCCTGGAGACTTCCTGCGCCAAGGACCTTGAAGATCTGGGCACCGTTGCCAACGCTGTAGCCGGTACCTGCGTTAAGCATCCTGTTGTAGACTTCACCGTAGCCAGTTGCGCCAACGGTTGCGCTCCTGAGGTAGACATCGAACTGGTTGTTCTGCATCGGGTGCTGGACAACGACGAAGTACTGACCTGCATAGAGGCTCTTGGTGGTTTCCTGGCGGACCTCGTACTTGAAGGATGCGTCGGAGTTCACTGCTTCAGTGGAGACGACTGCATAGTTCTTACCGAGGATCCAGATCTGGACTGCGGAGGGCTGGCCCTCTGCGGTACCGGTGATGTAGATTCTGTCACCCTTTGCGACGGTAGACTGGGATGCGGTTGCAGAGACGAAGGGCTTCTTGATGATGATTGAAACCGTGCCGTATGCTGCGTTTGCAAGGTTGTCCTTGTCGTAGGGCTGGCTTACTGCGTAGATCGTGTAGGTACCTGCATCAAGTGCATAGTTGGAGGTTCCCCACTTCCATGACCAGGTGTTGTCGCCTGCGACATCAAGGGCCTTGAAGGTGGCGGCGTTGCCGTTAACAACTTCGAATGCACGCGGGTTGGAGTTCTGGATCTGTGAACCCTTTGCCTTGAGGTTGGGTCCGATGATGAACAGGTAGGTCTTGTAGGTCTCGGTGTTGGTACCGGAGAACTTGATCTCCTCGCCGAGGTAGTAGCTCTGGTCGCCGGCTGCCACGATAGTGACTGCGCCCTTCTCGACCTTTACATCGACCTCGTCGCTCTTCCAGGTGTCGCCACCGAAGCGGTTCTCAACACGGATGGTGTACTTCTGTGCCTTGGTCCAGTTGTTGGTAACGAACTCGATCGTCCTGGTGCCGGAGGTTGAAGTGTTGATCAGACAGTAGTACCTGGTTCCGTTGTAGATGTTGTAGGTGTTGGTGGCCCAGTTTGCGTTGGTGGTGTCGTCACGGATGGTAAGGCCTGCACCGTTCTCGTAGCGGTACTGACCGATATCATAGACCCAGGTGCCGGTTGTTAAGTTCCAGCGACCGGGAGTGGGATCCATGTAGACCTTCTCCTGGTTCAGGTTGACCATCGGAGCAACGTTCTCGTAGGAGCCGTCCATTGAGCTGATGCCCTTGACCCAGACGTAGTACCTGGTGCTGGGCTTACCGGTGACAGTCACCGAGAAGGGCTTGCTGCGGACAACGGAGTCCTTGTTTGCCTCGATCTTGACCGTGTCAGAGACGAGGGTGACAGTGTAGGACTGTGAAACAGTCTTGCCAGTGTAGTCTGCACCTGCATTCTTGTAGTTGTCCTTCATCTTGTTCAGAGTGGACTCTGCAGTGATGGTGTAGGTGCCGACCGGGTATGCATACTGGTTGTTGAAGTCAGCTGCGTCAGTAACCCAGTTCTCATCGGTGGTTCCCCAGTAGAAGGGCTGGACATTGACGAAGTTCTTCAGGAGTGACTTGTTGGTCGTGTACGGGACACCGCCTGCACCGTTGGTTGCAAGTGCAGTGAAGGTTGCGCCGGACTCGTCTTTCACCTTAAGGGTGATGAAGCCGTCGCCGATCTGGGGGCCCATGCCTGCGGGTGCAGTGCAGGTCCAGAACATACCGTCGGTCATTACTGTTGCAGTAGGCCAGGTCTCGTTCTGCCAGCCTTCAAGACCGCGTGCATCGAACGTGACGTTCTTACCGGAGTAGTAACCAGTGGCTCCGCCACCAACTGCAGTAAGGAGAGTCTGGTCCCATGCGGGTGCGGAGTTGTTGTAGTACATGGTGTATCCGCAACCGTAGTAACCGGTGTTGTTTGCCGCATCTGCCCAGGTCATCTTGTACAGGTTAGTGTAGTTGGTAATTCTCCAGATGTTGGGGCTGACCTGTCCAGTGTATGTGTATTCAATGACAATACCATACTGCTTGGAGTTGGATGCCTGCTCGGGGAATGACCAGTTGACACCGCTCGTTCCGGCGATGACAGCTGCTCCGCCAGTGTTGGGTCCTGACGGCTGGTAGTATGTACCGGTACCAAGTTCAGAACTTAACGCAAAGTCATACGTGTAGTTGTAGACCGTGTTGTTCCTGGTGGCGTACGTTGCCGGGTACATGTTGGTGTCGATCCGGAAGCCAAGGCGCTCGCCCTGGGGGACAGACTTGCCTGATACATCGGCTGCCTGGTTGAAGTCCCAGACCTTGATATCAAGGGTCGGGTCCTGTGCATTGAATACTGCCTGAGGGATGCCACCAAAGCTGAGTTCTGCAGCATTGGTCGAATCGTTGGTCAGGAGGTACCAGTTGCCGGTGTAGCCGACGAAGTCGGAGGGTGCAACAACGAAGTTGGTATACCGTCCGTTGAGGTCAATGATCCTGGTCGGAGCAGTGGTAGTAACCGTTGCTGCTGATGCCCACCAGCCGACACGGGTGTTCGTCGGGGTTGCGTTATAGATCGGCATGCCCGAGGTATAAGCTCCCCCAAGAATTGCCGCATTGAGTGCGTGGGTCAGGTTGAGACCCTCTTCTCCAATGAAGATGGTCGCACCGGCGTCGATCTGAGTCCCGTTCGGAGCTGCCGTTACCGGCATGACTGCCATAAGGACAAAGAGAGCGACTGCAACAAGTGCAAACGTTAATCGCTTAGTCATGTGTTCTTTTCCTCCAAAGTTTACATCATACATTTCAAGCCGCAGATCGCTTTCGACAAATGCCGAATAACGATTCTACGAGCCCCATACTCCGTTTAGACGGAATATGAAACAGTATTTGTAAAAGAGCGAATATATCCTTTGTGGTCATTTTTTAGGGCCAATCCGAGCCTGAATTGCCCCCCATTTTGAATGAAATCCATTTTATTCAGTTTTTTTACCTTTCAATGGGCATGATGATGACCCTTGTGTTACTCATATAGCCAACATGGGTATAGTGTATTATCGCGCATATCATTCGATATAACATATGTACATCTAGTGTGCTATAATGTCTTTTTCTATGCATTCGTATTTTTCTAAAATTCTCATTCACCACCAATTACTGAAAAGCACGAGATGGCTCTGTTCCCTGGATTCATCTCTAATGGAAGAGATTGCATCAAACTTGTTTTACTAAGCAATCTAAGATATAGAAAAAACAGTAACAAAATTGAGACCGTCACCCTGCAAAGTCAATTCCAGCAGATATACAATCTTCCGGTTCAAATTACAGTAGCATGCGAGTGATCCGGGCACCCAGTATCGGAAAAGCACATGAGCAGGTCATCCAGATGATCCTGGAGAAAGGGTGGGTTCTCCAGACTGAAGATGAAGAGGCTACCATAGAATTTGAGGAGATCGCCATGCAGGTCGACACGCCCCTTGCAGAACCCCTGGTGAGCCCCTGTTCCCGTTTCCAGCAGAAATTTGTCGAAAAGTATGCACATGACCTCCTGCATGGGTCCGCTGCTTCTTTTGAATATGACTACCACGGCAGGCTCTTTGACTGGGGGGAGCGGCTCACTGCTGACGGGCAGCCGGTCCATGTCGATCAAATCGCGTATATTGTTGAGAAGATCCGCTCATCGCCAAACACCCGCAGGGCGATTGCAATCACCTGGAACCCGGTCATTGATGAGAAACTCGACGATTGCCCCTGCCTTCAGCTCATCCAGTGCGTCCTCCGTGATAACAGGCTCCATATGCGGGTCATCTTCCGCTCGAACGATATGCTCACGGCAGCCGGTGCGAACATGTATGCTCTTGTCCAGCTCCAGAAGTCGGTCGCAGATCAACTGGGCGTTACCTGCGGCACCTATACCCACATCTCGCTCGTCCCCCACGTATATTACATTCGGGACGTCCACGATATCGAGCCATTCTGCGGGAAGGGAACGCTTATCCGGCCGGTGAAGGAAGTCTGCCGTGCCTGCCAGAAATGCGACCGGGCCAGGTCCGTATAATCTCAATATTCCCGCATAGTCCGTCACATTAATTAAGCAACAACAGCAAAAAGTAAGAGGCACAACAGCCCGGTAGTGTAGCGGTCAATCATAGGGGACTCTGGATCCTCTGACAGCAGTTCGAATCTGCTCCGGGCTACTTCTTCTTTTCAGACACCCCAGATACCGGAGATTCTCTTCCGTCACGGCATCATGCAATCAGGGCTGGCAGGATGCAACAGAAGAGCACGGCGCCGAATGTCCCGGAACCGCCGATGCTGACAGAGGGTATCCCGAGATCCCGGATCTTCCCGAACTGCGCGAGGTTTCCTCCCAGCAGGACACCGGAAATACCGCAAACCAGTGCCGTGACTGAAGCAGGGAGACCGGCCCCTCCGAAAAATGCAAGCCCGATAAGGAGCGCGGTCAGCGCCGGGATGAGGAGCGGCACCTGGAGACCGAATCCCGGAAGGGTTCGGGTTGAGAAGAATGTAATAAGAGATACTCCGGCAATGCCGGCCACCAGGGGGATTGTCAGCGAGGTACCGGTACTGGGAACTGCCGAGTACAGAATAGAGGCCGCCAGGATGAGGGGGATTACCGCCCCCCCGAGATTGACTGAAATAACGGTATCCCATACCTCTTCGCGAGACCATGGGGTGAAGGGATCGCCCATCGTTGCTTCCCCATGAGGAACGCGGACCATGTCGCGTCTGATGGTATAGACCGGAATGTTGACCGTACTCCCCAGCAGTATCAGCAGGACTACGGCGAGGGCATGGATCCAGGAGAAGCCCAGCCGGGTGAAGGCAGCCCCGATAATCCCGAGGAAGAGGAGCGGAATCAGGACGATGAGAAGCAGGATGAAGATGACAATAGCAACAACCGACAGGGCGCCAATTGACTGGAAACGGATACCATTTGCCATGTTTTACTCCATGATCAGGGTTTCCTGCAGACCAGGGCCGCGTGGTCATGGTGGTAAGGTTCCAGCCAGACACTCTCGATAATGGAAAGACCGGCCCCGCTTAATACATCAAGGGTGTCACGGAACACCTCGGCCGGTTCTTTCCGTATGTCTACGCTCCGAGTCTTGAGCATGAGGATAAGATGGCCGCCTTTTTTTAAGAAGACACAATTCCTGAGTGCAATACCGGCCTGATCCGGCTGGGCGACATCCTGGTACACGAGATCGACCGCCTCAACAAGCGGTGCATATTGATCCGGCCGGGTTGCATCACCCATGATTGGGACGATATTCCCCCGTCGCCTGGCAACCTCAAGCAGATCCTGCATGGGGCGCGGCGCGAACTCGACGGCATAGACGATGTCGACGTAATCTGCGACATGCGAGACCGTCGTGCCATTCGCCGCGCCCAGATAAAGGACCCGCATCTCCCCCCCCAGTTCGATGCCGGTGCCGGTATGATAGAGGGCAGAGAGTTTGCTCCGGAACGGGTCCCAGACACGGGAGCCAGCCAACATCCGCTCATTGTAGACCCCGCCTTCACCCTGCGATACCAGGACATCCCCGATCCAGATCATGGTTTTTCCTCCCCTGGCGGGCTGGTGAATCCCCCGGCGGCATCGATCGTTGCCTGTGCCCGTTCGAGAAATTCCGGTACCGCAACTCCGCGGTACTCATCGAGCCGGGCCGCGATGGCAAGTTTGCCGGCAAGGACCCGTGAGACCTTGCCCCGGACCGGCTTCGGGGCGTTATGGACACGGCGGTGCTGGAATATGATCCCATGCTTTGGAGACGGCGAACCGGCCCGGATATGGGCAAATAGTGCAGTCCGGGCACCAAGGACCTGTATTGCGCTTGCCGGAAGGCGGGAGAGCTGGGACAGGCCGCCGGCCTGTGCCATAAGGCGTGCAGCGACCAGCCCCCCGATCAGGGCACTGGTGTTTGGAAGGATCCGGTTCGCCCGCGAGGAGACTTCCCGGGCAAGATCGGTCCGTGCAGCAGAGAGTTCTTCGACCTGCCCGGCCACCCGGCCAAGTGCTCCCCGGTTCTTCTCCCGGATCTTCCGCACCAGCAGGTGGGAGGGGGTCCGGCGGTATTTCCGGGAGATGGCCGGATTGCGTATCTGGTGCCACTCGGCCACCCGCTCGGAGAGGAGGTTGATCACGGTATCCATCTCATCAAGCGTCCTGACCATCTGCAGCAGTTCCGTATCCTTTCCCGCGTACCGTGCCCGTATTTCACTCTCGGCTGCGAGAAAACATACCTCGCGGAGTTGCCGTACATATTCCGCCCTGTCATGACAGAACCCGCAGGATACGGCAGATTCCCATGCAAGCGGGACAAACGAGTCCAGATCCGTCCGTATCTCCCGTATCCTCCGGGAAATCTCATCGGGTCCACCGGAAAATGGCGTGCAGGCATCCCCTTCAACATCCCCGAACCAGTAAGCCGGCATATCAAACAACTTAGGGAAGTATACGTGTATAAAACCATAGATTCGCCAGACTGCCATCCCTTTTCAGACGAGAATCCCGAATGAATAGACAATGACCGGGATCATGATGGCCCCCATGCAATAAACCGCCGGCAGGTTTACGATATGCGGAACGAGTCCCATTGCGGTTGCAAGGATCAGGATTACAATACCGAATGGCCCCGTGAGAACGAAGGTGAGGATAATGATGAAAGCGGTCACGCCCCGGTTCAGCAGCGTGCTGTCAATACCATCCAGTAACCAGGCATACTGTGCCAGGAAAATCGTGATCAGGTACGCCAGGATCGCGGCGAAAATGCCGGCTACCATCAGGGCGCTCATGGACTGGGGAGGGAGTTCCGCGAGCGCTGCCATGACACCATTCCTCATCCGGGAAAGGGCAAAGAGGGCGGCGAGCCCGATGAACGCATTGGCGGTATTGGCTGCATTCGTTGCAAGGATATATCCCCGACGGTCTTTCTCATATCCGATCAGGGAAGCAAGGACACCATTTGCAGAAGCAGTTGAGAGTCCCGGCAGCCACCCGACAGCAACACCTGCCACGGTCCCCAGAACCGAACATCGGACAATCTTCCGGTCTTCGACCGCAATGCCGGAAAACCGCTGTTCCGGTACCTTGCCCCGGGAGGAGGTCAGCAGAACAGAGATCCCAAAGAGCCCTGACAGGAGCGGCATAAGGATGGCACTCTCCCCGCCAATCGAATGCCAGCCCAGGTACGAATAATGAAGGGCAAAGCAGCCAAGGAGCCCGGCAATGCAAAAAACAAGGAATGCCCATCCCGGCGCATCGCTGGTCACCATCATATAACCTACCGCGGCGACAATGATGATGCCAATCCACCAGTCGAAATAGGGCTGCAGGGCCGGGAGGAGGAGGAAACAGAGAACTGACAAGGGAACTGCAAGGATTATGGCGCAGGTGCTTCCGAGGGCAGCAATCCGAACCGCTTCCTCACCCAGCCCTTCCCGGCAGAGTGCATGGGCCGGGAGAACCGACAGCGAGGTATCGGCATCCGGAACACCGAGGAAAGTGCAGGGAATAGCGTCAACAAACGTGTGGGTGAGAAGTGCTGCAAACATTGCAGCGGCCAGTGCCAGCGGGCCGATGACCGTAAGGAGGACCACCTGGAGACCCAGGAGGATACCGGCAAGGGTATTGGCATGCACACCCGGGATAAGGCCACTGATTGTACCCAGAAGGACACCCAGCACGACACCAATGAGGATCTCCAGCATAGATTATAATTTAATTTGTATAAACATAAAGGGTGCGAAATGGATACTCTCATATGATAACGCGGCGATATCTCCGTGAAATGAAGATCGCCATCACCCGCCTTGCCGGAAAAGAAGAGAGCGACGCAGGGCGCTGCAGGAGATACGGTCATTCGTGTTACAGCGTCCATCCGCTCCGTTCGGAGCTCCGGACGGATGAGATCCGGCGGTTTGCAGATGCTGCTGCGGCCGGGGCGTTTGACTGCATCTTCTTCACGAGTGCCCTCCCGGCGAAAATCATCGCCCCCCTCCTCAAAAACCCGCCCCGGGTCATTGCTATTGGCCCCCAGACGGCAAAGGAGCTGGAAACGGCCGGTGTCCGGACAGAGATCCTCTCCAGTTTCTATTCCCGTGACTTCGTTCCCTATCTCGGAGACTGGATCCGGGGAAGGCGGATCGGTATCCCGCGTGCAGATGTCCCCAATGAGAAACTTCTGGATGCAATACGAGGGGCCGGGGGAGTTCCCTGCGAGTTCCGCTGTTACGGGCTTGAGCCGACAGGAACATCCCTCCCGCTTGACGATGCCGGTGCGATCCTCTTTACCAGCGCCATGTCCTACCGGAAAGCCCTCTGGAAAGCCCGGCCGGACCTGCTTCTCATGGCAATCGGGGATATCACGGCAGCCGCGATGCAGGAAGGGGGGCATCCCCCGTCGGTAACCGGGGACGGGTCGCTCGAGGGATCGCTTGCAGCACTGAACCGGCATCTTGCGGAAGGTGCATGACATGGCGGCAGTCTTCGTGCATAAGGCACCGGTCCATCTCTGGAACCGGCCAGGCATCATCGTTGTGGACAAGCCCCGCGGCCCCTCAAGCCACGAAGTGGCAGCATGGGTGGGAACGATGCTCGGCTGCCCGGTCGGGCATTCCGGCACCCTCGACCCGCAGGTCTCCGGTGTCCTCCTTATCATGCTCGGGAACGCAGTCCGTCTCGCACCGCTCCTCCTCCAGCACGAGAAGGAGTACATCTGCCTCCTGCGCCTCCATGGCGATGTGCCCCGGGAAAATATCCTCAAGGCTGCCGAAGAGTTTACGGGAAGGATATACCAGCGCCCTCCACGGAAGAGCGCCGTAAAACGGGCGCTGCGCATCCGCGAGATCCAGAAGCTCGAGGTGCTCGGGATCGACGGCCGGCTTGTCCTCTTCCGCGTGCAGTGCGATGCCGGGACGTATATCCGATCGCTCTGCCACCACATCGGGCTTGCGCTTGGCGTTGGCGGCCACATGCAGGAGCTCCGTCGCAGCAGGTCGGGGGCATTTGACGAGAGGACCATGCATACGCTCCACGAGGTGCAGGATGCCTGTGTTGCCGCACAGTCCGGGCAGCCGGAGCAGCTCGCCTCCCTGATCCTTTCCGTGGATGCGGCGGTGCCCGAATGCCCGATCATTATCATACGGGATTCTGCCATCGATGCAGTCTGCCACGGGGCGACCCTTGCAGGAGTCGGCATCATAAGCTGTGCCGGGTTCACCAAAGACCAGACGGTAGCCGTCCTCTCGCAGAAGAACGAGTTCGTCTGTCTCGGGCAGGCCCTTGTCCCGTCCACGGCATTCAGCCCCGGGGACACCGGGCTTGTCATCAAACCAACATCAGTCTTCATGCAACCGGGCACCTACCCGAAGGGATGGACAACATCGGATAAGGAGATCGTTCGTAAGTCCCGCCCGAAACCCGCCAAACCAAAAGCGCTGGTCCGGAAAGAAGCAAAGCAATCCTATCCTGCACAAGGGGAGCGCCCGAAGCGGCGGGATGACCGCCGGCCCGGCCCGCGTCCGGCGAAAGGGCAGGGGAGGAGAACCGGGGGCGGCTTCCAGAAGAAGAGATACCATTAAAAAAATACCCCGCGTATAGATAGGATACACTTTTTGCTGAGGTAGTCTAGCGGTAGGGCGCAGGCCTGGAAAGCCTGTGGTGCGAAAGTGCCTCGGGGGTTCAATTCCCCCCCTCAGCGTGTCCATGTTTTTCTAATCTTTCCCTGATAGCATTGCGGGATCGGAAGCCGACCCCCCCTCCTTCTTTTCTCAAAATCGTTCCACCCCCCCTGCCATGAGGGTGGGGGGGTATGCGGGATACCCCCTCCCCCCTCAGGCCGGATCCGACCCCCCTACCCATTTTTGAGTGGTCTGCAGTTTTCCCGTTCACACCTGATGCTCCAGTGGAAGATGCGGGATGGGAGATGCGCAAATGTGTACATTACTCACTTAAAGGTAGGGGGGGTATCCGGGTGACCCCCCCTCCTTCTTTTTTCAAAATCGTCCCACCCCCCCTGCCATGGGGGTGGGGGGGTATGCGGGACATCATCACGTTTTGACCCGCACCCACCCGGGCCGATACTGTGTGGGAAGTCTTGGCCAGACCATGGATACCCGTACGCTCGACCGGGAAGCGGAAAACATGTCAGCGCTTTCTCTTCCCTGCAATCGTCTGGCGGGCAAATGCACAATATTCCGGCACCACCTCGAACCCGAGAAATCTCCGGCCTTCCGCACGGGACACTGCCGCAACCGTCCCGGAACCCAGGAACGGGTCAAGCACCAGGTCCCCCGGATTGCTCGAATACAGGAGGATCTTCCTCACCAGTTCCGCAGGGAGCTTGGTCGGCGTCTTCTTCTGCCCCTTCCAGTACTCCCGGTTGATGACCCAGACATCCTCGGGATAGTGGTCGATCTTATTGAACGTGTAGTGTTTCGGATCCTTTACAACGAACAGGATATGATAGTGGCTGGTCACGTATTTCTTCTTGGTGAAGACCCCGAACTGGTATTTCCAGATGAGGTGGTTTATGGTATCCAGCCCGGCTGCATCGATCCCCTCGAGGATATCGCGGAGCCGGTTCCAGCCGGAGAAGATATACATGCTCCCCGACGGGGACAGGACCCGTGCTGCCTCGTGGATCCACTCCCGGGTGAACTGCCCGTACTCCTCCTCCGGTATCTCCTGGTATCCCTCGATGACATTACTGCCGGTGCGGTTGTAGTTCAGGCGCTGGGCTTTGAAATCGATTGCAAACGGGGGATCGGTGACGATGAGATCAACCGCACCATCCGGGAGTTGGGGGAGCAGGAGACGTGCATCCCCCTCACAAACGGTATTTTCAGCAAACGGCCCGAGGCACCGTTTCATTCAGCGCTTCCCACCGGCAGCCCGACCCAGCTCGAATGCCTTCACATTGATCTCGATGGTCTTTTTCGGCACCAGCCGTTTCACCGCTTCAATGAGGGATTCGGGTTTGAGCGGGATGGCGCCGGATGCGGCCCCGAGCATCACCACATTCTGGGAGAGCGGGCTTCCCGCCTGGATCGCCAGTTCGTCGGCATCGATGAGCCGGAGATCAAATTTCCCGAGCGCCGCAATGACTTCCGGTTCGCTGGGGACTTTGAGTTTGTGCGTGAAGACCGATGTCGGGTGGACCATGTCCCGGTTGATGACCATTGTCTTACCGGGTTTCAGGTAGTGGGAGTACCGGAGCGCCTCGAGAAGGTCGAAGGATATGAGCAGGTCCGCCTGACCGGGGGGGATCAGCGGCCCGTGAACACCATCGATACGGATGTGACTCTCTACGGATCCGCCGCGCTGGGCCATCCCATGGGTCTCGGCACCCTTGATATGCCGTCCTTCGATAAGGCAGGCCTCGCCAAGGATATTGGAGGCGAGGATCGTCCCCTGTCCCCCGATACCGACGATCAGGATATCAAAACTGCCGCTCATCGCCGCACCCCCCTCACAATAGCCCCTGTCGGACAGACCTGCGCACAGACAGCACAGCCGTAACAGAGGTCCGTTATCCGCGCTTTGTCATCGGAGAACTCGATAGCAGGGCAGCCGAACCGCACGCAGGTGCCGCACCCGTTGCAGACATCGGGATCGACCGTGTACCTCCCGCGCTTTACCCCGGCGCGGCGGGCCATGATCACGCACATCTGCTTGGCGATGATCACTTTGACCCCTTTTCGTTTCTTTGCATCCTGCAACAGGCTGACCATGCCGGTCACATCATACGGGTCGACGGTCTCGACAAACGTGACCCCGCAGGCCCGGCAGATGGCATCGAGCGAGACCGGCGGGCTCTCAACACCGCACGCCGTTACCGCCGTGTTCGGGTTCGGCTGGTGCCCGGTCATCGCCGTGATGCGGTTGTCGAGAATGACCACCGTCATGTTCGCACCATTGTAGACCGCGTTCAGCAGACCCTGGATGCCCGTGTGGAGGAAGGTCGAGTCCCCGATGGTGCAGATGACATCCCGGGGTTCACCAGAATGGGCGATACCGCTTGCCACGGTGATGGAAGCGCCCATACAGATGGTGGTGTCAACAACCCCGAGCTGGATCCCGAGGGTGTAACACCCAATGTCGCTGGGATAGATGGCATCCTTATACACCTTTTTGATTGCATAGAATGCGCTCCGGTGCAGGCAGCCGGCACAGAGGATCGGGGGGCGGGCCGGGATATCCGGGACCGGAGTAACCGGCGGGAAGGGATTGGTCTTCAGGAACCCCGCCTTCTCCATGATGGCAGAGACTGCTGCAGGGGACAGCTCGCCCTCATAGGGGGCATAGCCGTTCTTCTTGCCATAAACCGGGATATCCCCGGCGACCTGCCGGACGATCTCCTCGACAACCGGCGCGAGTTCTTCGATGACCAGCACCTTCTCGTGCTTCCTCACAAACTCCTTCAGCCATCCCTCATCGAGCGGGTATGCGGATATCCGCATGAACGAGACATCCGGCGGGAGCAGTTCATCGACATATGAGACAGCGATACCGCTTGCGATGATCGCGGTCTTCCCCCGGATCTCGTACCGGTTGAAACCGAGTTCCACGATCCGTTTCTGTATCGCAGGTTGTTTCTCGTTGAGTTTCTTGTGGAGGATCCGGGTATGCGCAGGGATGACCACGTACTGGCGGGGATCTTTTTTGAATTCACCCGTGCGGGTGCTCTTCGTAATCTGGCCAAGCGCAACATCGCCTTTCGAATGGCAGATGCGCGTGGTCGGACGGAAAATGACGGGGATGCCAAACTCTTCTGAGAACGCGAACGCTTTCGGGACAAGATCGTGCGCTTCCTGCACGCTGGCAGGATCAAAACAAGGGACCCGGGCAAAGTGCGCATAGCAGCGGGTATCCTGCTCGTTCTGCGAGCTGTGGGCAAACGGGTCGTCAGCACTCATGATGACGAGGCCCCCGGTCACCCCGGTATAGGCACTCGTCATCAGCGGATCGGCTGCAACATTCAGCCCCACGTGCTTCATGGTGCAGATCGCACGGATCCCGCACCAGGCTGCCGCGAGGGCGTTCTCGAGCGCTACTTTCTCGTTCACCGACCATTCAAGGTAACACGACCGTTCCGGCCGGGCGCGCAGGGTGTCGATAACCTCGGAGGAGGGGGTGCCCGGATAACCGCACACAAAGTCAACGCCAGCCTCAAGGCAGGCATGTGCAATCGCTTCGTTCCCAAGAAGATACCGTCTCTCCATGATCCCAATTCCGTACCTATACCGTGATTGTTCAGGGTAAATCCCTATCTGAATGATCCGAACGGGGCGGGCAGGGTTTCACAATCTATAAAAACTCCGGTGGAGTAGTTATTAGGGTAAAATCCAGCACGCATCTGGGCCCGTAGCATAGCCAGGTGGTGCGCCCGGCTGATAACCGGGAGGTCATGAGTTCGAATCTCATCGGGCCCACTCTTCTTTTGTTTTGTCAACCTGCCGTACAGGGACCTGTTGTATCGGATACCAAAAAAGAGGGGTCAGGCTTTGGCTTTCTTTGCAAAGACGTACCCGATAACTTTCTCGAGTGCTGCGATCAGCTCCTCTTCACCTTTAAGATAATCGGCGAGGGCGCGGTACAGCATGAAGAGGACATCATACCCGTACTGATCGATAGCGTGTTTCGGATCGATTCTGTTCAGGTAGGAATCCGTAAGGAAACCATCGAAACTATACATAATCTCATAAAAATTGCCATCCTCGGATAAGACAAGGAACTGGTCGGTCACGGGTACGGAGGGGTTGTCGGGGCGCCCGGAGACCGGGTCGGTCTTGCCCAGGATGATCATCTTCTCACGATAATACTGGGGGTCGTACAGTTCGCCCTTGGTATCCTGCTTCCCCTTCTTGAGCATGTTGAGGCCGACCTCAAGGACAACGGGTTCTGCAGAACGCGCCATCCGTTGCAGGAGTTTTGCATCGTTTGCCTTCACCTTCTCGCTGAGTGCTTTCCCTTTCTCCTGCGATTCCTCGATCTTCTCCATCAGTTTGGATAAACCCTTCTCTATCTCGTCCATGGTATTCACGTTATCCGGTTACTGGAATACAGAGTGTGGATGCTGCGGATAAAAAAACCGATCGGATATGGATCTCGTGCTGCGGCACGGGCGCTTTACCGGATGCGTTCCCCGATGAAGAAATAGCGCCGGTCCCTGACCAGCCGGGCGTTGCCGGTGAATCCCTGCGGGAGATCTTCATTGAGGACAATGCCGGCATAGTTCGGGGTGCGGGCCATCACTGAGCCGGGCCGGATCGTCTCGGTTACCACGAACGGGACGACTTTGTTGACCAGAGGCGCGTTGATACCAGCATACAGGGACTCTGCATGCGCCTGGAGGAGCCGCGACCGGTCTTTCTTGATCGCATCAGGAAAGTCATATGCTTCAGCAAGCGGTGTCAGCGGGCGGCGGGAATACCGGGTAACATTCACCTTGTTCGGGCGGACGCGGTCCACCAGTTCGAGGGTTTCTGAAAAATCCTCATCCGATTCGCCGGGGAAACCGACGATAACATCCGTCATCAGCGATATGTCCGGCAGCCGCTTCCGGAATGCGGCAATGATCGCTTCATACTCGGAGACCGTATACTCCCGCCCCATCCGTGAAAGAACACTGTCCGATCCGGACTGGACCGGGAGATGGAGGAATCTGAAGATGCGCGGCGTGGTGAATGCGTCGATGAGGTCATCGAGGATATCGCGTACCGTTGCCGGGTTCATCATCCCGACGCGGATCATCGAGGGGGCCGGGACATCGCTGATCTCCCGGAGGAGCGCGGGCAGCGAGGAGGAGATGTCGCGGCCCCATGCACTCACATCCTGAGCCGTGAACTGGATCTCGGCGGTCCCATCGGCTGCAAAAGCCATGACCTGCGACCGGATCGCGGGTACGGGAAAGCTCCGGAGCGGACCGCGGGCGAACCTCGTGATACAATATGTACACTGCCCCAGGCACCCCCTGGCAACCTGGACGATTCCGGCCTCTCCCCCCGCAACGGTGTTGATCTTCCCGTAATACTCCTGGATGGTGTCTGGAGAGATGAATACCGGGCTACAGACGGTTCGGATAGCCACGGGCTGTACTGCGGGCATGCACCCAGTCACGAAAACCTCGCGGTCACGCAATTGAGAGAGGCGGCGGAGCATCCGCCGTTCGGTCGGCCCCACTACCGTACAGGTGTTGACGACGACCGCGTCGGCTTCATCTTCAGAATCAACGATCGTTGTCCCATGGTGCCGGAGGACTTCGGCAAGCTTAGCCGTGTCCCCGAAATTGTACCGGCACCCATAGGTCTCAATGTAGACCCTCCGGTGAAAGAGGTGTTCAAGTGACCCAGGACGGGTATACTCTGGGACCATGCCTATGCCTTCATCTTTGCAGTTGCCGGATAATCTCGGTATTCCCTGCTCCTCCCCATCACAATCATTAACCGATTGTACCCATAATGGGTACACATGTTAAAGATCGGCCTGCTGGGTTGCGGCAACATCGGGCATATTATCGCAATCCATGCCACCGGTTTCAAGATCTCGGCCGTTTACGATAAAGTCCCTGAACGCGCGGAAGAGGTTGCCGCTCTTGCAGGAGCGGAATCCTTTGAGGACTTTACATCATTCCTTGCTTCCGATTCGGACATTATCCTGGAAGCCGCATCCGTCACTGCTGCCCGGACATATACGCTTGACGTCCTGAAAAATGGCAAGGATATCGTCATCATGAGCGTCGGTGCCCTGACTGACAAGGCATTCCGGGAGGAGGTCCGCCAGGCTGCGCTGGAACACCGCAGAAAAGTATACATCCCGAGCGGCGCCATCTTCGGCCTCGACAACCTGAAGATCGGGCGGATCTCGCGGATCAACAAACTTCTCCTCCGGACAACCAAAAGCCCGGCCTCTCTTGGTATCAGCTCCGATTCCCGCCGCCAGATCTTTGCCGGCAAGGCCAACGAGTGTATCAAGGCATTCCCCAAGAACGTGAATGTCTCGGTTGCCATGAGCCTTGCTGCGGGACAGGATACCGATGTCGAGCTCTTCGTGGACCCCGCAGTCGACCGGAACGTGCACGAGCTCTTTTTCGAAGGGGATTTCGGTGAGGCATACATCAAGGTGACTAACTTCACGAGTCCCGATAACCCGGCTACCAGTTACCTTGCAGCCCTCTCAATCCTCTCCCTGCTCGAGAAACTCAGCGATCCCATCATTGTCGGGACGTGACCGTCTACCGGGGGATTTTGATGGTTTCCATCAGTTACCTGCTCAGATTCATCGAGGAAGACGCCCCGAAGGGCGATATCACCTCCGATATCGTAATACCGGATGTGGAATGCCGGGCAGTGATACGCGCCGAACAGCGCGGGACTCTTGCAGGACTTGCCGAGGCCTGTACGCTCTTCTTCCATTTTGGTATCACCGTCACCTCGCATAAGAAAGACGGGGATACGGTAATCGCCGGTGAGGAGATCCTTTCGCTTGCCGGCAATGCAAAGAAGATCCTGCTGGTGGAGCGGACTGCCCTCAATATTATCGGGAGGATGAGTGGCATCGCAACCCGTACCCGGGCATTATCCGGTGTCGCATGGGAGAAAAATCCTTCATGCCGGCTCGCAGCCACCCGCAAGACCTGCCCGGGATTTGGCGCGCTGGATAAAAAGGCTGTGATGATCGGCGGGGGTGATCCGCATCGCGCCAACCTCAGCGAAGGATTCCTCATCAAGGACAACCACCTTGCCATTGTCCCGCTCAGGGAGGCAATCCGGAAAGCCAGGGCATATTCTGCGTACAAGAAGATCGAGGTTGAGGTTGAAAGTTCAGACGACGCCCTTGCTGCAGCGGAGTCGGGTGCAGACATCATCATGCTCGACAATATGTCGCCTGCACAGGTGTCCGCCACAATTACTCTCCTGAAAGAGCAGGGGCTCCGGAACCGGGTAACCATTGAGGTCTCGGGGGGGATTGATGAATCCACGCTCGGTAATTACGCGGCGAGCGGGGCGGACCTGATCAGCATGGGTGCCCTGACCCATACGGTAAAGAACTTTTCAGTAACCCTTGAAATTTCCCCGCAATAGGTCAACGACGGTCTTTTTGGGCGTCTCGATCATGCATACCAGATGGCCGGCTCCTCCCGCGGGAAAAGTTAATAGTCCATTGCACACGAATGGGTGGCTGTGGAAGAATAATGGCAGAAGAAAAACCCCCGGAAGCCCCTGCAGGCAAGGGACGCACGCCAACACCGGAAGAACTGGGACTTATCGAGGAGCGGAGAAAGGCGCGGATCCGGGGGTTCATCGAACTGCTCGGGGATCCAAATCTCACATACCGGTGGAAGGCAGCCGAGGCGCTCGGGTTCGAAGGGGACAGCACAGCCATTGATCCCCTGCTGGAAGCCCTCAATGACCCGTATGTGGATGTTCAGTGGCTTGCGGCCAAATCACTCGGGAGAATCGGCGACAGCCGCTGCGTGGAACCGCTGATCCATGCACTGAACTCCAAAGAAAAGTGGCTCCGGACCGGTGCTGCATGGGGTCTTGGGAAACTCCGGGATCCCCGGGCGGTCGAACCTTTGCTCGCCCTGCTGAGCGACAGGAAAACGATTGTCCGGCGAAACGCAGCCTGGGCCCTGGGAAATATCGGAGACGCGCGGGCGGTCCCCGGCCTTACAGCCAGCCTCCAGGACCCGGACAGCGAGGTGAAGGAGACCGCCCGGAAGGCCCTTGATGCTATTGCGCGGAGAGCAGGGGGCGCAGCAGAGAGATAAACGCGGTCAAATCTCCCGGATATCCGTGGCGGAGTTCACCACAACCTCTTTTTCCCCCCGGTACGTTTCGACAGTGCCGAACAACGAGACATTCTGTCCTTTCCGGAATGAATGACCCTGTGCTGCCTGTGATGGCACAAATACAGTCTGGTTATTTACTGAAAGGATAACATGACCTCCATTTTTTGTCATGGATACCTGGTTTACGGTACCCTGGAGAATGACGAGGTCCCCATCCGCAGAATGGTTCGAAAAGACCGTCGCAAACGGACCCTTCCCGTTCACGGTCAGGGCACCATGCGCTGCAAGAACTATTACCGCAACACCCAGAAGGATGAGCAATGCGGTCTTTTCCTGGCGTCCGAGCATCCAGAATGATATATTATAGAAAGTATAAATGATCGGCAGGTTCTTATGTTAACAGTGTTAACATTGTATCATGTATCCTACAACCTTACCGCCATCGTCACGGACGGTGCTCGGGATCCTGGATGCGGGCGGGGCCATGACCCACAAAGATCTTGTTGAGAAGAGCCGTCTTGCCCCGCGAACAGTTCGCTACGCGCTCAAGAAACTCAAAGAGCGTCACCTCATCATCGAGAAGTTCAACTTCCGCGATGCACGGCAGATCATTTACCAGCAGAAACCCGAAGAGAATAATCACCAGACCGCTGTAGTATGACCAAGCATACCTGTACCCTCATGCATTGTGACGCCATGGTGCGGAACATACTGCCGCCGATGCGAGCAGAGATGGTCCTCCGCCTGGTCAAGAAGCATGAGCTCAGCCAGAGCGATGCAGCCAAGCGCCTCGGGGTTACCCGGGCAGCAGTATCGCAGTACCTGAGCAGGAAGCGGGGGGCAGGAGAAGTGGTGATATCAACCGAACTCGACGCGATCATCGATCGCTGGGCACTCGCAGTCGTTACCGGCGTGAGTGATGTGAATCTCTGTGACGTGTGCCAGTGCGCACGAAAAAAAGACTGATTCAGACTCTTTTCTCATTCCGTGTCGTGTCCGCAGCGTGATTATCTTTTCCGGCATTACCGCATATGCCGCCGGTAGTATACCAGCAGCAAAATGACGATAACCCCCATGAGGATGATGATTTTGATATGATCCACCGGCACACCCGGTGATTTGATCGCGGCATTCCAGTCGTCATCAAAAACAGTCCGGAAGTACCGGGCAGCGCCCGGATGGCCGATAATCACTCCCGCTTCACGGTTGAAATTCGGGGAGTTGTGGTTCCAGTTAATGCTGCTCACCAGGACTCTTCGGTCATCAACAATAACACCCTTGTTATGGATCTTCTCCAGTTCGTTGGTAGTGAGATCAGCCAGGCGCGCCTCGAGCGGGAGGTGCTCCCGCTGAGCGATGGTGTTGATCAATGTGGTCATCTCATTGTTGTCTGAAGGATCCTCGGTATTGTACCAGTACGAATCAAGGAGCACGCGGACATGAACCCCCCGGCGCGATGCGTTGATGGCTGCAGCAAGATATGGATTGAGCGCAGTATCTGACTCATTGGTGATATACGCCTGTTCGATCTCAATGGTTGATTTCGCAGAATTGATTAGTTCAAGTATCTCGCTGCTGGTATCCGGGGCGATCACCGGCCGCACCGTTGCCCCGGAGAATGACTCAGGATAAAACTCCGGCCGGTGCTTTTGTGAAGACGGTACTTCAAAATCCCCGGGCATACCATACCATGGCTTAACCGATGCATCATGAAGGTCGGCCATGAATACCGATGCAAAATACCCGGCAAATCCTGCTTCATCGATGATCACCCCCCAGCCGCGGTTGCCGGAGGACCCCGGCAGCGGAAAACCGCTCGCCTTGAAATTCTCGCTCGTTATCAGGACCCTTTGTCGATCGATCACCAGGTACTTGGCGTGATCATACCGGAACGGAGCATGCTCTCCCTTGGATGGAGCCATAGTATATACGGGGATACCACTCTGGTTCAATGAATAGAGGGCTGCTTTCTCCTCGCGGGTGATGCCCCCAACCGGACCTCCCTCAATAAGGACGGTAATGGTAACATTGCGACCCCGCGCAAGCGCCAGCGATTCCACAATCTCGGGGCTGGCAAATTCGTAGATATTGAGAAGGATCTCCCGGTTCGCAGAACGTACAGCTGCGGTAAATGCCTGGAGCGAGGAATCCGGAGATACGAAGGTGGAAACCGCGGCATCAGTAAATTCTGCCGGGGCGAACCGTGACTGGCCGAGCATCAGCGGCCGGGGATCCCAGACGCCATCCTGGAAATAATGGATTTGCCCCTCGCGGGGCTGTACATCCCCGGGCCAGGAAACGTTCTGGATCAGGATAGCATTTCGATATACCAAAATCATGTCGTGACTATTGGCAAGCCGGAGCGTATCCCCTGAAATCACATCGGGAACGGAACCGGTGGTATCGCGCCATTCATAATCCGGATAACGCCCATGACTCTGGAAAAATGCCTTCCCGCTCCGGGCCACGGTCAATGCGCCGCGGATTTGGGACCCGGGTGAGAAGGAAAAACCACCCTTGCCATCGGATATTGCGATACCATCCAGACTGCCATCACCGGAAAGGACAATATACTCGTCAGCATCATCATGAAGATAAGGATCAGGACAGAATTCCGTGAGCAGGACTTCTGCACCTGTACCACTGCAGCAGGTAAGGATCACGATGAAGACCAGAATCCACCGCATATCACCAGTGTTTGTCACGATTATATATAGTGAATTAATTTATTATTAAAATTCTATGTCGTCCGGGAAAACTGATATGATTCCGTCCGCCCCGCTTGTAGTGAAACTCGGGGGCAGCCTGTATGACCGTGTGATCGATCTCGCGCCGATCCTTGCCCGGTCGGCACGCCCGCTGCTGATCGTCCCGGGCGGCGGCAAGTTTGCCGATGCGATCCGCGCAGCTGAACTGCCTGCAGACGATGCTCACTGGGAGGCAATTCAGGCAATGGACCGGTATGGCGCGTATATCAGCACGTTCGGGATCCCTGTAACGAAGCGTCTTGCGGTGCCGGAAAAGACAACTGTCCTGCTCCCCTATACCCCCACGAGGAAGCGTGACCCGCTCCCGCATTCATGGGATATTACCTCCGACACGATAGCCGCGTGGGTTGCAAAAATCCTTGGTCTTGACCTCCTCATTCTCAAATCCGTTGACGGGATCCGCCTCCATGGTCACATTGAAACGATCATCCGCGCTCCCGTCCAGACGGATGTTGTCGATCCCTGCTGCATCCCGTATATTCTGAAGACTAATCTGAGGGCGGTCATCATCAATGGGGCGCAGCCGGATACCGTTGCCCGCTTCCTGAATGGGGAGCGGGTTCCCGGAACCTGGATCGGTACAACCTTTTAAAGGTACCAAACGAAATGTTATAGGAATCCGTGGAGGAGCAATACATGTCAGATAAGAAGTGTACATCCTGCAACGCTCCGCTTGCAGAAGAGGGCGCAACCGAGTTCGGCTGCCCCGCGTGCGGAAATGAGATCAGCCGGTGTTACCGGTGCCGGGAACAGAGCATACCCTACGTCTGCCCGAAATGTGGTTTTGGGGGACCGTGAAGCATGGGCAGTGTCGCAGTCATCATGCGGGTCATGCCCGAATCTCCTGAAGTCAACCTCGAAGAGCTCAAAAAGGCACTTAAGGAGAAACTCCCGGGCATCCAGGATGTCAAGGAAGAGCCCATCGGCTTTGGGCTCAAGTCAATCAAGTTCGCCGCCATTGTCAACGATGCCGGTGGTGAAACAGACATGCTCGAAAAGACCATTGGCGCAATACCCGGTGTCGAGCGTGCAGAGATAATCGAAGTGACTTTAACCTGATTGCAGGTTACCCTTTTATTTCTTCTTTTTCCAGAAATTCAAAAACGGCCTTCGTGTTTTTCCTGATTTTCTCAGCGGATTCCCGGAATGCCTGAACTTCTGATTCATCGATACGAATAGCGATGGGATAGACGCCGGTTCGGTTGATGCGCGCAGGTACCCCGATGCAGACATCCCCGCCAATACCGTGGACTTCTGTCTTGATATACGCAGAGATTGTCAGAATACGGTTTTCATCAGACAGGACCGTGCGGACAAGGGTAGAGATAGCTTCGCCCGGTCCGTACACCGTTGCACCTTTGTTCTGGATGATTGCCTGGCCGCTGCATTTGACAGACTGGATAATATCATCGACAGGCAGGTGTGCAAATTCCGGCAGGTTGGTTATCCTGATCCCCCCGATAGTGGTCGCCGACCAGAGCGGGACCATGCTCTCCCCGTGCTCACCGATGATACGCGTATGGACTTCGCTGACATGGACCCGGAAATGCGATGCAATCAGTGATTTCAGTCTCATTGAATCAAGATGGGTCCCAAGACCGAACACCTGCGTTGGTTTCAGTCCGGAATACTTCAGGGCAACACAGGTCATTGCATCGACCGGATTCGTGACCATCAGGATCTTGGTATCAGGAGCAACTTCACCGATAGTTCGGGAGATGGATGCAACGATACGGGCATTCTCCATTGCAAGATCCATCCGGGTCTGCCCCGGTGCACGCGGCGTTCCCGCAGTCATGACGACAATATCGGAGCCGGCCGCATCGTGCAAATCAGTTGACCACCATATCCGGATATCCGTGCCACGTGCAGCAAACGAGTCCTGAAGGTCCTGGGTTATACCATGCAGAAGGGCCTCACGCCCTTTGCGCCCATAGAGAAGTATCTCACTCACATGGGGGATGGCAGAGATCGCATGCGCTGCGAACATTCCCAGGTTACCGGTGGCACCAATGATAGTCACTTTCGCCATAGTAATCGCAAGAATGGGGACGTGTTATCGGTCGACTGTACGTTTCTGCATTTGCCTAAACACTCATCCTCCGCCCCGTTACCCCATGGGCGCCGGATGTCTACGGTAAGTCTGCTCCCTTCCGGGCCTGAACCGGTCCCCGCAGCAACAGGTCGCCATTCCCTCCGGAATTTTGATACCTGGCCATCGACCTCATGGGACGAGGTTTCAACGTCAGAATGCACAAGCTCCTGCAGGCCGTTGCAGCCTCGGTCAAACTTCGCCCCCCGCGTACCGACGGTTTCGGGTAACAAGTGACGCCGAGCCACCCGGGCTAGTCCCCATATACGTTTACCTACAGATCAATAAAGGCTTTTTACCCTATCGCCCGGGACGGGCTCATTTGCCAGGGTCATGGAACAAATACTTCTCCGCCGGCCAGTCGGGTCCATTCTTTCTCAGCCCTTCGGAGTTCCGGAAGATCATCCTTATTGAAGAGATCCAGCGCAGTAACCGGCCTGGCTCCGGCCGGTATGACATCAGGCAGCGCATGAAAATCACCCTGGAAGACCTCGATTTTCTGCTCCCCTTCGGTCTCTGCAATCTTGACCAGATCCCGGTTGATGGGATGTTTCTGCAGGTCATCCATCTGCTCAAATATCCTCACGCGGGAAATTTTCAGATATTCACGGTTCACTTCCAGGTTGAAGGCTGACCAGAACGCCGATGCATACCACGCATCGTTCATGATGACATGCGGGACGCCGCAGCATGCAGCAGTCAGCCCAAGCGTCCCGACGCCACAACAGGCGTCTATGAACAGGTTGACCGGGGGATTTCCAACATGCCTGATAACCGACTGTATTTTGGGATAGCCACTCCGCGGGAATTCGATATGGACAAGGGACTGCTGTTTATACATGACCAGGGGGCCGGTACCCAGCGGGAAAATATCTGCCCGCACATCACAGCCCGCAAGGAGTTCATACACCCGCGGTACGGCATTGAGATCCAGGGTGGCAATTCCCGGCACAAAATCACCGGTCTTTACCACACCCCGGACTTCAGGTACTTCACCGACAATCCTCGCTGCCGCCTTCGTGTTCACCCGTGATGAAAGAAGGACAAGCGACTTCATGGGCAGGAATGGAGGACGGTCCATGGCAACGCCGGGATGGATAAGGGGGGAGCCGGCAGCGATGAGCGGGTCTTTGAGTGTCAGGTCACCTTCTTCGACCATGATCGTATAGATATGAGCAAACACCTCGTCGATGAAACGCTTCCCGCAGCCACACGGCTCGGCAAAATCGAGTGCCGCATGCGGTCGTCGTTTATCGAGGATTCGCATACTGCAATCCGGGCAGGGCAGGAACATGGCGGGAAGCGTGGCAATGAGATCTTTTGCCGACTTCACGCAGTCGTTGCCGCAGACCGGACACTTCATAGTGCCCGTTATGAATCTCCCGTTATAGAAAGATTGTTAAAAAAATATGCGAGAAACGACTCCAGTGGGCCCGAAGGGATTCGAACCCATGACCGCCCGGTTATGAGCCGGGCGCTCTAACCGGACTGAGCTACGGGCCCTTAACGCCCCCCACAGGGCTCGAACCTGTGACATTCGGATTAACAGTCCGACACTCTACCAACTGAGTTAGGGAGGCACGTGGTGTGTCCTAAAATATTCTTTTTGGGTACTTTTAAAGGTAACTATGAGAGGGGCGCGGGATCGTTATTGGCATGGTCACACAGGGACGGGAGATTTAGGAAAATTCACTGCTGTTTCATTGTTTCGAGCAGGCTGATTATTGCATCAATATTGACGTTAAGATCCTCAAAGAGCTCCAGGGTCCTTGGAGTGGCAACCGCGCCTTCAGGAGACGCGCGGATATATCCTTCCTGCTCAAGCACGTGCAGCGAATAGCGGATCCGATGGGCCGGAAGATCCAGAAGTTCTGATAACTTCATGATACCGATCGGCTGGTGATCCGCAACTGCGCGCGCAACATCAAGGTGGCGGCTGACCAGTTCAATCTCATCCTTCATCCTGTTCAACATGATAGGCTTCCGATCGTCTCAATCACGAATTACTCATCTTTCTTTTCATCTGGCTGCTCATCAAGCCATGCCTTGGTCACAGAATAATTTCTCCGGAAGAAGAACGCGAGGATCGCTGCAGCACAGAGAAGAACTACGACTGCGGGGTAACGGAACTGTGCCGGGAAGAGGAAGACTGCAAGGATGGCGATGGCAACAAGAAGGATGATAGCATTGAGCTGGAGCGCGAGGCTGTAAAACTTCCAACGGAACTGTTCTTTGGCTTTGGCATCCATTACACATACCTCAACCCCGGAATAAAAGTACTTGACGTTTCGCTGCATAGTATTAGAACAATGGATCCCATTTCTGATGCGATCAGGTCCGCAGGTGCCGATGCTTTCGTTATGTACGCATCCTCTCGTGATGCCGACATGAGGTATATGGCACGGTTCACCTCAAGCGACCCGTATGTATATTTCAATAAAGGCGATGGCAGGGGGGTCATCATCGTTTCGCAGATGGAAGCGGTGCGTGCTGCCCGCGAATCGCCTGCTGCGGTTATGACAAGAGTCCAGGCAGGTCTGCCGGAGATCATGAAAACGGAGAAAGATCCCCTTCATGCAACCGCGCGGATGATCGCTGCCAGGGCCGGAAAGAGGATACTCGTCCCGCCCCATTTCCCGGTAGCGCTCGTAAAAGCACTCGAAAAACACTGCACAGTTCACGTTGACACAGGAACCGTCCTCGCAATGCGGGCAAAGAAGACCAGGTCTGAAATAACGATTATGAAACGGGTTCAGGGGGTCACCCAGACCGCAATGGGTCATGCAGTTGAACTCATCAGGAAATCATCAGTCAGGAAAGGGATCCTGTATTATAACGGAAAACCCCTTACATCCGAGTTCGTCAGGTACCAGATGCACTGCATCCTGCTGGAACATGGCTGCAGCGCAGTTGATACCATCGTTTCCTGCGGGAAAGACACGGCAATTCCCCACATGACCGGTACGGGGCATCTCTATGCCAATGAACCAATTATCATCGATCTCTTCCCGGTTGAGGATGAGACCGGCTATTACGCGGACATGACCCGGACGATCGTCAGGGGCGAACCGTCTCCCGATATCCGCGAGATGTACAGTACCCTGGTTGATGCAAAACACCGTGCGGTAATAAAAGCCCGTGCCGGGGTTTCCGGCGCGGATTTATACCAGGATGTCGTGGATTATTTCAGGGACCACGGCTATCACAGCGATACCACCGGATTTGTCCACAACCTCGGCCACGGTGTCGGCCTCCAGGTTCATGAGAACCCGACGGTCGGACCGGCCGGTAAAGCCCTTGAAGCGGGAAATGTCATCACTATCGAACCCGGGCTGTATTATCCGAAGATCGGGGGAGTCCGGCTGGAGGATATCGGCGCAGTAACAAAAACCGGGTTTTCCAACTTTACCCGGTTTTCCGAGGAGCTGGTCGTATGAACGAGGATGTCCTTGGCAAGTACCGTGAAGCCGGCAGTATTGCTGCAAAAATACTCAGGGAGGGGGTGCAGGGCATCCGGGTCGGGGCATCGTATCTCGAACTTCTTGAGTCTCTCGAAGCACGGGTGAGAGAGGAAGGAGCCCAGCTGGCATTTCCCCTCAATGTTTCCCTGAACGAGGATGCGGCGCATGACACGGCATCGCCAGGAGATACACGGGTTTTTGCAAAGGGCGACGTTGTCAAACTGGACCTGGGGGTCCAGATAGACGGGTACATCGCAGACACCGCAACAACCATCGATCTCGGGAATAATGATCTCCTCGTCCGGGCATCCGAAGAGGCGCTTGAGGCGGCTATCACCGCGATCCGTCCGGGGGTAACTGCGGGTGCTCTCGGGACCGCAATCCAGGAAGCAATCGAACGCCGGGGATATCGCCCGATTGCCAACCTGACCGGGCATGGTCTGGACCAGTATGTCCTGCACCGGTCCCCCACCATTCCCAACGTGGGATCCGCGGGGGGAACAGTCCTTGAAGAAGGGATGGTATTTGCCGTAGAACCGTTTGCAACCACCGGCAGCGGACATGTCGGGGAGAAGATACGCAGGGAAATTTACTCCCAGATCTCCAACAAGCCGGTTCGCGTGCCGACAGCCCGGGCTATCATCAGCGAGATCAAAGAGCGCAATGGTCTGCCGTTCGCCCGCCACTGGCTCCCCGACCGGAAGATGGACCTGCAGCTGCCGGCTCTGGTACGGGCAGGAAACCTTCATGTATACCCGGTCCTCGCGGATATTCCCGGCTCTCTTGTCTCCCAGCATGAGCACACCGTCATTGTTACTGCCGACGGCTGCATTGTAACGACACGGTGAGATAGACTTATTCATGCCCGGGTAGAATAGTTAGGGTTACAGCCATGTCCGGAGATTCAGAAGTCCTGCGCGTAATGGAGATCGTCCTGACTGCCGAGATATTCAACCAGAACCCGGCCCTTGACATCAATGATCTGACCCCGCCCTGCCGGGAGATCTTCGGGGCAAGCGGCGCAGAGGTCAAGCGCCCGGTCTATGTCAGTGACGGGCTCATCAAACGCACTCTTTCCATTGCCGATGCCCACCAGAAACTGAAGGAAAACCCGTTCATCGCATACGAGGAGTTTGGCCAGCGGCTGAAGATCACCGCGCTCGATCCGGCTGCGCAGTGGTTCATTAAACAAGGCGGAACCCCGCTCATTGGTAAAAATCCAACCCTGGCCTTTTACTACGAGAAAGCAGAGACCAGGGGGATCGAATACCAGAGAGTCCGGGCCGAAAATCCCCCATTTGAAGACACCAAGGCACATCTCGAGACCCGGCTCTCCAAGCTCATCGGGGAGGACGAGAAACTCCGGGGCGCGCTCGATCTGGTCATCATCAATGCCCCGGAAGAGATCGAACAGGACATCGGGGACCTGGTATGCACTCCGGAGCAGCTGGCCATCATCGACAAGATTCAGCACTCCCTCACCCACCGGGAATTCCTTCACCGCCACCATATCTACGAAATTGGTAAACTCCTGTTTGTCGGTCCGCCGGGAACGGGTAAGACCTCGATGGCCCTTGCCATGTCGCGCGCGATGCATATGCCTATCATTGAAGTCCGCCTCTCAATGGTCACATCGCAGTATCTTGGCGAGACCTCGAAGAACATCGACCGGATCTTCGATCTGGCTAAAAAACTCTCCCCGGCAATTCTCTTCATTGATGAATTCGATTTTGTTGCAAAGAGCAGGACCGCCGATGATCACGGCGCCATGAAACGTGCCGTGAATTCCCTCCTGAAAAATATCGACAAGATCAACCTGATACGAAACGGTGTCCTCCTGATCGGTGCAACCAACCACCCGCAGCTGCTGGACGAGGCTGCATGGCGGCGGTTCGATGAAGTTGTGGAGTTTGCCCTGCCAGGTGAGAAGATGCGGGAAGATATCCTGCGGACCATAACCGCGTCCCTGCACTGCGCAATCGATTACCAGAAACTTGCGCGGCAGACCGACGGTTTCTCGGGTGCAGACCTGCGAATGATGATCAAGGAGGCCATCCTCTCCGCTCTCATGGACAAGAGGCAGACCATCAGCCAGGCAGACATCGAGAAGGGCATTGCGATGGTCAGGAACCGCGAGGCCATCCGTCACCAGAGCTGGATATAATCCCATGAAGATTACGCTGCTTGGCACCGGTGATGCAATAGGCACCCCCAAGGTGAACTGCGACTGTGCGCAGTGCAGCCATGCTTTAAAGACCGGCACAACCAGGCTGCGCACATCGCTTCTTATTGAAAACGAGGGCAGGCGAATCCTAGTCGATTCTTCCCCCGACCTCAGGCAGCAGCTCCTCCGGGCCGGCTCCCCCCATATCGATGCCGTGATCTGGACGCATGGCCATTACGATCATTTCATCGGATTTGGCGAGTTTTACCGTGTCCAGCAAATCCCGCCGGTCTATGCGGCACCCCCGGTTCTTTCCTATTGTTCGGAGACCTTCCGGTTCCTCTCGTTTGAGAAGTACCCGGTTGATCCGTACATCCCGTTTGACCTCTTTGGTCTCACCATAACGCCATTTCTGGTCACGCACCCGCCGGCCTACACCTGCGGGATGCTCTTTGAGACGGGGAATTCACGTATCGGTTTCACCTCGGACACCAACCGCGAGATCCCGCAGCAGAGCCTCGCGATGCTCGAAGGTCTTGACATGCTCTTCATGGACGCAATCGTTCCTGCGGGGATAACCATCCAGAAACACATGAATTACCAGGATGCAGTCACCATGGCACGGGATCTTAAGCCCTCGGATTTCCGCTGCGTGCACCTCAGCCACCTGATGCCCTGGGACCTGCCCCATCTCGGCGTGGATTGCGAGACGTTTGAGTTCGCGTAGGTCCGCTCCAGAGATTATGGGAAAATCAGCCGCTGTCCACCCATACCTTAATGATTTTCAGATGCCCAAACATAGGTGCATGATTGTAAAAGTACTCGAGCTCGAGAAGGACAAAGTTCGCCTCATCATCCAGGGGGAGGGGCACACGTTCATGAATGCCCTCGTCGAGGAGATATTGAGCGATCCCGACGTCGATGTCGCACGGTATATGATTGAGTTCCAGTTTTCCGACCCGGAACTCCTTGTCACCACCAAAGGAAAGAAGAACCCCCTGCCCATCATCAAGAAAGCCTGCAAACGGATTACCGGTCACTGCGACGAACTCCTCAAGGGCATCAAGAAAATCAAGTCCTGAAAAAACAGGACCTGCAATACTTTTTTTAGATAATAATCCGGGTCTGTCCGGTTAAAAAAACGAGAATTGGGGTTTTTATTCTTCAACCCGGTCGGTAAAGACAATCGAACCGGATATACGGGATATTTTAACCTTGACTTTCTGCCCGGGTTTTGCATTAGCAACATACATGATATACCTGCCCATCTTCACAACCCCGTCTCCGCGTTTTGAGATGGACTGTATCTCGACATCCATGACCATACCTTCCTCAAGGTTCTCGGATACCGGTTCGGTCCGTGCCTTGCGCTTGCGGACAGGCCGGTGGCTGCCACAGGCATCACAGCGCAGGATCATGACCCGGTCATCCTTCACCAGGCGCGTATCCGGCTTGCCACATTCGGAGCAGATGACGTAGTCCTCAACATAGCTCTTGATGATAGCCTTGATCAGGGCAATCTCGAATTTCCCGTTGAATATTGCACGGTTGCCATCGATCTTCCCGCTCGTCCCCAGCTCGCCCAGGAGGAACTTCATGATATGATCCTGATCCCGGCGGACCTTCCCGGCGATGTCAGAAAAATTTTCAAGGATGGTAGTTTTGCCTTCAACATAGGCTTTGGCTTCGGGCACTACAAAACGTTCCGAAGATTCGGTCTTTTCCGTAATATTGGAATAGGCCTGTTTGAGGAGTTGTTCATACGGGTCGGTCATACGTGTACTTAAACGATGTCGGCCGACAAAAAGGCTTTCCCCTGCCGTTATTCTGCCTGCAGGAAATGTGAAGGATATTGGGAGATGCCCTGATTATTTAAAAAAAACAGTAAAAGAATTATGTTCTGTACAGCTCCGGGCTTTATTTCAGGGGCAGGTCTTTAATGAGCATCGAGATGAGGTCCTGGTTCTTCTTCTCGTTCTCGATATCGTTCTGGTGGATATTTGCATTCCCGACGCATTTCATCCCGCGGGCTTCGATCCATTTCTGAAAGACCTCAGCAGTCCGGCCAGGCCGGCCGCCATGAGTACAGAATGCAGTCGCTTTCTTTCCCTCGCATCCCCTGAGCCCATCGATTGCTGCATGGATTGCCGGTGTGGGTTTAAATGCCCAAACCGGCGATCCAAATACCAGCTGATCATAGGCGGAGACATCAATTGACGATGGTTCTACCGTGGTCTTCTCTTCCCCGCGGGCCATCTTGCACCGGACAAGAAAACGGGTCAGGCTGTTGTATTGTGCGGAGTCTGAAACCTCCACGAGTTTACCGTCGCATGCTGCAGCAATATGCTGGGCGACATGACGGGTATTGCCCGTTTCGCTGTGATAGATGATGCAGACCTTCATCACTATCACCGTGGGAGGGCAGAATAAAAAAAGGTAGCAGGCGGTCAGGTGCGGATGAAAAAACGGGAGGGGTTTGGGGAATTAATTTCCTGAACCACGAGGGAATCGTCCCGAGTGGAGAGGAAAATCACCCAAAAAGGGGGGATTTTTTAAACCACGAGGGAATCGTCCCGAGTGGAGAGGAAAATCACCCAAAAAGGGGGGATTTTTTGAACCACGAGGGAATCGTCCCGGGAGAAGAAGAAAATAAACCCTGCAGAGAGTATTTCCTGAACCACGAGGGAATCGTCCCGAGAGGAGAGGAAAATAATCCCAAAAGGGATTATTTTTTGAACTGGGGCATCATACCCCGGACTTCTTTGCCTACTTCCTCGATGAGGTGATCCTCATCGGCTTTGGTGAGGGCATTGAAGACCGGGCGGTTGACCATGTTCTCAAGCATCCATTCACGGGCAAACTGGCCGGTCTGGATCTCCTCGAGGATCTCCTCCATTGCAGCATAACTCTCTTCACCAATGACGCGGGGGCCGCGGGTGAGATCGCCATACTGCGCGGTGTTGCTGATGTACTTGCGCATGTTCGTCAGGCCACCCTCGTAGATGAGGTCAACGATCAGCTTGGTCTCGTGGAGGACCTCAAGGTACGCCATCTCAGGAGAGTATCCGGCATCGACAAGGGTCTCGAATCCGGCCTTGATGAGCGAGGTCATTCCCCCGCAGAGGACTGCCTGCTCACCGAAGAGATCGGTCTCGGTCTCCTCGCGGAAAGACGTCTCAAGGACGACAGCGCGGGTAGCACCGATTCCCTTTGCATAGGCAAGGGCAACCTTGTGCGCATTTCCGGTGTGGTCCTGGTGGACGGCAATAAGGGCCGGGACGCCCTTTCCTTCCTCATACTGGCGGCGGACCATGAAACCGGGACCCTTGGGTGCGACCATGATCACATCAACGGTCGCCGGAGGGACGATCTGGCCGAAGTGGATATTGAACCCGTGTGAGAACATGAGGCATTTGTTCTCGGAGAGATTGGGAAGGATCTCGGTCCTGAAGACCGCGCCCTGGTGCTCGTCCGGCAGCAGGATCTGGATGATGTCGGCCGACTTCACGGCATCGGCAACCTTCATGACCTTCATGCCATCCTTAGCAGCAGCATCCCAGCTCTTGCCCGGGCGCAGGCCGATCACGACATCGAGACCGCTGTCGCGGAGGTTGAGTGACTGTCCCCGCCCCTGTGATCCATATCCGATCACGGCGATCTTTTTGCCTTTCAGCACGCCGATATCTGCATCTGCCTCATAATATTTTTTCATCATGGTTGATCCATTTCATATCAGCAACAAAGCACATAAATATTATATAAAAAAACTAAAGAGGCACGCGTGTCCAAATCAGTACATTTCTAAAAAGGAAGCGCAATTATCTAATACACAACCCTTCGGATGCGATGACCTATTCCCCATAAAGGCAACGATATCGTCCCTGAAAAAGCGTTCAGCAAGGATCTCCCGGACATCCAGGCCTCATCACCGGATGTCCGTATCAACCTGACCAGGGTCGGTGTCAAGAACGTAAAGAAACTGGTGGAAGTGCACCGGACTGGCAAACGCCCGGTCATCTTCATCTCCAACTTTGATGTGTATGTCGACCTCCCCGGCAGCCTCAAGGGCGCCAACCTCTCGCGCAATTTCGAGGTCATCGATGAAGTCCTCCAGCAGGCAATCGATGGCGACGTCAACGAGATTGAAAAACTCTGCAGCGTTGTTGCCCGAAAACTCCTCGACCGCCATGAATACGCCGACAGGACTGAGGTCTTCATGCGGAGCGAGTTCATGGTCAAGCGCGAGACACCGGTCAGCAACACAACCTGCCATGAGGTCGTTAAAGTCCATGCTCATGCCGTTGCCCGCCGCACATTCCGCACCCCGATCGTGCGGAAGAGTATCGGTGCTGAAGTCACCGGGATGACCGCCTGTCCCTGCGCCCAGAACATCATGAAAGAGCGGGCAATGCGGGTTCTCGAAGGTCTTAATGTAGAGAAGAGCAAGATCGATGAGTTCTTCGCAGCAGTCCCGATGGCCACGCACAACCAGCGGGGCAAGGGATTCCTGTGCATCGAGACCGATGACGACCAGCATGTCGACCTTGAGAAGATCATCGGGATCCTCAAGGTATCGATGAGCAGCGGGATCTACGAGCTCCTCAAGCGCGGCGACGAAGGCCACGTGGTACTTGCCGCGCATAAAAATCCGCGGTTTGTGGAAGACTGCGTACGGGAGATGGCCAAGAAAGTCCTGGCAGAATTTGAGTACCTGAGCGGGGACTCTGTGGTCACGATCAAGCAGACCAACGAGGAGAGTATCCACCAGCATGACGCATATGCCGAACGACAGGCCACCATTGCCGAATTGGTCGATGAACTGAACGCTGAAAAGAAAAACGAAGATTAATTGACAAGATAAGAAAATTAAATATTTTTACCAATAGAGCGTAGTCAATATTTTTTCGTTTTTCCCACTTAATCACATAACGTTCCCAAAATTCCTGCATTTCACAAGATTCGTCGGAGATTTTCCAATAACCCCCTTTTTTTCATCAGAAATCCAAGTCATAAAGGTTATAACAGCCTTCGTGTAACATAGGTTTGAACGTACTTTGTACGCTCAATTATCTCTAGAGATGAGAGATGTATAGAGTAATTTTGTACAGTTCTCTGAACAACGCAAAAAAATGAGGCGATAATATTGTCGAAAGTTGTAGAGATTTCCCCAACCACAAGACATGAGGGACACACCAAACTGGTGCTCAAGGTCAATGACCAGGGCATCGTTGAGAAGGGTAACTGGTGTTCCATTACCCCGGTCAGGGGTGTTGAGAAGCTTGCCGTAGGCAAGACTCCTGAACAGGTCCCCAAGATCGCATCCCGTGTCTGTGGTATCTGTCCGATTGCACACTGCCTTGCCGGCACGGAAGCTATGGAAGCATCCATCAAGTGCGAGATCCCGAAGGATGCCAAGCTCCTCCGGTACATCCTGCAGCTCGCAAACCGGCTCCACAGCCACGCACTGCACAACATCCTGACGCTGCCGGACATGTACATTCCCGGAACGGAGACCAAGATCAATCCGTTCTCCCCCGAAGAGCCCGTCCGCTCTGTCGCAAAGCGCATCCAGCGCCTGCGCGAGATCGGCCAGACCGTCGGCCAGATTGCCGGTGGCGAAGCAATTCACCCGAGCAACCCCCGCATCGGCGGTATGTACCGCAACTGCTCCGAGCAGGCCAAGACCAAGATGTACGACCTTGCCAAGGAAGGTGTCAAGCTTGCCCATGAGCAGGAAGAGTTCATGATCGCGGTCCTGCGCAACTACCAGAAGCGCGACTGGGTTGATGTCGGCGGCATGAAAGTCCCGCTGCCCAAGACCCTCGGGTACCACGACCAGGGCTACCTTGCAGTTCACCCGTTCTACGGCAGCTCAAGCCTTGACGAGAACCCCGCATGGGATCCCGCCAGGTTCATGGAAGCCCGCCCGTACGACTGGTATATGGGCGAGATGGAAGTCACGCTCGAAGAGCCCAAGTACCCGATCGGCGGCACCACCAAGATCGGCACCAAGACCAACCCCCAGATGGACGCCTGCACCGGTATCCCGATGTACGACGGCCAGCCAGTGGAAGTTGGCCCCCGCGCCCGGCTTGTCAAGTACAAGAACTTCGACGAGAAGGGCACCATCGGCCAGCAGATTGCCCGCCAGATGGAGTACGAGGACTCCCTGTACAAGATGATCGACTGCATCGACCAGCTCAACCCGAACGGGAAGACCGTTGCAGACTACATCCCCGACGGCGACGGCTCCCTTGGCTGGGCAGCCAACGAGGCACCCCGTGGAACCGATGTCCACCTTGCCCGCGTCAAGGACTGGAAGGTCCAGTACTACAGCATGCTCGTCCCGACCACCTGGAACTTCGCAACCTGCAGCAAGGCACTCGAGGGTGCACCTTGGCAGCTCACCGAGGTCATCATGCGCGGATACGACCCGTGCGTCTCATGTGCAACCCACATGATCGTGGTGGATGAGGACAAGAAGATCATTGCCCAGAAGCTCATCCAGTGAGTTGCCCGCGATGCTGTATTCGGAGATCGTAATTGCAGGGTGTGGAAACCCCCTGTTTGCCGATGACGGTTTTGGCCCGGCAGTAATCGAAGAGATGCAGAAACTCTCGCTTCCCGACAACGTGACAATAGTGGATGCGGGCCTTGGCGGCCCGCATTTTATTTTTAGTCTGCTTGATCCGGAAGTGACAAAGAAACTCATCATTGTCGATATTGCCGATTACGGGGCGAAGCCCGGACAGATCACCAAGCTCAGGCCTGAAGATTTGCCCCCGGGTGCGTACCGCGATGCCCATTCATGGGACCTTGCCGAACCGCTCCAGCGCATCAAGGACCAGGTCGATATTACGATCATCGGGGTCCAGCCAAAACGGGTAACAGCCCCTGAGTTTGAGATCGGGCTTTCTGAAGAGATTCAGGAAGCGATACCGAAAACAATTCGGGTTATACTGGAAACAATAGGGGTGGAAAATGGGTTTTCTCGAATGGATCTTCGGAAAGAAGAGCGCCAGCCCGGCAGCACCGCCGAAATCCGCGGTTGCACAGAAGCCCGCTGACGTAACATCAAAACCAGCAGAAACTAAAAAGGAGGTTAAGCCTGTGGCAGATAAAATTACCGTTGGCCATGTACACATGAGTGGATGTACTGGCTGTCTTGTGTCCTTAGCAGACAACTACGGTGGGCTCCTGACAATTCTGGACAAGTACGCAGACCTCGTCTATGGTCTGACACTTGCCGATGTCCGCCACATCCCCAAGATGGATGTCGCACTTGTCGAGGGTTCCGTATGTCTCCAGGACAAATGTTCAGTAGATGAAATCAAACAGACAAGAGAGAAGGCGGCAGTCGTTGTCGCACTCGGTGGCTGTGCATGCTATGGCAACGTCACCCGGTTCGGCCGCGGTGGCCAGCAGAACCAGCCCGCGATGGAATCATACCTTCCGATCGGGGATCTCATCAAGGTCGATGTATACATCCCGTCCTGTGCACCATCTCCGGAAATTATCAGGAATGTCTGTGTCATGGCATACCTGCTTCTCAAGGGGACCAAAGAGCAGAAGGATCTTGCAACCGCATATCTCAAACCGCTCATGGACCTTGCAGCCCGGGGAACCGAAGCCTGCGGATGCGACCTGATCACTGAGGTCATCAACCAGGGCCTCTGCATGGGATGCGGCAGCTGTGCAGCAGCCTGCCCGGTCCGTGCAGTCAGCATGGAATATGGCAAGCCCAATGTTGAGCGCGACCTCTGCATCAAGTGCGGCGCATGCTACGCACAGTGCCCGAGGAGCTTCTTCAACACGGATGTCATCAGCCAGTACGAGGCGATCAACGAGGCCATCATGGCGGCACTCCAGTGAAGGTGATTGAAATGGGAGCAGAACTCGGAAATTACAAATCATGCGTCTCAGCCCGGAGCACCGATAAGGAGCTTCTCAAGCACGCCCAGGATGGCGGTATCGTCACCCAGCTGTTTGCATTCGCCCTCGACGAGGGTATCATTGATGGCGCAATCGTTGCGGCGAACAAGGAATTCTACGCAAAGTACCCGTCCAAGTGCATCCAGGACAACAGTAACTTTGACATGATCGAGCCCTGGAGGCCCATCCCGGCGATCGTGAACACCAAGGCTGAGCTCCTCGCAGCAGCAGGGACCAAGTACAACATCAGCCCGAACATTGCCCTCATCAAGGAGGCAACCCGCAGCTTCGGTCTGGACAAGGTTGGTATCGTCGGCACCCCGTGCCAGATGCAGGCAGTCAGGAAAGGCCAGCTCTACCCGTTCGGCCTGCGCAACACCGGCGCAAGCATAGCGCTCGCTGTCGGTATCTTCTGCATGGAGAACTTCCCCTACCAGAGCATCCTCCAGCTCGTGGAAGACCACGCTGCGATGAAGCTCGAGTCCGTCAAGAAGATGGAGATCGGCAAGGGCAAGTTCTGGGTCTACGGCAAGCGCGGACAGGTCGTCCAGCTGCCGCTCAAGATCACCCACAAGTACGAGCAGCCCGGCTGCCACGTATGCCTTGACTATGTTGCAAACCTCGGGGACATCTCCACCGGGTCCGTTGGCAGCCCCGACGGCTGGTCAACAGTCTTTGTCAGGTCCAAGATCGGTGACTCGGTCTGGGGCAAGGCAATGGCAGCAGGGTGCTTCGAGACCCAGCCCATCGAGAAGGTCAAGCCCGGTCTTGAACTCGTGACCAAGCTCGCAAACGAGAAGATCACGAAGAACAAGAAGACCCTTGAGGGCCGCGCAACCTTCGGTGTTGGCAAGGCACTCCGCAACCCATACATCTAATTTTTTTTTCTTTTTCCCGTGAGGGGTTTTTTCCATTTCGTGTATTCTTATCGCGAACCGGTCTTTTCATAACGAGCATGGCATGATTGCCACACAAGATAACTCTGGTAAACCGGGTCAGGTTGAAACCAGATTCACAGTCCCCAAATGAAAGTCCGGGACAGATCTGATCCGCTCGTCCGTATCGAAAAACAATCAGGGTCTGTTTAAAAATTTTTTCAGCATGATCCGGTTGAAAAAGAAACATCGGATCGCGATCGATCCGGATCAAAATTTCGATCGCGATCGTGATCGCGATTGAAAAAGATTGATCAGGGTCTGCTTGAAAAATTTCAATCAGGGTCTGATTAAAAATTTTCAGGCAAGGTCTGCTTGCGGGAAGTTAATCAGATCTGCAACAGATCGCACCGTCAGAGCCCCCAAGTATTCATCGGTTTTTCACGCAGGGTTCGGTTAAAATTTTTCAATCAGGGTCTGCTTAAAATTTTTTATCACGATCCGGTTAAAAAGAAAAATCGGATCGTGATTCATTCGGATCAAAATTTCGATCGCGATCATGATCGCGATTGAAAAAGAAAAATCAGGGTCTGCTGGAAATATTTCAGGCAGGATTTGGTTCCGGGAAGTTCACCAGGGATGTATGGGAAAAATTCGAGCCCGTTTGAAAGTACAGGAATGCTGATAAGGAGTTGCTGAATGGGGGGCAATTCTCTTCACTGGATGTACAAAACCGCGGGTGAACCGGAATCATCCCATTGCAAGGATCGCGGCATGTTTCATCTCAATGGTGAGGTCTTTTCGATATCCATTAATGGTTGCCCGGAACTCCCTGTTGAGGGATTTAAGCCCGCTGTTACTCTCCTTGAGGGACGCAACGGATCTTCGGGCAAGGGCTTTTTGGAGTTCGATCCGTTCTGCATCGATCCGGTCGGAGAGCTCCTGCGCAGCAGAGACATCAACACCCTGACTCCCCAGGACGCGGATGATCTTTGCACGTTCATTCGATGACTGGTTGAAGATCGTAAGCCGGGAAGATTCCTTTGCAAGCCAGAGGGAGTCCCTGAGTCCGGTCATCGATGAATCCATAGCCTGTACAGTGGAGGACGCCTTCTCCCGCATCGCAGTGAAATTTCCGTTGAACGAGAGGACCGCGGCTTTGGTCTTTTCATTGAAGAGCACCGACTGGCGCTGGAGTTCAAGACGGGCTTCCCCGATCTCATCGGATGTCTGCATGATAGGGATTGAAGAAGCAACCGCAAGGTAATCCTCCCGGATTCCGCGCAGTTCTGTGGATCCGTCACCGTTGCTGATGGAATCGACGTAGGAGATGATCCCTTTCATACGTGCGTCCTGGTCCTGGCTGACAAACGCAATATGGGTCTTCAGCGCAGCGATCATTTCGGGATTATCCTTTGCAAGGGGTTCCGTGCCCTGCGGGATGATCACCTCCGGCGCAACAACTGCGAGGGCCGGTGCAATGATTATACCGGAGAGCACAAAACCCGCAACAACCAGGACAGCGGCAATGCGGGTGATGCGGGTACCTGCGATTCCGTACACGGTACCAGCATCCGTCACAGCCCAAATAATATTGTCATGATGCTGAAAGTTATTCATTGAACCGCGGGGTTCAATGCAGGGACAACGGGCGAAATGCTATAGCGGATGCAGGTGAAGATCTAGGTGAGGATACCGGCGTGGAACGCACGTTTTTTTACCAGAGCGGCGGCACAACGATCATCAACGAAGATATTTTCCGGACAACTGCCCTTGCAAAGAACAGCGTGGATCTTGTCATCACGTCGCCGCCCTACAACGTGGATATCCAGTATAACTCCCATAATGACCGGGGAAGTTATGAGGATTACCTCGCTTTCTCAAAAGCCTGGATGAAACGCTGCTATCGCTGGATAAAGGATGACGGGAGGTTCTGCCTCAACATCCCCCTTGACAAGAACAAGGGGGGCCAGCAGAGCGTTGGCGCAGACCTCACAACGCTTGCAAAAAAGATCGGCTTCTCCTACCATTCGACCATCGTGTGGAACGAGGGAAACATATCGCGGAGGACGGCGTGGGGTTCCTGGACAAGCGCGTCGGCACCGTATGTGATTGCGCCGGTTGAACTGATCATCGTCCTTTACAAGAAATCATGGAAGAAGACCAGCGGTTCCAAGAAGTCGGATATCACCAGGAACGAGTTCATGGAATGGACCAACGGGCTCTGGACTTTCAGTGGCGAAAAGAAGTCCCGGATCGGCCATCCAGCACCATTTCCGGTCGAGCTGCCCCAGCGGTGCATCAAACTCTTCTCGTTTGTCGGGGACACCGTCCTCGATCCGTTCATGGGCAGCGGCAGCACCCTGGTCGCAGCAAGGCAGTGGAGCCGGAATGGTATCGGGATCGAGATTGATCCGGAATATTGCCAGCTAGCAGCCGACCGAATCAGAGGAGTAAAAGAATAACGTCCCTTGCCGTAGTCATTCAGTATACCCACGCTGTCTTTCCATGACCATGCCTCTCACCGCCTTCATCGATATGGAATTTGCCGGAATCAGGGGAACCCGCCAGGGAATGCAGATCCCGATCGAGATCGGCGTGGTCCTCCATGATCCGGATCAGGATACGATCGCGTTTGCCGGCAAGGCGTTCAGTCATGATGTGGAAGTCGAACTCTGGCGGAATGTTACTGACGACCTCGGAAAACGCGTGGACGGGCACCGGCGGATCTTCAACCTTGCAACGCCCGGCGAGACAATCCCCGAGGATAAAAAATTCCGTCTTGATGCTGATGGCACGCGCCATGCCCGGGCGGCCATCGCTGCAGTCCACCGCGATATCAGGACATTCATGCAGGCACTCAACCACCGCAACATCGACACCCTTGCGTTCTTTGCAAAGCGCCGCGAGATCGATACGTTTGCACGGGCGCATGTGAACCTTGACGGCTTTACCATCCGCGACATCCAGGCCGAGATCCGTCACGAGTACTCGCTGAAAGAGGATGTCTCGCTCGACCGGATGTCGCTTGTCATCAACTTCTCCCTCAATGGGGGGTCCATCTCCTCAGCCCATTTCAGGTACCAAATCCCGCCGCGCTTCCGGTTCATCATCAAACCCCACAAGGCAATCGGTGATGCGGCCCGGATGCTCCTGCTCTCGCAGGAGTTCCGTCACCACCCGGCCTCTTTTGAGGCGGAAGTCCGCGAACATATCCGGAACTATGACGCGCGGAAAATTCCTGCGCCTGAGGCCCGGGAAGACTGAAAAGGGCTTGTTTTTGGTCATTTTTACCAGAAACTATGTAAATAGTTGAGTCTTTTTTGTACAATCATGCACTACACCATCATAACCGAGGAACATGAGCGGGGCGGGTTCTCCGCCCGCTGCATGGAAGTCCCCGGCGCTCGTGGGTACGGCAACACCAAGAATGAGGCTGTTGAGCGTATCACCGAAGAGATCGAGCGGGTGCGTAAGGCACAGAACGCGGAACTCCACTCCCTCATATCCTCGTTGCACTCTGAGATCATCAGGATCAAGGTAGCGGATTCCGCATAAGTCCCGAACCGGCAATCCTGCCGGCTGGACCATTCATTTCCCCTTTTTTTCTCCCTTCGCAAAGCAGGGATTCCCGGGTGTTCCTGAGGATGTTTTATGTAATTGAAAAGAAATGATCATTCTCCAGAGGAATTATCCATGGACGAAGACTCCCTGAAACTTGTTGTCACGGTCGTTGTCGCCATTCTTGCCGTGTCGTTGCTGATCAATGCATTCCTTGCAGCTGATCGCCACGCATTCTCGTCACCCCCGGTAAGGGTTGCCGGGTATTTCACGGCCCAGGGCGAACCCGTGCCAGGATATTATATTGATTCATCCGCACAGGCCCCACACAATGAGATCTTCTCACCCTCGCCACCATAATAGGATTAATCCAGCGGACCGGACGGAGCGACAAAACGGGGCGATAAATCGCACCGGCTCCGTGGTTGTGGTCTCGTCCTTTTTTGTCCCATGAATTCCTGCGGGGTGTCAGAAACCGGATCAGGCACCCTGCAGGTTTTTTAATAATTCCCCGGCTCATGTTTCATAGAACAAGAGATTTCCCATGACATTCCGCTATGCCCGCAGGCTTTCATGTGCCCCGCCCTCGTTTCTCGAAGAACTCTTCCGCGTCTCCAGTGATCCGGCCATCATCTCCTTTGCCGGAGGACTTCCCTCCACAGCACTGATCGACTGCGAAGGGATCTCACGCGCAACCCATGAGGTGATGGAAGAGGAGGCTGCCATCGCCCTCCAGTATACAACAACCGACGGGTACCGGCCGCTCCGGGAGTTTATTGCAGACCGGTACTGCACGCGGCTTGGCCTGAAGGCAACTGCGGACGAGATCCAGATCGTGAACGGTTCCCAGCAATGCCTTGACCTCTTTGCCAAGATCTTCCTCGACAGGGGGGATCATGTCGGCATGGAGCGGCCGGGATACCTGGGGGCCATCGAGGCCTTTTCCCTGTACGAGCCCGTCATCTCCTCCATCCCGCTGGAAGATGAGGGGCTGGACCTTGTGCAGTTCAAAAGCCTGATCGAATCTGCATCTCCCAAATTCTTTTACGGGATTCCCAACTCCCAGAATCCTTCGGGGAGGACATATTCGCAGGAAAACCGGAAAGCGGTGGCAGAGATCCTGGAGGGATCTGAAACGGTCTTTTACGAGGATGATGCCTTTGGGGAGCTCTTCTTTGATGCCCGCCCCCGGTCTCCGGTGAAGAAATACCTGCCGGACCAGGCAGTGATATCCGGATCATTCTCCAAAACAATCGCGCCGGGGATGCGGATCGGCTGGATATATGCACCGGAAGAGATCATCCACCGGTTTAATATTGTCAAACAGGCAGCAGATCTCCACTCCAATTTCCTCTCCCAGAAGATCCTCCACCGGTATCTCACCACCCACGACCTCGATACCCATATCCGGAAGATCGTCTCAGTCTATGCCCGGAAATGCAGCCTGATGTGCGACCTCTTCGATGACCTCCTGCCAGAGGTGCCCCACACCAGACCGGTCGGCGGCATGTTCCTCCTCGCAACACTGCCACGGGGTTTGTCGTCACGGGAGGTCTTTGACGAAGGTGTCCGCCAGAAAGTTGCGGTACTGCCCGGCATGCCATTCTATGTTGACGGGGGAGGGAACGACACCATACGCCTGAATTTTTCCTCGGCTTCTGAAGAAGAGATCGACACGGGGATGCACCGGCTTCTTCGGGTCATTTCCAAACTTACCTGAATCAAACACCATTCTTTTTATAGATCGCTCCGCCAGAATTACTCGTGAAGGAAGCGATGCATGTGAACCATACGATACGAAAACTCCTGACAGCCCTGGTGGTATGCCTGCTTGCCGCAGCAGTCATCACCCCCGTAGCCGGGGACGGGGAGGTCACGACAACCGAGACGACAATACTCCCCGGACCCATAACCCTTGAGACCACGGAACCAACACCGGTGCCGACAACCGAGCGAACGGTCATGCCTACCACGGAACCGGTAACAATTCCCACCACGGTGCCAACAACGATCCCGACAACCGAAAAGACCACCGTTCCGACAACTGAGCCAACGGTGATGCCAACGGTGACAATCACCATAGAACCCGAGCCTACCTCTGTCGGAGGGGGAAAAGGATGGATCGATACGCATTGTAATGTTGACGGGGCATCGGTATACTTCGACGGCTCGTACCAATGCCAGATCGCCGGAGGGATCTGTTCTGTCGCTGTTTCACCGACCGGGACACCAATCCGGACCATCAGTGTCTCAAAGAGCGGGTATACCACCTGGTCCCAGGCGCTCTCCCGGATGCCATCCGACGGGGAACACATCGCAGTCTATGCAACCCTCAACCCGACTCCGACGCAGACCACGGCCCCCCCGGTCCAGAATGGAGCTATGTACGTCCAGTCAAGTCCTGCCGGAGCAGCAATTTACCTGAACGGGAACTTCCAGGGGTACTCTCCTATGACCATCCCCAACCTGGCTCCGTCAACCTACTCCATGAAAGCAACCCTTTCCGGGTACAGCCCGGACTCCCAGATGATCACAGTCTATTCGGGGCAGACGGCAACGTATTACCCGAACCTGCAGTCATCCCCGCAGCCCCCCCGCAATACCGGGACTGTTTCGGTCACCTCGAATCCCTCTGCAGCCCTCGTTTATGTTGATGGATCCTACCAGGGAAAGACCCCGCTGACAGTGACGCTCTACCCGGGAAGCCACTCGTTCAGGCTCTCGCTGCCGGGATACAATGATTATTCTACCACCGTCTATGTCAACGCCAACACCAACCAGAAACTCAACGCGGTGATGAGTTCAGCTGCGTACGGCACCGTTACCATCACCTCGATGCCGGGGGCAAAGGTGTTCATCGACAGTAATGCATACGGCACCATCCCGCCGCAGGGGACCGCAAGCATTGGCAGCATCTCCAGCGGGAACCACCTCTTCAAGGTGACGGCGGCCGGTTACAATGACTGGATGAACACCGTGTATGTCGTCCCGAACACGGTCACACCGATCAATGCAGCCCTGTCCCCGGTAGGGCCGGGGCCGTCCCCGGTCGCTGTGACGGGCGGGTTCAACATCGTATCCACACCAACAGGTGCGGAGGTCTATGTCGACAACCTGTTCAAGGGGTATACTCCTGCAGTGCTCGATAACATCCCGGCCGGCCAGCATAGCATCCTTCTGAAATATACCGGGTATGTGGATTACTCGACTACCGCGTCGGTGACTCCGGGGCAGACAACCCCGCTTGCCATCAGCATGCAGCCTGCCCCGACACCGACACCGGAATCTGCACCTTCAGTCGCCCTGCTCGTTTTCGGGGGAATTGCCATACTTGCCGCCCTGATCGTTTTCAGGAGGGATCAACCATGAACTGCTTACAGGAAAACCAGAAAACCAAGCTTATCGCTTCGCTCTTCATCATCCTTATCATCGGGACCCTGACGATCCTGGCGTACACAAGTGAGAATGCCACGATGGGCGAGGCGGTCAGGACCGGCATGAAATCCACGGTCGGGGTCATGGCCACCCAGATAACCCCTGCCGATATCGCCGGATTGAAACCTGGTGACGAGAACACCGCACAGTACCAGGCAGTTGCACGGAAACTGCAGACCATGCGGAGCATGGACGACCAGATCCTCAATGCATACATCCTGAACGTGAACGCGGACGGGACGATAACCTTCCTCGTAGATGATCTCTACCCGGACGACCCGCAGGGCTCGGCCAAGATTGGGGAGGTCTCAACTGCTCCCGACAGGGTAGCAATCCTCGAGGCACTGTCGTTGCCGACAACCTCAAAGGAGCCGTACACCACAAAATACGGCTCCTTCATGACTGCTTATGCCCCGATTGACGATGCAGCACATGATTCAGGGGGAAATACCTACGCAATTCTGGCAATCGACATGTCTGCCCAGAAATACCATGATTATACGTCGCGCGGGGGATTCATCATCCTGACCGGCCTGATATCGATGGTCCTCGCAGTCGGGGGTATCTTTTACTTCGGGCGCCAGCGCAGGGAGAATGAGAAAGACCAGTGATTCCTGTGCAGGGAGCACAGGAATTCTCCCGCAAAAACTATTTTTTTTCTTCCAGCCTACGGGTAATAGATGGTAAAAAAGAATATTTTCCTTATCGTGGGACTCCTTATTGCAGCGCTCCTTCTTACCGCAGGATGTACCCAGCAGCAGCAAACGCCTGCGGATTCCTGCAGCTCACCAGAGGGCGTCTGTACGCTCCCACCCTCTGCGGAGAAGAGTACCATTACTCCGGCCACACCCGCGACTGGCGAGTGGAAGAAGGTCCGGCTGGAAACGAGTAAAGGGGACATAACCATAGCCCTCGATCCGGAAATGCCGGTTACAGCAGGGAACTTCGAGACGCTCGTACAGAGCGGATTCTATGACGGGGTTATCTTCCACCGCGTTATGGAAGGATTTATGATCCAGGGCGGGGATCCTACGGGCACCGGCCGCGGGGGACCGGGATATAGTATTGCGGATGAATTCACCAGCCACAATAAGAACAGCCGCGGCACCATCTCCATGGCAAACGCCGGCCCGAACACCGGGGGCAGCCAGTTCTTCATCAATCTCGTGGACAATAATTACCTTGATAAGAAACACCCGGTCTTCGGGAAGGTTGTTGACGGGATGGATGTCGTGGATACAATCGGCAGGGTGCAGACAGGTGCCGGAAACCGCCCGCTCGAGAACGTGACGATCATACGGGCAACGATGATCTGATAGTCCCCATCCCTTTTTTTGTCACAAAAGAGATGAAGCACAAACACCCATAGTATCAGAATATACCATGACAGAACCAGCAGGAAAGACTGTGCGGCTCGAGACCACCATGGGTTCAATTACCATTGCTCTCGCAGCCAATATGCCGATAACCGCGGGTAACTTCGAGGAGCTCGTTGCAAAAGGATTCTACAATGGAGTAATATTCCACCGCGTCATCGACGGGTTCATGATCCAGGGTGGCGATCCCACCGGTACCGGCTGCGGAGGACCGGGATATGTGATAAAAGACGAGTTCCCGCCAGGCAACAGGAACGACCGCGGGACCATCTCCATGGCAAACGCCGGCCCGAATACCGGGGGCAGCCAGTTCTTCATCAATCTCGTGAACAACAATTTCCTTGACGGGAGACACCCGGCGTTTGGAAAAGTTACTGCCGGCATGGATGTCGTCGATGCTATTGGTAAAACGCCAACAAAACCCGGTGACCGGCCGGTTAAGGATGTTGTAATCCTCAAAGCCGAACTCGTCTGAAACGGCAGCACATTTCCATTCTTTTTTTATCTTTAACGGCAGAATACTGGTATGAGCACTGAACCGCCAGAAGAACCGGCCCCGGGAGGTCTTCAGTCGATGATGATCCCTACCATCGCAATTGTGGGAGAGATACTGGCGAACTGCTACATTATCTGGTTCCTTCTTATCGATTACCCGATGAAGTGTGCCCGCCTTGCTGCAGAGACGGCCGGCCGCCAGACGTGCGGCATGGAACCGGGAGCATATGTAATCGCAACCATCAGCGCCATCATGATCCTTGGCGGGGTCTATTTCCTCGCAAAATGGAGTTTCCCGCAGGATTCCGTCTAGCTTCTCCCACGGTTGCGGGCGATAGGACTAAAAAAATATTCTTTTGACCAGCTTACTGGGAGTTGTGGTTGTGCCCATTGGGCCGGGGATTGAGGGTCCCGGCAAACTGCAAAAATTCCGGTTTACACTGTTTCCGGTCCTTAGCCGAGACCTTCCTGACAGGGGATGCCCCGAATTTATCGATGAAGGTATCCGGGGCGGCACCGGCCTGATCACACTTATTGAGGAAAACAACAAACGGCACGTTCGCTTCATGCAGCGAGTCTGAAAGGTGACGCGTGAAGTCATCCAGGGGGGCTGTTACGTCCACGAGCAGGATTGCGCCATCCATGCCCTTTGCAATGATCTCGCGGGCAAACTCAAAGCGCTCCTGACCCGGGGTCCCGTACAGGTGGATATTGCATCCGTTGTTCTGGATCCGCCCGAAGTCCAGGGCAATCGTGGTCGTCCCGCCGGCACAGTTCGCTTCGATATGCTTTGAGAGGGGGTCGAGGGTCTTGATCAGGGTGGATTTCCCGGCCCCGTATGATCCGAAAACAACAATCTTGAGTTTTGTCTCTTCTGCCATTAGCTATTATTTTGACGGGACGCTTGGTTAACGTTACGGTCTTGTGAAAAAAGAGAATGAGGCTTTTAATTATTGGAATGATGGGACTCGATCTTATACCGCGAGGTAATCGTTCGGGGTGGGCATCTGTTCCTTTAAGCCCTTCCTCTTGCGGATACCGACGACGACTTCCTTGACCATGTTGTTGGGGACAAGCTCGAAGCCTGCGAACTCGGTGTTCCACATGGCACGGCCTTCGGTTGCCGACCGGATGTCTCCAGCGAACCCGAAGAGCTCGGCGACCGGTGCCTTTCCGGCAACGGTGATCGTGTCGCCCAGGCTGTCCATGTCGAAGACCTGGCCGCGCCGGCCCTGGATCTGGGAAGTTGCCGAACCCATCTGGTCCATCGGGACGGTGATCTGGATCTTCTGGACCGGCTCTAAGAGAGAGTCACCGGCAATCAGCATGCCACCCTTGATGGCGCCACGGACGGCAGGGATTACCTGGGCCGGGCCGCGGTGGATTGCATCCTCGTGGAGCTTGACATCGGTTAAGACCATCTTGAGATTCTGGACGGGCTCGTCAGCAAGCGGGCCACCGGCGAGTGCCTCGTGGATACCCTCGATGATCAGTTCCATGGTCTCGTTGAGGTACTGGATACCTTTGGTCATGTCGATAAGCATGTTGGTACCCTTGATATCCTTGACGTTCTTGGCCTCGTCCTTGTCCATACCGGCCTTGATGAGCACGTCACGGCGCTCAAGGTTCTGCTGGTTCATGGAGACTTCACCGGCCTTGATCAGGTCGACGATGTTGTCGGGGAGGGGTGAGAGGGTGAAGTAGAAGCGGTTGTGCCGGTTGGGGGACTTGCCTTCCACGTTCTCCACAACACCGGTAACGGTCTCACGGTACACGACAATCGGCGGGGAGGTGACGATCTCGACACCCTTGTCACGCTTGATACGACCGGTGACGATCTCGAGGTGCAGTTCACCCATACCGGCGATCAGGTGCTCGCCGGTCTCTTCGTTGATGGAGATGCTGAGCGTCGGGTCTTCCTTGGCAACCTGCCGGAGCACTTCAACGAGCTTGGGCAGGTCCTTCATGTTCTTTGCCTCGACGGCAACAGTCATGACCGGTTCGCTGTAGTGTTTGAGTGACTCAAACGGCGTGACTTCCATGAGGGAGCTGACCGTGGATCCCACGATTGCATCCTTAAGACCGGTGACTGCAGCGATGTTCCCGGCAACAACCTCTTCAACTTCGACCCTCTTGGGTCCCATGAAGATACCGACCTGCTGGAGACGGTTCTCTTTCTTCGCGGTGCCCATGACATAGAGCACATCGCCCCGCTTGAGGCTGCCGGAGAAGAGACGACCGGTTGCGACTTCACCCGCGTGGGGGTCGAACGAGATATCGGTGACCATCATGGCAACCGGACCTTTCGCGTCGCAGTCGAGCATGGCCTTGCCCTCCTTGGTCGCCTTGTCGCCATGCCAGATGACGTTGACACGCCGTGGCTGGGCCTCGAGCGGGTTGGGCAGCTTGTTGACTACCATGTCGAGGAGAACTTCCGAGAGCGGGCTGTTCTTTGCAAGATATTTCATGTCGCCGGCCCGGCACTTGTCGTAGACAACCTTGAAGGAGATGCCGCTCTTCTTCATGAACGGGACCGATACCGCCCAGTTATAGAGCGCTGAACCGAAGGCTACTGTTCCCTGGCCGGCATCGAGTTTCCAGCCATTGTTGTAGGCCTCTTCGTTCATGCCCTTGATGAGCTTGTTGACCTTGTCGATCACTTTACCAAGACGGATCTGCATCTCCATGTCATCGACTTTCAGCTCGTTGATAAGCCGGTCGACCTTGTTGATGAACAGGACCGGGCGGACACCCTCCTTGAGCGCCTGGCGGAGCACCGTCTCGGTCTGGGGCATGGTGCCTTCGACTGCGTCCACAAGGACGACTGCACCGTCCACTGCCCGCATCGCACGGGTGACGTCGCCACCGAAGTCAACGTGACCGGGCGTATCGATCATGTTGATGAGGAAGTCCTGGCCTTCATACTCGTGGACCATCGAGACGTTGGACGCGTCGATGGTGATACCACGTGCCTGTTCTTCCGGATCAGAGTCCATGAAGAGCTGCTTGCCGGCAAGTTCCTCGGAGATGATACCTGCACCGGAAAGGAGGTTGTCAGAGAGAGTCGTCTTGCCGTGGTCAATGTGTGCCACGATACCGATGTTCCGAATATGCTTCGGATCCTTCATGAGCTCAGTTACGCGCTCAACTGTTTTTTTGCCGCGGACCATAAAAATTACCTCAAAAAAGATACGATTAACGGGCAGACTTTGCAATCCGCTCGCGTTCTTCCTTTTTACCAACCGAGTAGCACTTCATGTCGCCCTTGGATGCGGCGATGAGCTCATCGGCGAGGACTGCACTGGCACTCTTCTTGCCGGAGCCGGAGCCCTTCAGGGTTGCTTCAGCAATAAAGTTGATCGCAATGTCAACCCTGCGCATGGGCGCGGTATCGACCGACTTCGGGACATTGATGCCACCGTATTTCAGGCGGACTGTCTCTTCGCGGGGGCCCGAGTTGGCAATTGCCTCGACCAGGACTTCAATGGGGTTGCGCTTGGTCTTCCGGTGAATGATCTCGAATGCGTCCCGCACGATCCGGATACAGAGCTGCTTCTTTCCGGTATTATTCTCGGTCTGCATGAGGCGGTTGATGAGCCGCTCGACAATCATCATGTTGCTCTTGCCAAATTCCTGGCGGGAGAACTTGCCGCAGGAGTGGGGAATGATCTGGGCGGTGAGGTTGACATACCGCACGAGGCTGGGGTCATTGACCTTGACTTCGGATGCATCGTACTGGTTGAACAGGAGTTTCTTTCCGGCTGCTTCTGACATTCACGATCACCTGCGCGGTTTCTCCTTCCTGCCAATAACCATCTCATGGAGGCAGACATTGTTCACCTTGGTTACGACGTACCGGACGCCCGGGATATCTCCCATGGACCGTCCGAGACGACCGCCGATGCCCTCGATCTCGACTTCATCGTGTTCATCGATGAAGTTGATGGCACCGTCGCCGACTGCAAATGCGCTGACCTGCCGGCCGTTCTTGATCAGCTGGACGCGCACGCACTTCCGGATTGCTGAGTTGGGCTGTTTTGCCTCAACACCGATCTTCTCAAGTACGATACCTCTCGCCTGCGGAGCGCCCTCAAGGGGATCCGATTTGACATCGAGATTGAGCTCACGGCGGGCGTAGTTCTTGTCTGCCCACCGGAACTTATTTGAGTCCCGAACCAGTTTTCTGGCTGCGAATTTACCCTGTCCCATTAAATAGCCTCATTTCGGTTGTTTTGTGGTTATCGATAACCCACACTGGAATATGTACTAACGCGGGGAACCGATTTAATAATTGTGGCATCCCACCTGCCTGTCTTATACTATGGATCCTCAGCGATAATAAGATTATATGATCATGAGCTCAATGATGAGCAATGAAAGTCGGTATCTATAAGGAAGTACAGATTGACACGAGCCACCGGCTGCTCCATTATCAGGGGAAGTGTGCAAATCTTCACGGTCACCGGTGGAAGGTGGAGATCTGGATCGAGGGGGAACCAGATCCGGAGACCAAGATCCTGATCGATTACAGTGTCATTAAAAAGATTGTCGATACGTACGACCACCAGATCATCCTCAACCAGGACGACCCGATGGTCCCCCGGATCCGGGAGTTCCACCCGGTCATCACGACCCCCGGCGACCCGACCAGCGAACTGATGGCAGCGCTCATCCGCGACGACATCCTCGCATTCTGCCGTGAGCACGCGATCCGGGCAACCGTGCCAAAAATCCGGGTCTGGGAATCCCCGACCGCTTTTGCCGAGCTCACCGAATGAAGATCGTGGAAATTTTCAAAAGCCTCCAGGGGGAGGGGAAGAACCAGGGGAGGTCCTGTCTCTTTATCCGGCTTGCCGGTTGCAATCTGCAGTGCCGCTGGTGCGATACCCCGGAGTCACGTTCGGGAGGCCGGGAGATGAGCGTTGACTCGGTTCTCGAAAAAGTCCGGTCGTTTGGACCTGCCCTTGTCTGCATCACCGGCGGCGAACCGCTCCTGCAGGCAGATGAACTCGAACGTCTTCTCTTTTCGATCCACCGTGACGGTATCATGATCGATATCGAGACCAACGGCACCGTTGATTTCAGCAGGTTCCAGCCCTATGCCTCGATCTGTATGGATGTGAAGTGCCCGTCATCCGGTGAGCAGAGCGACCTCAATCTCCTGGACAGGATCCGCCCGGAGGACAGCGTGAAGTTCGTGGTCAATGATGTGCAGGACTGCCAGTACGCGCAGGGGATCATGAATACGAACCGGATAGCAGGAGAGATTTTTCTCTCTCCTGTTTATGGTTCAGATTACCGGGCCATTTCAGATTTCATGCTGTCTGAAAACCTTCCCGTCAGGATGCAGGTCCAGCTCCACAAGATAATCGGGGTGAAATGATGAAAGCAGTCTGTTTACTCTCCGGCGGGATGGATTCGTCCACCCTTGCCTATCTTGCAAAGAGTGAAGGATTTGCCATCTGCGCGCTCCACCTGAATTACGGGCAGCGGACGGAATCGAAGGAGCGGGCCTGCGCAAAAAAGATCGCGTCCCTCCTGGATGCCGAGGAATTTATTGAGATTGACGTCGGCTATTTCTCACGGTTCGGGGCAAGCAGCCTCACGGACAGGAATATCGCCGTGGAGGCATTCGATCCTGCACGGGCGCACCTGCCCAATACCTATGTGCCTTTCCGGAACGCCAACCTGCTCTCCATTGCAACCAGCTTTGCCGAAGCACAAGGGGCGGAGGCGATCTACATTGGCGTCCAGTCGCTCGATTACAGTGGCTACCCGGACTGCCGGCCGCAGTTCATCGAGGCGTTCCAGAAGGTCATCGACCTTGGCACAAAAGAGACCACGAGAATCACCCTGAAGACGCCCTTCATCCGGATGACCAAGACCGATATCCTCCGGGTCGGCATGAAGCTCGGAGTACCGTACGAGCATACCTGGTCGTGTTACCGGAACGAAGGAAAAGCCTGCGGGACCTGCGGTTCATGCCACTTCCGGCAGGAAGCATTTGCAGCAACAGGCATGAAAGATCCCATCGAATACGAGGTTTGAATGGACATATATCGCGGAAGACGGCTCTGGATAGAGCAGCGCACGGTAGAACTACCGACTGGACTGGTACGGGACAAGATTATTGTACACCCGAGCAATGCAGTAGCTGTCCTCCCGCTGGACGGGGACCGGTGCAAGCTCCTCCGGCAATACCGGTACGCAATTGACGACTATATCTTCGAAGCCCCTGCGGGGGCGCTTGAGAAGGACGAAGATCCACTGGATGCTGCCGGCCGGGAGCTCATCGAGGAGACCGGGTTTGCTGCAGCGTCCATCGAACCGCGGGGTTTTATCATCACCACGCCGGGATACACCGATGAGAAGATCTTCCTGTACGAGGCACGGGGCCTCACCCCGTCAAATGAGTATGAAAAAGACGAGGACGAGGTCATTGAAGTTGTGGATGTTGCAATCAGTGACCTTCCCGGAATGGTCCGGGACGGGACCATCACGGATGCAAAGACCATCTGCCTGATCTACCGCTGCCTTGGGTGAAGAACGTGCGTTCCCTGATCATCACTGCCATTATCATAACCGCGTTCCTCGCTGCTGCCGGCTGTACTGGGAATTCTCCTCAGCCCGGATCTTCATACACGGTGAGTCCCGAGGGAGTTCTCTCCCTCACATGCGGCCCGGTGACAACTGATGAGACCGTAATCGTTTCAAATGCCAGTTATACAAAATCCCGCATTGTCCTGCATACAGAAAACGGCGATGTTGTCACTTATCTTTCTGTACCGGAAAGCCCAAAAGCTGCGGTGGTCTACTCCCCCGGAGCAGGTGAGACGGTTGCAGGTCATGATGCGCGGATGGCCCGGTTCGCATCGGAGGGGTACGCGTTCCTCTTCACCGATACCCGGGGAAACGGCGGTGAGACTTCAGGGATGCCCTTTGGGCAGCAGATGGTCCAGTCAGATTATACCCTGTTTGAGAAAGGTGCCATGCCCCAGTATTACCTGAGTGTCTGTGATCTCGTTGCAGCGCAGGAGCTCCTTTCTGAGCGGTACCATGTCCCGGTCTATGCCATGGGTTCGAGCAACGGCGGGCGGTACGCTGCGGTTGCGGCAGGAGTGGATCCCGGATTTGCCGGGTATGTCGGCATCTCGACATCTGACTGGGGACTGCGGGAAAGCCTTATCGGGCAGGGCATCAGCGGCGAGCCGTTGAGGTTTACTTCATCCATCGAACCGGGCACCTATATCGGAAGGATCGCACCTCGCCCGGTCTGGATCTTCTATTCCACAACCGATCCCATTATCCCGGTTGCGGAGGGGAAGGAGTTATTCGAGAAGGCAAACGATCCCAGGTTCTTCAGGGAATTCGAGGGATCCCACGGGATCAACTCCGATGTGGATGAGAAGATCCTGCAGGATTGGGCGCAAATTTATGCCCCCCGCGGGTGAATAGGTATTAGCTTATTGAGAGGTTTGAGTCCGGCAATGGCAGAAGAAGCAGTGGAGATGGACGACGCGCGGAAGCGGTATGAGTTCAAGAAAGTCCTGGAGAAACTCCAGACCCAGCAGGGAGACGGCACGGAGCTTATAACGCTCTACATCCCGCCTGACAAGCAGATCTATGATGTGACCAACCAGCTCAAGGACGAGTTCGGGCAGTGCGCCAACATCAAGAGCAAGCAGACCAAGACGAATGTCCAGAGTGCCATCTCCTCCATCCTCTCGCGCCTCAAGTATTACAAGCGCCCGCCGGAAAAAGGCCTTGCGGTCTTCTGCGGCACCGTCAAGACGTTTGGCGACCGGACCGACCTCCAGTGCACGATCATCGAGCCCCCGGAACCGCTCAACCTCTACATGTACCGCTGCAGCTCAAACTTCGAGCTCGAGCCCCTGAAGATGATGCTTGAGGAGAAGTCGGTCTATGGTCTTCTCGTGCTCGACCGGCGCGAAGCCTACTGGGGGTTCCTCCGCGGCAACCGTATCGAGCCGGTTGGCGGTGCAACCTCGACCGTGCCCGGCAAGCAGAGGAAAGGCGGTCAGTCGGCAGCCCGTTTCGGCCGGCTCCGCGAGATCGCCATCAATGAGTTCTATACCAAGATCGGGGAGCGGTCAAGCGCCATCTACCTTGCCGAGAAGGATTTCTTCGAGCGGTTCAAGGGGGTCCTGATCGGCGGACCGAGCCCGACCAAGGAAGAGTTTGAGGCCGGCAATTACCTCCACCACGAGATCCAGAAGCGGATCGTGGGGCTGTTCGATGTTGCCTATACCAACGAGGACGGCCTCGCAGAGCTCGTGGACGCGGCACAGGACGCCCTGAAGGGCATGACCGTTGTCAAGGAGAAGGCGTTCATGGACCGGTTCCTCAAGGAACTGGTCAAGGACGGGGGCCTTGCGGCATACGGTGAGGAGAGTATTAGGCACAACCTCGAGATCGGTGCCGTCGACACGCTCCTTCTTTCAGGAAACCTTCGCAAGTCCCGGCTGAAGATCAAGTGCCAGAGCTGCGATTACACGACCGAGAAGACCGTGAATATCGAACCCGGCAAGACAATCGGGGATATCCCCCTTGGCAACTGCCCCAAGTGCACGGCCCCGCTCGTGCTTGAGGAAGAGATCGATATTATTGACGAACTGACCAAGCTCGCCGACCAGAGCAGCTCAAAAGTCGAGATCATCTCGGATGACTTTGAAGAGGGTTCGATCCTCTTCACTGCATTCGGAGGGATTGCCGCGATTCTCCGCTACAGGACGGGATACTAGATGCCAGACACCATGTTCACCACCATTGAGACCGCCATTAAAGAGACCGCCGCTGTAACCGATGCACTGCTCATGGAGGGCGGAGAGCACGCCGATCTTGCCACTACGGTCGCCTTCTCTCTTGCCAAGGCAAAGAAGCAGGCACCGGTGAAGATTGCACAGGACCTTGTCGCCGATCTGAAGAAACGGCCGGAACTTGCCGGTATCACCATCGACGCAAAAGGGCCGTACATCAACTTCATCTTCGGGAAGGAGTATGTCAGCAACGTCATCAGGGCGGCAGTGCAGCCCGGCTATGGCAACCTGCCGAAGAAATCCCAGCGGGTCGTCCTCGAGCACACGAGCGCAAACCCGAACGGGCCCCTGCATGTCGGGCACATCCGGAACTCGATCATCGGCGACACGCTCGCCCGCGCCTTCCGCAAAGCTGGCTACCCGCTCGAGGTCCAGTATTACGTCAATGATATGGGCCGGCAGATCGCCATCGTGGTCTGGGCTTTCGACAACCTTGACCCCGCCCAGAACCCTGGCGAGAAAGAGGACGCCCACATTGCGCGGCTCTATATCGCGGCAAACCGGGAGATCGAGAAGGACGAGACCATCACCCAGCAGGTCAATGTCCTCATGCAGCTTGTCGAGAACGGGGACCCGGCAACGGTGAAGAAGTTCCGCAAAGAGGTCTCCCGCTGCCTTGACGGCTTCAAGGTCACGATGAAGGATCTCAGCGTTGCCCATGACCGGTTCGTCTGGGAGAGCGACTTCATCCGGAACGGGAACACCGAGCGGGTCATCAACAAGCTCAAGCGGATGCCGCAGGCCCACGAGGATGAGACACTCTACCTCGATCTCTCGGAGTTCGGGTTCGAGAACAAGTACGTCATCCGCAGGAGCGATGGCACCTCGGTGTACGCGGCCCGCGACCTGGCGTTCCATGCATGGAAGGGCGCAAACTTTGACCGGGTGATCGATGTCCTCGGTGCCGACCACAAGCTCATCGGCGCCCAACTCCAGGCCACGATGAAGATCCTCGGGGAGAAGTCCCCCGAGATCGTCTTCTTCGAGTTCGTCTCGCTGCCCGAAGGTTCGATGAGCACCCGGGCCGGCAAGTTCGTCTCGGCCGATGACCTCATCGCCGAGATCCGGAAGCGGGCTTTCGATGAGGTCACGACACGGAGACCGGAACTCCCCGAAGAAGAACGGAAAGAGATTGCCCGGTCGGTCGGCCTTGCCGCCATCCGGTACGACATCGTGAAGGTCTCGCCCGAGAAGAGTACGGTCTTTGACTGGAAGGAGGCGCTCGACTTCGAGCGCCAGAGCGGCCCCTACATCCAGTATGCCCATGCCCGTGCCTGCAGCATCTTAGAGAAAGCCGGCGACTTTTCAGAATGTTTCGATCTCGAGACCGAGCAGGAGATCGCACTTGCCAAACAGATCGCCCGGTTCCCCGGTATCATCGAGAAAGTAGTGGCAGAACTCAGGCCCAACATCCTTGCTATCTATGCCCGCGAACTTGCGGACACATTTAATACGTTCTATCACTACGAGCAGGTGCTGAAGAGCGAAGGAAAGGTCCGGGACCGCCGGCTCACTCTCGTGAAGGCCTTGCAGAATACCTTGAAAGAATCACTCCAGACACTCGGGATCGATGCCATCCAGTCCATGTGATGCCCTGCGCAGGCAGGGATACCAGTTCTTTTCGAAGACCTCGACAGCAGCGCTCAAGCCCTGCATGTGGTGCAAGCGAGCCCTCCAGGGAGGCGAGATGTGCTACAAGCACCAGTTCTACGGGATCGACAGCCACCGCTGCGTCCAGATGACCCCGACACTGCGCTGCAACCAGCGCTGCCTCTTCTGCTGGCGATCGTTCGAGCACGAGCCCGCTGAAGAGGAAGAATGTGATCCGCAGACCATCCTTGCCAGCATTCCCAAGTACCAGAAGAAAGCCCTTGCCGGGTACAACGCGGTACTCGACAACACGGTGACTGACGAGCGCTGGCAAGAGGCGCTCGACCCGAAGCATGTCGCGATCTCGCTCTCGGGAGAGCCGACCCTGTACTCCCGGCTCCCGGAGCTCATCGATCTCTTCACCAGCAACGGGTATACGACGTTCCTGGTCAGCAACGGGACGAACCCGGCGATGCTGAAGCGGTGCAGCCCGTTCCAGATGTACGTGTCCCTCGATGCCCCGGACCGGGAGACCTACGAAGCAGTCTGCCGCCCGCTCGGCGATTACTGGGACCGGGTGCAGGAGAGCCTCCGGCTCCTCGGCTCCCGGCGCTCGGCGATCCGTATCACGCTCGTGAAGGGGCTCAATGATTTTGCTCCCGAACAGTATGCCCGGATCCTGCAGGAGTCGGGCGCACGGTTTGTTGAGATAAAGGGATACATGTATCTGGGATACAGTAGAAACCGGTTGGCAAGAGAGAACATGCCGGAGCATGCGGAAGTACGTGCCTTTGCGGAGAAGGTGGCCGCAGCATGCGATTACCGGTACAAGGACGAGAACGAACTGAGCAGAGTGGTTGTTCTGGAGCGCATATCATGAGATTCAATCCCGAAGACTGGAAACGGAAATCACACGAGAACTTCGAAGGGGCATGGCACGAGGGCCCGTCGGTCCTCACCCCGGCGTCCCATGCGGAGACCTACCCCTGCCGGCAGTACAAGCGGGCACAGGCCCACCCCGTCTTTGCGACCATCAACAAGCTGCGCGAGACCTACCTCTCGATGGGATTCGACGAGGCGGAAGTCCCGGTCATCATCGAGGAGAAGGACATCTACCGGCAGTTCGGGCCCGAGGCGATGGCCGTGCTCGACCGGGTCTTCTACATCGGCGGCCTCCCGCGCCCGAACGTTGGCATTGCACGGGACCGGCTCGACAAGATTAACGCCATCCTGGGGAAAGCGATGCCTTCCGCAACCGAGGAGAAACTCCGCGAGACGCTCCATGCCTACAAGAAGTCCGAGATCGATGGCGATGAGCTCACGTTCGAGCTTGCAAAGGTACTCGATACCGATGACGGGGTCGTGGTCCATATCCTCGACGAGGTCTTTCCTGAGTTCCGCGAACTCGCCCCGGAGTCCTCGCGCTCCACCCTCCGCAGCCACATGACGAGCGGCTGGTTCCTCACCCTCGGCTCCATCTGGGACAAGAGCCCGCTTCCCCTCCGGATGTTCTCGGTGGACCGCTGTTTCCGGCGGGAACAGGCCGAAGGGCCTACCCGGCTCATGACTTATCACTCCGCATCCTGTATCGTTGCCGGCGACGATGTGACCATCGAGGACGGCAAGGCGGTCAGCGAAGCCCTTCTCTCGGCATTCGGGTACACAGACTTCCGCTTCCAGCCGGATGAGAAGCGGTCCAAGTATTACATGCCCGATACCCAGACCGAGGTGTACGCACGGCACCCGGTCCACGGGTGGGTCGAGGTCGCAACCTTCGGCATGTACTCCCCGTCAGCACTCGCGGAGTACGGCGTCGGCGTACCGGTCATGAATCTCGGCCTCGGTGTCGAGCGGCTTGCCATGATTGCGTACAATGCAAACGATGTCCGGCAGCTCGTGTACCCGCAGTTCTTCCCCCGGCCGCTCTCCGACCGGGAGATCGCCCGGGCCGTGCACCTCAAGGAGGAGCCGGTCACTGCCGAAGGAAAGATGCTTGCCCGTGCAATCGCAAAGGTTGCGGCAGCCAACGGGAATGCCCAGGGCCCCTGCTCGTTCGATGTCTGGGACGGCCCGATCGCGGGAACCGCCGTGAAGGTCGTTGTCGAGGAGACGGAGTCCAATGCAAAACTCTGCGGCCCGGCCTGCGCCAACGAGATCTTTGTCCATGAAGGGTCGATCCTTGGTGTTCCCGATGCAGAGAAGTGGAAGCAGGTCCGGACCGAAGGTGCCCCGACCGGGATCTCCTACCTCTCTGCCGTATCAGCCATGGCATCGGCACGGATCGAGGAAACGGCCCGGGCAGGGAAGGGAATTACCGTTCAGGCCAAGATGGCAAAGCTCCCAAGTGACATCAACCTGAAGATCGATGAGTACGCGATGCGGTACATCACGGACAATAAGAAGAAAGTCGATGTCCGGGGCCCGGTCTTCCTCTCGGTCCGTTCCGAAGTCAAAGAGTAATCTTCGATTACTCTTCTCCTGCTCTCTTCTTTCGCATGATGAAAGAGTGATCTTCGAATATTCTCTTTCATCTCTTCTGTTTTTGCATCTTTTGCGACTAATACCGTTTTTGGGAAAATCCGTTACAAGCAGGGTAGTCGCCGCATACCCCCCCCTCCACCATGGCAGGGGGGGTCGGATCGATTTTGAAAAAAGGTGGTGGGGGGTCTGCCGGTAACCCCCCTACTCAATAATGAGTAATGCTCATGGTTCTGCAAATGTTACACCCCTGTTTCCGCTGGAATTTCCGGGGATAATACAATAATTAGTCGCTTACGCGAAAATGAGTAAAGGGGTCGGATCCGGCCGGAGGGGGGAGGGGGTATGCCGGATACCCCCCCTCCACCATGGCAGGGGGGTCGGATCGATTTTGAAAAAAGATGGTGGGGGGGTCACCGTCCGACCCCCCCTTGAGGGACAGGCACCTGGTTTATTGAATCAGAAGCCCAATCGGGCCTCACGTGAAAATTTGTTAGAAATACATAACATTAATATCCCGGTGTTAGAAATACATAACATAGTGATTGGATACCATGAAACCCAGAAACATGTACCGGATTATTATCGGAGCCATCATGATTATCAGCAGCATCTTCTCCTTGCTGATGACAGGGGGCGAGGCCAGCATCGGCACCATCTTGCTCTGCGCAGGAATGGTGTTCCTTATCACCGGCATCACGCGGCACCGGAGGTATGGGGATGATCCGGAATCCGATGAGCGGTCCAAGAAGATCGGGGCATACGGGCTATCGTATGCATGGCTGACCGGGCTCTTCTTCATGAACGGGCTCTTCTGGCTGGATTACCTCGGCATCCTCAGGCTCAGTGCCCAGAACGCTCTCGCAATCTCAGTAGTCGTGCTGGCACTTTCCGCGGTTATCTACCAGATGTGGCTCTTCCGGAAAGGAGATGTTGACTAATATGGGCTTTTGCCCGCTGATGGCAGAACATGTCTATGAGAACAACCAATCCGGAATAACGAGTCCCGAGGTCCCCCATGCAGACACGGATAAAGGAGTACCGGGCAAAGTATTCCCTCACCCAGGAGGATCTTGCCAGAGCTGTTGGTGTACGGCGGGAGACCATTGTCTTCCTCGAGCAGGGGAAGTACAATCCGTCGCTGAAACTTGCGCACGATGTGGCGCGGACCCTGCACGCGGGAATCGAAGAGATATTCATTTTTGACGATGACCTGCCGGAGCCGCAGCCGCGCGAGATACTGGTGGACTGAACTTACCGTTTTTACAGTGCTGCGGTTGTCTCGTGCCCCACAGGGGGGATACAAGGCTCGACCGCTTGTTCCGTAGTACAAAGGTTCCTGAGAATGAGGCGGGTCGCCTCCTTGTCAAGCGGCTGGTTGTCGTTCCCGCATTTCGGGGAGTGGATGCACGAGGGGCAGCCATCCTCGCACGGGCAGTCGCGGACCAGCTCGTATGCACTCGTGAGGAGTTCGGGGAGGATCGCGTATGCCTTCTCGGCGAGTCCGATCCCCCCTTCATAGGCATCGTACACAAAGATTGCAGGCTCTCCCGTTTCCCCGAATGCCGGCGATGAAAGCCCGCCAACATCCCAGCGATCGCACATGACATGGAGCGGCATGAGGGCGATGATTGCATGCTCGGCGCCGTGAAGGCCCCCGGCAAGATCGCGTTCACTGGCATTCACGGCCTGTTCTATTCCAGGCGGCGGAATGAACCAGAATGCCCGGGTCCGGAACGTGAGCGGCGGGAGGGAAAGGGGTTCAATGCCGATAATCGTGTCCCGGCGCTTGATCTTGTAACCGGTGAAATGCTCGGTCACCTCGACGTCACCGAAAGCATACCGCATACCATTGAATTCTTTTGTCTCCAGCATCTCAAGGATTTTCAGGTCAACTTCCTTGAGCGGCTGCGTATAATAATCCACATCGGTTTCGGTCACGCGGATCGTGTGCGTTTCCAGGTCCATCTCACTGACTACGTAGGTCTCGCCCTGGTGGAGCATGATCGCCCCCTTGTGCGCTTCCCGGTATGCCTGGCCGCGGTCCATGGTCTCCAGGAGTTTCCCGTGACAGAGAATGCGGAAAGTTTCCCCGGGCATGCCATCGAGCCGGACTGCATCTGCAACCCTGCCGCGACCGGAATATACCCACCCCCGGGCAGTCTTACGGAGCAGGTCGTTGTGCTGGAAATCGTGCAGGTAATCCCCGATTGCATCTCCGAAATAGATACGATCGGTTTCCTCACTCAGGGGTAACTCGGCGGCAGCACAGAGAAGGTGCCCCGACACGATGTATGGATTTTTTGGATCGATGATAGCATGTTCATGCGACCGGCTGAAGAACCGGTCGGGGTGGTGCATAAAGTACTGGTCAAGGGGATTTCCCTGTGCGACAAGGATTGCGAGCGACTCTCCACCCTTTCGTCCCGAACGACCGGCCTGCTGGCGCGTTGACATCATAGTGCCGGGATAACCGGAGATGATGACCGCATCGAGGCTCCCGATATCAATCCCGAGTTCAAGGGCATTGGTCGAGACCACCCCCTTCAGGGAGCGATCCTTCAGCTGCCGTTCGATTGCCCGGCGGTCCTCGGGAAGAAAACCGGCACGGTACACCGAGATCGCTTCTGCAAGCCGTGACGATGAGCGTTTTGCGTCCTCCCGTGCCCAGAGCGTAATGAGCTCGGCCATCTTCCGTGACTGGGTGAAGCAGAGCGTCTGGAGATTTTCTTTCACGCATGAGACGAGCAGGTCCTTGGTCTCCTGGTGTACAGACTTCTCACTGATCCCGCTGGAGAACGGGTTGTACAGGATGAAGTGTTTCCTTCCGCGGGGGGATCCGTCCTCCTCAATACTGGTGAAGTCATGGCCAGTCAGGCTCTTTGCAAACTCCCGCGGGTTTGCCAGCGTTGCAGTCGAGAGAATAAATTGCGGGTGTGACCCATAATGCTGGCACAGGCGGAGGAGACGTCTTATAACAAATGCGATGTGCGAGCCGAAGATGCCACGGTACCGGTGGGCTTCATCAATGATGATATACCGGAGGCCGGACAGGAATGGGCGCCATTTGGCATGCCAGCTCAGGACCTGATGGATCTCGTGAGGATTGGACAGGATGATTCGGGACTTTTCCCTGATCAAAGCTTTTTTGGATTGGGGGGTGTCCCCATCATAAATCGCTGCGTGTGTCATAATTCCGGTGAGCCTGCTCATCTGCTCAAGCGAGAGCAGCTGATCGTTGGCAAGGGCTTTGGTCGGGTAAAGATACAGCGCCCGCGCATCGGGATTGGCCGCAAGCATTTCGAAGACCGGGATATTAAAGGCAAGAGACTTCCCGCTCGCTGTCGGGGTAGTCAGAATGACGTTCTTTCCTGCCCGGGCTGCATTGATTGCCTGGCACTGGTGGGTGTACAACCGGATGCTGTTCTGGTCAAGGAAGCCCTGCAGTCCGGGTGAGAGGGGATGATCTGTTGTTCCGTACCGTGCCGGCAGGGGATCGGTTGTCTCGATATGGGTCACCCTGCTGCGAAATGCCGGAACCGCTGATATGAGGTGGAGCAGGTCAGGAACAGCCATACGACTCCCCCAGAAGCCGGAAGAAGAGCCGGGCCAGCGAGACGACATCCTGGCAGTTATGCTCCATGACAGGGACCAGCGGACCGGGATTCCCGCTCCGTTGGTACGCGGCATAAAACTCCGGTACCATCTGGCCGGGGACATCGTCCTGCCTCCTGGTGTCAAGGATCTCCTTTTCGATTGCTGTGAGACGGAGGGACGGCAACACCCCTTTCCATCGCCTCCTGCTGAAATGGAGGACATCATAATGCGGGACCCTGGTGGGTGCGCCATGACCGTAATATGCAAGACGGTCGGCCAGGTAGGGGAGATCGAACGATTTCCCGTTGAATGTTACCAGCGCGGGATGATCCCGGGATAAATGCTCAACCGTTGCCAGCAGCGCTGCTTCTTCCTCTTTAATATCCCGCAGCAGGTACTGGGAGACCTCCAGCCGGCCATGGTCGAGCAACCCGATGCCAAACAGGATGATGGGGCGGCTGAAGAGACCCAGTGTCTCGATATCGAAGAAGACAAAATCCTCCGGTTCATGCATAACAGCCGTCCCCAGGATGCTGTTGTGAGACTTCGAATGCCGGTTCCCGATAAAATCCATGATCTCCAGGCTGCTCCCGTGAGATAGACATTGGATCGCGCCTTCAGCAGAAGTCCGGTACCGCGGGTGGCTGCAGAGATGGCTGATGGTGGTATAGCCCCGCTGCTTTAACCTCCGCTGGAGCGCCGGACCGATACCATGTACAAGAGTCAGATCCGACATTACCACCTCGCGGAAAAGGGAGGCGTCAACGGGACCGCAGGACACTTCATGCCGGCTCTTCTGCACAAAACATGTGCCGCCGTCATTGGCAATCTCGCTACCGGCAAAGACTGCATCAAATGACATACCTTCATAACGGGAAAGGAGTGCATCCAGCATCTGCCGTGCACGGTCGTATTCTGATGAAATCACATAGGACGGTGAAAAGCTGGTATTGAAAACATTCCCGTCCCGGATCACCTCATATTCCCGCATGTTCTGGACGCGCTGCTGCCAGAGAGATCCAATCCGCGGGGAAGTGGGTATTGCTGTCATCCCTTGAGAGAAGGGTCCTGAATAATGCTAGTTAAATCCCCGGGTGTGCAGGGTGAAAGTGACCATATGCGATAAACCTCATAATGCAGGAGCCTGAACAGTAGTATGCCATGAACCGCCAGTGCTGTCAGACTCCGGCCTACATCGTATTCACGAGGTGGGGCAGATGGGTTGCCTGAAAGGCTTCTTAATCGACCTTGACGGGGTCATGTATACCGGGGATACTCCCATTCCGGGTGCCGATACCGCGATCCGGTTCCTTGAAGACCACGGGTACTCCTACCGCTTTATTTCCAATACCACACGAAAATCGCGCCGGACGATTGCAGCCAGGCTCGCGGGGCTGGGCCTTGATGTCGCACAAACCCACATTTTTACCCCCGCTGTTGCTGCTACAGCATATATCAATGCGAAAGGGATTACCAGCATCCGCTTCCTGGTCACGGGCGATGTCCCCGCCGATCTTCCCCCTCAGGCCGGCACCGGTATCTGTGGCAGGGCGGATCTTCTCATCATTGGCGACGCCGGGGATGAGATCACGTATGGCAGCCTGAACCAGGTATTTCGGGACCTGATGGAGGGGGCAGAACTGGTTGCCCTCGAGCGGGACCGTTACTGGATGGCACATGACGGCCTCTCCCTCTCGGCCGGGCCCTTTGTCACTGCGCTGGAATATGCGACGGGGAAAAAAGCACTCCTGTTAGGCAAACCCTCCCCCGCATTCTTTGAACTCGCGCTCGCGGATATGGGGATCTCACCGCACGAGGCTGCCATGATAGGTGACGACATCGTTACCGATGTCGGCGGTGCCCAGAGGGCCGGCATGAGAGGAGTCCTGGTCAGGACCGGAAAGTTCCGCGCAGAGGCGGTCAGGAATTCTTCGATCACGCCTGATTGTATCATCGATTCGATTGCGCAAATATGGCAGGTGATTGACGCGGACATTTCTCGTTCGGGGTGACAGGGCGTTGACCCGGGTAGCTCTTTCAGCTGTTCTGACCGTTGTCCTGATCATGGTCCTGATCATTGTCACCATGGCTCTGGCACAATCATTCTTTCGTGAGGAGCAGGTGATAACGCCCAGGATCGTCGTGGAGAAGAACGCAGGTCCCGCGATACCAGTTAATGTATCCTTTCCCTTCCAGCAGGAGAACATTACGGTATCGGTTCTGGTGAACAGCTCGGTTCTCCAGGGAGCCCGGAATACTGATAAAACCGTCACGGTCATCGGGAACGTCACCGATGCAGAATGGGTATCCCGCACATACCGTGCGATGATTGATGATCCCGCCCAGGACGGCGTGATCTCCGACCTTATCGGAGAGTTCAGGAAGATACGTGCCGCACGGCAGCTCTCCGATGATGAATACCTCGAACTTATCGCACTGTATGTACAGTCGCTTCAGTACAAGACGAACGAAAACACTGCCGTAAAATTCCCGGTCGAGACTATTGCCGATAGTGCCGGGGACTGCGATGACAAAAGCCTCCTCCTTGCAGCACTGCTCTCGCGTGAAGGATATGATGTTGCGCTCCTGTCGTTCCGGCAGGAGAATCACATGGCTCTTGGGATAGGTTCAGATGACTTCCGGTATGGAACAACGAATTATACCTTCCTTGAGACCACCAATCGCTCGTTTGTGGGGATCCCCGCCCAGAAGTTTGGAACGGAAACCACCCTCGTTTCCACACCCCTTGTCATTCCCGCAGGATCCGGACAGAAACAGTACACGAACACCGGGCAGACGCAGTATATCTCCAACGTACTCCGTGATACGGAAACGAAAGTCCGGGAACTTGAACCGCAGCTTGAGGTTTTAAGTTCCGATCTAAACTCACGCCGCCAGGAAATTCAGGACATGGAGAGAGGGATGGAGTCCCTGCATCGTGCCGGCGACATCCGGCGCTATAATCAGATGGTCCTGCTCCATAACACAAAGGTTTCCGAATATAATGCCCGGCTTGATGTGTACAACGAGGTCTTTTCCCGATATGAAAAATATGCCCTTCTTCACAATTATATCATAGACCACCCGTATGACCGGAAAGGTGTCTACGGGCATATCCTCAAAAATCTGCCATAATCAGCCAGATACGGTATCGTCCATATACAGGACTTCCAGGACCGGATCATCGTTACCTGAGTGTTCCGTTCCACATAATGCCAGCCGTTTCGCAGCCGTTTCGCAGTATTCATGCGAGAGGTCGATTCCGATGAATCTTCTTTTAAGCCTGCATGCAGCAAGAGTCGTTGTCCCGGCACCGTTGAACGGGTCGAGGACAAGATCGTTTTTGTACGTGAAGAGCTTCATCAGGCGGCGTGGCAGTTCCTCGGGAAACATGGCAGGGTGGTGATAGTCCTTCATGCGGATCTCGGGAGGAAAGGACCACTTGCCGATAACCCATTCCTTGAACTCATCAGCAGTGATATCAATATCCTCACGCCTGCCGGCTTTCTTGTGCGTCCCCTTATCAAACACTTCGATGAACTCCCACGTATACTTGATGTACGGCATCGAAGGCGACTGCCAGCTCCCCCACGCGGTGTACTTGGCGTTGTAATTGTTCTTCTCCCAGAGGAACTCTGCTTTCCACAAAAGCCCCAGTCCTGCCAGTTGGCCGGAGATGATGTGGTGTGTCGGGATATAATCGGAGAAGAGGGGCTGGATGTTCACCGCGATACGTCCCCCGGGTTTCAGAATCCGTTCACATTCCGACCAGACCGCCAGGAGCTTGGCAAAATATTCGTTCCATTCATGGGTATCGTCATGGGGGTCCTGTGCATAGGTGTGCCCAAAGTTGTAAGGGGGGGATGTGATGACCATGTCCACGCTTTCGGCAGGGATTTTCTTAAGGACGCCAGAGGCATCACCACAGATGATCCGGTTTACGTAGGGCCTGACAGCATCGGAATCAATTGTCCGGATCTCCACCCTGGCATCACGGGTACCACCCCGCACCCGTGCCTTCCCCTCCCTGTCCCGCACTTTCCCGGGCTGCCTGACCGCCATAGCAGGAGTACTGTTCGTTTCCCTGAGGTTAAGGATGTCGGAACAGCATGTACGCGTGTAACGTCAAAAGCGTTAATTGGAGCCATGGACATAGTGTGTGTGATTGATCTATGCTGCAAATCAAGAACCTGCATGTGAAGATCGGGGAGAAGGAGGTGTTGCACGACATCAACCTGTCCATCGGGGAGGGGGAGACGCATGTTCTTCTCGGGCCAAATGGTTCCGGGAAGACAACACTCCTGATGACCCTCATGGGTTTTTCCAATTACACCATCACCAAAGGAAAGATCCTCTTCAAAGGCGAGGATGTTACGAAGATGCACGCCCATGAGCGTGCCCAGCGGGGCATCGGGATGATGTTCCAGCGCCCGCCAACCGTTTCCGGCCTCAAGCTCGGCAAGATGCTCAAGGCCATCTCACGGACAAAGGATGAGAACTTACCAGAACTCGCAAAGACCGTTCATATGGACAAGTTCCTCGAGCGGGACATCAACAAGGGATTCTCAGGCGGGGAGATCAAGAGAAGCGAGGTACTCCAGCTCATGATCCAGAACCCGGATTTCGTAATGCTCGACGAACCCGAGAGCGGGGTCGACCTGGAGAACATCTCCCTGATCGGGACGAACATCGGTTCTCTTCTCGAGAAAGACAAGCACTTAAAAGACCGGAAAAAGAGCGGCCTTGTCATCACCCACACGGGATACATCCTCGATTACATCGATGCTGACAAGGGCCATGTGATGTGTGACGGCTGGATCCGCTGCCACGGCAATCCCCGGGAAATTCTGAGGGAGATCAAACAGCGTGGATACAGGGAGTGTCTTGAATGCCGGAACCCGTAAAAGTCCCTGACCTTTCAAAGACCGACCAGGAGCGTCTTGCCCAGGCCGGTATTGACCTTGCATTGAAGAACCGCTGCGGGAGTTACCTGCAGATGGACCAAGACATGGTCCATGCTGAATGCGGAGACTCCGGAATCGAAGTCCTGCCCTATAAACAGGCAATGGAAAAGTATGACGGGCTAAAGGATTATGCCTGGACGATTGTATCACCGGAAAAGGATGATGTTTCCCGGTATGTTGCAGCACAGAAAGAACCAAACGGATACGTCATCATCGCTCACAAGGGTTCAAACAACGTCATGCCAATCCAGACATGCCTGTTTCTGGGCAGGGATAAGATCCAGCATGTCCATAATATTATTATTGCCGAGGAAGGTGCCGAACTCCATATTATATCCGGTTGTGCCAGCGGCTCCCACGTAGGAAAAGGCGGTGCACATTATGGCATCTCGGAGTTTTTCATTAAGAAGAATGCAAAGATAAGTTTTACCATGATCCACTACTGGGGCGAAGAGATCGAAGTTCAGCCCAGGAGTGCGGCAGTCGTTGAAGAGAATGGGGTCTTCCTCTCCAATTACGTATGCATGCAACCGGTAAAAAAGGTACAAATGTATCCCACGGCCACCCTGAAAGGGGCCAACTCCGTTGCCCGTTTCAGCAGCATTGTCGTATCAACACCAGGTTCCTACATGGATCTCGGGTCCCGTGCGATTCTCGAAGCACCCGGAGCAAGCGCCGAACTTATCACCCGGGCGATAACGAAAGGCGGCACCATCATCTCCCGCGGCCATATCAACGGCAAGGTCGCCGGAACCCGCGGGCACCTTGAATGCAAGGGTCTGATCCTCCAGGACGGTGTTGTGTATGCCATTCCCGAGATCGAGGGATCTGTTGTCGGAACCGAACTCTCCCATGAGGCGGCAGTCGGAAAACTGGCAAAGGACGAGATTGAGTACCTGATGGCACGCGGTTTGAGCGAGGATGAGGCAACGGCAACGATCATCCGTGGTTTCCTTGATGTGAAGATTGCCGGCCTCCCGGACGCACTACAGCAGCAGATCGATGCCTCGATCGATGTTGCAGAGAAATCAGGATTTTAAAAAGGAACCCTATGGATTCCGACACCCGCGCCGGCGAGCGTTTCAGCATGGTGGAACGCCAGATAGCCGGCCGGGGGATCGTAAATCCCCACGTACTTGCCGCCATGCGGCAGGTACCGCGCCACCTTTTTGTCCCCCCGCCCTACGACCGTTCGGCATATGAAGATAACCCGCTCCCCATCGGTAACGGCCAGACCATATCACAGCCGTATATCGTTGCCCTTATGACAGAGCTTCTCAATCCGGGCCCCGAAGACCGGGTCCTCGAGATCGGTGCAGGGAGCGGGTACCAGGCGGCCATACTTGCATTTCTTGCAAAGGAGGTGATCTCCATCGAGCGGATTCCTGCAGTTGCGGAACTCGCACGTAGTAACCTTAAAAAACAGGGAATCGGTAATGCACGCGTCATCCTTGGAGACGGAACAACCGGATACCCGGAGGGAGCACCCTATGACGGGATCATCATCACCGCTGCGGCGCCGCAGGTACCTAAGCCGCTTCTCGGGCAGCTTGGGAACGGGGGGAGGCTTGTTGCACCGGCAGGGAGCCGGGATATCCAGGAGCTCGTGCGGATAACCCGCACAGGAGAGCGTCTTGAAGAGTCCCGTCACGGGGGAGTCCGGTTCGTTCCCCTCATCGGGAGATATGGATGGAATGGTGATCTGACATGAAATATTATGATGCAACAAGGGATCTTGCTGAAGGAATGGTCGTTTATCCAGGAGACGTCTGCCCTGCATTTCACCAACAGGATGCCGGGCGGTACCTGATCAGTACGATTCACATGAGTTCGCATACCGGGACCCACATTGATGCACCGGTCCATTACCTGAAGCGGGGCGATACCATCGACAGGATCCCGCTGGAGAGCCTTATCGGTCCCTGCCGAGTCATCGATCTGGGGGACATCACCGGGCTCATCCCCAAAAAAGCCCTTTCCGGAAAGACCGGTTCGGAGAAACGGATACTCCTGAAGACTTCCTTCTCAATAAAAGAACGTTTTTCAGTCAATTACCCTTCCTTAAGTCTTGAAGCCGCCCGCTACCTGGTCTCACAGGGCATCCAGTGCGTCGGGATCGATTCGCCATCGATCGAATCGTACAAGTGCGACGGCAGCGTCCATTGTCTCCTGCTGGATCACGACTGCATCATTATCGAACTCCTTGACTTATCTGAGGTCCCTGAAGGAGTATACGAGATGATGGCCCTCCCACTCAGGCTGAGAGGTCTCGATGGTGCACCGGCAAGGGTCGTGCTCAGGGCATACGATAATGGGGAATAACCATGGATATCGTTGTTGAATCGGTAAAGAAACTCGAAACTATGCTGGAAAACTCCGGGTGCTGCGACGGCGGGGTCCGGCTTGATGTCGATCCTGATATCATAAACTGCAGGTTCGAACGGGGGGCCTGCATGGTCGCAGATTTCGGGAACAAACGCGGGGTATTCACAACCTTCGATCCCATCCGGGCATGTACGAAGATCTCGTTCATGTTCGGAGCACCACTTGACTCCATGGATGTCCGAAGTGCCGCGGGGGCGATCCTGAATGTCGCATCCGGTTTCTTCTGCCTTACGCGAACCCTGCGTCCCTGCGATCGTTCTTCGCATCCAGCCTGCACTTCAGCGCTGGCAGAAGCACTCGCGAAGCAGCCGGTCTATATATTCGGGACACTGCCGGTTACCGAAGCACTGACACGGATCGCAATCGTTGACGACCCGGCCAATGCCGGGATTATCCTGATAGCAGGTGAAGGGCTCATCACTCCTGGTGCCGGTGACCTCATCGCCAGGTACCGCCAGGATAAACGGATCATCTGCCTCGGCCCCTCCGCCGGAGGTATTGCACGGCTCAATGAACTCGAACACTGGTGCCCGTACGGCCGCAGCTGACCACCCTCCCTTTTTTGAGCGGTAACATCTTGTGGAGAAAAAACCAATAAACCCTCATGCTTTTCGGCTCCTCGGGGATACGAAGAAAATATGATCAGATCCTTATCGACACCGCGTTAAGGGTCGGATCCGCACTTGCATTCAAATCAAAGGATGTTCTTATCGGGATGGACACCCGGACAACGAGTCCGCTCCTCGCCCACCTGGTCGTCTCCGGCGTCCTTGGCAGCGGAGGGACCGCCCGGCTCTGCGGTATCGTCCCCACCCCGACAGTTGCATACCAGGCCCGGACTATACAGGCAGGGTGCATGATTACAGCATCCCACAACCCGGAGGAGTACAACGGCCTGAAACTCTTCAACCCCGACGGTTCCTCGTTCACCCAATCGCAACAGGTTGAGATGGAGGAACTCCTGAAAAAAGCCCACTGGTCCGACTGGCAGCACCAGGGCCGCGAACAGGCTGTTGATGCCCTGACTCCCCATAAAGAAGCGATCCTCAAACTCACGAGTATCGGAAAGGAGATCACGGCAGTACTCGATTGCGGAAATGGTGCCGGGTGCATGCAGAGCCCGAACCTCCTCAGGGATGCAGGGGTCCGGGTCATCCCGGTGAATGCTAACCCGTCCGGCCGGTTTGCCCGTCCCTCGGAACCCCTCAAAGAGAATCTCGGGAATATTGGCGGTATGGTGAAGCAGACCGGAGCTGACTGTGCTGTTGTCCATGACGGGGATGCAGACAGGATGATGGCTTTTGACAACAAGGGCCGGTACATTGGTGGCGACCATCTCCTGATGCTCTTTACCATGTATCTTGGTGCAAAACGGGTGGTCACCACGAGCGACGCATCGATGATCATCGAGGAGATTGCCGAGGTCCGGCGGACACCGGTTGGCGACGCATACGTCTCGGAAGAGCTCATCTCGTGGGGTGACTTTGGCGGTGAACCGTCAGGAGCATGGATCTTCCCGAAGATCTCGTTGTGCCCGGATGGGCCGTATGCAGCCGCACTCTTCTGCGAGATAGCATCTCAATGGGATATTGCCGAGAAGATCGATTCAATGCCGTCCTACCCCATCCTCAGAGAATCGTTCGTCAGCCAGACCGCACGGGAGACCCTGATGGCACTCGGTGCGGAGAGCCCCACGGACGGGATACGCATCGCAGATGAGAACGGCTGGTGCCTGATCCGGGCAAGCGGGACAGAGCCCAAGATCCGGATAACCGCAGAGGGCAGGACCAATGAACGGGCAAAGGCGATGCTTCTCAAGGGCCGCGAGATGATAAAGCAGGGGAAAACTGCTTAAATGTTGTAAGGAGAGCTGTACGTATGCAGTGTGTCGTTCTCGCCGCCGGAGAGGGGAAGCGGATGCGCCCCCTGACGGCAGCGCGGCCGAAAGTCATGCTTCCGCTTGCCAACCGGCCCATGATGGAGCATCTCGTCCTCGCCGCAAAGGAAGCCGGAATATCGGAATTTATTTTCGTTGTCGGGTACGGAGAACGGGAGATCCGCCGGCACTTCGCCGATGGAGGTGCACATGGCATCCATATCGAATACGCACCCCAGCGACACCAGCACGGCACCGCGGATGCCGTCAAGGCAGCCCGCGAACTTATCACCGGGGATTTCCTTGTCCTGAATGGAGATATGATCCTTAAATCCGCAGACATTGCGGCCCTTATGCAACAGCAGGCTTCATGTATGAGTATCAGTACAACCGATCACCCGGCGGACTTCGGAGTTGTACTCGAAGAGGGTGGTCTCATCACCGCACTTGAGGAAAAATCCCGGAAACCCCGTTCGAACCTCATCAATGCAGGTGCATACCGCTTTACACCGGATATCTTCGGTCTCCTCGAAAAGGTCCGCCCGTCCCCGCGAGGGGAACTGGAACTCACCGATGCCCTGAGTGTACTTATCGCAGGGAAGAAATTGCATGCCCACCGCCTCTCGTATTGGATGGATGTCGGTTACCCGTGGGACCTGCTCGATGCCAATGCAACCCTGATGGAGCCCCTCAGGACGGAACGCCGTGGAACTGTAGAAGACGGCGTCACCCTGAAAGGGACGGTGGTGATCGGGGAGGGAAGTGAGATCAAATCCGGGACCTATATCGAGGGGCCCTGCGTCATCGGCCGGAACTGCCGTATCGGGCCGCATGCGTACATTCGCGGTGCAACCAGTATAGGCGATGACTGCCACATCGGGCACAGCTCCGAGGTGAAGAATTCCATCGTCATGAGTGGAACAAAGATCCCCCATTTCAACTATATCGGCGACTCGGTTATCGGTTCGGGTTGTAATTTCGGAGCCGGTACAAAGATCGCAAACCTCCGTCACGACCACGGGCTGGTGAAGGTCTGCGGTAAAGACACCCGCAGGAAGAAATTCGGTGCGGTTGTCGGTGATGGCGTGCAGTTTGGGATCAACTGTTCGGTCAATGTCGGCGCCATGATCGGCAGCAATGCGCTGTTCGGGCCGAATTCCTATATCTCAGGATGTATCGGGGACAAGGCAATTATCCGGTAGGAGTATCATGCAGGCAGTCATTCTCGCAGCTGGAGAAGGAAAACGGGTCCGCCCGTTGACGCGGAGCAGGCCGAAAGCACTCATCCCGGTCGCAAACCGGCCGATTATCGAATATGTCATCAACGCCCTCATCATGAACGGGATCCGGGACATCGTCGTTGTTGTCGGGTACAGGAAGGAACAGGTTATCCGGTTCCTGAACCAGCTTGATGTTCCGGTCGAGGTCGTTGTGCAGGCAAAGCAACTCGGCACTGCTCATGCCCTGAAGTGTGCCGAACCAAATATCCATGGTGATTTCCTCCTGCTTCCGGGGGACAATTATATCGACCCGCACTCGATCGCCCGGATTATGGGCGTGTCCAACGCCATGCTCGTCAAAGAGCACCCCAACCCGTCGAATTTTGGCGTTGTCATGCTCAAGGACGGATATGTGACGGATATTGTTGAAAAACCCGAGCATGCCCAGGGTATGATGGTCAGTACCGGGATTTATTCTCTTAAAAAGGAGATTTTCTCGCATATTCAGGGAAACGACATCACGGATGCCATAGCAGCGATGATCCGTGACGGTGTCCGCGTGGAAGGCGTTCTGGCCGACGACTGGCAGGATGCCATCTTTGCATGGGACCTGCTGAAAATGAACCGTCGCATGCTCCACAACCTCCCTCCCGCCCGCGAGGGGATAGCAAGCCGGCAGACCATAATCCAGGGGCCGGTTCGGATTGGTAAAGGTACTTCAATCGGGCCGAATACGGTCATCACCGGGCCGGTCGTTATCGGGAACGACTGCACGATAGGACCAAACTGCTGCATCCTTCCCAATACCAGCATCGGTTCGCGGGTATCGCTCGAACCTTTCACGATGATCGGCGATGCACTGGTCATGGACGACACCTCCGTCGGATCGCACTCCCGGATCATGAATGCCGTCATCGGGGAGCGGTGTATCCTCGCTGACCATACATCCACCTCGGTTGCATCAGGCCTGATGGAGATTGAAGGTGCTGCAATCGTTTCCGAGTTCGGGGCGATCTTCGGAGACACGGTCATCAGCGGCCCGTTCTCGACATACCGGAATTCCATTCTCGGCAATAATGTCACCATTGAAGGGCAGGGACGGATCACATCACGGATTCTTCCTGACGGGTCCACGGTGATATAAGGTGTGCGGAATCGTCGGATATATCGGGAGACGGGAAGCTGCACCCATCATCGTGGAAGGCCTGCGGAAACTCGAGTACCGCGGGTATGACTCCTTCGGGGTAGCGACGCTTGGGACAGCCATCGACCTTGAGAAACACAAGGGCAGGATATCAGAGAATGCAGAAGCGGTATCCCGGCTGAAGGGAAAGACCGGAATCGGCCATACCCGCTGGGCTACCCACGGCATCCCGAATGATATCAATGCACACCCGCACACGGACTGCTCGGGGAGTATTGCGCTGGTCCATAACGGAATCATCGAAAATTACACCGAGCTCAAAAGGGACCTCCTCTCGCGCGGCCATGTCTTCAAATCCGAGACCGATACGGAGGTTATCGTTCACCTCGTTGAGGAGAAGTGCAGGGGGGGAGACCTGCTCGGGGCTGTCCGGGAGGTTCTTCCACTCCTGAAAGGATCGTATGCACTCCTGATCATGAAAGCAGGAGAAGATCGTCTTATCGCGGCACGGAATGCAAGTCCGCTGGTCATCGGTATCGGGGATGGCGAGAACTTTGCTGCATCGGACATGACACCAGTCCTCGAACATACCGAGCGGGCTATGTTCCTCGAGGACGGGGATATCGCGTCCATCACCAGGACCACCGTTGAGATCTCCAACCAGGGGGCCCGGGTCGAACGGCCGCTGGAACTGATCGACTGGTCGATCGAAGATGTGAAGAAGGGCGGATACCCGCACTTCATGCTCAAAGAGATCTACGAGCAGCCCCTTGCTTTTTACAACACAATCAGGTCGGTGAACATCGACACCCTGCCGGATAGTGTCAGGAATCCCCGCTCGGTCACCGTGATCGCATGCGGATCATCGTTCCATGCAGGGCTGGTCTTCAAGTATCTCCTGGAGGGGCACTGTAATATCCCCGTGCGGATGGAATACGCTTCTGAATTCCGGTATTTCCCCCCGCCGATAGAGGGGCTGGTTATCGGCATCACCCAGTCCGGGGAGACTGCCGATACCCTGACCGCAATCCGCCAGGCAAAAGCGCACAGCTGCAGGACGCTGGCAGTGACAAACGTGCTCGGGAGTACCATCAGCAGGACTGCAGACGCGACCGTCTTCATGCGGGCCGGCCCCGAGATCAGCGTTGCAGCGACAAAATCCTTCGTTGCCCAGCTGGCAGTCCTGATGCAGGTGATCAACACCCTGTGCGGGAACACGTGCGAAGAGATCCTCCAGCATGCCCATACTGCGATCGAGGAGGTTCTCCTCATGGATCTCACAGAAGCAGTGAATCTGTGCAAGGGTGCATCGAGCATCTTTTATGTCGGACGGGGGCCATTCTACCCGATATGCCTTGAAGGCGCACTGAAGATGAAAGAGATCTCGTATATCCATGCCGAAGGGTATGCTGCCGGCGAACTGAAGCACGGGCCGTTCGCCCTCCTGTCGGAGAAGACCCCGGTCATCGCACTCTGCATGCCGGGCGAGACCTACCTGGTCATGCTCTCCAACATCAAGGAGATGAAGGCCCGGGGCGCCCCGGTTGTCGGTATTGGGTGTGTCACCGATACCGAACTGCCGGATATTGTCGACATCTTCATTGGTGTCCCAAAGACACCAATGCTGGTCCAGCTCCTGACATCTCTTGTTATTCTCCAGCTCCTCGCGTACCATACCGCAGTATCTCTGGGATGCGATGTCGATAAACCAAGAAACCTTGCAAAGAGCGTGACTGTTGAATGAATGAATATGGAAAGAATACAATCGGACCGAACGCACAGATATTCGAACCGGTGACTCTGGGGTTCCCCTCGCGTGACAGGTTCGGCCAGACCGGTTTTACCGGAGCGGTAATCGGAAAAAATGCCGTGTTGCGATCAGGAACGATCATCTATTGCGATGTCGTCATCGGGGATGATTTCCAGACCGGGCACAACGTTGTCATTCGGGAGAAGACAACGGTGGGTAACGGGGTGGCAGTCGGCACCTCCACCGTCATTGAGGGGACCTGCACCATAGGCAACAAGGTCAGTCTCCAGAGTATGGTCTATATCCCAACCGACACGATCATTGAGGATAATGTCTTCATCGGCCCGAATACTGTCCTCACCAATGACCGGTTCCCCCCGACACGCATCGGTGGGCTGAAAGGCCCGCACATCAAAAAGGGCGCAGCAATCGGGGCAAATACAACCATTGTCCCCGGAGTCTGCATCGGCGAGGGTGCCCTCGTGGCCGCGGGTGCGGTGGTAACCAAGGATGTTCCGGACCGCGTGCTTGCCATCGGTTCCCCGGCACGGTTCAGGGAACTTCCCCGGCAGATGGTTGCCGGACGTACTCAGTGATGACAGAACCATAACCATCCGGACCAGCACATATCCTTATTGAGAGAGGGCTGCAAAACGCGATGAAGATCCTTCTTGTATCTACCCAGGACTATATCCACCACCCCATACCCTCCCGGCATCATTACATCTTTGAGGATATGGCTACCCGGCATGAGGTGCATGTCGCCCATTTCCATGTCAGCCGGGGGGAGACGAGATCTACCCGTCTTACCGTTGAGGAAACCACGCTGTTTCCCCTTCAAAGCCCCCTCCTCCACTATTCACTCAATGCACCCTATCACTTCTACCGCTTCAACAGGATCGTCCGCGACGGGGGGTACGATGCCATCGTCGCCGCTCACGTCCTTGCAGGAACCGCGGTGATCTCTGCAGCAAAGCGGCATCGCGTACCGGTCCTGTTCGACCTGAAAGACTGGTTCCCGGACTCGGCAGCAGCATATTTCAAGAATTCATTCATGCAGGGTCTTGTCAGGAACAGTGTCTGGGAGGTAACCCGGCACAACCTCTCGCGGTGTGATGAGATCACGACGGTCTCTCCGTCCCTGGTGGAAAAACTGCAGCGTCTCGGATTTACCGCAGATCTCATCACAAACGGCGTGGATACTGACCTGTTCCGACCTCTTGACGGAAGTCCGGCACGGGCGGAACTCGAGATTGCACCAGATGAATTTGTCATCGGATTCTCCGGGAGCGTAGAACGCTGGTACGCCCTGGACGAGATGATCCGGGCATTACCGGAGATTTTGCATTTCAATCCACAGACCCGGCTCCTGATCATCGGCGGATCGCTCTTTACCGATTACCAGGATGAACTCCGCTCCCTTGCCCGTGACCTGGGCGTCGCTGATCGGGTGATTTTCACCGGAACAAAACCCTACCACGAGCTCCCCCGGTATATTGCCTGCATGGATGCCTGTACCATCCCCCTTGCTCCACCCCAGTGGGGCGATATCGCCCTGCCCAACAAATTCTTCGAGTATTCCGCTTGTGGAAAACCTATCGTCATGCGTCCAATCCCGGATGTCAGCCGTATGGGCGGTCCCAACCTCCGGGTATACAAGACCCGCGAAGAGTATATCGGGCACATCCGGGCCCTGATCGAAAATCCAGTCACCTACTCGATTAATCTCGATAAATACAGCTGGAAAGAGAAATCGCGCCAGTTTGAAGCGAAAATAGCGAGCATCCTCAAGAATTAGCCATATGTATTAATGAGTTCAATCGAAATGTAGTACCGAAGAAAGGGAGATTTCATGGAAGCATCTGATCTGAAAAAATTTCATTCCTATATCATCGTCGGCCTTATTGCAATTTTTGCTGGTTTTGCACTCTGGCTCCGTCTCGTTCCCATGTTCAACATGGGCAGTACGGATGTCCTGACCATGGTAGCAAGCGACGACCCGCTCTACAACCTCCGCCAGACCGAGCAGCTGCTTGCAAATTCGCTGACATACGCGTGGTTTGACCCCATGACCCTGTACCCGTTCGGGTCAAATATGTACTGGGGCCCCCTCTTCCCGATCATCATAGCCCTCTGCTGCATCATTACCGGAGCAACGACTCGTCCGGAAATCATCAGTATCGCTCTCCTTGTCGGCCCGCTCCTTGGGACACTCACGGTTATCCTCATGTACTATGTCGGGAAGACCTGTGGGGACTGGAAGACCGGGTTGCTTGCCTGTGGTTTTACTGCCATCGTCTCAGGGCAGTTCTTCTACCGTTCGTTCTACGGGTATATCGACCACCATATCGCGGAGGTCCTCTTCTCTACCCTCTTCTGCCTCTTCTACATGTATGCCCTTCTTTCCGAAAAGAGCCAGAAGACCGACCTGAAAGACGTTACTACCTATAAGAGAACCCTGCTCTTCTCCTGCCTTGCGGGAGTTGCTTATATCCTCGGTCTCTATGTTATGCCGACCATCATCCTGTTCGCCATGATTGCCGGCATCTTCACCGTGATCCATTTCATCATCGATGTGTACCGCGGGCGGACAAGCGAGTACATTCTTGTTATCAACACCACGGTCTTCGTGATAGCCATCGCGGGTCTCCTGCTCTTCGGCCTCAAGAATGAGGGGATGAACCTTTCCGCATACACCATCGGGCATATTTATGCATATATCGGCATGATCGCAGGAACCGCACTGTTGTACATCCTGCAGATCCGGCTGTCCGGCAAGGCGAAGTATTTCTATCCCGCTTCACTTGCCGGGTGCGGGATCCTTTTTGCACTTGTCCTCTATATTACCAGCCCCCAGCTCTACACGCTCCTGGTCTATAATTTCTTCTCGTTCTTTGGGCAGGCTGCCGTGACGAACACTGTCCAGGAAGCACGGGGCTGGTCAACTGAGACTGCATGGATGACCTTCAACTATTCCCTCCTCCTCATGATCGGGGGCATTCTGGTCATGCTCTACAAGAACACCCGGGATGAACACCCCGAGCAGGTCTTTGCCCTGGTATGGTCCCTGATCATGCTGGCATCCACTATCCAGCACGTCCGGTATGAATATTATCTGGCCATCAACATCACCCTCCTCTCAGCGGTCTGCGTCAGCTTCACCATTGAGCAGGTACTTCCCGACATCAGGAAGTGGTGGGGCAGATCCGCTGTTGCTGCTTCGGGTAACCAGAGAGATGACAGCTCCGTGGATTCCACTGGGGGGACAGGCAAAAAGAAGAAAGGGCATAAAAAAGCTGCGTCTGCCGGTCCGCAATTCAATGTTATCGCCCTCGGAATCGCCGTCATCATCATAGGAACGGCCCTCCTCTTCGTGTATACCTCGGTTTCATACAGTTATACCAACGCCTCTTCAAGTCCCAACCTGATGAATCCTGACTGGAGGGAGACGCTGGAATGGATGGAGAAGAACACACCTGATCCGGGAGTTGACTATCTCGCTATCCATGACAGGGATACCTTTGAGTACCCGAAACAGGCTTACGGAGTTATGTCCTGGTGGGATTACGGGCATCTCATTACCTATGTGGCAAAGCGTATCCCCAACGCAAACCCGTTCCAGCAGGGGGTTGCCGGGGATCTCGGGGCTGCTGCGTACTTCTTGGCATCGGATGAAGATACCGCAAACAATATCCTTGACACCCTTGGAACCCGGTATATCATCACCGATATCGAGATGGACTCTGGAAAATTCTGGGCAATGGCAACGTGGGCAGACCCGGTTGCCGGCGTCAGCCCGTACCAAAAGACACTTCTCGTGCCTACCGACACCGCGGCAACGAACTACCAGACTGCCATGCTCAATACCGGGGACTATTTCCTGACCACGGTGTCCAGGCTCCATAATTTCGACGGATCAATGACAGAACCGTCCTCGGTCTATTATGTCGAATATGCCGATCCCAGGGTGACGAAAGTGACCCTCCCTGTCATGGCAAGTGCTGTCCCCATGAACGCCACGCAGGCTGCACTGGCGGTCGAGGCATTCAACCAGAGCGCACCTGACGGATACCATGCAGAAGTGTTCAGCGCCTCGATTGTCAACCCGACGACAAAAGTACCTGCGCTGAGACATTACCGCCTTGTCCACGAGTCTCCGACCGATGTCTTTAATTCCGATGAATATGACGTCAGGTACGTGAAGACATTCGAGTACGTCAAGGGAGCGCGTATCAAAGGCGACGGGATCATCGAGGTTCCAATCATCACCAATACCGGTCGGAATTTCATCTATCGCCAGGAGAGCGTAAACGGGGAATTCGTCGTCCCCTACTCAACAACCGGAAATCCCTACGATGTCAGGGCAACCGGCAAGTATACTATTGCCGGGACGAACAAACAGTTCGATGTTCCGGAAATTGCCGTGATGCAGGGCCTGGACGTCCAGTAAACATCACCTCTTTTTTTTAAAGAAGCCCCGAACTGAACATGGGGCAAGAAATCTTTTATCTTTGCACAACCCCCATTCACTGCTATGTTAGCAGAAGAGATTGCACTGGGAATGAAGGTCCGCTACCCGAGGACCGGCACAACCGGCAAGATCCTGCGCATCGAACAGGTCAGGGGCGAGACCTTTGCCGAGATCGACAGCACGAACCTCCTGTACAGGATCGACCAGCTCATGCCGGCAACCTCGGCTGATAAGACCAGGAATACCATTGTTGAGGACGCCCGGACGATAATTGAACGCGAACGGGCATTTGCATCCGGCAGCGATCTCCAGGACGCCATAAAAAACATCGACCAGAGCTGCGAGGGCGGAGGATAATCCTTCCCGCGGGGTTGTATTTAAGTATCTGACGCTCAATATGATGATGAGCTATGCGTCTCGTACCGTGCGGTATCTGGGACACCACGGCATACCGCCTGGCGCATACGACATTATCTGAAAAAAGGGGTCATCACCGGCCATAATGGCTGTCCTGATGCGAAAGGAGTTCGATTTCATTTGCATGATACTACAGTTCCCGGCGTGAATATCGGGGTTGTCGGCCATGTCGACCATGGAAAGACAACGCTTGTCAATGCGCTCACCGGGACATGGACCGACCGCCACAGCGAGGAGGTCAAGCGCGGCATCTCCATCCGGCTGGGCTATGCCGACGCAACCTTTTACCGGTGTGATTCGTGTGAGGGGACAGCAGCACTCTCGACAAGTGCAGACTGCCCGGTCTGCGGGGGAAAGAGCACCCCGTTCCGCTCGGTCTCTTTTGTCGATGCGCCGGGGCATGAGACCCTGATGGCAACCATGTTATCGGGGTCCGCCCTCATGGATGGGGCGATGCTCGTCATTGCCGCCAGCGAGAAGTGCCCGCAACCCCAGACAAAAGAACACCTTATGGCGCTTGAACTGGTCGGGATCAAAAAGATCGTTATTGTCCAGAGCAAGATCGATGTGGTAAGCCAGAAGGAAGCCCTTGACAACTACCATGAGATAAAGGCCTTTGTCAAGGGGACAGTTGCTGAGAACGCACCCATCATCCCGGTCTCGTCCCAGAAAGGGATAAACATGGGTGCACTTGTCCAGGCACTGGACCAGATCATCCCGGAACCCGAGCGGGATCCGGAAGCCGAGCCGGTCATGCTCATTGCCCGGTCATTCGATGTGAACAAGCCGGGATGTAACTGGAAGGACGTGAAGGGGGGCGTTGTCGGCGGTTCTTTGATACGGGGGATCCTCAGGGCCGATGACAAGATCGAGATCCGCCCGGGAAGGCAGACCCAGGTCGAGAACAGGATCAAGTGGGTGCCGATCGTCACAACCGTCACGTCTATCAACGCAGGTTCAAAGATCGTCGAAGCGGCAACGCCCGGTGGTCTGCTTGGCGTTGGTACGAGACTCGATCCTGCCCTGACCAAGAGCGATGCCCTGGCAGGACAGGTTCTTGGCCACGAGGGGAAACTGCCCCCCGTCTGGGACAAGATCCACTGCAGTGTCACCCTCATGGAACGGGTTGTCGGGGCAACGAGCGAGCTCGTCATTGAGCCCCTCAAGCATTCCGAGCCCCTCATGCTTTCAGTAGGCACCGCTGTCACAGTCGGTGTTGTGACCAGCACGAAGAAAGACCATGTCGAGATTACCCTCAAGAGACCGGTATGTGCGGAAGTGGGTTCACGGATAGCAATAAGCCGGCAGGTGGGAGCCCGCTGGCGGTTAATCGGGATGGGTGTTCTGGGCGAGTGAAAGTCCTTCTCGACGCCAACGCACTCATGATGCCGTCACAGTTCAGGATAGACCTGTTCGAGGCGCTCAGGGACCTTCTCGGGGCATTCGAACCGGTCGTTCTGTCCGGTATCCTGCAGGAGCTTACCGGGCTCTCGCGGGCGAAAGGCCGCGACGGCGCCGCGGCACGATACGGTCTTGCACTGGGAGAACAGTGCACGGTAATCGAGAGCAGCGCGATGGAATCAGCATCCGTTGATGCACAGGTGATCGAGTATGCAGCAAAGAATTCCTGCCTGGTTGTCACCAACGACCGCCGGGTCCGGGAAGCACTGCTTGCACGAGGTATTGGTGTAATTTCATTACGGAAACAGAAAAAACTGGAGATATTGCGGAGGTAACAATGTATCACAAATTACTGCTTGAAGACAAGGTGCGGGTTCCCCCCCAGCGTCTTGGAGAGAAACTCGAGAAGGTCATCCTTGATGTCCTTCAGGAGCAGCTTGAGGGCAGCATCGACAAAGAGATCGGGATCTTCATCTGCGTAACGAAGGTGCTCGATGTAGGGGAGGGAGAACTTGTCCCCGGCGACGGCGGCGTTTATTACGATGTCAAGTTCGAGGCCATGGTCCTCCGGCTTGCATTACAGGAGGTCATCGAGGGCATGGTTGTCGAGACCACCAGCTTCGGTGCATTCATCAGCCTCGGGCCTATCGATGCGATGCTGCATGTCAGCCAGATCTCCGACGAGTATATCAACTATGATGAGAAGAACGCCCGGCTCATCTGCCAGGAGTCCAAACGGTTCATAGGCGTCGGCGATGTTGTCCGTGTGCGGGTCGTCACGCTCTCGCTGAACGAGCGCGAGCCCCGCGACAGCAAGATCGGGCTGACCATGCGTCAGGCCGGCCTCGGCACCGCACTCTGGCTCGAAGAGGAGATCGAGAAAGAGAAGGAGAAAAGCGGGCAGAGTGCAGCAGTAAAGGCCCCGGAGAAGGCCAGGGGCAAGAGGAAGGACCATGCCGCCGGCGAATAAGAAGAAACAGGGGAAGGTCTGCCGGGACTGCCACCGCGTCGTTGACGGCGATAACTGCGTTGTCTGCGGTACGACAAACCTGAGCGAGGACTGGTCCGGGTACCTCGTTATCATCGACCCGGAGAACTCCGAGGTTGCAAAACGGATGAACATCAAACTGCCGGGCAGGTACGCGCTGAAGGTCCGCTGAATGCTCACCCTTCCCGAAGAGCACCGGAAGCTCTTCAAGGAACCTTTCGGCACCCTGCACAAGAGTGTTGCAGAGGTGCTGTCCGTCCTCTCCTGCATGAAAGTGTATGCAGTGGGGGACGTGGTCACCCATAATCTCCAGAAACACGGGATCGTTCCCGAAGTCGCGGTTGTTGATGGCTATACGATGCGGTCACCCTGCAAACGGCTGCCGGACCTGTCCGGGTCCTGTATCCGGGTGAAGAATCCGGCCGGATCGATCACTGATGAGCTCCTCCACGCACTGGATGATGCGGTAAGCCATGCCCCCGCCACCATCATTGTTGACGGGGAAGAGGATCTTGCCGCGATCCCGATGGTGATCGCGGCTCCCCTCGGGTCTGTTGTCCTCTACGGCCAGCCTGGCGAAGGAGTTGTCCTGCGCACGGTGACTCCCGAGGCAAAAGAGACGGCTCGTGAATACCTGAGCAGGTTCATCCGCAGCCCGGACCCGTGACTGGTCAGGACTGTTTCTCACGTGATTCATTTTTCCCGGCAGGGTTACCTCACACCTGAGGGTCATAGTTTAAATAAGCCGGTTCCCAATAATTACAGGATATCGATGGACATTGAGATCACCAGTGATAAAAGGAACGAACTTCTATCCAGAAGAGAGGTTCAGTTTACCCTCAAATACGACGGTGCAACCCCCTCCCGCATGCAGATTACCGGAAAACTCTGCGCCCTTCTGAACGTCAAGGAGCACCAGATCACCCTGGACACCCTGCACAGCAGTTTCGGTAAGACCGAGATCACGGGTTCGGCACGTATCTATGATTCTGAAGAGGGCCGGAACAAGACTGAGCGCCCGCACCTTGCTGCGCGCGGACAGCCCAAGAAGAAGGAAGAGGCATAACCATGGCAGCAAAGAAGGCAGCAGCCTCCAAGAGCACCAAGAGAGGTGCATACTTCAAGGTCGAGGGTGCAAAGGTCACCACCGCCAAGAAATACTGCCCGCGCTGCGGACCCGGCGTGATGATGGCAGACCACAAGGACCGTACCTCCTGCGGCAAGTGCGGCTACACCGAATTCAAGAAATAACCACTCTTCAATGCCTGTTTTTGGGCAGATACTTGGGATTGAGGGGACTGCATGGAACCTCAGTGCCGCTCTTTTTGACAAGGACCTGATCTCCTTAACCTCCAACCCGTACAGCCCTGCACAGGGGGGTATTCACCCGCGGGAGGCTGCCCAGCACCACGCATCGGTCATGGGGGAGGTTATCAGTTCAGTGCTTGCTGAGCCGGAGAAGGTCACCGGTATCGCGTTCTCGCAGGGACCGGGGCTCGGGCCCTGCCTCCGGACGGTCGCAACCGCAGCCCGCTCGCTTGCCCTTGCCCTCGATGTACCGCTGGTCGGTGTGAACCACTGCGTTGCCCATGTCGAGATCGGGTGTTTTGCCACCGGGTGTAAAGACCCGATCGTCCTCTATGCGAGCGGGGCGAATACGCAGGTCATCGGTTACCTCAACGGGCGGTACCGGATCTTCGGGGAGACGCTGGATGTCGGGATCGGCAATGCACTCGACAAGTTCGCCCGGGCAAAGAACTTCCCCCACCCGGGCGGCCCGCATATCGAAGCCCAGGCGCAGAGCGGTGCGTATGTGGAACTCCCATACACCGTCAAAGGGATGGACCTGGCGTTCTCCGGCCTCATGTCTGCGGCAAAGGACTCCGCAGCACCGCTGCCGGACGTCTGTTACAGCCTGCAGGAGACCGCCTTTGCCATGTGTGTCGAGGTTACCGAGCGGGCACTCTCGCTCACCGGAAAGGACGAGGTGCTCCTGGTCGGGGGAGTGGGAGCGAACCGCCGGTTGCAGGAGATGCTCCGGACCATGTGCGAGGACCGGGGTGCACGGTTCTATGTCCCGGAGAAGAAATACCTGGGGGATAACGGGGCCATGATCGCGTATACCGGGAAACTGATGCTTGAGAGCGGCGTTTCCCTCCCGGTAACCTCATCGCAGGTGAACCCGTCCTTCCGTTCCGATGAGGTCGAGGTCACCTGGAAACATGAGACGGTCCCCTACTCGCATAAGGTATCCCCCACAGAAGGGAGCAGCCGCCGGGGTGCCGAGGCGGTAATCACGTTTGGCAATGGCACTGCAGAGAAGCGCCGCCTCCTTAAGCGCTACCGGGTCCCTGCTCTTGACCGGGGCCTGATCACCGAGAGGACCCGGGCGGAGGCACGTCTTATTCAGGCCGCCCGGAAAGGAGGCGTCCCGACACCGGTCATCCAGGATATAACAAGGGACACGATTGTCATGGAAACGATCAGGGGAACTCTCCTGACAAACGAGATGACCGGCGAGAACCTCGTAGAAGCCGGCCGTATGGTCGGCAGGCTGCATACAGCAGGACTTGTTCACGGGGATCTGACCACCGGCAACATGATAATCCGGGAAAATGACCGGCGATGCGTTCTGATCGACTTCGGGCTCGCCCAGGCAACCCAGGAGATCGAGCAGCGGGGGGTGGATATCCATGTCCTCTGCCAGACGCTGGAGAGCACCTGCCCGGCCCGGTATGGTGCACTCAGGGCCGCATTTGAACGGGGGTACGGGGAAACCTTTGCTGGTGCTCCGGATGTCATCGCCCGCGAGCACGAGATCCAGAAGCGGGGGAGATACTTATGAGACTGACGATGGTCACAAGCAACGCCCACAAGGCCGCCGAGGTGGCCGCATACTTCGGAGGACTGCTGGAAGTCGGGCATATCTCCCTGGAACTGCCGGAGCACCGCTCCGATGACGTCGGGGAGATCGCGAGGGGAAAGGCAGAGGCAGCGTTCCGGCAACTGAATACCCCCCTGATTGTCGATGACACTGCGTTCTCCATCGATGCCCTGAACGGGTTCCCCGGACCGTATGCAGCGTATGTCCAGAACTCCATTGGTAACACCGGGATCCTGAAACTGATGGGAGGTGTCGCGAACCGCTCTGCCCGTTTCACGACCGCTATCGGGTATGCAGATAACGAGGGCGTCCGGGTCTTCACCGGCACAATCGAGGGCCGCATCACGACCATCGTGCGCGGGCAGGGGGGATTCGGGTACGACCCGATCTTTGAAGTGGGATCCACGACCCTTGCGGAGATCCCGATTGAAGAGAAGAGCAGGATCTCCCACCGTGCCCGGGCACTCGCGGCATTCCATGACTGGTTCATGACAGCACGTGCCTGGCCGGAACGATCATAACAACAGTTAAAAGGTCTTACAGCTTTGTTATAAGGGCAGACAGGAGTGTTTCATAATGGCAAAATTCCCGGAGGCCGAGGCACGGCTCCTCAACGTAAAAGTGTGCATGCACTGTAACGCACGCAACGCAATCCGCGCAACCACCTGCCGCAAGTGCGGTTATGCGAACCTGCGCCCGAAGAACAAGGAACGCAAAGCGTAATCCTTCTTCGTAATATCAGGTTCTCTTTTTCCGGTTGTGCCGGGTTTTTCAAGTTTCTTTTCCAGCAGGATCATGCGATAGCTGCTGGTTCATTTACCAGACAGCGAAGAGTGCCTTTTTACACTCATGCAACCATCCCCTGCCTGAATTTTTTTTATCGCACGTTTCATCGCGCTGTGAAAAGAAAAATCGCGATCCGATTGATCAACGTTCGGGTTCACGCCGGAAACTAAAAGAATTTTGTAAAGAGTACAATTGCGGAGTCAAGAAAGTACTCTACAATAAAGAGACTTCTTTACACCCTGCGATCGCGATCAAAAAAAATTTCCAAATCCTGAAAAAAGGAGATCGTGTTTTTAGTATTCATGATGCCCGGTAAATTTTTAAGGAGCCGGGAACCGGAAACCATCACGCTGAGTAATACGTGACCCGCTTACCCTTTGATGCGTACTCCCCGGCAAAGGTCTCGAGATTACGCTTGTACCCGATCCGGTCGGTAAAGCCCAGCTCGCGGAGCTTCTCCCGCACCCGCATCACATCGGTTTCGTCTGCCCAGTCCTTTGTATAGACATAGATCACTTTGCGGTTGTCGCGGGAGTCGGGATTGGGCTTTGCGGTGCTCACCTTTGCCGAGATCCCCAGCTGCAGGGCAACCGTTGCGTCCCGCACCTTCTTCCACGCAGCATCGACAGCATCCGGTTCCTGGAAGATCAGCCACTTGCCCGCGTTCTCGTCCTCGATGGCTTCCGGGGCGCTGCCGGGGGCATCCAGCACGATCCAGTACATCTGGGCGGTCTTTGTCGGGAGGACCCCTTCTCCTTCGCAGAGCATGCGGTATACCGTTTCGATGTCGGAGAACCGACCGAGCATTGCCTCTGCAAGCTGCGGGTACTCCTCTTTGAACTTATTGAAAATAGCGGCAAGTTCCGCCCTGAAATCGGTCCCGCCCTCAACCAGGGCATAGAGGTATTTGCCCTCTGCCTGGAGACCGCGGTTTAAGAGGTGCTCGAAGATGCCGTATGCAACATCGGCCAGCGCTTCGGGATCGACATCAGCCATGAGTATGCGTCTCTCTGTTGGTGAAAAAAAAGGTTCTGTTCTTGATCGCGCTCCCAAACACAGGTTGCCCGAAGTTGCCGGAATGGGGGGCCGTTGTCGTCAGGGAACCCGGGCAGGATCTTCTGATTGCCAATGCCGAATGGTTTAAAAATGCATCATACTAACATGTACTAACTATGGAATGGAAACGTGACTGGGGTCTTACTGCCAGGTGCTGGTTCACCGGCCTGTTGTTAGTACTCCTCTACATTGTCTTCATGCTGGTACTGCTTGTACTCTTCCCAAGCCTGAATGCAATATTCTTCATAGCCCTTGCGGTCATCATCGGGCTCTTCCAGTATTTCTTCTCGGACAAGCTCGTGCTCTGGTCAACAGGGTCCCGAATTATCGAAGACGACGAATATCCCGAGCTCCACCGCATGGTCGAGAAACTCTGCAAAGAGGCAGATCTCCCGAAGCCGAAGATTGCCATCATGACGCACCCGATGCCCAACGCCTTTGCCACCGGGAGGAGTCCAAGCCATGCCGTTGTGGCATGCACGGACTCGATCATGCGCCTCCTCACTCGCGAGGAGCTCGAGGCAGTCCTTGCCCATGAACTCGCCCATGTCAAGAACCGCGACATCCTGACGATGACCCTTGCAAGCTTCATCACGATGATCGCCTCCTATATGATGAACAGTTTCCTCTTCTCCGCACTGTTCGGGGGCAATGACCGGGAAGGCAACATCGTTGGCGCGATCGCCGTCCTGGTAATGTCCATCATTGTCTATATCCTCAGCACCATCCTGATCATGGCAATCTCCCGGTACCGCGAGTATGCGGCCGACCGGGGCAGCGCCCAGATCACCAGGAACCCGCGGGCACTCATCTCCGCGCTCAGCAAGATCAGCGGCAGGATCGACGTCCTCCCCAATGAGGTGAAGGAACCGGTTGCCGGGGCAAACGCCTTCTATATCATCCCGGCATCCACGAAGAATTTCCTGGCGGAGCTCTTCTCCACCCACCCACCGCTCGAGAAGCGGATCGCCAACCTCCAGAAGGTCGAGGCTGAGCTCCGGGGATATTAAGATCCCTCAATCCGTATTTTTTTACTGCAAGCACCTGGGGCGGCAGTGACAATTATTAATACACCTCCCCGCCAAAATTATAGAGCACAGTGCATCGATGGTCTAGAGGTATGACTTAGGCCTTCCAAGCCTATAGCCCGGGTTCGATTCCCGGTCGATGCATCCGGGCTCGTGGTCTAGTTGGCTATGACGTCGCCTTCACACGGCGAAGATCTCGTGTTCGAATCACGACGGGCCCATACCTGTTCCTGGGAATTCCTGATTGTTTCGCTCCTTCCCGTAGGTATTACTGGCTGCGGAGAGGTCCAAACGGGGGGGGAAGGGGGTACCTCCCCCGATCTTTTTCCGGAGGGGGGCTACCCCCCGGGGCCCGTTTTTTTCAGGGTCGGGGGGGACCCCCCACCCCTGCCGCTCCTGGGGACCTGCTTACTCATTATTAATATGCATCGGGCAGATGCACTCTCTGACGGAAGTTCCATGAGAAGCGGATCATTTGCTGCTGCACTGCACGGGGGAGTTCTCATTCTTGAGTAGGGGGATGGGGGGTACCCCCCCTGTTGAGAAGAGGGACCAGAAGGGGGGGGCCCCATGGCCCCTGCTGTGGTCGCGGTGAGAGTGAATATCAGGTATCCAGCTCAAGACTTGGAACAACGTATACCTTAGACAAGGGGGGAAAGAATCCTGCAGATTACTCCGGCAATCCATGCGATACGACACCCGTTCAAAGTCCCGGTTGCCCCGGGCATCACTCTCGACCGGTTCGTGTATTCCTTTATCATCGCCTGCGACACTATTGCCCTGGTCGATACCGGTGTGGCCGGGTGCGAGAAGACCATCGGAGACTATATCCGGTCGATCGGCCGCGATCCATCGGAGGTTTCCCTCATTATCCTCACCCACTCCCATCCCGACCATATCGGAGCGGCGAAGGCTATCCGGGATGCAACGGGCTGCACAGTCATGGCGCACCCCGCCGAGCGGAGATGGATCGAAGATACCGATCTGCAGAACAGCGAGAGGCCGGTACCGGGTTTCTCCATGCTTGTCGGGGGCCCGGTCCCCGTTGATCATGATCTTGCGGATGGCGACACCATCGATCCGGACGGGACGGCCGGGTACGAACTCGATGTCATTCATACGCCCGGCCACTCCGCCGGTTCCATCTCCCTGTTGCTCAGGAGCGAGGGGGCCCTCTTCTCCGGGGATGCCGTGCCGGTAGCAGGAGACTTGCCGGTCTACGATGATGCGCGGGAGTCCATGCGATCGGTGCAGAGACTCAGACGGGTCCGCGATATCCGGTTCCTCCTCTCTGCATGGGACGAGCTGCGGAACGGAGCGGCAGCGTACGATCAGATGGACCGGGCTGCAGCATACCTCCGGAAGATCGATGGTGCTGTCCTCCGGTCTGCTGCCGGCGGCACTTCCAATATCATGGAATTCACCAGGAGAACTGCCGATGCCCTCGGGCTGCCGCCCCAGGCAGTCAGCCCGCTCCTTGCACGGACGTTCGCTGCAAATCTCCGGTCACATTTCGATGGAACGTGAGGAGCTCTTCATCTGGCCGGACGTTCTGACCCGGTGCCGGTGCACAGGATCCGTGTTCCGGCCGTCCCATTCACCGGCTGTGGCAGCCCTGCAAGGTACATGGCAAACGCGTCAACATCCAGCGGCCCGCTTTTCAGGTCTGAACCCTCGGTGAAGACGATGTACCGGTCGCCGCCAATGGAGAGGTAATCCATCACCGCTGCGGAGTACACTGCATCCGGGTTGACTGGTACTCCCCCGATCCGGACGTCCTCCACCCGGTTTCCGGCCGGTTTATCCATACTGAAGCGGTACGTGAGACCAGAAACCCCCAGGTTATGCGGGGGCAGCGGTTCCACCCACTGCCGCTCAAGGGCTTCTTGTATCTGTCTGCCGGTCAGGTTCATCGAAACAACCGTGCCGGAGAAGGGCTGGACCGAGAAGAGATCGCCCCAGGTGACCTCCCCTTTCTCAAGATCAGCCCTGAGGGTACCGGTTGTGATAAAAGCAACATCGGTCTTCATCACCGATCTCTGGGCATCGGCAAGCAGGTCGCCAAGTTCCGACTCCCCGCAGGCATTCTCCTTTCCTGAAATATCACGGGAGGCAACTGCGACATGCCGCCCGACTTCGGGCGCAACGATTGCTTTTGTCCGTGCAAGGAGTGCCGCCGCACCCGGATCCGGCATGGATCCGGGGGGAGTGTCAGCATACGTGATGACAATCTGCGCCGTTTTTTCCACAATATCCCTGCTGGACGGATCGAGGGTCAGGTTGATGTCCGCATAGCCCTTGCCGTAGCTATACGCCTGCGTGACCAGCACCGGTCTCCCCTCGCGATTGGGGAGATATGTATTGGTAAACTTGTGCGTGTGGGCAGACAAAACAACATCAACATCTCCATCAAGCCCGGCAACAATCCCGGTGACGCGGCCGGAAACATTGCCCCCGGCCTTCGTTGCACCCTCATATGCCTGCTGGTCTCCCCCTTCGTGAAGGAGCACCACAATCGCATGCACACCAGCCCGGTTCACTTCGGTAACGTAGTGGTTTATGGACGCTGTTTCATTCAGGAACTGAACATCACCGGCCCGGTCCGGGGCAAGGAGGGTCGGTGTCAGTGAAGTGTCCGCTCCGATGAAGGCAACCGGCACACCCCCCATAGACCTGATGACATACGGCGGGAAAAGCAGGGTGCCGTTTTCCTTAAACACGATATTGGAGCAGGTATACCCCGGGAAAAAACCGGGATAGGGATCGACCGGGTGGGGGAATGCTGTTGTACCATTTCCCCCGTAGACCTGGCGCAGCAATTCCGCGGTCGGCCGGTCAAAGTCATGGTTGCCGGCAGTTGCAACGACCATGCAGCCTGGATCGGGCTGCATGACCGTACCGTTGCTGCATGCGCCGGCCAAGTCGTTGAAGAACAGGAGGGCTGGTTCATCGTGGAGGAGCCCCGACTCCGGGGGAGATGCTCCGACTATGTCGCCAGGGAGAGCCAGGATAGTATTCGATTGCCCGAAGACCGCTGTTGCCTGCTTCAGGTATGCCGCAAGAACCGGGGCGCTTCCGGCCGGACGGTCGTTCATGATCTGGCCCGGGGGCAGCTGACCATGGAAATCGTTGACTGCCAGGATCTTGAACCGGATACCGCTGTCCCCGGAAGAGCCGGTACCTTCTTCCCCAAAGAGTGCCGGTGAGCCGGTACAGAGGAGAAGGGTGACAACAAGAACAGAGGCCGCGAGGAGGACACACAGAGCCATGAGGGTCCGATCGCGCAGGGGTGATGATGGCGCCATGGTTGGGTATACACAACTGCAACCACGGGGATAAAAAAGCGATCGCTCTTATGCTCCCTGCCTTAGCGTTTCCAGCCAGCGATCGAACTTTTCAAAGAACTCCCTGATCCGATGGATCTCTTCGGGAGTCCGCAGGCCGGTCTTCTCGCGGTAGTACCGGGCACGGTCTTCCCTGTCCATGTGGTCCAGTTCCCCGTCCAGGGGATTGAGCCCCCCGCCGCCACCCTGCCGACACGGTTCGTTGGTGACCGTGTGGCAGAAGGCGGTCCGGACGGCTGACTTCAGCGGTTTTACAGCGCAGAGCGTATCGGAACGCCCGTCCCAGAACTCATTGACGGGAAATCCCGCCCGTTTCAGGGGCCGGTCCCAGGTTGCATCCACCAGCACCCAGCGGGAATCAATCCTGACCCGGCAGGCGAGATGATATGATACGGGCAGCCCTGAAGCGAGTTCCCGGAGCTTTGGCGGGTAGCGGATATCCGGGTCGTTCCAGACAAACGGGATGGTAGCAAATGCAACCTCAAGGCCGAGTCTCCGGTACATCTCCGCCATCAGGTAGTGCTTCGGACCGCAGGAGCCCCTGCCCGATTCAAGAATCTGGTAGGGAGCCGTTTTCGGATCGGTCATGGGTGGATGGAGGGAATAGGGGATATCGCGGATATGCTGGAAGATTGAGATCCGTGCACCGCGGGGATCCAGTCCATGGATCCATTCCCGGAACCTGGTATCAATGGCTGAAGGCATGGTATCTCCCGTCCGATCCTCTGGTTCCCATGTTATCATGGGAGATAATTCAATGTTGGGGTCAGCGGGAACCCGGAACCTTACTAAAACGAGAAACTCCCCCACGGGGGCAAAATATTGAGCAGGACCGCCGGTTTTTCCGGCGGTCGTGCGTGCAAAAGGAAAAAGTGAGATTATGCGTTCTTCATCTTGGCCTTTGCGACGAAGCCGTCCTTGCCAATGTAGTACATGAAGCCCTTTTCTTTGGCAATCTTTTCAGTTCCGACTTTCTTCTTCTTGCCGGACTTGTTGTGCTTCATCGGGGCTGCCCAGACATACCCGTCCTTGCCAATGAAGTAGAGGTATCCCTTTTCGCGCTGAATCTTTTCTTTTCCGATTTTGGTTCCCATTTAAACACCTCAAAACCACTATTGGGTTTTGATAATGAAAGGTGTCGCCTGATAATATATAAGGTTTCCGTCGAAAGCCCGTCGAAGTCTGGATTTTTACCACTTATTTAAGGCTCTTTTGGTCATTGCGGCTCACCATTTCGTCCGTTTCAAAACCCAATTAAAATGCCCCGTTTCGTATAAAAACGATGAAATGTGCCCAGATCCGCAGTTTTGCCAGTACGGTGCACCGGACACGGAAGCGCGGCAAGGTGGGGTTTCCGTTCAGCATTTTACCGGGGGTGCGGCACGATCGGTCATCCAAGGTTCATGATGGGCCGGATCCGGGGCGGGGTCACCCGGGTTGCCCTGAGGGGCACTACAATACCCTCCGGATACATTCCAAGCGTGAAGACCTGGCCCGGGGAAAGGCCGGCGTCCGGGCAGACAAGGATCTGGAACTGTTCCCCCGGTTCCAGCCATTCATCAGAGTCGGCGGTCCTGCCAGGCAGCATATTGTATTTGCCGGTGATCGTCCAGTTGGGGCATATGAGCGGAACCTGCCGGGTCTTATTGATAAGGTATCCTGTTCCGCCGGTACTCCACGTTACATTGAGATGGTCAGTATCAATCGCCCCGGTATCGCCCATGAAGAGGGATACCGTCAGCTGCACCGAACCGAGCTCATCCGGGGCCGGGTGGCGGTACAGAATGGGGATCCGGGGCTGGTTGCCAGGGGCTGCCGAAAAGCCATAGAGAGAGCCGACCGGCTGGATCCCATCTCCTGACATGTACATGCTCTCCGCGACGATACCCCCGGGGAATGTCCGAACCAGGGTGACCGTACTCCCCCCTGCCAGGTACACACCCATGAGGACAACAGCACTGCAAAGGACCATCATCACGATGACCAGTTCAAGCCCGGTATACCCGGAATCGGGAGGAGGGGGCCCGATCATGAAGTATTCCGCCGGTCGACCAGTCGTTTCGGGCGGCCCTTGATTTTATAGAACTCAAGGCCGCCGGGGCCCGTGAAGTTGATGCGGATCTTCAGGTTCCCTTCATGATACTGGTGTGTGAGGCCGGGCTTGTACTTCAGGAACCGGGCGGTGATTCGTTCGCCGATTGCGTTTTTATCGCAGTGCTCAGGGTCGAGGCATTCGACACTGATGAGAAGTACCGCTTCGTTCTCTTCCTTCCCGTCATAGATAAACCCCTCGTATTCCCCGGTAAGGTGCTCCATGTTCTCCGGCTGGAAGACTGCTGCTTCGATATCGACCCTGTTCATGGAGTTATCGAAGATCCATGCGGTCTCCGCCTCCCGCTGGGGATTGTAGATCCGCATGTGGGTCCTGCCGCACGCGCATTGGTCGCGCGAGAGGACGACCGTAGTATCCTCGGTGTCATAATTCAGCAGGAGCATCCCGCTCTTCCCGCCAACCGGAAGCAGTGTTGTAAGGATGGCACGGCCACACTCGCCGTCCCGGACAAACGATTCCATTTGGGGATCATAGACATCGAGGTGTACAATATCCTCAGGGACATGGAGCCCGTTCATCTGCGTGCACTCGCCGCACATGGTACCTTCAGTACTTCCATAGGTATTGTACACCGGGCATTCCCACTGCTCTGCAAGGTACTTCCGCGACTCCTCGGCAAAACTCTCGCCCCCGGCAACGAGCTTATTTATCGCGAGATCGGATGGCTGTACACCCTCCGCCCTCAGCCGGCGGACCAGACGCAGCAGTTTGAACACGCTGCCCACGATTGAAGTAGGACGATAATTTTTGAGGATCCGGGAGTCAAACGAGCACTTTCCCATCGGGATGATCCCCATGCCGATCCGCTGGGCGGCAACGGTCATCGTGTTCGCCCCGACATTCATCCCATACGAGGCGCAGACAACGATACGGTCGTTCTTCGAGAATCCCTGCGACACAAAACTCCGGCAATACTTCTCGGAGTACCGCTTCCAGTCATCCCAGGTCAGGAAGAAACCCTTGGGCGTCCCGCTCGTCCCGCTCGTCTCCTGGATTGAGAAGATATCCCCCCAGTCTGCCGAGAGGAACTCAAATTCCGGCGTCAGGGGCGGCTGGTGTTCGCGGATTGTCCTGCCGGAAATCACCGGCAGGGAGAGGAGGTCCTCGTGCTCCCGGATATCGGCGGGGGTGATACGGTGTTTTTGGAACCAGTGCCGGTAGAACGGCGAGTGGTCCGCTGCGTACTGCACCGTATACCTGACCCGCTCATCGATAAGGGCGTCGAGGTCCCCCCGGTTAAGGGTCTCGATGCCGGGAGAAAAATACTGGCCGGCTGACATACCTGATGGTTGCCACCGGAATTGTTAAAGGTTTGGGAGATTAAGAGGGGCGATAGCCCGGGTTTATCGCCAGAGAACGACAAGATATACACACATTTCCATGTACTTCCACCTCATCCTGACGGACAATTGTAACCTCTGCTGCTCCTACTGCCGGGCAAAGGCTTTCGAGGACCTGGAAGAGAGTGAAGGAGAGAGGGCAGTCTGCATCGATGAGAATATTCCGGTGGAACTCTCTTTTGATCTCCCTCTCCTCTACGACTTTCTCAGAAAAGACCCCGGGGCAACCCTCACGTTTTACGGCGGCGAGCCCCTGCTGCGTTCCGACCTTGTCGAGCGGATTGTGCGCGAAGCGCCCGTCAAACGGTTCATGATCCAGACCAACGGACTCCTGCTCGACCGCCTGTCCCCGGAAACAGTCAACCGCTTCACCACGATCCTTGTGTCCCTCGATGGAAGGAAAGACCTGACGGATGCCTCCCGTGGCAACGGGGTCTACGACAAGGTTATGCAGAATATCCGGGCAATCATCGGGAACGGTTTTCACGGGGAGCTCATCGCACGGATGACGGTAACGGAACGGACTGACATCGTGGATGCCGTTCGTTACCTCTCATCGAATCCCGACCATTCATTCTCTTCAGTCCACTGGCAGATCGATGCCAACTTTGCCGGGGACTTTGCCCACCGGCAGTTCCGCGAATGGGCCGAAGGCTCGTACAACCCCGGCATCCAGGAACTGGCCGGGATCTGGGTTGACCATATGGAGACCGAAGGCAGGGTCATGAAATGGTATCCCTTCCTCGACCCGATGGAGGATCTTTTGTATGGCAGGACAAGCAGGCTCCGGTGCGGTTCGGGACATTCCAACTACAGTATCATGACCGATGGCAATATCGGTCCGTGCCCCGTCATGATCGGGATGAAGCAGTACTATGTGGGCCATATCGCAACATCCCACCCGCTCGGGCTTGCAACAGTCGATGTCGGGGGGGAGTGCACCAGCTGCCCGATACAGGGATTCTGCGGGGGGCGGTGCCTGTACTCAAATATTACCCGGCCCTGGGGGGAGGCAGAACGCCAGCTGGTCTGTTCGACGGTGAGGACACTCCATACGGCGCTCCTCGCCCAGCTGCCCCGTGTCAGGGGGCTCATCCGTAACGGGGCGATCGCTCCGGCTGATTTTATGCATGAGAAGTTCAACGGCTGCGAGATCATCCCGTGAAAGAAAATTTACACATTATAAAAATATGCGAATCTTTGTGCAGATGTATATATACAGCATCGCACATTCTATATTTGCAGATCACAACTGCATGAGTAAAAACAATGGAAAGAAAGAGTTTTGGTGGCCCGAGGAATTTCGGTCCCAGAGAAATGACAAAGACAGTCTGCTCCGACTGTGGCAAAGAGTGCGAAGTCCCCTTCAAGCCGACTGAAGGAAGGCCGGTCTACTGCAGGGACTGCCTGCCCAAGCACCGGAAACCCCGGTTCTGATTTCACAATCCTTTCCTTTTTTCATCGGCGTTCACCCCAGCCGGTTCCTGCCCGTTCCATCAGGCACTAATATTCTGCCGCCCAATACACGGCTATGGCACGATCATGGCAGGAGGCAAAGGAGTGTGCACTCCGGGAGGGACTCCCGCAGGTATACCATGACTGCGATGATGATACCTACGGGGCATGCAGGGAGGGCGAGATGCAGGGCTCTTTCAAAGGCGGAGTCTTCCTCGAACACCGCTGTATCTGCATGCAAGCATCCCTGAGTAGCGAAGACCTCCTGGCAAAAGAGCGCCGGTTCCGGGAAGAGAACCCGGACTGGTAATTCCGCTATTTTCTCCGGATCTCCTGACGGAACCGGTGGAGCAGGTCGTAGAGCATCAGCCGGAACTCAACACCAATCTCCTCCCAGGATTTGGCATCCGAGACGGTTGCATCCTCCCGCCGGGGCTCTGCCTGGTGGACAACCTCGCCACCATCTGCGGGTAAGGGCTCGGCCCGCGGGACCCACCACAACTGCCGCATGATCTCGAAGTACCCGCTGGCAAGGACCAGGAGGAAGACCAGCGGTACGATCAGGAACGAGATGAGCCAGAACATCTGGTAGAAACCTGTCCCGGTGACCCCATCCAGCCACTGGAAGATCCGCAGGAGGAAGGCAATAAAAAATACGCTCCCGATGGCCCGGATTACCGGGGACGGCAGGTTGATGGGGAACGGGAGTGCACCGAAAATATCTCCCACAAAGAGTACCACGGCGATGAGGAGGATGAGCCAGAAGTTTTCATTGAGGAATGCAACACCGGAATCGTAGATCGGGTTGGTGATATAGTGATTCAGGATATTGGCAAGGACGATCACGATCAGTAACCCAATGATACCGATCATCCGCGAGATAAAGACCCAGCCAACCGGCTGTTTGTGACACCTGACCATGATGTGCAGAACCTGAAGAGATGCTATAGTGGTTTTGTCATGTGTTCTATTTAGGATTTGACATTCCGGGCCGGCTCTTTCACAGCCGGTCCCTGCAGAAGCGCTCCGGCAGAAACGAGCAGGAGGGCAGCCCGTATGATTCCACCGGGCCGGCGGCAGGCATTCTCCTCATTTCCTTCCGATATCGTAATACTTCTTGAGCACGTTGTAGATCTTCTCCGATTCATAATACCCGAGATCGATCTTCTTGACAATATCATCGATCATCCGGCCGTACGTGATGATCTTCTTTGAAAGCGGGTCATCCCACAATTCAGCAAGACCCATCATGCCCTGCAGAGGGTTCCTGATGTGGTCGTTGAGGATGGCAAACTGCTGGATGTTTCTCTCGAGCTGGGTGAACGCATTCTGTTTTAGGTTCTCGATCTCCACCCGCTCGCTGATATCCCGCACGATGACGACAAGCGCCGGCCGGCCGAACTGGTCGAAGGAACGGGCATTGATCTCGACCAGGATCTCCTTATCGATCCTGGTCCTGCAGACTCCTTCATAGATCACATGCCCGACAGACTTCAGGACCTCGTCGGGAAGATCGACACCCCCGGCATTGCTGCCGGGAAGGATGTCGGAGAGCTCCATCTCGAGGAACTCCGTCCGCTGGTAGCCGAGGATCTCGCAGGCAGCATTGTTCACCTCAACAATCTTTCCCGGCCGGTTATCCTCACGAATCCGGCAGACACAGATCGGATCCGTGATGCTGTTGAAGAAGAGCCGGTACTGCTCCTCACTCTGGATGAGACGGTTGTGGAGGACATTCTGCGACCGTTCAAGATCCTCCAGCATGCCATTGACGTTCCCGGCAAGGGCCCGGATCTCGTCCTCGTCCCCGCTGACACCCACCCGTGCGGCAAAGTCCCGCCGCCTGCCGATATCGCTGACACGGCGACTCAGTACGGCAAGGCGCGAGAGGACGGTCTTTTCAAGGAGTAACAGGATCACGATGCCAAAGACCAGTCCCGATCCGATGAGGAGGACAGTAAACCAGAGGCTTGTGGATTTGCCCTGCTCGGAGATGTCCCTCGCAATGCTCACCCCGAGGACGATCACCGGGCTGCCATGGATATCGCGGACCAGGGAATAGGTACCCAGTACCGTGCTGTTGACCGGCTCGATGATGGTGGGGGAGGCAAGTTTCAGGGACTCGTTCCCCGCCCTCCGCACGAACGGGGTTGACGATTCAGGAAATTCCAGAATTGCCCTGCCAAATGCCGGCGGCATTGCCGGATCCCCGTACAGGTGCATCTCAAGCGGGAGCTGGGCAAGGGCAGAGAGGCGTGCAATCTCGTCCGCGTCGATATACCTGCCCATCAGGAGGTAGCCGGCAACGCGCTGGCTATCCCGGGGGTGCATGACCGGTCGTATCGCGACCATCATCGGGCCGCCGGGAAGCCGGACAATCCCGAGTGTCCCGTAGCTGCTGTTGACGGCGAGGCTGGATTCGGGATATGCGGCGAGAAGTGCATTCAGGCCTTCAGGGACCGGAACAAGTCTGTCCTCATCGAGATTGTATCCCTGGCCGGCGATCCGGTTCCCCCGGGAATCAGCAACAAGGATGGCATTGAGCCCGAGTCGTTCGAACAAGTCCTCATCAAGCGGCGCCCACTGCCCCGCAGGCAGTTCCCCGGCAGCGAACTTCCGCGTATCGTTCCGTGAGGCCCAGTCATAGGCAACGGCATCGACTGCATTGATGTCATTGGCAAGGGCCACGAGAACCCGGTCAGTGTCTTTCTGCGCACTCTGCGTCTCGACGCGGGAGAAACCGCCCTGCACGATCAACTCGGACGATGCATAGAGAACGAGGAGAAGAAGAAGGAGGGTGATGCAGACGATGACAACGGTCTTTTTCCGGATGTCCATAACCAGTGCACCTGCCGGCCGGGGAGACGGTCACTCTTCTATTACGCCCGGGGGGCTTTTGTTTCTTTCGCAGGGGGCTCTGAGGGCGAATCCGCGTTCATAACCGCCCCCTCCGTATGCAGCGCCATTCTCGTAAGCATCCATGGGTGCAAAAATAATACATCAGTACACAAAAACTTACAACAATGTATAAATATGTACAAAGTAAACCATTTATCAACAATCTGAACGGGCTGCCGGCACATCCTGAGCGTATCTGCTCCGGGTCGTCCGGGGTCCGATGACCAAACGGAATTCCCGGTCCATTGCGTGGCCGGAGTACTATCCCCCATAATCGGTATTTCCATGACCCTGCATCTGACATTCAACCTGACGCCCGAGGAGTTCATGACGGCAGTGAATACCCAGCCCCGGCCGCTCATCATACCGCTCTGTGCCGAGATGCCCCTGCCCGATATCTCCCCGCTCGACATTTACACCACCACGAGGAGGGGGGCCGGTTTCCTCCTCGAGTCCATGGAAGGGAGCGAGAAACTTGCCCGGTATTCATTCGTCGGGATCGACCCCGAACTGGTCATCCGCATCGGGAGCACGACTGAACTCACCGGCAATGAGCCGTTCGTATCCATTGCCAAGGACCCCCAGGGGGGTGATCCCGTCGAGAAGATCCGATCGGTGCTCTCGCGCTTCCATTACATGAATGTGAAAGCCCCCCGGTTCTTCGGCGGGATGGTCGGGTACTTTGCCTACGACTGTGTATACTCGCTCTTCGTACGGATCCGGGAGGGAAAGGAGACGCCCGCACGGAAGGAAGCCGGCGTCCCGGACGCATCGTTCATGCTCACCAAAGACTGCATTGTCATCGATCACCGGGATGAGAAACTCTTCATCTTCTCAAGCCCGTTCCTCACCTACGACTCAGACACAGCAGCCGAATACCAGGCGTGCATCAGGAAGATCAGCGCCCTTGCGGACCATATCATGGAGACCGCCAGCAGCGCAAAAGACGTGACCCGGGGCACTGCAGAACCGGCACCCGGTGCCACCTTCACCTCCCCCGTTCCGTGGGATATCTTCGAAGGTTCCGTGGTACAGATCAAGGACCATATCGCGGCAGGCGATATCTTCCAGGCGGTCCTCTCGCGGCGCATGGAGTGCCGGGTCACCCGCGATCCGTTTGCGGTCTACGAAGCGCTCCGCGAGATCAACCCGAGCCCCTACATGTATTACCTGGATTTCGGGGACGAGAAGGTCATCGGGGCGAGTCCTGAGATGCTCGTGCGGGTCGAGCGCCGGAGGGTGACGACCGTTCCGATCGCCGGCACCCGCCCCCGGGGACGGACGCCCGCAGAGGACGAGGCGTTCGCTGCCGATCTCCTCGCCGATCCCAAGGAGCGGGCAGAGCACACGATGCTCGTCGACCTTGCACGAAACGATCTCGGCCGTGTCTGCCGGTTCGGTTCCGTGACAACGGACGAGTTCATGAACATCGAGAAGTTCTCCCATGTCCAGCACATCGTCTCGACGGTAAACGGTGTCCTGAAAGACAACCTCGACTGCTACGATGCATTCCGGTCCTGTTTCCCGGCAGGGACCGTCTCCGGTGCCCCCAAGATCCGGGCAATGCAGATCATCGACGAGCAGGAGGCACTCCCGCGGGGGCTGTACGCTGGTGCAGTCGGGTATATCGGTTTTGACCGGAACCTGGATTTTGCCATCGCCATCCGCACGGTCATCGTCCGTAACGGGACAGCTTACATCCAGGTCGGGGCAGGTATCGTTGCCGACTCGGTCCCGGAGAACGAGTGGAAGGAGACCGAGAACAAGGCAGCAGCCATGATCCGTGCCATCGAGCGGTCGGGAGTCTGTTCATGAACGTCCTGATCATTGACTGCTACGACAGTTTCACCTTCAACCTGTACCAGCAGGTTGGAAAGCTCGGGGCTGACCCGGTGGTCTTCACCTGCGACACCCCGATCGGGGTGCTGAAGAACACTCCCTGCGACCGTATCATCCTCTCGCCCGGACCCGGGACACCGGATGACGCAGGTGTCTGCCGCGAGGTCCTGGAGACGATGAGCAGGACCATCCCAACTCTCGGGGTATGCCTCGGCCACCAGACCATCTGCTCCGCATTTGGCGCAAAGGTTGTCCGGGCATCGCACCTCATGCATGGAAAGACCTCCCTGATCCACCATGCCGGTGCGGGCATCTTTACGGGGGTCCCGACACCGTTTGCCGCCACCCGGTACCATTCGCTGGTCGCTGACCGGGAGTCGATCCCTCCGGAGCTTGAAGTGACCGCTTCGAGCATCGATGACGGGTACATTATGGGGGTTCGGCACATCCGGTATCCCATCGCGGGGGTCCAGTTCCACCCGGAGAGCATCCTTACCGGCGAGGGGGACCGTATCCTGAAGAACTTCCTGTATGGACCGGAGGCAAACACATGAACTTCCGGGAGACTATCTCGCGCCTCATCGACCGCCAGGATCTCCTGCCCGGCCAGGCAGAAGAGACGATGAACACGATCATGCGGGGTGAAGCCACCCCGGCACAGATCGCGGGGTTCTTAACCGCCCTTCGCATGAAAGGGGAGAGCCCGGCCGAGATCGCGGCGTTCGCGCGGGCAATGCGGTCTCATGCCGTGAACGTCTTCCCCCGCACGGGGAGGACACTGGTTGACACCTGCGGTACCGGCGGCGACGGGACGCAGTCCTTCAATATCAGCACCGCGTCCGCCCTGGTCACGGCCGGGGCCGGTGTTCCGGTGGTCAAGCACGGCAACCGGAGCGTCAGCAGCACCTGCGGTTCTGCCGATGTGCTCGCACGGCTGGGGGTAAACCTGACCGTGGACCCGAAGAGACAGGCGCAGATCGTGGAGAGGATTGGGATTGCATTCCTCTTTGCACCCAGCCACCACCCGGCGATGCGCCATGTCATGCCGGTGCGGCAGGACCTCGGGTGCAGGACCGTCTTCAACATCCTGGGCCCCCTTGCCAACCCGGCCGGCGCACAGGCACAGGTCCTCGGTGTTTACCGGCAGGACCTGACGCCAACCATGGCGGAGGTACTCCGGTTATTGGGCATCTCCCGGGCGATGGTGGTGTACGGGGCGGGACTTGACGAGATCACGACAACCGGAACCACCACGGTCTCGGAGCTGGGTGCGGGGCAGATCCGGTCGTACACCCTCAACTGCCGCACATTCGGCATATCCTCTGCAGCGCTCACCGACATCCGGGGTGGCGGGCCGGACGAGAACGCCCGGATCATCCGGGATGTCCTTGCCGGGGAACGGGGGGCGCACCGCGACATCGTCCTGATGAACGCGGGAGCGGCGATCTACATCGGCGGGAGGGCAGAGGACCTTCACGAGGGGATCACCCGCGCTGCACGGTCCATTGATTCAGGAAGCGCCAGGGAATGCCTTGATGCCCTTGTGGCAGCAACACAGGAGGCAGCATGATCCTCGACGATATCATCCGGAAGACCGGGAAGCGGGTGGCACAGCTCCCCTCCACCTTCCCTGAACCGGCTGACCGGCCGCGTGCAAGCCTTGCGGCAGCGATACGAGACCGGAACGGGCACAACGCGATCATCGCAGAGATCAAATGTGCATCGCCAAGCAGGGGAGTTATCCGGCGTAACGTGGACATGGCGATGATGGCCGGGGTCCTCAGGGACGGCGGATGCGTTGCCCTCTCGGTCCTGACCGAACCGTACTTCTTTGGCGGGACCGGGCAGGACATCGCACGGGTACGGGGCGCTGTCGACCTGCCGGTCCTGCGAAAGGACTTTATTATCGACGAACGGCAGATCGCGGAGTCACGGGCGCTGGGAGCTGACGCGGTCCTCCTCATCGCGGCAGTCCTGAAAGACCGGCTGCCGGAATTTGTCGACCGGGCGTTTGAATACCATCTCGAGCCCCTGGTGGAGGTCCGTACACCGGAAGAGGCGCGATCGGCACTCGCCACCCGGGCTGCTCTCATCGGGGTCAACAACCGCGACCTTACAACCCTTACCATCGACCGGTCTACGACAAGGGACCTCTCGGGAACCATCAGGAAGGACGGGCGGCTGGTCGTATCCGAGAGCGGGATGCGATCCGGGGACGACGTACGGGAGATGAAACGGTACTGCGATGCGTTCCTGATCGGATCATCCATCATGTCCCACGATGAGCCAAAGAAGAAACTGGAGGAGTTCGTATGCGCATAAAGATCTGCGGGATCACCCGCCCGAAAGATGCAAAGTTTGCTGAAGAGCAGGGTGCAGACGCCATAGGTGTCGTTGTTTTCTCGGGCGGAGTGTCCAGACGGGATGTAAGCGAGGAGAACGCCCGCGAGATCTTCAAAACGGTCGGCCCGTTCACGACGACCGTCGCAGTCTCGCATACAACATCGGAAGAGGACCTGCACCGGATGATTGCACTCCATCCCGGCGCAATCCAGATCTCCCACCCGTTCAGGTTCGACAAGGACCCGGGTGTGAAGGTCATCCGGGTCATTGCCCGGGGGGATCCGTTACCGGATGACTGCGATGCGATCATTGTCGATGACAGCCACGGGAACGGTCGTGATTTCGATCCCGCATATGCCTCCGACGCAGCCCGGCACTCAAAGATTCCGGTGATCCTCGCCGGCGGCCTCACCCCCGGCAACGTCAGGGATGCTATCCGCACGGTACGACCGTATGCCGTGGATGTGGCAAGCGGGGTGGAGACATCACCCGGGATCAAGGACCACGCAAAGGTCAGGGCGTTCATCGACGCGTGCAGGAGCATAATATGAAAGGAAAGGGACGGTATGGAATATACGGCGGCCAGTACGTGTCGGAGACACTCATGAGCGCCCTGATCGAACTGGAGAACGCATACGAGAGTGCCCGGACAAACCGGCAGTTCGCCCGCGTTCTTACGGCACTCCAGAAGGAGTATGCCGGCAGGGAGACCCCGCTTACGTTCTGCCCCAACGCATCCAGGGAACTCGGGTGCAGGATCTACCTCAAGCGCGAGGATCTTGTCCACGGGGGTTCCCATAAGCTGAACAATACGCTCGGGCAGGCACTACTGGCAAAGCACATGGGCAAGAAGCGCCTTATCGCCGAGACCGGAGCCGGGCAGCATGGCGTGGCCACCGCCATCGTCGGCGCTGCACTCGGGATGCCGGTCGAGGTGTACATGGGCGAAGTCGATACAAAACGGCAGGCACTCAACGTCTTCCGTATGGAGCTGATGGGTGCGAAGGTCATCCCGGTCAGGTCGGGGACCCGGACCCTCAAGGACGCCATCAACGAGGCGCTCCGCGACTGGGTGGCAAACGTCCGGGACACGTATTACCTGATCGGTTCCGTGGTCGGTCCCCACCCGTATCCCCTGATGGTCCGCGACTTCCAGTCGGTGATTGGCAGGGAGACGCGCCGTCAGGTGATGAAGAAGGAGGGGCGGCTGCCGGATACCGTTGTCGCCTGCGTAGGCGGGGGATCGAACGCCATGGGAATCTTCTACCCTTTTGTGAAGGACGACGTGGAACTTGTCGGGGTCGAGGCCGGGGGTGAAGGGATCGAAACGGATAAACACTCGGCAACGCTCTGCAAAGGGGAGGCGGGTGTCCTGCACGGCACCCTCTCATACCTCCTGCAGGACGATGACGGGCAGGTGCTTCCGACGCACAGCATCTCGGCGGGACTCGATTACCCGGGCGTCGGGCCGGAGCACGCGATGCTCAGGGACACCGGCAGGGTCACCTACACGGCGGTCAATGACCCGGATGTCCTCTCAGCCTTCCGGTTCCTCTCGCAGAAGGAAGGGATCATCCCGGCGCTGGAGTCCGCCCACGCCGTTGCCTGGGTCATGAACAATGCAGACCGTTTCGACAGCGACGACATCGTGGTCATCAACCTCTCCGGCCGTGGCGACAAGGACGTTGCCGAGGTCGCGGCAATGCAGGAGGGGCTGCCATGAGGCGGATCGATGCGGTGTTCGCCGGCAGGGCACGGCCGGCATTCATCGGGTTCACCGTGGCAGGCGACCCTGACAGGGAGACCTGTATCCGGGCCGCGATGGCGCTCATCGAGGGGGGGACCGATATCCTTGAGCTGGGCATCCCGTTCTCGGACCCGGTCGCCGATGGCCCGACCATCCAGAAAGCCGATGAGCGGGCGCTCGCCGCAGGGACGAAGGTCGACACGGTCTTTGCGATCGTGCGGGAGATCCGGAAACGCTCAGGCGTCCCTATCGTCTTCCTTGTCTATTACAACACGGTATATCACCGGGGGATCGACCGGTTCTACCGCGAAGCGCACGAGGCGGGGATTGACGGGATCCTCGTCGCCGATATGCCGGTCGAGGAGTCGGAGGAGGTGTACAAGGCTGCCCTGCGGCATTATATTGACCCGATCTTCCTCATCACCCAGACAACAACCGACGACCGCATCAAGAAGATCGCGGCAAAAGCACGGGGGTACCTCTATCTCGTCGCCGTGCTGGGAGTCACGGGAGTCCGCAATGACGTATCGGCTGGCGCCCTCGACCTGCTCAAACGGGTACGGAAGTTCACGGATGTCCCGCTCGCCCTCGGTTTTGGTATCTCCGCCCCGGCGCATGCCAGGACCTGTGCCTCGGCAGGTGCAGACGGCGTCATCGTCGGGAGCGCCATCGTAAAGATTGTGGAGAAATACCGGGAGGATCCGGAGACCATGGAGCGCGAGCTCAGGAACTACGCAGCCGCGATGAAGCAGGCCCTCTGACCGTATCATCCAACCGGTTCTATCCGGTAGCCGTGCACCGCAAGGAGGGCTGCCACCTGCCCGAGCCATTCAGCTGGATCCCCGGTTGGCAGGGAGGCGATCCCTGCACTCACCCATGCTTTTTGGAGGTCGCTGTCCTCAGTACGGAGCGTGTTTCTCCCGATCACCCGTCCCGCAACCTCACCGTCCCGGTTGAGAATCACCATCCGGTAGCAGCGGAACTCCCGGCAGACCGCCGGGCGAGATGCGTAGATCGCACAGGTAGTCTGTCCCGGTGCCGGGTCAGTACGCAGGAACCGGCAGGGCTTTTTTTCCCCGGGGATTACCACTCCTCCTTCCGCGGCATACTCCTCCGCAATTTCATCCCGGTACGCAGGATCGACATGGACAAGGAAGAGGGTGTTGTCGATTTGGGAGCGGCAGTAATAGTCCCGGTCATTGAGCTGGCGCTCAATCCGGATGTGGGGGCCGAGGCTCACGCAGCACTTCCCGCACCGGTCGCATTCGAATACTGCCATATGCGTACAGGAATAATGACGGGGAGGGCTCAAATGCATTGCGATTGGTCCTCCGAACGCGGCTGTGAGGCGCACACCATAAATATCCTGCCGGCGGAATACCCTTCCTGAGATCCATGGGGCAGGGAATATGACAGGAAAGACCCGCGTGCTCTTCATCTGTACAGCGAACGCAGCCCGCTCCCAGATGGCGGAGGGACTCCTTCGGGCACGGTACGGGGACCGGTATGAAGTCTTCTCAGCTGGGACGCGCCAGTCGAAGGTCAGTACCCGGGCGATAACCGTGATGCAGGAGATCGGCATCGACATATCTCAGCATCATTCAAAGACCCTCGCCATGGTCGCCGACATCCCCGTTGACCTTGCATTCACGCTCTGCGACCGGGCACATGCGGCCTGCCCAATCGTCCCGAACGCGAAGGAGACAATCCATGCCGGCTTCCCCGACCCCCACCTGACACCCGGAACCGAGGAGGAGATCCTCCGGGGATACCGGGACGTGCGGGACAGGATCGCCGCGTGGATCGATGCCCGGTTCGGCGGGACAGCTCCCGCACAACAAGATTGATGACCAACCATCGCATTCATTCAAGTATTCCACTGGCGTGATCGCCATGTCCGGCAAAAAGAAGGATATTTATTCGGAATCGGTCGACCTGCACGAGAAGTACCGGGGGAAGATCGAGGTCTGCTCCAAGGTGCCGATCAAGAACCGCCACGACCTCTCGCTTGCCTATACCCCCGGCGTGGCCGAGGTCTGTCGGGCGATCGCGAAGGACAAGGACCTTGCCTATAAGTATACGCTCAAGTCCAACACCATCGCCATAGTTACGGACGGCTCCCGCGTCCTCTCGCTCGGGAACGTCGGGGGGACCGTTGCGATCCCGGTCATGGAGGGAAAAGCGCTCCTCTTCAAGAAGCTCGCCGATATCGACGCGTTCCCCATCTGCTTTGACCGCCCGCACGCGGAGTTTGTCGAGGACGTCAAGAACATTGCGCCGGTCTTTGGCGGGATTGCCCTCGAGGATATCACCGCCCCGCGGTGCTTCGAGTTCGAGGAGGCCCTCCAGGGAATCGGGATCCCCGTGATGCACGACGACCAGCACGGGACCGCAATCGTGGTGCTTGCCGCGCTCATCAATGCCTGCAGGGTGACGGGGAAACGCTTTGAGGACCTGCGGATCGTGGTGAGCGGGGCGGGTGCCGCCGGGTATGCCATCACCCGGATGCTCCGGTGTATTGGCTACAACCCGGACATCTGCACCCGCGTGAAGGATATCATCGTCTGCGACTCGCAGGGGATCATCCACCGCAACCGCGAGGGGCTGTACGCGAACAAGTTCAAGTTCATCATCGCCGAGGAGACCAACCACCAGGGGATGACCGGAACCCTTGAGGACGCAATGGAAGGGGCTGATGTCTGCATCGGCGTCTCCGTTCCCGCCATCATCACGCCCGCCATGGTCCGGTCCATGAACCGGGACCCGATCATCTTCGCCATGGCAAACCCGGTCCCCGAGATCCTGCCGCACGACGCCCACCTTGCCGGCGCGGCGATTGTCGGCACCGGGCGGGGAGAATACCCCAACCAGATCAACTACGCCCTGGCCTTCCCGGGTATCTTCCGGGGGGCGCTCGATGTCCATGCGACCCGGATCTCGGACGAGATGAAAGTCGCTGCCGCCCATGCTCTTGCCGATTACGTGAAGAACCCTGACCGGAACCACATCCTCCCGAAGATCCTGGACCGGGGCGTTGTCGCTGCCGTGGCACAAGCAGTGAGCGCGGCAGCCGTTGCAAGCGGCTGCGCCCGGCAGATCGGGTAGCTGAAGGATTATTTTCTGATGTCAGAGGGTCCGGCAGACCTTCTCCATCAGGGCGTGGTGGCTCCTGAGATGGGCCATGAACCGGCTGCTCCGTTCGCGGGAGGAGAGCGGGATCCAGTCAACGCCACAGTCAGTGTCCCAGAGGATGAGCCCTTCAGCCGGGGCTGGCTGGAGCGGCCGGTCTGCCGGTGCTTCCAGCAGAAGGCGGATCGTGTCTTCCGGACATTCCCCGTTGCCGACGCTCTGGAGCGCAGATGCCATGCACCGGACCTGGTGCCAGAGGAAGCTCTGTGCAGTGACCTCGAAGACGACAAAACCCTCGTCAGCGGCGATCCGGGCCGAGAGGACCGTCCGTTCCGGGTTCTTGTCCCCGACCCGGGCAAAGTTGGTGAAGTTGTGCGTGCCGACAAACAACTGTGCTGCCCGGCTCATAGCAGCGATATCACGCGGGGGCTCGGGGAAGAAATATCGGTAGGTCCGGCACCTCGCATCGAACCGCGGGTGGAAGGACGGCCCGACAACGGCATATGCAGTGCACCAGCAGTCGGGGGGGAGTTGCGTGTTGATGGTCCGGAGCGCCCGCTCATGGGCGGTTGTCGAGAAGGCGATGACCTGGCCGCAGGCATGGACGCCGCGGTCGGTCCGGCCGGCAGACTGGAACCCGGCCTCCCGCCAGCCGACAAACAGGGAGAGGCGCTGGCACGCCGCGATGAATTCCCCCTCGACCGTGCGGCTCTCGGCCTGCACCTGCGAGCCAAAGAACCTGCTCCCGAGATAAGAGACGCGGAACGCGAGCCTCACCGGAGCGGGATGTGCCGGGTTATCCGTTTGATCTTTCTCCATGTGTTCGAGAGCGACTGGCGGGTGTAGGTGCGCAGCGGCGTCTTCTTTCCGCCGCAGGAGACTCTTCCGGCCCGGATGGCGTCCAGGATCGCAGGCACGTTCCTCTCGGCATCGACATACGTCCGGCCAAACCCGACGAAGCGGGCATTGTGGGCATCGCTCCCGCCCACGCAGGGCTTGCCCAGCCGTTTTGCAATCCGTGCTGCCTTGTTGTTTGCGGAGCCGACGATATACCTGCTGTTGAAGGATTCGACGGCGTCGACGGCGGCCATCCCGGCTTTCTTCCTGCGGGCTACCCCGTGACGCCAGATGTGATAGGGGTGGGGGAGGATCAGGAGCGCTCCCATCCGGCGGGCAATGGCGATGGTCTCAAGGACGTCAAGGCCGGACGGGATCATCTCCGTTACCCCGAGGACGATGAGGTGCCCCTGTTTGGTCGAGACCTCGATCCCCGGGATTACCAGGACCTTCGAGGGGATCTTCAGGGCGACCTTCGCGCCGTCGACCGAGTCATGATCGGTGATGGCGATCGCGTCAAGCCCCGCCTGTTCGGCCCGCAGGAGGATCTCCTCGATACTGCTCTCGCCGTCTTTGGAGTAGTTCGTATGGACATGGAGGTCGCAGGTAAGCATCTGATCATAGTGTTTTTATCTCTCTGGTATTAAGGGAACTTATGCGCATCCTGCTCCCTACCGGCGAGGTGACCGAAGAGACTGTCCGGAAGGCCGCGGCAGGGTTCGATGCGGATGTTGTAGTGACCGGCGAGATCGCCTCGTTTCTCACCCCCCACCGGCTCCGCGAGCTCTTGAAGGAGAGGCGGTACGACATGGCAATCGTCCCCGGAATGTGTACAGCATCGTTCGATGCGGTCGAGCGCGAGACCGGTGTGCCGGTGTTCCGCGGTCCCCGCCATGCAGCGGACCTTGCCCTTATCCTGCCCTCCCTTGGATCGATCACGCTCTCGCGGTCGGTCCCGGCCGATGAGTTCCTCGCATCGAAGAAGGCCGGCGAAGCCATGGCACTGGTTGCAGAACGGGAGGAGGGGGCCGGCGCCGATTTCCTCATCCGCGGGATGAAGGTCGGCGGCGGCTCGCGGATGAAGGTCCTTGCCGAGGTCATGGACGCACACCGTCATGCGGACATCCGCGGGAAGGTTGAACAGTTCTTCGCGAACGGGGCGGATATCGTCGATCTCGGGTTCGGATTTGATGCCACACCCGATGATGTCCGTCGCGTCTTCCGGCAGCTCGAAGGGATCGACCGACCGCTGGCCGCAGATACCCAGGCCCCGGATCTGATCCAGGCCGCCCTTTGCCGGGCGGACATCATCCTCAGTCTCCATGAAGAGAATATTCCGGAGATTGGGGAGGAGGTTGCGAAAGCCGGCGCCGCTGCGGTCGTTGTGCCGGGGAGGGGCACGCTTGCCAGGAATATCGCCCGTGCAAAGAAGGCGGGGATCCGGTGCATCATCGCCGACCCGCTCCTCCAGCCGGCAGGCTCTGGCTTTGTTGCCTCCCTGCAGAATTTCAAACCGGGACGTTACCCCCTCTTCTTCGGGGCAGGGAACGTGGCCGAACTCCTGGACGCAGACTCGCCTGGCATGAACGCGCTCCTTGCAGCCATGGCAATGGAGGCCGGTGCGGCAGTCGTCTTCACGAGCGAGCATTCCGACAAGACGAAAGGATCTGTTCGCGAGATGCGGCGGGCAACGGAGATGATGGCCCTGGCGAAGGACCGCCCGTACCCCAAGGATTTGGGCATCGACCTGCTCGTCCTCAAGGAGAAACGGCGCCGGCGCGAACCTCCGCTCACGTACGAGACCGTTGTAGCGGCCCGGGCAATGCCCGACGAGATCGAGTACGACCCGAAAGGGAACTTCCGGATCGGGATAGAGGGGGACCAGATCGTTGCCGTCATCCACGGCAGGGCGGTTAAGGGGAGGCGGTGGCAGGACATGCTCCACACGATCCTTCTCAACGGGGACGTCTCGCTCCCCGACCATGCCGGTTATCTCGGGCGGGAACTGTACAAAGCCGAACTGGCGATCCGGTACGGGCGGAGTTTCGAGCAGGACGGGGAGTTCTGACTTCCCAATCCAATGTTTTTTCTTTCGCCACACGCACCTGTACTGCATGACAACACAGGCACGTGCATCCCATATCCTAGTGAAGACTGAACAGCAGGCAGCTTCCATCATGAAGCGCATCGCCGACGGCGAGGAATTTGCCGCGGTGGCCCGCCGGTTCTCCTCCTGCCCCTCCGGCAAGAACGGCGGCGACCTCGGCTGGTTCGGTAAGGGCATGATGGTCCCCGAGTTTGAGAAGGTCGCATTCGAGGAAGAGGTCGGGAAGGTCGTCGGCCCTGTCAAGACCCAGTTCGGCTTCCACATCATCAAGGTGACCGGGAAGAAATAATCATCCCCTTCTCAAAGCCATGGACAACAAATTTTTCCTCGGGATCGGGCTTGCCATCGTCATCGTTTTTGCAGCATCAGCCGTGTACATCAACCTCCAGAAGAACGCGCCGGCCACCGACCACGACACGCTCTACCAGGTCTCGACTATCGATGCCCTGATGCAGGGGGTTTTTGACGGCGTCCAGCCCGTGGGCGAACTGAAGCGCCATGGCGACTTCGGTATCGGGACGTTCGATGCCCTTGACGGCGAGATGATCGTGCTCGATGGCGTGGTATACCAGGCAAAGGCAGACGGGCGTATCTACCCGGTGAAGGACAGCGCTACCACACCATTTGCAACGGTGACGCACTTTACCAAAGACCGGACCGCTGCAACGGCTGCGGCAATGAACTACTCCGTGTTCTCGACCGTGATGGAGAAGGAGCTCCCGACCGGTAACATGATCTATGCCGTGAAGATGCACGGGACATTCCCGGCCATGAAGGTCCGGGCAATACCAGCCCAGCAGGAGCCCTATCCGACACTCACAGAAGCGGCAAAGAACCAGTCCGTGTACACGTATTCCACTACAACGGGAACGATCATCGGGTTCTACACGCCGGTCTTCTTCAAGAGCGTTAATGTCCCGGGGTACCACCTCCACTATCTGAGTGACGACCACACAACCGGTGGCCACATCCTCGACATGACCGTGCCCGCCGGCACCGTTGTTGAGTACGACATCACGCCCGGCTTTGCGATGGCGCTCCCGACCAGCGGGGATTTCACCGGTGTGGATCTCTCGCAGGACCTGACTGCCGAACTTGCAAAGATCGAGAAGTAACATTTTTCTTTGCGCGGATTTATTGCGGGAGAAAACCCTAGATCAGTACGCATTCCGGTGACCATCCATGAACATCCGCGGTATCCGAAAGGACGTCCTCTCCCTCCTCCTCCAGCTGGGGCGCGAGAGCCACCCGAACGAGTTCGTTGCGCTCATCCGGGAACGGGACGGTGTCATGGACGAGGTGAACCTCCTGCCCGGCACGGTCGGGGGTGAGGACTCCGCAACGCTCCTCTACGACATGATGCCGCTCGACACCCACCTTGCGGGAAGCGCCCACAGCCACCCGAACGGCGTGCTCCGCCCATCCGATGCGGACGTGAGCTTCTTCCCCCGGACCGGCCGGTACCACCTCATCATCGGGTACCCGTACCAGAAGAACGACTGGCAGTGCTTCACCGCGGACGGGAACCCCTGCGAGCTCGAGGTGATCGCGTGACCGGCCGCCGCGTAGTCGCAACCGGGACCTTCGACCTCCTCCACCCGGGGCACCTCTATTACCTTGAGGAGTCAAAGAAACTCGGCGACGAGCTCTTCGTCATCGTTGCACGGGACGTGAACGTGAAGCACAAGCCGCACCCGATCGTGCCCGAGGACCAGCGGCTCCAGATGGTTGCCGCACTGAAGCCGGTCGACCACGCGATGCTCGGCGACACAAAGGACATGTTCCTGCCCATCGAAAAGATACACCCGGAGATCATCACCATCGGATTCAACCAGATGTTTGACGAGAAGAAACTCGCAGCGCAGCTTGAGGAGCGGGGGCTCCCCGCCCGGATCGTGCGCATCGGGAAGTTCCCCAATGGAGATCTCTCCAGCTCCCGGCTCATCGTCCAGCGTATCATCGCCAAGCGCGGCTTCGAGTTCGGCTGCCCGCCGGTTCACGACCATGACCGGGACGGGGAGAAGAAGAGCTGAGCCGATCCTGTGCCAGGACCTGCCTGCGGATGCCTGGTATGAGCGATGGTTTTCAACCAGGACCTGGTTGAACCTTTTGGCGGGTTAGCGGTTTTTCAACCAGACCCTGATTGAAAAAAATTCATCGCGATCATGATCGCGATCGAAAAACTGATCCGGAACGATCGGACCCTGATCGAAAAATTTCAACCGGATCGTGATTTTTTTTTTTCAACCAGACCCTGATTGAAAAATTTTGAGCAGACCTTGATTGAAAAACAGTGGAATATCTGTGGGCTCTGACGGTGCGATATGTTTTGGATCAGCTTAACTTTTCACGACCGGACCCTGATGAAATTTTTTTGAGCAGACTCTGCTGAAAAAATTTTTACCAGATCCTGATTGAAAAAAAATCATCGCGATCATGATCCCGATCAAAAAACTGATCCGGATCGATCGGACCCTGACTGAAAAATTTTTACCGGGCCGGTTTTTTTCGACCAGACTCATCTTACATACATAGAGCGATCCAAAGAATCCGGGCATCATCTTTTTACATCCCGGTCAAAATTCACTCCCCGCAACCCTTATCCTCCCCCGCAGTGATCATTGCACAGGGGAGATCCTATGGAACGGAGCCTGCCTGCCGAGATCGAATCGCTCGAAGCCCTTGCACGGCAGAAGGGTGTGGTTGCGGAAGTGATACGCCCGGAGGAGATCGTTGTCTCCCAGTGGGTCCGGTTCAAGTGCCGGTATGGCTGCAAGGGGTACGGCAAGCACCTGGGCTGCCCGCCATACGCCCCCGACCCGGATGTCACACGGCGAATGGTGGACGAGTACGAGATCGGGATCCTGCTCCGGTTCGAAGGGGTCCCGGGGCATCCTGATTTCGGGCCGGACGACATCCCGGACGACTTCCACCCGTGGTTTGCCGACCTGATCAGATGGGTGAACGGGACGGTACACACGCTTGAGAAGACCGCATTCTATGACGGATATTACAAGGCGTTCGGCTTTGGCGGGTACCCGTGCATCTGGTGCGAGCACACGCACTGTGTTGCTGAAGAGACGGAAGGGGTCGTGGACGAGAGCATCCGGCGGAAATGCCGGCACATGGACATGGTCCGGCCGAGCATGGAGGCGGCGGGCATTGACGTCTTCGCAACCGCCCGGAACATCGGGTGGGAACTCAATACGATCCCGTGCAAGAATATGGAATACGGCAAGATCGTGCACTCCCGTGTCAGATCGGTCGGGCTCGTACTGATCGAATAAAAAAGAATACTCACCGGCTCGTATGGGGCCGGTGCATGAGCGCTTTCCTGCGGCTGTGAGAGATGATCCCCCGCCGCATCCAGGTACTGTACTTCGCGGTGAACGCCCCGACAATCGTCGTGAAGATGACGAGCGCCGCAATGACGGTCCCCACCACCGCGGAGCCGTACAGCACGGCGAGCGCGATCGAGAACTCCCCGCGGCTGATGGTGTTGGCCCAGATCTCGAGCCCCGAGAGGGCCGACCCGAAGATGGCAAGGCCGATGAGCATACCGGAGATGAACTTGCTGATCACCGCAAGGATGCAGAGGATCGCGATGGTATTGAGGTTTGTCCCGCTGGCAAAGTCGATCGTGACGCCGAAAAAGACAAAGAACATCACCAGGAACACGTCCTTGAACGGCCGGGCGTGTTGCTCGAATGCCTCGGGATCGGTTGTCGCAAGGGCAACCCCGAGAGCGATCACCATCAGCGACTCGGGGATTCCCACGAATATGGCAACGGACGCCGTGGTGAGCACGGCAGCGAAGGTGAAGAGGATGGGAGTCTCATCGTCGCGGTCAAGGATCGAGATGAGGAACTCCTTGCCATAGTGGGCAACTGCGTACATGATGACGAGGGCAAGCACAGTCTTGACAAAGAATGCAAAGAGGTCCTTGTTGCCGGACGAGAGAATGGCGATGATGATGATCAGGATAATGTCCTCGAAGACCTCGAGCCAGATGATCGTGTCCGCCTCTTTCATCATCAGCTTCCGGTTCTCGATGAGCGAACTGATGACAATGGCCGTGCTGGTGATGTAGAACGCTGTCCCGATGATGAACGCTTCCATGAGCGGGAAACCCAGCAGGTACGCGGCGGTGAACCCGATCCCCATATCTACGACAAGCCCGATAAGCCCGCTGGTCAGGAGCTTGGACGGGTCGGAGATCATCCGCTCGACCTTCAGCTCAAGGCCCATGAAGAAGAGGAGGAAGAGCAGCCCCATCTCCGAGAAGAAATGGCTTATCTCGTCCGAATGGACGATCCCGAGCCCGGCCTTTCCCAGCACCACGCCGGCAAGGATATAGAAAGGGATGGCAGGGATCGAGAGATATTTGGAAATAAGCGCAAGCACCAGACAGACGAAGAGCGCGATGATGAAGCCTTCCATTACTCCACCATAATGTCGCGCTCAAACTTTTTTATCTGGTCGGTCTCCCCGATGACCAGGGCCACGTCGCCACTCTCGAAAACGAACGATGGCGCAGGATTGATAAAATTCCGATCATGCCGGCAGATCGCGATGATGGTAGCGCCGGTCTTTGCCCGTACCTGGAGGTCCTCGATGGTCTTTCCGACGATCCGGTCCGGGATGGTGAAGGTATGGATGGTGATCCGCAGGTCGGCCAGCGCCGAGAACGCAACCTCCACGCTCTCCTGGTCGGCATCGATGATGGCGCCGGTCAGGATGTTGCCGAGCCGGCGGGCCTCGACCGGCGTCATCTCGGCAGCGCTCGAGGTCTGGCACCCTTTCTGGAGCGTATACATCTGGATGGCGTTGGTCTTGGTGAAGAAGACCGCGATGGTATCTCCCTTATCGGTCTCTATTTCGTATTTTGTGCCCACGCCCGGAAGATTGAGGGATCGCAACACCATACTAGACAGTTGAAGATCTGTCCTGAAATACATTATGATTCCACAGCAAAGATCCCGCCGGCTGCGGGAAAAAAGGAAAAGAGGGGTTTTTCTGGTTTGAGAGGTCGGGAGGCACGATGCGAAGAGGGGTATTCCTGAGCATCTGACACTTGAGGGCTTGATTCGTCCTCCCCACATACATCATGGTCGTACGGGGGGTTTAAACCCGTGAGCGGGCGGGGTGAAAGTGATACGGCAGCCACTCGGGCCCGGAGACGGAGGTTCTTCCAACCACATCTATTATATTCTCACTCGCATCAAGGTTCATTACCACAAGTGGATGGTTGCTCCGGCATGGGTGCAAAGAAGAAGCAGGCAAAACTCACCGAACCTGAACCGGATTACCAGGCGTTGTTCAGGACTACCCCTGCGGTTGTTTTTATCACTACGGAGAACGGGGATCTGGTGGATTTTTCCGAGCCGGCCGTTGCGTTCTTCGGATATGACTCCCGCGTGGATTTTGCCGGGGCCGGGGTAACCAGCCTTTTTAAGAAACCATCTGCTTTTAACGACCTCATCAGCGCCGCCGGCCAGGGGCCGGGGGAAGAGCGCCCATACGAGATGCTCCATAAGGACCGGTCCGTTCTTCCGGTCCTGCTCACCACTACCGCAGTCCACGGGGGGGATTCTGCAGCTGTCCACTATGTCACCACGGTACGGCAGGCAGCCCCCAGGGATACCGGAGCAGCAGCTCCCCGGGGAAAGGCTGCACGATCACGTGCCGGGAGGACTGAGACCCCGGCGCATGAGAGCGGGCCGGGGCGAGTCGCGGCGGACACCCCCGATAACGGAGAGGAGTTCCGGCTCCTCTTCGATACCATGAGCGAGGGGGTTGCACTCCACGAGCTCGTGTACACGAAGAAGGGGGTTGCATCCGATTACCGCATCGTCCAGGTGAACCCGGCATTTGAGACCAACACCGGCATCGCTGCCGATCAGGCCCGGGGGAAACTCTCCTGCGACGTGTACGGATCGGGCAAACCGCCGTTCCTCGACATCTATACCCGCGTTGCCACAACCGGTAATCCCGAATCATTCGAGATCTACTTCGAACCGCTTGGGCGCCACTTCCGTATCCGCGCCTTCTCACCCAAGAAAGGATGGTTTGCTACTGTCTTCTCCGATATCACAAAGAGAAAGCGCCTTGAGGAGGAGAGCGTCGCGGTACGGAAAGAACTCGAAGAGCAGAACGCGGTCTTTACCGGGATCCTGAGCAGCACCGATGCGGATATCTTCTCCCTTGACCGGGAGATCCGGTACACCAGTTACAACCAGGCCCACGCAGCTACCATGAAAGCACTCTACGGTACAGAGATCGCACCAGGGACGTGCATCCTTGACCATATTACCCTTGAGAAAGACCAGAAAACGATACGGGCAATGGCCGAACGGGCTCTTGGCGGGGAAGCGGGCACGGAAGAGGTCTATGCGGGAGACAATGCTCTGAGCCGGCAGTACCGCGACCTCTACTTCAACCCCATCCGGAACACCGCAGGAGACATCACCGGGGTAGCCGTTATTTCCCGCAACGCAACCGAGCGGAAAAGAGCGGAGAAAGCCCTTCGGCTGAGCGAGGAGCGATACCGTCGTCTTACGGAGAACTCGCAGGATATCATCTTCCGCCTTGTCCTGCCGGATCACCGGTTCGAATATATCAACCCTGCATGTCTCACCCTCACGGGCTATGAACCCGCCGAGTTCTACACCTCCCCCCACCTCCTCCAGGATATCATCCACCCGGTTTTTCACGAACGCCTTGAGAAGCAGTGGGCCATGATGCCCAAAGGCGATGTGCCGCAGGAGTATGAGTACTCGATCATCCACCGGGACGGCAGGATCCGGTGGTTCCACCAGCGCAACACGGTTGTCCGGGACAGCAAGGGGAAGGTCACTGCACTGGAGGGAATCGTCACCGATATCACTGCCCGGAAGAACGCCGAGATCTCCCTTCGTGAGATAGAGGAACGATACCGCATCATCTCCGAGAACACCGCGGACGTCATCTGGCTCCTCAACCTGGCAACGATGCGGTTCTCGTATGTCAGCCCGTCAGTATTTCATTTACTGGGGTACACAGCCGAAGAGATCCTGGAGATGTCATTTGTCGATTTCCTGACTCCTGCTTCACGTGAATACGTTGAAAAGGCGATTCCGGCTGCAATCGAGGCAATCCGGGGCTCCAGCGGGGCAGAGCGGATCCAGAATCACATCGTGGAGCAGGTCAGGAAAGACGGGACCATCATCACGGTCGAGATCGTTGCCACGCTACTCAATGAATCAGAACCCGACCGTATCGAGATCCTCGGGGTGAGCCGGGACATCAGCGAGCGAAAGCGGGCGCAGGAAGCACTCCGGGAGAGCGAGGAGAAGTTCCGGTCCCTTGTCGAGACAACGAGCGACCTTGTCTGGGAGGTGGATGCGCAGGGAATTTACACCTATGTGAGCCCCAAGGTCCGGGACCTCCTGGGATACGAACCTGCGGAGCTCGTGGGAAAGACCCCGTTCTCCGTGATGCCACCGGATGAGGCAGAGCGCCTGACCCGGGAGTTCGAACTGCTGGCCGTTTCCCCGAGCCCGGTCGATTCCCTAGTCAACCGGTGCCTCCACAAGAACGGGACGGTCGTTGTCATGGAGACCAGTGCGGTACCCTTGTTTGCACGGGACGGCAGCTTTGCCGGTTTCCGGGGGATCGACCGGGATGTCACCGAACGGATCCGGATCGGGGATGCTCTCAAAGAGAGCGAGGAGCGCTACCGGTCCTTTGTTGAGCGGGCGAACGAGGCGATCTTTGTCATCCAGGACGGGCTCATCCCGTTCTGCAACAGGAAAGGGATGGATCTCATCGGGAGGGAAGCCGATTACCTTGCCACTCATTCCTTCCTCGATCTCATCCACCCGGATGACCGCAACGCGGCAGTTGAACGCCATGTCCGTCGCCTGAAGGGGGAGGATTTCGACCCGCTTGCCGAACTCCGGGTGATGAATGCAAACGGGACACTGCACTGGCTCGAGATCAATGCAGTCCAGATATCCTGGAACGGTAAGCCGGCCACCCTGAACTTTGCAACAGAGATCACGGAACGCAAGAAAGCGTATGAAGCCCTGCGGGAGAGTGAGACCAGTTACCACGGCCTCTTCAACACGGTAAAGGAAGCGATCTTTATCGAGGATGCCGACGGCAGGTTCCTGAATGTCAATGACGGCGCTGTCGCCATGTACGGATACCCGCGGGAGTTCTTTATCGGGAAGACCCCCGCGGTCCTTTCGGCAGAAGGCCGTAATGATCTCGACGCATTGACCGTCCGTCTCCAGCAGGCTTTCGAAGGAGAACCCCAGACGTTTGAGTTCTGGGGGAAACGGAGCACCGGGGAGGTCTTCCCCAAGGAAGTGCGTTTGTACAAAGGGTCCTACTTTGGCAAGGACATCCTGATCGCCGTGGCTACCGACATCACCGAACGGAAGCAGGCGGAAGCGGCAATCAGGGAGAGCGAACACCATTACCATCTCCTTGCAGACAATGTCAGCGACGTGATCTGGACGGCCGGCAGGGAGATGCAGGTGACCTACATCAGCCCCTCAATCACCGCCCTGACCGGGCATACACCCGAGGAGTTCATGCGACTGCGGCCGGAAGACTCGCTGACGCCGGACTCCCTTGCCCTGCTCCACCAGTCCCGGGAGGAGGTGCTTGGCCACATCGCGGCCGGCCACTTCGACGCCTGCCGTCCGCAGTCCCTTGAACTCGAGTACATAAGGAAGGACGGTTCAACGGTCTGGGCCGAAGTGGTCATCAGCCTGATCCGGGGCAGCAGCGGAGAGCCACAGGGCGTTATCGGGGTGACGAGGGACATTACCGACCGCAAACAGACCGACGAGGCACTCAAGAACAGCGAAGAGTACCTGCAGACAATCATCAATTCGGTCCAGACCGGCTTGGTTATCATCGATCCGGAGACGCACACCATCATCGATGTCAATCCTGCCGCCGAGCGGCTTGCCGGTGTCCCCCGCGAGAAGATGATCGGGGCGGTCTGCCACCGGTTCATCTGCCCGGCCGAGGTGGGGTCCTGCCCGGTGACCGATCTCGGGATGAGTGTCGATAACTCGGAGCGGACGCTCATCACTCCCGATGGCCCGCGCTCGATCCTCAAGACCGTGGTGCAGGCAAACTTCTCAGGAGAGCGGTACCTCCTGGAGAGCTTCATCGATATCACTGACCGCAAGCAGGCAGAGGAAAAGCTTGTCGAGAGCGAGGAGAAGTTCAGTCTCATCTTCAAAAACTCAAACGATGCAATCTACCTTTTCGAGATCACACCGTCGGGCATGCCGGGAAGGATCGTTGATGCAAACGACGTGGCGCTCGGGCAGACCGGCCTCCCCAAGGATACCCTCCTGCGGAAATCGTTCCTGGAGATCCATTCAGGTGAGCTGCCCCGGAAGTCCCGGCCTATCATGATGGAGCTCCTCACCAAGGGGAATGTCCGGTTCGAGGCGGACGTTGCCCGTCACGATGGGACCAAGCTGCCGGTAGAGGTGAGCGCCCAGTTTGCCAAGCTCAACCAGAAGACCTATGTCATTGCAATCTCCCGTGATGTCTCGCGGCGGAAACGCGAGGACCGGGCGCTGCGGATCGCCAACCAGAAACTCCAGCTCATGAACCTCGTGGCATGGCACGACATCCAGAACAAGGTGACCGGCCTGCGCGGGTATGTCGAGCTCAGCAAGGACTTTGTCATGGACGAGCAGATGAAGAAGTTCATCGCAAGCGAGGAGGAGGTCTTAAAAGTCATCCACCAGCAGCTCCAGTACACCAAGGAATACCAGGAGATGGGCGTCCACCCGCAGGAGTGGGTGAATATCAGCCAGACGCTGCGGATGGTCCTCTCCCTAGCCGAGATGGGCACGATCCAGGTGATCATCGATGTCGCCGACCTCGAGATCTTCTGCGACCCGGTCATCGCCAAAGTCTTCTCCCACCTGCTCGACAACACCAAGATCCACGGGAAGAAAGCAACGAGCATCCACATCAGCTGCCGCGAGACAGCCGATGGCCTCACCCTCCTGTACGAGGACGACGGGGTAGGCATCCCCGAGGAGCAGAAGAAGGAGCTCTTCATGCGTAACGTGGGGACCACCACGGGCTTCTCCCTCTTCTTTATCCATGATCTCCTCGAGGTCTCGGAGATGACCATCCACGAGTCCGGGGTTTTCGGGCAGGGCGTCCGGTTCGAGATCGGCATCCCGCGGGGAATGTACCGGTTCGGCCACAAGCCCTGAATGATTCACGCATCATCCCCGTTCAGCCAGGCCGGCCTGCCCATCCATACCAGGCTCTCGTTCCCCAGGATAACGGACCGGATCTGATACTTTTTTCACCCGAGGGGATGATAGATAGTGATAGATCGCCGGGCGGCATCGCGTCCTCTGATCGTTCACAACCACTGCAGGAGTTGGATACCATAGCCGAAATTCCCAAAGAAGAATACGTGCTGAAATGTACTTCGGCATGCGCCGGGTGCAGCGATTCGCTTGCCCTCCGGTACGTGCTCAAGGCGGCAGGGCCCGATACCGTGCTTGTCGTGCCTGCCTGTTGTACGAGTGTCATCCAGGGCATTTACCCCAATACCCCGTTCAATGTCCCCGTGTACAACATCGCGTTCGGGGCAGCTGCCGCGTGTGCATCCGGCATGAGCAACGCGTTCCGGGCTGAGGGCAAGAAGACGAATGTCATCGTCTACGCCGGCGACGGTGGGACAATCGACATTGGTATCCAGGCAATGTCGGGTGCGTTCGAGCGGGGCACTGACTTCCTCTACATCTGTTACGACAACGAGGCGTACGGCAACACCGGTATGCAGCGCTCCGGTGCAACGCCGATGGGTGCCCGGACAACAACAACGCCAACCGGGAAGGCCGAGTTCAAGAAGGACCTCGATGCGATCATCGCGGCCCATGACCCGCCTTACATGGCAACCGCCGCAGCAGCGTACCCGCAGGACCTCTTCAAGAAGGTCCAGAAGGCGCTCTCCTTCCGCGGCCCGAGCTTCATCCATATCCTTGCCCCCTGCCCGCCGGGCTGGCGGTACTCGACCGAGAAGACGGTCGAGATGGGCAAACTCGCGGTCAAATCCGGGATGTGGGTGCTCTACGAGCGCGAGTACGGGAAACTCACGATGGGCGCACAATCCAAAGCGGCCATGAAAAAGCCGATCCCGCTCGAGGACTACCTTGCCCCGCAGGGGAGGTTCAAGGGTATTGACCAAAAGGTTGTCGAGGTCCTCAAACAGCGGATACAGAAGAACTTTGCCAAGCTTGCAGCCGAGGAGGCACAGGCATGAAGAAGATCGCAACCGGCAACAAGGCAGTTGCCGAGGCAGTGAAGCAGGTTGTCCCCTCCGTTGTCGCGGCTTACCCGATCACCCCACAGACCGAAGTGGTTGAGCAGATCGCCGAGTTTGTCACGGGCGGTGAGCTCAAGAGCCGGTACATTGCTGTCGAGAGCGAACACTCCGCGATGGCTGCCTGCATCGGGGCAAGCATCACCGGTGTCCGGACATTCACGGCAACGAGCTCCCACGGGCTCCTCTACATGCACGAGATGACCAACTGGGCGGCAGGGGCGCGCCTGCCGATCGTGATGGCAAACATCAACCGCTCGCTCGGGCCCGGCTGGAATATCTGGGCTGAGCACACCGACGCCCTGCAGGAGCGGGACACCGGCTGGCTGCAGGTCTATGTCAGCACCGTGCAGGAAGCCTACGACGCAACGATCATGGCGTTCCGGATCGCGGAGCACAACGATGTCCTCCTGCCGGTGATGGTGAACCTCGACGGGTTCCTCCTCTCCCATATCATGCAGCCGCTCGACACGGTTGATGCAGGCGATTTCGTGCCCCCAGTACGACTCCCGCATGCAATCGACCCAAAGAACCCGGCAGCATACGGCGGTCTGACCGGCACCGACAAACATTTCCTGATGCGCTGGGATATGGAGCGCTCGATGCGGGACTCGGTGAAGGTCATCCAGGATACCGAAGAAGAGTTTGCAAAGCGTTTCGGCCGGAAGTACGGCTTCACCGAGAACTACCACTGCGACGATGCAGAGATCATCATCGTCGCCATGGGCACGCTCGGCAAGGAGATGGAAGTGGCTGTTGACCTGCTCCGCAAAGAAGGAATCAAAGCCGGTTCCCTGCGCCTCCGCTGGTTCCGGCCGTTCCCGGACCTCTCCCTCCTCAAGGGGAAACAGGTTGTCGTCATCGACCGCGATTACTCGTTTGGCCGTGGCGGCATCCTCGCAACCGAGATCGTTGCACAGACAAAAGAGAACCTCTTCTCGGTCATCGCCGGTCTTGGCGGGCAGGAAGTCACCTATGACGACATCGCGGACTTTGTCCGGAAACGGGAAGCGGGAAAAGAACTATGGTTCGGGGTGAATGCCCATGTATGAGATCCGTATCCACTCGCGGGGCGGCCAGGGCGGCGTGACTGCAGCACGGCTCCTTGCCCTTGCGGCAATCCACGATGGGAAGTTTGCCACCGCAGCCCCGTTCTATGGCGCCGAGCGGCGGGGCGCACCGATCGTCTCATTCGTCCGGATTGACGACCGGCCTATCCGGATCTACAGCCAGATCCGGAAGCCGGACATGGTCGTTGTCCTCGACGCGAGCGTCATGGACGTGGTTGATGTCCTGCACGGGCTCAAAGACGGCGGGAAGGTCTTTGTCAACAGCCAGCAGAAGAGGGAGTTTGCCGGGTTCGTCTCGAGCAATGTCGATCTGACCGGCATTGCGCTGAAGGAGAACCTCGTGGTCTCGGGCAGCCCGATCCTGAACACACCGGTCATCGGGGCCATGGCAAAGATGGGGATCATCTCGGCAGATTCAGCAAAGAAGGCGATCCGCGAGATGTTCTCCGATGAACGGAATGTCAAGGCAGCAGAGGCCGCCTACCAGGAGATGAGCGCATGAGCAGCACGCCAAAAAGGGAACGCCTCGCGATGAGCAGGCCGCTCGAAGGGGCATGCGGAAAGACCGGAACATGGCGGGTCTTCAGGCCGGTTGTGGACAAGGAGAAGTGCAATGCTTGCGGGCTCTGTGCAACCTATTGCCCTGACGCATGCATCAATGACGACCTCGCAATCGACCTTGAATACTGCAAAGGCTGCGGCATCTGTGCCAACGAGTGCCCCAAGAAGGCAATCGGGATGGTCAGGGAAGAGAAATAAGAGTTTTTCCGGCGGGAGGTGCACGGGCTCCCGTCATTTTTTGTTATTTTTCAGGTGCTTTGAGTTCGTCCTTTGCAATATATTCTAGGTCGAATTTATAGAAATGGGTGAACCGGCAGTTCCGGCACCTGACCGTCAGGTGCCGCGAACTGACGATGAGATCGTGGGGGCCGGTCACCCTGCAGTTCCTGCAGGTCGCCTCCTCGACCAGTTCCCAGACCGGGTACTTGCCGATCCTGGTCAGGGTCCCCGCTGCATCGACGTCCTCGCTCCGGGGCACGAAGACCCGGGTCGCACCACAATTGTCGCAGGCTACCTGAGCCTGGTTCGGCACCGCCTTGATGATCTGGTCGGCATCAGCCTTGCAGTGATAGCAGTCGGTCCGGTGCCGGGTGAAGATGAACCGGTCTGTCATGGGAGATACTGGATACGTTGGTATTCATTAACCTGTTGCACAGGAACCCTGCAGGTACGTTCATCCGCTGTACGGAAAATTCACCGGAAGCCAAGTTCTGACAGGATATTTCTTTGCCCAAGATTTCATTAAAAAAAATCGAAAGAATGCCGCGTTTTTGCGTGGTGAACAGTTTTTCAGAGCCCTAGGCGGAAAAGACCGGCGGAACATTGAGTAAACTTTAATTATCCGATAAATTCAATCTATTCACCATGAAGAGATTCTTCGCAGTATGTGTCTTCGTTGTCCTGCTGGTTGCGGCTACCGGCTGTACCCAGACGGCAACGACGACCCCCACCCCGGTTCCGACCGCGGTTGTTACCACCCAGGAACCCACCCCAGATATGACCATGCCGCCGGCAACGGCAGAGCCCACTGCAGCACCCACGGCCGAGGCAACCCCCGCCGCGACCGCAGAGGTCACCACGGCAGTGGCTGAAGAGACCACCCCCGCGGTTGCCGCGGAAACCACCGCCAAGCCGGAACTGACATTCTCCAAGACCACGACCATCTATATCCGGAACAATTCATTTGTCCCGCAGGAGATGATGGTACTCCCCGGAACGGGTATCCGGTGGGTCAATGATGACAGAACCCTTCACCAGATCAAGACGCTGCCCGACACCAAGGTCAAGTTCACTTCGGCAGATCTCGTGAACGGTGCGACCTTCAGCTACACCTTCGGCGAGAACGAGGGCACGTTCGGGTACTTCGATACCTACACCAATGCAACGGGAGTCATCATCATCAAGAAGGGCAGCTCAATTGCCGGTGCACCCCCGATGCAGACCCATGCAACCGTAGCACCATAAAACCTCTTTTTTATTTCTCTTTTTCCTGGAATCATTCCCCGTCAGCCTGCAGTAATCATCGCTGATGGCTGCCCCCGCCCGGGGGAACAGGGATAGCACGGCACTTCCTCCCAAGAAAACGTGAGGGAGTTCGGAGTTCAACCCTGCGGTAATGGCGGGCTTGAGGAAGGAGGGGTAACGAGCGCGATGACGGAGAAGTGCGAGAAAAAAAGTATTTGCTTGTTGGTTGCAGGACTGCTTCAGAAGTCCATGCCGCCGGGGGGCATGCCGCCCATTCCACCCATGCCGCCCATACCACCGGGAGGCATACCGCCTTCGGGCATCGGGCTCTTGGAGGAGGCAATGACATCGTCAATGCGCAGGATCATGACTGCTGCCTCTGCGGCAGAGGAGATTGCCTGGGTCTTGACGCGGAGCGGCTCGACAACGCCGGCTGCCTTCATGTCAACTGCCTTGCCTTCGAAGACGTTGAGACCGTAGGTCTTCTTGCCCTTCTCGTGGGCTGCACGGATCTCGACGAGCATGTCGATGGGGTCGAGGCCTGCGTTCTCTGCAAGGGTCCTCGGGATGACCTCGAGTGCTGCTGAAAATGCCTCGATGGCGAGCTGTGCCCGGCCACCAACGGTTGCTGCGTACTCACGGAGGCGGAGCGAGAGCTCGGTCTCGGGTGCGCCGCCACCGGCAACGACCTTCTTGTCCTCGACAACGACACCGACAACGCGGAGTGCGTCGTGGATTGCACGCTCGAGCTCATCGACAACATGGTCGGTGCCGCCCTTGACGATGATGGAGACCGCCTTGGGGTTCTTGCACTGCTCGACAAAGGTCATCTCTTCGCCGCCGACCTTGCGTTCCTCAACAAGCCCGGCCTTTCCGAGCTCTTCCTTGCCGATCGCGTCGATGGAGGAGACGAGGCTTGCGCCGGTTGCCCGGACGAGCTTCTCCATGTCGCTCTTCTTGACACGGCGGGTTGCAAAGATACCTGCCTTTGCAAGGTAGTGCTGGGCGATGTCGTCAATGCCCTTCTGGCAGAAGAGGACGTTGGCACCGCTCTTGACGATCTTGTCAACAATGCCCTTGACCATGCGCTCTTCCTCGTCGAGGAATGCCTGGAGCTGGTCGGGCGAGGTGATGTTGATCTCGGCATCGACTTCGGTCTTTTTGAACTCGACTGCTGCGTTCAGCAGGAGGATCTTGGCATTGGTGACCTTCTTCGGCATCGCCGGGTGGACACGTTCCTTGTCGATGAGGACACCCTCGACGATCTCGGAGTCCTCGATCGAGCCGCCGGTCTTCTTCTCGACCTTGATGTTCTCGACATCAACAGTGCCGTCATCATCGGCAACCATGGTGATTGCCCTGACAACAAGGTCACAGAGCTTGTCCTTGCTTGCCTCTGCGCCCTTGCCGGTCATTGCGGTACCAGCGATGTTCTTGAGGATTGCCTTGTCGGTTGCCTTGACATCGATGGCAATATCCTTTAAGAACTCCTGGGCCTTCTCGGCAGCCTGGCGGTAGCCGTGGGCGATGACAGTCGGGTGGACGTCCTGCTCAAGGAGGTCCTCTGCCTTCTTGAGAAGTTCACCGGCAATGACGACCGCGGAGGTGGTCCCGTCGCCGACTTCGTCGTCCTGGGTCTTTGCGACCTCGACCATCATCTTTGCGGCCGGGTGCTCGATGTCCATCTCTTTCAGGATCGTGACACCATCGTTGGTGATGACAACATCACCGATCGTGTCTACGAGCATCTTGTCCATGCCCTTGGGACCGAGAGTGGTCCTGACTGCACTTGCCACTGCCTTTGCGGCGGTGATGTTCATACCCTGGGCGTCACGGCCGCGGGTACGGGTGCTGCCTTCCTTGAGAATGAGAATCTGCTGTCCTCCAAGTTGCTGTGACATTAAAAATCACCACTTTTAGCACTAAAATTGGTTTGTGGTTCTATATAAAGTTTTGTAAAAATTCACTCGCCAAGCAGGTCGAGAAGCTCGAACCCGTCCTCGATTTTGTGGAGGCGCTTCTCGCTGATCACGAGCGTCCTGCCGATCTTCTTGTCCTTGGTCGAATCGGTGAGGACGCACATTGCGTGTTTCTTGGCGATCTGCGAGAGGTTGCCGATGAGCGCTGCACGCTTTACGACTTTCTGTGACGGACCGTACCCGGTCAGGATAGTCTCGTTGTCAAACGTGAGCATGGCCTGGAACGGCGCACCGTGGAGCGTGTGGAGGTGGACGCCGATCTGCTCTAAGAATTCCATCGGGCTCTGCGGGTGGACGCCGTTCTCCTTCTTTTCAGCATCCATTGCCTTGGGGGGTTCGTGCCGGATGATGTCGATGGACTCGACAACCCCGGTATCGAAGTACTCCTCGATCCGGATCGCGACATCGAGCGTCGTGCCCATCCCGCTCTCGTACTTGCTGATGGTCCGGCGCGAGACACCGAGGACATGGCCGAGATCGCCAAGGGACATGTTCCGCTTCTCGCGGAGTTCCCGAAGCATGTCGCCATTGATATTGACATAGAGCCCGCCGGGGGATGCGTACACGAGCGGAGGGATCTTCTCCACGAAATAATCATAGAGCGTTGCCGGGCTGATGGCGTATATCCCGTACCGGACGTACACCGCACCGCGCTCGAGCTCCGCGTCGCGGGCCCGCTCACCGACAATGAGCGGCACGCCGCCCAGGAGCCGGGAGATGAGCTCGATATCGAAGGCGACCTCCTCGCTCACCGAGTCGATATGCGAGACCACCTTGATGACAAGCAGCGTCCCGTTGTTCCGGGCAATGAGGTCGAAACTCCGCGGGCGCAGCGTGAACCTCTCCGATACCTCGAAGCCTGCAGTGATCATCACGCTGATGACAAGCTGGAGCTGGCGGTCCTGGGACATGCAGTTACAAATGGATTAAGCGCTCCCATATATTAATATAGACATGCTGATCGGAATCGATGACACGGACTCGCCGCAGGGGATGTGCACGACCTACCTCGGGGCGGTGCTTGCCCGCAGGCTCATCCGGGAGCACATGCAGGTGCGCGAGGCTCGGCTCGTCCGGCTCAACCCCAATGTCACGTGGAAGACCCGGGGAAATGCGGCAGTCATGCTCGATGTAAAAGGCGATCCTGACCGGGCATTCGCCCTTGCGAGCGGGCTCGTGGAGGAGCTTGCCGACATGTCCTGCGACAATACCAATCCCGGTGTCGTTGTTGCAGAAGACCCAATCGACCCGGCATTCTACCGCAAAGCCGTCACGGATTTCTGCACCATTGAAGAGGCTGTCGCAATCCTCAATGCAGCCGGCACCCGGTACCGCGGGTGGAAGAACCGGCGCGGGCTCATCGGGGCAACGGCAGCAGTGGCAGGCGAACTTCCCGACAGGACCTCCGAGATCCTCGTGTACCGGCAGCCGGACCGGTTCGGTACGCCCCGAGCCGTAGACCGTCAGAGCCTCTTCGACGCCGAAGCGGCGACTTTCCCGCACACGTGGGACACGGTTGACGTGGCAAACAATGTCGTGGTCTGCGTCCCGCACACACCGGACCCGGTCCTCTTCGGTATCCGTGGCGAGAGCCCGCGGTGGGTGATGGCAGCCCGGCAGATGGTCCGGTCGGAACCGCCCGGCATCGAGCAGGTGTGGGTGACCAACCAGGGCACGGACGCCCACATCCTGCCGGGGACCACCGGCCACCTCAGCGAACTGCTCTCGTATATCGTCCCGGGTACCGTGACCAGCGTGCCGCAGACCAGGACCGGCGGGCATGTATCGTTCGTGATGGAAGACGGCGGTTTTGCGGTCCGGTGCATGGCGTACGAGCCCACCAAAAACTTCCGCACTATCGTGCGCAAGCTCCTCCCGGGAGACCGGGTGATTGCGGCCGGGAGTTTCAAGAAAGGGAGCATCAACCTCGAGAAACTGAAGGTTGTCTCGCTCGCAGACGCCCGTACGGTCCGCCCGCCGCTCTGCACAGCCTGCAGCAAGCGGATGACCAGTGACGGCAGGGGCAAGGGCTGGAAGTGCAAAAAGTGCGGTGCCCGGGCGGACACACCGGAGATCACGGAGATCCCGCGCCCGCTCGCGACGGGGTGGTACGAGGTCCCGCCAACGGCACGAAGACACCTGGCTAAACCTCTCTGCCGCGGTACACCGGATCCCTGACCGTTCATTGGCGACCGCAGGTCGCCCCGGTTGCGAAGGCGGAGCCTTCGTGGTGGGAAGTCCCGCCAACGGCACGAAGACACCTGGCAAAGCCACTCTGCCGGGGTGTGCCGGACTGCTGATCGCTCCCCCCCGTCACGGGTAGGGATCGGAGGAGTGACGGGGAGAACCCGAAAGAGCGGATCATGCACCACGGGTTCCGGCGTATGGGACGACAGCAATCTATTAGTATGATAATACTCTTTTCTAGTGTATCCATAACCCGGGAATAACGAATGATATCGGTCCTGTATGTCGATGATGAGAGGGCCCTGCTGGAGGTAGGCCGCATCTTTCTTGAGAAGGAAGGGGAGTTTACCGTAGGGATAGCTCTGTCGGCAAAAGCCGCACTCGAATCACCGGATTTCTCCTCGTACGATATCATTGTCTCCGATTACCAGATGCCGGGGATGGACGGCATCGCATTCTTAAAGTATCTCCGGGCATCCGGCAACACGATACCCTTCATCCTCTTCACGGGCAAAGGCCGCGAGGAGGTTGTGATCGAAGCGATCAACAATGGTGCCGACTTCTATCTCCAGAAAGGGGGACAGCCGCAGGCACAGTTCGCCGAGCTCGCCCATAAGATCCGGCTGGCGGTCCGGAAACGGAAAACCGAGACCGACCTCATATGGTCGGAGGAGAAGTTCTCCCGGCTCTTCCGCGAGAACCCGAGCCTTGAGGCGATCACGGATTTCTCCACCGGCAGCCTGATCGATGTCAACGATGCCTTCATCCGGACGACCGGCTACTCCCGTGACAACGTGATAGGGAGATCGGCCCGGGAGCTGGGCATCTTCATCGACCACCAGGACCGCGAGAGGATGGCAGATGCCATTGCAAAGGACGGGATAATCCGGAACATCGAGACCAGGATCCAGACAAAGAACGGGGAGATCCGAATCCTGGACTTCACCGGCCAGCACATCCGAATCGCTGACAAGGACATCCTCTTCTCGCAGGCAGTGGACATCACCGATCGCCGGAGGGCAGAAGAAGAACTCAAAAAGAAGAATGAAGAACTCAATGCCTCCTACGAGCAGATCGCCGCAGCCGAAGAGGAACTCCGCAGCCAGCTGGACGAACTCACCCGGGAACAGGCTGCCCTGCAGCAGAGCGAGGCAAAATACCGCGAACTTGCCGACCTCCTCCCCCAGATGCTCTTCGAGATCGACCGGGAATTTCGGATCATCTACATCAACCGGTATGCCCTTTCCCTGTTCAGGATAACGGAGAACGAGCTCGAAAAAGGTGTAACGATATTCGACTTCATCGCTCCCGAAGACCACGACAAGGTCAGGCAGAATGCGGCCAAAATAAACGGGACCGGCCCGGTCGTTGCGGGGCAATACACTGCGGTCAGGAGGGACGGCAGCAGGTTCCCGGTCCTCGTGTACGCGAGCCCGGTCTTCCAGCACAACACCCTGACCGGTTTCCGCGGGGTTGTCATGGACATCTCGGGCCAGAAGAGCCTGGAAGACGAACTCCGGAACCGCGAAGCAACATTCCGGAAGATCTTCGAGATGAGCCCGTACCCGGCCGCCATCAACAGCGTTCCCGATTACCAATTCGTTGCCATCAACAAGGCCTTCGTGGAGGCAAGCGGGTTCACTGAGGAGGAGGTTTTGGGCAAGAACCACCTGGAGCTGGGCATCATCTCGATTCCCGAAGCAGCAAAGCTCATCGCCCGCTTCACGATCTCCAGTAAACTCGAGAATGTGCCCCTTGCCCTGACCGCCAAGGACGGGAAACGGGTCCACGTCATCTTCTCCACGGTACCGATAACCTTTAAGAACCGGCCGGCGATCCTGACCATGACAGCGGAGGTGACGCAGCTCCGGCGGATCGAGGAGGAGCTGATCCGGAAGAACGAGGAACTCCACGCAGCCTTCGAGCAGCTCTCGGCAACCCAGGAAGAACTGAACCAGAACTATTCCGAGCTCACCAAAAGCGAACAGGCAATCCGGGCAAGCGAGGCCAAGTTCCGTGCCCTTATCGAGCACACGCTCGACGGGATCCTGATCACCGACTTTACCGGTAACTTTTATTTTGTCAACCGGGCCGCGTGCAGGATCGTGGATGTCGACGACCCCGGCGTGGTTATCGGAAAACGTAATGTGATGGAATTCATCGCGCCCGAATCCCGGGACGAGGTGATGCGCGACTTTGCCCAGGTAGCGCAGGGGATCGATGCGTACCTTGCCCTGTATAAAATCATCACCGACCGGAAGCGGGATGTCTGGATCGAGAGCATCGGCAAGAAGATCCCGTACGACCAGGGCGAAGCGATCCTGATCTCGATCCGGGATGTGACCGGGCGGAAGAACGCCGAGTCGGCAATCCAGGCGATGGTGCGCAGCATGGTCGGGACCACCGGCGACGATTCGCTCAAAAAGATCACCGAGAGCGTCAGCGCATTGCTGAAAGCCGACTGCGTCATGATCGGCGAGATCCAGCCGGACCATGATACGGTCAGGGTCCTCTCGATGATCCTTGACGGCAGGGATGTCCCTGACTTCACGTACACGCTCAAAGGCACCCCCTGCGAGAACGTGGAAAAGAAAGGGTTCTGCCTGTACCCGGACAACGCCATCCAGCTCTTCCCGGCGAGCAAAGACCTGGTCGAGCTGAATATCCGCGGATACGTCGGGACCCCGCTGCGGAACTCCCGGGGCGAGGTGATGGGGATCCTCTGCGCCCTCTCCCGCGCCCCGCTCCAGCCATCCCCGGCGATGCGCGAGATCATGGATATCATCGCGGTGAAGGCAGCCGCCGAGATCGAGCGGGGCCGGGTGGAACGGGCGCTGCGGGAGAGCGAGAGTAAACTGCGCCGCCTTGCCGAGAATGCACCGGATATGATCTACCGCATGTCGCTTCCCGATGGCAGGTTCGAATACGTCAGTCCCGCTTCGGTGGCTCTCACCGGCTATACCCCGGAAGAGTTTTACGCGGACGCCGGCCTGGTCAGGACGCTCATCCACCCAACATGGCGGGAGTATTTCCGTGAGCAGTGGGAGGCGCTCCTTGCAAAGAATGTTCCCCCGGTGTACGAGTACCAGATCATCGACCGGCAGCAGAAGGTCCGGTGGCTCAACCAGCGCAACATGCTGATCACGGATGAGACGGGGACTCCCGTTGCGATCGAGGGGATCGTCTCCGACATCACGAGACAGAAAGAGACCGAGCAGAGCCTGCAGAGGAGCGAGCAGCGGTCCCTTATCGTGAGCGAGAACGCGGGCTCGTGGATCTGGGAGGTTGATCCCGAAGGGATCTACCGGTACTCGAGTCCGGCCGTGGAGAAGATCCTCGGTTACAAGCCGGACGAGATCGTGGGCAGGAAACATTACTACGACCTCTTCGAGCCGGATATGCGGGAGGATCTCAGGAAGGTGACCATGCAGGCGTTCGAACGCCGCGAGCCATTCCACGATTTCGTGAACGTGAACGTGCACAAGAACGGGAACCCGGTCATCCTCGAGACGAGCGGCACGCCGCTCTTTAACGAGGACGGCACCTTTACCGGGTACTGCGGCGTGGACGAGGACATCACGGAACGCAAGCGGATCGAGGAGGCGCTGAAGCGGACGAACCACCAGCTCAACCTGCTCACCGGCATCACCCGCCACGACATCCTCAACAAGATCACGGTCGTGCTCGGGTACCTTGCCATTGCGAGGAAGAACTGCACCGATGCCGGCATCTGCGAATACCTGCAGAAAATGGCGGATCCGGTTGAAGCCATCCGGCAGCAGATCGATTTCACGCGGGTGTACCAGAACATCGGGAGCCAGGAGCCGCGCTGGCTGGTCCTCGACCAGGTGCTACCGCACGCGTACGTGCCGGTCACGATCACCATGACGGCCGGTGTCGGCGGGATCGAGGTCTTCGCCGATATCATGCTGGAGAAGGTCTTCTTCAACCTCCTCGATAACTCCGTGCGCCACGGGCAGCGGGTGACGCAGATCCGCGTCTCTGCCACCATCTCGGGTGGCGACCTGGTCATCCTGTGGGAGGACAACGGGGTCGGCATCCCGCACGATGAGAAGGACCTGATCTTCGAGCGCGGGTACGGAAAGAACACCGGGCTTGGCCTCTTCCTGGCACGGGAGGTTCTCGCCCTCACCGGGATCGCCATCACCGAGACCGGTACGCCGGGCAGGGGCGCCCGGTTCGAGATCCTCGTGCCGAAAGGGACCTTCCGTAACTCCGGCAAAAAATAAAAAAATCCGCACCCGGCAAAAAAGCATATCATCCCGAATTCTGAATTCTATTGACAAATATTCTTATTTCAAATATTTTTCGCACAGCGGAGACGATTGGGAGTGAGAGGACGAAAGAAGCAGGACCTGAAAAGCGAGGGGGCTGAATGGGCGGAGCGGATGGGGTACCACTGGGCGGTGAACACCGACTCCGCGGTCCCGTTCGACGGGTTCCTGTACAACGAATGTATCATCATCGCGGTGAAGCTGAAGAAAGTCAGGTACGGCCTTGGCGAAAACCCGATGATTGAAGAGAAGTTTCCGGAAGAGGTCGCACTCCTGCGCTCCCTTCCGGTACCGCAGTCCATTATTCGCGAACTCTGGGTGCGGACGCAGAACGAGCGGATGTACCGCCGGTTCGCCATCCTGCCGGGAATGACTGCCGAGATCGAGGAGAATACCAAAGAGAACTACCGGAACCCCCACTACCGGGAGGCATACTGGAAGAACGCCCCATACCATGTCGAGATCCCCATCCCCCGGAGGGATCCTGGAAAAAGCGTATCTCCAAAAACCCCGTAAAATGCCCGGATTGGCAAAAGGACGAAGCCACTTTTTTCTCCACAGGAAATGGCGTCCACGCGGGTGAAAAATTCGAAGCAAAAGAGGAATTTGCGGAATCTGAACCCGAAATATTGGTTTTGAACCTGCAAAATAGCAGCGGTACAACACCCGTTTTTTCCGGACATAGTTCAGGACGTCCCAAAAAAGGGGCGATCCGGGGGCTGATTCTGGCCGTTTTGGAGGATTCCAGTGGAAACCAACCCTTATTCACGACGGAGAAACGGGATTCGGACGGTCGCGATCCTCTGGAGAGAAAGGGGTGAAAGAAGAAATTTCGGCTCTGTAGAAAACCATCAATTCTGACGCTCTTGGGGGCGTCGCCAGGTGGCTCCGCCCCCGCACGCTCGTGGCATCCCCGGTTGCGATGATGCTGTATTACCCGCAGACAGATTGGTGAGGTTGATGACAGGTAATGCTGCAGAATCCAAAGCGCCCCCGCCCCCCGCGGGGTGTCGAATCTCGTCAGAGATGAGATATGAGAAGAACGCTTCAGCGTTCTTCGAGTGCAGGGTTGGCGCAAGGGGGGCGATCAAATCACATTTCCAAGATTTCTACAGAGCAAAAATTTCAATTTCTTCTCAAGCTCGATCTGCCTTGCCGGGTTCTCTGTCCTATTCGAAGAAATTAAATTTCTTCTCAAGCTCGATCTGCCTTGCCGGGTTCTCTGTCCTATTCGAAGAAATTAAATTTCTTCTCAAGCTCGATCTGCCTTGCCGGGTTCTCTGTCCTATTCGAAGAAATTAAATTTCTTCTCAAGCTCGATCTGCCTTGCAGGCAGATCTCGCTTCCACCACCGCGATCTCTTCCGGGGTCAGCCCGTAGAGCTCGTACACGAGGGCATCGATCGCTGCCTCTGCGGCACGGATCTTTTTCTGGATCGCTTCGCGTTCCGGATCCGTTCCTGCTGCCGGATATTTCTTCTCCCACTCGGTTTTTTTCCGGAAATTTTTTTCAACGCGCTCGTGCAGCGCACGCTCGTCCGGCCGGTCAAGGTCCGGCGTGTACACCGGCAGCTGGCTGAGATCGTCCCATGAGATGAACTGCCGGGGGCCCCGGGAATTCTTCTCAAGAAAAAATTTTATGAGCCGGCTGTTCAGGACCGCTGCAAGGTACTGGCCGGAGGATGGCACTGCCAGGATCGTCTCATCGCCAACGGCCCGGCCCGCATCGGGCAGGAAGAACGGCCGGTCCCCTTCAAGCGGGAAGAAGAGCCGCCCCTGCCGTTCCTGCCAGAACGGATCGCACGCGGTCTCCCACCACAATGCACCGGGCCCGGCCCGTTCCCTGAGCCGGTCCGCAAACGGCTGCAGGTGCCGGGCCACGGGCGGGTGCCGGTGACGGAACCACTGCCAGGGGTTCTTCCCTGCCTTCCCATGAGACCGCGTCCAGCCTTCGGGAACCAGGATGAGGAAACGCCCCCGCTGCCCGGCGTCCCCTGCTGCAATGATCGGCCGGACAATCTCCCTGCAGCGCGTGTCCCGCCGCATCCACTGGCGGGCGACCGCGGCATTGATGACGAACGGATCGTCTCCGGGAATGCAGATTCCCGGGTGTACCTGGCCCATCACCACGTCCGCAAGCAGCGTCCCCCGCTCCCGGACCTTCTCCAGCACCGCATCAGCCCGGGTGTCGCGGAGCACCCAGCCCCCCGCATCGAGCGCCTGCTGGTTGACCGGGAACCGGTGCCCGGCAGTAAACGCAGCCGGGTCTTCCGAAAATCCCGGGCCGGCGCATACGGCAGAGAACGACCGGGCCGGCCGGGTGACCCGCACGCGGAGAAGGGCAAGGCCGGCACCGGGCGATCCGGCCGGAAGCGGGGAAAGATCCGCGATTTCCTCGATCCGGGTGCGCTTCAGCAGGTCCCGGAACGGCGAGCCGGGGGCCCCGCGGAGGAACCGGCTGCTCATCGCCATGGCTACCGTCCCGCCCGGCACGACCAGCGAGAGTGCTTTCTCGAAAAAGTACGCGGACCGGTCCGCAAGGGGATGACCGGCCGTGTACCGGCGCTGGAAGTACTGCTGCACCCACTCGCGCGTATCAAGGGCGCCTTCCGGGGGATTTGAGATGATGGCATCGAACCCGCCACTCGCGATGATCTCGGGGAAGCTGTCGGCATAGGAGAATGCATTCAGCTGGTGCCGGTCCCGTGCGGGGCAGAAGTTCCACGACTCGTCATCGGCGATCTCCGGGCCGATGAGGGCGTTGCCGCAGAGGACGGTGCGCGAGAGATCCCGGAGCACGGAGAGGACTTTATTGGAGAAGTCCTCCACGGCCGGCCCGCGATTGGTGCTGCCACAGAGTTCCAGCAGGAGGAGGAGCCGCGTTGCGGCAACCGCGTGCCGGCTGATATCGAGCCCGTACACCGAGTGGATGAGGATCTCATACCGCTCCTCAAAGGTCAGCGCATCCCCGCCTGCCTCCTCCTGCAGCCGGTTGAACGCTGCAAGGAGCAGCAGGCCGGACCCGCAGGCCGGATCGAAGATCCGGAGCGGGAGCACCTCGCGGGCCGACCGGTTCCTCCGCGCTGATCGCACCGCATTCGTCACCAGGTATTCAACAACCGGGCCGGGCGGGATCCGCACCGGGCCCGTGATGACGGTATCGTGCGTGTCCACGATCGTTGCCTGGTGGGCGGCAGACCGGCGGACGGTCCGCGTGAGGTACTGCGCCAGGACCCGGGCCAGGGACGCCGTTGTCATCGCGGAGAGGGCATACCGGTGCCCGTGCACTCCCGGTTCGTCAAGAATCTTCCGGAGCACCGGTTTATCTATCACCGGAAAACGCTCCGGCCCGCGGGCAGGTTGCCGTACCGTTACGTCCCCGGCATAGATCGCATCAGCATACGGAACAAGCTCCGCAGGGATGCGCAGCCCATCAGCGGAATCCCCCGCCGTGCCGGCTGTGTCGCCAGTCCCGGCCGGAAGGAGCCCTCTCTCGCGGGCAATCCGGATAAGGAGGAGCGGGAAGATGATCTGGTTCACCGCGGTCATGATACCGTCGCTGCGCAGATCAAGGTTGTTCCGCGCAATGCTCCGGGCAAGTGCCTCCCGCCACCGTGAGAGATCGAGGAGGAGGGCGGTCTCCACGAAGCCGGTATCCGGCAGGTCAGGCTCTCCGCGGCTGGAAGGGGGGTGATCCGGCATCATGGTATTACTCGCCCGCGGTTCACGATAATGGATACCACACGGTATTCCCAAAAAAGGGATTATTCCCTGCCCAGCTGGGAATGGATCTTGATGAGCCCGGCGCAGGATTTGCAGGTGTAGTTGTCGTCCTTCCAGCAGGAACTGCACGCCCACCTCCCGCAGAGGACACACTGCCGGAGCTCCGTGACCGGGTGCGGCGTGCTACAGAGATCGCACAGATAGCGCGAGAAGGTGCCGGGGTCCTTTGCCGGAGGCTCACCCTGCTTGCGGATGACGGCGATCTCCTTCCTGAGCTCGCGGAACCGGTCCGTACCCTCGTTACTTTTTTGCACTGCCTTTGCTGGCGAGTTCCTTTTCCAGAGCGTCAAGTCGTGCCTCCAGGGACGCGAGGGTGGTCTGCATGCCGGTCCCGTACTCCTTCATTTCGGCGACCCGGACCTCGTCCTGCTCGAGCGTCCTGGTCTTCTCCATCCGGAACCGGTCCAGTTTTGCCCGGGGGACGAGCTCCCATTCCTCGACCATGCTCTGGAAGCGGCGGTCAAGGTACTCGTCCACCCGGCTCTCGACCGGCCGGGCCAGCGCGATGTCGCCCTTCTGGCCGCGGAAGAAGTAATAGACTAAAAAGATCGTTGCCGCAAGGACGAGGACGAGGATGATGAACGTGAAGAGGTCCATATCACGCCCTCCCCCTGAGCCGGCGCGCCCGTGCCTCGAGCTCTGCAAGTTTTCCAGAGACCGCCGCCTCCGATGCTCTGATCCGGGGGACTTCCTGTTCGAGCGCGGCAAGCCGGTCCTCGAGATCGTCCATGTCCGCCCGGGTGGAGAGGTCCCATTCATCGATGATCGCCCGCATCCGGCGGTCAACATACGCGTTGAGGTAGGAGTCCATGCTGATCATGATCCCCGCTCCATGGACGCGATAAGTTCATCAAGATCGTGCACCCGCGCCTCGGTCTTTGTCCGCTCTGCGTACAGGTCGCTGATCTCGTCCGTGATGCGGGCGAGCCGGTGCTCGTACCTGGCAAGGTCGCTCTCCGTGACCAGGTCCCACTCCTCGATGATCTGGACGAAGTGCCGGTCAAAGTACGCGTCCAGGGACTTGTCGAGCGTGGGCACCCGCGACTCGATCGCGCCGGGGATCTCCGCGAACCGGTTCCAGAACGACTCACCGGTCGCATTGCCGGCCGCGTTATTCGTGATCAGTTCCATCTCACGTCACCTTCTTCTCCTGCTCGTCAGCGTTCTTCAGGAGGGTGTCAAGCTTCCTGTCCTTGACGATGTTTTCCAGTTTTGCCAGCCGGGCCTCCAGGAGCTTCTCCTTTGCATAGATCCCGGTCTCGAGTGCTGCGTTCTCGTCCTCGACCTGTTTGATCGCGGCGACCTGGTCCGCGGAAAGCCTCGTGAACGGGAACCCTTTCTGCGCCTCGTGCTTCTGGAGGAGGGCGAGTTTGTCCTTCTCCAGTTCGAGTTCGATCTTCCGGTTGGAGGTCCGCATGATCCGGATCTCGCGGATGATGAGGTACATGACAACGAGGCCCAGGAAGATGATGAACGCCATGACCACGGTGTCGGTAATGATTACAGTTTCTGCCATTCTTTCACCTGATTATCGCTGTTCTGAAAAATAAAAACCGCGGGAGATCACAGCGAGTCGTCCCCTTTGGCCTTTTTTACCGCCTTTGTTACCTCCCCGGCGGTCTTCTTTGCCGTTTTCCCGATGCTGCCGGCAGCTTTTTTCGCCTCCTTCGAGAGCCCGTCGGCCGCTCTTCCCGCCTCCGTCTTCACCTCACCGGCAGTCTTCCGGAGGGACTGGTCAAGCGATGCCGCCTGCTTCGACAGCGCTGCGTTCGCACCGGCTGCGGCTCTCTTCACCTTCTCCCCAAGCGGGGCAGCCTTCACCACAAGGACCTCATCCTCATCCGCGAGACCGAGTTTTGCCAGGTCCTCGGCGCTCACGCGGACCTGCCCCTCCCGCACCATCGTGTCCGCGATCAGCGCAACGGTCACGGTCTTTCCTGATGCTTCATTGATGAGGTCAACGCGGTCGCCGTCGCCGGCACCGAGCGCCGGCAGGTGGGCGAGATTGAGGCGGACGCGCCCTTCGCTCGGGAACGCCCGTTGTTTTACCGTTAACCGGACTTCCTGCATAGTGGATAGACAAGCACGGGATCATAAATAACTTCCGAAGACCGGGGCTGCCCAAAGGGAGATTTCCAATCAGAGTTATCATTCCGGAGCGCGTATAATCTGGCAGCATTGGGGATAACCATGACACAACCATGCGAGATGCCGGTCACCCAGCTCCACGTGAAGCCGAAGATGACGGTGAACGAACTTGTCGTCGCGATGAGCGAGGCAGGAGCATACAATGGCGGCTCGCTTGCCCGGGCCGCGGACATCTGGGAGCAGATGCTCAACGATCAGGAGACCACGAAGTTCTTCGGGCTTGCCGGGGCGATGGTCCCCGCGGGTATGGGCGGGATCGTGTCCGACCTCATCAAAGCCGGTCACATCGACATTCTCGTCTCCACGGGGGCCAACCTCACGCACGACATCATCGAGGCGATCGGGTGCAGGCATTTCCACGGCACTGCGTTCTGCGATGACATCGAGCTCCGGCACGACGAGATCAACCGCATCTACGATGTGTACCTCCCGAACGAGGCCTTCGAGCACTTCGAGGAGTTCATGCAGGGTGTGTTCGGGCAGCTCGAGCCGGGTTCCACCATCTCCATCTCCGCCCTTCTCGAGCATATCGGGAAGAACACGAAGTCCGGCATCCTCCACACCGCGGCACGGAATAAGGTGCCCGTGTACAATCCTGCGGTGCAGGACTCGATGATCGGGCTCCAGTACTGGCTCTTCTCGCAGACCAACAAGGTGACGGTCGACGCGTTCGCCGACATGCCGGCGCTGATGGACCGGTGTTTCACGGCAAAGAAGGCCGGTGCGATGCTCGTGGGCGGCGGCGTGCCCAAGAACTTCATCCTCCAGAGCATGCTCATGACCCCGAACGGGTTCACGTACGCGATCCAGCTCACGGGCGACCGGCCGGACCTGGGCGGGCTCTCGGGCGCAACGCTGGATGAGGCCCGGTCATGGGGCAAGATCACTGAGGATGCGCAAGCCGTGACGGTGTACGGCGATGCAACGATTACCCTGCCGGTGCTGACCGCGGCGGTGATGGAGCGGCTCCACCATGGCTGAGCTCATCCTTGCGCTGGACGCGACCGAGAAGAAGCAGGCGCTGAAGATCGCAAAGTCTGCCGCGCCGCACCTGGACGCGATCAAGCTCGGGTATCCCCTCATCCTCTCCTGCGGCCTTGAGATTGCAGAAGAGTTCGGGAAGCTCGACCTCCCGCTCATCGCGGACTTCAAGGTCGCCGACATCCCCAACACCAACCGGCTCATCGCGGAACAGGTCTTCGATGCCGGGTTCGCGTCGATCATCTGCCACGGGTTTGTGGGGGAGGACTCGGTCCGGGCCTGCGTGGACGTTGCTGCCGATTATGGCGGCGCATGTTTTGTTGTCGCGGAGATGAGCCATCCCGGCGCAACCGCGTTCTTCCATGGCGGGGCTGCTGAGAAGATCGCGGCACTGGCCGTGGAGTGCGGAGCGGATGGGATCATCGCCCCGGCAACCCGGCCCGAGCGGACGAAGGCACTGCGGAAGATTGTCGGCAAACGCAAGATCCTCTCACCGGGCGTAGGGGCGCAGGGAGGCGATGCGGCGGCGATCGCGAAGATCGTTGACGGGATCATTGTCGGCCGCGCGATCTACGAATCCGATGACCCGGCCGCTGCAGCGGAATCGTTTGCCCGCGTCCGTTCCGTGCGATGAATGCCGGCCTCCCCGCCGGTTCCGGCCGATTTTCCGGCGGCATTCCGGGAGCCGGGCTGATTTTGCGCTGATCAGGAAAACGGCGGATTTTTACCCGGTTCGGGCAACCGGTCGCAAAAATTCCCCCGATCCAATAGTTATATTTAAATGACGGGCTTTTTGGGGCCCGATCCGGATATGCGCGGTAATCAGCGCACCAAATCGCAGTCCATCGAACCAGCAGGTTCTAAATATTTATTAAGGACTTCTGCAATGTTATAGTATGGAATGGACGGCAGAACAAAAAGAAATAGCAAATAAATATAAGTCGCTTGATGAAATCCCGGTAAATGAGCGGAAATACAAATGCCACACCTGCCATCTCATCGTTGACCAGAACCCCTGCCCGAACTGCGGCGAGACGCACCTTGTCGTGATGTGCCCCCTCGACCACTGCCACTGCACGCACGATGTCATCTCCGGTATCGAGTACTGCCCGCTCTGCGGCCAGGCTGTCTGCCCCGAGTGCGGTTCGCATGACGTGGTCCAGGTCAGCCGCGTGACCGGGTACCTGCAGGACGTCTCCGGCTGGAATGCCGGCAAGCAGCAGGAACTCAAGGACCGTATGCGCTACTCGGTAGCGTAAGACTGAATACACTTTTTTGCCTCTTCGTGAGGAATTTTTTTAGCTTTTGGAATCTCCACGAATCCCGGATAACTGGTGTACATGAGGCGGCCGTCATTCTCCCGCCAGCCAGCCGGTAAACCGTGTAAATATTGTTGAATAGAGAAATCACCGCCATCCCACGATTAAACCGATTTATTTATTAAAAAATTCTGATTAAACAGAGATACGGTACATCCATGATCCTTCCCGCGTCAAGACCTCTGACGATCCTCGTCCTCCTGCTGACTGCCAGTGCCCTGCTCCTCCTCCCGGCTGCTGCCGCATGGCCCACATTAACCGTCAACTCCGATCCCCCGGGTGCGGCATGCTCCTTCAATGGCCTTTCAGCAGCTTCCCCAACGCCATTCAGCGTTGAGCTCGTGAGCGGCGCGTATGACATCCAGTGCCAGAAGGAAGGATATGATACCTATACCAACCACATCACGGTCGACCAGGACCAGACGCTGGATATTTTGCTCCACCCCACGGTCGTAAACCACCAGCTGATGGTTACGTCAGCTCCTTCCGGAGCGGAGTGTTTTGTTGATGGCCTCAGCATAATGCCGTACTTCACTCCATTCACGACAGTTCTGAATCCCGGGGAACATTCGTTAGTCTGCAGACTTACCGGATATGAGTACTACCAGAATACCTTCACCATCAGCCAGGACCAGTCGCTGGATATTGTCTTTACCCCTGTCGCGACCACCCCGGTTTTTCATTCAATAACGGTCTCCTCGACACCCACCGGTGCCAGCTGTTATTTTGACGGTTTCTCCCTCCAGCCGTTTGCTACGCCATTCAGTACATCCATTACAGACGGCACCCACACACTCGCGTGCACGAAATCTGGCTATGCCCCCTATCAGACAACGGCAACAGTCAGCCAGGACCAGACGCTGAATGTCATCCTCACTCCCTTAGCCACACCGGTTGTGACACCTGTGGTTACCACCACGCCGGCCATTCAAATAACCACTCCTCCCGGTGTCCAGACAACCACCGCCCCTGCTGTACCTTCCCGTATAACAACTGCACCCGTGATAACGACATCCACCACACGGAGCGGTTCCGCCCAGCCAGCAGCAACTGCCGCACCCGGCACCGGTGCCCTCTCGGTCACGACTACCCCTGCAGGGGCACAGGTGTACCTTGACGGCGTCCTCATCGGCAACAGCCCGACCACGTCCTCCGGTCTCGCCCCTGGTTCGCACACACTCCAGATGAAGATGAGCGGGTACCAGGACCTCTCGGTGCCGGTCAGCATCACGGCGGGCCAGACAACGCAGTATTCGACCAGTCTCATCGCGGCAGCAGCGGGCACACCCGCTCCTGTTGCAACGACAAAGAAGTTACCGGGATTTGGCGCCGTATGTGGGATCCTCGCGGTTGCCGGCCTGGCCGGTGCACGCAGGATGCTTCGTCCGTAAAGGATACCTGACACTTTTTTCCCAATCACCTTTTCTGAATCGCAAACCCCCCCATACAGGCCATTGTATTCCCCACCACCAGATATTTTCTAATAGGCAGCGCGGGAAATCTATCGTTATGGGCCCCGGAAGATATCTTGAAAATCTCCGGTCACTCTATACGGAGAACGCGCCGATCATCAACATGGGGGTTTTCAGTTTTTTCTTTTTTGTTGGGAGCATTGTTGTCCTTACAGGAGGGAATCTCCCCGGCGGCCTGATCCTCCTGTTCTCGGCCCTTGTCCTGTTCGGTGTCTGCTGGTGTGATATCAGGAACAAGGGCACGGAGGCGTACGGCCGGACGATCACGACCGAGCCGTGGGAGGTCATGCCGCGGTGGAAGAAATGGGCGATCTTTTTTGCAATCGCGATCTACCTGCTGCTGTTCCTGTGGCTCTTTGTCACGAGCCGGTGAGCGCACAGGAAGCGGGTCTCACGGGAAAAATTGGGGATGGAACTATTTCTTAACAAGCGGTTCAGAGATCTCAACGGGATAGACATCATAGTAAGCATACCATCTGTCGCTATTACCGGGGTTATCACCCTCATTCGGTCCAAGGAACATCATCCCGAAATTGGTCTCCGGGTGCTCAATCCAGCCGTTGACCGCGGCCGTGATATCCCATGTAAGGATACCGGTACCTGGATCATACGTTGGATTAATGCTGGGGTATTCATAGGCGGGTGTTTCGGGGGCAACGACAAATTTTTGATAGGGTGCCTGAAGGATCCAGATCGAACTGATTGCTGTACTATCCGGGTAGGCAATGTCTCCCATCGTCATTTCTCCACCGACCAGGTGCATTTTTAACGTTGCCTGCGAAACCGGAGTTCTCCGGGAGCTGGTGTCTATCTTCACGATTCCCCGATAAAGGACATTCTCCTCATAACCAGCGATTGGTGTATTATCATCATAGTTCCAATACCCAACGGTAAAACCTTCATTTGGCCAGCTCGCTTGGTTCAATTTATCATCATATCCTCCACGACATATTCCTTCTTCTATATAGGATGTGACGGTATCGACATGTTCATTGGACCCGCTCCAGTCAGAATACCTGCTAAATCTTGTCCCAAAACACGTCACAGGGAGTGTGCCAGTGGATTTCATACTGCCGGCGACGGGGGCGATTGTCACTCTTTTGTCTGCCGGTATCTGGTTATAATCCAGGATTTTCAGCGTCACCGTATCGCTTGAGTACTGGCCATCGCCATCAATGTAACCGATTATTTGGATATCAAACGATGTGGCGCCGTTTTCTTTGATATTATCCCTGAAATCCTGTAAAAATGGGAGTGTGTAAGTACCGGTATTGTAGACGTGATAAGGCACATAGAGCCTTTTTGAACCTTCGCCTTTGCAATTGGCTAAAATAGCAATATTTGATTGAGCCATATCATATTCGGGGCCCACTACAATACTGTCATCCTTACGTCCAAATTCAGGATCCCACGTGACCTGGACGGGCTGACCATTATAGACCGTATCTCCGCTTTTTGGAGAGATTATTTGAATCCTGTGATAATTTGAGGATTGTCCGGCAACAGCCTTGGCTCCGGAACCGGACGGACGCGCCATACACATCCCCGCAGCGCAATACTGCCCGTCCGCACACGCATTCCCACAGGTTCCGCAGTGCCGGGCATCGTCCTGGAGAGAGACGCAATGTCGGTCGCAGTTCGTCTCCCCGGAGGAGCACCCGTAAGAACATTTAAGTTGTGAGCATACAGCAGTTTCAAGACATTTGAACCCGCATCCTCCGCAATTATCGGGATCATTGTTCAGATCCACGCAATCATTGCCGCATTTGGCTATTCCCCTGCCGAAGCAGGAAGAACCCCCCAGCAGATGCGTGGGAGAGCTGTTCTGAACCCCAGCCGTAGTCATACCGGAGGAAGAGGCCTGCCGGTTTCCCCCGAATATCCCCGTGAAGAGCCCGAAGAACGAGTCAAGGATGCCCCCCGATGTCGGCCTTGGGGGTTCTGGCTGCGGGTTTATCTTGGAGTAATCCTCCGGTTTTGGCGGCTCTGGCTGGGGATTAATCTTGTTGATATATGTGGATTTCTGAATATTCGCCCGGACATCACTCTTATCCTCAGGCAGCGCAACATAGCCTGCTTCTTCTTCCAGCGATTCAGAACCAACCTGGTCATTCCCGGCCGGGTTCCGGACAAGTGTTGGTCCCGTTGTCACTCCCGAAACAGGTACCATGGCAACACTCAATGCAACGGTTTCTCCTGAAGAGACACTGAATGCCTGAACATAATCATGGTATCCGTCAGCGTACAGGTAGAGATGATGGGGACCAGGGGATACCATATCCCTGATCGTAAGAGGGGTATACCCAATCAAAGTCTCGTCTACACCAATAATTGCACCGGAAGGTACACTTGAGACTGCAAGCGAACCGTTCCTCGTTCCGGAGACTGGGCGTATAATGGGAGAGAGACCAAACGTATATCTCATGGTCTGGCCGGCAACAACCGTTACGGTCTCGGTCTGGTCCTGGAATCCGGAAAGCGAGAACCGGGCCGTATGAACACCCGGTGTAAGCCCGGAAAGTGTGACCGGACAGATCCCCCGGTTTATTCCGTCCAGGGTGACCGTTGCACCGGTCGGGTTCGTATTCAGGGCCAGGTCTCCATTCGCGGGCGCTGCAGCCTTTGCCCGGTAGCAATATTTCCCGGTCAAAATCTCATACGCCGGCTCATACCCGCACCAGGCGTTGGAATATCTTTCATTCGCTGTGCCGAATTGTGCCTGTGCCTGCTGATCCGTGAGGCACTCGTATCCCTGCGGGCAGGAAATATACGTACTCTGATTCGCACCCGCACAACAAACACACAATGAAAAAAGAAGAATCCCTGAAATGATACACATCAGGGCATGTGACGGTCCTTTCCATCGTTTACTATCCGCAACCACGGTATACACATCCACACCATCAGAGGGGTGATGTGCGGATTGATCTGAAAGGAGATAGATTTATCGTTTTTATTTTACCAGGCTGATTCTGGTGTATCTGGAAGAAATCTTCCATCGCACCAAAAATTTTAGTTTTTTGCTTTTGTCGTTTTCCGCTATGTGCCATTGTCTGTTTTTTATAGAGTGTGTAGATGAAAGGGGTCCTCTCACAGAATGGCCGGAAAATATTATCGTTCTTTTTTCATTCTCAGTCGTACCGACGGAGGGCACAGAATCCAGTGAGAACACAAATATTATTGGAGGGATGATGTGCGGATTGATATTGAAAAACAGAGAATTCCAAGATTACTTTGAACGATTGCGCAGGTCATGACTGCATCACAATACCCCGCCCGCGTTTCGTTTCACAGGGAAAAAAAGAGGATGAATTAAGATGCTGCTGCTTGGGCCGTACCTGTCTGAGCTGCTCCGGACTGAGCAGACCCCGCCTGAGCTGCGCCATAGCTGGGTGGAGATATACGGCTGACCGTCTCAATCCAGATCTCTTCAGCCGGAACTTTCTCCTGAGGGATAATAAAGAAGGGGCCGGTTCTCTGGATCTGGCAGATGAAATAGTACCCGGTTCCCAGATCCTTGCCATTGCCGCCATCGTCCGGATTCCAGCCTGGCGGAGCGCTGCCATGGATCCATACGACATGATCCTTGTTTATTGCCCCCATGATGTACATCTTCTCCATATCGCTGCCACCGGTCTCGCCATCAGGCCCGGTCCCGGGCTCATAATAATGCGTCCCATCCAGCGTCATGTACCGCGCCATGTTGCGCTGTGCGGCCAGCCACATGAAATACGCGTGGGTTTCACCACCGCCGCTCGAATAATCATTCGCTCCACTGCTACCGTCGTCATTGCCGGGTTGTTTATTCTTTCCTTTCGCTTTTGGGAGGTCCTCTGGAGTAACCGGAGCTACAGGTAGGTCTTCCGGAGAAATTGGATTACCGGTTTCCTTCATCGCTTTTTCAGTAGCTCCTGCATGAGTATTATCATACCATTCTTGCATCTCTTCTTTGGTAGGAAGTCGTGTATCCGACATTCCCCCAACGATAAAAATTGTCACAATTTTTTGCGCCAAGTCAAAAATTCCCAATGTTGATGAAGGTAAACTCCCCATTATCACGTTTTTATCTACTCTCGTCGTTCCCCCTGACGTGGGATCGAAGGGGTTCCCGTAATTTGTCCCAGGCTGATTAGTGCCGAACTCTCCGGTGGACTTCGTATTGCTCCAGCCTGATTGCCCGGGAAGGTTAAAGGGCGCGCTGCCGAATTTTCTTTCAGTGACTGCTATCACACCCGCAACGCCGCTTTGCGTCTGGGGACTCACTCCTGTCCCATCAGGAAGGGTTCCGATCCCCCCGGGACGCATATTCCCCTCCCCGGTTATAATATCCTGAGGAGTCGTCTCGGGCACTTTTTTTACATCGTAGATCTCTGGAGCATTCGCCCCGGGATACAGATACTTTTCCTCACCTGGTTTCACCCGGTTCTCCTCCGGCAGCGGTATAAATTCAACCTCATCTGTAATCGGGATTGACCCCACCATGTCATCTGCACCCTGCTGACCGTTCATCGGACTGCCGCTTCCACCGCCGCCTCCGCCACCTTTTGGTGCTGATATGGGTATCAGGGAGATGCTTATTGCGGTGGTCTGCCCCGCGGAGACAATCGGTGATTGTGCGGCATCAGAGTACCCGGGAAGCGAGAGCCGGAGAGCATGCGATCCGGCGGACAAATCCCCGACGGTTAATGGGGTTGTCCCCCGGTACTGCCCGTCAACGGTAACGGATGCGCCGGAAGGTGAGCTGGCAATCGAGAGCGAACCGTTCGCCACGCCAGGGGCCGGCTGCACGGTAACATTCCAGTACGGATTCTCCGGAGGTTTTGCCCGGTAACAGTACTTGTTCTGCATCTGTTCAACAAGCAGCTCCCGCCCGCAAGGAGCTGATGAATATTTTTCATAATTTGTTCCATACAGATTCCAAGCCTCGGCTTCCCAGAGGCACTGGTACCCCTGCGGACAGGCAGCAAATGAGCCCGTATTCGCACCCGCAAAACCAACAACACATGAGAAAAAAAGAAGTCCGATTACAATACACACGAAGGCCCGTGACGGCCCTTTCCAGCGATTAGCATCTGTAACCATGACGCATCACATCCATGCCACCAGAGGATGATGTGCGGATTGATCTGAAAGATGATAGATTTACCGATTATATTTTTCCAAAACGATTCTGGGATATCTGGAAGAATTCTTCCATCGCACCAAAAATTTTGGTTTTTGAATTTTTCACTCCCCGCTTTGTGCCATGTCAGGGATCATATATTCGCGCGGCAACAAATTGAATTAGATATAAATACACTGGATGTCCATTCCCCACGTGTGATGACAAGATGGTGTGTGCGACAACGGTTCCCCGTGGAATCATTCTCTTACTCATGATCGCCCTGTTTCTGTTGGTGGTACCAGTCCATGGTGACACCATGGTCCAGTATAACAATAAGAACATCCAGGGCGGAGATTACGAGACAGTAATCTATCCTCCCGCTATCCAGGCGAATGGTGCAGAAGCCTGCCGGGATTCCTGCCTCAACAGGCCCACATGCACGGCGGTAACATACCAGTTGCCGGCATTTACCGGAACTGTGAATGCCGAGTGCTGGTATAAAATAGGTACATTCACAGAAAGCCAGCTCCAGGACCAGCATGATACGATCATCTGGTTAAGAGTAAAGGCTCCTACAACCGGTACTATGGTGATTAAGTCCACACCTCCCGGCGCAAGCATCGAGCTCGACGGGGATCACAGCAGCGGCTGGATCACCCCGCATACATTTACCGATTTGTCAGCCGGTTCCCACGTCGTCCGCCTGACCCTTGCAGGATATGAAGATGACAGATTCACAGCTTCGGTTCCTGCAGGAGATACCATTACCTACGATGAACAACTGTCTCCTGCCCAGCCTCCCGCTCCGACCACCGGCTCCCTCTCGGTAACCTCCACGCCTTCCGGTGCCGCAGTCCTTGTTGACGACGTATCGAGAGGCATTACACCGACTACCATATCTGACATTCCTGTAGGATCGCACGCGATCCGGGTCACCCTGCCTGGCTACAGCGACTATGAAGGTTCAGCATCGATCAGTGCTGGCAGCACAACCCCACTCACCGTCTCCCTTGCAGCGGTAAGATCTTCATCCCAGGACACGGGCTCTTCGTCATCCTCCTCCGGCGGTTCAACTTCCGGCGGTTCAACATCAGGAGGATCTACATCGTCCACTTCAAACCCGGGAACCGTCGAAGTGAGGTCACAACCTTCGGGGGCCATTATTATCTTTGATGGTCTCCAGAAAGGAGTGACGCCGGCAAAACTCACCAATGTCAAGGCAGGAACCCACGAGCTGAAACTCACCCTCACCGGGTACCCGGAATGGAAACAGACCATCACGGTCAAGAGCAGCGAGACCACCAGCATCAATGCACCACTTGCACCTGCCACAACAGGCTCATCATCAGCAGCCGGGACGCAGGCTCCCTCCGCTGGTACGGGATCGCTCGCGGTTGTTACGGAACCAGCCGGTGCACAGGTTTATATTGACGGCGTCCTCATCGGCAACAGCCCGACCACTACATCGGGGCTGGCTGACGGCTCTCATTCGCTGAGTATCAAAAAAGACGGGTACCAGGATCTTTCTGTTTCCGTAACAATCAGAAGTGGTGAGACAACGCAGTACTCTTCGAGCCTTGTCGAAAATACCGCCGTGATGAATAAAAAAGCCCCGGGGTTTGCCGTAATAATCGGTATCCTGGCACTTGCAATGGTGGCTGCAGGCCGCAGGATTCCCCGTCCATAGAGAACACCCGGCCACCTTTTTGACGTTACCTGAACCTGCAGGTGCAGCACATCACCATCAACCTTTTTTGACCATCCCGTCCAAGAATGATTAACCACGGGTCATTCTGATGCGGTACTATACTGATGCCAACACCCTTTTCATCCGCGGAAACTTCCGGGCGGCAGGCACGGGAATCTCCGGCGGCATCCGCTCCGTCTCAACGCTCCTGAACCACGCTGTCCTGCACGTGGACAAAACCGCAGACCCGGAACGGGACATGGACCGGGTCCTTGCCACCCAGGGCATTGAGCGGAATTATTCCGGTATCGTCTCCACCGTCCCGGTCCGGCATGGGTGCGTGCTCCAGATCGATTTCATCACCGTCTTCATCACGGCCGGGATCCGGCGCGAGCCCCCGGGCACGGGGGGATGCATCACCATCATCGTGGTGAGCAGCGAGGGCATGGACGATGCAGCCCTCCTCGAGGCGATCATGGTGGCAACCGAGGCAAAAGCCGAGGCCCTGCAGGGAATGGACCTCCCGCTGACCGGAACAGCGGGCGATGCCGTCATCACCGCATGCGAGGGGGAGGCCGGCGTCTGCCACACAACGGCCGGCCGGAACTCGGAGGCCGGACGGAGGATCCGGGACGCGGTGCTCCACGGCATCCCTGAAGCTGTCCGGCGGCACGATGCCGGCGTACAGGACGATGCACCGGCATTCTTCATCTTCAGCCGGCTCAAAGGAGACCACTGGATTGCATGGACCAAAAAGGACTGCCCGTATTACCCATGCCATTTCGAGGGGCAGTCCTGCGATCTCTGCTACTGCCCGTTCTATCCCTGCCGGGACGAGACGCTCGGCCAGTGGGCGGCCGGCGCCGGCGGCAAAAAAGTCTGGAACTGCGCGAAGTGCCGGCTTGTCCACGAGCCGGACATTGTCGAGTACCTCAGGAAGTATCCTATGGCATCGCGGCAGGAACTGATGAAACGCAGCGCAAAGGCGAAGTGATTATTTTAATTCTGATTCAGAACCGCTCACGCTCGTTCAACAAAACGATGTGAAAAAAGGAATTCCTGGAGAATTTATTCCTTAATGTCGAGTGCCTTGAGGAGCTCGGGGAGGGGGATGCCGTGGGCTTCTGCTGCCTGGCGGATGGTCTCGCCGCGGGCGATGGCGCAGCCAACGCAGCCCATGCCGAACTTGAAGAGGGCTTCGGTTGCCTCGGGTTTTGCCTTGAGGAGCTCGTAGATTGTACTATCAGCGGTAATATCTGCCATACCTTTCTAAGTCAGCTCAGGGAGAGATAAACCTGATTATTTCATATCATCCTCTGCCGTGAACGGATCAATTCCGACACTTTCACTACGCATGCTCACACTATATAGTCCGGGTAAAACCGCACCTATAACCGGAGATGTATGAAATGGATTTTTCCGAAGCAGCAGCAAGAATCTCCCGAAAATTTGTCAAGGATGGAAAACCCGCGGATCCCACAAAGATCGAAGGGAAACTGAAACGGCTTGTCCAGGAGTTCGGCGTCCAGCCCTCCGAGGCTGAACGCAGCATCACGAACGAACTCGCCAGGGAATACAACCTGCCCCTGCCCGGGGCTGCCCCGGGCGCGGGGAAGGGGGGCGGCACGGCCGAGAAGAAGATCGCCGAAATGACCCCCGGGGAATGGGTGACCTTCGAATGCAAGGCTGTCGCCCTCTCGGCACCAGCCTCGCCGTCAATTTCCCAAAGCGGGATCCTTGCCGATGAGTCGGGTGCGATCCGGTTCGTGGCATGGGCAAAGGCAAACGCCCCGGCCCTGAACGAGGGGTCCTGGTACCGCATCGAGTCGGCAGTTGTTGACGAGTACAAGGGCGTCGCGAACCTGAAGATCCACTCAGGGACCAAAATCACGGAGATCAGCGAGGACCGGGCGCTCATCCCGACGCCGAAACCGATCCGTGACCTCCGCCCGGGTATCGGCGGTGTCCGCGTAAAGGTTGTCCAGGAATGGGATGCCTCGCACGACCGGATGCTCCAGTCCGGCCTCCTGGGCGACGAGACCGGAACGGTCAAATTCGTTATCTGGAAGGAACCCGGCCGCGAGAAACTCGTTGTGGGCGGGGTGTACAATATCTTCTATGCACAGGTCGATGAGTTCAACGGCAGGCTCTCGCTGAACCTCAACGGGGCAACCATCCTCCAGGAGGATGCGGACATCGCGGTGAGCGGGGGGGAGGGATCCTTCTCGGGCGCGATCGTCCATATTGCACCCGGCTCCGGCATCATCAAGCGGTGCCCGGTTGAGGGGTGCAACCGCGCACTCTCCCGGCAGAACTACTGCCCGGTTCACGAGATCCAGCCGAACTTCGTGTACGACCTCCGGATCAAGGGATGGCTGGATGACGGGGAGAAGACCCACAGCATCCTCCTGCAGCGGGATGCGGTCGAGGCGCTCACCGGCATGACCCTTGCAGCTGCTCAGGAGGTTGCCGAGAACAACCCGCTCGGGATGGACGAGGTCTTCCTCCAGATGCGGGACCGGGTCCTGGGGCGGTATTTCTCCTGCAAAGGGCGGGAGATCGATAACCGGGTGCTCGTCAATTCCTGCGAGATCAAAAAGTACGATTCGGCCGACCACACGAGACTGTTGAACCGTGCCGGGGGTGCAGCATGAGCATGCCTGCCCGCGACATGTCCCGCCGCGATGGATCGTTCGAGCGCGAACCGGCACGCCGCGTCTTTGCCGGAGAACTCAGGGAGTGCCGGTACCAGTTCAAGGATGGTGAGGACGAGAAGAGCCCGACGTTTGTCCTCCTCCCAACCGGTGAGCGATGCAACCGGATCTTCCTGGTCGGTACCCTGACGGAGAAGAACCGGCAGGGCGAGCAGAACATCTTCTACCGGGGACGCGTGGTCGATCCCACGGGGACATTCTTCATCATGGCAGGGAGTTACCAGCCCGAGGCTATGCAGCAGCTGGCAAAGATCGAGACGCCGGCATTTGTCGCCGTCATCGGAAAGCCGAACCTGTACCAGAAACCGGACGGTGCCATGACGGTCTCGGTCCGGGTCGAGTCGATTACGGTCGTGGACAAGGACACCCGCGAGCTCTGGGTGCTGGACGCGGCAGAGCGGACGCTGGACCGGATCGATTCCCTGCGGACCGGCGATTCTCAGGATATCGCCCGGGCAAAAGAGCAGTACGCCGGTCTTGACCCTGCGGTCTTCCACCGGATGGCATACGACGCCCTTGCACAGATCAAGATCTGATCCTGATTCTCCCCTTTTTTATGGCCGGAAATGAACAGCCCCGGGAGTCTCTTGCCACCGGTTTCCGTAACGTGGATACTACTGGTGACACTGCCACGTTCCACCGGTGCCTTGACCTGATCGCCGGCATCCCGTTCTTCCGGCAGGTCAAGGAGGACAGTATCCGGATCATTGCTGCAGGGAGTCCGCACCGGGTCCTCGACGCAGGGTGCGGGGCGGGCGGCGACCTGCCCGGGCTTGTGACAGCGGTGCACGGGGTGGGCGAAGTTGTCGGTCTTGATGCGAGCAGCGCCCTTCTCGGCCAGGCATCTGCACGGACTTCCGGTATCCGGGACCAGTGCGGGCTGGCGAGGGGTGACATTCTTGCCCTCCCGTTCCGTGACCGCACATTCGGCGCATGCCGGATCGACCGGGTACTCCAGCATATCTCAGACCCGGGCCGCGCAGTGGAGGAACTCGCCCGTGTCCTCTTACCGGACGGGGTCCTCGTCGCGTTCGACAACGACTGGGACACATTCTTCATGGATCTCGATGACCCGGAGACTGCCGGGCGGATAAACCGGTCCTGGCGCAACAGTTTTGCATCGGGCCGGGTCGGGCGGGACCTGGGCAGGATCTTTGACAGGGCCGGGCTGACCGGGATCTCGGTTGAGCCCCGGCAACTGGTGCTTACCGACTACCCTCTCGCCGGGCAGATCTTCGACCTGACCCACCTCATTGACCGGATGGTCCGCAGTAAGGTAATGACTGCCGGTGAAGCGGCCGCCGCAGTGGAGGAGATGCGGCAGCGTGCAGGGAACGGAACGTTCCGGGCAGGGTATACCGGCTATCTCGTATGGGGAATAAAGGAAAACGGGGCGTCCGGCAGGTAGCCGGGGCGCAGTGCAATCACAGGGCAGCGTTCTGGAGGATCACCCGGTCTGCCCCGTTGGTGGATTCCGCGACAACAATCACATTATTGGGGCCGGTGACTCCAGTGTAGGTTGCAAACGAGCCCACCGACGGGGAGAGTCTTCCCACTTCGGCCCCGTTCAGGGAGACCCGGAGCGCGGAGATCTCTGACTTTGTGCAGGTGCTCGTGGATACTGTAATCCGGATTGTTTTGGGCGGGGACTTGGTTGCCGTGACCGTTATGGAGCAGGACGGCGCATTTGAGCTTCCTCCGGCACCCAATGCCGGGGGAGCCGGCGAGGAGACCGTGCTCGAGCCCGGGTTTGTGGTCCCCATCAGGAAAATAACACCAACAAGGGCAGCAAGAACCACGATGCCGCCGGCAATAGCGTACACCTTCAGCATGCCCGAGTCCTGCAGTTTTGCATGACAATTCGGGCAGATTGTGCGGTTGGAACTGATCTGTGCACCGCAGTGGGGACAGGAAATCTGAACCATTCCCTGAGAATTCTTTTTCCTGAATAATATGGCTTTCTCCATATCCTTTGCAGGAAAATGAGGGGGGAGTGGCCGGCGCGAGGTTTATCCGGAACACGGGGGACTAGAATACCTCGAGCAGCCCTTTACTCTTACCTGTCAGGGAGTGGCCGCCCTGCGGCGTGACAACATAGGTGTTCTCGATCCCGACAAGGCCGACATGGGGGATCCCCTTCTTGGGCTCAAGGGCAATGACCATCCCTTCCTCGAGCGGCTCATTGAATCCTTCGGCAATGACCGGTGTCTCGTCGATCCAGAGCCCGATCCCGTGGCCGAGGAACTTTACCCGGCGGCTCCCGTACCCCATGAAGTTCTTCAGAAATGCCGGCTCGAGCCCGTCCATGATCGTGCGGTAGATCTCAGCCGGGATGGCGCCGGGCTTCAGCATCGCGGCTGCTGTATCCTGGATCTCCACGCAGCGATGGTGCTGTTCGATTGCATGTTCCGGGATTGGCCTGCCGAACATGTAGGACAGGGTCTTGTCGGTCTGGTACCCCTTGTACCCGCAGCCGATATCGATGTTCACGAGGTCCCCGGATTTGAGTTTCCGGTGGGGGTTGCCCATCTGGGGGGAGGAGGGGTGCATGCCTGCAACACCCCCGGGCGTATCGGTGCAGGTCGGGCAGAGGGAACTGGTCCCGAACCCGACCTGGCCGATCAGCATCTCGTTGAACCCGCCGAACCGGATGAGCCCCTGGTGACCCTCTTTGACCATCAGTGAGAAGAGGTCGCAGATGAGGGTGGCCTCGTCCAGCCCTTCATGCAGCATGGTGGGAGCGATATCCTCAAGGACCCGCCGGTGAATCTTCCCGGCATGCTCCATGAGGTTCAGCTCATACCTGCTCTTCTTTGCCCTGACTGCCGACAACTGCGGATCAACCGACCGTATTTCAGAAAACGGCAGGTGCTTCTGGATCCGCTGGAGCTGTGCAACCGGCAGGAACTCGGTTTCGAGGTAAACCGTCTTTGAGACCGTTCCGGTTGCAGCAGCGATATCCCGGTAGCTCCGCATGCTGCGGATATCTGGAAAGAGCGACTCGTCGCAGGCCCGTTCGTAACTCTGCCGGACCCAGAAGACGGCTTCGCCATCCTGCGGGATCAGGAGAAGGGCGTCCTGGATCGTCCCGGTGAAGTAGTAGAGGGGTACCTTGCCGGTGATCGCCGCCAGTTCCCATCCGGGTTCGCGTGCATCCATCCGGGCCCGGAACCGGTTCATCCGGTCGGTCAGTTCGGTGAGCGGGACTTTCATGCCGGAATTATGGATCAGGAGGATACATAATCGTGATGAATCGGGCTTTTCCGATGTCGGTAAGAAAACCATTTCCACGCGGGAAAGAAGACCGTTGCGGCAGTCTGCAGGGCTGTGCGGGGAAATGGGTGATTGTCTAAACCCGGCCACGTTCCGCCCGTTCTTTCAGCGCAGCGTTCATCGCATCAAATGCCGGGGCAGTATTCCACTGGAGTGCTGGCCAGAGAAGAGGGAGTAATATGCCGGAGAACAATTCACGCTGGATAAAACGCGTGGTCTCCGCATCAACAGGCCGGATCTCGAAGATGTGTTCGCCGTCAAACAATCCATGGACGAGAAGAGATCCTGCCCACCGGAGCTCGCGGGGCGGGTCCACGTGCCGGAGTACGGGATGGATGGTCATCCCGAATCCTCCCTGTGGGCGGAGGCTCGCGGTGATCCGGCTGCCCTCAGTAATGTCGCCCCTGATGTTCCGGATAAACGGATTCCATGCCGGGTACTCGGAGAACGCGGTAAGGATCTCCCAGATCTGGTCGGCGGGAGCATGGATGATAATCTCGCGCCTGAGTTCTGTCCGTTCTTCAGATCTCAATGATTGCGGATTCTCCATCTCTTCTCTCCGGGGACCTTCATCCCGGTTAAGTGGATTGATGCTTCCGGATAAAAAAAGGGACTGAAGAGGATCATTTCCGGGAGCCTTTCTGCCGCTCCCACTGCTCGAGTACTTCCGGCCCTTCAACAAACTCGAGGCCGTGCTTCTTTGCGTACTTCTTTGCATCCGCTTTTGAGAGGGCATACCCGCTCTCGTCATCAAGCATCTCGCAGATGGTGATAGCGGGCGTGATCCCTGCCATGTCGGCCATGGCAACCGAGAGCTCGGTCTGGCCCCGGCGCACATCGAGAAGCCCGTCCGCTGCCCGCAGGAGGGCCATGTGGCCGGGGGTGCGGAAGACCTCGTGGAAGTTGACCGTGCCGCCGTTCATCGCGTGCTGGACCTGTTCGGCAATCGCGTTCACGGTGAGGGCACGGTCGCGGTCGGTGATCCCGGTGAAGGTATTGCGGTGGTTCACCCAGAGCGAGAAGGAGGAGTGGTTCTTCCGGTCATAGGGGATGTCCCCCTCGCGCTCTGCTACCGTGAGCGCCCGCAGGGCATCGCTGGCAAACGGCAAGCCAAGGCGTTTTGCCGCGGTGGGATGGACCGCCGTACAGATGAGCCCGCCCCCGTCTTTTCGCATCTGGCGGATGTGCTCAAAGGTCACCGCATCCGAGCGGATCGCAAAATCGGTCTCCTTCTCGCGGTCGTCGAAATCGTAGAGGAGGATGAACTTCCCGTCACGGAGCGCGGCAAGCGCCTTGTCCATCACGGGCCCACCTCAACGCTGATCGAGTCCGAGTCCTCGACACCGAGCTTCCGGCGCAGGGCAATAGGGGCGATGACCTCGATGATGTCCTCGGGGTAGTGCGTCCGGCCGGGGACGACAATGCCGCACGAGATGGTGCCGATCCGGCACGGGATGCACCGGGCATCCCCGAATGTGCGGCCGTCTGCGGAGAATCCCTTCACCCGGATCCATTCCATGGAATCGATCTTCTTCCGGGTAGGGATGCTCGCATGGGTGAGACGGATATTGAGTGTCCCCGGGTAGGGCTCGAAGCCGAGGATCTGTTTGAACTGGGCCTTGTACTCCGGCAGGCTCATGTAGTACTTACCCTCACCGATCCCGGAGACCACGGCGCCGTGGAGCGAGTAGGTCTTGCCGCCTTCGGAAAAGATCCGGGCGTATTCCTGGAACTCCCGCCGGAGCTCGTCCTCTCCCTGCTTTGTCACGGTCACGTGCTGGCCGTCGGCAGTCAGGGAACGGGTGATGAGCCCCTGCGTCTCCAGCCCTTTCAGGCGGCGCGATGCCGTCTGCTGGCTGATGGCAAGCATTGTTCCGATACTCTGGGTCGAGACAAAGACCGGCCCCTTGCACCCGCCCCGGAGGGCGATTGCCTTTAAGCACTGGAGATCTTCAGCGGGAATCATGCTTACCAAAATTGAGTTGCTAATTATTTATGAGTTGCTTTCCGACATTGCTTCCGTCGTATTTCGTTTTCTGTCGAACCCGGGTTCGTTAGGTTTTTAACGCTCCGCATCCTTGATCATGAGCATGAAATCCGGGTTGCGGAACCAGCTCGCCGAGAAGATGGCGGGCGAGATTACGCTGTCGGACTCACCGGGACACGCCCTGAAGAAGTGGCGGATGAACTTCGAGATTGCCCCCGGCCTCCTCTCGGAGCGCCTGGGCGTCTCGCCTTCGGTCATCAGCGATTACGAGAGTGGCAGGAGGAAGAGTCCCGGAACCGCCGTGGTCGGCAAGATTGTCGATACCATCCTCTCCATTGACGAAGAGGACGGCGGAAGACATATCCAGAAATTCTCAACCATGCTCTTTACGAATGTCGATGATGACGTCATCTACGATCTCCACGAGTACGATGCGGCCGTCCCCCTGCAGAAGTTTGCAGACGCGATCGGGTGCTCACTCCTCTGGGGGCCCATGGACCAGGTCATCTTCGGCTACACGGTGGTCAACAGCCTCAACGCCATCATGCAGCTCTCCTCCGATGAGTTCAACCGGATCTACGGCTGGAGCACGGAGCGGGCGCTCGTCTTCACGAACGTCTCCACCGGCAAGTCGCCGATGGTGGCGATCCGCGTCACCCCCTTCAAGCCACGCTGCGTGGTGCTGCAGGGGATCGATGCAGCGGACGTCCACCCGTTTGTTGCAAAGATGGCAGAGAAGGACCGTATCACCGTGCTCTGCACGAGCATGGATGTTGACAAGATTGTGAGTACCCTGAGGGAACAAGAATGGTAGGCATCATTACCTACGGTGTATACATACCGAGATACCGTATCAAGGTCGAGGAGATTGCCCGGGTCTGGGGCGCCAATGCCGCTGAAATTTCCGGCGGCCTGGGCGTCTTTGAGAAGTCGGTCCCGGACATGGACGAGGACGCAGCAACCATCGCAGTTGAAGCGGCACGAAATGCGCTTCTCCGCAGGCACGTTGACCCCGCAGACATCGGGGCGGTGTACGTGGGGAGCGAGTCGCACCCGTATGCCGTGAAACCGACCGCATGTACCGTCGGGGAGGCGATCGGCGCAACCCCGAACATGACCGCAGCGGACTACGAGTTTGCCTGCAAGGCGGGTACTGCAGCAATCCAGACCTGCATGGGCCTGGTGAAGAGCAAGATGATCAGGTACGGCGTTGCCATCGGGTCCGATGTCTCGCAGGGTGCACCGGGCGATGCGCTCGAATACACGGCAGCAGCGGGCGGAGCGGCGTACGTGATCGGGAACGACGACCCGATCGCGACCATCAACCACACCGCGTCGTTTACAACCGATACGCCGGACTTCTGGCGCCGCGAGGGGCAGGACTATCCCCGCCACGGCGGCCGGTTCACGGGCGAGCCGGGATACTTCAAGCATGTCAAGGGTGCGAGCACCCTCCTGCTTTCGCAGCTGAAGAAGACGCCGAAGGACTACACGTACGCGGTCTTCCACCAGCCCAATGCGAAGTTCCCCCAGAAAGTGGCAAAGGACCTCGGCTTCTCTGCCGAGCAGATCAAGCCGGGCCTTGTCGTCCCGCGCCTCGGGAACACCTACTCGGGTGCGTCCCCCGTGGGCCTTGCGGCAACGCTCGACATCGCAAAACCGGGCGACACCATCTTCGTCTGCTCGTTCGGGTCCGGTGCCGGCAGCGATGCCTTCGACATCACGGTGACGGATGCTATCCGGGATAAGATCAACCGTGAGGCAGCACCCAGCGTGGAAAAACTGTTGCAGAACCCCATCTACCTGGATTATGCAAAATATGCAAAACACAAGGGCAAACTGGTGATGCAGAAATGAGAGACGTTGCAGTAATCGGGATCGGGTGCACGAAATTCGGCGAGCACTGGGAGCGGTCGTTCCGTGACCTCTTTGTCGAGGCAGGTGCCATTGCCCTGGAAGACGCCAAGATGTCCGGCGAGAAGATCGATGCCATGTATGTCGGCAACATGAGCGCCGGCCGGTTCATCGAGCAGGAGCACATCGGCGCCCTCATCGCTGACTACGCGGGGATGGCAACCCGCCATATCCCGGCAACCCGTGTCGAGGCGGCCTGTGCATCCGGCGGCCTTGCCTTCCGGCAGGCGGTCATCGCGGTTGCCAGCGGCATGGAGGACATCGTGGTCGCAGCCGGCGTCGAGAAGATGACCGATGTCGAGCCCGGTGCGAGCACGGACGCCCTCACCGGTGCAGCGGACCGCGAATGGGAAGGATTTGTCGGCGCAACGTTCCCCGGCCTGTACGCGATGATAGCAACCGACTACATGCACAAGTACAAGATGACCCGCGAGGAGCTGGCGCACGTAGCCGTCAAGAACCACTATAACGGCGCGCGGAACCCCATCGCCCAGTTCCCGAGCGAGATCACGCTCGATACCGTGCTGAAATCCACCATGGTGGCAGCACCCCTCCGGCTCTTCGACTGTTCGCCCATAACGGACGGGGCGGCAGCGGTCATCGTTGCACCGCTCGACCGGGCAAAGGAGTTCACCGACACCCCGATCAAGGTGATGGCAACCGCACAGGCAAGCGACTCGATCGCGCTGCATGACCGGCGCGACATCTCAACCCTTGATGCATCTGTTGCAGCAGGGCAGCGGGCCTTCAAGATGGCAAAACTCACCAATAAGGACATTGACATGGTCGAGGTCCACGACTGCTTCTCGATCGCCGAGATCTGTGCCATCGAGGACCTTGGGTTCTGCAAGAAGGGCACAGCCGGCAAGTTCACGGCCGATGGCGAAACCGCCCTTGGTGGGAAGATCCCGGTCAACACGAGCGGCGGCCTCAAGGCCTGCGGCCACCCGGTCGGGGCGACCGGGATCAAGCAGGTCTGCGAGATCGTCACCCAGCTCCGGGGCGAGGCAGGGAAACGGCAGGTCGACGGTGCGAAGATCGGCATGACCCACAATGTCGGCGGCACCGGTGCGACCGTGGCGGTCCACATCCTCGGGAGGCTCTAACATGACCGTTGCACGATTCTGGAGAAAGATCCCCCAGCGCTACAACCTTGTCGGCACGAAGTGCGAGAAGTGCGGCCGGCACTTCTTCCCCCCGCGGACATTCTGTCCCGACTGCCGCCGAACCGGGAAGATCGTTGACCACAAGTTCGCCGGCTTCGGGACCATCGTCACCTACTCGGTTATCCAGACCGAGCCCGACCAGTTCGCTTCCCCCGGCCCCTATGTGCTCGCGATCATCAAGCTTGACGAAGGCCCGCAGATGACCTCGCAGGTTGTCTGTGACCCGAAAGAGGCAAAGATCGGCATGCGAGTCCGGGCAGCGTTCCGGAAGATCGCAACCGATGGCGAGAGCGGGATCATCCACTACGGGACCAAGTTCGTGCCGGTGGAGTGACCCCCTTTTTAGTATTCCGTTTTTAAAAGGGGGGATCGGCATCTGCCCCCCACCCTGTTTTTCAAACCGATCTGACCCCCCCTGACAGGCGGGGGGTGGACAGGTGATCCCCGCCAGCCTCCGGGATTAAAACGGTTCAGCAGACACGAATATCATACACTGCATGCCACTGGGCGGGGGAGTACGACCGTACGGTCCGCTCGGCAATGACCTCGCCACCAAGCTCGCGGACCCGCGCAGTATGCTCCCCTTCCGCGGAGACCAGCGAGTAAAAATGGATCATCCCCCCGGTCCGGCACGCGCGGAATGCATACGGGAGGAATTCAGTACCGGCAAGCGGCAGGTTCATGACAATCCGGTCGAATTTCCAGGGGAGGATCCGTATAAGCTGCCGTGCATCCGCAACTGCCGGGAGCACGTTGGCAATGCGGTTCGTGCGGATATTGCGGATCATCAGTTCAACTGCGCGGGGATTGAGGTCGCAGGCCACGACAAGGCCTGCCCGCCCGGCAAAGGCAATGGCAAACGGCCCGACACCGGCAAACATGTCAAGAATGACTTCACCCTCCTGCACCTGGTTCGCAATGCGCTGCCGCTCCGTGGACAGCCGGGCCGAGAAGTAGGCGCCGGCAAGGTCAACAACGAACCGGTTCCCGTGCTCGATGACCTCGGTCCGGGTCGTGGGCTCCCCGGCAAGGATGGTGAACTCACGCGTCCGGTACTCCCCGCTGACTTCTCCCTCTGCGTAAACAACCGTATGGAGCGATGGCCGGGACGCAAGTACCTTCTCAGCCCCGGCCGGGTCATTCTCCTGGAGGATCGCAATCCCGCCAACCAGCTCGTGGCGGGGGAGCGGTTCGCGGCCCGGGTGAGCCTCAAACTCGAACTCCTCTGCACCCGGCCGTGGACCGGTCACCGGCAGGACCAGCCCGGCACCGTCCCGCAGGACTTTCAGGTTCGCGTCAAGTGCACACTCCCGTATCAGCGCCTGCCGCACTGCCTCGCCTTCGCGGGACGGGACCCGGATACCCCACTGCCGGACCATCATCTGACCACGTATATCTTAACATTCTGTCGCACTAATGAATAATCATGGCTGATGATGCCGGGCAGCAGGATGGGAAAAAGAACGGTGCAGCGCCAGGTCAGGGCAGCGATAAAGACATGATAATCAGGAACAGGCTTCGGGATGGTTCACTCAAGCTCTACGAGCTTGACAGGGAGCTTGCCCCGATCGATGCCATCCGGATCCGCCGGGAATATATCGAGGGAGAGACGGGTGTGAGACTGGAGAATGTCGGGATCTTCTCCATGGATGTCGAACGCGTGGTGAAGCGGAACTGCGAGAACATGATCGGGGCTGTCCAGGTCCCGGTCGGTGTTGCCGGACCCGTACTTGTGAACGGCGGGTATGCGCAGGGGAGTTACTGGCTCCCGCTTGCCACAACCGAAGGGGCGCTCATCGCTTCGGTCAACCGCGGCTGCAGTGCCATCACGAAAGCCGGCGGGGCGGACGTCCGGATCATCCACGACGGGATGACCCGGGCGCCGGTCTTTGCCACGGACAGCGTTGCACACGCGGTCCAGGTCTGCGACTGGGTGACGGTCCACCGCGATGAGCTGAAGGCTGCGGCCGAGAGCACGACATCCCACGGAAAACTCACGGGCATCGTCACATTCATCGCCGGCACAAGCGTCTATGTACGGCTCGAATTCGACACCAAGGACGCGATGGGGATGAACATGGTCACCATCGCAGGCGCAAAAGTCTCGGAGATGATTGCGCAGGGGACCGGGGCCCGCCTCATCGCCCTCTCCGGCAACATGTGCACCGACAAAAAGCCCGCTGCTATCAACGGCATCATGGGAAGAGGGCGCAGCGTTGTCGCGGGGATTGCTCTCTCTCATGACCTGATTGAGAAGGTCTTCAAGACCGATGCCCGGTCGCTTGCGGAAGTCAATTACCGCAAGAACCTGGTCGGCTCGGCCAGGGCCGGCTCCATGGGGTTCAACGCCCATGCCACCAATGTCGTTGCCGCCATGTTCATCGCCTGCGGACAGGATGCCGCCCACGCAATCGACGGCAGCACCTGCATCACGACGGTCGATCTCACGGAGAACGGCGCCTATGTCTCCATCACCCTCCCGTCCCTCCCGGTCGGGACCGTGGGCGGGGGCACGGGCGTCGACACCCAGCAGGAGTGCCTGCGCCTCCTCGGCGTTGCCGGCAGCGGGACACCCCCGGGGACCAATGCGAAGAGACTTGCCGAGATCATCGGTGCAGCCGTCCTTGCCGGGGAACTCTCGCTCCTTGGCGCCCTTGCCGCCCAGCACCTTGCCCGCGCCCACCAGCAGCTGGGCAGGGGATAATAGCCCTCTTTTTTTCGGACCGATAATCGCGGGACCCGGCAGCGGATTCCTGAAAAAAGGTGGTTAGCGGTTTGCCCGCTTGTCCGGGAAGAGTTCGTCAAAGGTCTTCTCGTCACGGTTGAGGTACTTGAAGGCTTTGAGGCGCCCGGTCTTCCTGCCAACCCAGTAAATGATCATCGGCAGGAACAGGACCGGCACAGAGATCATGAGCGACCCGGCAAGGTCCGGGTTGAACGCGAGAACCACGAGGGCGAAGATCTCCAGAACGACACCAATCAGGACCGGCATCCAGGGCGAGAGGGGGGCAGGTGCGACTATATCGGCATCGGTATACCCGCGTTCGTAGATGCGCCGGCGGAAGACAACCTGCGCCCAGCAGATGGAGATCCAGCAGATCGCCCCGGTGAACGCCGATACCGAGAGGAGCCAGATATAGAGCTGGCCTTCACCGTTGGTGAACCACCAGAGGGAGAGGACGAGCCAGCAGCAGGCAAGGGTGACCAGCGTCCCGACCATCGGGACACAGTGGCGGTTCAGCCGGGACAGGAACTTCGGGGCCATTCCCTCGACGGAGAGGCCGTAGAGCGCACGGACCGCCCCGTAGAACCCGCTGTTGGCGCACGAGAACGCCGCGGTCAGGACGATAAACGAAAGGATGGCTGCAGCCTCGGAGAAGCCGTACTTGGCAAGCGCGGTCGAGAAGACGCTGTCGGTGAGCCCTGCCTCAGCATACGGGATGATGAGGATGAGCAGCAGGATCGGGAGGATATCCACGCGGATGATCCGGTGGACGACCTGCCGGCAGGCTTTTGGCACGGTCTTCTTCGGGTCCTGTGTCTCGGCAGCGGCAAGCCCGACGATCTCCGAGCCCTGGAAGTTGACCAGGATCAGGGCAAGGTTTGCGATAAGGATGAACCAGCCGGCGGGGAAGAAAGCATCGTACACGGTCTGGTCGGGGGGCAGGACAACACTGGTCCCGACAAAACCCGCTGTGCCGATAAGGCCAAGGACGATGAGGGCAGCAACGACACAGAAGATAACATTATGCGCGATCTTGACGATCGCAAGCGAGCTCTCAACGAGACCGAAGCCGCCGACATGGATGAGGTTCAGGACGGTTATCATGACCAGGAACGCAATTGCCCAGAGGACAACCGGAACCTGCGGGGCAAAGACATGCATGATGATGCCACCGGCAACCGCTTCCGAGGGGATATACGCGCACCAGTTGAACCAGTAACTCCAGCCGGTCCCGACCGCCCATGTCGGCGAGATGAACTCAGCAGAGTAACTGATGAAATTGCCCTGGCGCGGGACATTGACCAGCAGTTCCGCAAACGACTGCATGACGGTCCAGATGATAAGACCCCCGATGGCGTACAGGATGATGACGCTGGGGCCCATCTCCGAGATAAGATACCCGGTCCCGAGGAAATAACAGGAGCCGATGATACCGCCGATTGCGATCAGGTTCGCCATCCACGGTTTGATGCCGCGCTTCAGGCCGTATTCGCCAAGAGGGGGGAGCGGGTCGCGGGGATGGTGGTGATGTTCGATGCTCTCTTCAATATCCCGCTTCTGGCGTTCGGGATCCGGGAATGGAAATTCCGGCTCTTCGGTATCAGTGCGGGAAGGTTCGGGGGTGCTGTCGTTCTTATTCACACGGCATTCACTGGTTCCGGAGTCAATCCCACTGTGATTATCACCACAGGAAAAAAACTGTTTTCATTCATTCATGCAAGGCCACGTCGGAAAAACCTGACACCCGGAAACCTGAACGACAAAAAAATGCCCGCAAGTTGCCCGGACGGATCCGGTTGCACGGCCGGGTATGGTCAGAACCGGAACCATTTCATCATAACCAGCGCGTCCTCCCCGTTCGAGTAGTACTGGTCTATGCAGAAGACCGGGCGGTAGCGCAGTTTCTGGTAAAACTTCTGTGCAGCGGTGTTTCCCACCCGAACTTCGAGCTGGACGCCGGTTGCGAGCTCCAGGGCGAACTGGTGCTCCGCGCGGGTGACGAGATTCCTGCCGATCCCGCTGTGCCGGTACGCCGGGCTGACAGCGAGGTTGCAGATGTGTCCGTAAATATTCTCACCGGTATCCTCAAGCGCCCCGACAACGAAACCGGCGATCTGGCCATCACAGACCGCAACGAAGTACGTTGTCGGGTAATACGTGAGGGCTTCTAAAAAGACACCCTGTTCCCAGGGATCGATAAAGGATGCATCCTCAATCCCGACAATCGCAGGGATATCGGTCGGGAGTGCCCGACGGATCTGCGGCCGGGAAGGTTGTGCAATGTCACGGGGTCGTATCATGGGAAGTCCGGTCTTATCGGACAGTATGATCCACCCTGCATGCACATCAAGGTTCTTGATTTTTCCCCAAGAGCTCATTTTTCTCAGAACCATACTTCCCGGATACCAGACGCACCCCCTCGGGCTGTAGTGACCGGTGCGGGATTGGGGAGCCGGCAAAAATCCCCTCCCATTGCGCGCCCGGTGCCTGAACCCCCCCTCATTCTTTTTTCCAAATTATCCCACCCCCCCTCCCGCGGGGGTGGGGGGGTATGCGGGAGACCCCCTCCCCCCCTTGTGCCCGGTCGACCCCCCGACTCATGCATGGGTAGCTGACCGTTTTTCCCGTTCACGCCGGATGTTCCAGTGGAAGATGCGGGACGGAAGATGCGCAAATGTGTACATTACTCACTTTTGGGTAGGGGGGTATCCGGGTAACCCCCCCTCATTCTTTTTTCAAAATCGTCCCACCCCCCCTCCCAAGGGGGTGGGGGGGTGCAGGGGCACCAGCAGCCTGCAACAGGGCAACTCTTTCAAAACCCCGGGCTGAAATTATATGGAATCACGCCCAATTCTTGACCACAAATCCTGGTGGTCCCAGGCTGGTGCAGGCACATGGTAAGGATCTATCGGTTTTCCGGTGTACGGCCGACGCGGGAGCAGGCCCAGTCGATTGCTGCTGTCCCGTATGATGTTGTTACAGTTGAAGAGGCGCGCGCGATCATTGCAAAGAACTCCAGGAGCTTCCTGCGGGTCAGCAGGCCGGATGCAGAACTCCCCGACATTCCTGCAAACGACCCCCGGATCTACGAGCGGGCACGGGAGAATTTCGAGAAGCTGACAAAATCCGGCGAGATGCTCCGGGACCCCGAAGCGTCAATGTACCTGTACCGCGTGCTCCAGAACGGGGATACCTTCCTTGGGCTCTGCTGCTGCCTGGACGTCGGGGATTACCGGAACACGAGTATCCGCCGCCACGAACTGACACGCTATGACAAGGAAGAGGACCGTACAAACCATATCGCAACAACCAAGACCCATAATGGTCCCGTTGTCCTCCTCTACCACGATGGAGGGGACGTGTTTTCCTTCATCAGTTCGCTGGTATCACCGTCTTCGGTTCCTGACGCCGAAGTAACCGCGGCGGACGGGGGCATCCACCAGATCTTCCGGATCACCGACCCTGCCGCACTTGCCCGGCTCGAGCAGACGTTTGCGGCAATCCCTGCTCTTTACATCGCTGACGGCCACCACCGGGCCAAGTCGGCAGTCAACGTTGCCGATCGCCGCATTACGGAAGGGAAGCCGGCCGATGGCGAGATCTCCCGGTTCATGGGAGTCATGTTCGCTCACAACAAGGTGAAGATCCATGGGTACAGCAGGCTCCTTGTCGATCTCGGGACGTTCAACCACGATACCTTCCTCGAGACCCTGAAAAAATACTTTGACGTGAAACCATACGGCAGGATCAACGGCCGCGAATTCAATATCCGGCCGAAGTGTGCAAGGCCGGATCAATACCATATCGTCCACATGTATCTCGGCGGCCAGTGGTACGAGTGTGCCCGCCCGATTGATAAAAAAGCCAAACCCCTCGAAGCGCTGGACGTCGCGGTCCTCCAGACCTATGTCCTTGAAGGGCTCCTCGGGATCACCGATCCCCGCGGGGACGCGCGGCTCCAGTATCTCGGCGGCGCCCGTCCGGTTGCCGACCTTGAGAAACTCGTGGACATGGGGGAGTACCAGCTGGCTTTTGCCATGCAGCCGGTAAAAGTCGATACCGTCCTCTCCATCGCAGACGGCGGCGGTGTGATGCCGCCAAAGTCAACCTGGTTCGAGCCCAAGCTCCTGAGCGGGCTCGTTGTCCATACCTTCGACTGAAGAGCCGATCCTCATCTTTATTGTTTTTGCGCGGCAATGGTGTAAGGTATGATCACCATCGCCCTCCCCAAAGGCAGTCTTGAAGCGCAGACGCTCCAGCTCTTCAAGGAAGCCGATCTTGAGGTCAAACGGACCGACCGGGACTATAATCCCTGCATCGCCGATCCCCGGATTGGCAAGATCAAGATCCTCCGTCCCCAGGAGATACCGACCTATGTGGACAAGGGATACTTCGATCTGGGCATCTCCGGCCTTGACTGGATCACCGAGACGGGCGCGGACGTTGTTGAGGTTGCAGACCTCTCCTACAGCAAGACAGGCGAAGGCAACGTGAAGATCGTTGTCGCGGTCCACCGCGATGAGCCCATCGAGAACGTCAGCCAGATCCGCCCGGGCAGCCGCGTCACGACCGAATATCCCGAACTTACCCGGAAGTTCTTCGAGGGGCTGAAGATCCCGGTCCAGATGTTCCATTCCTATGGTGCATCCGAGGCAAAAGTTCCCGACCTGATGGATGTCGTGGTTGACCTGACCGAGACAGGAACAACGCTGCGCAAGAACGGTCTCAAGATCATCGGCCAGATCATGGAGTCCCACACGGCGATCATCGCGAACCGGCAGGCATGGGCTGATCCACAAAAGCGAAAGGAGATCGAGGAGATCAAAACCCTCCTCTTCGGGGTTATCGATGCCCGTCACCGGGTCCTGCTGACCATGAACGTACCGACCGCCTCGATGGAGCGGCTTGTCGCTGCCCTCCCGGCAATGAAGACGCCGACCGTGAGCCGGCTCCACGGGATCGACTACTATAGTATCCAGACCGTGGTCAAAAAGAGCGCAGTCAACGGGCTCATCCCGCGGCTCAAGGAGTACGGGGCTGAGGACATCCTCGAGATACCGATAACCAAGATCGTACCCTGAGGGCACGGTCTCTTTTTTTTTGACGGGCATACGCCGGTCCCCCTAAATTTTTTCCAGGCAGATAAACCTTGTCACATACGGAAGTGACCGTGCTGCGCTCTGTTACCTGAAACTGTCAATTTCATCCAGAAAAATAACAATATATATCAGATCGCTCATCAATATGCCACTAAGGAATAGTATTATGCGTAGCCTTGCCCATGCTGCCCTGCTCTCCCTTGCCCTGGCAGCCCTCTGTATCTCCGCAGGGTGCACAATCCCGTTTTTCGGCCAGGAGGAAACGGATACCACCACACCGGTTATCAATGTAGGGATCCGCCCCTACCAGCCGCCGGACACCCGGTTGACCATGACACTGAATGAGTCCATTGCCGGCATGAAAGAACATCTGGCCGGGTTTGGCAATGAAGACGGGAAGAACCCGGCCGCCATAACCGGCGACGTCAGGATATATTATATCCAGGCCGCAGATATCGATGCAACGGGCAGGGCCTCACACTGGATATTCGGGGTCAACAACACGATGGGTCAGGCGGTAATTGTCTCTGATGAGACCGGTTGGCACTCCACCCTCTGGAACGGAACGCTTCCCAGCAGGGAGATCCTTGTCACAAAAATCCTGCCCCCGGAGCAACTCCTCGTACAGAACAGTGAGAAAATTGCACAGGTCCCTGCAACCGGCAGTGAGAACCGGGAGCTCGATCTCAGGGACAATATCTATTCCCTCACGATAGTCACTCCGGGATCGGTACGGATTCTGAACTTTGATGCGATATCAGGAAAACCGGTTGGAATACGATGAGCGACGATTCCGGGAACATGTCCATCGACTTTCTGGTCGGGTGCACGATCTTTATCCTTGCATTCGTCTGGGTGGCATCGATGATCCCGGGTATGATGGTCGGCGTGCAGTCAGCAAGTATCGATTTTGATGCGGTTGCGTATCGCACCGGGGTTATGCTCATCGAGGACCCCGGGTATCCCGCTTCCCCCGCCTGGGAACTGTATCCCGGAAAGCAGGAGGAGAACGTCACGCGGTTCGGTCTCGCGCTCACCAAAGAGCGCCCGAACATCCTTTCCGCGGCAAAGATCGAGCGGTTCACCTGCACAACGGAGATCAATCCCAGTCTTGGATTTGAGTACCCGGAAGAATATCACGACCGGGTCATATTCGGCGATTACCCGTACCATTTCAACATCTCTGTTCGCGACACCCCCCGTAACGAGGTCAGGGTGATTGGGGAGATTATCCCTGATAACTACGGTTATATCCGTCGTCTTGCCAAGATCAAAACCCCGAGCAATGCGACCATCAATTTCACCACGGTCCAGAAATTCCAGTACCGGCATATCGACCCCGTCACCAACCACGGGGAGGGCGGAAAAGCCCAGATCCACCGGTTCTCAGTCCTGATCAACACCAGTTACCTTACCACGGAGATCAAAGACCCGGCATACCAGATCGATCCCGCACGGGACGATGTTGTGGTGAATATTACCGATTTGGTAAAAACCTTCGAAGAACCGGGATCCATCGATCCCTGGCCAAACACCATCCGGCTCGACAATATCAGTATCTATACGCTTGAGGGCGGAAAGATGAATTACAAGCGCACATTCCCGGAGCCGGTCATCGATGAGGTCTACTTCCGGGACACCAACAGCTCGTACCATATCGTTCCTCCGGTGGAGAATTCTATCAGCATGCGGATTTCTGCCGGGATGATGTCTGAGATCCTGAAGGGGGCAAACTACCCGATCTATGTGAACCTGACCTTCAACCTGAGCCAGCCGGCAACGTTCCTGAACAATACCTACCAGAAGCCCTTTGACTACAACTATCACCCGGACAATGTGACGCAACCGAAGCTCCGGGACGCAATTGTCGAGGTGGCGGTATGGTGAACGATGATGCCCAGCTATTCACGATCGAGGGGCTGTCCGCAGCGATGATCATGATCCTGACCATCTACTTTGTCGTCAACACGACCTCGGTCTATACCCCGGGAGACGCCCACATCAGCGATATGCAGCTGGAGGTACTCGGCACCGATGCCCTCCGTATGATGGATACCAATGTATCCTATGGGACCCCCTCCCCGCTCAGGAGCACGATAGAGCTCAACCAGCCGGAAGTGTTCAAAAACCTGATGCTGAACTATACCAATAACCGGACCCTTGCCGGCCCGGATAATATCCGGTTCAACGCGAGTTATGTCTGCCGGAGTGCCGCAACAGGCGCAATAACCAATGTGACATTTGTCGGATCCGCCAACCTTACCGGGACCGAGCACCCGGTCCGGGTCACCCGCTGGGTACGGGTGAACAAGGATGTCTGCGACGACCTGCAGCAGGACCGGGCTGTGCTCGTGGAGGTGCTGTTATGGCGCGACTGAACGAGGATGCCCAGTACATCATCCTCATGGGCTTCATCATCAGTTTCAGCCTCTTCTTCCTGGCAATGGTCATCAACGGGTCCACGGTGATCGGCCAGTCCACCGCGGAGGCTGTCATCGAGTTCCCGAAGAACGACATCCGGGACTTCTCCGATGCCGTCACCTCCAACCTCACCATCGATCCGTTACAGGAGGCGGTCGTGCTCGAGGACTTCCGGATGATCGCGCTGAGCCGGAAGGGTGCTGTGGTGAATTATTCGATTACGCCAACGGACTACTACACGCTGGCACGGATCCATTACAATGACGGAGTGACACGATATGACGAGAACTGGACGTCCCGGTAAGAGTGTGGCACCTGATCGCGGGGTTGCCAACATGATTGAGTACGTGATGGTGACATCGGTCACCATCGGCCTGCTGATGATCCTGATGATGCTGGTCAATGCACACGTGATGGAGGGGCCGCGGGACCGGCTGACCTATATCGCCTTCACCGATGTAGCCAATGGCCTCTCCACCCGCGTCGTGGATATTTATGCCATCGCCCCGATGGACGGTTCCATGACCTCGGTCATCTCCCTCCCGCAGGATGTTGCCGGCAAACCGTACTGGATCGAGATCGGACCGGGTGCGAGACCAGTGGACCAGGACGTCATTATCCACCGGGATGCGGTCACGACCCGGGTCGCCCTTGCCGGGGTGGGGGCATCCAAGGGGGTTGCGGGCAACACCACCAGTGCCCATATCACCCGGATTAGTTATGACTCAGCGGGGTATTCGCCAAATGTCTGAACCATGCAATTATCCGGCAGACCAGGGGGTCTCTGAAGCCCTTGGTTTCATGATCATCTTCGGGCTGGTCGTCACCGGCATCGGCCTTGTCACTCTCTATGGCTATCCCATGCTCCTGCAGCAGCAGACCAGCGCCGACGAGCAGATCATGGAGAAGAACATGATCGTTCTGCAGAACGACGTGAAGATGGTGACCTACAAGACCATCCCCTTCAAGGAGACCTCGCTCAAGATCGGCAGCGGATCGCTCACTTCGTATAGTCCTGAGTATGACAGAGTCAATACGCCGGAATTTGAGATTTATGACTCCACATTGCCCAAGTATGTTGTGGACTATATCCCGGGGGACCTCCGGTACGAGTCGGACAGCACCCAGACGGACATCTCCCTCCAGAACGGGGCTGTCATCATGAAGAAGCGTATCGAAGCTGGTTCGGTCATGCTTGCCGAGCCCCGCTGGTATTATGATTCCCTGACCAACACCATGGTCATCCCGCTGATTGCCCTGAACAATACCGGGACGAAGGCGCGGACGGGAATCGGTACTGTGCAGCTCAAGATGGTACAACCGGTGGAGATGTACACCTACCAGGTGCCAGCCAACGATTACATCTATGTCATGTACGATCCACTTTCCGCAACCCAGCCCCAGGACTACTCGACTGCCTGGGGGAATTATCTCACCACGCGGCTGGGTGCCACGGAAGTGGTATGCAGCGGGGGATCGCTGTCAGCCAAATGTTACAAGCTGGGAACACGGGACGGCCCCACGCTGGTGATCAAGAAATTCGATATCAGGATCGAGTCGCTCTGATCCTGGATCCTTCACTCTTTTTTTTGTGCCCTGGTTCGGTGCACTGACAACCCTTTTGGTCAGGGTGCTGTGGATACACCAGCGAATACAGCCAGTATTCGTGAAAAAAGTCAGAGATAATTATTCCGCCGGAGCCACTCGACCTGCGGGCCGGTGTAGCGGTACACGATATCGCATTTCTCGTCCTGGAAGTTCCACGGGATGACGATCAGGATATCCCCCTCCCGGATCCAGACCTTCTTCTTGATCTTTCCCTTGATCCTCCCCATCCTGGTCACGCCGTCGAAACAGCGGACCCGGATATGGTTTGCCCCCATCATCAGTTCGGCACATCCGAACATCTCCCGGTTCCGTTTCTGAGGGAGTTTTACCCGGATGATCTCGTCACCCGGGGGGGCTGCCGCCGGCTTCTTGTCAGTCAGTCGAACCTCTCCTGTTGAATTTTTCCCTTCTTCAGGTGCTTAATTGTTGACGTGAGAGAAAATATAGGTATTGCCATGACGAGAGAGCGGCGGGTTCCCGATATTTTTTTTGCAGGCTGCCTACCCTTTCAAGAGCAGTGCAATCATCCCGATCCCGAACAGGACAATCAGCAGCCCCGAGACGCGGTTGATGATCTGGAGGTTTCGGCAGCTGAGGCGGGTGCGGAGAGCCCCGACTGCCATAGAGAGGACCACCCACCATGCGGCAGATCCGCAGAAGAGCCCGAGCACGAACTCCAGGGATGTGAAAAGCGATGACTGTCCGATGACAATCCCGAACCCGGGAAGGACGACGAGGAAGAAGAGGAGGGTCATGGGATTTGCTGCTGCAATGGCAAGCATGGAGAGGAAGTTTTTTGAGCGCGAGCCATCCCCGTCCTTCACCTGGTGCTCTGACGGGAAGGTCCGGAAGACCTGGATGCCGATAGCGATGAGGGCAAGCCCGGCAACGGCCCGGAACATGAGCTGGTGAGCGACAATGAATGCCGACACAACCGTCAGGCCCAGGACCGCGACCAGCGCATAGAACGTGTCAGCGGTGGTCACGCCGAGACCGGAGATAATCCCCTGGAGCCGGCCCTCCGCAACAGCCCTCCGGATGCAGAGAAGCGAGATGGGGCCGACCGGCACGGCAAGGGTGAGGCCGATGATGATCCCCTGGAGTAGCGGGCTGAGTTCCACGATCCGGCACCTGCTGGTTTTTCCTTGCGTTCCGGTATGGCGGGATGCATCTTATGGCTGGCGGTTTAATAGAGGGCGGGGATAACAATTCTCAAATCCGCCGGGCAGGTTCAGGACTCCACCATGAGGGACGGATCGCAGGTTCGTAATCCTGAATTTTCAGGAGAGGAGCAAAAGCCATAGATGTGGACGATCACGCCCGGGATGCGAGAAGCAGGAGTCGTGACCGGAAGTTCGATGCTAAAACGCTCAAATTTTTCCTAGATTTTGAAACGAGAAGTGATTTGAAATTATTTGTCACGCAGCATAAATAAATATTTTCCTGAATCCCATTCATCAAAAAAATGATGCGAAACGCTGATCGCGCACAAAAAGCCGGTCCGCGAAGCATGTGCGAGTGCGCCAAAGGTGCACGAAGCGTGCAAAGCGGGGCGGCGTTCCTCCCTCGGTGTTCGCGTGATAAGAAGACGCTCGGTCATGTTCACTCGTCCTCGCTGAGGCTCCGGCTCGCTTCACATCACCTCGCTGTTTCTCTTCGGTTGATCAGGCAGACGAAGACGCACCCCCTTGCTCGCAGGCTCGCGGCGGGGCTTGCTGTCCGGCCCGCTCCTCACACCATGCTCCGCATCGTGTTCGTCGCTGTTGATCGTACTCATGTCGCACGTTCAGTGACTCACTCGCACGACGCATCAGGGGCTCGGACTCGATGCTGATGCATCTCGTTACCTTCGCACCCTGAAGCGGTGCTCGTTCGGGCCACTGCAGCCACGACGACCCGCCGCCCGCTTCGCTCCTCCCGCCCTTGAAAGGGACGGGCAGTCATTAGGATAACCACGGGGTAAGGTTTCCGGTTGGGGGTGGGAGGATGCGAGCCGGAACACGGCGACCATCGCCGTGTCGCGTGAGCATCGGGTGGGCCCAGGAAGATCAGGACGGCTCAACAGGACAGGTACACGGCAGCGGGTCCGGGCGGGAAGAAGGCGAGCCGGATACGGGACCGCGACGCGGGCCCGTCGCGTGAGCCTTCGGGGTGGGCCAACTTTGCCAAGAAAGATAATGCCGGGCGTCGATATTGTACCAACCCGGCAGGGCCTTTGATTGGCGTCACGGTGTCCCTGTCCGGGCCACCTTTTTCCTATACCAGAAAATGATCCTCATCTTCATCCGGTGCAACAACCACCGCAAGCTTTTCCATAATCCAAAAATGGTATTCCGGTATTTTCTGTGCTGCCAGTACTCGCGCCGACTGAGCATAGGATCTACTCCGTCCTGATCCCGCTCGGCAGCGGATCACAGTGCCATGCTATCATATCCTGCCGGTGCCGCTCCTCGATCAGGTTGTCGAGCCCTTCCCACGCGGCCCGGTCTTTCCACGATTTTATGATCTCGTCATGTCTCAAGCGGAGATCCTGCGCTTCGGCCTGCAGCATAAATGCCCGGCGTTCTATGACCGGTATCCGGGTTTCAATGCGTTCGATTTCTTCAAGGACCTTGATCGGCATTGCGTCGTAAATGGAGGGGGTCATGCCGGGACCCCTTCCGCTGTCATGGCCGGGGCCGGGGCATTTGCCCCGAGCATGAAGTCCGCTGCCTTCTCGGCCCTGCCCGCTGCATACATCACGAGATCCGCATCGGCCTTGATTGCCGTTGCCCAGTTCTGTAGATATGCCGCCTGATTCTGAATGATTGCTGTTGAATCAATGCCGGTGAGCGCTGCCAGGTATGCACTCCCGATCTCGGCGACCAGTTCCTCGCGCCCGTAGGTGTCGGACCCGAAACAAACCGGATCGGTCTTCTTGAACCGGTCGAGCCGGGGCCCGGTGGAGTGGATGCACTCATGGAACATCGTCGCATAGTAGTGCTCGGAGGTCCGGAACTGGCCGATCTCCGGGCAGGTGATGATATCCATCTGCGGCGAGTAGGCGGCCCGGCTCCCTTCGGTGATCCGTATTGAGTGCCGGCCCGTGTATTCCTGGATGATCGTATCGCATCCGAGAAGGTGAGCGTTCTCTTTCACGTCCGGCAGTTGGTAGCCCTTTTCCTTGTAATCGGTCTGGGCAATGTTGAAGACAACGAAGGCTTTGAGAAACCGGATCTGCTTCCTGCTCTCTGTCTCTTCGCCGTTCTCATCGGTCTTCGTGTCGGTCTTCACGGTCCGGCCCGCATAGATAATTCCGGTCCCGTGTTCTCCAAACTGTACCTGAAGACCTGCGGCGTGATACTGGCGATAGGTTGCCCAAAAGGGGAGGGAATATGAGCTGAGCCCGAGGATTAACCGGTTCAGCCCGGTGTAGGCCCTGCCGCTGAAAAGGTTTCGTGGGCCGTTCTCCGTCCACGGCTTCAGCCAGGGGATCTTTCCCTCCGAGAGAGACTTAATAATCCTCTCGTTGATCTGTGCCTTCACGTCCGCGGCCTTCATGCGTGCACCCCGGCGGGCTGCATGGTTGCGACGTGCGCGTATTTCCGCTCTCCCTTGATCATCCCTTTGACCTGTGCGAGCGGGGTAACATACCGCACATCATTGATGGAGATCATTACAGCTTTACCGGACCGGGTGATCCATGCCTTCCCGACCGGGGCCGCGTCCGGGTCCTTCATTACATCGGAGATATCAAAAACGGATGCGGGCCAGTGGTCTTCGAGCCTGCGGATCTCGCCGGCGGGGATAACTGCCTGCATGGTCTTTACATCGATACGGACCGAGCCGTTGTAGAGGCGCGCGGCCCCTATGTGCTCGAAGGTTACTTCGGTTTTTGTGCTTGGCGTCACGGTGATTTTCACCATACATTCATCGACGTGAGAGCATATAGTACATCGGCGTGCGCAGGGTGAAAGTAAAGGCGGTGCGTTTTCCGATTTGCGAAATAACGAAATTGCGCAGAATTTAATTTTTTATTTTACGCAAGGCCCGCCCAGGCACACAGCGCGACAGGCCGCTGATGCGTCCCGTAACCGCGCCGTGTGACCATGACCCGCCCTCTCGGTTTCCTGTTGGTACGCGATCGCTTCGGTTGGACCCACCCGACAAAGCGAGCGACCGGTCGCTGATGCGCCCGGTAACCGTCGCTTTGTCCTCCCGCCCCCGCCCTGAAACCGATCCCCGTTCTATCGCAATGACTGCCCTCCCTTTCAAGGGAGGGAGGAGCGAAGCGGGCGGTAGGTCGGCGGGGCCCAGCGGCCCGAGCGAGCATCGCGACAGGGGCGCGAAGGTAAGGAGCCGCATCAGCGGCGAGTCCGAGCCCCCTGTGCGTCGTGCGAGCGAGTCACTGAGCGTCTACGTTTTCGCATCAACAGCGACGAACACGATGCGGAGCATGGTGTGAGGAGCGGGCCGGGGCAGCCGCTGGCGCCGGAGCAGCGCGACAAGCCAGGGGCGTCATCCTACCAACAGGAAACAACGTGAAACAGCGAGGTGATGTGAGCGGAGCAGGCGCGAGCCTGCGGAGACGAACATGACCGAGCGTCGGGAATTCAGGAAAACACGTCTGATATCAGTGTATTGGCATTGACTTGTTGCGATCTTCTGTTGATTGCGGCCATCATCTGTTTCGGTACATGGAACAATCACTTATTCAATGGGTATCAAGATGGCCCTTGCCACAGTATATTCAGACTGGCAAAGGACCTGTGCTTGTTATTGAACTGCAATAGAGAACATGTAGGGATTACAAAAAATATATATAATATACGGCACTAACCAAAAGTGAACATAGGAGGAATGCCTATGGACCGAGAAAAACCTGAGAAAAAAACTACTGATGTAGTTCCCATCACTCCAGGTTCTTCGCTTTCAATCTGGAGACGGCCCAGCCTGTTTGACCGCGAATTCGACTCCATCTTCGATGACTTCCGGCGCTCATTCGATCTGATGATGCGGCCGTATTACCCACTCGACACGCGCATGCAGGAATTCGGCATGCTGCCGGTCCGGTATGCCCCGCTCGATTTCATCGATGAAGGGGACCATTACAAAATCCATGCAGAACTCCCCGGCTTCACCAAGGAGCAAGTTGACGTACAGATCAACAGCGATGGTATGAGCATCCGGGCTAAAAAAGAATCTGCAACCGAGGATAAAAAGAAGAATTACCTTCACCGCGAGCGGGCGTATGCATCCTATGAGCGATCCGTTTCATTTCCGGAAGAAGTCGATCCCTCCAAAGCCGAAGGAAAGATGAACAACGGCGTTCTTGAACTCAAAGTCCCCAAGAAGGAACCTGCGCCCGAGAGAAAACCACGGAAGCTCGAGATCAAGTAATCACTTTGCATACCCTTTTTTTTCCAGACATTTTCCTCCGGACTCATATAGCCATGTCCGGATTTTTTCCGGCATGCTGAATCAGTCTGGATTTAACAGCCGGCGCGATGAATGGTGTGAAACGGACCGTTCCTACCCATGCAGACCAGGATCCTGCTTCCGGTATTTTTTAACCGTTTTACGAAATTCGGAGATGATCCCATCCCGTTCGTCCGCTTCCTTTTCCTCCACCCTGACAGCCCCGTAGCGGAGCAGGAGCAGCAGTGCTGCAAACAGGACAGAGATTGCAATAATCTTCAGGGGGTCAATATCCAGGATACCGTGCAGGATAATCTCCCTCAGTGCCGATACGATTCCAACCTCGATCATGATGTCAACGGCAATCCGGTGCTCCCTCAGGTAGATAATCAGGAGCCGGTAAATCTCGATCAGGACAAGGATGTAGATCAGCTCTGCGGCGATGACCCTGAATTCATAGGAGTCGAAGAGGTTGACGACCAGCATCAGGATGGATCGTATCATCAGGATGAACAGGACAACACAGATTCCGATGATGATGACATCCTGGATATTTTCCAGGATCCGGCGGAACAGTTCGTGTATCCGGGTATACATCATATTTACAGCCATACGATCACCTTGGTTTCCTGAAAGGATGTTTTCTCACCAAATCCGTTTCACCGGATCGGGACCCTCCGCGGCCCCATCCGTTTTTTCTTCAGCCGGATTTCCAGGACGCCGTTCCTGATCGTGGAACTGGCACCGGTCATCGTCACTTCCTCCGGCAGGGGGAAGGTATGGTGGAAGGTGTCGGACCAGGATCCGCGGACATGGTGGCCGTCGAACTCCGTCTCATGAGAACGCTTCCGGGTGCAGCTGATCTCCACGGCGTCGCTCCCGATCAGGTGAACCTGGATGCTCTCCCGCCTGCAGTCATGCATCTCGATGACAAGGATGATCTCATCCGGGAAGTTCTGAATCTCGTGCCGGAAGATGTTGTCCAGTTCCCGCTTCGGCCACGATGCGTTGTCAAAAGGATAGAAATACCGGCTAGTCGGCGGATATCTGCGCGAGAGTGGATCCAGTTCAAGCCCCAGCCGCTCCATCTCCCGGAGCATCTCGCACCATGCCGGAACAAAGGGGAAATCCGTGGATCGCATAGACCATCATCCTCTCATATACATTCGGGAATTTTCACATGGCAGGTTTTTAACGGTTACTGACTCCGTATGATTCGTCAATCTCAGCCGCAGCCGCCTCAAGATCGTCAAGAATCCTCAGGGTATCCTTCCGGATCTCCCGGACCATGGACCGGAGACTGCTGCCCCGGATGAAGATCTTCTGCTTGTGGCGGTAGACAAGGCCGGTCTCCACCAGGTTCCTGATGTGATGATTCACCCTTGGGCCGGAGACATCCAGATTGCTGGCGATCTGCTCCACCGCAAGTCCCCGGGTATCCGGGAGGTTCTCCATCAGGGAGAGGATGACCCGTGCTGCGACATGATCGATATCCCTGCCATTGTCCGCCCCGAGACTGTCGCAGAACCAGTACAGGTCCTCGTCTCTCGGGATTCTGACCGGCCGTTCTATCTGTCTGAGGATGATCTGTCGCATCATGGCTGATACAGCTCTGGATAGTGAATTGGTCTTAACTTAATTTAATCTTATTGCAGAAAATTGAAAAGATATCAACAATTTTGAAAATTTTTAAATATTTTGCCGGAACATGAATAATTCAAAACACGATACTACAGGAGGTTATCATGACCATCATTCCTATTGGTGAACGAGTTCTGATCAAACCTGCAGAAGCTGAGCAAAAGACAAAAAGCGGGATCTATATTCCCGAGACGGCACAGGAGAAGAAGAAAGAGGGGACGGTCGTTTCTGTCGGCACCCGCGAGGATGGCACCACACTCCCGTTAAAACCCGGCGATCATGTTATTTACGGCGGGTACAGTGCCGACAAATTCGAGATCGATTCCGAGAACTATGTTTTTGTCCCGTTCAAGGACGTGCTGGCAAAGATCGAGTGAGGTGTAAGAGATGGCATCATCTAAGCAGCTGATGTTTGACGAAGAGGCGCGTAAGGCGCTTCTTGCCGGTGTGAATAAGGTCGCTGACACGGTCAAGATCACGCTCGGACCAAAAGGGAGGTATGTCGTCATCGACAAGATCAGTAGTCCGATTGTCACCAACGACGGCGTGACCATCGCAAAGGAGATCTCCCTGCACGACAAGTTCGAGAACATGGGCGCCAAGCTGGTCAAGGAGGTGGCCCAGAAAACGCAGGACAAGACCGGTGACGGTACGACAACCGCGACCCTCCTCGCCCAGGCCATCATCACCGAAGGTCTGAAGAACATAACCTCCGGGGCAAATCCCATCGAAATCAAGAAGGGGATCGATGCTGCGGTCAGTGCAGTTGTCACCTACATTGGTTCCATGAGCACGCCGGTCAAGGACCGGGAGAAGATCATCCAGGTTGCGACGATCTCCGCGAATAACGACGAGGAGATCGGCCGGCTCATCTCGGACGCGATGGAGAAGGTCGGGTACGGCGGCCTCATCAGCGTCGAGGACGCAAAGAGCCTTGACACCGGCCTTGAAGTGGTCCGGGGTATGCAGTTCGACCGGGGCTATATCTCTCCCTACATGGTCACCGATAACGAGAAGATGGTCTGCGAGTACGAGGACCCGTACATCCTTGTCACGGACAAGCGGATCTCCTCGATGAAGCAGATCATCCCGGTCCTTGAGACGGTTGCCCAGGAAGGCAAGCCCCTCATCATCATTGCCGAGGATGTGGAGGGCGAGGCGCAGGCTGCGCTCATCCTGAACGTTATCCGCGGGGCTCTCAAGGTCTGTGCGGTCAAGGCGCCCGGCTTTGGCGACGAGAAGAAGGCACTGCTCGATGACATCGCCGTGCTGACCGGAGCAACGGTCATCTCCGAGGACCGCGGTATGAAACTGGAGACCGTCACAAAGCAGGCGTTCGGCACGGCCCACACCATCAGGATCGATGGCGAGAAGACTCTCATTGTCGGCGGCAAGGGCGAGCGGAAAGCCGTTGAGGAGCGGATGAGCCTGATCCAGTCCCAGATCAATATCGCCGACTCCGAGTACAAGAAGGAGGACCTCCGCAAGCGGCTTGCCCGCCTGAGCGGCGGCGTTGCCGTCATCAGGGTCGGGGCGGCAACCGAGACTGAACTGAAAGAGAAGAAGATGAGGATTGACGATGCACTTAACGCGACGAAGGCAGCTGTTGAAGAGGGCGTCGTTGCCGGTGGCGGCATCACGCTCTTCAAAGCGATCGAAGCACTGGACAAACTGGATTTCGCAGATGATCGCCGGGTTGGTGTCTCGATTATCCGGAGGGCGCTCGAAGAGCCGCTCCGGCAGATTGCGAAGAATGCCGGTGTTGAGGGAGCTGAGGTGATCGCCCGGATCCGGGCATCTACGGACAAGGATTTCGGGTACAATGCGAAGACTGCAACCTACCAGAACCTGACCGAACACGGGGTCATCGATCCGGCCAAGGTCGTGAGGACCGGGCTCCAGAACGCAGCCTCGATTGCCGGGCTGGTCCTCTCAACGGAAGTCATCATCACGGACTTCGATGATGAGAAGGACAAGAAGGCAGCGACCATCATCATCTGAACCGGATGGTATGACCGAATACTCTTTTTTACAACTCCGGAATACCAGGGGCGATGACGGGGTTGTTATGCCCGGTAGGATATCCCCTGTAACCCCCCGAGCCCGGGTTTCAGATGCCAGAACCGCCGCCTTCTTTGCACCGGCATGAATACCCACTCAATTTTTGTTTTTCACACGACCCGGCAACCGCAGATTACCTCCAGAGCGTCTACGTTTTCGCATCAACAGCGACGAGCATTCCGCGAAGCGGTATGCGAGGAGCGGGCCGGGGCAGCCGCTGGCGCCGGAGCATCGCGACAAGCCAGGGGCGTCATCCTATCAACAGGATACTCCGAAAAACAGCGAGGTGATGTAAGCGGAACGGGCGCGAGCCCGTGGAGACGAACATGACCGAGCGTCACCAGCGAAAGCAGATCTCTCTCATAACCGGATTAAATCACCGCGTGTCGCCAGTTATCCGGTAGGCTTATTTCGGCGCGAGGAGATCCCGGTCGATAATCCCTATAAATGTATTTAATAACAGGTCGTGCCAATGGTTGCCTGTAGGCACCACCTCTGATGACGGTGCCAGGAGATACAGCACCATGCAGGACGTAATCAAAAAGATGATCACGGAAGCGATGGCGGCCCAACACGCCGATGTGAACCAGGTAAAAAAGAAACGCGGAGGCAAGTTCGTCATCGACGACACGAAAGTGTACGTCGATGCCGTCAAAGGAATGAAACCCGTTGGGGGACAGAGTAAAGCAGTCTTTGCCCTGCACACCGATTCGGTCAATGCCCATTACTCCATCTTGAAAAGCTTGACCACCACCATCCGTCCCGAAGATGATCCGTTTGTCGAGCATTACCAGACACCAGTCATTATGGAGATGCTCTACGATGCGGATCCGAAATTCCGCAAGAGCGTGGATGTGTTCATCAAATCTGTCGGGAAAGCCGAAGCCCTGATCGGCAAGGAGTCGGCCCGCCGGTACGCGGGCTTCTACGGCCCCACCTGCGTCGTGGACTTTGCCCTCATCCCGGGCAGCAGCAGTAATATCGTCAACCAGATCCTCAAGACTACGGATATTCCGGCTGCCCATAAACAGGCGATCCTCGCTGCAAAGTCGTGGGCCATGAACACGTCGTACGGCATCGGGGATATTTTTGCCCATGCTGTTGAAGGAGGAGATACTCTTGCCGACGCGGTAAAGAAAGAGGTTGCCATGATCCAGTCCATCTACGACACGCCGGTCGAAGCCCAGGCGAAACTTATGGACAGTGTCGGCCAGAACTCGTTCGACTGCCGGAAGTACATGAAAGAGTACCGGACGAAGATGCAGGGAGCGGTGAAAGCCTCGCTGGACGAGGGCGTCCACTACGGCAACATCGTGACGGTGCCGGCCTACTGCGTCGGCGATATCGCGCACCATATCTCCCAGTCCACGTACAACATGTGCAAGGACGACGTGATCATGGCCGTGATCGAATCCGTGACCGAAGTCATGGACAAGACCCTGAAAGCCGCCGCACCGAAGATGAAATCCCCGAATGAAGTGCTCTCAGTTGCGACCGGGGCGTCGGCAAGTGCTGCGGAGTATATTCTCGAACTCGACGGGTTCAACGCGATCATGGTCGTGGACATGCTGACCAAACGCTACCATAACTATGTCCAGCTCTATCCACGGCGGAGTGCGGCCATCGAGCTCCATAACTGCGATTTCATGGACATGATCTACCGGGGCTGGAAGATGGTGGACAAGGCCCGGAGGATGCAGAGCAGCGAGCCCGGCCCGGTGAAGCCCAGAGTCGGCGGGTTCGAGATCGACCTCTCGCCTATTCTCAAGAACGAGGTGCTGGCAAACCCGCAGCGGTACGCCTACCCTGCTTGTGCCATGACGGTCCGTTTCTCGGCAATGATGCGCCTCTCGGATTACCCGTGCCTCTTAACGAGTGAGCCGGTCACGGCGACCCTGATGACCAACATCATCGCCCTGAACAAAGAGGTTGCAGCTGCACCGGCACGGATCTGCAAGGACTGTGCATCAGCGGCCCTGATGGATTTCCGGCACTGCTCATGCCAGTGGAAGGAAGCGGTCTGATCCCTGTAACGGGATGAGGTGATTCATATGAAATGTTACGTATGTGCCAAAGAAGGAAAGGACAGCGATGCCGTGGCAGCCTGTGTTGCCTGCGGCATGGGGACCTGCATGAAGCATACGATCCGGAGAGAGGTTGATGTCTGGGAGGGCGGGTACCCGCTCCCCTCACGGAAACTGCCAAAGAAGATGCCCCGTATGCTCTGCCCGGACTGCAATGCTGCGTACGGGGAGGGGAAGTAATGGCGTCGCTTGCAAACCGGAGCATTGCAGAAGCCGTCGGAACGGCATTGCTGGTATACTTCGGAGCCGGGGCAGCCGCCATTACGCTGATGATTGCTGCCGGGACAAAACCGGCAACACCGTTCAACATCGGGATCGGCCAGCTCGGCGGGCTCGGGGACTGGTTTGCCATCGGGATCACGTTCGGGATTGTCATTGCAGCCGTTATCTATTCACTCGGCCGGGTTTCGGGAGCGCATATCAACCCGGCCGTGACCATTGCCCTCTGCGCAACGAAGCGGTTCCCTGCCGGTGACGCTGTTGCATATATCATCGCCCAGTGTATCGGTGCTGCGATCGGGAGCCTCCTCTTCTTCCTTACCGTGGGGATGGATGCGGTCACGATCGGCGGGCTCGGGGCAACGGCACCGTTCCCCGGGATCGGGTACGGGCAGGCGATCCTGGTTGAGGCGATTGCGACCTTTGTCCTGATGCTCGTCATCATGGGCGTGGCCGTGGACGAACGTGCCCCGCCGGGATTTGCCGGGCTTGTCATTGGCCTGACCGTTGCCGGGATGATCACCGCGACCGGGAACATTGCCGGGGCATCCCTCAACCCGGCCCGGACCTTCGGGCCGTATATCATGGACTTCCTGCTGGGGGGTTCAAACCTCTGGGTATTCTTCCCGATCTATATCGTCGGGCCGGTCATCGGGGCGGTCTGTGCTGCCCTGTTCTATGACCGGATCACAGCAGAGTGAGTATCGGGAGTTATCTTTTTTTAGTGAAGAGACAGTCTGGACGGAGCATCAGCGGGGACAAGCGATCCTGACAGGGTGTCAGCATACCGACCGGGCAACCGCAGATCGCCGCCCGCGTCGCACGCTTCGCACGACTGCTCCGTGCTCGCACCGCTCCGCGACCGGCTCGCTTAAAAAAGTTTACAGGAGTTTGGTGTCCTTTCCTTTTCCCGTGGTAAGCATCTTCACGACGAGCACGCGGAATACTGCATTACTCTCGTTCTTCCAGGTGTGGGCTATCATTGCGGGGCTCTCCACAACGGAGTCCTTGCTTACGCTCTGATGTTCATCGCCGATTTCCACGACGCCTGTCCCCTCAAGGACATAGAAGAAAACATCGACCGGCGTGACGTGTTTCTTGAGCGCCTCTCCGGGCTTCAGGGTGATAACGACCGCCGCAGTATCCGGGGCCTCGAACACTTTCCGTACATCGACATTGTGCGGATTTTTCACCGACACGAGATTGGTAACATCTGTGATTTTCATTTCAGTTCACCTTTTCAATCTGGATATAAGGAAGGAATGCGAGCAAATCCGATTTGAGCGTATCCATTCCCACCCGTTCCATGAAGCGGGCTGTCCGTTCATGGGGCTTTGCATGGTTCTGGTAATATTCGGCCAGACGCCGGGCGCAGTCAAGGGCCTCTTCGGTAGAAAGGTTTCGGGCGATGAGGTCGCCGAACCGGGGCCGGGTCCCGCCATTGCCCCCGAAGAGAATCGTCCATCCCCGGTTCGTCCCCATGATCCCGATGTCCCGCGTATGGCTCTCGCCGCAGCAGCGGGGGCAGCCCGAGATCCCGATCTTGATCTTGGCCGGGAAGGTCCGGTCCTTGAACAGATCATCGACGATCCGGGCAAGACCGATAGAGTCCTGGTTGCCGAACCTGCACATCTCCGTGCCGAGGCATGACTGGACGAACTTCACGCAGGGGGCGGACTCGGGTTTGGCAAGCGGGCCCAGCTCATCGATTGCTTTCTGCACATCTTCCGGCTGAAGGCCGACAAGCGCGATACGCTGGCCGCTCGTTATCTTGAGCATCGGGACCTTGTATTTTCTCCCAGCCTTTGCAATTTTTTCGAGATCGTCCGGTGTCACAATCCCCGCAGGTATCCGGGTCACGACTGCATAGGTCATCCCGTCCCGCTGGCGGATAGCTCCTTCTGGATCATTTGTCATCGTCATTTTCCCCCCTGGTTTTGTCTTCATTAACCTTTTTTTTCACTCTCTATCTTTCACAAGAGTTCATTAACTTTGTTTCAATTCATGTGCAGGTCCGGTTGTCCTTTGAATGGTGTGTAGCAGAAACCAAGACTACGGATACGGGCGGACTTCTACCTCCATATGGCTGATCTTTTCATAGATCTTCCTCTCCTTGATTATAGGCCAGAGCTGGTAGAGGTGGACCGTAACCGGTTCCCACATGGCCACCCAGCCCGCGACTTCAAGGGCGATGGCAAAGAGACGGGCAAGCGGGTAATTGCTGAAGGTCTCCGCAACTGCCTGGCTAGCGATCATTGCGATCGCGAGGAAGGAGAGCCCGACCAGGAGCGTGAATTTCCCATAGATACATCGTTCCCGGAGTTTTTGGCCCTGGACCAGAACCATATATTTGAAGTGATTCCTGATAGCTTCGGGAATTTTTTGTGCCTCTTGTGTGCCGAGTGCATCCGTCGGCAGGTATACAATGATCCTGAACTGCGTTTTTAAGGGGAAATCCCTGACAATCCCCACAATATAGTCTGATGCGTCCCGATCCAGTTCTTTCGTATAGAACGGAGCAGGATCGAAGGAATTGAAAAGGTGGAGTACTGATGGCAACTTAATCTCAATCAGAATATACCCGTCCTCTTTCCGGTATAACGAATCAATGCTGGTCATATTTTTGCCCACTATAACTTTTTCCTCAGCTCTGATCGACCGGATGAGCGCGTGCGATCATCTGGCTGAACAACTGGCTCTGGACACTGGTGATGAAGGGGAGCGTGATGATGACGGCCATCCGTTTCCCATTCTGCGAATAGATGAGCATGGATTCATAGTCATCGGCGATGATGATGCACTCAAGGGTGAAGACGGCCCCCTCGCGGCTGATGGGTGTTGAAAACACTTTCTCAAAAATGTTCACCCCGAAAAAGTTCTTCATGGTCCCGGCCTCGAAAAACGAAACACCGTCAATGGGAATGGTTTTCGCAGCGAGCCCGTGGGGGAACAGGATCCTGATCGGATGCTTACCGGCCACCGATGCGAAGGCCCCCCGGAATTCTTCGAGTGTTTCCGTATTGAAGCAGAGGACGATGAGTTCCCTGCGGACTCCTTCGGCAAGCATCTCAAGATTTCTTAAGATTGTCCAGTCGCTGTGGACATACCAGATGGGCGAATAATTCTGCTGTGCATCGATGGACAGGGCTTCAAGGGTTTTCACGCTGTCCCGGGCGGCACTATCGAGATCCTTCTTCAGGAAAGAGACCACGCTGTCCGGCCGGACCGCGCTGTACATGAGCGGGCTTCCCTGCCGGATGTTGATGAACCCTTTCTCCGCAAGCGAGTTCAGGACATCGTACACCCGAGGGCGGGGGACCCCGCTGGCCTCATGGATTTTACGGACGTTCGCCTCGCCGAGGCCCACGAGTGCGACATAGATCTTCGCCTCGTATTCTTTGAGCCCCAGCCGGCCGAGATTCTGGATTGCCGTGTCCATCTGTTACTCTGTTAGGGACAACAGAATTATATAGTTATCTTTCGAGCTTATGTTATGACTCAGACACCGACCGAGAAAGCCAATATGGCAACCGTCCGGAAATTTTTCGAAGTCGGACCCTCGAAGGGAGATCTTGCAGCTGCCGATGCCCTGCTCGCTCCCGGGTTCTCACTGCACGTTCCGCTGCCGGTCGCCGGCCCCGGGATTGAGGCAATCAACAATGTCGTCACCACCTGCAGGGCCGCGTTCCACGGTCTGAACGTGACCATCGAGGACATGATGGTGGACGGCGACAAGGTAACGTGTCGGTTCACCGCACGAGGCGAACACAAGGGCGAGTTCATGGGCCTCCCGCCGACCGGTAAACCGATCGTCATGACCGGCATCGAAATATTCCGTATGGAGAACGGGAAGATCGCCGAGCTCTGGGGCGAAGCGAACCTGATGGGACTGATGGTGCAGCTTGGCATATTACCGTCATCAGCATAGAGAAAGGATACAAAAGGAGGGGAAATGGTCTTAACCACGATGCCCAAGGCAGTCGGGTTTATGTATGCCCTTGTCGTGATCGGCGTTCTCGCATATCTCTGGTATTCGCACCGGTGGCGGCAATGGATTGGGTGGATGCTCCTCATCGTTTCAGCAGCGCTCGGATTTTTTATCTTCTCACCCGTAGCGCCATACCAGCTCCAGCAGCTCGCACTGCGGGATGTGCAGGGCCTCGGCGCACCCCTCATTGTCGGGGCAGCCGGACTTACCCTTGTCCTCATGCTGACAGTTGCCTTCGGGAGGTTCTTCTGCGGCTATGCCTGCCCGGTCGGGGCTGTGCAGGAGATCGCGTACCTTGCACCAGCACCCAAGCTTCGCCCGCGGCAGAAGGTTGCGTTCATGATTGTGCGCGGGGTGTTTTTTGTAATCTTCCTCATCATGGCGGTTGTCTTCTCTGCTTCCCTTCTGGCATTCTTCGGCATCCATGACTTCTTCAATCTTGCACTGAGCGCCGGGTCGGTAGTGTTCCTGATCATGCTGCTGGTCTCGCTGGTCTTCTATCGCCCGTTCTGCCGGCTGGTCTGCCCGTACGGTCTCGTCCTTTCGCTTGGAGCGGCGAAGAGCCTCTTCCGGCTCCGCCGCACCGATGCCTGTATCGAGTGCGGGAAATGTGAGAAGGCATGCCCGACTGACGAAGCAAAACGGGAGGATGGGAAGGCAGAGTGCTACCTCTGCGGGCGGTGCACGGATGTCTGCCCGAAAGATGCACTTGTCTATGCAAAGGACCGGCCACCAGGGAAGATTCAGGAGAAATAACAAGAGGTTATCGCATGGAGTATAAACCCGAGACAATCGCAAAAACAGAGAGAACGGACAAGAAGCGTGAGGAACTCAAGGGAAAAGTGCTGTCCCTGAAGGATCTCGTGGACTACCAGGACGGGTCCGTTGCCAGCAGGATGATCATCAACCGGAAGGCGGGCAGCATCACCCTCTTCACGTTCGACGAGAACGAAGGTTTGTCGGAACACACGGCACCGTATGATGCGACCGTCACCATCCTTGAAGGTGAGTGCGAGGTCTGGGTCGCGGGGCAGACGCTGCAGATGAAGGCCGGGGATACGATCATCTTCCCGGCAAACGCCCCCCACGCCCTCTCCGCGATCACCCGCTTCAAGATGAGCCTCACGATGATACGGGAGTGATGTATGGGCGGCGACGCGAAGGACGGGTACTACTGCACCATCTGCGGCGGGATTCCGCCGGACCAGGTCAAGATCAAGAAGATCGTGATTGACAGAAAGGAGACCGGGATCGACCGGCTGGACTGGATCCTCCTTGACGTGTACCGCAGGAACTTCGGAAACGATGAGACCATAACTGACGAACTTACCAAAAGGGTCCGGCAGTTCAATTACATCCCGACCAGGAAGGAGGCGGAGTACCGGGCGGCTCTTCTGCGGGAGTATAAAATGCTCAGGCCGGACGACATCCGGCTCCTGGAACAGCAGATGGAGAAGGAGGAGCCCCGTGCTTGACCACTGCCCCGACGCTTCGAACCTATGGACCCCGACCCTCTCGATCAAGAAATGCCCGCAGTGCGGGAACGAGGTGGAGGTCTTCTCCAATGATCTCAAGGTGACCTGTGACAACTGCGGGTTCGTGATCTACAACGATATCATCTCCTGTGTCCAGTGGTGCAAGTACGCGAAGGAATGTGTCGGTGAGGAGATGTACCGGAAACTGACCGGAAAGCAGGAGGGATAAAGGGATGGTTATCACGGGATCCCGTTTCCTGATTCCCATGATAAGCGGAAAGGTAAAGATACCAGAATGTGAGGATGAAGTATGCCACCCCATTGCGATACCAGGGACGGCCCGGTTGTCAAGGCAGCGAAAAAATCGCTGGAGACCGGGAATCTCAACTACGTATTGATCTGGATTCCGAAGGAGTCCGAGAAGGAACTGAAAGACGTGTTTGCACGCACCCAGCGTGCGAGAAAAGCCGGCAAGGATGCGCAGGACGTTGCCGATGACTGGTTCTTCGAGACTGCGATCCGGCTCCACCGGGCCGGGGAAGGAGCGCCCTACACGGGCCTGAAGCCGGCCGGCCTGAGCGAAGGACCCGTTGTTCCAAAGGCGGAGAAGGCGATCGAGACCGGCGACCCGAAGGAAACGATTGGTTTTATCCTGAAGACCGTCGAGGATGACCTGACGCACCGCTTCCATCACGTCATGGAGAAGAAGAAATACGATGTGGACGATGTTGACGCCGGCAGGGAATTTATCGAGGCGTTCATCGGCTGGGTCGTGTATTCCCATCACCTGTACATGAACGTGAAGGGCGGCGGGGGTCATGGCGAGGAGCACGGTGAAAAGGCCGGGTGCGGACACCATTAACTCCGGAATACCGTGACCACCATGGCAGGCCAAAATTCAAAATACCGCTGCATTGTTTGCGGATACATTTACGATCCGGAAAAGGGAGATCCGACCTCGGGAGTCCCGCCGGGCGTTGAATTCAGCGCACTGCCGGATGACTGGGTCTGTCCCGAATGCGGGGCCGGAAAGGATCAGTTCGAGGAAGTTACGGAATAACAGGCACAACGGTCCCTATGGTTCAGAAAACCAGGAAAATACTCAGGAGGCTGACGGCACGGCTGTCCGCGTTTCCTCTTGAAGAGTATCTTCTGTCGAAAGAATTTGCGGTATTTTTACAGGAACAGGATCTGGTTGATCCCTGGCGCGAGAAACATGAATCCGCTCTCGATGAACCGAACCTGTACGGCAATGAGGCGACCCGGCATGCCTTCATCCTTTTTTTACAGCATCTTCTCAACTGCCGAAAAAAGGAATTCCCCCGGTTTTTCAGCCAGTTCCTTCAGGATTTTTCCCGGAAGATTGACCGGGCAATGCCGGTCGATGAGCTGAAAGGGGATCTGGTATGCCTGAACTATTCCGAGGAAGAAGTCACCAGAGAATTTTCAATCCTGAAAAGCGAACGCGGGAGATCATGAACAGCGGAGGGTATGGATTGTCATGAAAGTGAGCATTGATCGGGGAACGTGCGTGAGCTGCGGCTCCTGTTGGGATACCTGCCCGGGTTTCTTCGAGCAGAATCCGGATGATACGTTCAGCCAGGTTGTTGAAAAGTACCGTCTGGACGGGAAGATCGGGGAGGGTCTGCCCCCTGCGGACCTCGAGCCCTGTGCCCAGGATGCTGCGGATCTCTGCCCGGTGCAGATTATCACTATCGATACCACCTAGGATCTGTCACCCTCCGCTCACCCGGATTTCCGGCCTGCCCGGCCAACCGGAATACGATACCCGGAAAAAAACAGGATCAGTCAATACCCTGCCGGTACACGACCTTCTTCTTCCCTTTCCGCCGTTTCACCCGTTCTGCCCCCCCGGCAACCAGCGCAGAGATGACAAGGGGCAGCGCGATGGTTGCATCAACATAGACCTGCACCTGCAGGCTTCCTGCCGATTCCTTGCCCCAGCTGATCCCCTCATCAAACGTACATCCGGATAATCCGCCCCACTGCGGAGAATCGGTCGTGTACTGGATCGCGTACCGGTGGCCGCCAAGGTCCTTCTCATGGATCGACCCGATCACCTGTGTCTGCTGGATGAAATTCTTGGGAACGCCACCCCCGACATAGATGACGCCGGTCTTTTTTGCCTCCTCAACCAGTGATGTCAGCTCATCGGCGTCTGCGATCTGGTCGATATCGATATCAAGCCCCCTGCGCCGGGCAATGAGGAGCCCGATCCCGATGGACGAGTCTGCCAGCGCGGGGATGAAGATCGGGACCTGCTCCTGTGCACAGACCGATGTCAGCGACTCAGCGCCGGGCTTCTCCGTGCAGAGCCACTCCCCGAGCCTCCGGATGAATTCACGCGAAGAGCCGCGGAACGGTGCAACCGATGCAGACCATGCCGCAATCCCGCGATCAACGGTCCGGAAATCTTCCTCGAATGCAAAGACATCGTAGATCCGGTCAATACCGCGATCGTAGAGTGCCTTGTCATCGACCTGATGATGCCCCAGATAATGAGAGACGCCGAGGTGTTCACAGGTATCATGGAAGATATTCGCACCCGTAGACACAATCACGTCAACGTAATGGCGTTTCACCATCTCGATGAGACACCGCTGCATACCGGCAGGAATCATCGCACCAGAGAGCCCGAACAGGATCGTGCAGTCCGGATCGGCAAGCATCTGCCGCCAGACCCCGACCGACTCTCCCAGTTTCCTTCCCTGAAAACCGGTCCCGGCCATCCCGGAGAGCAGGGTTGCAACATTCTCTGCAGGAACTACCGGAGCGACCCTTTTCATTTGAGATCTTTGGATGCCCTTCGTATCCGGCTTCATGATCATCCGCATCCAAGGAACCCGCGTATGCTCCTGTCCGTGCGGTTTCCGAAATAGATCTCCCGCTCGCTCATGGTCGAGACATCCTCGATGGCGAAATGCACATCGGGATACTTCGTCTTCAGGACTTCGAGCAGCCGGCCCGCCTGCTTCCTTGGCACCATGCTGATCAGTACGGCAACGGAGGGGACAAACTGGCCGGAACCGTTGATCCGTGTAGTCCCGTACCCGAGCTTTCCGAGATGGCGGATGAGCGGTTCGGGATCTTTGGTACAGAATATCCGGACAATGACGGTGCCAAGACCGATCCATGATTCAATCGTCATTCCGAGCAACGTGCCAATCCCGTATCCCAGCATATAGGCAAGAATACCGGGGATATTATCCAGGTTGGTGAGTACAAGACTCGTTGAAAGGACCCAGACTCCGATCTTCAGCGTCCCGATGCCCGAGGCGAGATACCGGTGGCCTTTGGTTACATAGACGAGCCGGATCGTCTCCATGGTGGTCTCGACGATCCGTGCAATGAGAATGATAAGGGGTAAGACAAGGTCCATGACGCATCCATAACCTGTGACCGCAACTAACGTACGGTAATCTAGGCGTTTCGGGGCGGGAGTATGAATGCTTTGTGGAGATCCTGGTTCTCCGCTGAAAACTGCCACGGCCAATGGCTGCTGGATCTTCAGGGAGCCTTCGTGACAATCTTCAGCCGGGCCAGGCCCTGCGATCCCCTGCTTTGTTCTCCTGTGACCGGGAATTCCGGAATGGGAAGCGGGTGAGGTGGCCCGGCACCAGTATCGCAGGTGCCGGCAGACATCATAAATCGTCGTGGAGCAGATCGAATGCCGGTTTATCGCGGAATATATACCGGTACAAGATCTTCTTTATGGCAAAAAGCCAGTCTTTCCACACGCATCCACCACCCATTGGACAGGCACCTCGCCATCAACGCAGGCCGGTGTTTCGGATACCTGCCGTAAGCCTCCATGAAAAACTGCTGGAGAATGCCGGAACACCGGTTACCGGTTGGATCCGTTTCGCATTCCAGTCATCCCGGCAGTATCCCATGACCTGCTGCCTTTTTCCTTCATCCAGCATGCATAGTGGTACGTTTTATTGTCCGTCCAGACCGTGTCATCGTGAATTTTCAGTAGCTGTCCGCACCGATGACACGCCTTCCGTATCCATGTTACCGGGGTAATTTCCTTCATCGTCATCACCGTTTACCTGTTTCGCGGGTACTCTTTACCTTCTTTTCCTCAGGTATGCACACCAGCGTTTTCCGGGTTTATTGCGGGAGATACTGTTTATCCCTTATTGCGTGTTCATGGATCACGCAACCCGCCGTCGTGCATCTCCAGAGGTTTCTCTCGCCGGACCCTGACCGGATCAGGATCATCGGCCTGCGGCATACGCAGCAGAATATCTTTCTTACGGATTCCTTCACGGTCTTTCCCTCGCGCCGGATCAGATCGAAAAGACACGCAATGCCCAGCCGGTCCGGCAGGGCGATGATTGCAGGGCATCCATTACACTCGCGTGCATCAGCGCATTCCGGCCGGGCCCGGGCAGCAAGCGTCCTGATGTCCTGCACTGCAAGGTAGATCTTCTCCATTTTTTTATCGCTCATACCTATCCTCCACGCGATGAAATTTCAGATACTGTTCCCCATTCCCGCACTGTCATTGACGGGAATCTCCGGACCGCCATGACAATAACCGATGAATACCATCGTTATTGAAACAACGATCCTGTCATCAGAGCGATGAGACACCAGATAATCAGGAGAGCCACAAGTCCCCAGAATACCTGGTCCACCGTATAATATTCCAAACCGGTTCACCTGCCTTTTTATCCTGTTTTCCGTTCTCCGATCCGGATTCCATCACATGGTCCGGGGGATACCCGGAACCCGCCGCATTATTCAATCCACGGTGAATCCGGAGATTGATCGGACTGGATTTACCGGCTTGCCGTTTTTCCCTTAACGGACATCGTTGTCCGTCCGGGTGATCGTGCGTTCCGATACTGTAATATCTGCATGAACTGCGGGTTCCGCGGACATTCGTACGGATTTTTACCCTGCCCCGGGTTCCACTTCCCTTCCATCGGGTTGAACCGTGCCGGGCACGATACCTCTTCAACGAGCGGTGCATGGATTCCCGGCACCATCCGGGTTATGATGTGTTCGCAGTCCCTGCAGAACGAATGAATACTCATAGTACGGTTTCCTGTTCTGAATAATCATCAGGGATACCCTGACGTGTCGTCTCCGGGCGATGTTCATTAATTTTTAAATGACGCCCTGTGCAAGCAGAACCGGATGAACAGAAAAGATGAGTGGGGATTGTTGTTTTACTGCCGTGGTATAGGGGGCCTTAAGATGTAAATTGGTGAATTGAAGGAAGTGTTCAATGTGTAATTATCTTTTAAGCACATCCGGTATGAGCCATTACACAAAGAAATACACAAGCCCATCGCATCACTCCTGTATATTACTTGGCCGGATGACAATAAGTAGTTTCAGGCTCATGGCTGTGGGAACCATGGGATACTGCCGGCCAGGGACGGTTGCACTACTCACAACAGGCCCGGGTTTTTTTTCAGCCCGATCCCGGGAGTTATTTTTTCCTGCCATGACCGGCCATCGAATGAATCATTCCGGTGAATGCGTGGTGGTCCCGTTGCCGGAACACCCCTTCGTTCACGTACCGGACATCCTCGATGGAGAAGAACGCCCGGGGATTGATCTGCTCGATGCGGCCGGTGATATGCGGGAGCTCCGACCGGTTGACAAGCGAGAGGATCATGGTCACGGTCCCCCGGGACCCGCGGGCATCGAGACTGGTAACGCCATGATTCTCTGACTGGAGATATTCCGTAATAGCCTCCCGCGATTCGTCACCTGTGACGATACGGAGGATGACCATCCCGAGTGACAATCTCTCCTCGACCACGAGCCCGGCATACGTCCCCACCGCAAATCCCAGCGCGAACGCAAGGAAGTTTGCGATATTTGCAAGATCTTTCATCACGACCTCGACTGCCAGCAGCCAGATCACGATCTCGAAGAACGCGATCGCTGCGGCAAGGACACGGATGCCCTTCGAGATGAAGACGATCCGTACCGTCTCCATCGTAACATCACAAACACGGGCCAGAAAAATCAGCAGGGGAAGGATCACCCATGCATAGAATTCCGGGTTGATTAAGGGAAATGCCATTCACTCGCCTAAAGGTGTCATCCATTTCAGGACGATAATTGAAGAATGCTGCTTGTACCTATATCAACATTCTTTCGGTATTTCGGAGCACATATATGGATACGCGGCGAACAAACCTTTCATCATATCTGCCGGGAGGAGGTCCCGTCAGTTCCCGATTGCCCTCCACGAGTCTGAAGCCGCATGATATCACTCCGCCCGTCCCCCGAACTGACACCGGACGAGGTTGAGCGCGGCTTATCGAACATCATCTACGATGGCCTGACCACCCATGCCTTCGTCACGCTCACGAGCGGTATCTTCCTGATCGCCTTTGCGCTCGATCTGGGGGCATCCAACATCGTGATCGGTCTCCTTGCGGCAATCCCTCCGCTTGCCGAGCTGGTCCAGATCCCGGCGGTGGGTCTCATCGAGAAGATCCGGAACCGGCGTCTCGTTACCGTCAGTGCATCCATCGCATCGCGCGGACTCTGGCTTCTCGTCGCCCTCATCCCCTTCCTGCTTTCCCCGCAGGCCGGCATTTACTGCCTGGTAATCCTCCTTATCGTGTACTCCTGCATATCGTCAGTCAAACACTGCGGCTGGAAATCCTGGATGCGGGACCTGATCCCCGACCAGATCCTTGGCCTGTACTTCTCCCGCCGGATGGCAATCTCGTTTGCCGCCGGTATCGTGCTCAGCCTCGCTGCCGGGTATTTCCTCGACCACTGGCAGAACGGCGGAGGGGGATCGGCTGTCACCGGTTACGCAATTATCTTTGCTGTCGGGAGTTTTATCGGCCTTGCCGGGACATGGTTCCTGGTAAAAACCCCCGAACCGATGATGATCATCCGGCATGATGTCCCACTGCGGCGCAGGATGACTGCATGGTACGGGGATGTCAATTTCCGGAACCTGATCATCTTTCTCGCCCTCTGGAGTTTTGCCGTCAACCTTGCCGCACCGTTCGTGACAGTGTACCTGCTCCGACGCCTGTCACTCGACATCACGACCATCATCATCCTGTCCATTGTGAGCCAGCTCACCAGCATCCTGTCGTTCCCCCTCTGGGGCTCCATCGCAGACAGGTTCAGCAACAAGTCGGTGCTGAAGGTAGCAGGGCCGTTGTTCGTGCTCTGTTTCCTTGCCCTGACCTTCACGAACTTTCCCAAACCGCACGTCCTGACCATGCCGCTCCTGGTCATCATCCATATCGTCATGGGGCTGTCAACGGCAGGAGTCACGCTCGCTGCCGGGAACATCGGCCTGAAACTGGCGCCGAAGGGATCCGCGACATCATACCTGGCCGGGATCAGCATCTTCACCGCACTGGCTGCCGGTATCGCCCCGGTTATCGGGGGATATTTCGTCGATCACCTGGCAGAGTGCGAGCTTGCCTGGAACCTGAGCTGGAAAAGCCCGGGATTTGCATTCACCATCCCGACGCTCCAGCTCCAACACTGGGACTTCTTCTTCGTCCTGGCGTTCGTGCTCGGCCTGTACTCCATCCACCGGCTCATGTACGTGCAGGAAGAAGGGGAGATCGATGAGCCGATCTTCATCGATTCCCTCATCGCGTACGGGAAAGACATGCGGAACTTCTCGACCGCCGGCGGTATCCGGAATATCATGCGGTTCCCGGTCAACGGTATGGACATCCAGTCCGACAACTACGCTCTCCGGTGCCGGCCCGACCTGAAACCACAGCAGGATCATGACGAATCCGCATCAGGAAAAATGGGATCTCCCTGAACGGGGGATCGCATGCACTGCGGGTTCTATAAATAGATAGAATGCAAGAGGCATCATTTACGAAAATGAATACCAGAATGAGATATCTTCACGAGGCTGGTAGCTGAATATGCCTGCGCGGATTGCAGTCCTGTACGTTGACGACGAACCCCTGCTCCTTGAGCTGGGCAGACAATTTCTTGAAGGCATGGGTGAATTTGTCGTCAGCATGGCAGAATCGGTTGCCGATGCCCGGGATATGCTCGCAAACAAACCGTTCGATGTCATCGTCTCGGACTACCAGATGCCGGATACGAACGGGATTGAGTTCCTGAAGTACGTTCGGGAACGGTATCCCGACATCCCGTTTATCCTCTTTACCGGCCGGGGGCGGGAGGAAGTAGTTATCGATGCGATCAATAACGGCGCGGAGTTTTATCTCCAGAAAGGCGGGGATCCTCTCCCGCAATTCACCGAACTCGCCCTGAAAATCCGGGCAGCGGCGGACAAAACCCGGGCTATCAGGGAATTGCGAAGACAGAGCACTGTTCTTGATGAACGGATTAAAGAACTGGCCTGCCTGTACGATCTGGCAAAGATCATCAGTACCCAGGGGATATCGCTCGACGATATGCTGAAACAGGCAGTTGATCTCATTCCTTCCGGCTATCAATATCCCGGATTCACGAATGCCCGTATCATATTCCAGGGAAAGGACTACAGTACACCGGGATTCCGGCATTCCGTCTGGAACCAGAATTTCCCGCTCTTTATTGACGGGGAATGGGCCGGGTCGGTCGAAGTCTCCTATACCGGGGAATGGTCCGATGCAAAGAACGCTCCGTTCCTCTCGGAGGAGAGTTCTCTGCTCAATGGCATCGTGCGTCTTCTTGAGAACAGTATCACCCGCAAGATTGCCGACGAGCGGCTCCGGGATACCTGCGGGATCGGTTCGCCCGCAGCCTCACCTTCCCCTGATCCGGGCATGCAGGGGGAACGGGACCTGCGCCTGATAGCCGAACAGGATCTGAAGCGATCGCGGGAGCAGCAGGAGCAGCTACTCAGAGAAGTCCGGGAGCGCGTGAAGAACAACCTGCATACCGTGCACGATCTCCTTGCACTCCAGTCAAAATATATCCGCGACGACAAGGTCCTCAAGACCCTCCAGGAAAGCCAGAACCGGATCCGGGCAATGGCCCTTGTCCACGAAATCCTGTACCAGACCCCGGAGATCTCCAGCATCGATCTCGATCTCTATGTGAAGACCCTTGGGGAAAACCTGTCCGGTTTTTACACCCGGAAAGGACGGGAGATTGTCCTGCACACCGATATTCCCGGTATCGCACTCGGGGTGAATACCGCGATTCCGGTTGGTCTGATCCTCAACGAGCTGATGTCGAATGCGCTGAAACATGCATTCCCGGACCGGGAGAAAGGGGAGATCTTCATCAGGATCCGGAAAAAGGACCGGAATATTTCTATCGTGTTCCGCGATGACGGGGTGGGGATGCCCCGGGACATGAACTGGCGCGACACAAAATCGCTTGGCCTCCGCATGGTCTTTTCCATCGTGGAGCAGATGAAAGGGACGATCGGCCTCGACCGCAGCAAAGGAACTGAATTCTCCATGGTCCTGGAAGAGCGGAAATGACGAGTATTACCAGATATTGCCATAATGAATATCCCATGGAAGAACTGACACTTCCCTAGAACACAAAGGAAAGAACCCGCCGGATGCTGGATCGCCCTGATGCTCCCGTAAAAAAAATTACCGGGAATTTTACCCTGAAGAGAATGTGTATGTTCGGACGTTTTGATTTTCCCTGCAGGTATCTGTTTAAAGATATCTCTATGCGTATTGACCCCGATGGCAATCTCTTCAGGTACCGGCGGGAATGCGGCCAGGAACAGATTGAAAAAATTATACCCTCCCCGGGAGCAACGGTCTTTGTTCACCCGGTAGAACCCATTAACCTCCCCAGGGAGATTACCCGGTTCCTGGAAATTGTGTTTCCGCCGCTGCAAATGGAGCCCGACTCCACGAAAAAAATTTTCCTCACCTTCCCCCTTGAAACCGGTGTATTCCTTGCAGCAAAGGACGATTACCAGCTCCTTGACGTATTCTCGCGGTGCTCCCCGAAATATTCCCTGTACGGTTCCCCGGAATCGGGTGTTCTTACCCGGTACCACGAGAGTGAACTCTTCACGGAGATTCCCCCGGACCCCGATCCCGCGCTTCATGGAATCCTTGAGCTCGATATCCGGAATACCAGCAGGGGTTGGGTTGAAGTCTCCCGCGTTGTTTTCAACTCGTACTTCATGCCGGTTTATTTCAGTGACATTGCCGGCATGGTCGGGGAGATGGTCATTTTTTCAAAGATGATGGCGGAGACCAGGATTCTCGACCGTCCCTTGAGAAAGGGTATGGAGCTTGCCATACCGGTAATCCGGGCACGCAAAGTCCTGAATGTCGATATCGGGAAAAAAGAATACCTGATGGAGCACGGGGTGGGGTGAGAGCGCATGGTCATTCTGTCAACACCGGTAATTGGAGATATCACCGTTTTCGATCTCCTTGTGTTTGCCTTAATAATCGGCATTTCAATAATTGTTGCAAAAATTGCCGGGATGTATCTGAAAAAAAGTCTTTCCGACCGGGTCAGGAAAGATGAAATGATCAAGATCATCAGGATCACCCAGGCTGTCATCATCCTCATCGGCATTTTTATCAGTCTGCCCAGTTTCAGGGTGGATTTTGGGGAACTTCTGTTAATTGGCGGTGCGGCTGGGATTATCATCGGTTTTGCGAGCCAGCGGCTTGCCACGAACATCGGATCGGGATTGATCCTGATTTTTGAACGCCCGATACAAATCGGGGACTCGGTAAAAATCGGGGATACTGCGGGGACGGTTGACGATATCCGGATCCTCTCCACAACGATCAAGACGTATGAGGGTATTTATGTCCGGATCCCGAATGAGGTGGTCTTTAATTCCGAGATTACCAATTACATCGCCAACGTTGCACGAAGATTTGAATACCGGATTGGGATCCGGTATACGGATAATGCAGAGCACGCGATCGGGATCATCAGCGCTCTCCTTGCATCTCATCCTCTTGTGCTGAAAAATCCTTCACCCGAGATTTATGTTGACGAACTCGGGGACAATGCGGTCATCATCAGTGTCCGGATCTGGGCACCATCACACGAATGGTGGTCGGTCCGGACCGAATTGCTCCAGAAGATCAGGGCTGCGCTTGAGGCAGAGGGTATCGGCATGCCATTCCCGCAGCGGGAGATCTGGTTCGCGGACGGGAATAGGAAAGAGACACAGAAGATCGGGGGCTAAGCAAACCGTGGCGGGATCTGATCCGGGCAGGGGATATTCGTGTTCACTTCAATAACCGGTGCGGGGAAATGACGAGTATCATCTGGTACATTTACAACGAGTATCTCAAGAAGGAGCGGGAACTTCTGGAGAAGGCAAGAGAACAGGCCAGGAGAAAATATGATCGTTTGCGGAACGGCGATGATGCAGGAACCGGGGACGAGGAAAAGAAGGGAAAAGGATGAGGATATACCGGCTCGTATTTCGGCATACTGCGCGAACGCCTCGTATATCTGCGTGCTCACCGAAAAAAACTGGTGGTTGAATAACCTCCTGAAAGGGAAATAGATATGGTTATAAATCCCGAGCACGAGAGAAATCTCTAAAAAAGAGGTAAAATCAGAATCAGTACAGCCATGCAGGAAAAACAGGATGGTGGGATTCATAAGTGGAGAAACGGGTATCGATAATCCCCAGCCGGGTCGGAAGGAAGTGAAAATTTCAGAGCCGGCCTGGATGGCCCTTATTATAATCAGTGCTGCAACAGCCCTGCTCATCTCGTTCTACTGCCTCTCCCGCAACATAACCACCGTTTTCATGCATGTGTATTATTTCCCCATCATCCTCCTTGCTTATCATTACCGGTACCGTGGAGCGCTCCTTGCCTCAGCGCTTGCGGCAATCTATCTCGGACTCGTGTATTTCTCAGTACCCGGCCGAGCGGATGAAATCACCGGGGCCTGGATCAGATTTTTTGTTTTCATCGGAATCGCCGCCATTATCGCCTTCCTTTCGGAACGACTGGTTGTCCGTGAGGCAGAACTTTCTGAGAGTTTGGGAAAATACCATGAACTCTTCGATACCATGATGGAGGGATTTGCCTATTGCCGGGTGCTTTATGATGAAAACGGCAGGCCGGCCGACTGGATATACCTTAATGTCAATCCGGCATTCGAGCAGCTCACCGGCCTGAAATCTGTTATTGGCAAACGAGCTCTTGAAGTAATGCCCGATATCCGGAACACGGCACCGGAATTTTTCGATGCCTGGGGCCGCGTCGCATCCACCGGGCAGCCCGAGATCTTCGAAGCCGAATTCAGGCCGTCAAATAAATGGCGGAAATTCTCGATCATCTCTCCCGAAAAAGATTATATCGTAACCGTATTCGAGGATATCACGGCACGGAAGAACGCCGAATCGAATCTGCGGGGGAGCGAGAAACGATACCGGGATCTCTTCGAGATCAACAATGCCGTGATGTTTATCATCGATCCGGAGACCGGCAGAATCGTGGATGCAAACGATGCTGCCAGCCGGTTCTATGGGTACAGCCGGGAGGAGCTGCGCGAATCATCAATCACCCGGATTAATATCTCTGATCCGGCACAGATCAGGAACGATCTGGGCCAGGCAGCCGGCAGTAAGGGTGTGATGTTCCAGTTCCGGCACCGGAAAAAGAGTGGCGAGATCCGCGATGTGCAGGTCTTCAGCGCCCCGATAACATTTGATGACCGCATCCTGCTGCATTCCGTTATTATGGATGTTACCGAACAGAAAAACGCAGAATACGCACTGGTGCAGGCCAACAAAAAACTGAACCTGCTCTCCGGTATCACCCGGCACGACATCAGAAACCAGCTGACGGCTCTGAATGCGTATTTAGAGCTTGCCCGGGAAACCACAGGAAAAGAGGATGAGCTCCTGGCGTATCTCAACAAGGGACAACAGGTCTCCGACACCATCGCCCGGCAGATCCAGTTCACCAAGGATTATGAAGAACTTGGTGTCAAGTCTGCCAGCTGGAGCGATGTCAACGGGATTGTCCGGGAGATGGGATCGGCACTCCCGCTCGGCAGAGTACAGCTGATAGCTGACTGCCCCGGCCTCGAGATATTTGCCGATCCCCTTGTTGCCAAAGTATTCTACAACCTCATCGACAACTCTCTGCGGTATGGCGGGGAGACGATGACGCACATCCGGATAACTGCCCGTTCGCGGGATGCGGATCTTCAACTTATCTATGAAGATGACGGTAACGGGATCTTCGGTGAGGATAAAAAGTCCTTATTTACCAAAGGGTTTGGGAAAAATACCGGTCTTGGCCTGTTCCTCTCCCGGGATATCCTTGCCATCACCGGCATCACCATCACCGAGAACGGGGAGCCGGGGAAGGGGGCCCGGTTCGAGATGGTTGTGCCGAAAGGAGCGTGGCGGCAAACGGGGGAAAATGACTCATAGGATCACACCCCCATCCCCGTAATCAGCCCGACTATCTGCTGAGCGATCGCCGAGTCCCACGGCTCGCGTGTCGAGGTCTATCACGTCAACAGCGACGAACATTCCGCGAAGCGGTATGTGAGGAGCGGGCCCGGGCAACCGCTGGCGCCGGAGCAGCGCGACAAGCCCGGGGCGTCTTCACCTGCCCGATCAACCGAAGAAACGCAGCGGGGTTCTGTGAGCGGAGCAGGTGCGGACCGGCGGAGACGAACATGACCGGGCGTACTGATTGTCCCAAACACGATTCTTTTTCAGTCGTGAAGATCTATGAATTTTATGGATTCTGATTCACTCACACAATTACTCAGGACCAGGGCCACAGATATAGGAGCCGACCTCTTCGGTATTGCAGATGCCCGGTACTTCCGGGATCCGGGCTATACGGGAAACCGCCCGCAGGATATTATGGAAAACGTACGTTCGGTGGTTGTGATTGGCGTTGCTGTCCCCCGGGGCTGTATCGAACCACTCCCCAAGGGCAGGCCGGAGTATACCAACACCCTGATGGCCGGAACGGCGATGATCCGAATCATCGCGTTCCAGCTTGCACGCGTGATCGAACGCGAAGGTTTCAGAGCTACCATCATCCCGACCGAAGGAAGCGAATTCGGGTACTGGTATGCCGACCGGAAAACCCTGATGGCCGGAACGTCCATCAAGTATGCGGCCTATTGTGCGGGTCTCGGCACGTACGGGGTCAACCATCTCCTAATCACCGGTGACTTCGGGGCCCGGGTGCGCATGACGGCGGTTGTAACCGATGCACCGCTCGCGGCCGGCAGCCCCACGGGAGATCTCCGTTTTGAAGGATGCCGTGATTGTTTAAAATGCATTGATGCATGTCCGGCCAGAGCATTTTCAGCAGACGGGAAAATCGACCGGCATAAATGTGCCGAATACATGTTCACCACCCTCGGAGGTCTCCGCTGCGGGCTTTGTATCCGGGCATGCCCCCGGTAACGTGCATTTCGGCTTCATAATCAATCACCCGAACCGCTTTTCACAGACTGCATGTTTTTGAGTGATAATTTCAAAGTGAGCGCGGAGCATCAGCGAGGACGAGTAAACATGACCGAGCGTCACCGGCCCGACCAGCAACCGCAGATCGCCGCCCGCGTCGCACGCTTCGCACGACTACGCCGTGCTCGCACCGCTCCGCGACCGGCTCCATGTATTTTCCCATCTTTCCCTATTCGACCAGAATGCATTTAATGTTATAATAATAACGCGATTGAAGCAACTCGAAGAATCTTTGTGGATTCTTCTCTTGTCTCATCCCTTTGGGATGTCGAAACTCGGAAACGGAGTGACCAATGTTAACAAAAACCATTCAGTTGTTTACCGAGAAAGAAGAAGAATTTGTCAACCTCCTTATCGAGATTGGCACCAAGAGAACCATTGCCAAAGTTCTGGTATTCCTGGCGAATGCCCCGAAAGCAACCTCCCGGGATATCGAACGTGGCACGGACTTGCGTCAGCCGGAAGTGAGCATTGCTTTGAAGCACATGATGGATCGGGGCTGGATGAAAAGCCACGAAAACCCGTCCAGCAACAAGGGCCGTCCTTTCAAAGTCTATGAACTGGCACTGCCCATGCCGAAGATTATGGATAGTATCGAGAAAGAGAAAAACCAAGAAGTGAAAGATCAGCTGGCCCTCATTAAAAAAATGCGGAGTTACGTCTGAACAGGATCTCGGGGAACACCAGATTTCCCGCCGATCCCCTATTTTCCCCATTTTTTGAGATCTCCGTCGGAAAAACCGACCTTCATAATCGCGTTCCGGCAGCCGATCCCAGGTCCGGATGGACTAAAACACACTGAAAAAAAGGGCCTGTGGAAAGGGCTCCGGTAGCCGTTTAATGACATGCAATTCTGCCGTATTTTGGCAAACGGAACGATTTTAGGGCATATTCTCGACAAGAAGAGAAAAGAACGGTTTTACAGGCGTTTCCGGTATTGGCCCGGGCACAGGAGGGGTAAAAGGAGCCCGTACAGGGCTTATTTTTCTATAGACCTCTGTAATTGCCTGTTACAATCCCCGGGTTCGATGCACTATACAAAAAAATGCACAAACAATGAAGAGAGGATCGGGAACTCGTACCAGATCCTAACCTATAATTATCATGATAAAAATAATTGCACATAATCACCCGTTTCCGCGATAGATTATGATTCGTGTTCTCTATGTCGATGATGAAGCCGGCCTTCTTGAAATCGGGAAACTGTTTCTGGAGAGCCTGGGCGAATTCAGCGTCAACACCGTTATCTCCGCATCCGCTGCGCTCAGGCTCCTGAACGAGCAGACATTTGATGCCATCATCTCGGATTACCAGATGCCCGGGATGGACGGTATCGCATTTTTAAAAGAGGTCCGGCAGCGGGCCGGTGAAATTCCTTTCATCCTGTTTACCGGCCGGGGTCGCGAGGAGATCGTGATCGAAGCCATCAATAACGGCGTTGACTTTTATATACAGAAAGGCGGCGAACCGACAGCACAATTCGCGGAACTGGCACACAAGATACGGCAGGCAGTCAAGAGGAAAAACGCTGAGACAGACCTTGCCGAGAACCGGGATTATCTCAATCAGATCTTTGCTTCGGTAAGGGAAGGGATCATTGTCATCGACGCAACAACGCACGAGATCATCGATCTCAATCCCGCTGCTGAGAAGATGATGGGAGGAACGCGGGATCAGGTTGTGGGAAATATCTGCCACAAGTTCATGTGTCCTGCCGAAAAGGGCAGGTGCCCGATTACAGACCTTCACCAGACAGTGGATGATTCGGAGCGCGTCCTGCTGACGGCAGACGGTACGAGGGTTCCCATCATAAAATATGTTGTGCCCTTCAATTTTCACGGGAGGGCGTGCCTGATCGAGACCATCATTGACAACACCGAGCGAAAGGAAGTTGCGGATGAGCTCCATGCTGCCAATGCGAAGATCACCGCTGCCGAGGAAGAACTCCGGCAGAATTATGATCTCCTTGGCGAGAAAGAAAAGGCATTAAGGGAGAGCGAAGAGCGCCTCCGGCTCTTTATCCAGCAGGCACCCGCTGCCATGGCCATGTTCGACCGGGAGATGCGCTATATTGCGGCAAGTCACCGGTGGGTTGCCAGTTATCATCTCGAAAACAAGGAAATTCTCGGTCGTTCCCATTACGAGGTTTTCCCTGAGATATCCGAAGACATAAAAGCAATACACCGCATGGCCCTTGCCGGAGAGGTCCAGTCATCCGATGAGGATAAATTCGTTCGTTTGGACGGGTCGGTCCAATGGCTTGCATGGGAGGTCCGTCCGTGGTACACTACCGGCAATAGTATCGGGGGTATCATCATCCTTTCCGATGACATTACCAAGCGTAAAAGAGCCGAGGAAGCGCACCGGGAGAGCGAAGAGAAGTACCGGACACTCGTCGAATACACGCTTGATGGCATTCTCATTCTCGATCCAGAGGGAAAGATACTCTTCGCAAACCAGGCCGCAGGGCGACTTATCGGTACAGATAATTACCGGGAAGTTATGGGAGTAAAAAATGTCATGGAATTTATCGCCCCGGAATCGCAGGGGGATGTGATCCGGGATTTTAACCAGGTTGCCCGGGGAATCGATGGATATCTTGCACGGTATAAGGTCATCACGCTCCAGCAGCAGGAACGATGGGTAGAGAGCGTGGGAAAATCTATTATCTTTGAGGGGGCCCCGGCAATCCAGATATCACTTCGGGACGTAACGGAACGGCAACTGGCAGAGACTGCAACAAAGGAGAGCGAAAGCAGGTTCCGCACAATCTTCGACAACAGCCCGTATCCCATCGCGATCAACAGCCTTCCGGATAACAAATTCCTCGATGTCAATGCCGCGTTCCTTGAGGTCAGCGGGTATAGGAAAGAAGAAATTCTCGGGAAAAATCCCCTTGAGATGGGACTGATCTCCCTTCTGGAAGCAACCCGGCTCATCTCGCGCAGGTTACTCGACGGCAAAATTGAGAACGTACCGCTGGCGCTGACAGCCGAGGGGGGCAGGCGTATCCATGTCCTTTTCACCACAATTCCCATCACGATTAATGATAAGGCTGCAACCCTGACCGTGACTGCGGAAACAACCCATCTGAAACGGGTGGAAGAAGAACTGTTGCAGAAGAATGAAGACCTCAATGCGGCATACGAAGAGCTTACCGCAACCGAAGAAGAACTCCGGGCAAATTATGACGAACTCAACCGGCATGAGCAGGCACTCCGAGCCAGTGAAGAAAAATATCGTCTCATGACTGAAGTGACCAATGATATCATCTATATGATCGATACGCAGGGCACGATCACTTATGTAAGCCCCGGGATCTCCCGGTACGGCTACACCCCCGAGGAAGTTGTTAACCGGCGATTTACTGACTTCTTTCCTGAAGAATTCGTGGCACAGGGATTTGCCGATCTGAAAAAGATCCTCTCTGCCGAAGGACCTGTCCTGACCCTCTTCAAGGTACACGACAGGGCCGGGAAGGGTTACTGGATGGAGAACAACATGGCACCCGTTTCGGACTCTTCCGGAGCCGTTGTTGCGGTCTCCGGTATCCTCCGCGATGTTACCGAACGCAAATGTGCAGAGGAGGAGATGGGGAAGACCGAGAAGAAGTTCCGGGCGCTGGTCGAAAACTCACTGGATGGCATTATTATCACCGACTTTACCGGAAAACTCCTTTTCGCGAATCAGGCAGCGGGCCGCATCATTGATGCTACGGATCTGGGGCACCTGATCGGGAAAACGAATGTATTGGAGTTCGTTGCTCCGGAATCCCATACCGCTGTGATGCAGGACTTCAGCCAGGTTGCACAGGGTATCGACGCATATCTTGTCCATTATAAACTCATCACGGAAAAGAACCGTGAAGTCTGGGTCGAGTGTGTCGGCAGAAAGATCCCCTTTGAGGATACCGAAGCGATGCTTGTGTCAATGCGTGATGTCACAGAGAGAAAACAAGATGAGGTGGCATTACGGGAATCCGAGAAAAAGTTCGCCATAATGTTCAGGAGCAACCCGGTTGCACTCACCCTCGTATCGGCGATTGACGGCAAATTTATGGATGTCAGCGATGCGTTTTTGGATAATACCGGGTATTCCCGTGAAGAAGTGATCGGTAAAACATCAGAGGAACTGAGGCTTTTTGCTGATATGAGCGAATATGGCCGGCTTGTATCCGTTCTCAGGGAAACGCATCGTGTCGATGGCATGGATGTGCACTGCCGGACAAAAAGCGGGGAGATCCGGGCCTGCCGGTTTTCCTCCGGTATTATTCTGATGGACAACAAACCCCATCTCCTCTCAACGGTCGAGGATATCACGGAACGCAAGAGAACCGAAGATGCACTCCATGAGAGCGAGGAACTGTTCCGAGAGGTCTTCAGCAATGCGAACGACGGGATAACCCTGGTGGAAAATGCCCCTGAAGGTCCTGGCCGGTTCCTGCTGGTAAACGACAGGATTACCCACATGCTGGGATATACGCGTGATGAACTCCTGCTGGTCTCCCCACGGGATCTCGTCCCGGCAGAGGTTATGAAAAAAATACAGCCGGATACCATAAGAAAACTTTTAAAAGATGGTGAGGCTGTTTTCGAGTCCGCATACCGGAGAAAGGATGAAAATATTGTACCCGTGGAGGTCAGCATTCACCGGTTTTCGTACCAGGGCAAGGATGTTTCCCTGGGCATTGTCCGGGATATCACTGAGCGCAAGCTGGCAGGGGATGCCCTGCGGCAGGCAAATAAAAAACTCAACCTTCTCTCCGGCATTACCCGGCATGACATCAAAAATCAACTCATGACCCTTGACAGTTTTGTCGAACTGCTCCACCGGGATATCTCCGAACCCACTCCCCAGGCCGACAAATATCTCTCCCGTATCAGGGGCGCAAGCAGGCAGATCGCTGCCATGATCCAGTTCACGAAAGAATATGAAAAAGTCGGTGTGCATCTTCCCGTCTGGCAGGACTTCCAGGTCCTTGTCGATAACACAGGAAAGAATGTAATGCTCGGTAAGGTTACGCTTAAAAACGATATTCCCGCCAAAACCGAAGTGTTCGCCGATCCGCTCATAACCAAAGTCGTTTTCAACCTGATCGATAATGCTGTGCGGCACGGAGGAAAAATCACCACGATCCGGTTCGCACTTGAAACCCGTGACGGAGATCGCATTCTTGTCTGCGAGGATGACGGGGACGGTATAGAACCCGGCATAAAAGAGAGAATATTTGACATGGGTTTTGGAAAGAACACCGGGTTCGGGCTGGCCATTTCCCGGGAGATTCTCGATATTACCGGTATAACGATTCGGGAGACAGGTGTGCCAGGTAAAGGAGCACGGTTCGAAATAACAGTGCCCAAGAATCAGTACAAATCTCCGTAATACCCAACCAGTTTTTTGTTGAATCAAAATCTTTTGAGAATGCTAAAGATGCCGGTTGAACATTGGGAACCGTATGTGTTGTGACGTTTTTAACGAGAAAATCACTGCCGGATCGGATACAGGAAGTAGGTTCATTGTTAACACTGTTAACAACAATTAAAAAAAAGAGGAAAAAGAGCCTCACAACACGTTATTTTTCTGTTGGTTTTCCATCGTAGTGTTCTTCCCGGGCAACGGCTTCCTGCTTTGTCTTCCGTACAACCTTATCCTGGTGTTCTGGAGGGGAATAGATAGTATACAGTTTGAGATTTTTAATCTTCGATGTGTTGATTACGTTATGTTTCGCGCCACAGGGAACGACCACACCGCTGCCATCTTTCACAGCATGCCGGGTGGCATCGATCACGACAACTCCCTCTCCTTCTTCAAACCGGAAGAACTGGTCAACGTCATCATGCGTTTCCTCACCAATCTCCTCCTTTGGTTTCAGGCACATCAGTACAAGCTGGCTGAATTTGCCTGTATACAAAACTCTGCGGAAATCGGTATTCTTTCTTGTTTCTTCTTCAAGATTTTCTGCAAAACCTTTCTTCATATTCTTCACCTGGTAATTCTTTGATGAATATCCAATCCTCTGGGGAATCTGAACCGGTCTGCCTGAGACGGGATCAGATTTTCTTTGAGTTGCGAGAGGACCTATGTCCTCGAGCTCAAGAAGAAAAACATCAGATTTTCTTCGAGACATCTCCTTTCATGATATACTTCACGAGGAGGAAGATGACCATCGCGACAATTACGAAGTCGATGATAGCCCCGACATAATCGCCAACAAGGAATTTCAGAGGTCCGATCTGCAGCACTGCTTCCCGCCAGTTTCCGCCAGGTACCAGGACCGCGATGATGGGCATAATGATATCGGAGACCGTGGAGTTGACCAGTTTTGTTGCAGCCGTACCGATAACAACCGCAACGGCCAGACCGATGACCGAATATTTATTCAGGAAGTCCATGAACTCCTTGCTGAATCCTTCTGCGCCTTTACCGAGGGTCGAGACTCCTCCTCCGATGATTTTTTCTGCATCGCCAAGTTTTTTGTCAACCATATGAAAACACCTTATACAACCCGGAACGGGAAAGCCCGACTCCGTAAATAAACGATGGTAGTCTGGAGAGAATAGTGTTTTGGGATGAGGGGACGCTTCAGAATCTATACAGAAATCGTGGATTATCACCTGTATATCATAACGTTGCCATGTAAAGTCCCGCTCCAGAACAACACGAGAGAATATGTCTTACCATATCATCTGGACTGTTATTCAGATCCCATTCCCTGCCAATGCCATCGTTTCAGTTCGTTTCTCTCACGGACAGAACAAAAATACCAGTTATTAAAAGGGAGAGAATGAACCCTGCCAAAAAGCCGGTTGCATACCCGGCAACGGTAATGATCAGCCCGGTTAGCAGCGGGCCGGACGATTGTCCGATATCCATAATGGACGACAGGGCGCCCATCGATGATCCTATCTGTTCCCGCTGTGCGATGTCTGCAACGTACGCCGTGGTGGCAACCGTTGAAAGCGACATCCCGATCCCGAAGATTGCGCTCGCCACGATGAAACCCCAAATTGTCGTAGCAAGCGGTACGGCGGCAATGCCCAGCCCGGTGACAACCAGCCCTGAGGCGATCTGGATCCGTTTGTCGACCCGGTCGGCAATCCTGCCGAAATACGGTTTGGTCACAGCAATGATGAGCACCTGGATGGCGAAGATGATCCCGATCTGGTACGCCTCGAAATGCAGGGACACGAGGTATACCGGCAGGAACGTTTCAAACACGCCAAAAGCAAAGTACGTTGCCATGTCCACGAGAGCGGTTGCACGCAGCCGGCGGTTGGTCATGAAGGTAAGCAGGTTTTCCCTGAACACCGGAAACCCGGGCACGTTCAGCGTCCCGTGACGATTCTCGCGGAACCGGAGTATCAGGACGAAAACCGGAACAGATGCCAGGAAGGCAGCGATGTACACCATATGGAACGGGACGAGCCCCGGGGCAAACGCAAACGCCGTGATGATGACGCCGCCGGCAAAGGGGGCGATGGTGCGCCCGACCAGGGTTGCCGACGAATAGGTACCGATCATTTCTCCTTTTGTCTCAGGGAACCGTTCTGCGATGACCGCAGATATCACGGGGCCGAGGATCGCGGTTGCGGTCCCGTGGAAGAACCTGACGGGCACCAGCCAGAGCGGGTCCTGGATACAAAGATAGAGCAATGGCGCAGCGAGAAATACACACCCAGAGGCGACGAGAAGCCGACGCCTCCCGAGGGTATCCGACATCACCCCGATAGGAAAGGAGAACAGGATACCGGCAAAGGGCGAAACCGCGGCAATGAGCCCGAGTAGGGAATCCCCGCCTCCCATCGCTTGAACGAAGAGCGGGAGCACGGGATTCTTGGAGATTGTTGTCGAAAATATCGCGAAAAACCCGATCAGCGAGAGATAGTAGATGAGCGTGCGATCGCTCTCGGATATCTTCCCCATTGCATCCGGATCGGGCGGCATGGTTCAGGAGAATATGGGGGGCGGCCAGATAAAAAAACAGGGTGCCATAAAAAACCGGCCTTCATATTCGCGTTCCGGCAGCCTTTTTGGGGTTGGATTGGCTAAAATGAGGGGCAAAAACCGGCTCGATTAGAGGGGCTTTGGCGGGCTTTATGTAAGGTGCAATTCTGCCGTATTTTGGCAAATGGAGCCGTTATAGGGCATTTTCTCCACAGGAAAGAAAAAGAGCAGTTTTACGGGGTTTTCCGGTATTTGCCCGGGCACAGGAGGGGAAAAAGGAGCCCGTATAGGGCTTATTTTCTCTGAGGTGTTTTACCCCTATTTTTGAGGGTCTACGACGTGGAAAAAGAGGGGTCAGATCCCCATCCCCGTGATCAGCCCGACAATCTGCTGAGCTGTCACCGGGTCCACGACCCGGGCCAGGACCCGCCTGGGCTTGATGAAGAATAGTAATAAAACTGACAAGTACGTATTCGACCATATTCGGCAGCAATATGTGTGTAATCGCCGGCCGGAAGCAGCAGGTATTTATTCTGAATTTTTTCTAATCCACTTAGGCGATAATGCAGTGATCTCGAACATCCGCGCCGCCCTTAATCTGGGACACAAATATTTCACCAGTTCCCTGACAATTGTCGCTTGGATCGCGGGCTGTACAGTCCAAATAATTTTCTGGTAAGGAATTTTCATCCTATCGCAATCTTTTTATTTTATCAATAGTATTGTCTATTGCTTTCACAGTTGTGATTACATCCGGGAACTACCAAATATACCGTATCCTCACGGTTATCCGAAAACAGGGAAGGAAAAATTATGGGAAGGAGCCATAGTATTTACCTCGAACATGCTGCAATCATGCCGGTAAAATCTTCCATCGCGGATCCCACGTGGCTCTTTTATAGCGATTTTTATGGAAATTCTTCATCAATATATCGGATTAGAAGAGAAATCAACAAAGGAATTTTGCAAGTTATACGATACTAAAAGGGGCTGAACACGTCAGATCGTTTAATAGCGGGGAACTCCCACCTTGTGATGAACTTCTTGTTGGAAAAGGAAGGCATTGCTCGGAAAAGAGAAACTTATAATAATTATTACCCGAAAACCGCAGAGTGTCTTTCAGTGCGATGTGCTCAATGATCTCTGTCCTGTATGTAGATGATGAACCCGGTCTCCTTGATCTCGGCAAGACCTATCTGGAGATGACCGGAGAATTTATCGTCGACCTCCAGATATCCGCACCCGCAGCTTTTGCAATGTTGAAAGCCCGTCAGTTTGATGCCATTGTATCAGACTACCAGATGCCAGAGATGGACGGCCTTGAGTTTCTCAAACAGGTCCGAAACGAGTTCGGGCAGATCCCCTTTATCCTCTTCACCGGGAGGGGGAGGGAGGAGGTTGTCATCCGCGCTCTCAACAATGGAGCGGATTTCTATCTCCAGAAAGGTGGCGAACCGGAGTCCCAGTTTACCGAGCTTGCCCACAAGATCCGGCAGGCAGTCCAGCGGCGGAAAACCGAGCTCGCCCTTGAGAAGAGCGAACAGCGGTACCGTGATGTAGTAGAGACCCAGACCGAGTTTATCTGCCGCTTCCGGCCGGATGGGACCCATGTTTTTGTCAACGAAGCATACTGCAGGTATTTTAACAAGACCCGGGAGGAGATCATCGATCATCGTTTTATCCCGAAAGTCCCCGATGTGGATTCCGGCCGGATCCAGGCGCATTTTCGGTCTCTGACCTCTGCACACCCGTCTGCCGAGATGGAACACCGGGTAATTATGCCTGACAGCAGCATACGGTGGCACTGGTGGAGCGACCGGGCGATCTTTGATGAGGCTGGCAGTCTTCAGGAATATCAATCTGTTGGCAAGGATATCACTGACCGGAAGATAGCCGAAGAAGCCCTTGCCGAAAGCAATTCCCGCCTTAAAAACCTTGGTGAGAACCTGCCCGGCGTCATCTTCCAGTTCGAGCTTACCGCTGACGGGAAGTTCCGCTTTCCGTATATCAGCGGGCGGTGGAGCGAGATCTTCGATTTAACCACCCATGAAGCCACGAAGATACCGGACCTTGTCGTTGCCAAGATTTTTCCCGAAGACCTCGAAAAAATGAACAACTTGATCGTGCATTCGGCAGCGGTGATGGAACCATGGCAGATGGAGTTCCGGGCAAACATCCGGGGCAGGACCATGTGGATCTTCGGGCGTTCGATTCCCGAGAAACGGCGTCCCGATGGCAGCATCCTCTGGAATGGCGTCCTTATTGACATTACGGAACGCAAGGAGGCAGAGACAGCGCTCCGCGAGAGTGAAGAAAAGTTCCGGGTACTGGCCGAGACCATCCCGGTCGCTATCTGCGTCTTCCAGGGCGACCATGATGTATACGTGAATGATTATACCGCCCAGGTGACCGGCTACACCAAGGAGGAACTCTGCACCATGAACTTCTGGGATGCTATTCATCCTGAAAGTCGGGAGCTGCTCCGATCCCGCGGTCTTGCCCGCCTCCGCGGAGAGGATGTCCCCAGCCAGTATGAGATAAAGTACCTGACAAAAGCGGGGGAAACCCGCTGGGCCGACATATCAGTTGGAAGAATCCAGTTCGGGGGTACCATGGCCGGGCTTGCCACACTTGTCGATATCACGGACCGCAAACGAACTGAAGAAGCCCTGAAAACCAGCGAAAAGGATTACCGGTCTATCATCGAGAACATCCAGGACGCTTTTTACCGGGCGGATGAGCAGGGGAACCTGACCCTCATCAGCCCCTCGTTTGCGCACCGGTTCGGGTATTCTGACGTCAGGGAGGTTCTTGGAAAGAACATCCGGGAAACCTTTTATTTTGCGCCTTCCGAACGGGATGACTTTCTGTCCCGGATCAAAAAATACGGGAAGATTGAGGAATTCCAGTTATCCCTGAAAACACGGGACGGAACGCCGATGATTGTCTCGGCATCAAGCCATATCTATTATACTGAAGACGGGAAGTTCGGGGGCGTCGAAGGGATCCTTCATGATATTACCGATCGCGTGAAGGCGGAGGCTGCCCTTGTCAACAGCGAGGCCGACCATCTTAAAATTCTGGACTCGATCCCCCACATCCTTTTTGAAATGGACAATAACTTCCGGATCACCTCTGCCAATCGTGGTGCCCAGCAGACCCTGGCAAATCCTCCGGGCGGACTTCTTGAGGGGACCGATGCATTCACCTTCATCGATCCCGCACAGCATGATCGGATGAGGGTGTTCTTAAAAGGATTCCCCCTTAAGGAAGGTCCGATACCTGCAGGTGAATTTACAATCATCCGAAGCAACGGGATCATGTTCCCGGCGCTCATCATACTCGACCGGATCATGCGGAACCAGAAATTTTCTGGCTTTCGGGGGATTGTCATTGATATTTCTGAACAAAAGAAGATCGAACTTGCCCTTCATGAGTCCCAAGTGAAATTCAATACCCTCGTTGATCGGTCCCTCGATGGGATCATTATTGTCGATATGACCGGAAGACTCCTCTTTGCCAACCGGAAGATGGGTGAGATCGCCGGGTTTGACCCGGCAACGGACCTTGTCGGGACTGCCTGTATCTTCGATTTTATCCTGCCGGAATTTGTCCGCAAGGCACGGTACGAGTTCTCTCTTGTTGTCGATGAACTCGACAGTTATCTCACCAATTACAAGATCCGGACTCTGGTCGGCAAAGAACTCTGGATTGAATGTATCGGCAGGAAGATCTCCTTTGAGGGGACCGATGCTATCCTTCTCTCTGTCCGCGATGTGACGACTCGCAAGACAATGGATGAGATACTCCGTGAGAACGAGAAGCTGTACCGGAACATTGCGGACAGCCTGCCGGATTATTTGCTGGTCCACCGCGGGGGAACAATCCTCTATGCCAACAAGGCTACGCTTGATATCCTGAAAATCGCATCCACGGATATTATCGGGCGTTCAATCTTCGATTTCGTGACCGGAGAAAGCCGGCAGGTGATTGAAACTAATATTATTCCTCAAGATATTCCGGACATCTGCAAACGATACGAGGTTGATGCGGTCATTCATAACGGGGAAATACGGCGCGGGCTCATTCACTCGACCATCACTTCATTTGGGGGTGAACCGGCACATCTCCTAGTGATCACGGATATTACATCCCTGCAGCAGATCCAGCAGGCCCTTGAGAAGGTCAATGCCAAACTGAACATGCTCTCCTCAATCACACGACACGACCTCCTCAACAAGTTAACCGGTCTTGAGGGCTATCTCTGTCTTGCGCTCGAAGTCGGGCTCACCCATCCAGATGCCCGGAATTATCTTGAGAAAGCAAAAGACACTGCGGCAGTCATGCGTGACCAGGTCCAGTTCACCTGGTTCTATCAGGAAATCGGGGTGAAAAAACCTGAATGGATTCTGCTTGACGGGGCTGTCCGGACGGCAGCGCAACAGCTGCCGCATAATGATGTCAGGCTTACGGTCTGCACCGGCAGTCTTGAAGTATATGCTGATCCACTCATCGAGAAGGTCTTCTATAACCTCCTGGAGAATTCCCTCCGCCATGGGGGTCATGTCAGGTCGATATCTGTTTCCGCCGGGCAGAGTGAGGAGGGGGTTGTAGTGGAATACCACGATGACGGCACGGGTATCCCCCCTGATGAGAAGGAACTGATCTTTGGGCGGGGATTTGGGAAGAACAGCGGTTTTGGCCTTTTCTTCATCCGCGAAGCCCTCTCCATCACCGGAATTACCATCAGTGAAACCGGTACCTTCGGGAAGGGCGCAACGTTCCGTCTTGTTGTGCCGAAAGGAGGGTTCCGGTCAGGTGATGATAACAACAAGTTGGAATAAATTTTCAAATCTGGAGCAAATTCAAAAGATCTTTCAGGAACTGAACAGTACTACAGGAATCTTCACCTCATGTTATGTGCCGTATTCTTCACCATGGCATACGAGGGTATTTTTTAACATTTCAAACGGGAAATAACATTTTTTAACGGAGCATGAGGTTTATTCTCAACAAGAACGAGCGTACAGACAATTCCGACTCTGTCACTGACACGGGAAGGGAAGGGATCCCTTCTCGGGATTGGTTAACGTGAGATGCGGATTTCTTTCCTGCTACTACATAAGATGCGATATCAAATGTAATTATCACCGGACCCGGTAGGGAAAGGATGACAGAAACATATAATAATTATTACCATTAAACACGCAGATAGCCATACTTTACGATGAGATAAATGATCTGTGTCCTGTATGTTGACGATGAGCTCAACCTTCTTCAAATAGGGAAATTATTTCTTGAGCGGAATGGGCAGTTCACCGTTGACACAATATCGTCTGCATCCAAAGCTCTGCCGTTACTTGGTCAGAAGAATTACGATGCAATCATCTCAGATTACCAGATGCCCGTGATGGATGGAATTGGTTTTTTAAAGGCCGTCCGGGCATCGGGAAACGATATCCCCTTCATCCTCTTCACCGGGCGCGGCCGGGAAGAAGTCGTCATCGAAGCAATAAATAACGGTGCTGACTTCTACCTCCAGAAGGGAGGTGACCCTTCCGCCCAGTTTGCCGAACTTGCTCACAAAATCCGCCAGGCTGTCGGGAGAAAACAGGCAGAGCGATCGCTCAAGGAATCGGAGAAACGACTTGCAGACATCTTCAACTTCCTACCCGATGCAACCTGTGCAATTGACAATACCGGCCATGTCATTGCATGGAACCGGGCAATCGAAGACATGACCGGTGTGCCTTCTGCCGAAATGCTGGGAAAAGGGGATTATGAATATGCCATTCCCTTCTATGGTATCCGCCAGAAAACGCTTATAGACCTGATCTTCGAACCGGATGAGATCATTACAAAGAAATATTCACATATCATCCACCAGAACGACATTCTCATTGCGGAAACCACCCTGCCTCATCCAAAAGGAAAGGAAGTCACACTCTTAGGAAAAGCCAGCCCCCTTTACAACCAAGAGGGGACATTAGTCGGGGCGATCGAGTCCGTCCGGGATATCACCGAGCTCCGGATGGCTGAAATATCCCTTCGGGAAAGCGAGCGGAGATACCGTGAGGTTGTTGAGACCCAGACGGAATTCATCTGCCGCTTCCGGCCGGACGGAACCCATGTGTTTGTCAATGATGCATTCTGCCGGCAGTTCGGGAAAACACGGGACGAAATCATCGGGCACCGGTTCGTCCCCCCGATTCCGGAGGAAGACCGCGGGCTGCTCCGCAGGCACTTCGCATCCTTTTCCCTTCAACACCCTGTGGCGGATATTGAGCACCGCATCATCATGCCGGACGGCAGTATCCGGTGGCAATGGTGGAACGATCATGCCATCTTCGATGCTGATGGCAATGTTATTGAATACCAGTCCATCGGCAAGGACATTACCGACAGGAAACGGGTGGAGGAAGATCTGAAACAGTCCGAGAACCTGTTCCGGACGATCTTCGATTACACCGGCGCAGCGAGTATCATTATCGGACCTGATACCACAATCCTCCGTGCAAATGATGAGTGGGTGAAGCTGACCGGTATGCCACGCCAGGAACAGGAGAACCGGCTCAGCTGGACCGTCTTTTTCAACAAAGATGATGTAGAACGGATGAAAGGGTACCATTATGCCCGGAGAAAAGACCCGGCAACTGTCCCGAATTTCTATGAATCCTGCCTGATCAGTAGTAGTGGCACAGTCCATAACGTCATCGTGCATGTGGGGATGATCCCGGGAACGAAAAACAGTGTCGCATCGCTTGTCGATATCTCTGAACGGCGCAAGACTGAGGATGACCTGCGGCTTGCCTACGGAAATTTAGCTACTGCAGAAGAACAACTGCGGGCGAAATTCGAGGAACTGAAGGAAAAAGAGCAGAAGGTCCGGGAAAGCGAGCAACAGTTCCGGGTTCTTGCTGAGAATGCCCCCGTTGCTATCGTATTTATCCGGGACAGACACTGCGTGTATATCAATGAATATGCGGCTGCCATGTCGGGATACAGCAAGGAGGAGTTATCTACCAAGGACTTCTGGGAGATCATACACCCTGACAGCCGTGATATGGTGAGAGCTCGAGGGCTGGCACGCCAGCGCGGCGAGGAAGTCCCGAGCCGATATGAGGTCAAATATGTAACTAAGGGCGGCGAAATCCGCTGGGCTGACCTTTCGGGATCACGGATCAGCTACCAGGGGAATCCCGCCAGCATTGCCATGTTTATGGATATCACCGACCGCAAACGAATGGAAGGAGCATTAAGAACAAGTGAGGCGAAATACCGCACTATCCTTGAAAGCATCCAGGAATGTTTCTACCGCACCGACGAAAAAGGGACGATCATCCTTACGAGCCCATCCGGTGCAATCCTCCTTGGGTATAATTCTCCTGACGATCTCTATGGCAAAGACCTTGCCATGAATCTGTATTACAACCCGGCTGACCGGAGGAAATTCCTTGCCGAGATCGATAAGACCGGCTCGGTGCGAAATTACGAAGTCATTCTGAAGAAAAAGGATGGGACTCCGGTTACGGTTCTAACCAGCAGTCACAAGTACTATGATCCTGAAGGGCGGTTCTTGGGGATTGAAGGGATCTTCCGGGACATCACGGATCGCAAAAAGGTGGAGGAGGCACTCCGGGTATCGGAAGAGCGGTTCTACAAAATGTTCCAATCGAGCGCGGACCTCATCGCCCTTACCTCAATTCCTGAAGGAAAAATCATTGCCATCAACGATAGCGCGGCCCGGGTTTCCGGATATTCACCAGAGGAGGCCGTCGGAAAGACCACCGACGAACTCCGGTTCTGGGTGGATCTGGATGCCCGCGAAGAGTACATGGATCGTTGCCGGAGGGAGGGCCGGATCTATAACTTCGAGACGCTCTTCCGGCAGAAGTCAGGCAGGATTATCCCCGCGCTCCTCTCCGGCTCGGCCATCCTGCTCGAATCCGGCCCTGCCTTCATCAGCGTCATCCATGATATAACCGATCGCAAGAGTGCTGAAGAGGCGCTGCGGGAGAGCGAGGAAACCTTCCGCTCCTTTGTCCAGGAATCTTCCGATGGAATTGTGCTCATCGATGATGAGGGGGTTGTGCTCGCGTGGAACGCAGCGCTTGCCCGAACATCCGGGATCCCTCCGGGCGAGGCCCTGAAAAAACCATACCTTGACCTCATCATTTCCCTGATGGTCCCGGAACACCGGACTCCGGATCGTACGAAAAGGATCAGGACTGCCCTGGACGAAGCTCTGCGGACCGGGCAATCGGAGTTTTTCTCCCACCCTATCGAAACAGAGTTCCTTCGGCGGGATGGCCAGAGAAGAATCATCCAGCAGATCATCTTCCCCATCCGCACAACAAAGGGATTTCATATCGGCTCCATATCCCGGGACATTACGGAACAAAAGGCAGCAAAATAGGCTCAATATAGCAGAGCCAGGATCATTTCTCGTCGATTGTGAACCATGCTCCCGGGAAGTCCTTGCCATCACCGGCATCAATATCATGGAAAATGGTGAGGCTGGAAACGGCTCCGGTAGCCGTTTAATGACATGTAATTCTGCCGTATTTTGGCAAACGGAGCGATTTTAGGGCATATTTTCGACAAGAAGAGAAAAGAACGGTTTTACAGGCGTTTCCGGTATTGGCGTGGGCACAGGAGGGGTAAATGGAGCCCGTACAGGGCTTATTTTTCCTGAGGTGATTTACCCCCATTTTTAAAGGTCTACGACGAGGAAAAAGAGGATTATATCCCGATCCCCGTAATCAGCCCGACAATCTGCTGAGCTGTTGCCGGGTCCACGACCCGGGCCAGGACCAGCCCGGCCATTGAGATGAAGAAGGTCCAGAAGACTTTCTTCACCTGCTCATTCTTCCCGAACGCCTCGATCGCGGCATCCGTGTCCGCTTTCATCGCCCGCTGGATCAGCTTCGGCAGGAACACGAACAACGGCAGGAACAGGACAGCAGCACCGATGAATGCCAGGCTCGCGTCGGTCCGGCCCGCAAGGTAGATCCCGACCGGGGCCGCGAAGGTCCCGGCCAGCATCGCGGCCATCTCCACCTCGCCGAACCAGAAGTAATGCCGCTTCTCGGCATAGGTCAGCCGCTCGATATCTGTCAGCTCAGGCAGTTCGAAGATGCCGAGCGTGTTCAGCATCCCGTACCAGACCGCGTGCGTCTCTTCAGGATCGGCGATGATGCCGAGGAAGAGGATGATGACCGGGATGATGAGCAGGATCACGGGGAGGTGGGCCAGCATCAGTACCAGCCCGAGCAGGATCCCGGTCCCACAGATAGCGGCCCGGGTCTGCATCTCGTTCTCAAACATCGCGGTCCTCCGCGATCCGGATTTCGAAGACCGGGCTCGTGTATCCGCCATTGGCCGGGCTGAAATCCCGGACCCGGCCCATCTGCGCGAACTTGCGCCGGCCTGTGCGGATCTGGACCGTGTGGATGCCCGGGGCCCGGGGATACACCCGTCGCCCGTCCACGTCCCGCATTTCCATGTAGGGCGGGATGTCGAACCAGTCCGGCCAGAACCGGACCCCTCGCGGGATATCGGTTCCCCGGTACAGGTCCTGCAACCGCATGGGCGACATGTTGTCGTAGATCACATCGATGATCAGGTTCTCATCATTCTGCTCCGGATGCAGGTCCAGCTCATAGAATATTGGATTCCGCCGCACCTCCTCGTGGGTGAGCGGTTTATCCAGTGTCAGCAGCTCCAGGCCGCTGAACTTTCCACGGTACAGCCCGGTCACTGTTGCAACCGGCTGCACGTTCTCAGAAACCATGATAGTCCTCCTTGCATTGTTCGTGCTCGTCCCGGAGTTTCTTGAACTCCTCGACGATCTCATCATACTTGCCGATCTTCTGATAGATGGCAAACAGCATGGGATAGAGCGGAAGCACGGTTGCAAGCACTATCCCGAGAATTTCCGTTTCCATAACGGTCCTCCGAAATGACGAGAGAACCAAAAGAGAGGGTGACCGGGGGGTCGCCTTCCCCTCCGGCTCTTTTCGTCGAACGGTTCTAGGCGAGAGCTGCCACGGTGTCCGCCCAGGTCTCGATCCTGGTCCGGATTGCTTCATCCGAGTAGGAGGTGATGGTGACCCGGTCGCGGGAGAGATTCACCATGTAGAGCTCCCCGTTCGCGTCATGGCACCGCAGAGATGCGGAGAATGCATCGCTGTCAATGTCGCGGACAACGGTACCTCCATGTGCCGTTGTGATCGCAGTCGCAGCGGTTACCGCTGTTACGCCGGAGTTGAACTTTGCCAGCGTGTCGAACTTGTGGCTGGCGGTCCCAACGGTCTTTGCCATGGCGTCCTGATAGACGAACTTCGCGGTGTATGCCTCCTTGGTCTTCTCGACCGGCGGGTGGCTCTCGCCGGCAGTCATATACGCTACACATGCAAACGGGTTGTCGGTAATGACCGACTCAACGATCGTGTTGAACGTTGCAATGTCTTCAATCGGGATTGCAAGATTGCGGATTGCACTCTTGACGTTTGACTTCTGTACGAAATCTGCCATACTTTACTCCCGCCCTTGGGCCCTTGGGCTGAATATTACTCTATAGGACGGGGGGCTTAGGTTTTACTGAAGGGAGGGGGGAAAACATTACACTCGTTTCAGAAATGTTATCTTTTAACGCCCCCAATAGGAAGTCGAAGACACAATGATCGAGGGTTTAATCGAGAGAGTCAAAAAAAACAACAGTAAATTGATTTTTGTCGCAGGTCGATCAGGAACTGGGAAAACAAAAATCCTGCTCGATCTTTCGAAAAAATCTGACTATCCATATGTAAATTTGAATTTTGAGTTAAGTAAAACACTTTCCGAGAAGTCTGAAGAAAAACCGGATTGGGAAATCCTCGTATCCGACATTATAAATCCTTACCAGAGCGATGTAATTCTGTTTGATAATTGTGAATTGCTCTTCACGAATGAATATGATATCAATCCGGTTCGGTTACTAAAAAGCCAGAGCAGAAAAAAGGTGATTATCGTGGCGTGGAACGGCGAATTTAACAATAGTGATCTGACTTATGCAAACCCAGGTGACGACGATTATCGGAAATTTAATAGCAACGATCTTGATGGAATTGAAATCATTGCCATGTCTGATTTAAGGTGAATCCATGAAATACGCTGATCTCATCTCTTTCGATCCAATTGAAGATATTGTCCAGATTCGGGAAGCCGATGATCCGAAGGAAGCAACCCGACTAGTAAAAACGTATAAAATTTCAGACGGGATGGCAAAGAATCTCAAGGACGGAATTTTCCCGCAACTTGATTTTACATCCAGCCTGGATAAAAAAGGCCTTCTTATCGTTGGTAATTATGGGACCGGTAAATCCCACCTCATGGCAACGATAAGTGCTCTCGCGGAACATGAGGATATGATTGGACATCTCCAGAGCGAGAGCCTGAAAGAAGATGCCAAAAAAATCGCCGGGCAATTTAAAGTAATCAGGATCGAGATCGGCGCTGTAAAACGGCCACTTGGAAGTATTATCTGTAAAGAACTTGAGCTGAATCTGAAAAAGATGGGAGTAACCTACCAGTTCCCTCCTGCAGATGAGATTGTTAATCACAAAGATGCTTTCATCGCAATGATGGGGAAGTTCCAGGAAAAATACCCGGAGAAAGGATTACTTCTTGTTATTGATGAACTGCTGGATTTCCTTCGATCGAAGGCTGAAGGCGATTTGATTTTAGATTTGGGTTTCTTACGTGAAGTCGGGGAGTCCTGTCGGTGGTCCAGGTTCAGGATTGTTGCCGGAATCCAGGAAGCCCTTTTCGATAATCCCAGATTCGAGTTTGTCGCAGAACCGGTAAAACGTGTTCAGGCCCGATTCTTCCAGGTCAGGATTGTAAAAGAGGATATTTCATTCGTTGTTTCCGAACGACTATTAAAGAAAGATAAAACCCAGATGGCCAAAATCCGGGCCCATCTCCAGAAATTTGCTCCGCTCTATGGGGATATGAATGAACGGCTGGAAGATTATGTCCGACTGTTCCCAGTCCATCCGGCATACCTTGAGCTGGTGGAAAAATTGTTCATCGTTGAGAAACGTGACATTCTCAAGTCCCTGAGCAAAGACATAAAATCGCTCATCGATACACAGGTTCCAACAAACGATATCGGAGTATTCTCGTATGACCGGTACTGGGAAACTCTGAAAGGAGATGCATCCGTATCTACAAATTCCGATATCCGGAATGTACTGGAGAAAGGTCAGATCCTTGAAGGGATTATTCAACGATCCTTCCCTAAACCCCAGTACCTGCCATCAGCGGTCAGGATGATTCATGCGCTGGGAATTCACCGGTTGTATACTCAGCACAATTATTCCCCGGTGGGTCTGACATCAGAGCGCTTGAGGGATGATCTCTGTATTTATCTTCCCTTACCGGAAAAGGATGCCGATTTCCTGAAATCCACGGTTGAGACAATCCTCAAAGATATCCACAAAACCGTCAGTGGACAATTTATTTCCCAAAATGAAGATAACGGTCAGTATTACCTCGATCTCAAGAAGGATATCGACTATGACGCAAAAATTGCATCACGGGGAGAATTACTTGATAACGGGAAACTCGATCATTATTATTTCGATGCACTGTCCCGGGTCCTGAAACGACCGGAGAATACCTACGTCAGCGGGTATAAAATCTGGTTACACGAAGTGGTCTGGAAAGAACGTAATTGCGGAAGAAACGGCTATTTGTTCTTCGGAGCACCGAACCAGAGATCAACCGCCCAGCCATCGCGGGATTTCTATCTGTATTTTATTCAGCCGTATGATCCTCCGGAATTTGAGGATGAACGGAAATCCGATGAGGTCTTCCTCTATCTCGTCGAACGCTCCGAAGAATTCGATAAAGCACTTCGTCTTTATTCCGGTGCAAAGGAAAATGCCGGCAGCTCATCGGCTCAAAGCCGAACCATCTACGAAGAGAAGGCCCTTGCTCAGCTGAAAATCATGGTGAAGTGGCTTAAAGAGAACATGTTCACTTCATTCGATATTGTCTACCAGGGAGAACGGAAAAAACTGGTTGAATGGACTAAGGGAGCAGCCGTCCCATCAAATGCAGAGATAGACGAGATTATCGACCGGATAGCCGGGTTCTGTCTTTCACCTCATTTTGAAGAGATTGCACCCGAATATCCAAAATTCCCAAAAATAATCCGGCAGACTGATCGCGAAGAAGCAGTGCGGGATGCCCTTAAGTATCTCAAAGGCGGCCTTAAGACCCAGCGTGGGGATTCAGTTCTTGATGGTCTGGAACTTCTTGATGGGGACCAGATCTCTCCGGCAAAATCCCGCTATGCACAATACCTTCTGAAACTGATGAAAAAACGGGGTGACGGCCAGGTTATCAACCGCTCGGAGTTATTCGAGTCTAACGGGGATCTTGAATTTGATGTCAAGTTCCATCTTGAACCCGAATTGCTATTGGTTGTCATCGCAGCTCTCGTATATCACGGGGATCTTGTCATCGCGTATCCCGGGAAAAAGATCGATCCGACATCCCTTGATGAACTTGCTAAAATGTCAGCTGTTGATCTGGTTGCATTCAAACACCTCGAACAGCCGAAGAGTACACCGATAGAAACCCTTGTCGAACTGTTTTCCGTTCTTGGGCTTACCGTGGGTCTTGTCAAGAACCAGGAATATCACAAAGATGCAATCAAAGCACTCCAGACCGATGTAGGAAAGCGACTTGTTGAGGTAGTTGAAACCGGCCAGAAGATTAAGGACCGGTATGTTCTCTGGAATATCGAGCTGTTAAATGATCAGGACCGCCAGAGAATCAGCGACGAGATTTCGGAACTGAAATCATTCCTTGAATCACTCCAAAAATACAATACAGAAGGAAAACTGAAAAATTTCCCGTACCAGAAACGGGATATCAAAGCATTCAAAGAGCAACTCGAAACTATCGACGAACTTACCCGGTTAACAAAATTTACCGAAGACCTTACCCCCTTGGTCCACTATCTGTCTGAAGCAGAAGTCATACTATCAGCTGAGAACCCGGTCCGCCTGTCAATTGAAGACGCGAAAAAGCGCATCACTCCCGACCTCCAGGATGCTAAAAAGCGGGCAGAACGCGAATTCAGGCAGGATTTAATTGCAGAACTTACCCGTCTGAAACGGGAGTATATCAACGAATACATGGCCCTGCACAAGAATGCCCGGCTGGGTGTGCAGGAGGATGAACTGAAAAAGAAGCTGATGAAAGATTCCCGGCTTTCGCAATTGAACAGTCTTGCAAGTATTGAAATCCTGCCAAAACGCCAGCTTGCCGACCTCCAGAATACGTTCTCGACGAACCTCATCCCCTGCTTCACACTGACTGACCAGGATTTGGAGACAACCCCGATCTGTAAATACTGCCGGTTCCGCCCGCTTGAAAATATAATCGAACAACCGGTCAATCAACTGATCCTCGAACTCGATGACAAACTCGAAACCGTGTATCAGGATTGGATCCAGACGTTGAGAACCAATCTGGAAGATCCGATTGTCAAGAAGAATCTCAAATTATTGAGCTCTGACGATCAGGCGCTTGTCCAGGAATTCATTGATACAAAAACACTCCCTGAAGATATGCCGGCTGCTTTTATCCGGGCATTGCAGGATGTGTTCTCCGGGTTGGTTAAGGTGATAATCTCCGTTGAGGACCTCAAGAAAATCCTGATGGAGAAAGGCTCCCCCTGCACAATCGAAGATCTGCAGAAAAGGTTCGACGAATATGTGGCATCGCTCAAGAAAGGGAAAGATGCGAAGAAGATACGGATTGTTGTGGAGTGATTCTGACGACTGACGAGAAGAAATACCAGCTAACCAAGGAATTACTCGACCAGATGCGATCAGTCGATGGCTTTCCCATCGGTAAAGATGAAGATATTATTGCTCTATCAGACCCGCCCTATTATACGGCATGCCCGAATCCGTGGATTGAGGATTTCATCAAAGAGAACGGGAAGCCGTGGGACCCGAAAACGGATTCGTATAACCGGGAGCCTTTTGCTGCGGATGTGAGTGAAGGGAAGAACGACGCAGTTTACAATGCCCATTCATATCATACGAAGGTCCCGCCTAAAGCGATTATGAGATATATTCTCCATTACACTGAACCAGGGGACATTGTATTGGATGGATTCTGTGGGACGGGAATGACTGGCGTTGCTGCCCAGATGTGTGGGGCTCCGGAATTAGAATTTAAGGATAGAATTGAAAAAGAGATGCCTGGGGTTAAGTGGGGTAATAGAAAGACAGTGCTGTCGGATTTATCCCCGGAAGCCACATATATTGCAAATAATTACACGAATCCTGTCGATTCAGATCAATTTGAAAAAGATGTAATTACACTCTTGGGTGAAATTGAATCTGATTTTGGATGGATGTACGAAACTCAACATACGATAGATGGAAAAATCCAGACGCTCCCAAGGATTGATGGATCAACAAAACCGGTGATGGGGCGAATTAATTTTACAATCTGGTCCGATGTTTTTATTTGCTCCAATTGTGCGAATGAATTAATTTTTTGGAATAACGCACTTGATCCCGAAGCAGGTAAAGTAAAGGATGAATTTCCGTGCCCTCATTGCGGGACAGTCTGCACAAAACGAAACATGGAACGGGCTTCGGAATTGTACTATGATACCGTACTCAAAGAGACAATCACTCGTAAAAAACAGGTTCCTGCAAGAATTGTGTATACCGTAATTGATGATAAAGGGAGACAAAAAAGATATGAAAAGGATCCAGATTCCTTTGATCTCAAATTAATCGAAAAAATTGATAATTTTCAATTAAATACGTTTGTTCCATTCAAACTTCTCCCCCACGGAGATAATCTTGATCAGCCCCAAAAATCACACAATTTAACTCATGTTCATCAATTCTACACAAAACGAAATTTAATTTTATTATCTTCACTTTACACTAAAATTCAGGAAAAAAAGTCAGTTGGCCTGAATTTCATGTTTTCAAGCATGGTTACAAGGGCAACCCGAATGAATCGGTTAACATTAAAATATTATTTTTTCGGGGGTGGCGGGTGCAATGCAGGATATTTGACAGGAATTTTATATATTTCTTCAATCTCTCTTGAAACGTCCGTGATCGAACAAATTCGTGATAGGCTAAAAGCATTGAGATTAGTTTTCAAAAAATACCACCCGAATCGACAAAACCAAGTTATTACTACTCAATCATCAACTGAATTTTCCATCCCTGATTCATCAATTGATTATATTTTTATTGATCCCCCCTTCGGCGGCAATCTGAATTACTCAGAACTGAATATCATCCCAGAAAGTTGGTTAAAAATTTTTACAAATCCGAATAATGAGGCTATCGTCAATAAGTCTCAAAAAAAGGGAGTATTCGAATATCAACATCTAATGGAAAAATGCTTTGAACAATTTTATCGAATCCTCAAACCCGGTCGTTGGATGACTATCGAATTTCACAATTCACAAAACTCTATTTGGATGGCGATTCAGGAAGCACTCTTTCGTGCGGGTTTTGTCGTGGCCGACGTCCGAACACTCGATAAAAAACAGGGAACCTTCAAACAGGTTACCACAACTGCAGCGGTCAAACAGGACCTGATTATTTCGACATACAAGCCCAATGGTGGATTGGAAGACCGGTTCAAACTGACCGCAGGAACGCAAGAGGGTGTCTGGGATTTTATCAGACAACATCTCAAACACCTCCCGGTCTTTGTTGAGAGAGAGGGGATTGTCCAGGTCGTTGTTGAAAGACAAACACATCTCCTTTTTGATCGCATGGTAGCATTCCATGTTCAACGAGGAGTTATAGTTCCAATATCTGCGGGAGATTTCTATGCAGGGTTGCATCAACGATTTCCTGAAAGGGATGGGATGTATTTCCTTGAAAACGAAGTGCCGGAATACGATAAAAAGAGGATGAACTCCAAAAGAATTGAACAAGCATCACTGTTCGTTCATGATGAAAAAAGTGCGGTTCAATGGCTTCATAAGGAATTATTGGGAAAATCACAGACATACGCGGATATCATGCCGAAGTTCCTTCAGGAACTTCATCAGGATAAATTTGAAAAATTACCAGAACTCGCCATTATACTTGAGCAAAATTTCTTACAGGATTTACAAGGGAAATGGTATGTTCCTGATCCCAACAAACAAGCAGACTTAGATAAACTTCGTGAGAAAGCCCTCCTTAAGGAATTCGAAGAATACAAAACCATAAAGGGAAAACTCAAACAATTCCGTACAGAAGCAGTCAGGGCTGGATTCAAGAAGGCATGGTCTGACCGAGATTATTCCATGATTATCACGGTTGGGGAAAGATTACCTCCACAGATTCTCCAGGAAGATGATGTGTTGTTGATGTATTATGATAATGCACTCACACGGAGCGGGATAAAATAATCCATGTCCTCTTTCGAAATGAGTATATATTGTTACGCTGATAATCAAGAAAGAAGAGTGCGAAAAGCCAGGGGCATATACGACTCTCTGGTGTAATGTATTGCTAGAATCTGCCCGAAAAATCATATTTAAGTATGGGGATTGAGATGGATATTCAAAAATTATCGAAAGCCCCCTTGATCGAAGCAATTTTTGAATTGCGGTGGAAACTCAAAGACAGTGATGTAAATAATCCAGTCATCGATCCGCATTACAAGGTTTTAGTCGGGGAACTTTACGGAGCACTTAAAAAAGAATACCCTTTCCCTGAACAATTACCCACAGCTGATATACCGGAACCAATTGCAGCATATGTTATCCAGCACAGATTCCGAAAAGAAAAAAACAGCTGGCCATTGATTCAGGTCGGACCTGGAATTATCACGCTGAACGACACGGAAAATTACCTTTGGAGTGATTTTGCCAAAAGGATATCCGGGATGGTGGAAATGCTTTTTAAGATACACCCGGCCCCGGAGAAACTTGAATTTTCAGGGATCGTTATGAGATATATTGATGCCAGCGAATTTGATTATAATCAGTCTGACATTCTTGAATTTTTATCATCGAAATTAAAAGTGAATGCGTCAGTTAACGAGAGGTTATTCGAAAATGCTCCCGCGGAGAAAAAACCGGTTGGTGTGGATCTAAAATTCACATATCCTTCGCATCAACCCCGTGGGGTTATTCAACTTCGTTGTGCACGAGGAATGAAAAAAGACAAACCAGCTCTGGTTTGGGAAACCGTTGTACAATCACTAGGACATGATGTGCCAAAGACGAAAGATGAAATTATAAAATGGGCAGATGATGCTCATACTTTGACTCATAAATGGTTTTTTAAAATGATTGAAGGTGACTTATTGGAGGAATTCAGATGATACATCTTGGACACTGTAACGAATATGGTCCTACTATGATCAATCCGGGAAGATTATTCTCAGAACCTAGGACAACGGGAATGTGGAGGCCCATGGAAGATACGATGAGCACTGATATCTACAGGGAAATTTTGCCAAGATCCACCCCAAGTACTGTGACACAATTACCAATACCTATCTATGGAAGAACTATGTTATCCGAAGGAATTAATGATGAAAAAAGCTTGTTTGGGGTGTATGAGGATACATCAGTCGTCCATCTCGGCCCAATTAAAAAACTGAGCTTGACAGCAAGAGTCGTTTCGGTAAAAAAAGGGACGATTAAAAACATTGATCGAACAACTATCGAACTGTAATTCTTTGATACGCATGGACGCCCCGGCATGGTATGAGATTGTTGACAAAGACGCCCCCCTTTTTCAGGGGGATATTCTTTTTTCGATCCCACTTATCTTGACAAATGATGACCCAACAAAAGAGACAATTAACGTCGAAGTCGAGGAGTATCAGGGTATAATCGTATCACAAACCTGTGATTTAACCTGCAAAGATATCGATGTCATACTCTTCTGTCCAATTATTTCATTGGATGAATTTGTAGCCAAAAAGACAAAGCCGGAAAATAAAAAAGAGATCATTAAGATAAAAAACGATATTCGGGCGGGGAGATATGTTGCATATTATCTCCTGAATAAGATCAACCAGACTGGATTGCCCGCTGATTATTTCGTCGTAGATTTAAAAAATCCCCGCAGTATTCCCTTTGAGCATATCGGGCGTATTAAAGAACGAACCCCTGTAAGGCCCCGATTGAATACACCATATCGCGAACATCTCTCTCAGGCATTTGCCCGTGTATTCATGAGAGTCGGATTGCCGGATAGTATTCCCGAATTTACCGCATAATTCGGAAAATCGAAAATCAGCAATTATATCTTTTCTATTCGCTATATCCTGTTTGACTAATGTTTAAGGATCTTGTTCCCTCGACTATCAACTGGCTCTGGAGTACTGAGTATAACCAGCCGGTTCAGCTCATCGAAGCGCAGGAAATCGGCGGAAACACGTTTTTTCGCACATGGGTCCCGGGGAAAAATATCGTTTCGCTCGGCCCATCCTCGCAATTTCTTCCGATAACTGATGCCAAACCCCTCTCACAAGAGGAGATTATCTACCGTGCGGCAGCAGGGAAAGTAACCGAGTCGGTAAACGAGGGATTGTTGCTCTCTCCGCTCTGTTCAAATGTAATACCGCTTCCTCACCAAATCTATGCACTGACAAGGGCCTTTGAGAGGGAGAGGATCCGTTACTTATTTGCCGACGAGGTGGGTCTGGGAAAAACCATTGAAGCGGGCCTGGTAATCAAAGAACTCAAACTGCGGAAGAAAGTCAGACGCATTCTCGTTCTTGCTCCAAAAGGCCTCGTGCCGCAATGGGTTGAGGAGATGCGTGAGAAGTTTGGTGAGGATTTCAAACTGCTCCTCCCAGATAGTGCGGAAAAATTGTCCGGGGATGGAGGGAATATCTGGCAACTGTTTGACCAGGTTGTTGTACCGTTGGATTCCGTCAAACCGTTGCGGACCAGAAAAGGATGGACGGTCCAGCAGATTGAACAATATAACCGGGGCAGGTTCAAAAATCTCATTTCAGCCAAGTGGGATCTTGTCATCATCGATGAAGCCCACAAAGTGGCGGGGACCAGTTCTCAGGTTGCCAGGTACCGGCTGGGAAAAGGACTTGCTTCAGCATCCCCGTATCTCCTGCTCTTATCCGCAACGCCCCACCAGGGAAAGACTGATGCATTCGTTCGCCTGATGAGCTTTCTCGACAAGGAGTTCTTCCGCGAGGGAATGGAGATTTCACGAGACATTGTCTCACAATTCGTCATCCGTACTGAGAAGAAATTTGCGATAGATCCACAAGGTAACAACCTCTTCAAACCGAGGGCAACAAAACTCACCTCGGTAAGGTGGGAGAAAGAGCATCTTCTGCAAAAAGAGCTGTACGAGAAAGTTACCGAATATGTCCGCACCGGGTACAACAAATCCCAGTCAGAAAAACGAAATTATATCGGTTTCCTGATGATCCTGATGCAGAGGCTCGTATCGAGCAGCACGCGAGCAATTCGTATTGCTCTCGAACACCGGCATGAGACATTAACTTCATCGATCAAAGATTGCTCCCGCAGATTGCCCACTGATGACGAGTGGTGGGAATTGGACCCTGATGAGCAGCTGAGTATCATTCTTGATTGTGCACCGGTTGCATTCAAAGAAGAGCTGACCCTTGTCAATGAGTTGTTAACACTGGCACGACAATGTGAAGCCAGCCGTCCCGATGTTAAGGCAGAACAACTCAATGACCTGATCCTGAATCTTCGGGCTTCTGAAAACGACCCGGATTTAAAAATTCTGATCTTTACAGAATTTGTGACCACGCAGGAGATGCTCCGCGAATTCCTCTCGGTTCGGGGATACTCTGTCGTCTCTCTGAATGGATCGATGAGCCTCGAAGATCGCCGGGAAGTATACAAACAGTTTGCCGGAACCTCCCAAATCATGATCTCCACTGAAGCAGGTGGCGAGGGATTGAACTTACAGTTCTGCCATGTTGTCATCAACTATGACATTCCCTGGAATCCCATGCGGTTGGAACAGAGGATTGGCCGTGTTGACAGGATCGGTCAGACAAAGGATGTCAGGGTATTCAATTTCCTGTTTTCAGGTACAATAGAAGAACGGGTTCACCAGATTCTTCTCGAAAAACTCATGGTAATCCTGCAGGATCTTGGTTTTGATAAAATTGGGGATGTCCTGGACTCCAGTGAAGCAGAGAAAAAATTTGATGATTTGTATCTGCAGGCAATTCTCAACCCTGGTAAAGCGGAAGACCGCCTTGAAAAATTTATCAGAAATTTCAATGAGATCGCAACGGAGGAGAAACAATCCCTCTCATTGTTTGATACAAAATCTACGCTGGACACAACATCAGCCCGTGAAATATCCCAGAATCTCCTTCCTTACTGGCTTGAAGTTCTGGTGACGAATTACCTGAAATCTCACGGCGGAAAAATAAGTCGGGGACTCTACGGATTTGATATAATCTGGGAAGATGGATTACCGACTGATAATGTTACGTTCAACCAGAATTCACCAGAACATGCATCATTACATCTTTTATCGTTTTCTGACAGGCGAATTCAGAATATTTATCGCCATATCCCGCGTGTCCATCCCCAACAAACTATCCCCCATATCCGGGTCCAGAACCTGCCAAAAGAGATCCAGGGGATATGGTCACTATGGCGATTTGCCATTCATCTTGAAAGTGAAGAAAAGTATTATTCATTCTCTTATTTCCTGAACAATGAGGGAAAAACACTGATTACAACAGCAAAAACGATTGGCGAACAGATCGCAAGGGGAGAATTCTCTATATTATCAGATACCCGTGTAGATCAAAAAATATGCGACCTGATAAAAGCTGGGATAAAAAGTCATGGGGAGGATTATATATCCGGGATAAAAACAAAAAACAAGATCAATGCAATTGATTTTTACCCGATTCTTATAGTACAAGTAGAAGGTACCAATGACTGACTGGCGTGAGAAGATTCTCTCAAAAATCCTTGTCGAGGATTCGCGTTTAGTCGTGCTTCTGGATCCAGATAATATTCTCATTGATTTATCGATATATGAACAGTTGAAGAAAAATGGATTTTTTATCCTGTCTTACAACGACCCTGTGAGCTTCCGGTTACAATATGAATCATCGTTCCGGGCAAAATGGGATTTGGGAGAAAAAACAGATTTGCGTCTCCTGATCCGGACACCATTTGCCAGTAAATCCCAAATTCCTTTTGATCTCCAGCAGGATGGAAAAATTGTCAAAATCGGTTTTGAGGATATTATCAGATGTCTGAACCGTACTGTTGTGGAAGCATTAGGCCCTGGATATTTTGATGCGCTTTGCCAAGTCACCGATGGATTATCAGGTACCAGATTAAGCGAGTCGAAAACCAAGGAGTTGATCCTTTCCAAGATTTTTGACATTATTCCTGATAAAATTCGAACCCCCACCGACCTTTTTTTGGTTCTGTTCAGGGTTCACTATAACAACATCGCGATCCCCGACATTCTTACGGATTTTATTGTCGAACGAGTGTATGCCAATGAGGAACTCAAATATCCTATTAAAAACCTGTTCAATAGAAAATTCTTCGTCGATTTTGTTCAAGAGAACTGGTTCTGTTTCCTTAAAGCAATTGATGAAAACGCTCCGGTCCTCATTCCTTTTGATCACCCCTCATTAAAACCATATATCACGACATTTTTCATTGAAGGTTATCTCGATCCGATCATTGTTCCAGAATATGAAAAGTTGCCGGAATGGACCTGGACTGGTATCATTATCGATCAACAAACGGATGTCAAACGTAAATTGACCGACCTGTTAAAACAGATAGGTAGTGACCTTGCTTGCATAGAGCCGACTTACACCGCTTGGCAGAAGATGGGATGGAAATGGTCAGAGGCAATCTATCTGAAACATCTTGCAGGAAACCTCAACGGAGATAGAACAGACCCTGACTTTGAAATAATTCATACCAAAATTGAAACATCATTTCAAAACTGGTTAATTCCGTATTTCAGGAATCTTCCCACATTATCCTATATTCCAAAACCTGTCATGGTTCACCACATTCCCCATTATATTGCCTCCCAACATTCACGACAGAAAATTGCTTTGATTGTGTTCGACGGGATGGCCCTTCATCAATGGTTCATCCTTCGTGAGGTGTTGAAAAAATCATTTGAACTCACCGAAGATGGAATTTTTGCCTGGGTCCCGACACTCACATCGATCTCCCGACGAGCAATCTTTTCGGGAGAAAAACCCGGTAATACAAAGGCAGCCCTTCAGGATTATGAAAGTGAAAAACGATACTGGAGAGAATTCTGGGTTGCTCGGGGATATCGTAAGGATGATGTCGCTTATGTAAAGGGAAAATCGTTACAAGAGTTATCAGAGCTGGATGAAATTGAAAGACTGTCAAACAAAAAAATCCTTGGGATTATCATCAATACTATCGATAATTCATTAGCTAATCCTGAAACATCGACGAATGATTTACTCTCATCGATAAAAAGATGGGTTGACAAAGGTCTGGTAACTAAAATGATTCAGGATCTGAAAGATGAAGGATATTCAATTTTTTTAACGTCAGATCATGGAAATGTATCTTGCAGAGGAACGGGATATATTCAGGAGGGAATTCTCACTGAAGAAAAAAGCCTGAGGGCTCGGGTGTATGATAATCCACACCTCGCGGATGTTGCGGTGAAAAAATCCTCGGATGCAATCCGCTGGCCCGATGAATACCTGGGGAATACATACTCCGTATTACTTTCACAGGGCGTAACCTCATTTAATAATAATGGTGAAATGAGTATATCGCATGGCGGAATTTCATTGGAAGAAGTTATCGTTCCGTTCATTCAGGTTATAGGAGAGAAATAAATGTCCAGACGAATAGGATTTGATCGGTACATCAAACTCGACTGGCTGGACACGATGGCCGGCGTGGTAAAAAAAGAATCCGATATTGATAAAATCCGCATCGAGATGCATTCTTATCTCGAAAAAGAATTTCCACTTTACGATGCCAGAAGAAAAACCATCACCGTATTAACAAGAATCTGGTATAAAGTCCCTGAAGAACACCTTGATATCCGAAATCGTGGTTTGGAATTATTACCGCACTTGGATCAGAAAGACCGGATTTGGATCCACTGGGGACTTACATTATTAGCATTTCCTTTCGTGCGGGATATTGCCACTTCCCTCTCAAGATGCTTTTCACTGAATGATTGCTGCAGTATCCAGGAAATAACAAGAAAGATGGAGGAATCCTGGGGTTATCGGACAACAATGAAACGAGCTCTTGACAGAGTAATCCAATCGTTTGGCTATTGGGATATTGTTGTTAGGGATGAAAAAAAAGGAATCATCACTCCAAAAAGCCGTTTTGCATCCACGAATAAAGAACTAAATCTCTGGTTATTAGAGGCCTTATTGCTCGCAGAAAATAATCATTCTATCCCGATGGACCAGATAAACAAGATACCTTCAGGATTTGCTTTTGATTTTTCACTTAATTATACCGAGATTTTAGAATCAAACAGGTTTTCTGCAAACCAGATTTCAAGCTCTAGGACAATGATCTCGGTGAAATCAACCAATTGATAGTATTGATTTCTCGGTATTACCCACACAACTCCGATTCCCGACAAACACCTTCTCGAATCGCCCCGGTCCCCCCACAGTTCCCTAATTATGCAAACAACCATATCCCTCAAATTCATAGATTGAATTGAACACAAAGGATCCTCCTCCCTATGCCACCCCCGTCAAAGATGAGTATCGAGGAAATCGCCGAACTGCTGGATATCGAAGATCTTTCCGAAAGTACTTACATAGAAATCAAAAAAGCAACCGGCGGAGACGGGAGAGGCCAGCTTCCGGAATCTTTTTTCCCGACATACAGCGCATTTGCCAACACTCAGGGAGGCATTGTCCTTCTCGGATTCCAGGAAGTAACTCCCGGAGAATTTACCCTTATTGGGATTGCAGAACCCGGCCGGGTTATCGATCAAATCTGGAGCAATCTGAACAACCGTGAAAAAGTCAGCATCAACATTTTGAAAGAAGACAATGTGTCTGTCGGTACTCTTGAAGGAAAACAATACATCAGGATTGTTGTACCCCCGGCCCGGCGCGAACAGAAGCCGGTTTACGTGGGAAAGAATCCGCTGGCCGGGACGTATCGCCGGAATTTTACCGGTGATTATCTGTGTGACGAGGCAACCGTCAAGCGGATGATCGCCGAGCAGGTGGAAGAATCCCGTGATGCAAAATTACTTCCTCACTTCACTGAGGCAGACCTGGACACCAATACCCTCCGGGCCTACCGGAACCGGTTCAGCAGCACCAAACCGGCACATCCGTGGAACAACCTCGATGATCACGAATTCCTTCGCTCTATCGGAGGACTCACGCGGGATCGTGCTTCCGGAGAAGAGGGCCTGACACTCGCCGGCCTTCTGATGTTCGGGAAACTGAGGCCCATACTCGATGCCGTCCCGCATTACCTTGTCGATTATCAGGAACGCAGACCTGAAGACGATGACGGGACCCGGTGGGTTGATAGGATCACGACCGATGGCACCTGGTCCGGTAATCTCTACGATTTTTTCCAGATGGCCATCCAGAAACTCTACCGGGATCTCAAGGTGCCGTTCAAACTGGCAGGACCCTCGCGGGTTGATGACACTCCCGTCCATGAAGCTCTGCGTGAAGCGTTGACCAACACCCTTGTCCATGCAGATTACAGCGGGACCGTTCCTATCCTGATTATCAAGCGACCGGATCTGTTCTATTTCCGAAACCCGGGGACGATGAGAGTGCCGGTTGATGATGCGGTCCGGGGCGGCCTCAGTGATTGCCGCAACCGGAACCTCCAGACCATGTTCGATCTTATCGGCTATGGAGAGCGGGCAGGGTCAGGACTTCCCAAGATTTACCAGAACTGGAGAGCACAGCTCTGGCGTCTCCCTGAACTGCGGGAAAAATTCAGTCCGGAACAGACGATCCTTGTTATGAGGATGATGAGCCTCCTGCCGGATGCAGTGATGAAGAGCCTGGAAAAGCGGTTCGGCTCGGAATTCAATGATTTGTCAGAAGAGCAGAAGCTCGCACTCGCCACGGTCGCGATTGAGGGAAGCGTTACCCATGCACGAATCAAGGATATGTCGGACATCCACCCCCATGATCTCTCAAAGGCGTTGAAAGATCTTGTTACCCGGGGTTTTCTCCAATCCGAAGGCGCGACAAGAGCGATGGTGTATACATTCACCGGCGCATCGCGAGGAGGGGAAGACGATACCGTTCAAACCCGGCTTGATGCGGTCCCGATACAACAAACAGAGGGCCCCCTACACAGTGGGGAGGACTCCCCACATAATGCAAAAAGCCCCCAACATAACGGGGAAACCCCCCTGCACAAGAAATTCGGACCTCGTTATGAGACACTCACTCAGACGGTATTTTCCCTGCTCAAAGGAAAGAAGCGGGCAACCCCCGATACAATTCGCCGGGCAATTCTGATAATTTGCGAAAATGATTTCGTTACTACAGATGAAATTGCCACGATGCTTAACCGCTCGCGTGATACCCTGAGTGTCCATTACATCCCCCGGATGGTCAAGGAAAAGCTCCTCGACCTGAAATATCCGGAAAGCATCAGCCATCCCGACCAGGCATACAGGACCCGGAAATAATTGATTCTGAGCAGGTTGAATCCATTTTGACATATCTCAGGTAACGAGAGGCTATACCCGCGCTCATATGGTGAGCATTTCAAAAGAGAGTTATGCTCACAGAATGCGCACTCATCAATTTCCGAGCATTCCCATTATCACTGATACCGTTATTATCCTATCACTAAACTGCGATACCTGCTGAGTCGTATGGTATCATTCTGAGTCGATTAGAGTGGCGGACTCACGACGGAATGGTAACATCGAACGAATCCTGGCACTTTTGGCTCTTATGTGGCCTTTTTGTTTTCCGAAAATTCAAGTCCGGGCTTGAGCCATATGTAACAAAAATGAGTCAATCGATCGGGCATGTCAGGCCCTTCTCCTCCGGTGAAAGGCTGGCCCTTTTGGCCCTTATAAGGCCCTTTTATTTTTGAAAAATCACTGTCTCATTTGTCTCATAAATGTCCCATTTGTGTCTCATTTATCCTGATTCCTGTGAGACCCCTTAGGCCCCTATCTGGCCCCTTTGGAAATTGTCTTGACCTTGGCCGGAACAATTATCCATCCGGGAAACTGGCAGAGAATTTTACTTCAACCAATTGGGCAGACACCATTTGCCTGATATGGTGGATGGAAATTACTTTGGCGGCACCCACACCGGCCCTATTCCGGCAAACGCTCTCTCAAACCGCTCCGGCCAATCCCCAACATAGAACAGCGCCGGTGAAAACGTAGGTCCGGGACCACTATCTCCAGAAGGACCTGCGAACCGGATGCGGGCCGATGGAAAACACACCCGGCACGATATCGCCGTCAGCGTCTTCCACGCGGAGGTCTCTGTTGCCGACTTCCACAACACAATCGCCTCCGAGGTCCGGCCCGCAGCCCGCTCCAGGTATAATTTTGAAAACCACCGCTCAACCCCGGGTCCGAACGGGGGATTGAGGAAAACCCGCCCCTCCCACGGCTGGATGAGCCCTTTGTCCTGAGCGGTATAATGCCTCGCTGCCGGTACGTTCGGGATCTCCCGACTGTTGCTGGCCGGGTCGAGATCGATCGGGCCCAGGCAGGCGATCACTGCTTCGAGAATGTACTGCGGTGTGTAGTGCTCCGCGCTTTCATGGGAAAGCAGGGCCGGTGGGACCGTCACACAACCCCACTCTCCTCCGCTTCCTGCCTTAACCCTCTCCCGTAACAATGCTCGCAGATCTTCACGCCCGTCTCGCGGTCGAGCCACACCGCCTTCGCAATCCCGCAGACCGAACACTTCCCGATATCCGCCGTAACTCGCGTGCACCGGGACACATCCACGGCCCCGGGCAGTGGGACCGACGCGGTCTGTTCATCTTTCACCGCTTCGTTGTAACATGACCGACAAATCCGCCGTGCCTCTTGCCGGTCCTTGGGCCGGGCCCGGCGTTCCGCCGTGTATTTTTCCACATACCAGGAGCCTTTCTTCCCGCAGGACCAGCACGGGGTCTTCGGCTCCGGTACCTCGAGTTTTTTGTAATCGCGGGCCTTGATGGGCCGGGCCCGGCCCTTGTTTACAGCAGGGGGGGCCGGATCCGGGCTCGTTTCTGCAGGTTTACAGCACATGCTGTAAGAGTCCGGGGAGACCGGTGGGGCCGGATTCGGCTTTTGAACTGCTCCGGTCAGAGATCGTTTTTTATTTACAGCAATTTCAGAATCATGGAGACACTGATCTGCATCTTTTCCGGAATTTTGACCATCTCCATAATTCCTGTTTTGCTGTAAATCATCCTCTCTTAGTACAGAATTATTATGATAATCATCTTCTTTGCTGGAACCGGGCGCACCGGGCGCACCATTTTGATTTACAGCAGTTGCTGTAAAACTGCTGTAAACGTGCTGTAATGCTGTAAATGAACCTGCGCCATCGTCGCCATTGCCGCCTTTCGGGTCGCGGTCGAGCCAGCAGGCCCCGCCGTTCGCCCACTGCCGGTAAATCTCACGGCTCCACGTGAACGCCTCGGTCCGGCGCCGGACCGAAACACCTTCTTCATCGTTGATCGTCACGGTCCGGTCGGTGAAGGAGAGCGCCGGGCACTTCTCCAGGAGGCCTGTGTAGTTCTTCCCCCGGCTGTCGTAACCCTTGAGCATCCGGTAAATTCCCATGTAGGACCCGCCTGTGAATCGCTGGAGGTCCTGGATGGTGAACTCCAGTTGGTCGGCCTTCTCGATGATGGTGAGCAGGTCCGACTCTTTCTTTGTCATCTTCGATTCCTGCCCGCCCGCCGTCCCGTTCAGGAGCGTGAAGACATCGTTCGCCGCCGTAAAATCCGCCTCATCCGCGTACACGCAGAGTGTCCCGTCCTCGCTTGTCTTCTGCTGGCGTTGCATGAAGAAGAGAGCCGCGTGACTCTTGATCAGATCATAGAGCATGTCGGGGTTGCGCCGGTTGCAGATGGCATTGAACCGGATCCGCTGCGAGTAGGGGATGATAACCCATACCATCTGCTCATGCAGGATCTCCCAGATGGCCCTGCAGGTCCTCAGCTCCTCGGACTCATCAACGAAAAGATCCGGGTCGAGCATCTCCCGGGCCTGCTTCGCCGCGAGTACCCGGGCATCCTGCCCGGAGGATTCGTCAATCCAGCAGGTCAGCATCCGGTTCATGACCTGATCGTCACCGGTCCCTTCCTTCTTCGCAATCCACCAGACGCACCGCTCGGGGATCGTGCAGACCCGCGAGGTCAGGTCCTTGGTGACCGTCGTGTGCGTGATCGGTTCGTGGAAGTTCGAGGTTGCGGACTTCAGGATCTCCTGGATTCCGTCCGAGAGCTCCGTGTCGTCGCTCATCAGGACCGTGCGGGGCCGGAGGTCTTTCATGTAATAGAGGGCCTTGTTGCTCACCGTACCCTTCACCTTGTACGCATCCGGAACCTGGCGCATCATCTTCCGGAAGGCGTGGGTCTTGCCTTTGCCGGAATCTCCGGTCACCGAGACGTGCAGACCATCCGAGTTCTTTACAGCCTGCGATGCCATCGAGAGTATCATGCACCGGGCAACTATCTCATCGCCGACATGCTCCTGCGCAAAGGTCCTCAGCATAAGCGCCACCGGGTCGCCGCGTTCCAATACACTGAGGGCAGTTGCCCGTTGGTCGGGAGAGGCCGCAACCGGGGCCGGCCCCGGGTCGGTTCTTCCTTCCTGCTCTGCTTTTGCCCGGGCCCGGTCCTTCCGGGCGGTCTGCTGCTTCTGCTCCCAGTCCTTTCGTTTCGTTGCCCGGTCCGGCTCGTACCGCTCGCGGAGTTCCTGCCACCGCTGAGTACCACCCCCGCAGGAGTTGTGCTTGCAGCCGGCGAAGACCGCGCAGTTCCCGAACTGGATCGCGAACGCCCCGTCCTTGTGGGCCGACGAAAATGGGCACTGGTCGAGGATGAAGAGCGTGCCGCCGCTGTATGGTTTCTCGGATCGTATGTTAACACTGTTAACAGTCAACCAGTGACGCAGATCAAATTTTTTCTCTCTCGCCGTGACCGCCGGTTGCTGCGCATGTTGTTCGGTCGGCAGCCGGGTCGCGAGGTCCCTGAGCTGTTCAACCGTCGTGACGCTCAGCACATCCGGGGCCGAGAGGATCCGGCTCCGCCGGTAAGGACGTTCCGGGGTATTGTCACCCTTCCGCGAGATCGTGCCGTAGAGTTTCCAGATGCGGGCCGCGTTGAAGTTCGCTGTGTCCACGTTTACCCGGTCATCGGAGAAGAGCGTGTCAAGCGTGGCAAGACAGCTCTTCACCAGGGCCGTAGCCGCCTCATCGTTCGGCAGGTCGATGCGGAAGAGCAGGTGGGCCCCGTTGCCGGAGTCGGCCCGGACCGGTTCCGGGAAACCGAATCCGGCGATCCACCGGGCAATTTCATCAGCTTTTGCCAGGGCAAGCCCGTGCTCTTCATCGGTACTCGATACGCCACTCGGTCGCAGCGGGTCGATGTCGATCGGCAGCCAGCGGCGACGCAGGATATCCGCGTCGCTCGTCGTGCTATCCTTCTTGCCCAGGCGCATCTTGATCCGGTTCGCCCGGCGCGAGAGCAGGGCCGGGTTCACCTCGTTCAGCGTGACGTAGATGCCGTGTACTGAGCTGTCCGTATCCAGCGGCTCCACGGCCTTGATGAGCGCGGCATGATCACTGAAGTAACCGCTGTGGGTGAACTGGTCGGTGAGTGCCCGGACCTCGATAACCTGCCCGGGCCCGGCTAATAGGGTAACGGCATCACGGAGCAAACCATCCACACGTCACCACCCGGTTCCCTGCTCTGGTCTGCTTGCCGAAAAATGCAGGGTCAGCCATGCCCTTCGCCTTCTTCCGGGGCAGGCTCCTCCTGCTTCACCCGCTCCGCGTGCTCGTCGAAGGTCTCGACCTTCACGGTATAGCGGTGATGGAATTTACGCTCGACGATGATCTGGAAGACGGCTTCGCCCTTCTTCTTGATCAGGTCCGCGATTGCTTTCGGGATCAGGTAGAGCGGGATGCCATCGACTTTTTCAGTCGTAACTGCCGGCTTCTTCTCCTCAGTGGGCATAGGCAGCCACCTCGCGGATCTCGTCCGGCAGGACCTCGTAACAGTGGATGGAGCCGTTCGGTGAAACAACCCAGAGCTCGCAGCGGATGAAGACATTGCCCGGGCTCATCGTCAGCAGGGAACGGAACTGGCAGATCTCGTACCTGCAGAACGATTCAACATAGGCCGGGCTGACACTGCCATAGGCCACCCGGACTTTCACGCCGAGCACTTCATAGTTTCCCTTCATCCCGACCAGGTGCAGCGGGATATACTCCGAGAGAAAACTGCTCTCGGCCGGCAGGACCGGCTCATAGCCCCGGGCCATGAGCAGCTCCGCAGCCCGCTCTTTCGAGGCAGTGAACGCACTCTGGGCGATCATGCGACACCCCCGGCACGCGATACCACCGGCCCGTGCAGCGAGAGTTTCGGGATCTCACGGATGCTGTCCCTCATGACCTCGAAGCACCGGAAACCGTAGGTCAGCGAGTAGATCCAGATCTCGTAATGATACCCGGCTTCCCCGATGTGGCGGGCGATGTGCTTGCGGAACTGCGAAAGGTCAATGCCGCATTTCTGCATGACCATATCGACAGTTGAGGGGAGATGGGAGAATTTCCGGATGCGGATGAACCGTTTCTCGCCGGAATCCCGCTCCGCGACAAGGTGGGCCGGCGGCTGGTTCTTGCTGAAACCGGGCGGGATGACTTGGACCCGGTAACCATGCAGCCTGAGGAGCTCGCGGGCACCGTCCTCAATGAGCGTTCCGCGACGGCTGGTCATGATGCAGCACCTCCCTTGTGCGGCGTAAGTATTTCCGGTTCCGGTACATCTCCCGGGACCTCGAAGAGAATGCAGGACACGTCTTCGCCGAGCGCGACCGCGATGAACCGGTCGCGGGGGAGCATGTACCGGATATTCCCGATCGACAGGATCACAGCCCGCCCGGAGGGATTGAGGGCAACGGAGCCGGACGCAACCGGAGAACCGGCAGGGTCCGGGTTTTTCTGCAGCAGGGGGATGGTCTCGCCGACAAAGAGCAGCATCCCCATGTCCTCGGGACAGATGAAATACGATTTGTCCCAGATCCGGACGTGGACATATCCGTCGCTCCCGGTCAGCACGATACCGGCAGAGAAATGGCTCATAGTAATCCTCCCGCCAGCCTGCCCCCTTCAGTGAGGGATTTAAAGATGGAAACAGAAGTATCTATGGCAGTCTCACGGCGTGACTGGGTAAGTTTTGTTCGTGAGCTGCCACTGATTATTGCGTGCATGATACCTCCTCTTTTGTAACGATTTTCCAGCGCCCGTGTTCAACCATCTTCTTCCCGATGCCATAGAAGCCGGACCGCTTCTCGTATGCATCGACAGCTTCCTGCGTTACCCGCAAGGGTTCGCGTTTTATTGTGTTCTGCATTTTTTCACCGATTTTGCGTTGTTGCGTTCGATTGTTCTCCTCTGCATCCGGGACGCCCACATCCACACGTCCCGTTTTTCCCGTTGTGTTCCGAAGTTTCGGGCCCGGATAGAGCCATGGCTATGATCCGGCCAGGGGCTGCACTCATCGAAACGGCAGGTGGCCTATCGGATCAATACCACGAATGGATCACGGTTACCGGTTATCCGGGACTACTGACGATCACCAAAGAATGTAAAGAGAGAAAATATCGGGGCATGACTGCTTGTCTGTTTGCACCACTGGCCCGTGTTCATGCTGCATCCGGTCCCGGATGCCAAACTGTTCAGTACTGCCTGGCACTTCGTTTGAGTAACGGGGTCAGGTCCGCGGAATAAATCAACGATCCGGTTTTTCACCGATTCTGCCGCAGCCTTCAGACGTTTACCCGCCTGTGTGAGGAAGTAACACAGCATTGTAATACTTTTATAAATGCGCAGTTGTTTAAAGCGTTTTCTGAACCAGCGGGTTCGATGCCTGATTTTTGTCATACAAGAGTAAGACAATTGGCTGATTTTACTGCACCAGAATGCGATGCGCGGCTAAAATTTTCGAAAAAAGAAAAGCCTATCATCAAGATTGTGGTTGGAAATTTTGGAGGGGCGGGAGGTGCCGCAAAAATCAACGCAGCATGATGCCAAACAAGATATTCAACGTCTACTGACATTTAGAATATGAAACTGTTTAACTGGATATCCGAGAAGCAATCGGCCAGAAGATATTTCATAATAATTTCTTTTTTGGCATTTCTCGGGGCAATTATAAGGCTTTCATATGAGTTTTATTTAGATTCAACAATCAATTACTGCCCGACTACAAACGTTTCAACTATATATGGAAATTATCTTTCACAAGATATTCCGAGAATAAGTAATAGCTTTTTTGACATCCTATTTGGTAATCTACAGACCGCGTTAATTATTTTTTTATTCCCACTTTGTCTTCTTCTTCTCACATGGCTAATTGCAAGCATTACTCCAATTTTACATAAAATATCGATGTTTGTTGCAGGGAGAGAGGAGAAATTTAAGTTGGATGTTTATTTTCCCTTATTCAAACTATCAACCGGTCTTGTCACAATTTTTTGGGGCTTTAACACATTTCCATTTTTTTGCCTTTTCAAATTGCTGCCATTTCAACTCTTTCTCTCAATGTTTTTACACGCCATTATTGAGATCCCAGCTTTCTTGATTGCAGCCTGTTTGGCATTAATTTCAGTCGATGATATGAGAATGCATTTTCACGAAAAGTCAGATTTTACATTAAGGGAAATAATCAACGTGACTATTGAAATACTGAAAAAAATGTGGTTGTATCTCCTTTGTATCGCGTTTTTAATACTCATCGCCGCAATCGTTGAAACGTGGATATCGCCGCAATTTCTTGTATTTTCGTTTGAGAATTACTTTCAGCACAATTAATCAAAAAATCAAATTTTGAGTTGTGAGTGTTCTAAAAAAAATTTACAGTTCCCCTTTCCTCTTCATCTCCGCAATCCTTTCATCAATCAGCTGCCGCAGGATATCCGGGTTGTCCCTGAGGACGCTCTGCTGGATTCCCTCATCCGTATCTATCACAACATCGGAAAGATGCTGGCCGCACGCGAAACAATAGTTTGAGGTGGGGGGATTGATCTTCCGGCAGTGGGGGCACTGGACCGGTTCCAGCCGTGATGCTGCATTCCCGTTGTCCACGACAGTTATCCCGTAGGATTTGAGCATCGCAGAATCGATATCCTGCCCGGTGAGGTGGGCGTAGGTCCGGAACATATCGGTGCTGATGTTGCCCCACATCATGAGCTTGATCACGCTCTCGGGTACCTGTTCCTTGATGAGATGCGTGATGCGGCTGTGCCGGAAGATATGGGGGGTGATGTGTTTCTCAATACCCGCCCGCCTTGCGATAACCTTGAGATGCTTGTTGATGGTCGCATGGATGAGGGGCTTGCCGTGCACGTTCACGAACACGAGCGCGTTCCCGCTCGGGTCCGGTTTGTAGCAGGCCCGCCACTGCGCCAGGTATTCATTGGCCATGATGAGCCGGACGTACCGGGGCATGTTGGTCTTGAAGTTCACGTTCGCAATGACGCCGTATTTATCGAACGTGAGATCACCCCAGGTCATGGTCCCGATCTCGCCGATGCGGAACCCGCCTTCGTACAGCGTCATGATGAGGGCCCGCTCAACCGGGCGGGTGCACGCTTTCATCAAGGCGGTGATCTCATCGGGTGTCAGCAGGTCCGCGGCCACCTTGGTCATGGGATCCTTGGCAGGTATCCGGAGTTTGCGGAGCTTGGTTTCGCTGAGATCTGAATACTTGTTCTCAATCATCCAGAGGTAGAACTGTTTGAGGATAGCAACGAAATCGCTGATCGTGTTCTGCTTGAATGGGCGCTCACGGCTGCTCTTTGCATTTCTCAATTCAGGAATCCCAGCGTACAGATCTCCAATGGTGTTGCTGGAAAACGGCCCGATGAACCGGCGCCAGCCCACAAGGGTGAACGTGAGTTTGTTCGCCCGCCCGGTGCTGATGTTCTTGCAGGACCGGAGTTCCGAGACGAATTCCCGGATCTTGGCGGCATCATCCTGGGTTAGGGTGAATTTCTCAAGGGCATGCCTGATTGAATTTTCAGCCAGTTCATTCCTCATTGGATGGAAAGTACCAGCTGGAAGTACTTGAGCGACTGGGTAAGTCATAGAAAAGTGTCTGAAATGAAGCCTTTAAAAAGGAAACTGAAGCATCGAACTTCGCGTCCAGATGCGAGAAGCAGGAGTTGAACCTGCGAACCCCTTCGGGAACAGATCTTGAGTCTGCCTCTGTTGGCCACTTAGATATTCTCGCTTGGCAGTACTATTGGTGAGCGGCAGAGTAAAAGGTTTACACATTCCGCGACGGGGAGATGGAAACGGATCTCATACCAGCGGACCCGGTCGAAGACCTGCGGATTTCTCATGTCCCGAGTCTGATGACTCCCGTCATTCCCCACCTCGGGTCTGAGGAATCCGAATAGTGCATCAGCACTATGAGGAGGGGAAGATTTCCGCAGGAAATCTTCGACCCTCAACAAGTCGAAGAACCCTTGCGGGCTCCTCGAAGAACTGCGTTCTTCTCATCTCACAGGCCTGATGACCTGTGCGATTCTCCAGTCTCGGGTCTAATGACCCTCAACTACATGAAGTCCGCAAGCCCCAGCTGCTCCTGCTTCTCCTCGCCAAACGTTGACTCAATCGCAAGGTCGATCACCTCGACCCGCTGTTTGGTATACTCCGAGATGGCGTACTTCCGGCAGATCTCGCGGGACATTGCAAGATATTTCTTAACCGATCCTTCGTGCACGGTCGGGATGATGGGGCCGTTGCAGATGCCCCTTCCCCTGAACTTCGTGCACTTGCCGGCAAGCGGCATGCGCCGGTAGCTCGTGTTGCACTTGGTGCACCGGAACTTCTGCTTGGAGAACGCCGAGAGGTTGCCCATCAGGTCGCGGATGAAGTGGGTGTTCAGTACCCGTTCCGCAACATCGTCTGCATCCACAGCCCGGATCTTCTCGGCCAGCTCGAGTTCCGCCCCGAGCTTGTCGGTCATGGTCTTCATCTGGGTGTACATCGATTCGATCGGGCCGGCGGAGATATCCGATGTGTCGTGGGTAAACCGGAATCCCTCGACCTGCTCGGGCTTCCCGACCCGTTTCTCGACCCGGTCAACGAGCTTTTCGAGATCTTTGGGTGCCTTGCAGGCGAGCGCACCGAGATAGACCTCGATCGGGTAATGGTCACCTACATCGACGTTGAGCGCCTCCTTGTCGATCTCGGCCGGGTCGATCCGGCTCGTCATGACAAGCGGCGCATCCATTGAGCCGCCCCGGTTCTCGGGGAGGAACGAGCGGGAGAAGTTGATGAGGCCGTCAAGAAGGAGCATGATACAGTCCTCATCACCGTCACACTGGCCGGTGAAGATCCCGTTTGCAACCATGGTATGGTCGTCAGCAACCGTCAGGCAGTAAACACGCTCTTCGGCTGTAGGGACGGACTCCACCGATGCGATACGGTCGCTCATCACGCAGGTGCCCTCGAAGACCGGGACGGCATCCCCTGTTTTCAGCTCCATTGCGCGGAGTTTGCGCAGGTAATTTGTGTCCCAGACGAGCATCGCATGGTCGGGGGTGACGATGAGTTCCCGCGACCTCCCCGTGGTGATGCGGAGGAGGTTTGCCGGGGAACGGTGGATAGAGACCGAGGTGATGCGGCGGATGTGGATCTGCCCGTTCGTATCAACGGTCCGGGTGGCAAAGGGGCGGGCCGGGTCAGAATAATAGGTCCCGAGACGGTCGATGCCCGGCTGGCTGATGTCGAAGTTCTCGAGGACAAACTTCCGGATCGTGGTCTTCACCCATTTCCTGCCGTCCAGAACTTCAATCTCAGTGTCACCGAAGAAGCAGTTCCGGCGCTTGGCTGCATGGAAGAACGGGTGGGCGTACCCGACATTCGCCCGGGTAAACCCGACGATCCGGGCAAGGACGCCGGCGCTGGTATGCGGGGCCAGGCCGATGACGAGATGACCTACCAGCTCCTCGGGCCGGTTGATGGAATAGAATGGCGGGAGACCGTATACTTTGACAAGGAGATCATCCATGAACTGCGCTACGCTGACCATGTACTCGGCGCAGGAGTCCGAGACCAGGATGTCCTGCGGGTGGAGCTCGATGACCTGCGAGCCGTTCTGGAGCTCGTACCCGTTGATGTCGTGTATGTATCCCAGTTCCCGCATCCGCTCAACCGGGACCCGCACCTCATCCGGGCGGATATGCGTCAGCGGGAGGTCAATCATGTCGAAGCGGGTCGTTCCGTCCTTGAAGACAAAGATGTTCCGATTCGCCCGAAGGATACCCTTCTCCATCGCCTCCACGGTCTTCTCCCGCGAGATGACCCCTTTGACACCCTTGACCAGGGCAACGCTATCGGGTTTCATCCCAAGGCGTTCCATCGCCTTAGCATACTCGGCCTTCACGTTCAGGGTTACCCGCTGGCCACAGACACCCCCGGCATCGCACGCAGGGCAGCGCGGGCCATCGATCTCCCGCCCGCACTTGGGGCAGGTATAGACCGGGACGGTATGCCCGCCGCACTGCGGGCACTTGTTTAAGTACCCGCTCTCCCCGCATTCCGTGCACCGCCGCCGACCAACTTCGATGTCGATAATCCCGCCGGACTTCTGGAAGTCGAGGTCCGTGTTGTCCTGGTCGGTCTCTGCGGTGTGGGCAGAGGCAGACTGGAACGAGCGCCGTGCCCCGCCGGAATCGCCGAGCGGGAAGAGGACATGCGGCGGCGGGTTCATCTTCCGGGGCTTGGACTTGCCGGGCCGTCCCATGCGTCCCCCGATACGGGTGCCGGAGCGGGAACGCATGGCAAAACCGCTGACATGCATCACGAGATCGAGTGGCGCCGCATCAGGAGGTGCCGACTCCCATGTTTCACGTTTTTTCAGGTTCTCGTCGAGCCCGAGACTGGCGACAAACGCCTGCCACGCGGGGATGCGGATGCCCTCCTCGATGACCTGGTGAGGGATGAGCAGGAGCTCGAGCGGCTCCTTGGTCGCCTTGTCGTGGGGGATGACGAGGGCATCCTCCTTTTTCACCCCGCCGGACGATACCGCATCGGCCAGCAGGCGCACCTGTTCTGTCGTGATGTCGTCCCAGAACCAGGTATAGGCCGGGTGAAGGTACTTCCCGGCACGGGCAAGGGTGAGGGCTTCCTGTTCGTCCTTTGGCTGTTTTGTCTCCGGCCCGGCATCGAGCTGCCACCATTCGGCACAGTACCCTGCGGGGACGAGCGGGTGGTTGTTCTCCAGGAACTCCCCGAATGAGATAAGGATCTCGCCGACATCGAGAATTTTATCCACTGCGGTGCCCAGCCGCTTTGCGGTCTCCTCGCTGTCGATCCGGCGCACATCCCCGTTCTTCAGCCGGACCGTCGGCCCCTCGATGGTATCAACCGGCACAACCCCGCAGGCCTTGCCCGGCCGTTCGGTCTTCATCTGGGTGCCGGTGGCGAGGAACTCGCCGAGAATGTACAGTGTTGCCGGGTTCATCCCGGCAGCGGCGAACCCGGTGTTACGCGAGCGCCCGTACCGGAGCCGGAAACCACCCTTGCGCATCGGGTACGAGAAGACCGGGCGGCCCCCGATGAGATCGCGGAGGTATTTATCAAGCGGCTTGATACCGGTACTCTTCTCATCGCCCCCCTTTGCAGCTCCGGCAATCAGCTTGTCGAGCCAGTCCCAGCCCTCCATCTTCATCTTCTCGACCCGGCCCTTGAGCTTCCGTGCCTTGCCGGCGATACCTTCCCCGATGACGAGCGCCATGCCGCCGCGGACAACGTTGGTTTCCACTCGTTCCAGGTTGCGGTAGCCCGAGACCTCTTCCTGCTCGGTGGCCTCACCATCAACGCAGACCGGGCAGTTCTGGATGATGAGCCGGATCTCCGCCTCGCTGGGCAGGTACTGGAGGTTCATGATGTTGTTGTACTGCCGGATCTCCTCGACATACCGCTCGACCTCTTCCTGCCGGGGGATATAGCGGTTGATCCCCAGTTTCTGGCGGACATAGTCCCCGACAAGCACGGACATCGCCTGTGCTGTGCCACCGGCACTCCGGATCGGCCCTGCATAGAAGATCATCAGGTACTGCGTGCCGTCATCGTTCTTGCCAAGTGCAACCTTTGCGATACCTTCCGTAGGTGCCGAGACAACACCTTCGGTCAGGAGGGCCATGGCAACCCGGATCGAGTGGTCAAGGACCTCCATGATGTCCTTCTCGCCAAACTTCCGGGCAACGAAATCGTCGCCGATGCGCAGGGCCGCTTCCTCGCGGGACATCGTGGCCTCGAGCTCACGGATCCGGGCTGCCACTCCCCTGACCCCGATGAGCACCTCCACACGGTCGGCAAGGTCGTTTGCAATCGGGATCTCGACATCAAGCGAGGGATCAAGCCCTTTTTTTCGGGCCTCCTTCGCTACCGCGATGGTCCGGTGCAGCTCGTCAAGGAGGGACTTCTCGTACGCCTGCATTTCGGGCGAGAGCACAAGCATACCGGTAAATTCTCGCGGGTGGGATTTATGGATTGGTATTGAAGATGATAAGAAAAAAGCGGGTGTTGGTTGAGAGGATTGCCGGAATATGGGGCCGGTTCCCGGCAGGACCTTACCGGATATCGATCTTCCGCGGTTTGCTGTCGGGTTTTGGTTCTTTTTTGGGTACTTTCAGTTCAAGAATCCCCTCTTTCATGATACCTTCAGCCTTGCTGGCATCGACCTCTTCCGGGAACGCGACAGTGCGTTCGAATGCGGAAAAGGCCCGTTCACGGTGGATGAAGTTCTTGTTCTTCTCTTCCTTCTTCTCCTCCTTCTTTGCGTGGATTCTCATGCCCTCGCTGGTAATCTGGACATCAACATTCTCTTTGGAGAATCCCGGCAGTTCGGCATGGATCAGGTAGTGGGTCCCTTCATCGATGATGTCAATCGGGGCGTACCGCACCTGCAGGGAGGCCGGCTCCCATGCTCTGGTCTCGAAGGGATAATACGGCCTCATCATCATATCGAACGAGCGCCGGAAGTCATCGAAGATAGAGTCGACGTCGTGTTCGAACAGGCTCTGCCTTCTCCGGGTTTGTGGCGAAGAACCCGGAGAGATTGGTACAATCTCGGTATCCTTCTTCACAGGTTTTTTCATAGGTATTCCCCCTATGTTTAACTTTAAGTTAGTCTTAAGGTATATAAAAATTTTATCTTGGTTGTACGGACCTGAAAAAAGGGGATAATACGAGAGGAGCGGGTTACTCCTCATCACTGATATTCTCAACCATCGACCCGACACCGGTCTCCCCCATCTGCCAGAGCGTCAGTGTGACACAGTGCTTGATGGTGGGGTCCGGATCCGTGAGCCGCCCGGTCAGGTGGGCGATGGCAGGCTTGCCGATCCTGCAAAGGGCCTGGGAGAAATAACCCCGCAACTCGCGGTCACTGCTCGCCATCCCGTCGATAAGGATATCGATTGCCGGCTCGCCGATCTCACCGAGGGCTGCAGCGGCATACTTCCGGAAGTCGCGATCCGGGTTGTTCTCCATTGCCATGATGAGGGGAATGACCGCGGGCTCGCCAACCCGCGAGAGCGCGATAGCAGCGTACCAGCGCTGGTCATTTGTCTCTGCCCGTGCAAGGCGGGAGACCAGCTGCGGAACCGCGGGTTCACCGATCCGTTTCAGGGTGCTGATTGCTGCATGCCGTTTGTCGATATCGGCATCATCGAGAGTGGCCACTGCCTCCCGTATCTCCTCTTCCGTACCGTTTGTCGTTCCACCTGTTCCTGCCATATCTGGTAGTTATCTGGGTTCTCAGCAGAGATGGGTGTTTCTGTTTCCGACAGGTCCTGAAAGGACCTGGAGGATGAGAAGAAACCATCAGGTTTCTTCGAACACCGACAATAATTGGATCATTTCAGCAGTCTTCGCCACGTTGAAAATTCTTTATTGATAACACCTGAAAGGACCTGGAGGATGAGAAGAATCCCGCAGGGATTCTTCGAACCCGAAACCTCGAAAACCATGAGAGATTTTTCCTCCAGCCGGGTCACGCAAACCCCAGCCATGCCGGGACAAACAGGATGATAAAGAAGATCCCCATCAGCAGAAGCCCGAGCGGGATACCCAGCTGTGCCCACTCGCGGCTCGATATCCCGAGCTTGCACGCCGCTATGATGTTCGGGATATTGCCCGGGATGAGCATGCCGCCGGCGATGAGGAGTCCCATGAGCGCACTGACGATCTGCTGGAGGGAGAGCGCCGGCCCGACCTCAGCCGCAGCAAGGGTCGCATTATCAAGAACTGCCGAGACGATGTTCACCCAATACAGGCCCGCCGACGGAATGTGGATGATGTACTCAAGGATGAGCGGTTTGAACCCTTCGCCCAGGAAGATGAGGGCCATGATGAAGAGGTAGACCTTGCCGGCCCGGATGAGGATATCGCGGACGGACTCGCGCTCAAGGATACACTCCAGTTTCTCATCACCGGTGTGACTCCTGCTGAAGAGAAAAACCCCGCCGAATCCCAGGGCAACGACCGCCGGGATGATATAGACGGCCAGGTTGTCGAACAGGAAGAGGAACCCGGCATGGTACGGTTCTCCCGAGAGCTTGGACACCACGATCGTTGTCAGGGGTTCGCCAAGGGGCGTCAGGCCGGCCCCCAGGCCAATCGAGAAACAGGCAACAACGGCAATCTCCACTTTGGCCTTCCGGACAACCGGGAGGGCGTTGACGATCTCGACCAGGATGATGGCGGCAAGGATGGCGGAGATGATGCTTGAGATCAGTCCGAGCACGACAATGAGGACGAAGACGATCACCTGCAGAGGGAAACGATCGATCACGTTGACGATTGCCGCCTCCAGCCGGTGATGGAACCAGTAGATGAGCAGGCCGACAATGAGGACAATCTGGACGATCCCCACCGGTATCCCGAAGACGCTGGCGATGTCCAGGGGAGACAGGAGTGCTTCTTCAACGATAGCAGGACTCCAGCCGGTTGTTTCACCGGGTATCGTCATAAAGCCGGAGATCGTGAGTGCGGCAATCCCGCAGGAAAAGAGGAAGAGCTCGAGGTTGTGTTCGACACACTTCACCCGGAATGGCAGGATCAGCACCAGGAGAAATATGATAAAAAGCCCGAGGTTGACGAGGAGATCCATTGTGCTCTGTCCGTGACCGTGCCGCGCAGACGGTTGTGCTAAATATTGCATACCGGTTCGCTGTCACAATCTAAATGGATTGTCCTTTACGTCAGAAACTCTGAATGCAGGGGGTACGAAGATTTATATCCACCATCAATGGTATAGACCAAGTGGGTACATATGGGTCGTGAGGGCCATGGCAAGGGATTTTACCAGCATCATCCGGACACTGCAGGAGTCTGCCGTGAACCGGTGCCGGGAGCGGCTCGACGAGGCCGCACTGCGAGCCAAGGGCCTGATCAGCACGAACGATCCCGACGGGGACCGGCCCGGAAATGGGGATGACGAGTATGGGGTCACATCCATACTGAAGCGGAAACACGGGTTATAGGTGGACAGGATGGAAGAGGAGAAGACCCTGCTCCAGCAGATACGCGAGAAGGAGCAGGAGCACGAAGTGAAGGTCAGGGCCGTGAGAGCTGAGACCGAAGCTGCGGTTGCTGCGGCCCGCGAAGAGGCCGAAGGACTGCTCTGCACTGCCGACGGTGTCGGCAAAAAGGAAGCGGAACAGATCTACTGGGAGGAGAAGGCAAAGAGCGAGGCGGAGATCGAGCAGCTGAAAGAGCGCGCTGCACACCAGCGCGAGGACGCTGCTGCACGGGGCGAGCGGCACCTGCCCCGTGCCGTCGAGAAGATCGTCGCGCTCGTGACCATGCAGTAACCGCTGCCAGGTCCCGGGGGGAAAGGGTATGCTCCAGGCAATGAGACGGATCCAGGTCGTAGGGCCAAAGAACGAACTCAGCCGCGTAGTCGACCTTCTGTACCACGCGGGCACCGTCCACCTCGAGGATGCGAGCAGCAATGTCCCGCGTGAGGAGCTGTACCTCAAACCCGTAAAACTGGATACGTCCTATGACCTCCCGGAGATCCTCTCCCGGATCCGGGCCATATTTTCGACCCTGCCACCCGTTGCAGCCGACAGCGGACGCCAGGACCAGATCCGTGCCGGCCTCAAAAGCAGGAGTGATGACGAGATCGTCCTCCGGGCACGCGAGGTGATCCGGGAGCTTGAGACGACAACACGGGACCTGGCAGCCCGAAAAACCGAACTTACTCTCGCGATAACCGCACTTGACCGGTATGCAAAGGTCCTCTCGATCATCCAGCCAGTCGAGAAAGAGCTCCCGACGCTGGAGGGATTCGAGGTCACGATCCTCCTCATCCAGAAAGAGCATGCCGGCGTAATCGATATCGTGCGCAGGGAGATCGCCGTCATCACCCATAACCACTTCGAGATGAGCACGACATCGGTGGACGAGGAGACCCTCGCAACCATCATGGTCTTTGCCAAGAAGCACTCCGAGGCCGTCCACAGCTTCATCTACTCGGTCAACGTGAACGAAGTCCGGTTGCCAAAAGAGTACACCGGGCGGCCGTTCTTCGAGATGTACGCGCTCATCGAGGAGCAGAAGCAGAAGAACGAGCGGGAGATCGCCTCCATCAACCAGCGTCTCGACTCCCTTGCTTCGATCTGGTACCAGGAGCTCGTTGTGCTCCGGCAGCTCCTCGAGGACATCCACGATGAAGCGGGCGTGTATGCGAACTTCGGCTGCTCGGAGTATGCATTCGTCATCATGGGATGGATCCCGAAGAAACGGCTGAACGGAACAAAGGAGGCCCTGCACGAGATCTTCGGGGACCGAATCGTTGTCCGCGAGGTCGCGGTTACCGAAGACGATATGAAGAAGGCCCCGGTTTGGTACGACAACCCGGCATGGGTCAAGCCCTTCGAGTTCGTCATGACGCTTGCTGCTGTGCCGAAGTACCGTGAGGTGGACCCTACCCCGATCCTCGCGGTCTTCTTCCCGCTCTTCTTCGGCATCATGGTCGGCGACATCGGGTACGGGCTCATCATCCTTGCCATCGGGCTTCTCGTGCGATACCGCTACGCGATAACACCGTTTTTGAAGAACCTCTCCGGCATGATGATCATCTCGGCATTCCCGGCGATCATCTTCGGGTACCTGTTCGGCGAGTTCTTCGGGAACCTTGGCGAACATATGGGGTGGCTCCACCCGATCCACCTGCTTGGCATCACCTGGAACCGTGCGGAGGCTATCATCCCGATGCTCATCTTTGCCATCTTCCTTGGCGTCATCCATGTCTTCTTAGGTCTTGCCCTCGGGATGCGCAACGCCATCATCATGAAGAACCGCCACCACCTTGCCGAGCGTTCAGGCATGCTCCTGATGATCTCGGCTATCATCCTTGCGCTCGTTGCTGCATCTGGCATCGGGCCGCAGGTGCTGATGTATGCAGCGGCTGCGTTCGGGATCGTCGGACTTCCCCTTGTCCTGTACGGGGCCGGGCCATTTGGCGCCATCGAGGTGATGAGCACCGTGGGCAACATCCTCTCGTACGCCCGCCTTATGGCGATCGGTATGGCATCCGTTATCCTCGCCATTGTCGCCAACGAGCTGGGCGGGGCATTCGGGATCGCGATCATCGGGATCATCGTCGCCGTCCTCCTCCATATGCTCAATGTGGCGCTTGCGATGTTCAGCCCGTCCATCCACTCCATCCGTCTCCACCTTGTCGAGTTCTTCAGCAAATTCTACGAAGGAGGCGGGACACCCTACAAGCCGTTTGCCCGTACGGGGCCGGGCGAGCAGGCAGGAAAAGGGAACTAAAAAAAATCCGGTCGCGGGAACGGGTTGTAAATTAGTCTGCCGATTACCGGTTAATGACCCTACAATCAGGGAGTACAACCTACAATTTTTTCATAACTCCGTCGTGAGATGATTGCCCTGCGACCGGTGGGTTGCCATAAAAATTCCGGGCGCGGAAACGATCCCGCTTGAAATTTTTCCCTCAGGGTCCGATCCACCCGGCATTTCACTGCTCTCCGGCACCTCACGGGCTCCGGTCTGCCATCGTGCAGCACTCGGGAACCCAGAACCGTTTGCCTCCGGAGAGCGTCTTCCCGCAGAAGTCCCGGCAGGTCTCAGGCCGGCTCGTATAAATGGCGCACCCCCACGTCTTCATCCCGCTGCCGTCCGGAGGATCCTCCCGCAGGTGCCGGCAGGGCGAATACGCGAGAAAACAACCATCCGATTCCTTCAGTCCCCGCTCGCGGAAATAGCGTACCTGGTGGGGCTTGCACTGCTTCACAAAGATCACGGGAAGCCATCGGCAGCACTCGCCACAACGGCTGCAGGTGCCGGAAGGAGAGGGAGGGACCGGTTGTTGCATGATACAGGATTATCCGTTATGGGAAAAAAGGATGGGCCGTAGTAGTCTGTCCCCGGCAAGGTGTACCAGGGGACATATTACCAGGCTGCGATGTTCCTGAGCAGATCCTCTGCATGCGCCCGGAGCGCCTTGTCTTCCGCTTCATCCGCGATGAACTCCCGCATCCCGTGGATGGCACCGGTGCTCCGGATGGCAGCAAGCGCCACGACCGCTTCAGCGCGGATTTCATGCTGCTCTGCCCGGTCCCGGAGCCGCTCGATCAGGTCGTCCACGGGCCGGCCGCTCCTGAGGTGCCCGAGTGCGGTCACCGCGTTCAGCCGGACCCGGGGGTCCGCGTCCGCGAGAAGATCGACCAGGGGGCGGACCGCACGCGGGTCATCGCTCTTGCCCAGCGCCTGGACTGCCCTGAGCCTTTCAGCGGTGTCAGCACCGTGTTCTGCCATATGCACCAGCTCGTAGACGCCGCCCCTGCGACCGCATGAGCCATACCATACATTTTCTTCCCGTTCTATGCTCATTCCCATATAATACACCGGTTTTTCTTTACTGTTCTCTGGTCTCAACAACCATACGGCAGGTGTCCGGGGGACGAACCCGGCCCTAACGGATCAAGAAGAGCGGCCGCTTACCACGAACGGCCCGTACCGTAGTCGTGCCTGCACTTTTCAGGAAGACGACCGGATACATTGGTTTTATTTATTGCATCCCGGATATAAAAAAATATGCGATGCACCGGGTTTTACCGGAAGAGATCGTATTGTTCCGGGGATTCAGGCCTTAGGTGATAAGGAGACCGAAGACAACACCGGCAATACCAGCGGCAGTTGCAACTGCCATGGTCTCAAGTACCGTCCGGAAGACCGGGTGCTTCCCGATCCGCGCACGGCCCGGAACGGGCAGGAAGAGCATGGTTGCGCGAAGCTGATGACAGAGAACCATATTATTCGTGCCTGGAGAATGGGCAGGCAAGACGACCGTCAGGATGCGGAGATCGCCTTGATCCGGCTCGTCAGGTCCTTCGCGAACTCCTCACCGGCAAAGATATTGAGCGGCTCGTACAGGTCATCGGCAAGGAGCGGGATAGAGTCGGACGGGATATTATCCGGAGAGATCCCGTTCTTCCTGCACTTGATCCGCAGCAGGGATTCTGCCAATGACCGCCCGATCTTCGGTTCGAGAACCTCCAGGATCTCCTGCGTCCTTCCGTTCATGGTTCATCCCCTTCGGTCATCTCAAGAAGCCTGCGGCCGGCAAGGACAAAGCAGCCTGCAGTAGCCAGGTAGAAGATACTCTGGAACCATCTCAGGGAGTACTCTTTGGTGAACCCGAAGTCCGTCCCGTCACCGAAATACCGGAGCCCTCCCGCGATGAACGCAAAGAGGGCAAAGAGGACGAGCATCGTCAAAAAGTTCCGGACCCGGTCCGAGTAGTAACGCCGGGTCGCAGCAAAGATCGCGAGGGCCCCGAGGAGGAGGAGCGGTGCAATGATCTTCAGCAGGGGATTGAGGGGGCTTGTATCGTAATTGAGGAGTGCGTCCATCTATTTTCCCCCCGAGAGACCGAATGCTTCTGCGATTTCCGAGAAGCTCGAATAGACCATGTACGCAACGAGGATCGTTGCAAGCGCGAAGATGATTGCCCCCGTGCTCTCTAGCCATTTGAACTGCAGCAGGTAATCACCGAGGAAACGGGCACCGGCGCCGATGCATGCCGCAATGCCGCCTGCCATCAGGGCAAAGGCGATCTTTTTCAGGTTTCCCCCGTACTTGTTCCAGGCCAGGTAACAATACCATGTCCCGATGGCGAACAGGATAAAAACCACGATCTTGAGGAGCGGGTTTAAGACGCTGCTCTTGTACGTGAGGATCTCGATAGCCATGCGCTCACCCTGATCCATCATCACTGTCGGGAATTAAAAATCCATCGTTTTTAAGGAACGGGAGTTTATAGCCAGAAATGCGGGTTCTCCTGATCGTGGTGTTCCCGGAAATGTACCCGGGGCAAGGACAGCGGGGTATCTGACAGGCTACAGGGAGTTGCCGCTTATTTGCCGGGTTCTTGTCACGGGCGGTTGAGCCGGCACCGGTTCAGGAACTCCCGGGTCTTCATTTGTGGTAAGGCTCACCGCTCCGGATCCGGCAGGCCCGGTACAGCTGCTCGATGAGGATAAGCCGGGCCATGGGATGGGTGAAGGTCATCTTCGACAGGGAGAGCCGCCGGTTGCTCCGGGTGATGACTGCAGGGGAGAGCCCGAGGTCCCCGCCAATCACGAAAACAACACTGTTCACACCGGCGAGCTCCCATTCCCCGACAGCGGCTGCCAGGTCCGTGCTCGAGAGTGCCTGCCCCCCGATATCGAGCGCAATGACCTGCGCTCCCGGGGGGATTGCTGCAAGGATGCGCTCCCCTTCTTTGTCCAGGGCAGCCTTCTCCAGGGAGGGGGAGGCACCGGCAGGGCGCCGCTCGTCAGGGATCTCGCGGATGCTGAGCCGGAGATACGGCCGGAGGCGTTTCTCGTACTCGGCAATGCCGTCCTGCAAAAACTTCTCCTTGATCCTGCCAACGGCAATGATGTGGATGTGCATAAAACCAAAAAACCCGTTCACCGATCAATAACGCAGGCTATACCGGCGGGAGAAGAAGTGGCGGGGGATGTTACCTATGAATTACCCTTAGATTCTTTTGCATCGATTTTCTGGTGGGATAATACATCCAGCAGGACTTCTTTCATCATGGTCTTCATGAGTTCCCGGCCCTCATCCGATGACATGTAGTCTTTGAACAGTTCCCTGAACTGTCCCATATCGTGGTGATTATCGACGAAGGATAATAAAGCTTGCGTGATGCAGTCGGAGACCGTGGAGAACTTCTTTTCCTCGTACACGAGTTTATTGACCTTCTCGTAGATATTCGGGGGCATTTTATACGAGATAGCAACCCGTTCCCCGCGACTCGCCGGACTCTTTTCTGCCATTCTCTATAAACTAGGGTAAAATACTATAAATAGGCTGTTAAATCCGTTTCCGGATTCTTTATGTAATCCTTTTTTGGTGCTGGTAATCCATAAACAATACTTATGGAATACTTTTTATAGCGCGGCATACTACAGGAGAGTGTCGTGAGGTGACCGAGATGAACGAATTATTCCTGTTACTCCTTGGAATTGTCGGGGTCTTTGCTGTCGGATCCAGCATCGCCCTCTTAGCGCTTGGCAACATGATCGACCAGTTCCCCACGGGCGACGAATCGAAACGCGTCCGGGGCATCTCAAGCCCGGTCGAGACTACCCGTATCGCCGTGGTCGTGTTCTGGGCGCTCTTTATCGTCGGGACATGGGCACTCATGCAGGAGAGCAGGCTCCTGATGATCACCGGTATTACCACGTTCTTTGCCATCTGCCTCTTCATGTTCACGGCGCTCGTCTTCTCGTTTGCCGTGCTGAATGCGCTGCGGAACAGGAAGAGTGCTGTTGACAATCCCGTGCTCCAGCTGGTCCCGCAGACCGGGGCATCACCGGTGCCGGTTGCTCTGCCCGAGGCTGAGCCGGCTCCCGTGATCCAGAAACGCTACAACAATATCTTCACCGACATGATGCTCAACGTGCTCCTGAAGAAGGAGTGAAATTCCTTTTTTTCTCCGTTTCAAATTGTTGCGAGAATTAAAATTCACTCCCGATAAATCGTCGAATTCCATTAAATTTTCTAAAAAATCGATATCTAATTATCTCTTCTTGGTCACCATTTTCCCAAGGATGATGATCAGGAAAATCGCTGAAATGGGTATCACAAAAAGCAGTGGAGAAGATTGTGTTGCGGGCGGAGTGGGCTGAACTTTTGAACTTTCCATGCTCGGTTTTTGAATTACTGTAGCTGGCACATGAATTGATACAGATGCGTTTGATGAGACGCTATAAGATCCAGCGCGATCTGAGTCAATAATAGAAAAAAGCTGGAATTGACTCGCGTTCAACCGTGATGCTGCCATGAGGAGATATTTGTCTGCTCTGGGAGCCCCCATGCAATTGCCGACACGACATCGCGATCTACGCCACCCGGATGTGGTTGAAACATTACAAGACCAGACATTCAATCCATTTTTTCCCGGTTGGACCGTTCTGTTCGATTCGAATGTCGTACCACAACCACCACCCGGACAGAACTGTTGTGGGTAAATCGCAACAAAAATCGTTTCATTCAATGGCAGATTCGTGGTTCCATTGATAAAGAATTCATCACCGAGCGTTTGGTTCCCGACAGGATCAATCGTTATGAAAAATGTTGCATTATCCGCAGCAGCCGAAACAAAAAATATGAAGGTAACGAAGGCGATAAAGAGTAAAATTAATCTGAGTTTCATAGAAAAATCCGACTAATCTTCTTAATATTTTCATTCAGATAAAAGAGTGCTTTTCTACTCTATTGAAATCATTGAAAATTATCGACGCTCTCGGGGGCTCCGCTACCGCTCTGCCCCCGCCGCTGATGCAACCCCCGCCTTGGGATGACGACGTATTACCTGGAACCTTATTCGTCCCATCGCCCTGCGCCCCGTCCCCCATTGGGGAACTGGTGGCGCAAGAGGAGGGCTACCGCAAATTGAGAAGTAAATTCAAAAAAAGAAAATTACCCAAAGATCTTCTTCGACTGCTCTAACGCATCGACCGCCGGCAGAACCTTGCCGGTCAAAAACTCGATGCAGGCACCGCCGCCGGTCGAGATGTGGGTGAAATGCCCGTCAAGGCCCATCTTCTCGATGACAGCCGCGGTGTGCCCGCCACCGACAACCGAGAATTCCACCTTGGATGCGGCCTTGATCATCTCGTGGGTTCCGGTGGCAAAGTCCGCTTCTTCGAAGAGCCCGGCCGGGCCATTGAAGACCACGGTGCCGGACTTCTTTAAGACGCCGACCATGTCAGCGATCGCGTCCATGCCGATGTCAAGCACCGGGCAGTCGTCGGGGATCTTCGTGATGGGATATTCCTTCCGGTGATTGTTCTCGCGGACGGCAACGGTCTGTGGCATGACAACGCGGTCCTTGTACTTTGCAAGGATCTCCTTTGCCTTGTCGATCTCGGGCTGGTACTTGAGCTGGGCAATCAGCTGCGTGGAGGGTTTGCCGATATCGTACCCTGCCGCGATCAGGAAGACGTTGGCGACAACGCCGATGACAATGACCTTGTCCGCAATTCCCTTGTCGAGCACGTTCTTTGCAACATCGATCGAGTCGTCCACCTTGGTGCCGCCCAGCACCATGCAGACAGGACGGGGAGCACCGGAGAATACCTTCGAGAGCGTGAAGACCTCCTTCTCCATCAGGAGCCCGCCGGCGGATCGCATCGCCATCGGGAGACCGACCACCGTAGGCTGAGAGCGGTGGGCGGTGCCGAAGGCGTCGTTCACGAAGACGTCCGCCATCGATGCGAGCTTTTTGATCAGGAGTGTCTTCTTGGCTTCCTCGGGCTTCAGGGTAAGGTTCTCCTCGGCGTTGAAACGGACGTTCTCCAAGAGGACCACATCACCGATCTTCATCGATTTGACCGTATCCCTGGCACTCCGGCCAAAGATGCTGTCAACATAGGTGACGGGTTTCCCGAGCAGCTGTTCGAGCTTCTCGGCGTGTGCCTCGAGGGTGGTGAAGTCCTTCTTGCCGGGCCGGCTCTGGTGGGTGACGATCACCGTCCGGCTGCCGGCAAGGGCTTTGATGGTCGGGATATGCTCCCGGAACCGCTTGTCGTCGAGGATGAGGTTGGAGGCAGGATCGATCGGCGAGTTCAGGTCCAGCCGGAGCAGCACGGTCTTTCCTTCAGCACCCAGTTCCTTGATCGTTCCAATCGTCATTCCTGTCTCTCCTGTTCTCTCCTTATGAACTGCCCCGGGCTTTAATCTTCTTCATCCGGAAGAGTTCTTCGCGTTCCATCTCGTCAAGGCGCATCTTGATGAAGTCCCTTGCCGCAGTCAGCTCGGGGATGACCTTGAACTCGAGCGCGTTGACACGCCGCTTCGTCTTCTCGATCTCGTCGAGCAGGCGCTTCATCGTGGTCTCGATCTCGGCGCTCTCGATGATCGCCTCGACCAGTTCCTCGAAGGCGGAAGCTGTCTCATCGATGACGGTCGATGTGCCGAGCACACCGTAGCCGCGGTCGACGATACTCTTCTTCACCTTGGAGGAGTCGATCTGCGGGACGACAACGCCCATGATGTTCTTGCTCTTCACCGTGATCTCCGGCACTTCCTTGACGGAGAATGCCGCAGACTTGACGCCGATGGCGCCTTCAACGGTGTTAGCGAGTGCCATCATCTCGGCGGCACGCTCGTACTTTTTGAGGAGTTCCCCGCGGCTGTCCCTGGCATTGGCGAGGATCTTGAAAAATTCTAAGATCAGTCCATCGCGCTTCATCTTGAGGATCTTGTAGCCGCGCTCGGAGAGCTGGATCTTCCGCTTGAGGTTGATCAGTTCGGAGCGGGTTGGCTTGATATCGCGCAGCGCCATGGCTGATTACTCCTTCTTTCCGGTCTTGACCTTGGGGTGGTACTTGTTGATGAGGTCACGGTCGATACGGGTGAGCTGCTCGATCGGCAGCGTCGAGAGAAGGTCCCAGCCAAGGTTGAGAGTGTCCTCGATGGTGCGGTCCTCGTCGTATCCCTGGCGGACGAAGCGGTTCTCGAACAGGTCGGCGAACTCTAAGAGCAGCCGGTCACGCTCGGAGAGCGCATCCTTACCGACGATGGCCACCAGGCCGCGGAGGTCGTTGCCTTCTGCATAGCCGGCGTACATCTGGTCGGAGACCTTCTTGTGGTCCTCACGGGTGTGACCCTTGCCGATACCGAGGTTCATCAGACGTGACAGCGATGGCAGCACGTTGATGGGCGGGTAGATGCCCTTGCGGTGGAGCTCACGGTTGACCACGATTTGCCCCTCGGTAATGTAACCGGTCAGGTCAGGGATCGGGTGGGTGATATCGTCACCGGGCATGGTCAGGATCGGGATCTGGGTAACGGAACCCTTCTGGCCCTTGATCATACCGGCACGCTCGTAGATGCAGGCAAGGTCCGTGTACATGTAACCCGGGTAGCCACGGCGACCCGGCACTTCTTCACGGGCTGCGCCGATCTGACGGAGCGCTTCACAATAGTTGGTCATATCGGTCAGGATGACCAGCACGTGCATACCGAGCTCGAAGGCAAGGTACTCGGCGGTGGTCAGGGCGAGACGCGGGGTGATGATACGTTCGACGGCCGGGTCGTCCGCAAGGTTGAGGAAGACGACGGCACGCTCGAGGGCACCGGTGCGCTCGAAGTCCTGCATGAAGTAGTTCGCTTCTTCCTTGGTGATACCCATGGCGGCGAAGACTACGGCGAAACTCTCGGTCGAGCCGGGCACCTTTGCCTGGCGGGCGATCTGCAGCGCAACATTGTTGTGCGGCAGACCTGCGCCCGAGAAGATCGGGAGCTTCTGGCCACGGACAAGGGTGTTGGTACCGTCGATGGTCGAGATACCGGTCTGGATGAAATCCGCCGGCATGCCGCGGGCGTACGGGTTGATTGCCGCACCGGTGATGTCGAGGCGCTTCTCCGGAACAATCTCCGGGCCGCCGTCGATGGGCTTACCGCCACCGGACAGGATACGGCCGAGCATCTCGCGGCCCACGGGCATCTTGATGGTCTCGCCGGTGAAACGGACACCGCTGTCGCGGCCGATACCGGTCGTGGTCTCGAAGATCTGGACAACCACAAGCTCGTCTGAGGTGTCGAGCACCTGGCCGCGCTTGATGGTCCCGTCGTACAGCACGACGTTCACGAGTTCCTGGTATGCAACCGGCTCGGTCTTCTCTACAAAGACGAGGGGGCCGGCAATCTTGTTGATAGTCCGATATTCCTTCATGCTGCCGACCTCAGGGTGTTGAACTCTCCGTCCATCTGCTTCATGATCTTCGCAAGTTCCGCCTTGTAGTCCTTGATGAACTTGATCTGCGGCAGCTCGCCCTTGCTCTTGACGGCGATGATCTGCGCCGGGCTGACGCCGGCTGCCTGTGCCGCGTAGGCAAGGTCTGCAAAGGTCTTGATCGACTTCATGATGTCGTACTGCTTGCTCATGTCACAGAACGTGTCGACCGCGTCGTACGCGTTCTGCTGGAGGAAGATCTCACGGATCATGCGGGCCACTTCGATGGTGACCTGTTCTGCCTCGGGCAGGGCGTCGGAACCGACGAGCTGCACGATCTCCTGCAGTTCTGCTTCCTTCTGGAGGACTTCCATTGCCCATGCACGGATCTTGTTCCAGTCAGGGGAGACTTCCTTGTCATAGTAGTCCTGGAGCGCTTCCAGATACAGCGAGTAGGAGTTGAGCCAGTTGATGGCCGGGAAGTGCCGGCGCTGGGAGAGCTTGGCGTCCAGTGCCCAGAAAACTTTCACGATACGGAGAGTGTTCTGGGTGACCGGCTCCGAGAAGTCTCCGCCGGGCGGGGAAACTGCCCCGATAACCGAGACGGAACCATCGGCACCGTTGAGGGACTTGGTCAGACCTGCACGCTCGTAGAACTCCGAGAGGCGGGCTGCCAGGTATGCCGGGTATCCTTCTTCACCGGGCATCTCTTCAAGACGGCTGGAGATCTCACGCATGGCTTCCGCCCAGCGGGAGGTCGAGTCTGCCATCAGGGAGACGTCGTACCCCATGTCACGGAAGTACTCCGCGATGGTGATACCGGTGTACACCGATGCCTCACGGGCAGCCACCGGCATGTTGGAGGTGTTCGCGATAAGAACCGTCCTCTCCATGAGGGGCTTTCCGGACTTCGGGTCCTCGAGGTGCGGGAACTCGGTAAGAACTTCCGTCATCTCGTTGCCGCGTTCTCCGCAGCCGATGTAGACCACGATCTCGGCATCCGACCACTTGGCCAGCTGCTGCTGGGTAACCGTCTTGCCGCTCCCGAACGGGCCGGGAATTGCGGCGGTGCCGCCCTTGGCGATCGGGAAGAGCCCGTCGAGGATACGCTGACCGGTGATCAGCGGGATCGTCGGGTTGAGCTTCTCCTTCACGGGACGCGGCACACGGACCGGCCAGCGCTGGATCATCGGGTACTCGCGCCCGTCTTCGAGGACACAGATGGTCTCGTCAACGGTGAAATCCCCGCTCTTGATGACCTTGACCTTGCCTGCCTTTGCATTGGGGGGCAGCATGATCCGGTGGACGATGTTGGTCTCCTGGACCTCGCCAAGGATTGCGCCGGGCTCAACAGTCTGGCCAACCTTTGCGATCGGTTTGAACGTCCACTTCTTCTCGTGGGAGAGCCCTGGTGCCGAGACACCGCGCTGGATGAAGTTGCCCATCTTGTCGACGAGCACCGACAGCGGTCTCTGGATACCGTCGTAGATACTGGTCAGGAGGCCCGGACCGAGTTCCACGGCAAGCGAGAGCCCGGTGTTCGATACCGGCTCACCCGGGCGGATACCGGAGGTATCCTCGTACACCTGGATGATGATGTTCTCGCCCTGGATCTTGATGACTTCTCCCATCAGCGCTTCATTGCCGACCTTCACCACATCGTACATGTGGGCGTCAAGGTTGACTGCCGTAACGACAGGGCCGGCGATTCTTTTGAGAACCCCTTGTTTGTCTTTTGCTTGGTTTGTTTTTACTTCCACAGATCAACACCCACCGATCTCTTGATTTTCTCCCGCATGGAGAGCCCGCCCTCTTCGCCGCCGCCGATAGCAATCACGGTCGGCCTGACGGAGTTGTCCAGCGTTACGCGGAGTTTCCGGGGGACTTTCTCCATGTCGCTTGCGTTCATCACGAGGATACCGACATTGGTATCTGCAAGGACGCTGGTGATATGCTCCACGAGTTTCTCGTCGTTCTCCGCTGCATAGGTCTTCTGGATCCCTGCAAGCCGGAAACCGAGGATGAACTCACTGTTGCCGATAACTGCAATCTCCATGTTACATCACCAGGTAGTTGACGATCTTCTCGGACGGGAGTTTCGACTCCTTGCCCCGTGCCAGCGCCCGCAGGTTGAAGACCTCGTACTTCTTCTTCTCGAGGTACACGAGGATGGGGTGGATTGAGAACGGGTTTCGTTTGCTCATCTTCTCCATCTGTGTCAGCTGCACGCGGGTGAGCTGTGCCTCGATATCCTTCACGCCGCCCTTCTTTGCCTTGACATCGTCGAGCAGGAGGTGCAGGGTATCGTTCCTGATGTTGGCCCGGATCATGTCCACGAACTCGTTCAAGTCCTTGATATTGTTGAGGCTCGCAAAGTCCTGGATGGACAGGCTGCCTCCGGGAATGAACATCTCGCGGGCTTCCTCATCGACCTTGTCCGCCCGGAGGCGGAAGAGGGTCTTCGTGTTCTTGATATCGATCTCGAGCTGGATGTAGGCAAGGAACGATGCCCCGCCCTTGACCCCTGACTTTGCATCGTTGATGATGTTGGCATAGAGGTGCTTGTAGAGCTCGTTCTCCATCCGGGAGAATGACCCGGCCTCTTTGGCGAGCGGGTACTCGCGGGCAAGCACGGGATACATCCGGTGATCCTTCAGGAGTTCGATGATCCGGTCGCCGCTCTCTTCGGCAAGCATCCGGTCGAGGGCGGTCTTGTCAAGACTTCCTGCCGGGACGAGGATCTCCTTGATCTTGCCGGCCTTCTCGCCGTGCATCTTGCCCCGCAGGATGGTCAGCACGTTCTGGATATCCCAGGTCCTGAGGTAGACCTGCGTGAACTGCTTGAGCGTTCCCGGCGTGATCTCCTGGATCTTCTGGTACTCCTTGGCAAGGTTCCAGCTCAAGGCGACTTCGATTAAGTCGATGCCCTTGAAGATGGTCCCGAGCTCGTCGATCTCCTGTTTGTACTCGGTTTCTCCAATGATACGGGTGATCTCCGAGACGCTCATGTTGAGCATCCGCTGGTACTCCTCCCTGGGGAGGAGCTTGGACTTCCTCATCCGCATCCTGGTACACACGTAGATGTACGGTGCTGAGATATTCACACCCATACGTGCTCCCCCTTATCCAAACAGGATGTCCGACGCATCTTTCAACCCGGATTCCCAGACCTTCGCAAGGAACGTGCGGTAGCTGTAATCAATCTGCAATGCTGCCCCTTCACCCTCGATGAGGATACCGCCGTCGATATCCACGGGTGCCCCTACCTTGAACTTACTGAACTCTGCCTCGGCAACCAGGGCCTTTGCGGCCGCAAGATCGCGGGCATTGCAGTAAACCGTGCCGGAGGGGATCTCCTTCTTTGCATCGGCAAGGAGTTTTCTGATCGCTTCCTTGTGGAAGCTCTCGGGGAGCGCGACGATCTCTTTCCTCGTCGCTTCGTAGACCTGGTCAAGGAGCGCCTTCTGGGTGTTGAGGAGCTCGCGCTTGACGAGCAGGTTGGCTGCCGATACGTCCTGGCTGACGATGTGCCCGGACTGTTTCTTGACTTCGTCCTCTGCGGTCAGCTTGATCGTCTCGGCCTTCTTTCCTGCCGCGGCAAGGATCTGGTCCGAATCGGCTTTGGCCTCGGCGTGGAGCCTGTCGGCCTCTGCTTTTGCCTTCTCCCGGATCTCCTTTACAAGTTTTTCAAGGCCGATATTCGCATCCCCGGGGGTATGGATATGGCCGCAATTGGGGCAGACTTCCTCTGATCTCACATCTGATCCCATCGTGTGTGCTCCCGGTTATAAGAATAACAGAAGGAGACCGACGACAAGACCGAAGATGACGATGGTTTCAGGGATAACGGTGAAGAGAAGCCCAAGACCGAAGAAGTCCTTGTTCTCGGCGATTGCACCGACGGCTGCTGCGCCGATACCCATCTCGGCAACACCGGTACCGATACCGGTAAGACCAACGGCAAGGCCTGCGCCGATTGCCTTCATACCAACCTGTGAGGCGGTGATTGCTTCGATGCTCATTCCAACGTCACTGACTGCTACTGCTGCTAATTCTGCTGCCATTTTTTTATTCCTCCGTAAATCTGCGTTTTATCCCAAAGGGACTATACTTTTTGCCTCCACCCTTGTAGAACTTGGTGAAGAATTCAACATAGTGTAAACGAATCGAGTGGAGCCCGCCACCCAGGATGCTCAGGGCGATATTCAGGAGATGCCCGAACAGGAAGATCCCGATACCAACCAGGATCATCACAATACTGACGAGCGTGAAATTCTCCAGCGCCGGGTTGACGAACATCTCGAAGGTCATGTAGTTCACGACCATCGCGATGGCAACACCCGAGAGCCCGACCGCCACGAGACGGGCATACGAGAGCACGTGGGAAACGATTGTGGGGAGCTCGATTACTTCAAGGAAGTTCTCGCGTGCAATGAAAACAATGCCCACGAGCAGGAGTACGACTCCGGTGACCAGGCTGATGTTCACACCCAGGCCGGCAACGGTGAACAGGACCGGCATACCGGTAAGGTTGGGCATCAGCGGGATCGCTGCAACTGACCAGATGGCAAGGATGATACCCCACATCACGGCGAGCCAGCCAAAGTTTGCCATGACGGCAAGCGTGCGGTGGTGGCCATGGTCCTGCTTTGCATGGTTGTACATGCCGAGGATTCTGCCAAGGGTCAGGTGTATGATACCAATCCAGATGGAAAGGACCATCAGTTCCGGGATGTTCGGGCCATGTCCCCCGTGTCCTGACATAAGGTGACGGGAGTAAATGACCGGGTTCCACCCGGGGATCGCGAATCCTAAAAATTCACTGTAGATGATACCAAAGAAGATCGTCGAGATGCTGGCGTTCCGGAGAACATCGAGCATCTGGTTACCTGCTTCGCCCTTGAGGAACTTCCTCAGGCCAAGCGACATCGCCAGGAAGATCAGACCGTACCCGGCATCACCGACAATCAACCCGAAGAAGAGCGGGAAGACGATCGAGATCATCAGGGTGGGGTCAACCTCGGTATACTTCGGCCGGGAATAGACATCCATGAGGACCTGCGTTGGTTTTGCAAAGTCCGGGTTGTTGTATTCCACCGGGACCGAGTCATGCTCGGGGTCCATCGGCAGGACCGTAACATAGATCCTGCCTTCGGTGACATGGACCAGGGAGTTCGTCACTTCGGTGACCTTATCCGTTGGCACCCAGCCTTCTGCAACAAACGTCTGCTTGGTTGTTGCAAACCGCAGGGGTGCTTCGGTCTGGTCGACCTCGGCTTTGAGAAGCTCCTCGCATGCAACAAGGAACGAGGCGTGTTTCTCTTTCACGTTCTCGAGGTTCTTGTTGATCTCTGCAAGTTCCCTGTTGAGCGCCGCGATCTCACCCTGGTAGAAGTCGATGCGGCCTTTTGCAGACCCGGTCTCGTCTGGGATCGGGACTGACTGGAACCCGGCCTCGGCAAGGGAACGTTCAACGTCGCCTTTCTGGTCGGTCGGGAATACAACAACAAGGAAGTTCTTCTCTTTCCCCTTGGCAAGATGCATCTCGCAGGGGACACTCAAGGATACTTCGCGGGAAACGTAACCGGCAAGGGTCGTGAATCTCTTGTAACCGTGATACAGATTCAGGTCAACCGGTACGGATAAGAACGGCGTGATCTGGGCGATCTTCTCTTCGATCTCCTTGATCCGCGTGTCGAGTTTGGAGCGCCTGACCGAGAGCTCCTCAACTTCCCGTTCCAGGGACGGGAGTTCCTGCTCAATCCTTGTCTTCAGCTCGTCCTGTGAACAGCACGGGCCTGCACTGACATCGTCGGCATTGATGGCGACGGTGTTTGTCATCGCACGGATCTTGATAAGATCGGCGGACTTTTCGCTTGCTCCTGAAAGAGGCGTACCTATCTTAAAGCCCTCGTAGCCTTCTGCTCCGACATCGACATACTCCTCGATGTGGAACAGGTTATGGCGGTACAGGACCGCGATAACCGGGGCCATCTGGTCCCGCGAGGCCGCGATGAGAAGCCGGCTCATCTGCTTAGGCTTTAACATGCAGCTGCTCCTTAAACCGCAAAACCAGCAGCTGCACTGCCTTTGAAAGGTTTGTCTCGCCTTTCACTTTGAGTGCTGCTGCGCGCTGATTGCCACTTTTGATGATTTCAGCGTGCTTAAGTGCCGCCTGGTGCCGTGCTTCTTCCAGTTTCAGCTTTTTGTATTGTTCTGCATTGCTCTGCGCTTTGGTTACCAGGTTATCAGCCTCGAGCTCGGCCTGAGAATGCCGTTGCTTCTTCTCATCCTGCGCCCGGGTGATAGCGGACTGGTACTCTTCTTCAGCCTTTTTTATGTTTTTTAAGACCTCAGTCTTCATCCAACCCTCCTCTCACGGCAAGTACAATACTTGGGAAAATTGGGATATATGTATTGTTATTTACGATCTACCGACGGGAATTCGCAGGAGTAATAATGCCGCGGGACGCCACGGGAAAAGGTTTTATTTCGTGTCGATGGTGAAGGTGCAGTCCAGTCGCTGGACGGTCGCCCCACCCGGAAGACCATCGATATCCACGCCGCCCGGGACACCGTGGAGTTCAATACCGGACAATTCATCGCTTGCGCAGATCAGGTGCTGCTCCGGGTGTGTCCCCCTGCGGATGCTGCAGCTGGTGGCGATAGAACGGGCAACCGAGACAACGTACCGGAAATGCCGGGAGCCAGGATGATCTTTTGAAAGGACCATAAGCGGGAGCCGGTACTTCCGGACCGATTCGACCAGCATGACCGCAGGCTCGAGATTTCCGCCTTCCGGTGCGGATGCGATGACAAGGTCATCAGGTTCGACAGTCTGGCTGTACTCCTTTTCCGAAGTCTCGATCCAGATCCCGAAACGTGCATTCGCCTTTGCAACGATTAAAAAAGAGTTCCGGCCCTGAATGTGCAGGAAAGAGTCAGAAAGTTCACAATTCATAATGCAGTCACGTCATCGGACTGGCAGCTGGAACAGATGGGTTTTTTGCTTAAACTCTCGAATTTCTCCCCGCATTCGTTGCACCGGTACTTCTTTGCCTTCACCCGGTCGTCAAATTCAAGGTCCCCGGTCGGACTCCCGCCTGCAGAACACATCGTTGTTGCCTCAGTACGAGATCGCTCGCGAAATGCATTAAAACTATCTGACCCCCGCTAACCCGGGCAGATAGGGATCAGATCAGCACAAAGTTGAACGCCACGAGCGCGATGATCAGCAGGACGCAGGAGTGCTTGACCCCGGCCGCAACGGCAGACTCGCCCATCTGGCCGGCGATGAGGCCCGAGAAGAGGGCCTGAATGAGACAGGCATGGTACAGGAGCCGCCCGAACGTTATGATCGGGATGGACCCCATACCGGCGAGCGCTCCTGTTGACGGCATCCCCGTTGTCGATACATTGGCAAGCACCGGCAGGAACTGGGTGGTCAGGACCGCGACGACGAAGAGGAAGACAAAGAACGAGAGGTACACGATCGCCGTGTAGATGAACATCTCCGACAACCGCTCTTTTTTCAGCACCTCGCTCATCTTGGCGTCACTCGATGCAATGGAGAGTACCTCGTTGATCTGGCCGCTCATCTCGCTCGCTTTGGTGATGAGCGTGACCGTACGGGCGATGGAGGGGGTACTGACCCGTTCCTCGAACCGCATCAGGGCTTCGGTGAAGTTCGCCCCCCAGTCCATGTCGCGCTTGATCCGGCGGATCTCGTAGCTGAGCAGGCCGAGGTTGGTGTTCACCATGATCGAGATTGCCTGGGCGATCGTGAGGCCGACCTGGTTGATGCCGGCCATCCGCTCCAGGAAGTCCGGGATGAGTGCCTGGATACCCAGCACCTTGCGTGCCCAGATCTCGTAGAAGATGGCATACGGGATGAGGACGATCAGGAGGGCGATGACGATGTGGTCGTCGATGACGCCGATATAGGTCTCGATGTCCCGGTAATGCGGGACCCGCATGTACACGACGATGAGGTACAGGATCGCCGCCGGCACCGTGATGTAGAGCGTGTGGTTGACGTTACTGATGAAACTCTCCAGCGGGTGCTTGATGTGGTGGATGAGGGCCCGGAGCCGGTCGTACTTCTTGAGCTGCTCGAAGAGGGGCTCCTCGTCCTCCCTGCGGACGACCCGTACATCCGAGTAGGTGTGGAGCCATTTCGTCCGGACATACCGTTCCGTCTTCTCCGCCTTGATCGAGATCAGGTCGATGACCAGGATGAAGATGAGCGACCCGATGGGCATCACCGCGTAGGTCACGAGGGCCAGCTGCATGATCGCAGACCCGCCCATCATGCCCATGACCACCATGATGATGATCAGGAAGAGGGGGCCGGCAACGAACATGGTGACATACGATTCCGCAACGATCGAGAGGACATTGAGGAACTGGCGCTGCTCGAACCGTGCCTCTTCCTGGTACAGCCGCACCCGGGTGTTGAGGAACTCTGCCATGTCCCCGCCACTCTCGATGACAGAGAGGAGGTCCTCGAGAAACATCTTCAGTTTCTCTGACGGGGTTGTTTCGGAGAGGTGCCGGATGGCGGTGACCACATCGTACCCGAAGAAGTCGGCATCCCTCACGATCTGCCGGAACTCGAGCGCCACCTCACCGTAGATATTCGCCCGGTCGGAGAGCGACTGGAAGATGGTCATCAGCTGGGCGCCGCCCCGCCGCATCGCGTACATGTAGGCGACCGCGTTGTGCAGGGTGAGGTTGATCTTGATGCTCCGGTTGCCCTTCTCGATTGCCGGCAGTTTCAGCATCAGGGTATACCCACCGTACGTGCCGGCGGCAAAGGCGATGATGACGAAGAGGGCCTGCATGTAGTAGAAGGGGTAGATGAAGTCGAAGAGGACCGGCATCTCGAAGGTGAAGAAGACGTTCGTGATCCCGGCCTTTCCGGTCAGCATCTGGATGGAGATGAAATTGCTCAGGAAATACCCGATCACGGCAAAGAGGACGCCGGTAACAACCGAGACGCGGATCGACCGCCAGAGGTACTGTTCGAGTGTCAGCCCCATCCGGGCAGAGATCATATCGTTATGGAGGCTGTTGAACCTGACCGGATCTGTCCCGACCCAGCGGTGGATGTAGTCCTGCAGGCTCATTGGATTACCTTACGCAGATCGCCGATGCTGGCAACAACATTCCGGGGACTGATGTGGTATGCATGGAAGAGCGAGGCTACGGAAATATAGTCCTTGATATCCTGCTTCTTCATCGCCTCGAGGATCGACTTCCTGACGCTGATCTCGGTCTCGAGCTGGTCGCGGGTCCACCCGCGTTTCTCGGAGATGTCCGCGTACACCTGGGACCGGCCGGTATAGGCGAAGACATCGTGCACCGGGTCATAGACAAAGACGTTGTTGACCCGGAGGTTGCCGGTCGAGGGATCGATACCGGCGATCTCGACGATCTCCTGGGACCGCCGGACCCGTTCCGTGCCCCGGTAGATGAGGCCCTGGACACTCATGATGTTGAGGGCCTGCATCATGTTCCGTGGTACGTTTAAGGGTTCGCTCTCGAGGCGGTGGATGGCGGCATCGACACTGCCTGCGTGCATGGTCGAGAAGGTGGTGTGGCCGGTGTTCATGGCCTGGAAGAGCGTCTGGGCTTCGGCGCCACGGACCTCGCCCACCAGGATGAACTCGGGCCGCTGACGCATCGCGGCACGCAGGAGGTCGAACATGTTGATGGCATTGCCCCCTTCGGTAAGGGCCTCGCGGGTCACGCTCGCGATCCAGTTGTCATGGTAGAGGGTAATTTCCCGGGTATCCTCGATGCTGACGACCTTGGCAACCGGCGGGATGAAGAGGGACACGGCATTCAGCGACGTGGTCTTGCCCGATGCCGTCCCGCCAATGAAGATCAGGCTCTTGTTGTTCTCGATGGCGAGCCAGAAGTACACGAGGGCATCGGCATTGAACGTCCCCATCTCCATCAGCTCGATGGGCGAGAACGGCTCTTCCCGGAACTTACGGATGGTGAACGATGTACCGCGGGTCGTCACTTCGGTGCCGAGCGTCAGCTGGAGACGGGATCCTTCCGGCAGGGTCGCATCGATCATCGGGGAGCCGGTGGAGATATGTTTGCCCGAGCGCTGGGCGAGGGTGATGGCAAGGGAGTTGAGGACATCGGCCTCGAACGCGATGTTGGTCTTGATGTTCCGGTACTGCCGGTGGTAGAGGAAGAGCGGGATGTTGTTCCCGTCGCAGGAGATATCCTCGAGCATGGAGTCCTTCATGAGGGGGTCGAGCCGTGACCAGCCGATGAAGTTCCGGATGAGGAAGTACTGGAGCTTGAACATGGTCGACCATTCCAGGGAGAGTCCGTAGTCGTCCAGGAGCCGGTACATCTTTTCGAGGAGGAGCTGTTTGCGGTCCTTGCGGATCTCGTCCGAAGAGAGGATGAGCACGTCCCGCAGGTCCTCGTGGAGGCGTTCCAGCAGCTCGTACTCAAAGTCCGAGAGCGTGGGCTCGAACAGGAGGTACTCCTTCTGGTTGGTCCGGCGGTTATGGGCGATGACGATGAGCGAGCGTCCTTTCTCGACCCAGTACTGGTCCAGCGGGTCATATTCGTCAGGGATGGCCGCGTCGACGAGGCTCCCGTGGCGCTCGAAATCGTACTCTTCAACAACGGATCCAATTTTTCCCTTGAGGAGGGTGAAGTAGTGGCGGTAACTCACGTCTGGCTTCTTCGCCGCGGGAAGGGGCGGCGGGGGGAGCGGTTTCTGGGTGTCCGGGGGTACGCCGGGTTCTGCCGGAGGCGTTCTCTCCAATGGACCGGCATGCGTCTCGGGCACCGCAGGTTCCGGTGCTGTTGTCACCGGCTGAGCCGGTTGTGGTGCAGCGGATTCCGGCGCTTCCGGTTCGCCACCACGCTCTTCCCCGCCTTCCTTTGGTGTCTTGAGGGGTTTGAAAAATTCCCTGATATCCATGCCGTTCTTCATCCTTTCCCGGTCGTTACCGGGTATTCCCGAATTATAATTCGGGAGAACATCTATTTAATAATGGAGCCTGCTATGATGTGTACTTGTACATTATCACAATTCACGCCTGCCTGAACCACCGGCGCTGGAGGACAGGAATGTTTATGATTCAATCCATGCGATCTCCTTTTGCGATCAGGACGGTTTCTCTCCTCCTGAGGCGGCCCGATATACCATGACCACCACACCCAAGATGCCCACGGGGATCTCTTCCCTCGATCCCATCCTTGACGGGGGAGTCCCGCCCGGCTCAACGATCCTGCTCCTCGGCGATCTCGGGGCGGGCAGCAACGAGTTCGTGTTCAGCTCGCTGGTCAACAACCTTGTCGCGATGAAGGGGGGTGCAACCGGTGCCGTCACACCTCCGCAGGAGATCCGGTATATCACCTTCACCCGGCTCAAGGAGGACGTGAAGGGCGAGATCCTCCACTCCCTGCATGTCGATAACCTGGAGGCGCTCGTCGACCAGGTGAAGTTCGAGGATATGTCGGAGCTCTATTTTGACAAGAGCGTGGTCCCGGACGACTGGTACAGCCACAGCGATATCCTCACCCGGCTCCAGAAGCGGACCGGCCACGAGACGCTGCTGCTCCAGCTCTCCGCGATCATCAATTCGACAAAGCCCGGCAGCATCGTGGTCTTCGATTCGCTCACGGAGATTGCAACCCAGACACAGATCCCGAATATCTGGCAGAACCTGACCGGGTTCCTGCGGGGACTGCAGCGGATATCCAAGCAGCGGGGGATCACCAGTTACCTGCTCCTGAGCCGGGGGATCCTCCGGGTCGAACAGGAGAAGGAGCTTGCCGAGATCGCGGATGCCGTGCTCCTCTTCCGGTGGGAGGAGACCACGGGTTCACGCCGGCAGCGGGTCATGTACTTCGAGAAGTTCCGCGGGGTGATGCCCCATCTCGAGGAGCGGGACCTGGTCAAGTTTGCCGTGCGGATCTCACCGGCCGGCGGGTTTGAAGTGAGCAACATCCGGGTGGTCATATGAACGGGGAACGCGTCAAGGTCGGCATCGTGGGGCTCGATGACATGCTGGGCGGGGGGCTGATTCCGGGAAGCATCTGTGCCGTGATCGGCACGTACGGTACCGGCAAGACAACGTTCTCGCTCGAGTTCGTCTGGGACGGGCTCAAGCAGAACGAGCGGATCATCTACATCAGCCTCGAGGAGCGGGAGGACCGGATCCTCCAGTACATGAAGCTGAAGGGATGGGATGTTGCCCCGTTCCTGAACAAGTCGCTGTACGTGATCAAGCTCGACCCGACCGACTTCAACCTGGCCAACAACCGGATCAAGAACGAGCTGCCCCGGCTCATCGCGGAAGTGAAGGCGACCCGGGTGGTCATCGACCCGATCTCGCTCTTCGAGGACCTGTTCACCACCGATTCCGAGCGCCGGCAGGAGATGTTCCATTTCATCGAGAGCCTGCGGGACCGGAACTGCACGGTCATGATGACCTCCGAGACCGACCGGGATAATGCCTTTGCCAGCCGGCACGGGCTCATCGAGTACCTGTCCGATACGGTCATCCTGCTCCGGTATGTCCGGCCGTCCGATCTCACGGACGTCCACCTTGCGCTCGAAGTTGTCAAGATGCGGATGTCGGCACACTCCCGCGAGATCAAGCCGTACGAGATCCAGCAGGACCAGGTGCTGGTGTACTCGGAAGCGAACGTGTTCTAGCGGGCCGGCCGGATTATTTTTTGAAAATTTTTGCCGGAATTCTGCCGGTTTTTTCCGGAATTTTCTGGTAAAAAATTTTGATGTGCGCTGATTCTGAGCGCCTGCGTTCACACATATCGAGTGCAGGTTTTTTTTGTGTCGTTCATGGGAAAAAATTTCCGCGAATAACTGCGCTGTAGAAAATCCATTGAAGTGATGATGGGGGCTGATGCCCCTATCCCCCCCATCGCGATGCAGCCGCCGCCCCGAAGGACGCCCCGCGGCGGCCTCAATTACCTCTCATTTCTTTTGATTTGGCAATCCATCGTCATCGCGATTGGGGTGCCGCAGCGGCGGGGCTTCAGCCCCGAGAGCGTCTGCGCTCAAAACGGATTCTTTTGTATGAAAACTTTTGCCGGAGTATTCTCACACAAAAAAAATCCCGGAAAAAATCCCGAGCGGTTCCCGGTCCCCATCGTTACCGACCCACGGATCGAACCCCGCTCCTTTCCACCCAGTCCCCCTGCACAGGTTTTACCGACTTTTGCCACCCAAACGCGTGTATTAGCGTTTTTCAAAACCTCCGGCGTTCGGAAAACCCGTCCGGGCGTTTTACGGGCAGGATTCCGGGCTTATTGTACCGTTTTTGACCGAATTCGATCTGTTTTCGGAAGCCCGAAAAAGGGGCCCGGATAAAGTCCCCTATACGGGCCCCGATTGCCAATCCGGGCTTATTCTGAAGGGTCGATCCGGACCCACCGTCCACCCCCGCGGATGATTTTTCATTAACAGGCGAAGGGTTGAAGAGCCAATGGCTCTTCTCCTCCCCGACCTTCTTATGAAGATCCCGGACTCATCTGAACGGGAGCAGGAGGAGAAATCAAGAGCATTCTCCGGGTTGTGAGAGTAATTGAAGAATTCTGCAGCATCTGAATCTGTTAGTGACTTATGAAAAAGAAAAAATCAGATGCTGAATCCCAGGATGCTCAGCAGCACCAGGATGCCAACCCCCGGCAGGCCGCCGATACAACAGATGAGCACCGTTGCAAGGCTGTACCCGAGATCGGGTTTACCCATCCACTGCATGACGTGCAGGAAGTTGATTAAGAAGAGGCAGATGATGCCGAGCACGGCATTGATCACCAGTGCGGTTATCTGCTTGAGCAGGTACCAGACGATCGCAACGATTGCCACGACCAGGATGATTGCAACGAGAATATCGGTCATGATTCTCTCATTTACCAATGATACGCTGATTATTTATTTTCACTGAGGGGAGGATCATCGACCCGATGGACCGGGTCTTTTGGCTCATGCCGGCGATGATCATCTGCATGTCAAAGACATTGCCGGAGAGCATCGCGCTGCGCACCGGCTCCTGATACTCCCCGCCCTCCATGAAGAAGGCGTTCGAGAGCTCCACCGAGAACTCGCCGCTCATCGGGTTTGCCGTGTGGGCGCCGACAACACTGTGGATGAAAAGGACCCGCTCGTCATCAATCGTGCTGCGTTCGCCGTCCACAACGAAGTTGTGGTGGCCGATGGACGGCAGGCCGCCATACCCTCCCCGGGTGGCGCTTGCCGTGCTCTCCTTCCCGTACCGGTACGCGGTCTTGAGATCATATGCAAACGCGGAGAGGACGCCGTCCCGGATGAAGTCGATCCGGCGGGCCGGCGTGCCCTCCGCATCCCACCGTGTGCTGCCGTTGGCGCCGGGCAGGAGCGGGTCGTCGTACATGGAGATTTCCGGTGATGCGACCTGCTTCCCGAGCGAGCCGGCGAACTTCGATCTGCCCGCATGGACGCTGCGCCCGTTCAGGGCAGGGACGAACACGTTCCCGAGCAGTTCGGCATAGGCAAGCGGGGAGAGGAGGAGATCGTAATCACCGGTCGGAATATCTTTTCCCTTTGCCGATTCGCTGGCAAAGAACGTCGCGCGCTCGCCAACCCAGACCGGGTCGATCCGGTCCATGGTCCACGAGTGGTCGAACTCGTACCCGGTGGACTGGGCATGGATCGCCTCGAGCGAGACGGAAACGCCGCTGTGCCGGTTCGTGTACCGCACGCCGTGGCTGTTGGCCAGGGTGGCCTGCGAGACGGCAAGGCCGGCAGAGCCCGAGGTCACTTCGGCGGGGTGCGAGCCTGCCCCTTCAAGCATCCGGTCCAGCAGCTCGCGGGCAATGGCCGGCTCGGCCTTCAACGAAGGATCGAAGGAGAGGTCGGCTGCCGGAAGGCTGACCGGCGCTGGCAGGCCCTCCCAGTTCTGCGGGGTTGCGAGCCGGCCGCTTGCGATGGCAGCGTCCAGGCACTCGCGCCAGTTCTCCGGGTTGCTGGTGCTCGACGACCCGATGCGCCCCTTATGGATCGTACGGATCCCAAGCCCGCAGTCCTTTGTCCTGGTCGCCAGGCTGACCTTCTCTCTCTTTAAGTCAACCGAGACACTCTCGCCTTCAACAAAGAAGACCTCGACCTCGTCAACGCTCTTCTCCGCCTCGCGGATGAGCTCATCAATCCACGCCACTGCCACCCACCACCGCATCGGTCAGCAGGACATGCGGAGCCCCGTCACTGACAGGGACCGACTGCCCCCCCTTCCCGCAATACCCCGGGCTCATCTCCCGTTTGTTCCCGCACAGCACGATCCCGTGCAGGGTTGTCAGGATCTCTCCCGAGAGCGAGACATCCCGGACCATCTTCGTGCACTCGCCGTTCTCCACCAGGTAGCCGTACTCCGCGTTGAACTGGAAGATGCCCCGGCCCGGGTCCACCTGGCCGCCCCGCGAACCCTTGAGGAAGATCCCGTTTTTGCATTCGGCAAAGATCTCCGCCTCAGTGGAATCGCCGGCTTCGATGAAGGTGTTGCTCATCCGGACCAGCGGGGGTTCGCCTGCCATTGCCCGGGCATGGCCGGGAGTACCGTTGCCGATGGCGGCAAGCGATTCCCGGTTATGGAGGTAGGAGTTGATGACACCGTTCCGGATGATCTCGGTCCTTGCAACTGCAACCCCTTCCGCATCAACGGGATCGAACCCGAACTCGTGCAGGGACGGGTCGTCAACGATGGTCAGGTTCTTCCCGCCGATCCGCTCGCCGATCCGCCCTTTCAGGACCGAGTTGCCCTCCTGGATGAGGTCGCCCTCGCTCGCGTGCCCCACCGCTTCGTGGGCAAAGACACCGGCGAGTTCCGGGTCAAGGACCGCGTTCATCTTTCCGCCTTTCGGGATAACCGCATCAAGGAGGGAGACCGCGATCTCCGCTGCCTTCATGCCTACCTCCTGCCGGTGCCGGAGGTTGAACCCGCGGATCGAGTGCTCACGCTCGTACCCCATCTGGACATTGCCGTTCCGGGACGCGACAGCGAGGACATTGAACCCCGATCGCCCCATGCGGTACTGGCATTCGGTGCCGGAACTGTCGGAGAAGCGGACCAGTTCATCCCGCTCGATGTAGTTGGCCCGCCGGTTCACGACATGCTCGCGGAGTGCGCTCTTCTCGACTTCTGCGAGCAGCCGGGACTTCTCTTCGATATCGACCGTGCGGGGGTCTTCCTTGAGCGGGGGCACCGGCAGGATGCCGCGGGGCGCTTCGCCAAGGGCAACCTTCTCCTGCGTTATGCCGGCCAGTCGTGCCGCATCCTCAAGAAGGGCGTCGAACTTCCGGCCATTGCAGGGAGTGTAGTTGTCGATCTGGAGGACGCCCCAGCCGGAGTTCGTGAGGACCCGCAGGACTGCCTTGTTGAAAAATGTGGTGCCGGCCGATTCGACGACGCCGTTGTCGATATCGATATGGGTGACTTCACCGGTCACGTGCCGCAGGTCGTAGTAGGAGATGGCGGACATCGTGCTTCAGGCCATTGACTGGTGGGGGGCGGGAGATTCGGCGAGCATCTCGGTTGAGCGCATCGCCATCTTCTTGAGCTTGGTTAAGAAGTTCTCCGAGTTCTCCGGTACGAGCGCGTATTTGAGGACATCATCGATGGTGTCGACCGGGATGATCGTCACGAGCGGTTTGTACCGCTCCTCGATGAGCACATCCCCGGCATTCATGCGGGGGATGAGCACGGTCTTGATGCCGGCCTTTGCGGCTGCCTCGATCTTGTAGGTCACCCCGCCAACGGGAAGAACGTCCCCGCGGACCGAGAGCGACCCGGTCATAGCAATGTCCTGCCGGACCGGGATGCCCTCGATGGCGCTGACAACGGCTGTCGCGACGCTGACCGAGGCCGAGTCCCCCTCGACACCCATGTAGGTGCCGATGAACTGGATGTGGATATCGATATTGCGGACATCCTTGCCGGTGAACTTCTTGAGGAGTGCGCTGACGTTCTTGATGGACTCCTGGGCGATCTCCTTGAGCATACCGGTGGCGATCACCGTGCCGCTCGCACCCTGGGCCGGCGTCACCTCCGCCATGATGGGGAGGACGGAACCGGCGTCGCTGCCAGTCACGGCAAGGCCGTTGACCCTGCCAACGCGGGTCCCTTCGACCACCGTCATCTCGTATTCGCGGAGGTGGCGGGTGATCTCGTCCGAGACCTGGTCCTCGATGGACCGGGCGGTCTTCTTTGCGGTGATGACGTGGGCTGCGGTGGTGATGGTCGCGTTCTCCTGCCGGGCGATATCCCCGGCAACGCGGATGAGACCGCCCATGTCGCGGAGCTTGAGGGTCAGGTGGCCCTTGCGGTTGGAACGCCGGCGGGCCTCGCGGATGATCTCGTCGATGGCGCTCTGGTCGAAGTGCGGGATCTTCCCGTCGTTCTTGACCTCCTGGGCGATGAACCGGACATACTTCTGCCGGTTCTCGGGGGTATCGTCCATGCTCTCGGCCATGTACACCTCGTACCCGTACCCGCGGATACGCGACCGGAGGGCGGGGTGCATACCGGAGATTGCATCGAGGTTCCCGGCCGCAACCATCACGAATTTGCAGGGGACGGGCTCGGTCCGGACCATCGCACCGCTCGAGCGCTCGCTCTGGCCGGTGATGGGGAACTCGTGCTCCTGCAGGGCGGTGAGGAGGTTCTGCTGGGAGTGAGGGTCAAGGGTGTTGATCTCGTCGATGAAGAGGACACCGCCGTTCGACCGGTGGATTGCCCCTGCCTCGACCCGGTCATGGGCCGGGGTCTCGAGGCCGCCGCTCTGGAACGGGTCGTGCCTCACATCGCCGAGCAGGGCTCCGGCATGGGAGCCGGTCCCGTCAATGAAGGGGGCTATGCTCTTCGCATCATTGGAGACGAGGAGTTTGGGCACCATCGCCTCCTCGCGGGGGGTGGTGTACCGCAGCGCCATGAAGACAAATGCGCCGGCAATGAGGCCCATGAGGAGCTGCATGGTGATGATGGCATAGCCGGCGATACCGAGCAGGAGGAGCATGAGGAGGGTATGCCGGAACTGGATCTTCTTCTTGGCCTCTGCTTTGTGGGCGCCCACGATCTGTTTGCCCCGTCCTGCAGCTACCGTGCGGATGACGGGGTTGTTCGGGTCGTCGGAGTTCGGGTAAACGAGGATGTCCTGCAGCTCCTCCTTGGGCAGGAGCTCGGCCATGGCTTTTGCAAGCATCGATTTGCCGGTACCGGGGCTGCCGATCATCATGACATGCCGGCGCTGGATGGCGGCCTTCCGGATCACTTCGACCGCACGTTCCTGGCCGATGACCTGGTCTATGAGCGATGCCGGTACTTCGATCTCGGATGATGTGGCAGCGGCGGCCGGGGGAACCGATGGTTCCGGCGCGGCCGGTTCAGGTGCTGGGGACGTTTCTTGGGGATTTTCCATTGTTACAGAACCCTCTCTAACCCGGGGAGTGTATATAAGTTGTCTCATCCTAGTTTAAGTACTTTCAGCTGATCCCATCACCGCCGGAGCCACGTGATTTGGCAACACTCATCAATGCGGAGCGACTACACTACATGGCAGCAGTACGGTGCGGGGATCTGCACGGGACGGGGCCCGCAGGAATAATAAAAAGCAGGGTTGTGAGTATGAAGGTCATCGGAACGGAATATTCCCAGGTGCTTGCCACCCGGGTGGCACAGGCGCTGGACACCCGGCTCGCCGGGGTGAAATTCTCCCGGTTCCCGGACGGGGAGCAGTACCTGGTGGCCGAAGGCCTTGATGACGAGACCGTGATTGTCGGCAGCGTGGTGAACAACGATGCCCTGGTCCAGCTCCTCCTCCTCATCGACGCATGCGACCGTTCGCGGTGCCGGCTGGTCATCCCGTACATGGCCTATGCCCGCCAGGACAAGCGGTTCAAGGACGGCGAGCCGCTCAGTGCCCGGGTGATCGCCCGTGCGCTCAGCAGCGGGGTCTCCGATGTCATCACGGTCAATATCCACGACCCATCGGTGCTCCAGTACTTCGGCGTCCCCTCGCAGAACATCTCCATCGCACAGGACATCGGGGCATACCTCAAGACGCTCCGGCTCAAGGACCCGCTCATCCTTGCACCGGACGACGGTGCCCTGAAATTTGCCGAAGGGATCGCCTCGGCCGGGGGATGGGACTGCGACCACCTCGAGAAGACCCGGCTCAGCGGGGTTGAGGTCCGCATGGAGCCCAAACAGGTGAGCGTGAAGTCCCGCCCGGTCGTCATCGTGGACGATATCATCTCAACGGGTGGTACCATTGCCACAGCGGCGGGAATGCTGTACGACCAGGGTGCAGCGGATGTGTACACCGCCTGCGTCCACGGGGTATTCACGAGCGGCGCCTATGCCCGGCTGGTGGGAAGCGGCATCCGCGATGTCATCTGCAGCGACACCATCGAACGGGCAGCAAGCCGGGTCACGGCTGCTGAACGGATCGCCAGCGCCCTGAAAAGCCGGTGATGCCGGACTTCACATGAGACATGTTTCCTGCTTGGGTGGGGGTGCAGTGCGATGAAAGCGGTGCTCGACGCCAGCGTCTTCTTCTCGGAGTCCGGTATCCCGGGCGAGCTCTTCACAACCCCCTCGGTCTGCGACGAGCTGATCGATATCCGTGCGAAAGGGAATTTCGAGAAGTTCTCCGCTCAGGGACTTCAGGTCGTATCACCTGCTCCGGAAGACCTGAAGCGTGTTCTGGAAGCCGCAGAAAAGTCCCGGGACAGGGGGGTCGTCTCGGTAACGGACTGCGACATCCTTGCGCTGGCCCTCGGGCTGGATGCCGTCCTGTATACGGATGATTTCGCCATCCAGAACGTGGCGCTGGTCCTGGGAGTGAAGACACACCCCATCCAGCAGCGCAGGGCGAAGCGAGTCCACTGGAGATACCGGTGCAGTGGCTGCGGGCGGTACTTCGATCATGACGGGGAATGCGAAGTCTGCGGCGCAGCTATTAAAAGAAAACTTAAATAGATGCCGGCGAATCTTTTCTCATGTCTTCCCTTGACGATCTGATTGGCAGGGCAAAGATGCTCCTCGGCGAGGGGCACAGCCCGGGTCAGATTGCAGACGAACTCTCCCTCTCGATGGAGACCGTGACCTGGCTCCTGACCCAGGCAAAAGGCACCGCTGCACCCAAGGATGTGCACATCGACTGGACACCGGTATCAAGTCATGCAACCCTCCTTGAAGATACCGCAAGGATGCTCCTTGGCAGGTATTACGAAGCCCAGACAAGCGTCGAGGTATCGTCCCCGGTCGCCGAGGTCATTGTCGGCATTGCGATATCGGGTATCCCGCTCGCGACCCTGATCGCCGTCCAGGAAGCAGCCCAGATCGCCATTTACCACCCCACCAAGCAGAGCCAGAGCGAGAAGTTCACGGGCTCCATCAGCGGGAACTTCGCCGCAGTCGCCGGGCAGCGCTGCCTGATTGTCGACGATACCATCACCTCCGGCAACACCCTGCGTGAAGTGGTGAAGTACCTCAAGAAACACAATGCAGTCCCGGTCGGTATCTGCGTCATCTTTGACAAGCGCGGTATCCGCGATGTGGATGGCGTGCCGGTGTACCCGCTCTTCCGCATATCCCGGATAGACTAGGATACTCCTTTTTTCCCGGAAGATTTCCGGAGCACAACACCACATAATTTATATAGAAGTTCAATTCCACCTTTTACAACATCGGAGGATACATTATGCTATCTGGACAGCCAATTATCATCCTAAAAGAAAATGTGGAGCGTAATCACGGCAAAGAAGCCCAGCGCTCGAATATAACGGCCGCAAAGGCAATTGCCGGCGCCGTGAGGTCCACTCTCGGACCCCGCGGCATGGACAAGATGCTGGTCAGCGGTTCCGGGGATATTGTCATAACAAACGACGGCGCGACGATTTTAACCGAGATCGCCGTCCAGCACCCCGGCGCAAAGATGGTCATCGAGGTCGCAAGAACCCAGGACGATGAAGTCGGCGACGGCACCACCACCGCGGTCATCCTGGTCGGCGCACTGATGGAGCAGGCCGAGATCATGCTCGAGCAGGGCATCCACCCCACCGTCATCGCCCAGGGTTACCGCATGGGCATGGAGAAGGCACTCGAGATCGTGAACTCCCTCTCCCTCAAGGTCGACCCGGCCGACCGGAAGACCCTCCTGAAGATCGCCGACACCGCCATCACCGGCAAGTCCATCGAGCAGGTCAAGGGCAAGCTCGACGGCATCATCGTTGACTCGGTCATGATCGTTGCCGAGAAGACCGGATCGAAATTCACCGTTGACGAAGAAGATGTCATGATCAAGAAGCAGAAGGGCCAGGCAATGGACGATGCCGAGCTCATCCGCGGTGTTGTACTCGACAAGCAGCGGATCAACGAGAGCATGCCCAAGCGGGTCGAGAAGGCAAAGGTCGCCCTCGTTGCCATGCCCCTCGAGATCACCAAGACCCAGGTGAAGGCCAAGATCAAGATCTCGAATGCCGACCAGATCGCTGCATTCTCCGAGCAGGAGCAGGCAGCGCTCAGGAAGCTTGCCGATGCAGTCATCGACAGCGGGGCAAACGTCCTCCTCTGCCAGAAGGGTATCGCAGACCCGGTCCAGTTCTACCTTGCCAAGAACGGCATCTTCGCCCTCGAGGACGTGCCCGAGAAGGACATCAAGTATGCCGCCCGCGCACTCAATGCAAACATCGTCAACAAACCCGAGACCCTGACCGCAAAGGATCTCGGTACCGCTGACCTCGTCGAAGACGACACTGAGGGCAAGGTCACCCGCATCTCCGGCTGCAAGAACCCCAAGACCACCACGATCCTCCTCCGCGGCACGAGCGACTACCTCCTCGAGGAACTCGAGCGTGCGGTCGTTGATGGCACCCGGGTCGTCATGGACGCCATGGAAGACGGCACCTATGTTGTGGGTGGCGGCGCAGTCGAGACCGAACTTCTCATGAAGATCCGCGAATACGCCCAGACCGTTGGCGGCCGTGTCCAGATCGCCCTTGAGGCGTACGCAGCAGCCTTCGAGTCCATCCCCCGCGCACTTGCGGAGAACTCCGGTTTCAACCCCATCGACAAGCTCGTCGAGCTCAAGAATGCCCATGCAAAGGGCAAAAAAACGGCCGGCCTGAACGTGTACGAAGGCAAGGTTGTCGACATGCACGCAGAGGGCGTCATCGAGCCCCTCCGGTCCAAGCGCCAGTCTATCCAGAGCGCATCCGAGACCGCCGTCATGCTCATCCGCGTTGATGACATGATGATCACCCAGCAGGGTGGCAAGGGCCCGGCAATGCCCCCGATGTAAAATTCCGATACTACCGGGATCCTCTCCCCTTTTTTGCCGACCTGCCTTTGATCTTCCGGCACAGCCTGCCGGCATATTCCGGGGAATCCGCCCGGCAGTACCAGGTCTGCCGGTGTCAGATAGTTTTTAGAGGATGCGATGAAAGAAATAAGAAGGCAACGTGCCGAGGTAGTCTAGCCCGGAAAGGCGGTAGCCTCGAAAGCTACTGGCGCTTCGCGCCTCGGGAGTTCAACTCTCCCCCTCGGCGTCTTATAATTTTTAACATATAATAATCCCCACAGCCCGGTTCCGGGACGGGAAAATCCCCCAAAAATGAGTTCCGTCGCAAATTTGGGAAAAACTGGCAATTTCAAGCCCTATTGCCTGAATAAATGAAATAACGCTGCAAATTAAAATATGCTCAATTAACAGATTTTAAATACAACATATTCATAGTATATGGTATACAGTGCAGGAACCGGCTGGTTCCTGTACTCACCAGTCAGGAGGTTCGTGCCAGTATGTTCCGGATCAAAGAGAACAAACCCGTCATTTCACCGGATGCGAAGTCGTTCCGCGCCATTCGGAGGCTGAACCTTAACCGCACCTATATGCCGCTCAAGATCGGGGCGATTGCCGGGTACATCCTTCTCGGGATGCTCTCGGCGTCCACCTCCATGTTCGGCATCCTTGTGGGTGCAGTACTCCGCCTGGTCGGACTGTAATCCAACCCTACCCCATTCTTCTCTTTCAGATATACGCGAGGACGCCAAGTGCCCCGTGGACGAGGGCCAGCAGGACCGTTGCAGCGGCACAGTACGGGTGCCATTTCATCGCAATGACCCGAACCCCCCGCCGGCTCAGGACAGGGATGGAGGCAGTGAGCAGCAGCGCAAAAAGGGTAAGGATACCGAGATACAGGATCACGGGTTTGCCGAAAATGAGATAATAGGATATCTCCGAAAGCATGCTCCTCACTCCCAGGTGACGGTCACGGTTCCCTTCATGTCCTCGTGAACCAGGTCCTGGTACTGGAAGACCCCGTTATTGACAAAGACCCAGCTCCACGACTGCCCGGGAGAGATCGTCTGGCCGGTATAGACTCCCCAGATCTTGATCCGGTGAGTCGGGTTGTACAGGGATTCATCCTCAGAAGAGTCCATATTGTACCACCGCACGGTCATGCCCCGCTTGATGACGATATTCTTCGGGCTGAACCCGTCACGGGTGATGAAGACGGAGTTGTCGTCGACCGAGATAGTAGTCTCAAGGGTTGGCATCGCCGTGGTCGGGAGATAGGTCGGGGACGGCGCCTTCGTTGTCGGTACCGGCGTCGGGGGCGCTTCCGGCGGGGCCTCCTCGGTACACCCGCTCACGAAGAGGAGGACTGCGACAGCAAGGAGGAGAATAAGGATCTTCTTCATGGCTAAGCAATCAGGCGGTTTTTGATAAAAAGGTGGTGAATCGCCACGCGGGGTATCAGGAGGTGTCGCCAGTGGCGGGTGGGCTTCCCGGCCCTGCAATCGCTTCCCTGAACGCATCGAGATCGTAATAATCGGAAGCGACGAGCCGGGCAAAGAGCCCCGGGGGGAGCAGGCTGGCAAACTTCCAGCCATCGGGAGGCGGGAGCGGGAGCAGCGCAGCGATCCGCTTCATATCCCAGGCCCCGATGGCAGAGAGGGCAGCGCTTACCCGTTCCACGGGCTGCTCGCGACCTGCCCGCCGTATCCGGACCGTAAACTCATCGTACCGGACCTGTGCCCGGCTGCCCAATTCCGCGACCAGGAGAAGGGCGAGGACCCGGTTGACCTTCCTGCCGGCAAACGACCAGACCGCCACCCCGCTGCCACGCGCGTCCCGCTCGCTGCAGACGCAGAGACCTTCCCTTGCAAGCTCCGGCGGGAAGGAGGCGAGTGCATTTCCAAGGATCTCCTGCTCTCCATCCCCAAGCGGCAGGAGCGTCCCTCTCCGCACGGCGATCTCCCGCACTTTCCTGCAGATGAGGGGCGAAAACCCTGCCACCCCGCTGCCGGCCCAGAACGTTCGGGAGGGCACGGGTCCCCCGGGAACGACCACGACAATGTTGTGCCCTTCGTCGGCCTTCACCATTGACCAGTTCCTCCCGCCCAGCGTCATGTCCCCGCCTTCCCGGCTGTTCACGAACCTTGCGTCCAGCTTCCCCACGACCTCGCCTTCCGGCGTCACGGCCCGGTACTCGCCCCCGCCGCTGATGACCGAGTAGAGGTCCTTCCAGTTCGAGCGCCCGAGCACCCGCTCCGCTTCCGTGCCCGGCATCAGCACCTCGCCATCTGCAGTCAGGAACCCGTTCCCGATCAGGTGGCTGATGATCCGGTCGGGATCGCGGCGATCGAGCCCGGCGAACGCCCGGTATGAGGACACCTCACGGATGACCTCCCGGCGGGTAGCCTGTTTCCGGGAGAGGAGCATGAGGAAGAGCTGCTGCAGGAGGACATTGTACGGGAGTGCTTGGGGGCGGAGCGGTTCAACCGCCTTCTCCATTGCACATTCGATAATGGCAAGGCTGCAGAGGAACTCGCGCGGGTCCTGCAACACCCAGGTCACATTCGCCGCAGTTCCCCGCCGCCCGCTCCTGCCCATCCGCTGCAGGAACGAGGAGACTGAATCCGGAGGACCCACCTGGACCACGACTTCCAGGTCCCCGATGTCGATCCCGAGCTCCAGCGTGCTGGTGCAGACAATGCAGGCCCCTTCCGGTGAGGCGAACGCCGCTTCGGCAGCCCGCCGTGTGGCCGGCGAAAGCGAGGAGTGGTGGATGTGGAGGTTGTGCACCTGCCCCTCAAGGGACTGCACGAGGTGCTCTGCCAGGCTCCGGCTGCTCACAAAGACGAGCGCCTTCTTTCCCGCAACGGTCCGCCGGATAGCGTCCCTCCGTTTTCCCTCTTCAGGTTCGATGATGAACCGGAAATGCTTCTCCTTTGGGCGGGATGGGACGGATACGATCTCCTCCCCGTGGCGGCCGTCCGAGAGCCAGCGGAGGACCTCTTCCGGGTTCCCGGTCGTTGCCGAGAGGCCGATCCGCTGGATCTTCCGCTTCGCGAGCCGGTCCATGCGTTCCATCAGCACTTTGAGGTGCACGCCCCGTTCTGACTCGACAAACGCGTGCAGTTCATCGACAATGATGAACCGGACTCCCGTAAGATCGGCAGCCAGGTCCTTCTCCTGGAGCAGGACTTCGAGCGACTCGGGAGTGATCATCAGGAAATGGGGGGGTTCCTCCTTCCAGGACCGGTTCCCTTTCGGGACATCCCCGTGCCATTTCATGAGGGAGAGGGATGTCGGGACACAGAACGCTGAGAACCGCTCCTCCTGGTCGTTGATGAGGGCTTTTAAAGGGGAGATGTACAGGCAGGCGATGCCGGACCGGCCGTTTTTGAGGATGTCGTCCATCACCGGGATGAGGGCAGCCTCGGACTTCCCCCCGGCGGTAGGCGCGAGGATGAGCGCATCGGATCCCGCGGACACAGCGTGATATGCCGCTTCCTGGACCTCGCGCAGGCCGGTCCACTGGAGCCGCTGCGAGAGCACCTGCTGGAGGGACTCGTGAAGAGAGGAGAAGGCGGATGCCACGGTTATGATCAACAGGAGGTTGTGCCTGAAGCGATAAGGTCTTTTGTACCGTTACCGGTCCCCTGCCGCGCGGCAACTGCACCATGCAGGACCATGACGCAGCAAACCCGTAACAGATATATACTGCGCCCAAAAAAGTATTAGACGGTAAACAATGAGGTCGCTGCGGGCATCCAATAGTATTTCTCGCGTTAGCCCGCGCTTCGCATTCTTCTTTAGATAGGGGACCTGCCTTCCTTTTAGGTCCCCGTGTAATGTCGCGATGAAGAGTTTACCAGAGGTTTCTCTATGATCCTTGGAATCCCTGATTCAGAGATATTGCTCGGCTACGGGCTTGCCATCGGCTTAGCCCTGGCGTGTATCGTGTACGGCTGGCTGTACCGGAACGAGGAGGATAAAAATGGCAGTTGATACCCTGACGATGACGCTCCTGGTGCTCGTGTACCTGGCAGCGACCCTCGTCATCGGTTATCTTGGCTACCGGCAGACGAAGAGCAGCGAGGACTACCTTGTTGCCGGCCGGTGCAGCCACCCGGTCATCATCGCCCTCTCCTACGGCGCCACCTTCATCTCCACCTCCGCAATCGTCGGGTTCGGGGGACAGGCGGCAAACCTGGGCATGAGCCTGATCTGGCTCACGGTCCTCAACATCGGGGTCGGCATCCTCCTCGCATTCGTCCTCTTCGGCAAGAAGACCCGCGAGATCGGGCACCGGCTCTCGGCTGTCACCTTCCCGGACCTGATGTGCAAGATCTACAAGTCGCCGGCCCTGCAGTACATCGCCGGGTTCATCATCGTCATCTCGATGCCGCTCTACACTGCCGCGATCCTGATCGGGGGTGCCCGGTTCATGGAGCCCACCCTCGGGATATCGTATACCTGGGCGCTCGTCCTCTTCGCCCTGATCACCGCGGCCTATGTGGTCTTTGGCGGGCTTATCGCGGTCATGTACACCGATGCGTTCCAGGGCACTATCATGCTCATCGGCATGACAGTACTTCTCGCGCTGACGGTTGTTGCTGTCGGCGGGTTCACCGCGGGCACGACCGCTCTCACGAACATGGCAGCACTTGTTCCCAAAGCCCTCGCCGACCAGGGGATGACGGGCTGGACAACGATGCCCGAGCTCGGCTCGCCCATCTGGTTCACGGTCATCACCACGCTCGTGCTCGGCGTCGGCATCGGCGTCCTTGCCCAGCCGCAGCTCGTGGTCCGGTTCATGACGGCAAAGGACAACAAGTCCTTAAACCGCGCTGTCCTCGTGGGCGGGCCGTTCATCCTGATGATGACCGGTGTGGCGTTCACGGTCGGGGCGCTCAGCAACGTGTACTTCTACAACACGTCCGGCAAGATCGCCATCGATGCTGCCGGGGGCAATGTCGATGCCATCATGCCGCTCTTCATCAACCAGGCGATGCCGGACATCTTCGTCGTCATCTTCATGCTGACGCTCCTCTCGGCGGCCATGTCCACCCTCTCCGCCCTGTACCACGCCATGGGAACCGCCCTTGTCTGCGACCTCTGGGGCAGGGGTCGGGAGTGCGCCCTCTCGCTGAAAGCCCACCAGGCCGGGATCGTTGTGATGATGGTCGTCTCGACGATCCTCGCCTTCCTCCTCCCCATCAGCATCATCGCGCGGGCAACCGCGATGTTCATGGGGCTGTGCGCCTGTGCGTTCCTGCCGGCATTCGCGGTCGGGGTCTATGCAAAGAACCCGTCAACAAAAGCCGCCCTTGGGAGCATGGTCTCGGGTGCCGTGGTCTGGTTTACCTGGACGGCGTTTGTCCATGCAGCAGAGGCAAAGCCTCTGGGCCTCTGCCAGGCGATCTTCGGGAAGGTGACGCTCCTTGGTTCGCCGTGGACCGCTGTCGATCCCATCGTGATTGCGCTCCCGGTCTCCCTGGTCGTGATGGTGGCCATGCAGCTCCGGTATGGGGCGGACCAGCCCGAAGAGAATGCTGCCGCCGCATAGATCCGCGGGTCCCGTCCCCAAAGAAACTTTTTTTTAACCCGCAAACCGAGAGATAACCATGGATCTCGCACAGGAGAAGTGCACCACCTATAAGGCCGGTTCCCCGCCCCTCACCCGCAAGGAGATGATGGAACTCCTCGGGCAGGTGCCGGGCTGGGCACTCACGAGCGGCCACCTCACCAGGACCTTTCCGCAGGCTGATGCGGCGGCCTGCATCGCATTCTTCAACGAGATCGCCACCGTTGCAGCCGGGGAGGGGCATTTCCCTGACATCTGCATGAAGGAGTCCCGGTTCATCGAGGTCTCGCTCTATACCTATGCCGCGGGTGGCCTGACCATGAACGACTTCATCCTGGCAGCCAGGATCAGCGCGATGGGCCGGCAGGACTGAAAGGGCGTTTCGTCTCTTCTCTTCCATCATTTTTTTCTCAAGGATTGCGTGAGCGGTCCGGTTTTTAAGAGTGTCCGCAAAAGTACATGATGCAGGGCATGATCAAAAAATTTTCATCAAAGTCTGGTTGATCCGGATCAGAATTTTGAGCAGGGTCATGATCGCGATGATTTTTTTTCAGGCAAGGTCTGGTTAAAAAAATTTGAGCAGGGTCTGCTCAAAAAAAAAATCGTCAGGGTCTGGTTGTGAAATGTTAAGCAGATCTGCAACAGTGCGTATCGTCGGCACCCACAGATAATCATCGGGTTTTCACGCAGGGTTTGATGAAAAAAATGTGAGCAAGGTCTGGTTGAAATTTTTTCAGCAGGGTCTGCTCAAAAAAAATGAATCAAAGTCTGGTTGATCCGGATCAGAATTTCATGCAGGGTCATGATCGCGATGAATTTTTTTCAGGCAAGGTCTGATTGAAAATTTTTCTGCAGGGTTTGCCTCAACCGACCACTGACCGTAGTACAGGATCGGCCAAAATGAACAGCCTGCACCCTGTCAGCGGTCGCCCTTCATGAGCGTTGTTATGACCTTGTTCTCCGCCTTCCGCAGGTACTCAATGGCCGTTGACTTGGAGTACCCGAGCTGCTCCGCAAGTTCCGTGGCGCTGATCCTCCGCGGGTACTCGTAATACCCGGCACCCAGCGCAGTTGTGAGTACAAGGCGCTCCTTTTCCGTCAGCTGCGGCAGGAGCCGGTACCCGCGGTAATCCTCCTGCTCGTATGCTATGGACGTGACCGTACCAAGGATTTTTGAGAACTGCACCACCTTCTCAAGAGCGGGTTCAGGGCCGGTGCAGCTGAAGGTGACTGCCTCCTGCGAGAAGACAAGCGGCCGTTCCCAGATGATCTCCATATCCAGCCACCCCATGAGGTGACGAAACTGCCTCGGCATCGAGACCTTGACAAGGCAGGTATGCTCCTGCCCGCGTGACTCAAAGGTATCGAGGACCTGGAAATGGGGCGGGAACCGGGCAGACTCAATGGTAATGCCCGGGGAGAGGCTGATGCGGGCAATCCCGAGCGTGAATCCCTGTGCCGTGTTCTCTTTGAGGATCTCCAGCACCTCGATCTTCTCGTAGAATCCTGCTGTTGCCGCAATGAAATGCACAAATGCCCTGCCAAGGATCAGGGTTACGGTCAGTTTCCGCATGTTCAGGAAGAGGTGCGTTCTTCCGGGTGATGAGGTTTCGGACATGTACGGAACAAGGCTCCTGACCCGGGCGGAATAATACACGTAGGGAAAATTGCCATGCAGACGTTTACATTTCCGGTCGGGTACCATGCCCTCCACACCATCAAGATCATCGATTACCAGCTCAACCGCTGGCATTCGCTCGGGTACATACCACTTGAAGTTGTGCAGTCTGCGGCTGTACAGATCAGAGATTTCGATGACTGGAAACGGGTCCTGGCCGGCATGGCAGAGGGGGCTGTATCGGCAGGCAGGTGGATGGAGGCAGCATTCCTGTTCAGGGCCGCGGAGTTCTTTGTCCTGCCCTCCGATCCTGACAAGATACTGTTGTATAACCGGTTCTCAGAAGCATTCTACAACCATGCTGTCATCGGAGAACCGATTGAACGCCACCGTATCCCCTTCGCAGGTACCTGTCTTATGGCTCTCCGTATTCCCGCTCTTGGGCAACCTGCACGGGGCACCATCGTCATCCACGGCGGGTTCGACTCGTTCATCGAGGAGTGGTACTCCTGCGCCACCTTCTTTGCCGGGCAGGGGTACGATGTGGTGATGTTCGAAGGCCCCGGCCAGGGTGCGGCACTGAAAAAAGCGGGCCTGCCGCTGACGCATGATTGGGAGAAGCCGGTTAGCGCCGTCCTTGACCATTTCCGGCTGGACGATGTGACGCTTCTGGGGATCTCGATGGGAGGCTGGCTCTGCTTCCGGGCTGCCGCGTTCGAGCCACGGATCCGGCGGGTCATCGCATCCAGCATTGCGTATGACTATATGCAGATCCCGCCCCTGCCGGTCAGGGCGCTTGTTACCCTCCTGCTCCGGTCCCGCAGCCTGATGAATTACCTTGCCCGGCTGAAGATGAGAGCCAGCTACCAGGAGCGGTGGGGGATCAACAACCTGATGTATATCACGAAGACCGGTACGCCCATGGAGGCAACTGATGTCCTGCTCCGGTTCAATGAAGAGAACCTTCATGCGGAACTTGTCAGGCAGGATGTCCTGATCCTGACCGGTGCAGAGGACCATTTCATCCCCCGTAAGATGCACGATAAGCAGGTCAATGCGCTGAAGAATGCACGCTCGGTCACGGCCCGGATCTTCACGCGGGAGTCGCAGGCACAGAACCACTGCCAGGTAGGCAACATCGGGCTGGCCCTTGGGGTGATGCGGGAATGGATTGATAATACGGCACCGGGATCGTGCTGATTACCCGGGCACCCCGATACAAAAAGGGTTTTTACTCTCCCTTCCAAGTTATTCCCGATGGAGAGTCTCTTTACCCTGCCGGAATTCCAGATGAGCCTTTTGCTCTTCGTTGCCCTCGGGGGTTATCTCATTGCATCGCGGATCAACCAGTCGGCCGTCATCGGGTTGATCCTGGTCGGGCTCCTGGTCGGCCCGAGCGTGCTGGGCTGGATCACCTACACGGACTTTGTCAGGAGCCTTGCCCATCTCGGCGCCGTCATCCTGCTCTTCGTGATCGGCTTTGAGTTCAACATGAAGGATATCGTCCACCCGCGGAACTTCGTGATAGCCCTGGTGGGGGTCATCGTGCCATGGATCGGCGGATGGTACCTTGCGGTCCTCTTCGGGTTCGACTCATCGAGCGCGATCTTTGTCGGGACTGCCTGCACCGCAACCAGTATCGCCATCACGGCAAATGTCCTCAAGGAACTGGGCAAGCTCCAGACCGAGGCGGCAAAAGCAATCATCGGTGCAGCGGTCATTGATGATGTCCTGGCCCTCCTCGCCCTTGCCATCAGCGCCGATGTTGTCAGCGGCTCGTTCTCGTATGCCAGCATCGCAATAGTCACGATCAAAGCCATCGCGTTCATCGTCATCTCAGCGGCAGTCGGGATCCTGGTCATCAGCAAGTACCTCGCCCGGCTCGACAAGACCCCCTTTGTCCGGAAATACCCGGAGTTCATCTTCATCTTCGCCATGATGCTCGCGTTCCTCTACGCCATGTGCGCCGAGGCGGTCGGGCTCTCCGCAATCGTGGGGGCGTTCATCGCCGGCGTCTCGTTCAAGGACGTGGAACTCCACCAGAGCCACAGCCTCAAGGAAGGGGCCGAGTACCTCCAGATCATCTTCGCATCGATCTTCTTTGTCTCGCTCGGGATCATCGCCGATCTCCACGCGGTGACACAGGAGATCCTCCTCTTCCTCGTTGCCCTGACCGTCATTGCCATCATCACCAAGGTCATCGGCTGCGGTCTTCCTGCCGGGATGATGGGGCTCTGCCGCAAGGATGCCCTCATCGTCGGGTTCGGCATGGCACCCCGCGGGGAGGTTGCGATGATCGTTGCGCTCATCGGGCTTGAGAAGGGGATCATCGGGCAGGGGATCTATGTCGCCATCGTCATGATGAGCCTGCTGACAACGGTCATTACCCCCATCGTGTATCGGAACTGGTTCTACCGCGGGGAGGATTGCCGGTACGATGCGGAGGGGAAGTGTATAAGCGACGGGACGTGATCCCCATACCCACAAGGGGCCGGAAACTTTTTTACCCGTTTTTGCCCAGATCATCCATACTGTCTTCATGACAGAGGACTCCCAATCATGGTCTCGTGGGAACTTGTCTTTGCCATCATTCCGGGCATCATCCTCTTCCTGTACGGCATCGAGCAGTTCTCCCGCGAGGTCCAGCTCGCTGCAGGGGAATACCTTCGGGGCATCATCCAGCAGCTGACACAGACGCCCGTCCGCGGAACAGCTGCCGGCGCCCTTGTCACGGCCATCGTCCAGTCCAGCACGGCGACTACCGTCATCACGGTCGGGCTCGTGAATGCCGGTGTCCTCTCCTTTGCCGCATCGCTTGGGATCATCTTCGGCGCAAACCTCGGGACCACCCTCACCTCCCAGCTCGTGGCGCTGAACCTGACTGCCTTTGCACCGGTCTTCATCCTCATCGGGTTCGTCATCGGGATCGTCCCCGGGAGATACCGGATCTTCGGCCGGCCGATCTTCTACTTCGGCCTCGTCTTCTTCTCCCTCTCCCTCATCTCATCGGTCATGGCCCCCTACCGGACCGACCCCCAGCTGATCGCGCTCGTCGCACTCATGGACACCGTCTTCCTCCAGATCGCGTTCGGGTTTATTATCACCAACATCTTCCAGTCGAGTTCAGTGACGACCGGCCTTGTGGTCCTCATGTCCCAGAATGGCCTGATAACGCCCCAGATCGCTATTCCGATCCTGCTCGGTGCAAACCTCGGCACACCGACAACCTCTCTCCTGGTCGCAACCCGGATGAACACCTCGGCAAAGCGTGCGGCAGTTGCCCACTTCCTCTTCAACTTCCTCGGCGTCCTGATGTTCCTCCCCATCCTCCCGCTCTTCACGAACCTGGTCATCTCCATGGGCGGCGATGCCGGCCAGCAGGTGGCAAACGCCCACCTCATCTTCAACCTGGTCTGCTGCATCGTGTTCCTCATCCTGATCCGGCCCTTCGAACAGCTCGTCACACGGGTCGTCCCGGGCAGGGAGGACGACGTGGTCTTCGTGCCAGCCCACATCAGGCACCCCCAGCCGGAGGCAACACCGGAAGCGATCGCCCTGCTGGAGCGGGAGATCAAGAACCTCCTCTCCGTACCGGGCAGGCTTCTCGAGGAGCTGGAGGGGATGGTTGCCAACCCGAAGAAGTACTCGCCGCAGGTCCAGCAGCTCCGGGATTATGCCAGCTATCTCGATGGCCGGATCAGCGAGGCTGCGCTCGAACTCTCCGGCCGGGATCTCTCGCCAGATGAAACAGAACGGATCGCCGGCCTTGTCCGGATCTCCAAGCTCGGGCAGGTGCTCGCCGACCAGACAGGCGAACTGGTGGAGATCGTCCACCAGGTCCAGGAGAAAGGGATCACCCTGTCAGAAGAATCAAAGAACGCCGTCCAGCTCACCCTCATTCCCTGCACCATGAACCTGAAAACGCTAGCCGACAGTTTCCCGCAGATCAACGACCCGGTCAACGAGGCCATGCGGCAGCAGGACGATATCCTGCGGGATACCATCACCCGCCAGTACCAGGAGTATCTCGGCCGGTTCGCGTCCCATAAAACTCCCTCGGGATCCGAGTTCTCCCGGGTCCTCTTCCAGATCGAGGGGATGGCAGGGACGATCCGGGAGATCCGCAAGTCCATTCGGGTGCTGGACCGGGAGTGATACGACCAAGAAATGGCGTGGAGGATTCTTTACAATGCCAGGCTTCGCGGCAGGTGTTTTTTGGGGGCTGCCGGCAGCAGATACTCAGGAGACCATATGCATTTAAACCGAACCAAAGACAGTATGATCGAGAGGAACCAGAACGGGAACGGGGAACCGGTTTTGAGCAAAAACACAGGAGTATTTTCCGGAAGGGGGCGTGAATGAGATGATCGAGAACATCATCTATGCTGCCATCACGATTGCCTTGGGCTTCGTCGTCGCGGGCATTGCCTGGGGAATCATCTGGTGGCTGAAGAAGAAGGCAGAACAGACGACGACACACCTGGACGATATCTTCCTGATGGCAGTGGGCACACCCCTCATCATCGGGATTATCCTTGTCTCGATCTATATTGCGGTGACCCAGTACGACCTGGTGCCGGCAACCATTGGCAGGTTCAGTACCGGCCAGATCATCAACGCGGTCTTCATCATCCTTGCAGCCTGGGCGGTCTCGGTCTTCCTCACCAACATGATCCGGACTTACGGGACCCTGCTTGCGGAACGGACGGAAGCCGACCTTGACCGGATCATCCAGATCCTCCTCATCATCGTCAAATACGTCATCTGGTTTGTCGTCTTCCTCATCCTCCTCCATATCTTCGAGATCGATATCACCGCGCTGCTCGCAGCCGCCGGAATTGCCGGAATTGCGGTGGCCCTTGCCGCACAGGACATCATCGGCAACTTCTTTGCCGGCATTGTCATCGCCACCGACAAACCCTTCCGCATGGGAAACCGTGTCCGGATCGATTCGTTCTTCGGCGATGTCATCGGCATCGGGACACGGAGTACACGGCTCCGGACCATGGACAACCAGGTTGTCACGATCCCCAACTCCAAGGTCACCTCCACGGTTGTGACCAATTATTCGATGCCCGACACCACCCTGAAAGTCCGGATCCAGTTCTCCGTTGCCTACGGGACAGACATGGACCGGGTCACGGAGATCCTCCTTGCTATAGCAAAGGACGCAGTGGAGAAGACGCCATGGGTCATTGCCGATCCCGCTCCCGCGGTATTCCTCCGCGAGTTCGGGGAGTCTTCTCTGAACGGGCAGCTCACCCTCTGGATCAACGATTTTGACATGCAGTGGGAGACCGAAGACTGGATCAACCGGGAGATTCTCAGGCGGTTCGAGAAAGAGGGGATTGAGATACCGTTCCGGCAGATCGATATCCGGATGCGGGAGACAACGGGTGAGCAAAGGGGATGACGCGGATGACAGGAAGAACAGTTCCTGCAGGAGTGAAAAGAGCCCCGGCCATGGCAGGTCCTTGTGAACGACGACCATGATAGCGCTTGAATACATCCTTGCCGGTGCGGCAGTCCTGATCCTGGTGAGCATCATCGCCAACAAGGTCTCCGGGCGGCTCGGCCTTCCGGCCCTCCTGATCTTCATCATTGTCGGGATGCTGGCCGGGTCAGAGGGCCCGGGCGGGATTGACTTTGACAACGCGATGGCAGCGCAGTCCATCGGCGTTATCGGTCTTGCCCTCATCCTCTTCTCGGGCGGTCTTGACACCCGGTGGTCCGAGGTCCGGCCGGTCTTCAAAAAAGGGCTCGCGCTCTCAACTGCAGGAGTCGTCCTCACGGCCCTCATTGTCAGCATCGCCGCAGACCTCCTGCTCGGGGACTCTGCCCCGGCCGGAAATGTTTAATATCCCGGCGTTTCAGTTCCCTTTTGGTGATCCATGGAACTGCCGGAGACCCCCCCTTCTTTACCAATAGCGGAGATCCAGAGGCGGTTGTCAGTAAGTCCGGAGGGGCTGTCCGGTGACGAGGCACAGGTACGCCTCCGCACGTACGGCAGGAACGTGCTCTCCGAGGAGAAGATCAGCCGGCTCGTCATCTTCCTGCGGCAGTTCAACAGCATCCTCATCTATATCCTGATCGCTGCTGCGGTCATCTCGCTCCTTGTCTCCGACATCAAGGACTTCTTCATCATCATCATCATCATCGGATTCAATGCAACCATCGGGTTCTGGCAGGAACTCAAGGCGGAGGCATCCCTTGATGCACTCAAAAAGCTGACCGAGAGCCGGGCAACGGTTATCCGTCAGGGTGTACAACAGACTGTCCCCTCGGCAGAGCTGGTCCCCGGGGACTGCGTTGTCCTCGCGGAAGGCGATCTGGTGACCGCCGACATCCGGCTCTTCTCCTCATCAGCGCTGACGGTCGATGAGTCCTCGCTGACCGGCGAGTCGGTTCCGGTGATCAAGGACCATACCGCGGTTGTGGTTAAGGATGCGCAGCCCTATGAACTCAGAAACAGCCTCCTCTCAGGGACAGCCGTGGTGAGAGGAAGCGGAAAGGGATACGTGGTTCGTACCGGCAGGAACACCTATTTTGCCGGCATTGCTGAACTCGCAAAGGAGCGATCGCCCGACAGCCCCTTCACGAAGGCCATCGCCTACTTCTCGAAGCGGTATATTGCACTCGTGCTGGTCATCTTCGCGCTGGTGGGTACAACGGCCCTCCTCCAGGGACGTCCCACGGGGGATGTCGCGTACATGCTCGTTGCCCAGATGGTCTCCGCGGTTCCCGAAGGACTCCCCATCGTTGTCACCATTATCATGGTGGTCGGGGCGCTCGCGCTCTCGAAGAAGAAGACCCTTGTCCGGCACCTGCCGGCCGTTGAGACCATGGGGAGCGCAACGGTGATCGCGTCCGACAAGACCGGGACGATCACCGAAGGGCGCCTCTCGGTCCATGACGTCTTCGCCCTTGACCGCGATGCCCTCACGACCGCAGCTGCCCTCTGCAACGATGCACGGGGCGGCAGCGGGGACCCGATCGATGTCGCCCTTGCCGTATGGGTTGACGGGTACGAGACGATCCGGGAGCACAATCCCCGCCGCTGGGAGTACCCGTTCGACACCAAGCGCAGGCTCATGGCAACCGCCAACGTCGCTCATGGCGTGGAGCGGTTCTATGTCAAGGGGGCGTACGAGGAACTCAAAAAGCATGCCGACAATGCCGATGCACTCGGCGAACTCGAGCTGCAGATCGAGGCAATGGCCGGCCGCGGGCTCCGGGTCCTTGCCTTCGGCGCAGGGAAGTGGCTCTCGGAGGACCCGGCCCACTGGAAGTTCTCGATTGCCGGGATCGTTGGTTTCATCGACCCGCCCAAGGAGAGCGCTGCAGAAGCGGTCCGGGTTGCACAGAAGGCGGGGATCCGGGTCCTGATGATCACCGGAGACCATCCTCTCACGGCCCGGGAGGTTGCCCGGTCCGTCCACATCTGGAAGGACGGCGACCGGCTGCTGACCGGCACGGAGATCGGGGCCATGAGCGACGAAGAACTTGCTGCAGCGCTGAAGCAGACGACCGTCCTTGCCCGGATCCTCCCGGAGCACAAGTACCGCGTTGTCAAGACCCTGCAGGAACACGGCGAGACGGTGACCGTGACCGGGGACGGCGTGAATGATGTACCGGCGCTGCGGGCGGCAGATCTCGGCATAGCCATGGGATCGGGGACGGAAGCGGCAAAGAGCGCGGCAAAGATGGTGATCGTGGACAACAACCTCGCAGTCATCGTGGACGCGATCCGGAACGCCCGTGTCATCGTCGACAACATCCGCAAGGTCATCTATTACCTCGTCTCCACGTCCGTTACCGAGATTGTTCTCATCAGTTCGAGCGTCGCCGCCGGGCTCCCCCTGCCCCTCCTCCCAATCCAGATCCTCTGGGTTAACCTGGTCACGGACGGGGTGCAGGACAAGACCTTCCCGTTCATCAAAGAGGAGGGAGACGTGATGCGGCGGCACCCGGTCCCGCCGTCGCGGCAGTTCTTCGATGCCCGACAGATCCGCAGGATCCTCACCTTCGGCCTCGTGATGGGGACACTCGGGACTCTGCTCTATTTGTACCTGCTCGGGATCTATGCCTATGAACTGGTGGTCACTATCATGTTCACGTCCGTTGTCTGCTTCCAGTGGCTCAACGGCCTGCAGGCGCAGATGGAGCACGAGCCCTACCTGCTGGACATAAAAAAGAGCCTCACCATCAACCCGTATATCTTCTATGGGATCGGCGCAGGGATACTCCTCCAGCTCGGTGCGATCTACCTGCTCCCGGGCATCTTCGGGACCGCCCCGCTCGCCCCTGAACACTGGGGGTACGTGATCGCCATGTCGCTTGCAGCGTTCTTCCTCGTGGAGGCGATCAAGTGGCTGGAGTACAGGGGGACGCATCCCATGCAATGACCGGGTGAAAAAACCGTTCCGGTCCTCCCAATGACAAAATATTTGGAATCTTATACAGAGGTATTCACATACGTTCATGAAACGGGAGATCGTCCATGACACAGGAAGAACGAGAGAGCAGACCGCCGCATGACAGCCCCCCTGCACCCGAATGGCGGTGTGCAGTCTGCGGTTTTGTCTTCAGGGGGGAAAGACCACCGAAAGGCTGCCCGGTCTGTCACAGTCCGTCCGGGGAGTTTGTCCAAAACGGGCCCCGGTCAGAGCTCACCTATGACGGGGAGCCCTTCGATGTCCTCCTGATCAACGGCAGTACCCACCGCGCGGGCAACACCGGCTACATGGCCGATCTTGCGGAGGTGGTGCTCCGCGAACAGGGCATTTCGTACCGTCGCTACAACCTCAACGAACACACGATCGATTACTGCTGGTGCTGTTACGCGGTGCGGGCAGAGTCCTGCACCTACCCATGCCGGAACACGAAAGACGACATGCCGGCGTTCCATAAGATGCTTGCCGCATCAAAGGCGGTCATCATCGTCTCTCCCATCAACTGGAACAGCATGTCGGCACGGCTGAAGGCATTCCTCGACCGGACCACCTGCCTGAACAACGTCTATCACCTGAAAAAGCCAGGTTATACCGAGGGAAAAATTGCAGGGATCCTCGTCAACGGGCACGAGGACGGGGCCATCAAGACCGCAATGGACATCTGGCTGAACTTCGAGCAGCTGGGATATATCCTTGCGCCGTTCGGGATCGGTTTCAGGACCCATGGGTCCGAGTTCAACAGCAGCACGGACCGGGAATTTTTCAAAAACGACGAACTCGTTGTCCGGCAGGCAACAGGGGTGACGAGCAACGTCATCGCCCTGATGAAGGAGGGCCTCGAGGAGCGGCTGAAGGGCCGGCTCGTGCCGGTCACTGAATGAGCGGGCAGTCACCCACAGGAGTGGCGGTGTACAGGCCGCGCCCTGCTCCATGCCATGCTGCACCGGGCAGCACCGGGTGGATCACCCCGCCCTGTGATGACAGCCATAGAGCAGTACCCTGCTCACAAGGGGTGGGGAGGAGTGAAGGAAAATATCCATGGATCGCTGGTCGTCACAAATCGGGTTCGTCCTTGCCGCAATCGGTGCTGCTGTCGGCCTTGGAAATATCTGGCGTTTCTCCGCAGTTCTCGGCCAGAACGGCGGCGGGGCGTACCTCATCCCCTATTTCATCGCGGTTTTTGTCTTTGCGCTGCCACTCATGATCCTTGAAATCGCAGCAGGGCGCCGGTCACGGGGAACGGTCGTCTCTGCATTTGCCGCGGTCCGGCCCGGTTTCGCCATCGCCGGCTGGATCGTCTGTATCGTCTCGTTCCTCATCACCAGTTACTACCTTGTCATCACCGGCTGGACCCTTGCATATCTCACATTCACGGTTACCGGCACGGGGATCTCCTTTGCCGCGTTCACCGGGTCGTACGAACCGGTCCTCTTTGCCCTCGCCTGCGCGATCATCACCGGCCTTGTCGTCTCGGCCGGTGTGCGGGAGGGTATCGAGCGGCTGGTTGTTGTCCTCGTCCCGTTCTGCATCGGTATCCTCGTCATCATGGCATTGTACAGTACCACCCTGCCGGGCTTCTCTGCGGGCCTTGCCTACCTCTTCACCCCCGATTTCTCCATCCTTGCCGATCCGGGTATCTGGCTTGCCGCGTTCGGGCAGGCCCTCTTTTCCCTCTCGGTCGGGGAGGGGATCATGCTCACGTACGGGGCCTACATGGCAGATGAGCAGGACATACGGCGGTCTGCGCTGCTCATCACGGTAACAGACACATCCGTGGCGCTCCTTGCCGGCCTGGTCATCTTCCCGGTCGTCTTCTCGTACGGCCTCTCTCCTGCGGCAGGAGCGGAACTTGCCTTCACCACCCTTCCCATGGCATTTGCCGCAATGCCGTTTGGCCATATCCTTGCGATCGCGTTCTTTGCAGTTCTCTTCTCTGCTGCCATCACGACGACCGTTGCCTGCCTTGAGGTCTGCGTTGCGGCAGTCCGGCATACTACGCCATGGTCCCGGAAGAAGACCTCCCTCATCCTCACCCTGCTCCTGCTGGCACTGACGCTCCTGCCGGCCCTCAGCTACAGTGCGCTGCGCCTCACGATTGCCAATGTTCCAGTCCTCGACTTCATGGACGAGACCGCAGGGACACTCGGCCTCCACCTCACCGCCATCCTGCTTGCGGTCGTCTTCTGCTGGTTTTCTCCCCAGCAATCGTTCTATGAGAGCGTCGGGGGGGCCACACGGGTGAACCGCGCCATCTTCCTGCTCTGCAGGTACCTGATCCCGGCAGTGCTGATCCTCACCGTGACCATCGAGATCCTCTCGGGGCTGCACCTGCACGTTGCCGCATACCTGCCCGGGACGCTCTTTCCGGGCAGGTTCCCCCTGGCCGGAGGCCTCGTGCTCGTTGCAGCCATCGCCATCCTTGCCACCTTCATTGCGACCCGCATGCGCAGGTGACGATCGTTTCCCGGACCCTTGCCTGATGCCGCGTTGTCCCTGATCGCGTTCAGCTTGTTGAGACCTTCAAGTGTACGAAGTCTGCCAATGGTACAGAGCCTGACAGGGTTTTTCCGGTCGGGCCCCGGCAACCAACAAATCATCGCAGCGGAGCGGGAGACACAACGGGCCGGCATGCCGTAGCCATTCTGTCAGGAACAAGGGTGCGGGGTCGGATTATTCGCTCTTTCCGGACCGGGCATAGGCTTTTATGATATCGGTCCGCGTGAGGAATCCTTCCAGGGTGTCCGGCGAGTTCTTCGCGACAACCGGGAGGTGGTTGAAATCCCCGCCAACCATGATCTCAAGGGCACCCTCGAGACTGTCCTCCGGGTGGATGACGACCGGTTGACGCGTCATGGCCTCGCGGACCGAGGGCAGAATCCCTTCCGCAGCAAGGAGGTTTCGTGCATCCCTTGTCGTGATGATCCCGACAAGGCGCCCGTCTTCGATGACGGGAAAGCCGGTATGCCCGGTCGTTTCTACCAGCTCCGCAACTTTCATGGACTCGTCCGCGGGAGACAGAGAGATGACCGATCCACAGGGGGTCATGATGTCACGGACAGGGATCTTCGAGAGGATTTTCTGGTTAAATTCACCACGATGGGCTCCGGATTGAGCTTTTGTCGGGACCTGGGCACGGAAGATTGTCTTCTCACCGGTCAGCAGGGTTGAGACGGCAACGGCAGCCATGGCAGGTACAAGGATGGTTATCGTCCCGACCATCTCGACTACCATAATCAGGACCGCGATGGGCGCGTTTGCCACGCAGCCGAAAAGCGAGATCATCCCGACAACGACAAACACCGGCACTGCCTCAATCGGGACATACCCCGGGGCCAGGATGTGCAGGATCATGCCCAGAGCCCCGCCGGCCGCAGCACCTATGGTGAGCCCCGGGGCAAAGACGCCCCCGCTGCCCCCGGAACCGAGGGTAAGGGACGTTGCCAGGATCTTGAGAAATGGCAGAAGGATGAGCACGATGAGCGGGACCATCGAATAGATCATGAGCTGGTCAAATCCGTAACTCGATCCGAGGCTCGCAAGCCCGAGCATCTCCCCCTCCGGGGAGATGAACGCCAGGGTTACCACAAGGATCCCGAGGATGATTGCCCCTGATACCGGTTTCAGGTACGGGGGAAGGTTGTGGCGACGGAATGCCGCAGCGAACTGGTCCCTGCTCCAGTAAAAGGTGGAGATATAGAGGATCCCGAAACCTGCGCACAGGATCCCAAGCAGGAGGAAGAGGGGGATCTGCCAGACATTCCAGGAGAGGGGCCCGAGCGCGAAAATCGGTTCGTACCCTTCGAAGAACCCGAAGATCGCATACCCGATGACCGATGCAAGAAAGGCAGGAACGATGGCATCTGATTCGAAGTCGCGGGTATAGAGCACTTCCGCTGCAAGAACCGCGCCCCCGAACGGCGCTTTGAATATCGTCCCGATACCGGCCCCGATGCCGGTAGTCATTGCTATCCGCCGCTCGCGGGGAGACAGGCCAAGCATGTCCGCAACCATCGAGCCGAACCCGGCCGAGATCTGGGCGGAGGGGCCTTCCCTTCCTGCACTCCCTCCCGTAGAGATCGTGAGGATTGCCGTGACCGCCTTCAGGACCGGGACCCTCCTCCGTATCATCCCGTCGCCGTGGAACGCCCGTATTGCCGCATCGGTCCCATGTCCCTCAGCCTCGGGAGCAAACCGGGTCACGAGGAGCCCGGTCATGAGACTCCCGAAGATCAGGATCGGGAGCAGCAGTACAAGCGAATGCGGCTCCTGCCACTGGCTGATCTCCGCTATGGTCTGCCCCTCCTGGGGGTACGAAAACTTCAGGAGGTATCCCATGAAAAATGCTGTTCCCCACCGGAGTCCTTCAAAGAACAGCAGTGCCCCAAAACCGGCGATAACCCCGACAACCATCGCGATAACAAGAATCCGTTTTGTCGGGGTGATATTGGGGGGAAGAGAAATTTTCATGCAAACCAACAGGTTTTTTTATTTTTTTTTCGAGTTCTAATAAATCATTCTTATTGACTCTTCGCGGAAATTAACCATACATGAACCGGGGGGTGCAGCGGACCCGCCGGCAGAGTATCCGCAGGGTGATGTATATCACAACCGGAGAAACAGTACCATTATGACCATCGAGCGGAAGATCGCCGGTGCCTTTGCCCTTGATGACGAGACCTGGCGCCGGCATGCAAATCCCTGGAGCGTGCTCCTGCGTAACACGGTTCTTCCCATTCTCGTCCTCGCATTCTGGAGCCGGCTCTGGCTTGGCTGGTATGCGCTCGTCCCGGTTGCAATTGCCCTGCTCTGGACCTGGTACAACCCCCGGATCTTTCCTGCTCCAAAAACCTTTGACCACTGGGCATCGAAAGCGGTCTTCGGGGAGCGAGTCTGGCTGAACCGCGATGTTGTTCCAGTACCCGTGCACCACCGCACTGCTCCGAACATCCTCTCCGCAGTCTCCGGCACCGGGATGCTCGTTGTCATCTGGGGTGTGTGCGCCTTCGATGTGTGGCCGACCCTGTTCGGGATGGCGCTGGTCTATTGCGGGAAACTCTGGTTCCTTGACCGGATGGCGTGGCTCTGGGAGGAGATGAAAGACTCCTGTGATCAGTACCGATCATGGCAACATCCCTGATTATTACTTCTGGTTACTAAGGGGGGTAGAGATTTCCTTTTCCCTTCAGGATAGTCGGCACAAACACTTTATATCCCAAACTGCAAGGAGCATATCAGACAATGGTGCACCATTTCCTTATTTCTGTTTAACGTCTCTCTGTTTTCGCACCTTCCCCTAAAGGCGAAGAGTCTGCAAAAAGCAACCTCTTCAGAGTGAATTATGACCAGACTCATGATAGTGTCAAACCGGCTGCCCGTAACCGTCCAGAAACGGAGTGGGAAGATGCATGTATCCCCCAGTGTCGGGGGCCTTGCAACCGGACTAGGATCGATTTATTCCGAAAAGGATGCAATATGGCTGGGATGGCCCGGCATTTCCGCGGGAAAACTGCAGGCACAGGATAAGGACACGATCACCGGCCTGCTGAGGGATATCAAATGCGAACCGGTCTTTCTCTCCGATCTCGAGTTTGAGAAATACTATAACGGGTTCTGCAACAAGGCAATATGGCCGCTGTTCCACTATTTTTCCCATTATGCAGATTATGACCCGGCATACTGGAAAGGGTATGTCAAGGTAAACAGGAAGTTCTGCGATGCAATCTGTGCGTCTGCAGGGCCGGACGATCAAATCTGGATCCACGACTACCAGCTGATGCTGGTGCCGGGCATGCTGCGGGAGAAAATGCCGGACGCGACCATCGGTTTCTTCCTCCATATCCCCTTCCCCCAGTATGAGATCTTCCGGCTTATGCCGTGGAGGAGGGAGATCCTTGAAGGTCTCCTTGGTGCCGATCTTATCGGGTTCCAAACGTTTGAATATGCGACCTATTTCTTCAACTGTGTCCGGAGAATTCTCGGGTATGAGCAGAAGATGACGTGGGTTGATACCGGGGAACGGCGGGTGCGGGTGGACACGTTTCCCATGGGAATCGATTATAGGCGTTTCTCAGGCCATTCTTCCGACTCTGACGTAAAAAAGGAGATCCTCCGCCTTCGGAAGTCACTTCCCCCGGGAAAGATCATCCTCTCTATCGATCGCCTGGATTATTCCAAGGGAGTCCCCCTCCGCCTGAAGGCGTTCGATCACATGATGGAGGCTCACCCAGAATACCGGGAGAAAGTAACCCTCATTCTCGTAGCCGTCCCGTCACGGACACGGATCGAGCAGTATGCACAGCTCCGGCACGAAGTTGAGCAGCTTGTCGGCCGGATCAACGGAAAACATGCAACCATGTGCTGGACGCCCGTTCGCTACCTGTTCAAGTCCCTGCCGTTCAGCCGCCTGCTTGCGCTCTATACTGTTGCCGACCTTGCGCTGATCACCCCGGTTCGTGACGGCATGAACCTGATGGCGAAAGAATACCTTGCAACCAAGGGCAGCGGGGATGGAATGCTCATCCTGAGCGAGTTTGCCGGTGCGGCAAAGGAGCTGGGGGAGGCTATCCTTGTCAACCCGAACAATAGTGCAGAATTCGGTGATGCCATCTACATGGGACTGAATCTGCCGGAAGAGGAACGCAGGGAACGCGTCAGGACCATGCAGGAACGGCTCATGCGATACGACCTGGCACACTGGACCAGTGATTTCCTCGATGTGCTCCAGCAGACAAAAGCCAGCCAGGAGATGCTTGCAGCACGGTTCATCGATGCGATGACGACATGGCACCTGACAACAGAATTCCGGAACGCGTCACGACGGGTGCTCTTCCTTGATTATGACGGCACCCTCGTCCCGCTTGCCAGGACCCCTCAGCAGGCAAGGCCCGACCCGGAGATCCTCGACATCCTCCGCAGGCTTTCGCAGGATCCCAGAACCAGCGTGATTATCATCAGTGGAAGGGACAGAACGATGCTCGATTCATGGTTCGGGGATCTCGACGTCGGGCTGATAGCTGAACACGGGATCTGGATCCGGGAGAAGGGGAAAGACTGGGAGATGCTGCGCATGGTCACAAAAGAATGGAAGAACGAGATCCGGCCCATTCTCGAACGCTACGTTGACCGGACGCCGCGGACGTTTGTCGAGGAGAAAGAATACTCGCTTGCCTGGCATTACCGGAATGCCGACACCTTCCTTGCCCACATCCGTTCCGGGGAACTGCGGGAGGACCTGATGCTTCGTACCAAGAGCCTCCGGCTGGCTCTCCTGGAAGGGTCCAAGGTCTTCGAGGTGAAGAGCGCCGATGTCAACAAGGGGGCTGCAGTGCAGCACTGGCTGAAGAACAATACGTACGATTTCATCTTTGCCGCAGGGGATGACCGCACTGACGAGGACATCTTTTCCGCCGTCCCCGCCGGGTCCTTCACCACCAAGGTGGGAGCCAACCCATCCCAGGCACTCTACAGCGTACGGTCAAGCCATGAGATCCGGAGCCTGCTCGCGACATGGTGCAGCAAAAAGCCGGCATTGCCCAGGAAGAAACCGTCCGGGCCGGTGCGGAAACGTCGCGATGCGGGATCATCGCGGTGAGGCCGCCGGAGAGCCGCGGGAGACATCACAGCACGAAGATGTCGTGGACCGGATCAGTCGCGGGCATAGGTTATTGTCAGATCGCGCAGGTATCCGGCCAGTTCCCCGGTTATCATGCCCTGTGAAAGCCGCCATTTCCAGTTACCGGTATCCGTACCGGGACGGTTCATCCGCGACATTGCCCCGAGATTGAGGAGGTCCTGCACCGGAATGATGACAGTATCGGCTACGCTTGCCATCGCAAGCCGGATGAACGCCCTGCTCAGCTCGTTGTCAGGAACTTCCGTTCCGAGATACCGGCGTATGCGGTCCCGGTGGGCAGGTGTTGCCTCCCCCTCGATCCAGCCCCGTACAGGATTGTTGTCATGCGTGCCGGTATAGAGAATGCAGTCACGGATGACATTGTGCGGGAGGTATGGGCTCTCGGGGAACCCGTCCTCGAATGCGAACAGGAGCACTTTCATGCCGGGGATCCGGAACTGCCGCATCACTTCCCGTACGTCCGGGGTTATGACCCCGAGGTCCTCGGCAATTACCGGAAGGCAGGGGAACCGTTTTTTGAGCGCAGAAAGCAGGCCTGCTGCCGGGGCCTCAACCCACTTCCCGTCCATGGCAGTCCGCGACCCGGCGGGGACTTCCCAGCAGGCGACAAGGCCGCGGAAATGGTCGATCCGGACATAGTCAGCGAGTGAGAGGTTGCGCTCCATCCGCTGCAGCCACCAGGAGAAGCCGGTTTTCTGCAGTTCGTCCCACCGGTATACCGGGTTATACCAGAGCTGCCCGGTTGCGCTGAAGTAATCGGGAGGGACCCCAGCCACGACCGTTGGCATGAGGTCGCTGTCCAGTTTGAAGAGGCCCGGGTGACTCCAGACATCCACGCTGTCATAATCCACGTAAATGGGAAGATCCCCGATGATCCGGATCCCCCGCTGCCGGCAGTACGCGTGGAGGTCGTGCCACTGCTGCAGGAATACAAACTGCAGGAAACGGATACGGTCAATTTCCCCGTGCAGGCGCTCCTGTTCCCTCATGACTGCTTCCGGGTCATGCCGCCTCAGCTCTTCCGGCCACCGGTTCCAGACCTGGCCGTTCCTGTCAGTCCTGATGGCAAGGAAGGCGGAAAAGTCATCGAGCCACCATGCGTTCTGCCGGCAGAATATATCGAACTCCCGCCGCTCAGATTCCTTCCTGAACCGCTCCCAGGCAAGGGTGAAGAGCCGCTCCCGAAACTGGATGATGCGGGAGAAATCTGCAGGTGAGTCGCGGAATGGTTCGGATATGCGGGTATCCGATTCATCCAGGTACCCGTCCTGCACCATCTGTTCCGGGCTGATCAGGAGGGGGTTGCTGGCAAAAGCCGAGATGCTGTGGTACGGGTTATCGTCATGGGCGGGATCCGTCGGGTTGAGCGGGAGGATCTGCCAGTATCTCTGACGGCTTTCAAAAAGGAAATCCGCAAACCTGTACGCAGCGGGACCGAGATCGCCAATGCCATACATTGATGGGAGGGATGTTATATGCAGGAGGACTCCGCTGCCCCGCATGTTCATGATACCGCACCTCTATCAGGCAATGCCCGCAAGGAAATGATAAAGATTTCCATAATTTCACTCATCGTATCCCTCCGAGGATATATCTCAGTACCTGGAACGGAATATTGATCCTGTCCGGGCGGTAGTTCAGGATGAACCCGGTCTTTGTGAGGGCGCGCTCGAGCAGGTACGTATTGATGAGGAGGTCGATATCTTCCGGTTTTTTTGGCACAAACTCTGCGGAACCGGCGGCCTCGAGATACCCGGAAAGGAACGTCTGCGAGATGTAGCGACACCAGAACTCAGCCCAGGGTTTCAGCTGCCGGATCTCGTCCGGGCCAAGCGTTGCTTTCTTCAGAAGGATCGACCATGCTGCATAATTCAGCGACCAGATCATCCCGGCAACGTCGCGGAACGGGCAGTACTTCAGCCTTCGCTCCCCGGGCAGCCGGGTCGGGTCGCCCTCGAAGTTCGTGATCGTGAAGTCCTTGCCGGTATACAGCACCTGGTCGAGATGGTAGTCCCCGTGGATACGCATCTTTATCGTCGGGATCTTGCGCAGGGTCAGCTTTTTTAAGGATTCGACAACAGCCGGTTCAAGCGAGAGGATCTCCTGCAGTTCTTCCGCGAAATCGGGATCTATGGTCGGGGCGTTCATTTCCAGAAGCCACATCGTCCGGCGGGCAAGTGTCTGGAATGACTGATATACTGCCCGCTGGTAAAGGCGGGTAAACGGTTCCGGTGCGAATGCAGGATCCGTTGCGGATGATGCAAGGGCGAGATGGAGTTCTGCGGTACGTTTCCCGAGGAGCCGGACCATATCGATGAAGAAGAGATCGATGAGTTCCAGTATTTCATGGGGGATTTCCCCGGAGGTGCCGGGCACGGGATACCGTGCCAGTACCGGCGGGCTCCCGCTCCGGGAGAGGATGCGTTCGTAATATTTTTCGAGCATTCCCTCCGTGAACATCCGGGCTGTTGCCTGGCCGGGGGGATTTTCCTCGAGGAGGCCCAGCGTGACGGGCGGCAGCCCGTTACGCCGGTACTCGAGCGACCCGGCAAGGGTGGGACAATGCCGGAACCGCGTATTGCGATGGAGGAAGAGAAGCATCTCCTGTTCGGGGCTTGTACCCTCTTCGACCCGGTTATAGATTTTCAGGATGTGGGTGTCTGCATAGGTTATGAGAGTAAACGGCTGGGTTGCAGGGAATATCTGGGAGGGTTTTTTCCCGTTCTGTTCTCCGATACGCGTGCTGGTTTTCGCCAGTTTCTGCGATACCAGCGTACCACCATTCCCGCGGATTTTTACCCTTGCGGTCATGAGAAGGAGCAGCATATCGCGGAAGGTGGAGTCGTAGATGCTCTCGTGCAGGATCCCTTTTTCAGGACCAAGGGAAAGGTGCATGATAACGACCTGCGGAACCTCCTTTAAGAACAGGTCGGCATTGTTGCCGGTACTGAACATGACCGGCAGGAAGAAGAACTCGGACAACCCGTCCGTGTAGGTGACCTCGATAAGGACAAGGGAAACATTCCCCGACACATCGTCAGTGAGGGGGAACTGCTCGATGATGACCGCCCTCCGTATCGATGGCGAGATGGTCCCAAAGCCGGGCCACTTGTTTAAGTAATCGACAAGGATCTCCTCGATCAGGCCGCGTCTCTTGCATTCGATAAAATTCCGGCATGTTGAGGGAAGCGAGAGGGAGGGGATTTCCCTGAACCGGCAGACCTCGGTTCCTTCCCCGCACCGGGTCAGCAGGAACCAGTAATAATCATGGGGCCCGAGGGTCAGTACATAGGATTTTGCGGAAATTGTGGGAAACTTTGTCTGGCTGAAGATTTCACGTGGGAGCGTTCCCGAGTATTGCGGCAGATCGAGGCTGACATACTGGGGGGACTTGGAGAGATTGAAGACAGCCAGGATATGTTCGTCCTGGTACTCCCGGATGAACGCGAGGATCTTGGCATTGGCGGTTGCCAGGAACCGGATATCTCCCCGGCTGAACGCCCGGTATCGCCGGGCTACCCGTATCATGCGCTTGATCCACCAGAGAAATGACGACGGGTTGAGCTGCTGGACTTCCACGTTCACCGCTTCGTAGTGGTATTCCGGGTCGATAATGATAGGGAGGTACAGCTGCTGGGGGTTTGCACCCGAAAACCCGGCGTTCTTGTCAGCACTCCACTGCATCGGGGTCCGCACGCTGTTGCGGTCCCCGAGATAGAAATTATCCCCCATCCCGATCTCGTCGCCATAATACAGGATGACCGTACCCGGCAGCGAGAAGAGAATTGCGTTGATGAGCTCCATCTCGCGCCGGTCATCCCGCATCAGGGGCGCAAGCCTCCGCCGTATCCCGAGATTGACGCGCTGGTGGGGGTCCTGCGCATAGACCCGGTACATGTAATCGCGTTCCTCATCGGTGACCATCTCGAGCGTCAGTTCGTCATGGTTCCGGAGAAACAGGCCCCACTGGCAGGTCTCCGGGATCTTCGGTGTCGCGTTGAGGATGTCGATGACCGGGTAGCTGTTCTCCATCCGCAGCGCCATGAAAAGGCGGGGCATCAGCGGGAAATGGTATGCCATGTGCGCTTCGTCGCCGTTACCGAAATACGCGGCCGCGTCCTCGGGCCATTGGTTGGCCTCGGCGATCAGCAGCCTGCTTTTAAACCGTTTGTCGATATGGGCCCGGAGTTCCTTTAAGAAGGCATGGGTTTCGGGAAGGTTTTCGCAGCTCGTCCCTTCGCGCTCGTACAGGTACGGGACTGCATCAAGTCGCATACCGTCGACACCGAGGCTGAACCAGAAATCCGCAACCGCAAGGATCGCTTTCCTGACATGGGGACTGTCATAATTCAGGTCCGGCTGGTGCGAGTAGAACCGGTGCCAGTAGTAAGCCTTCGCCACCGGGTCCCACGACCAGTTGGACGATTCAAAGTCCTTGAAGATGATCCGGGCATCCCGGTACTTCTCGGCAGTATCGCTCCAGACGTAAAAACTCCGCCAGCGAGACCCGTTTTTCGCCCGCCGGGACCGCTGGAACCACGGGTGCTGGTCCGAGGTATGGTTGAGCGCCAGTTCGATGATGACCCGGATCCCCCGCTGGTGAGCGGCAGCGAGGAAGTCCTTAAAATCCTTCAGCGTCCCGTAATTCGGGTGGATGTCGTAATAATCAGCGATATCGTACCCGTCGTCCTTGAGGGGGGAGGGGTAAAACGGCAGGAGCCAGATGGCAGTTGCACCAAGGTCACGTATGTAGTCGAGTTTTCTGGTCAGGCCGCGGAAATCCCCGATACCATTCCCGTCGCTGTCACAGAACGCCCTGACATGCACCTCGTAAATGATGGCGTCCTTGAACCACAGCGGGTCATCTTCGAGGTCCGGGTCGGTTTTCTTTGCAGGTGCCATGGGGTACCAGTCCGGAGGCAGGCAGACCTGGATATCGGCAGGAAGGGATGAGCGGGGGAGGGCCCCCGTTCGCGTTCATGGATGGAACAGGATTGCCACGATATACCATGCGGTTCATGATAGTATATAAACCCGCGTTCCCGCATTGCCGGCACCAAATCTGCTTCCTCGGTTTCTTCCCATGGATTCCGGCATCCTTACGGGATCCGGCGATATATGACGCCTCATGAAGGCCTGCATCATGTGCGGGGGCGAGGGCACCCGCCTGCGCCCGCTCACGTTCGAACGGCCAAAGCCCTGTGTCCCGATTATGAACCGCCCTTCGGTCCTGCACCTCGTCTCCCACCTGTCCAACCAGGGGTTTCGCGACATTGTCGTGACTCTCGGGTACATGGGCAGCATCATCGAGGAGGCACTCGGGGACGGGTCGCTCTTCGGTACCGATATCACGTACGTGTATGAGGAGAAGAAACTGGGAACGGCTGGCAGCGTTAAAAACGCACAACAGTATCTTAACGGGCACGACTTCCTTGTTGTCGGGGGGGACCATGTCACCGACATCAACCTGCTCGATTTTTACCGCTCTCACCAGAAACACGAGGCCCTGGTCTCAATCGGCCTTCTCTCGATCGACGATCCTTCTGAATACGGAATAGCGGAAATCGATGCCAGTTATGACATCAAACGATTCCGGGAGAAACCGGCACCGGGAGAGATCTTCTCGAGTCTTGCCAGCACGGGCATGTATGTCTGCAGCCCGGAAGTCTTCGACCATATCCCGCCGGATACCCGGTTTGATTTTGCCCGGGACCGTTTCCCGCAGCTCATGGACAGGGGATACGGAATCAAAGGGTGGCTTGCACGAGGAAACTGGACCGATGTTGGGAATCCTCGTTCGCTCCGCCATGCAGAACAATGGATCCTCCAGGATCTCAGAGTTGCAGGAATCCTTGGCAACCTGTCCATGCTCGGGGCCCAGGTACGGGGACCTGTGCATTTTGGGGATTCCATCACGCTTGGGAAAAACACAAAAGTCATCGGGCCGGTCTCGATCGGCCCGGGAACGACTGTCGGCGATGATGTCCTGATCGGTCCGTACACGAGCATAGGGGATGGTTGCATTATCCGGAACAATGCCAGGATCTTCTCGTCATCGATTTACAACCGGGTTGTCATCGGCATGAACAGTACCATATCCGGAAGCATCGTTGACAACGACACCCACATCGGGATGCATTGTAATATCGGGAATGATACGGTTGTCGGCCCGAGGGTTGTTCTGAGGGACCGGGTGGTAGTTCATTCGGGTACACGACTCTGGCCGGAAGTTGTTGTTCCTGACGGCACAATTGTCACCATGAACCTGCTCAATGAGGAGTTCGATACGCGATACAACGGGTCATAACCCACGTACAACCGGGGGCACGAAATGGCCCCATCCGTTCCCAGTAAAGGCCCGCGTTAACCTAGGTTGTCATGCCGGATCTTCCTGCGGCGGATCGCGAAGAGGACAATCGCGATGCAGATGAAGATTAAGAAGAACGAGAACCGCATCAGGATCGCCTGCGTCACCGGCACCCCAACTGGGGAGGCAAGGAATCCGCCGACCAGAAAGAGCAGGGTCACGATGCAGACCGTAGGGATGGCATAGTACCGCTCCGACCAGAACGAGAGTACCAGGGGGACGAGATAGAGGAGCCAGACCGGCTCACCGAGGGGCGTCATCGTGTCGAGCAGGTACACGCCCAGAAAGACAAAGACGGTAATCAGTGCAATTCCCATATCGGAAGCGAGGACATGGAATATTCGTAATACAGGTGTCGGATGATGGGGCCGGGCAAGAGTCATGGGGTCCTGTCTGGTACGATACTACCGGTACCATCGTTTTTTTTAAGTGATAAAAACCCTTGCGAAATGCATCGTCCACGGCCTGCCGGGACCCCGGCTGATTCATCCTGAAAGGTCACAACCAGCCCCCGTTTTGCATTTCCGTCCTGCAAAATGCATGGAACAGAAAGGGTTTAAAGGGTGAGCCCCCAGTAACACTCACCGAGCAGTGCATCCTCAGTATCACCCAGTTCCGTTTGTGACCTGCAGAAATGCTTTCGCGCTGCTCAACCCCTGCCCTCTGACGGGCAAGAGATACCCCCCCTAACCGAGGTGAGAAAAATGAACCCGAAGTACATTACGTCAGTGTCCGAGCTCGACAACCTTGTCGGGCTCGCTCCCAAAGAGCGGGAGAAGATGGAAGTCGTGACGGACCTGTTCCCGTTCCGGTCCAACGAGTACTATCTCTCGCTCATCGACTGGAAAGACGGCCACGACCCCCTCAGGAAGATCGTTATTCCGGACTCTTCTGAGCTCGCAACGGGTGGCTGTACCGATCCGTCCTGCGAGAAAGATTATACCAAAAAACCCGGCCTGCAGCACAAATATGACCAGACCGGCCTGCTCCTCCTCACCGATGTCTGCGGCGGCATCTGCCGCTTCTGTTTCCGCAAACGCCTCTTCATGACCTGCGAGCGGGAGACTGTAAAGGACGTTTCAGACAATATCGAATATATCCGCGACCACCGGGAGATCACCAATGTCCTCCTGACCGGCGGTGACCCCCTGACACTCGAGACCCGGCAGCTCGAATCCGTGCTCCGCGAACTCCGGGAGATCCCGCATGTCAATATTATCCGGATCGGCAGCAAGATGCTTGCGTACAACCCGTACCGTATCCTCAATGACAGCAGCCTTGTCCCGATGCTCTCGCGCTACAGCACCCCGGAGAAGCGCATTTACCTCATGGCGCACTTCAACCATCCCCGCGAGCTCACGGAAGAGTCGATCCGGGCCGCAGACGAACTCCGTAAAGCCGGCGTGGTCATCGTCAACCAGACCCCCATCCTGAACGGGATCAACAACGATCCCGCCACCCTGACCGCACTCTTCCGCCGGGTCTCGTTTGCGGGCATATCCCCCTACTATGTATTCCAGTGCCGGCCCACCCTCGGCAACCAGGTCTTCCAGGTCCCGCTCGAGGAGTCCTACGAGATCCTCCAGCGGTCCTGGCATGCCTGCTCGGGGCTTGCCAAGCGGGCGCGGTTCGTCATGTCCCATGCAACCGGCAAGATCGAGATTGTCGGCAGGACTGCCGAACATGTCTTCATGCGGTACCACCAGGCTGCAGAGAAGGCAGATATCGGGAGGTTCATGGTCTTCCGGTCGAACCCGGTTGCCCGGTGGTTCGATGACTACGAGCACCTGCTGACGGACTTTAAGCCGAAGAAGATGTGGTTGTTCTAGGAGGGGTCCTTTTTGGCAACTGCATCCAGCGCACCACGGGGAGCCCGGCAGACAGACCCGTCTCCAGATGCCCCCTCGCCGTTTTCCGGGGTTACCGGGCAGGTACGGAACACCGTTAAGGATTTCATCTCCATCATCAGGGCACACTACTTTGGGGCGGAGCATTCCGAAGATCCCGGGGTAATCCGCCAGAAACCGGGCTCTGCAGAGGCCGGCCCGGAATACTGGAGGGACTGGCGCTGGCAGGTCCGGCATGCTGTACGGGATATTGATACATTTCAGCAAATCCTGGGAATCCGGTTCAGCCCTGATGAACAGGAGGAGATCAAAAAGACCATTGAAAAATTCCCGTTCCGCATTACCCCCTATTACCTCTCGCTCATCGATGTCAACGATTATAAAAACGACCCCATCTTCAAACAGGCCTTCCCCTCCCCGGCGGAACTGATTGTGGAGACCTATGAGATGGCGGATCCGCTTGCCGAAGACAAGGACAGTCCCTGCCCCTGTATCACGCACCGGTACCCGGACCGTGTCCTGTTTCTTGTCAGTAATACCTGTGCCATGTACTGCAGGCACTGCACCCGCAAACGGAAGGTCGGTGACATCGACTCCATTCCGGGAAAAGATGAGATTCGGAAGGGAATCACCTACATCCGTACCCACCCGCAGGTCCGGGACGTCCTCCTGTCAGGGGGAGACCCGTTTATGCTCAGTGATGAGTACCTTGACTGGATCCTCTCAGAACTCCGGGCCATCCCTCACGTGGAAGTGATCCGGATAGGGACGAGAGTCCCGGTTGTCCTCCCCTTCCGGGTTACCGATGAACTGGTCGCGGTCTTAAAAAAGCACCACCCGATCTGGGTCAACATGCAGTTCAACCACCCAAAGGAGATGACAGAATCCGCCCAGGCTGCTGTCAGAAAACTCGCAGATGCCGGAATACCCCTTGGCAACCAGTCCGTCCTTTTGGCCGGCATCAATGACTGCCCCCGGATCATGAAGGCTCTTGTCCACCAGCTGGTCAAGAACCGCATCCGCCCGTACTATCTCTACCAGTGCGATCTGTCTGAAGGAATCAGCCATTTCCGGACTCCGGTTTCCAAAGGTATCGAGATCATGGAAAACCTTATCGGGCACACGAGCGGGTTTGCCGTTCCCCGCTATGTTGTTGATGCCCCGGGCGGGGGCGGGAAGATCCCGGTATTTCCCAATTATCTCCTCACGTGGTCGGTACATAAGGTGGTCCTCCGCAATTACGAGGGGATGATCTGCACCTACCAGGAGCCGGCACATTATGACCGCATCTTCTGCAACGGGGATTGTGATGCCTGCAAACTGCAGCTGAATACTGACAGGGCTGATGAGTCACGAGTAGTCGGTGTCGCAAAACTGCTTGCCGACTATGATGAGACAACCACCCTGATCCCGGAAAATACGGACCGGATTGAGCGGAGGCATGATGACGCAGAGTGATGTGGTCATGCACCACGGCAGGAGCATCATCCAGCACGGGCACTATAACAACCGGGTCTATATCATGAAACTGGCCACGGAGGATGCTCCCGACATCATCCGGATTGCGGATGACCTTGCCGGAAAAGAGCATTACGGTAAGATCTTTGCCAAGGTGCCAAAATCCCTGGAAACGCTCTTCTCGGAGCACGGGTATTGCACCGAGGCAACCGTCCCGTTCTTCTTCCATGGGGATGAGCCGGCGGTATTCATGGCAAAATACTCTGATTCGGCCCGCAGCGTGATGAAGGATACAACCGTCTCCTCGAATGTCCTTTCGACCGCGTTCAGCCATGCAGGGGAGCGGCACGCATATTCCCTTCCGGACGGTTTCTCGCTCATGCAGGCCCATGCGGGCGATGCTGACGATATCGCGGTATTGTTCGAGAATGTCTTCCGGACATACCCCTTCCCGGTTACGGACCCGTCATATATCCGGCAGTCGATGCAGGGGGATACCCGGTATTACATTATCAGAAAATCGCACATGCTCGCGGCGGTTGCATCCTGCGAGATCGACATTACCAACCGGAATATCGAGGTAACGGATTTTGCCACCAGCCCCCTCTTCCGCGGGAGGGGTTTTGCCAGCCACCTCCTCTATGCAATCGAATCCGCAATGGAAAAAGAGGGGATTGTGCTCTCCTACACTATCTGCCGGGCGATATCCGGCGCGATAAACTCCGTTTTTGCCAGTGCAGGATATGCGTATGCCGGGCAGCTTCCCAACAACACCAATATCTGCGGCAGGATCGAGAGCATGAATGTCTGGTACAGGAAACTGAACGGGGTGAGATGATGACGATATTACCGGGCGGGGTGTCCTGAGGGGGAAAATATGGAACCGAATTATTTTTACGCCGGTTTAACCGTTGCATGTGGTCTGGCCTTTGCGGGACTTGTCCACATTCTCCTCCGCTGGCTGGGGAAGAAAGCGGATGCCTCCGAGACTCTGCTGGACGATATTATCCTCCTTGCCGTAGGAAAACCCCTGATCGTCTCCGTCATTGCCATCGCATCCTACCTTGCGCTCACCCTTTTTGTGATCGCACCGGAATCCATGCACTGGACTGTTGCCGATATTGCGATGTCCGGTTACCAGTTCATCAACTCTTTCTTCATCATCATCGGGGCATGGGTTGTCTCCACCTTCACGTACAATTTCATCACAACATACGGGAAATGGCTTGCTTCAAAGACCGAGACGGATGCCGATGATCAGCTGCTCCCGATGCTCGAGGTCTTCTCACGGTATATTATCTGGTTCATCGCATTCCTGCTCATCCTTTCTGAGTTCCGTGTTGATATCACCCCGATGCTGGCAGGGGCAGGGATTGGTGCCATCGCCCTTGCCCTTGCAGCGCAGGAGATCATCAGTAACTTTCTGGGCGGGGCCATTCTCACGGTTGACAAACCGTTCAAGATTGGTGACCGGATAAAATATGATACCTATTTTGGCGATGTCATCAGTATCGGCCCCCGGAGCACCCGTATCAGAACCCTTGACTTCCAGATTGTAACAATCCCTAACTCGAAACTCACATCGAATGTGATTGTGAATTATGCCATGCCGGATATCCGGATGAAAGTCAGGATCCCGTTTTCCGTAGCATACGGGAGCAATATCCGGCGGGTGAAACAGGTCCTCCTGGATCTTGCGCGCGAGGCGGCGGAGAAAACCCGCTGGGTTGTCCTTGATCCCCCTCCATCGGTCTATTTCCTTGAGTTCGGGGAGTCCAGCCTCAACGGCCAGCTGATTCTCTACACCAACAATTACGACTTTGTCTGGGATGTCCAGGACTATATCAACACCCGGATAGACGACCGGTTCCGCGAGGAGGGGATCCAGATCCCCTTCCGGCAGGTCGATATTCACATACAGCCGCAGGGAGGATGCTGATGATAGATTTTTTCCTTGTCAGCATTATCCTGTGTATAACCCTTTTCCTGTTTGCCATCGTTATCGGGGAAGAACTCTTCAAGATTATGGTCAACGAACAGGTCCGGTATCTGAAGCTGATTGTAACGTATGTGCCATTGCCATCGCGCCGGGATATCACGCAGCTCCCGGAGCCGGTCCAGCGGTATATCGCATATTCGGCCGGATCTGACTCAGCCCCTCCTCCGGATAGTGTCCGGTTACGATACCACGGGAAGGCACGCTATGGCAGGAAAGGGAGGTGGATGCAGCTGGGGGGTGAAGCATTCGTATCGTTTGCTGTGCCAGGATTCTGGTGGCGTGCAACGATCACGTACTTCCCGTGCATCTGGCTTGACCGGTTCGATTATTATATCGACCACAAGGCAGGGATGACCCTCAACCTGTATTCTTTGATCCCCCTGAGTAACGAGCAGAGCAGCGGGATGAGCTGCCCGGCACTCTTCCGCTACCTAGCGTTCACTCCATTATTCCCCGGTATCCACCGCACCGATATCTCCATCCGCTGGGATCCTGTTGATCATACGGCGGCCCGGGCGACTATTACCGATCATGGGATATCTGCAGAAGCATTGGTAAGGTTCAATGAGAGGGGATGGATCGAGAGTATGAACCTCGTGCAGGATCCCGCCTGCACCGATAATGGCAAGCCTGCGGGCCTGGTCTCATGCAGGTACTCCTCTTACTCGGAAATGCATGGCTGCCAAATCCCAACAATGCTGGAAGCCGAATTCTACCTTCCCGGCGGGGTTTTGTACAACGCCATATACACTATCGAGACACTCGACTATTCAGCGTACAGCGAATCCGGAGGGAGGGGGACCGCATGACCGGGAGTGCAGAAATCCCCCTCCCGTACCGCATCGTTGCCCTGATGCAGGAGCGCAATCGTCTCTTTGCGTACCCGCTCGAGCAGATCGCTGCAGACATCTGGGCTGAAAAGTTCGGGTGCATCTGCTGCGGTGCATGCTGTACCCGAAGGATCAACAACCACATCTTCCTCCTGGATCACGATGCAACGATTGCACGCCATATCGATCCCGCGTCCTGTGTCCCGGCGCCGGACCCGGAGTTCTGCGACCAGCATGGTACGCTCTATGTCTCGGGGTATGCCCTCAGGATGAGGGAGGATGCGGAAGGTTCCTGCTGGTTTCTGGAGAGCGACCGGTGCAGGATATATGACCAGCGGTTCTCCGGCTGCCGGATCTATCCCCACATGCTCCGCCGGAGTGCCGGGGTACCAAAGACGGTCACCTGGCGGCAGGTCGCCCGCAGGGGCCGTCACGGGCGGTACGATCCCGCGATTTCATACGAGGAGTGTCTCGCAATCGCACAGGAGGTCAAGGAGTATGAGAATGCCTACCTCACGCAGCAGATCTCGTTCCTTGAAGCAATCCACGAGTACTTCGCCATCCATAATCTCTACCACGATCCCCTTGCCATGGAACGAGAGGGGCGGCGGTTCGCTGATGGCGAACCGGTGACGGTGAAGGTTTTCGATGCCGGGGAACTGGAATCATTCCTGCCGCCCGGGCTGGCGAAGGGCCGGTGACGCGCCCTTACAGAACCCGGAGCACGAAATGGAGAAATATCCAGATCATCGCCAGTGCACAAACCGCACCGACAAGGGTGAGCGCGACCTGGATAAAATCGATCCCCTCCTCCCGTGACCGGGGGCTCTCCTCCGTTATCCGGTCTGCCTTTTTCTCTGCACCACGCACGGGTTTCATGGAGTTCCGTGGGGGCCGGTATTATAAGTCCTTTCCGGGCGCAGGATTCCGGCAATGACTTGTCCAGGGTCCCGGATAACCATTAATTTCTTCCCTTGCCAATTATGATACCATGGATGCCGCAGTGACCGTCCTCTTTTTGGGACTCCTCATCTTCATCGGTAACATCCTGTCGCGGTTCTTCACGCTCACCAAGATCCCCGACGTGCTCTTCCTGATCGCCATCGGTATCGTCATCGGACCCCTCCTGAACCTCGTCACTCCCGATGCGTTCGGGGTTGCCGGCCCGCTCTTCACGCAGGTCACGCTGGCCATCATCCTCTTCGAGGGCGGCCTGCATATCACCCTGGAGACGCTGAAAAAATCCATCAACGGCACGGTCGCGATCACGGTCGTGAACTTCATTGTCATCACCGGCATCTGCATTGTCATCATGCGATACATGGCGGGGCTTACCCTCCCTGAGTCCTGCCTGCTCGGGGCAATCCTCGGGGGGACTTCGTCAGCGGTGGTCATCCCGTTCACGAACTACCTCAACATCAGGAATGACACCAAGGCCATCCTTGCCCTTGAATCCGCCCTGAGCGATGTTCTCTGCATCGTTGTCCTCCTGTCCCTGATCGATGTCTTCAGAATGGACCAGCTGAATGTCGGCCACCTCATCGGGACCCTGCTCGCATCGTTCCTCATCGCCATCATCATCGGGGTCGTTGCCGGCATCTGGTGGTCATCGGTCTATCACCGGCTCGCCAGTATCAGGAGCATCTTCATCACGCCGGCATTCGTCTTCATCGTCTTCGGGTTCGTCAACCTGCTCGGGTTCTCGGGGGCTATCGCAGCGCTCGCGCTCGGCGTAACGTTCGGCAACCTGAACTTCTTCAAGGCCGAAAAAATTTTCCCGTTCCTCGGAGACAATGTCACCCAGGTCGAACTCACCCCGATCGAGACCGAGTTCTTCTCCCAGCTCGTCTCGCTCCTCAAGACATTCTTCTTCATCTACATCGGCATCTCGATCCACTTCACCCACATGGAGATCATCTACATGGGGGCGGCGCTCACCATCGCTTTCTACCTTGCCCGGATTGTCATTGTCTGGCTCACGATCCCGCGGACTCTCCCGAAATCCGATGCCGCCATCATTGCCGTCATGGAACCCAAGGGGCTTGCCGCTGCCGTCCTTGCCTCCCTGCCGCTGGAGGCGGGGATCGCTGTCGGCCAGGCCGTGCAGGACATCACCTACATCGTGATCTTCTTCTCCATCCTCGTCTGCTCGGTGCTGGTCTTCCTGCTGGAGCGGACACCGTTCTCACGGGCGTACCAGCGGCTCTTCTGGTCATTCGGGAAAGAGCCCCCGGCAACGCCCTGAAGACAGGAGTTGTGGTCGGCGGAACATCACCGCAATACCTTTTCAGCGGGATATCACAGCCGGGATACCGGACAGAAAAAAAAGATTATTCGATGAGCAGCCGCTGGCCGTTTCTCATCGGGTGGACATTGTAGTTGGCGGTATACCCGAGGTCGCCGGCGAACTCGGCATACCCTGCGGTCATGGTCAGGTCCGCGTGGGCGGGGATGATATGCCGGGGCTGGAGCATCTCCAGGAACTCGTAGTGGTCCTCGCGGTACGCGTGGCCGCTGACATGGAGATCCTCGAAGATCCGGGCGCCCGCCTTCTTCATGTGCTGGGTGATGACATACCGCTGCCCGACGTTCATCGGGTTCGGGATGATGTTTGCCGAGAAGAGGACCTTGTCGCCCTTGCCGAGGGCATACGGGGTGTCGCCGAGCGCCATCCGCGTGAGGATGGACCCGGGCTCGCCCTGGTGACCGGTGACGATCGGGACAAACTTGTCCTTTCCTTCCTTGATCATCCGGCGCATTACGCGGTCAACGGTCTTGCGGTTGCCAAAGACGCTCGCGGTCTCGGGGAACGAGACGAACTTCATCTGCTCCGCGGTGACGGCGTACTTCTCCATTGACCTGCCTAAAAAGACCGGCCGCCGGCCGATCTCGTGGGCGCATTCGGCGATGGTCTTGACCCGCGAGATATGGGACGAGAAGGTTGAGACGATAAGGCCGTGCTTGTCGTCCTCGTAACTCGTGATGATGTCCCGCACCATGTCGCGGGCAATCCGCTCGCTCGGGCACCGCCCCGAACGGTGGATATACGTGCTCTCCACGATGAGGGCGAGCACCCCTTCCTTCCCGAGCTGGCGGAACCGGGCAAAGTCCGGCGGCTGGCCGATGACCGGGGTCCGGTCGAACTTGAAGTCGCAGGCGTACACGATGGCGCCGTGAGGGGTGTGGAGCACCGGTGTCACGGTGTCGATGATCGAGTGCTGGGTCCGCACGAACTCGAGGACGAGCGTGGGGGAGATGGTGTACCGCTGCCCGGCCGAGAGCGCGAAGAGGCGGTTGCCAACCCCGAACTTCTTCTCCCCCGAAATCTGCTGCCGGATCAGCTCGGTGGCATACGGCGTTGCAATGATGGGGGCCTTGTACCGGTGCGCCAGCTTCGGGATGGCGCCGATATGATCGAGGTGCCCGTGCGAGCAGACGATGGCCTTGACCGTGCCTTCGACTTTCTGCAGGACCGTGTCGTCCGGGATCGCCTTGATCCGGATGAGGTCGAGGGAGTGCATCTCGTCGACCTCGGCATCCTCGTGGATCATCAGCTGGTCGAGGCGCAGCCCCATGTCGAAGATGACGATCTCTTTTCCGCAGCGGACAGCGGTCATGTTCCGCCCGACCTCGTCGTATCCGCCCACGGCAATTATCTCTATTTCCATGCTGTGTGAGTCTCCTGGTATTCTGTGTATTTCTGGTATTTTATCCGGTTGTGGTATCCGGGCCTGGTGCCGGCACGCATCTTGTGCGTCCGCGCACATCACACACGGGAGCCCGCGGGACCCGATTGTATCGTCCCGCATTCACGCCATCCAGGCCGGTTCTTTGGCCTGGTGCCGGATAGGAGCCGGGATCCATCCAGGGATCCCGGCCCGTACTACCCGGCTGGCAGCAGCCCCGGCGCCCAGTGTGCAGGGCATCACCACGAATCCGTGGATCATCCCGACCTGTACAATGCACCGGCACTGTTCGGGTATCTTTCCGGAAGCAGCCTGTGCTTCCGTCCGCCTCCTGCACTCTTACAATCGTGCAGGGAGTTCCGGCATTTTTTTCCTGTGCCGGAATCGTGTCTGATTATATTGTGCACCCGGATACATCAACCTTTGTTCCGTACCCGTGCACCAATCCTGGTCCGCGGGCGGACCCCCAGCTCCCCCTCCGGTCACGGGGCGCCGCACACCAAACCGGCGATACCCGCCGGAAGGACACCGTTTGCACAGAGGTACGAGAGGGCGGCATCGGAGCCGAGCGCCATGGCAAAACACCCGATGAGCGCCCCGGTCAGGATGGCGAAGAAGGTGAGCCAGGTCGAGAGGCCGAGGATCTTGCCGGCGATCGAGCCGCGGATCCCCCCGCTGCCAAAGAACGGCACGCTCACCATCAGGACAATGGCGAAGAACCAGAGGCCCCGCAGCCAGTGGTGCATTGCGATGAACGCCCTGGTCCGGTCCGTCAGGTCCGACAGGAGCGGGCCCAGGTACGGGATGCGGTATGCCAGGTCGAAGTTGAGCGCCATGAAGAGGCCGGTCTCGATATCGATCATCGCGATCGAGAGGGCCATGTACCACCAGGGGATCCCGAGCGCGATCCCGACCGGGATGACGGTTTCCTTGCCGGCCGGCGGGAGCATGTACGCGACCATCAGCCCGAGCATGGCGGCAAGGTCATGGGCGGAGAGGGTCGCTGCCATGATCGCAAGATGGATGGTGAGAAGGAGGAATGGGAGGCCGATCGCGATGACCCGGTACGGCAGGTCCAAAACGGCTTTCTGGATCTTCCTTCCGGTTCCGATCATCTCGTCCCTTCAACCAAAAGAGGGTGCCTGTACCCGCGGCAGGCAGCAGGGGGGTGTCGTCTTCCTAGTCCAGCCCGAAGCGCCGGATTACCTTCTCCCGGATCGCTTCCTTGGGGTATGCCCCGATGATCCGGTCCACGAGCTGCCCCCCGGAGAAGAGCAGCATCGCGGGGATCGCATCGATGGCAAACTGCATTGCCAGGTTCCGGTTATCGTCCGTGTTGCACTTGGCAAACGCGACCTTCCCGGCAAACTCGGCGGCGAGCTCGTCCATGACCGGTGCAACCCGCCGGCAGGGACCGCACCACTCGGCCCAGAAGTCAACAACTACGTACTTGTGAGTGGTGATGAACTGCCGGAAATCGTTCTCGCCGACATGTGCCACACCCCCCTGCCTTTCGTGCGCCATCGTTTCGGTCAGCTCCTGCATGCGCTTCTCCCGTATCCGGGCAAGCTCATCGTCCATGGATTGTGATTATGGCGCTGCTGATTTAATCCTAGCGGCAGCGGCAGCCCGCGGGAGGCGGCGGGAGTGAAAAGGTATAATAGCGCTCCCTGACTATACTATTACCCTGATTATCGGAGCGAGGTAGGGTAGTCAGGATATCCCGACGGGCTCATAACCCGTAGATCGATGGTTCAAATCCATCCCTCGCTACTCGTCTCTTCTGCAGGGTATTAAAAAAAGGTGTCAGCGCTTCATTCCCAGTGCAACCACCGCGAGAGCTGTCGCGATCGCAGCGGTCCATCCGAGCGGGGTCTTCGTGCTGCCGGTCTGAGCCGGCGACGGGCTGCAGGTTGTGCCCAGGGTGTCGAGGCTCCCGCGGGCGTTCCCGAATCCCGGGTACGGGAGGACATACGCCGGATCAAGGGTAAGGGATTTCTCAAATGCTGTTTTTGCACCGCTGCAGTCCCCGGCTGCGGCAAGGATCTTACCTTTGATATGCCAGTAATGGGCGCTGTCCGGCGCCTGTGCAAGGGCAGTGCTGATTGCCTCCTGTGCCTCCGCGTTCCTCCCCATCCCCTGGAGCGCGAGCGCTTTCACACCATAGTTGGTCGTATAACCGGCATCGACCGATATCCCAACATCTGCATCCGCAAGTGCCGCGGAATAGTTTTTAAGGGCGAGATACCCGTACCCGCGGTTAGCATACCGCACCGCCTTCGGGTCAAGCGGGATCGCCCGGGTGATGATATCCACCGACCGCTGGTACTCCCCTATCTTCCGGTACGAATAGCCCTGCAGGCAGAGGATATCCGCGTTCTGCGGGTACCAGGCAGCCCCCCGCGTGCTGATGAAGACCGCCGCGGTCCAGTTCTGATCCGCTACAGCCTTCTTTGCCTCCGCAATATAATATGCAGCCTCTGCCGGGGGCGGGCCCGAGGTGTCCGCAGGCATCGGCACGACTGCAGCAAGGGTGTCGGCACCAGCGGGCGGGATCAGGAGCGCGATCAGGACAAGGGAGGGGACAATCAAAAAGATCCGTGGTCTCATCAGCATTCCCGGGTGAGTATTATCGCCAGCCAGTATTTAGGAATACGGATTGGAAGACGGGGGGATTAAATGATGAGGGATTGAGATGAATCCTCCGGGCCCTGCCGGCGGATCAATCCTTCCGGATCAGGGACTTGTCCACGATCCCGCCGTTGTAGATGGTCTCGGTCCGCGTGATCCGTATTTTACAGGCACTGCTGCCCGGCATTTCGCCGGGGCCGGTCATGACCGTGACGTTCGTCCACGTCTCCCCGGCGGGGAGGGCGATCGTCTCGTTGGCGGCGGCCAGGATGGCAAGCCCGTCGGGGGACACCCCGCGGATGACGACCCCGCCGTTCTCATACGGCAGCGCGTAGAGCGGGGTGAGCCCGGTTGCCGCCCCGCCACCCAGAGCCCCGCCGAGGCTGATACCGTCGCCATAGACGACCTTGAGGGAGTCGTTGACCACAACCTCCTGCGTGCTCATGCCGGATAGCTCCTTTGTCTCTCGGTTGAAGGAGTACATCGGGAAGTCTATCATCATCCCGCCCCCGCAGTCACCCTCAACCACCTCGCCATCCCGCGAGACATGGTGGTCGATGAAGACATACTTCCCGGCGGGGATAACCCACCGGTCCTCGTCCGCCAGCGGCGCGTATTTGACGCAGCCGGAGAGGAGGAGCGCGATGCAGATGAGCACCGGCAGGATGTACCGTCCGGACAGCAGGGCCATCTACGCTCTCCTCCCCACGGTGACAATGAATGTCCGGTTTTTGTACACCACATCCACATCGGAAAAACCGGCCTCATGCAGCCATGCCAGCTGGACGGAGAGCTTGTCGTTCTTGTCCAGCGTGTCCCTCCGCTTCCGGATCTCATCGTGCTGCTCCCCGCTCATCGGCCCGCTCCTGAGGAACGCGTTCCAGTAATCCAGGTACCGCTGCCGGAAGTACGGGGTCTCCCCGTCAGCCTGGTCGGCGTTCACGAACATCCCGCCGGGCCGGAGGGCATCGTGGATCCGGCGGAAGAGGCGGCGCTTGTCCTCCGTCTCCAGGTGGTGGATGGAGAGGGCCGAACAGATGAGATCGTACGGGCCGCCGAGGTCTGATTTGCTGTAGTCGCAGATGACATACTGCGTCTCCGGCCGGGACGCGAAGCGTTTCCTGGCCTGTTCGAGCATATTCTCAGAGATGTCCATCAGGGTGAGGCGGGCATCCGGGAACTTTTCGAGGACGAAGGCGCTCATGAGGCCGGTCCCTGCACCAACATCAAGGATATCCGGCTTTTCAGCAGGCGTCTCCAGCGCCCAGACTGCAGCACCGTAATACTGCCGCATGTCGGGGATGATATGCTCACGGTGCCTGTCGTATTCCGTTGCGAATTTATTGAATGCCCGCCTCACGTGCTCCATGCCCGGTGAGGTGGATCGGAGCGTCACATATAGGTTTTCTTCACGTTCTCCTTCAGGGAGATGAGTATGGCAAGGAACCGGTCGCGGTCGTCCCGGATGGGACGGACGGTCGCTATCACCTTCCGGCGCTTCGATGTGGTTGTAACGATCGCGGTGTTGGTATCATAGATCGCCGCACTCATCTGCTTTGCGACCTCAGTAACGGGATCCCTGATCTCCTCGCCGGTCTGGTCGTTGAGAAACATCACGACATCCCGCCAGTGCCGCATGAGCGCCTCTTTTACCGTGATATCCACAAACCACGAGGCAAAGGTGTTGAGGAAGATGATCCGGCCCCGCTTGTCAAGCACGATGACCGCCTCGGTCGTGTTGTCCATCATCTTCCGGGGTTCACCGAGAGGGTAATCGGGGAGCGACTTTGCCCGGCCCGCGTGGTTGTAGAGCGCAAGGCCGACACCGGTATTGATCTCGATGGCATTGAAGGGCTTGAAGATGACGCCGTAGGGCTGGGAGCACCTGATCCGGTCGAGCTTGTCCTCGTCCGAGAGCCCGGTGATGAAGAGGATGGGGATGTGGAAGAACTGGAAGATGTAGTGGGCGGCGTCCATGCCGTCGAGGGATCCCGGGAGGTCAACGTCCATGATGACCAGATCGGGCACAAGTGCGGCTGCCTGCACCACTGCCTCCTCGCCCGTGCTGACAACCCCGGCAATGCTGTACCCCTTCTTCTGGAGCATCGTGGTGATGAGATGGGTGATGATGGTGTCGTCATCGACAATCAGGATTCGGGGCTGCGGGGACATGGGCGTTACACTCTTCTTAAGCGGGTGATGGAACGCCGGAGTGTTTATGCTTTTTGGATGTCGAAGGTCGAAGACCTGAGACAGGAGAAGAACGCGTCAGCGTTCTTCGACCTGCTGAGGGTCGAAGACCCGAAGGAAAAGAAGGTCTAAGGTCAAAGAAAAGAAGCTGGTTATTATTGAGTAAACAGGCGATTCCCCGTTCACCCGACCGGCAGCTGCACCTGGACCGTGCTGTCCACGTAATCGATCTGGCAGGGTTTTGCCTGCTCGCCTTTGATGGGGAGCGGGTAGCAGCCCGTGAGGCAGCCAAGACAGAGATGGTCACCGGAGAACCCGGTCGCCTCGATAAGGGCATCGAGCGTGATGTGGTGGAGGGTGGTCGCGGTGATGCTCTTCCGGACCTCCTCTTCGGTCCGCTGGTGGGCGATGAGCTCCTCGCGGGTGGGGAAGTCCGTGCCAAGGTAACAGGGGGCGATGATCGCGGGCGATCCGATCCGCATGTGGATCTCCCGTGCACCGGCATCCCGGACGATCCCGATGATCCGCTTCGAGGTTGTGCCGCGGACGATGCTGTCGTCAACCAGCACCACCGATTTGTCCTTCAGGTGCGCCCGGATCGGGTTGAGTTTCATCCGGACCGCCCGTTCCCGGGCATTCTGCGTCGGCATGATGAAGGTCCTGCCCATGTACCGGTTCTTCATCAAGCACTCGACAAACGGGATCTTCGAGCCTTCGGCATACCCGATCGCGTGGGCGGTCCCGGAGTCCGGCACCGAGGAGACCGAGTCTGCCTGTATCGGGTCCTCCTCGAAGAGTTTCTGTCCGATCCGCCTGCGGACATCGTACACCAGAATCCCGTCGATGACCGAGTCCGCCCGGGCAAAGTAGACGTACTCGAAGACGCAGTGCGCCTTCCTGCCGGCCACCGCGATCTGCATGCACTTCACACCGCTCTGGTCAATCCGGATCAGTTCGCCGGGCCTCACGTCGCGGATGAACTTTGCACTGAGGGCGTCCATTGCCACGCTCTCGGAAGCAAGCATGTACCCGTTCTCGGTCTTCCCAATCCCGAGCGGTTTTATCCCAAGCGGGTCGCGAAAGCCGTACAGGTTACCATCGATCATGACGATGGTGGCATAGGACCCGGTAAGCTTGCGCATGCAGCTGCTGACCGCGTCCTCAACCGATCCCGACTGGCTCAACCCGTTGATGAGGATCTTGGCGATGATCTCGGTATCGGTGGTTGTCGTGAAGATCTGCCCGGCACGTTCGTATTCTGCCCGCAGCTCGCCGGTATTCACGAGGTTCCCGTTATGGGCAACCGAGATGAAATGGTCCTGGAAATGAAAGTTCAGCGGCTGAACGTTCTCGGGAAGGTTCGAGCCGGTGGTGGGATACCGGACATGACCGATGCCGGCATTTCCTTTCAAATCGGACAGAACAGACGGGGAGAAAACGTCGGCAACGAGCCCGTTCCCCTTGAACTTCTGGAGGCTGGTGCCGTCAAATGTTGATATCCCTGCGCTCTCCTGCCCCCGGTGCTGGAGAGCATACAGGGCATAATAGAGCTGGAAAGAGACACCGCCAGCATCCATGATGCCAACGATTCCACACATGATCCAACTCTAATGCGTTACGGTTTTTGGTCTCTTGGTGGTCCACTTGTAGCTGGTCAGTTTTGCGCTCCGGCCAAAACCACAGGCAGAGCAGACTTTCTTCTGGGCATGATACGAGATCTTCCCGCAGCGCCGGCAGGCGATGTGGGTCTTCTTGTTCATCTTGCCCATTGATGGAGTGCCTTTTGACATGTTACTTCACCTTATTGTTCCAGCGATGGCGAGATATAAATCACGTTATCCCCGCGGACGATCAGCGTGCCTACTTTGGTGACCTGGCCATTCTCGGTCTCCTCGGCTTTGTCGAGGACGAGGTTCATGTGTACATCATATCCCTGGAGAATGCCCCGGATTTCTCTCCCACCTTTGAGAGATACAATAACGGGCTGACGGTTCAGCACCTGATCCAAAATATCCAACGGCCGTTTGGTCATAATAATACCCTGTTACCATCGCTCTGGAGTAATATATGTGTGCGAGCGGATCACTTAAACATAGCGTAGATCTGGTCGGGCATATACTTTTGCATACGGGGTGCGACCGGAGGACTTTCGCCGGCATGCAAATAATTTTCACCCGTGCGGCTGAAGTATTGAAGCAGCAACATGAAAAAGATCGTCATCAAAAAGCGCCACTCCATCCGCAAGAGCCAGGTCTCCGACCTGCTCGGCCGCCTTAAAGAGCAGATCGGCGCGTCGGCAGACCTCTTTCGCGCGGACAACATCGAGGTGATCGAGACCAATGCCGAGGTCTCGCTCTTCCTCGTGAACAAGAAGCCGTTCTTAATGGACAACGGGACCTGGGTCTTTCCCACGCTGAAAGGCGCCGTCCAGGTCCCGTTCCCGGAGCGCAGGGTTGCCGTGGACGCAGGCGCGATCCCGTACGTGGTGAACGGGGCGGACATCATGCGGCCGGGCATCGTCTCGGTCACCGACGACGTGAAGGCCGGCTGCCCGGTGCAGGTTGTGGATGAGCGGCACGGCAAGCCGCTGGGCATCGGGATTGCCCTGTTTGATGCGCCCGGGATACGTGCCGCAACCGCGGGAAAGATGGTCAGGACGTTCCACCACGTCGGCGACGAGGTCTGGAACCTCGAGTTGTGAGCGGTTTTCAGCGCTTTCTGGCCCGGGCGGGAAAACACCCGGATTTGCCTCTTTTTTTGCAAAAATGGACTTCCGGCGGTTTTGGAACAGATACTTATAAATAATTTTCTCAATACAGTTTTTTTATGGTTAAGATCATAGACACCCTTCTGGGAAAGAGCTCCGGAACCTCGGACGACGATTACATGGAACTCGACCTTGCGTCGTACGAGGAGCACGCCGCCGGGGCACCCGCACTCCTGGTCAAGATCGCCACGATCAGCGACCTCAAGGACACACCCCGGGTCAAGGACGAGGTCTACAGCGGCAACATCGTGATCGTGGACATCTCCCGGCTCAAGATGGACAAGATCTCCTACGAGCGCGTGCTCAAGGACTTAAAGGAAGTTGCAAAGGATGTCAACGGCGACATCATCGGCCTTGGCGACCAGCGCTATGTTGTCCTGACCCCCATGTCGGTCAAGATCTCCCGCGACAAGATCGGTGTATAAGGTCGTGGAAACAAGAGTTAAGGGCCCGTGTCCGTCGTGCGGAACGGAAATAGAATATCTCTATACCACAGAAAATATTCCTTATTTTTCGGATATTCTCATCATCTCGGCCATCTGCCCGCAGTGCGGTTACAAGTTCGTCGATACCCAGCTCCTGAAGCATGGCGAGCCTGCCCGCCACACGCTTGCCATCGCTTCGCAGGATGACCTCGCGGTCCGCGTGGTGCGCAGCATGAGCGCCAGCATCGAGATCCCGGAGCTGGGTGTGCGCATCGATCCCGGGCCGAAGTGCGAGGGCTTTGTCTCGAACTTCGAGGGCGTGCTCGACCGGATCGAGCAGGTCGTTAAGGGTGCCCTCACGTGGGGGACTCATGAGGAGAAGGAGAACGCTGCGCAGCTGCTTGCGGATATCGCCCGCGTCAAGGCGGGGCTGCTGCCGGTTACGCTGATCGTGGAAGACCCGTGCGGGAACAGCGGGATCGAGAGCGACCGCGTGGTGAACGAGAAGTACGAACCGGAAGAGTGAGCGGCCCCAAAAGAACCGGAAAGCCCGGGACATACGGGCCGGCAATCTCCAATACTTTTTTCGTATCTCACTAAAAAACTGTTTAACGAGGCTTAAAAGATGGAATTATCCCCTGAAGGAATCGTGGGCTATATTGTTGAATACACCAGAGCGTTGCCATCCGCGATCCTGCAGGGCGACATCTTTGCCATCACTATCGCCCTCATCGCATTCTTCATCGCCGTCATCATCATCAACCAGCTGACAAGCCTCCTCATCCGGTTCCTCAAACGGGCCATCCTCTTAATCATCGTATCGCTCGCGTTCATCCAGTTCTTCATCATGCTCTCGTCGCGGGTGATGACCGAGGGCTGGACTGCGGATACCATCATCTTCGGCGCCATCGGGACGATAGTCGGGATCATCGCCGTCGTCACCGCCTTGCTGGTCGCGCTGGGGGAGTACCATGCGGCACGAAAGAAGCCATTCCATCCCCGGGAGGGCCGGGCGGGAGCGGCAGATGTCCACCCGAATGGTTCCCCGTATGCCGGGGAGAACCTCTTTGAGGAGAGAAAAACCCCGACCGAAGCCGCCCCTGCCGATCCCGCCGCAGGCCATCCCGCATCCCCATCCGCTGCCACCCCGGCCGGCGCCCTCTCGGTTGTCAAGGAGGGGCTCTCGCTCGACAACATCAAACAGGACCGGAGCCTCGGGACCGTGCTGGCATACCTGGTGGTTGCACAGTTTGGCGTCTTCTCGTCCATGTCCATACCCGCCCCATCCTTCCAGGTCGGCATGGCATTCTTCATCCTGTTCATTGTCGCCGGGCTCATCTTCATCCATTTCACCTACAACAATTACGTCACCGGCCTGCGCCATCTCTTCATCGGGCTTGTTGTCGGGGGAATTGTGGCCCTGATGCTTGGCTATTTCTGGGGAAACATCCCCTTGAACGAGTTGCTCTCCCCGGCGTTCTTCCAGAGCAATGCGCTGGTTGCGCTCGTCACCGGCCTTGCACTCAGCCTGTTTATGGGTGGCAAGGGATAATCCCCCAACCCGCCACGGGATAAAGCGGGCGGCAGGGATGGGCGGGAACACCGTTTGGTTCGGGTCAGGACTCCGGCCGGTCACGCTCATCGTTACCCTCTTTTCAGGTTTTTTGGCGATGACGAAATTTTGGGCCGCGCCAGTCCCCCACCGGGCAGGTTGTGGGAAGAGAAAACGTCTTTATGGATCCAGAACGATTGCCGGAATATGAATTATCGGCAAATATTCCTCCTCTCCATGCTCGCGATCCTGTTCCTTGGAGCAGCCGGCTGTACTGATTCCGATGATAATACACCGGTCCCCACTGCAGCCCAGCGGACGGGTTCACCAGCCGGGGGATCGTCCGCGTCCCCCGGCGATGTCGATGTCGCAGTCTTTGATGCGGTCGTCCCTGCTGCCTATCTCCAGATGCCGGCACTGGGTGAGACGTTTGCGGACTTCTCCATACGGAACCCTTCCGCTTCAGCCCGCACCTATACCATTGAGTCCCAGATCCCGGGCTTTTCCGAGAAATCCGTGAATACCGTGACAATCCCGGCCGGGGGATCGGAAGTGATCGGCCAGACCCCGGCCTTACTCAGCAGCGCAATTCCCCGCGAGATGACACCGGCACAGTTCCATTACAAAATCGCCCTGTCTGACGGGACACTGGTGGAGGAGCAGACGCTCCCCCTCTCCATCTATGCAAAGGATACGATGATCTGGGCAGTGTCCGAAGGCGAGGAGACAACCGAGCTGACGCCGTATATCGCAGCATGGGTGACACCCCATGCTCCGGGTATCGATACGCTGGTACGCGATGCAGCGGAATACCACCCGGGGAGGGGCATCACCGGCTACCAGTGCGGAGCCCAGTGCACAAATGAGGAGTGGGAGGCTGACACCAACTCGCAGGTGAAAGCGATCTTCGAGAGCCTGAAAAGCGATTACAAGATCGTGTACATCAATTCACCGTTCGCCTACGGCAAGGCATCGGAGAATGTCCAGCGGGTGCGGCTCCCTGCAGATTCCCTTACCTCGAAGTCTGCCAACTGCATTGACGGGACGGTACTCTATGCCTCGGCACTGGAATCAATCGGCATGAACCCGCGGATCATCATCCTGCCTGACCATGCATTCCTCTGCTATGACACCCGTCCCGATGATCCCGAACAGTTCGCCTGCCTGGAGACCACCATGACCAGCTCAGCAACATTTGAGGAAGCACTGAAGTCCGGAGAGGAGTCCTACCAGGAAGAGGTTGAGAAGGGGCGCTTCAAATCCGGCGAGTCAAGCGATCTCTCCGTTGCCGATCTGAGGACGCAGGGGATCCGGCCGATGGTGTGAGGGCAATACCGGAAGACCGGGATATTCCCTAAATCTTTTTTTAACTCTGGAGAGAACCTTTGATACGATGATGGGGGTATCAGCCCCCATCATTACCTCAGAGATTTTTCCCAGTTCACTCTTTTCTGATACCTCACCAATTAATCCCGAACATTCATAGCGTGGCAGAGAAAACGCATCAGAAGAATAATTTAGAGCATTCCCATGTCCCTTCCCCTATCGCCAGTCTGGCGCCGCCGCCTCGCTGCAGCATTCCTAGCCTGGCTCGTCCCGTTCGTTGCCGCCGTGCCGTTCTATGGCCCGGCCGGCCTCATGATCGACCAGCAGCTCTTCAAGTCCATCATGATCGTTGTCGGATCGATTACAGCTGCGTTCCTGATCGTCTGGTGCTTCCGCCCGGTTGAGCGTGAGTACACGTGGGAGGCCGTGATCACCGGCATCGTCTGGCTCCTGGCCAACTGGGTGCTCGATCTCATCGTCCTCGTGGGCCTGCTGGCAATGCCGCTGCCGGATTATGCAACCCAGATCGGGCTGCGCTATTTGGTCATCCCCGCGATGGTGATCGCAGCAGGGGTTGTGGCGGACGAAGCCGTCCGGGCACGGGCCGGGTAGGATCGATCGCCCAACTTTTTTTACCGGATCGCGATCGATCCGGATCGAGTTTTCAATCGCGATCATGATCGCGATTGCACATCGTCCCCTGCCCGACCCCCCTCGGGTTCCGATGGAGGGAAAACAGGGGAAATTGCGTCGTTGCCTCCACAGGAAATTATGGTGTTTTTTCCATATGCAAAACGGGGGGTCGGGCAGGGGACGATCGTGTTTGCGGAGGGGGCGATTGAAAAATTTTCAAAAAGAAAATGCAACAGGATATTTGCCGGGAAACTGTGTGATACAGTACAATGAAACCGCTGCCCTTTTTTGCCGGTATCCTCATCCTTTTCCTTCTCCACAGGTATCGTACAGGGAGAGGGCGTTGGCAAAATGCCGGCAAAAATTACGAGTCTTTGCCCGCCCGCAAAAAAAGAGCGTTATTATTCAACCCAGGCGCGATCAAGTTGGCGGTCTGGCCCTTATATGACAGTATACCCGGCGATTCTGCTGGAGAACCCGCCACCGAGCGTGATGACATCGAGGCGGTATGGGCCGGTCGGGGCACCGTCGGGGATGGGGAAGCTGCCAAGCAGCACGGTGGAGTTCGCGTTATACACGGTAGCATTGATGGTCGAACCCCACGTCCGGAGCCGGACGATTGTGCCGCCGTCGACATAGTTGTTCCCCCGCAGCGTGAAATTGACGTCCTGGCCCCGGGCTCCTGTCGCGGGTGTGATCGAAGTAATGACCGGGAGCGCGAGGTAGTTAATGGTGAAGGCCTCGTTCTTACTGACCCTGCCGCCGTCGGCAGTGGTAACCTCGAGCCGGTACTTTCCTGATGGTACATTTGCCGGGATCGTAAAACTGCCGATGATCTTCGCCGGTGCAACGCTGTAGAGTGCGGTCGGGGGGACGGTGCCGGAAACATCGTCAATGATCCGCACCGAGGTCTGGCCGGCCTGCTGGAAGTTCGCTCCCCGGATCGTGAAGGCGACAACGCTGTTCTTGCTCCCGGTAGTCGGGGTGATGGAGGTGATTGCAGGGGCGCTGACCGCATTTACCCTGAACGCGTTTATCCTTTTCCCGACACCGCCGTCCAGGGTTATAACGTCAAGCCGGTATAGTCCGGTGGGAGCATTGGCCGGGATCGTGATATTCCCGATGATCCGGGTACTGGTCACAGCGGTAAGTTCGGTGGCGTTCAATGCCAGCCCGGTGGTCTGGTTTTTGAATGCCACGATTGTCTTCTCCGGCTGGAAGTTCGTACCGGTGATGCTGAACCCGGCCGTGGAGTTGCGGTACCCTGCGCCGGGGGTCAGCGTGGAGATGGTCGGGATCCCCGCATGGCCGACGGTAAAGGCCGCGGGTTTCGTGGCCGTGCCACCGTCGACCGTAGTCACCGTGAGGAGGTAGCTTCCCGGGTAGGCATCGCCTGCCACGATAATACTGCCGGTGATCCGGGTTGCCGTGACATTGATGAGCGTCACATCCAGCTCCGTATCCATGACATCCTCGGAGATCCTCACCCGGGTCTGGCCCGAAACCGTCTGGAAACCAGTCCCGGCGATCGTGAAATTCACGGTCGTGTTCCTGGGGCCGGTGGCCGGGGTAATGGCAGAGAGGGCCGGCGGGAGTATTCTGTTGATTGTCAGTGCGCCGGTCTTTGTGAGCGAAGTCCCGTTCTTTGCCGTGGTTACACTCAGATCCCAGGACCCGGCGGGGGCATCGCAGCTGACATTCATCGTCCCGCGGATACTGCTACCGGTCACTGCGGTGAGGGTGATATTCTGGTTGTCAAAGCGACCTGCTCCGGTACCTTTGGTGAAGTTCACCCTTGTCTGGTTGTTCCCGGTCTCAAAACCGGCACCGGTAATGGTGAAGCTGATGGTGGTGTTGAGATCTGAGGATAATGGGGACAGGCTGGCGATCGTTGGTTTTACCGGGGCGATCACCGAGATATATTTCGCGAGAGTGGTCACGTTGCTGCCGGCCGCATTGGATGCATTCAGGGAAACGGTGAACGTCCCCGCTTTCACGTACGTATGCTCCGGATTCTGCACCTCCGAGAAATTACCGTCGCCAAACGACCAGTTCCAGCTCGTGGGCGTATCGATCGTCAGGTCCGTGAAATTGACCGTTACGGGAGCGACTCCATGAGTGGGCGTCCCGTTGAATGTCCCTGACGGGGGAGTGTACTGGGAGGCGATGCCAACAGCCTTGTCCGCATTCACGCGGCCGCCGGTCACGACTTTACCGGCAAGGGAACCTTCCGGATCCGCGGTCAGCATGATGAGTTGTTTTGTCTGCACACCGGTCATGTTCGGGTTCGCTGCTTTTACGAGCCCCGCAACACCGGCAGCATGGGGCGCTGCCATCGAAGTCCCGGACATCCTGCGGTACTGGGGGACGAGGGTTGTCCCGTTCCCGATCTTCAGATCATCGATCCAGATGCCATCCCCCTCGCTTGCATTCGCAACCACGCCGATGTCGATCGTGACATTGCTATCCTTGAATGCAGCAAGGGAATACCGGTATGTTGACCAGTTCCCGAGATCCCCCTGTAAAAAGGTCATCCCCATTCCCTTCTCGCTGATAATAAAGATGGCAAAAATACCATCGATCTCATTCGTCTTCCCTTTCAAATCGAACTGGAGGCAGGGGTTTGTTATGCCGCCCAGCGGGACCGTGGAATTCAGGACGATCAAATACGTGGATCTGCTCGCGTTATCACCAGCAAATGCGGACGATGGCGGGCTGGTATAACTGAGACCGGTGATGCTCCAGTTTGTCCCGGCGTTCACCCAGTTATCGAGCGTGGTGAAGTTTTCGTAAAAGACCGGATCGGTCACCTCATAGTCCCGGGGAAAGGTGCTCAGAATGTTCTGCCCGGGTGCAGCAATATCAACCGATGTGGACCCGTAATTACTGAAATATGCAAGCTCGTCATTATGCTCAGTCGCTGCCACGGCGAGGATATTCGCGCTGTCGTAACTAGCTGGATAGACGGGATGAAGGTTATTGTCCTGGTTGGCGTTTCCCGCAGAGAATATGAAAAGCGCCGGTGTCGCTTCGATCGCATCCTTGAGGGCCTGGTTATACGAACCGCCGCCCCATGAACAGCTGATGACCGAGGCATTCATCCTGCGGGCATAGGCTATCGCCTCGATCTCATCGGCGTGCGTCAGCATCCCGTTCGCATCGGCACTCTTCAGGGGCATGACACTGACATTCCAGGTTACACCGGTAACACCGATCCCGTTATTGCCCTCAGCCCCGATCGTTCCCGCACAGTGGGTCCCGTGGCCATAATCATCCATCGGGTCATTGTCGTGGTTCACGAAATCCCACCCATGGTAGTCATCGATGTACCCGTTATAATCATCATCGATGCCATTGTCCGGGATCTCGCCATCGTTGGTCCAGGTGTTTTTTGCCAGATCGGGATGGTGGTAATCGACCCCGGTATCAATGACAGCGATAACAACCGAACCGGAACCGGTCGTGTTCAGCCATGCACCGGGAGCACTGATGTCGGCACCGGCAGTCCCCCCGGTCTGCCCGGTATTGTGAAGACCCCAGAGCTGGCTGTAATACGGATCATCGGGCGCCGGGACATCCATGAGATGATCCTGGTAGTTCAGCGACGTGTATTCGACATTCGGGTCTGCATCGAACCTGGCCTTGGTTGCCATCAGGTCAGAGCCGGCCGGCACGTTCACCAGGTACAGCCCGTCAAGGACCTCATCGGAATAATCCCTCTGGATGACCGCGTTATTGGTGGCAACCGTACTGTGCCGGGCAGCAGTTTCAACCTCGTGCCGGGCGTGAGGGGCGAGGGAAGTTCCCGCAGGCGTTCTGAATTTCACCAGAAGCTGGTCCGGCGCATATGCCGGTGCCGTCTGCGAAGTCATCGCGACCGGCCCGGCGGTACCTTCATTGGTCAACATCCCCATCCGTTGCACCAGGGCATTCTGATCGGGAGGGGGGTTGGATATGTCGAGGTTCCTGTTGTCGGCAGCCGCCGGCAGGCAGCAGAGGAAAATAAGGAGGAGCCAGAGAAAGACGGCTGCTGATTTTTTCATATCCGGAGGTTTGATCATTACACAATATATCTATTTCGAGTTCTATTTTGAAAAGTATATTTTAAAAATTGCCGACCGCATCCTTTTCCGGTATACCAGAATGATTTCCTTGTTGGAAAAAATGAGGATGATCGATATTTACCGAAGAGACTACGTTATCTCCATCTCGCCAAGGAACGCCCCCGGCTCCTTCACAACCTCACCAACAACCTTTGCGCCCTTCACCATTTTCGTAATGCACGCAACGCTCTTCTCCGGCACCACGTAGGCATAGCCCATGCCCATGTTGAAGGTGCGGTACATCTCCTCGTCCGATATATCGCCCTTCTTCTGGATCCAGCTGAAGATTTCGGGCGGCGTGATCGGGTTGTCGAAGACAAAGCCGTATTGTGAGAGGCGCTTGAAATTGAGGAGCCCGCCACCCGTTACGTGGCACATCCCGTGTACGGTGCACTTCGCGGTAACCTTCGGCACCTCGCTGTAGATCCGGGTGGGGGTGAGGATCTCCTGCCCGATCGTCTTTTTGCTGGCCAGCTTCGTTGCGTAACTCCCGTACTTCTCGACAACGCGGCGGGCGAGCGAGAGGCCGTTGCTGTGGATGCCGGTCGAGGGGACACCCACGATCTTGTTGCCGGGCCGGATCTTCTCGCCCGTGATGATCTTCTTCTTCTCCTGCACGCCGAGGCAGGCACCGGCGAGGTCGAGACCGTGCACCAGCCCGCGGAGCGATGCGGTCTCGCCACCCACGATATCGATGTTGGCCTGCTTTGCGCCCTCGTTGAGGCCGATCCCGATCTGGGCCATCTTGTCGATGGAGAGCTTGTCGGTCGCAATGTAATCAACGAACGAGACCGGTTCCATGTTCATCACGTACAGGTCGTTGACGTTCATCGCGATGCAGTCGATCCCGACCGTGCTCCAGTCCTCCATCTGGTCGGCAACGAGCATCTTGGTCCCCACGCCGTCCGTGGTCAGGGCAAGGCAGAGGGGGCCGAAGTCGATGAGGCCGGCGAAGTGCCCGACATCGCCCATCATCGTATACTTCCCCTTCCGGCGGTACTTCAGGTTCTTTATGAGAGCCTTGATTGCCGTTGCTTCAAGGTCGATGTCCACACCGGCCTGGGCATAGGCGCTCTTCGCCGGCTTCGATGCGGGCCGGGCAGCGTTCGCTGCAGTGACCGGCTTCTTTGCCGGTGCTGCTCTCTTTGCCGGTACCTTTGCTGGTGCACGTCTCGTTCCTGCTGCCGGCTTACTCATCGCTTGCCTCCGAGAGCCGGAACTCATCGTGGAGCACCTGGCACGCCTTTGCACCATCGTCCTGGCTGACCACGAACGAGATGTTGGCCTCGCTCGAGCCCTGCGAGATCATCATCACGTTGATGCCCGCTTTGCCCATGGCCGTGAAGATCCTGCCACCCGTGCCGGGGGCCCCGGCCATACCGGCGCCGACCACGGCCACCGCACAGACATCGTGGTTGTGCGAGACCTCGCGCACAATGCACTTCTTCATCAGTTCCGAGAGGGCGGTGACCGCCGGGGTGAGGTGCGCCTCATCGACAATTAAGGAGATGTTGGCCTCGCTCGAACCCTGCGAGATCATCATCACGTTGACGTCGTGGTCGGCAAGGATCGTGAAGATGGACTTTGCCACGCCGGGCCTGCCGATCATCTGGGCGCCGTTGATGTTGATTGCCGCGACCTTCTCGATGTAGGTGAGGGCCTTGACCACGCGGGTGTCCTTCTGTCCGTTCCTGACGATGACGGTCCCGGGGTGCTTCGGGTTGAAGGTGTTCTTGACCCGGACAACGATGTTCTTGCGCATGGCTGGCTCGATGGAGCGGGGGTGCATCACCTTGGCGCCGAAGTACGAGAGTTCCATGACCTCCAGGTACGAGAGGGAGGGGATGACCCGTGCGTTCTTGATCACCCGCGGGTCGCAGGTCATGATGCCGTCCACATCGGTCCAGATCCAGATCTCGTCGGCATCGATCCCGGCGCCGATGATGGAGGCCGAGTAGTCCGAGCCGCTCCGGCCAAGGGTGGTGAGGACCCCTTCCCGCGTGCAGCCCATGAAGCCCATGATGACCGGGATCTCCTTCTTTAAGAGGTGCCCGACCTTCTTCTGGATCCGCTCGTCGCTCTCGGGGAGCGATGTGGACTCGCCGTGCTGGTGGGTGGTGAGGATGCCGGCCTCGCAGCCGTCCATCACGGTCGAGGCGATGCCCCGCTGCCGAAGGGCTGCGCCCAGGATCGGAGCGAGGAGCCGTTCGCCAAACGAGATGACATAGTCTTTGGACCGGGGGGTGAGTTCCCGCAGGTTGTAGATGGCGGAGAGGATGTTCTGGAGGCTGATCAGCTTGTCCTCAAGCTCCCGGCCGACCTCCTGCACATGGTCGGGGGCTGCGCCCTCGAGCGTGGTCATGTGCCGCTTTGAGAGTGCCTGGATGAGGGGGGCGATCGCGGAGTCGTCCTTTGCATTCGGGAGTGCGCTGGCGACCTCGATGAGCGAGTCGGTCACGCCCCGCTGGGCCGAGACGACAACGGCCAGTTCGTCGCCTTTCTTGTGGTGCTCTTCGAGGATGTCTACGACGCGCCTGATGCACTGCGCGTCGGCAACCGAGGTCCCGCCAAACTTCATCAGAATTCTCATGGTTCTCTCTCGCGTACCGCTTGTGATTTATTTATCTAACTATACGATCCACGTAGTAATAAGATGCTTGCAGATGAGGTTTTTGACTGCCACGTTCTGGTGGTCGGGAGCGGGGGCGCGGGGGTCCGGGCCGCGATTGAGGCTTCGAAATACGGCGACGTCGTCATCATCAGCAAGACCATCGTGGGAAAAGGCGGCTGCACCACAATGGCAGAGGGCGGCTTCAATGCGGTGATGCGCGAGCAGGACACCTGCGGGCTCCATTACGAGGACACCCTTAGAGGCGGGGCGTTCTTAAACGACCCGGAACTTGCCGACATCCTGACGCGGGAAGCCCCGCTGCGCATGGGCGACCTGGTGAAGTGGGGGGCTGTCTTCGATTTCACCGACAAGGACGAGATCGCCCAGCGGCCGTTCGGCGGCCAGCGGTTCCCCCGGACCTGCTATGCCGGCGACCGGACCGGCCACGAGATTATGATGACCCTCATCGACCGGCTCAGCTTCGTCATGGATGAGAAGCGCGGCAACGGCATCACGCTCCTGCAGGAGTACACGGTCATCGACCTCTTAACGGACAACGGCCGGGTCATCGGGGCGATGGCCCTTGACGAGAAGGGCAGCATTGTTACGATCACGGCCGATGCCACCATCCTTGCAACGGGCGGCGGCACGAAGGTGTACGATATCTCCACCAACTCATCGAGCGGCACAGGCGACGGGTATGCCATCGGGTACCGGGCGGGGGCGGAACTGATCGACATGGAGATGGTCCAGTTCCACCCGACCGGCGCGGTCTATCCCTACGATGCCCGGGGCCGGCTCATCACCGAAGCCGTCCGGGGCGAGGGCGGCGTGCTCAAGAATATCAATGGCGAACGGTTCATGCAGAAGTACGATCCCCAGCGAATGGAACTCTCGACCCGGGACGTTGTCGCACGGGCCATTGCGACCGAGATCCTCGATGGCCGGGGCACGGCAAACGGTGGCGTGTATCTCGACGTCACGCACCTTCCCCGCGAGCAGATCGAGACCCGCCTGCCCGTGATGCTCGAACAGTACCTCGCGTTCGGCCTGGACATCCGCACTACGCCGATGGAGGTGGCCCCCACCGCCCACCACATCATGGGCGGCCTCCGGATCACGCCGGAGTGCCGGACCACGCTCCCCGGCCTCTTTGCCTGCGGCGAGGTCTCGGGCGGGGTGCACGGGGCAAACCGGCTGGGCGGCAATGCCCTTGCCGAGACGCAGGTCTTCGGGAAGCGGGCGGGCGAGACGGCGGGGAAAGAGCCGAAACGGGAGAAGCGGGTCGACCCGGCACAGGTGCAGCGCCAGCAGGCCCGGCTCGACCGGTTCCTTCATGGCACAAAGAGTCCGGCCCGGGTCCGCAGCATGCTCCAGCAGGCGATGTGGGACGGTGCCGGGATCTTCCGGAACGCACAGGACCTCGAGCGGACGCTCGCGGCGGTGAACGTGCTTGCCGACAAACCCCTCCGGGCAGCAACACCCCGTAACCTTGCCGAGTGCTGCATTCTCGAGAACATGTGCCTGACCGCATCACTCATCTGCCGCAGCGCGCTCATTCGCGAGGAGTCGCGGGGTGCCCATGTCCGTAAGGACGTCCAGCAGGACTGGACACCGGAGAACTCCCCGTTCAGCCACACCTTCGTCTCCAAGAGAGGGCAGGGGATCGAGCGGAAAGGAGGTGTTTCATGAAGGAGTTCACCGTCAGAATCCGCCGGTTCGATCCTGACACGGACAAGGAGCCGCACTTCGAGAGTTATACGGTAAAGGTGAACGACGGCGCCCGCGTGCTCAACGTACTGCACGCCATCCACGACACCATCGACCCCACGCTTGCGTACCGCTACTCCTGCGCCTCGGGCCAGTGCGGGAGCTGTGCGGTGCTCGTCAACGGCGAACCGGTGCTTGCCTGCATGCACGAGGCATCGGACAACATGACCATCGGGCCGCTGAACCTGCCCGTGAAAAAGGATCTCGTCACTGACCTTGTCCCGCGGCTCTCCGAGCTTGCACACCTCATGCCCGGGGACAAGCCCGTTGTCCCGGCAAAGGAGGACATCGACGCCATCAAGCCACTGCGGGACTGCATCGAGTGCCTTGCCTGCGTCTCGGTCTGCCCGGCGATGAGCGTCACGAATTTCCTGGGGCCGACCGCGATGCGTCAGGAGCTTCGGCTTGCCCTCGATCCCCGCGACAATGGCGACCGGATCTCGGAGGCGGTCCGGGACGGCCTGTTCACCTGCACGAGCTGCCAGGCCTGCTGGAAGGTCTGCCCCAAGGATATCGAGATCCCCGGTAAAGCGATCGAGAAGCTCCGCTCGTTTGCCAACAAGCGGGGCTTCACCTTCCCGCGCCACCAGGAGGTTGCGGCGCTCGTCAGGTCAACGGGCCGGAGCGTTGTCCGCGAGAAGCCGACGTTCCTCGAGCAGATCCCGGAAGTCATCGAGCCCGACGGCCCGGTCAGGGCAACGGTCGGGTTCTTCGTGGGCTGCATGTACAACAACCGGCTCCCGCAGACCGCGCTCGACGCGATGGAGGTGCTCAAAAGGAACGGCATCCGCGTTGTCATACCCAAAGACCAGGTCTGCTGCGGGTCGCCGCTGATCCGGACGGGCCAGATCTCGTTCCTCGACGAGCTCAAGAAGAAGAACATCGACGTGTTTGCCTCACGCGGTATCGACACCGTGCTCACGATGTGCGCCGGCTGCGGCACTACGCTCAAGAACGATTACCCGAAGGACAAGCCGTACACGGTCATCGACATCAACGAGCTCCTCACGAAGTACGGCATCGAGCCTCCGGCAAAACTGCCGGTCAGGGCAACGTATCACGACCCGTGCCACCTGTTGCGGGGACAGGGAGTCCGCGAACAGCCCCGCGAGCTTATCCGGCAGGTCGTGGACCTTGTCGAGATGCCGTCCATCTGCTGCGGCTCGGGCGGAGGCGTCCGGTCCGGTATCCCGGAGGAGGCAACAGCCCTCGGCAAGAAGCGGGACGAGGAGATCAAAAAGACCGGCGCCGATATCGTCATCTCGTCCTGCCCGTTCTGCGAGTTCCATATCGCAAGCTGCACGGATACGCCGGTGAAGAACATCACCACCGTACTGCTGGACGGGTACCGGGAGAAGGATAAGAAAGCAGGGAAGAAGTGACCTGATCTTTCCGGAGCCGGCTCTTTGGGAAAACCAGAGCCGGAAGAGATTCGTTTCCTTTTTTGGTTCTCTTTGATGCTGAAGTAAATCCTCTAAGATACCGCACGGATACCTGGAGATCTCCCTCGGTTCCTGCCGCCATCTATATCTCCTCGCAATCCCATGTTCCGTGCGGGACAATTATGACAGGCATTGATGAAAAGATCGGGAATCATTATGCGGTCATCTTTTTCATAATCGCCCTCATCGGTGCGGCTGGGGAAACGGTCCTTTTCAGAACACCGCTCCCCGAAGCAATCCTCGCCTGGGTCCTGCTCGTGAACATCGGGCTGCAGGGCCTCCTCGCCGGGTTCATGCACTGGTACGAACCGACCTCGGTGAAAATTGCAGAGAAGATCGGGTGGCAGCCGGGCAGCCCGTTCCAGAAGGAGGTTGCTGCAGCCGATGCCGCGTTCGGGGTGCTGGGCATCCTTGCATTTTTCATCCGCGACAATTTCCTTGTCGCCACGGTCATCGGGTCATCGGTCATGCTCTTCCTGATGGGCATCGGTCATGTCCTCGACCTGAAGAAGAACAGGAACTTCTCAGCCTACAATGCCGGTTCGGTCGTCTGGTTCGACCTGCTGGTGCCGGTCCTGATGTGCATCCTGCTCTTCGTCTGGAAAGCGGGCGCCGGATATCCCTGACCCTGCACCGCCGGAGAGCCCCTGGTTCTGCCCCGCTCACGGGGGCAGGAAATCGGAGCCCGTATCGAGCCCCGTTGTACCAGTTTTGCCTCACCCCCTCTTTTTCCCGTGTCGTAATTCCCAAAACCACGGTAATTCTTCCGGAATAATTCCGGGTTTTACGACGGGAATTACTGAGGCAGTATTTAGCAGCGTTACAGCAGCGGGTGGCCTTGAGATCGGAGGAATTGCACAGGGATCGGGCCGGGAGGGGGATCCCGGGAGGACCCCGTCTAGCCCTTCCGCTCCGCAACCAGGCAGAGGATCTCGAAGAGGACCGTTGCCCCGGCAAGCGCCGTGATGCCGGAGGGATCGAACGGTGGCGCGACCTCCACCACATCGCCGCCGATCACGTTGAGCCCGCGGAGACCCCGCAGGGTCTGGAGCGCATCGAGCGTGCTCATCCCGCCGGCAACCGGTGTGCCGGTGCCGGGCGCAAAGGCCGGGTCAAGGCAATCGATGTCGAACGAGACATACACCGGGCCGGTGCCCACGATGCGCCGGATCTCCCTGACCGCATTCTTCCATCCCAGCTCCGAAAACTCCTCGATGTGCATCACCCGCATCCCGCTCTCGTACGAGAACTGCCAGAGCGGCTCGCTCGACCCGCGGATGCCGACCTGGACCGTCCGCTTCGGGTCCACGATCCCGGCTTCAACCGCGTTCCGCATGGGGGAGCCGTGGGCAATCCCGCTCCCGTGGATGGGCGGGGCTGTGTCGCAATGGGAGTCGAAGTGGACGAGACCGATCTTCTCACCTTGTGCGATTCCCTTGAGGATCGGGAACGTGATCGAGTGGTCGCCGCCCGCGGTCACGGGCGCGATGCCGGCCGCTGCGAGATCGCGGTAGAAGCCCCCGATGTCCTGCAGGGCATCCTCAAGATTATACACCGACCGGAACGGCACATCGCCCACATCCGCGATCCGGTGCTTCTCGCAGGGCGACATCCGGTACACGTGGTGGTAGGCGCCGACCAGCCGCGACTGGCTGCGGATCTCCCGCGGACCCCCGCGTGCCCCGCTCCGGTTTGTGACACCGAGGTCGAACGGCACCCCCGCGATGGCGATATCGATCTCCCGGTGTTCCGGGTTGTACGGCACCCCGAAGAAGGTGGGGATCCCCCGGTACGGGTTGTCCACCATGTCGGGGGTGAATGTCCGCAGGCAGCGTGCCAGCTCTTCCATTTCCTCTGACAAAGCTCTCACTCCTCTGGTATGAATCCGTCCGGGTCTTTTGGGTATATTCCTTTTGTGCCTGGCAGCGCACGCGGACCGAATCCCACTTAACCCTGCAAGGGAAAACAGAGCTGCCATGAGATGCTCTGCAATGGTTCTGATCGGCCTCCTCCTCATCGCGTTCGCTCTCGGTGCCGGTTGTACGGTCCTGCAGGCCCCGCCACCCGCGACAGCAACCCCGGCGACACCTGCTGTCACCGCGCCTGCCAGCTGCCCTCCCGCGCCGGGATCGTTCCAACAGCTGCCGGACTATGAATCGGTCAGCATCACGGTTGACCGGAACACGATCTCGGAAGACCCGACCATCACGACCATCTTCAACGGCGGGAAGGGACTCGGGATGGTCCGGACCATGACCGTCACCCTCTACCGGTCGGACTGCACGACCGACACGCAGACCCGGAAGGACCCGGGGATCGGCACGAGCATCACGCAGATGGGCACGACAGGGACCGACCGGATCAAGGTCGACCTGCTGATGACCTCCGGGGACCAGTTCACGGTCATCGATCAGCTCTATCCCTTCGCCCCAAAAATCTGATCGGGACGGCACCGGGCGGGTGAGCCGGCCGCATTACGCACAGCCAGCGATCGGCCGGCGGGTCCCTGACACGTGCTTTTTTTGTGCTCTGTAGAAATCATTGAAAATTATTGACGCTCTCGGGGGCATCGCTTTGCCAACATAGGGTTTCTACAGAGCATTTTTTTTTAAATTCTCCGGCAACTTCCCTATTTTCGGATCCATTCCCAAATCCATCCTTTTATTAAAAACTGCGAGAAACCTCTAGGACGGAATAGTATCATGGAATTATCATCGCTCCTCACCCAGCTCAATGTCCTCATCCAGCTGATGTGCGTCATCATCGTTGCCGCCTACATCCTGACAAGAAGCCGGATCTTTCCGGAGGTCCTGGACAACCGTTCAACACTTTCGACAAAGATCATCCTCATCCTCCTCTTTGGCGCCATGTCGATCTATGGCTCGGTCAGCGGGATCAACTTCATGGGCTCCATGGTGAACGTCCGCGATCTCGGCCCCATGCTCGCCGGCCTCCTTGCCGGCCCATGGGTCGGGATCGGTGCAGGGCTCATCGGGGCCGCATTCCGCCTCACCATGGGCGGCATGACCGTGTACGCCTGCTCGCTCGCAGCAGTCTTTGCCGGTCTCTTCGGGGGAATTGTCTGGCTCTGGAAGAAGAAGCAGTTTGCCGGGACAACGGTTGCCGTTCTCCTCGCCATTGTGATGGAGTCCTTCCACATGGCGCTTACCCTTGCCATGGTCACCCCGTTCGATGACGCGCTCGCGGTGGTCACGCGGGTCTACATCCCGATGGTGATCGCCAATGCCGGCGGCATGTATGTCTTCTGCCTCATGGTCGAGAACTTCCGGCACGAGCGCGAGCTCCAGGAAGAGCATGACGCCCGGGTGAAGGACAGCAAAGAATAATCCTTTTTTTGGGCCGGCGGAGACCGGTGTCCCACTCTGGTTTGCTGGTGCAGGAGCCCGGCATGCGGGCACGTGGTTTATCGCTCGGTTACGCTGAATTCGTCCGCGTTCCCGTACTCCGTTTGAGCCACCAGCCCGCGATCCCGTCCGCGAGCGCCCCGTAAATCATCCCGGCAACCAGGAGCAGGACGGCACCAATAAAGTTCTGGGAGAAGACCGGGACGATGCAGAGCCAGATGCTGAAGAGTGCCCCGATGCCGGCGCCCCGCAGTACCGGCCGGACGGGAATCGTGTCCGCAAACCCGATCGCGAGGCCCTGGAGCGAACGGCCGTACACGATCGCTGCCATGAACCACGGTTCCGGGTGAACGCCCGGGGGTGCGATGACCAGCAGGCTGCCGGCACAGTACAAACCCGTGAGTATGCCGATGGCAGTGGTTATTGCTATCCGTTTTGTATCGGCCATGGAACACTGATACTCCGGTTCAGCCTCATTCCTTCCATTCGCTGAGCAGGTACCAGTACGCCTCGAGTGCTGCCTTTGCCCCGTCACCCGACGCGATGATGATTTGCTTGCTCTTGACGCTCGTCACATCCCCGGCCGCAAAGATCCCCTTTGCGCTCGTGCAGCCATTGACGTCCACGATGATCTCCTTGTTCTCGTTGAGTTTCACGAGGTCCGCAATAAAGTCCGTGTTCGGGAGCCAGCCGATCTCTATGAAGACACCATCGAGAGCGATCTCCTGCTCAATGCCACGCTCGTCCTTGATCGTGATCGCGGAGAGGAACTTGTCTCCCCGCAGCGCCGTGATATGCGAGCCCAGGTGGACCGCGACATTGGACTTCTCATTCAGTTTCTCGGTATACACCGGATCGGCCCGTATGGTGCTCCTGACGATCAGGTCCACCGAGGAGGCGAGATCGCTCATCTCGATCGCGGTCTGCAGCGCCGAGTTGCCGCCCCCGACAACTGCCACCCGCTTGCCCTTGTAGAGCGGGCCGTCGCAGGTCGAGCAGATCGAGAGCCCGCGTCCCAGGTACTGCTCCTCGTTTGCAACCCCCAGTTTCCGCGGCCGCTTGCCCTGCGTGAGGATGATCGCCTTTGCCCGTGCCGTGGCTTCGGACGCGGTCACGATCCGGAAGATGCTGCCTTCTCTGGTGATCGAGACCACCCGGTCGAGCTCGAGCCGGATATTCAGGGTCCGGACCTGTTCCTCGAACTTCTTCATCAGGTCCTCGCCCGTGATCACCCGGTACCCCATGTAGTTCTCGATCGCCCACGACTCGAGCGCCTGCCCGCCGATGTTCTCGGAGAGGATGATGGTCTTGAGCATCTTCCTCGCGCAGTATACGCCGGCAGTCAGGCCGGCCGGTCCGCCGCCAACGATCAGGACGTCGAAGACATCGTCCGCGGACGGTTCCCCGAAAAGTTCGTTGAGCCGCTGGGCATCAAATCCTACGATGACCTCGTCATCGACCGTGATCACGGGCACCCCGCGCTGGCCCGAGAGCTCGATCATCCGCTTCGCGGCATTATGGTCGGCACCCACATCAATGCTCTCGTACGGCACGCGGTTCTTGTCAAGGAACGCCTTCGCCATTCTGCAGTAGGGGCAGCCCTGCGTTGAATAGACGACAACTTTCTTCATCATGCCAAAAGTGACCCGCGACGATATAAAAGTACCGGAACAGGAAGGCCGGAATGTGGCGGCGGAGCGATCCGGGCGCAATACTCTTTTTACACGGAACTCTAATAGAGAACTAAATCAAGGGGGTCTTCTCCTATCGTATCGGTTCCCTCGTATCTCCGGTTCATGGTTGCCGCACTCATTCTTCTCGTCCTGGTTGCGGGCCCGGCATATGCCGCACTCCCCGGCTATGACGCCATCGACCCTGCCGCCTACCTCAGTTTCAACGAGGGCAGCGGCACAACCGCGTATGACCTCTCCGCACACGGGAACGCCGGGATGCTCCATAATGTTACGCGGGCCGAGAGCGGCGGGTGCGGCAACGCGCTCGTCTTTGCCGGGGTGGACAACTACGTGAGCATCCCGTGGCGCACGAGCAACCATCCCGAGAAGGAGATCGCGGTGACGGCGTGGTTCTACACCGATGCTTACGGGCCGCAGCAGATCATCTCGACCTGCTACAGGAACGGCGGGTACTGCCTGGGGTTCGATGACGGCAGGGACCTCTGGTGGACCGTGAACCTCAAGGGCGAGGGCCCGGTCTCAGTGAATGTCCGGCACGAGGGGATCAGCATGGGCAGGTGGCACCATGTCGCCGGGATCTATGACGGGAAAACCACGCGGATCTATTTCGACGGTGTCCTCTACAACCAGCAGAACGCCACCGGCCCGATCGCGTACGAGTTCCCCAACTACCTGATCCTGGGGGCGGGCGCCGGCGCCTTCGACACCCCCGATCCCGCATCGCCCCGGTACTTCCATGGCGGGCTTGACGAGGTCCGGATCTACGACCGTGCCATCCCGTACGCCCAGATCATGGATGACCGCTTCCACTGCACGGCAGAACGGATCGTCCCAGAAGAGAGCGTCACCGGCCTCCCGGTCCTGGATCCACCGGAGAATGCAGTCTCGGGCTCCCTGGATCTCAGGCCTGGGGTGGTAGCGGAACAGGTCCTGGTCTTCCCCGGTAAGGACATCAACGGGACCTGGAAGATCAGCATGGAACCCGGCTCGAAGCTGACGGTCATGGCGCGCGACCTGTACCCCGCAACAAGCCCCGATTCCTGGTATCTTGAGATTGCGGATGAGTACGGGCGGATCGACCGGACGATCATCTTCCCGGGCACCCGCAATGCACCAGTCGAGGGCGTGATAAAGAACGGCAAAGCAACCGTGACGGTGCGCTACTTCGATGGCAGGGAGCGGTTCCCGAACTCCATTGCCGTCCTCTTCTCCACAACCCCCCCAGCGCCCGTTGTGGTGGAGCCGGCACCAATTGTCATCAATCCCATCATCGTGATCTACTCGGCGTCGTGGGCAACGCTCATCGCGCTTGTTGTCGTCTTCCTCTGGCTGCGGAAGCGCCACCGGGAGAAGAAGCGGAACGGCGGCACAGCGGCAACGGGATCGGACGAGCCGCCGAAAACAGAATAAAAAGAATGATCAGAGGGTTATTTCCTTAAACTGCTTGGCAAAGACCCCGCAGATCGGGCACTTGTCCGGGACCTTGCCGATCTCGATGTTGCCGCAGACCGGGCAGAGGAAGACCTTCTCGCGCCCGACATCCCTGCCTGCCTTCACGGCGTCAAGGGCCTTTTTGTACAGGCCGGCATGGACCTCTTCCGCCTTCATCGCGTGCGTGAAGGCTAGCACGGCATCCGTCCGCTTCTCGGCCTCTGCCTCCTTAATGAACCCGGGATACATGGTTTTGAACTCATGGGTTTCACCGGTTACGCTCACTTCAAGGTTCTTTGCCGTGCCCTCGATCATGGTCAGCACCTTGAGGAGCTTCCTGGCATGGATAGCCTCAGCCTCCGATGCAGCCTTGAAGAGCGTTGCTACGCCCTTGAATCCTTCCTCGGCTGCCTTCTCGGAGAAGGCCAGGTACTTCCGGTTCGCCTGCGACTCGCCCGCAAGCGCCTCTTTTGCATTCTCTACGGTTGCCATAACGCATGGGTATGAGCGGGTTCGGTCATAAAGATTATTCATGAGGCATACGCCCCGCTGGAGCGGAGATTATAATAAATATCATAAAAAAATAATGATTTTTATCCAATGTCCGGGCGGCACGCCATCCGGATGAGAGAACGAGTACCGGGATTTGCCATGAAGAAGATGAGAGACCTCCCGACAATCGACCGCCCGCGGGAGAAGATTGCACACAAGGGGGCTGCAGCGCTCAGGGACAACGAACTGGTCGAGGCGATCATCGGCAGGGGGACCCGGCAGCGCGATGTCAGGACGATCGCCCGCGACATCTGCGATCTTATCGGGGATAAAAAGACGGCACCCCGGTATGATGACCTCGCATCGATCGATGGCGTCGGGCCGAGCCGGGCAGCACAGATCCTCGCCTGCTTCGAACTGGGCCGGCGGTACCATGCCGCCCCGGGGACGCAGGCAAAGGTCAGCCGGCCTGAAGATATCCTGCCGCTCCTCGGCGACCTTGCCACCCGGCGGCAGGAGCACTTCATCTGCATCACCCTCAACGGGGCGGGAGAGGTGCTCGGCAACCGTATCATCACGGTCGGTCTCTTAAACCACAGCCTCGTCCACCCGCGCGAGGTCTTCTCCGATGCCATCACCGACCGGGCCGCCTCGGTGATCTGCGTCCACAACCATCCCTCGGGATCGCTGGAGCCAAGCTCCCAGGACATCGCCATAACCAGCCAGCTGAAGGAGGCGGGGGCACTCATCGGCATCCCGCTGACCGACCACATCATCGTCTCGCGGAACGGTCACCTGAGCATGCGGGAGCGCGGCCTCATCTGAAACGGCAGACCCCGCCCCCGGTCTGCGCTAATTTTATGTACTATCATGATAACTGTTCATCACCAGATGCCGTGCCCGTGATGCCCGCATGATCCCTGCAACCTCTGTTCTCTTTGTCGATGATGAGCCGGTATTACGGGACGTCTCCAAGCGGTTCCTGGAGCGGGATCGCGATCTTGCGGTCGAGACCTGCGCCTCGGCAAAGGAGGCGCTCGTTCTCCTGAAGAAGAACCAGTACGATGTCATCGTCTCCGACTACGAGATGCCCGTTGTTGACGGGATCGAGTTCCTCAAGCAGCTCCGCGGCGGGGGGGACAAGACACCGTTCATCATCTTCTCGGGTAAGGGGCGCGAGGAGGTCGTCATCGAGGCCCTCAACAACGGGGCGGACTTCTATATCCAGAAAGGCGGCGATCCCAAGGCCCAGTTCGTGGAACTGAAGAACCAGATCCAGCACATCGACCAGCGCAAGCGGGCGGAAGCCGCCCTGATGCAGAGCGAGGCGAGGTACCGGCTTATCACCGACAACATGAGCGACACGGTCTGGCTCATGGACAAAAACTTCCGCCTCACGTTCATAAGCCCGTCAGCCGAGCGGAGGCAGGGGTTCACCCAGAAGGAGCTGCTCGATATGCCCTTCCCAAAACACCTGGCAACGGGTTCACTGAAAACCTTTGAAGAGGAGTTCGGGCGGGTTTTTGCACAGGAGAAGCTCGCATCAGGGGACCTTCCGGCCCCGATGACCGCCGAGCTCGAGTTCCGCAACAAGGACGGTTCAACGTTCTGGGCGGAGACCACCCTCTCGCTGATCCGGGATGCCGCGGGAAAGCCGTTCGGGTTCGTCGGGATGGCACGCGATATCACGGAGCGCCGGAAAGCCGAGGAGCGGATCCTTGCATCCCTGCACGAGAAGGAGATCCTGCTGCGGGAGATCCACCACCGGGTCAAGAACAACCTCCAGATCATCGCAAGCCTCCTCTACCTCCAGTCGATCTCCATCTCCGACACCTTCACCCTCGATATCCTCCGGGAGAGCCGGTCCCGCGTCAAGTCCATGGCCCTCATCCACGAGAAATTGTACCGGTCCGAGGACATCGCCCACATCCAGTTCGCCACGTACATCGAGAGCCTGATCGACAGCCTCAAGGAGGCGTACGGGATCAACAACGGCAGGGTCTCCATCAGCATTGCCATCGATCCTGCGGACCTTTCCTTCAACATCGAGACCGGCATCCCCTGCGGCCTCATCATCAACGAGCTCATCTCGAACTCGCTCAAGCACGCGTTCAGGGACGGGAGAACGGGGATCATCTCTGTCTCCATGAAGGAGACCTCGCCCGGCGGGTATACCCTTGTCATCGCTGACAATGGCCCGGGATTCCCTCCGGATGTCGATTTCCGGAACACAAGTTCTCTCGGGCTCCAGCTCGTCAATAACCTCGTCATCCAGCTGGACGGGGATATCAGCCTCGACTGCAGTAACGGGGCTGCATTCACCATGCACCTCAAGCCGATCGAGGACTACGGGAAGAAAGGGCACTAAAAAGAGACGGCGGGGCGGTTCAGGTGTTGAGGGCCCTGCCCAGAGAAAGACCCTTCTGGTACGCTGCTTCGAGCAGGTCCTTTCTCGAGGTGATGTCCTGGATCGTGTCCATATCGCTGACCAGCAGCTCGTCGGCAAACCGGCAGTCGGTGATATCGAAGAATGCCTTCATCGTCAGTTTTGCGCCGACAAAGACCTCCGGTATTTTCATGCCGGAGATGCAGATGAAGAGGCCCTGCCGTACCTTCTTCTTTTCGGGCGTGACCAGGGGGGCTTTCCGGATGTATTTGGCCATGAAGAAGACCTGGCAGCGGTCGATGAACGACTTGAGTTTGCCCGGGAGCCCCATGGTCATGACGGGTGTCGCCACGATGATACTGTCGGCATCCCGGATCTTTCCGTACATCTGCTGCATGTCATCGTCCATGATGCAGGTCTCGTGCTCTTTGCAGAACATCATCTCCATGCACGGCTGGTAATCGAGGTTGCTGACCACGATCGTCTCCGTTGCACACCCGGCGTCCCGTACTCCCCTGAGCGCCTGTTCGAGGAGTTTTGCCGTATTTCCCTCGGGAAGGGGACTACCGAGGATGGCGATCACTGTCCCGGCCATACTACTACTCGGGAAAGTTCTGCCTTATACTTTTGCCTGCTGCCAACCAGCTTTCGTCGTGATATGGTGCATTAACACAACTCATATATAGCAGTCCGGCAGAGTGAAGTCTGGTGAGAACCGTGACCGAACAGAAGACGTACAATGCAGGGCAGAAAGTCGGTCCTGGCAAATATGTCTGTATTGACTGCGGAAAAGAGATGACCCTCGACAAGAGCGAGCAGGACCTCCGGAAGTGCCCGGCCTGCGCCTGCGAGGAGTACCAGTGTTTCCCGATGACGCACATCCGCCCGGACATCAAGAGCGCGGATGATGTGAAGAACCCGCCCAAGCGCGGCAAGAGCAACATCTAATCCTCATTTTTGCACCGTCATGTGAATGCTGGTGCCGGCGATTCAGGCAGTTATGCCCCCGTTGTGTGCCAGGACGATTCCCTGGTTGGAGATGATCAGCATGGTGAATGTGTCAAAGGAAGGACAGGTCTTCAAGTGCGAGATCTGCGGGAATGTTGTTGTGGTCAAGGAAGCCGGCGGCGGGGAGCTCATCTGCTGCGGCGAACCCATGGTTCTGGAGGAGTAAGCTATGGCAGCGAAAAAAACAATGGCTAAGAAACCGGTGAAAAAACCGGTTGTCAGGAAGGCAGCGGCAAAGAAACCAGTGGTTGCCGCATCGAAGGCAAAGACCCTTGCAGGTTTGGAGAAGAAGATCGGGAAAGTGCCTAAGTTCTTTAAGGAACTGACCACCAGGGAGCCCGAGATGTTCAATCTGGTGATGAAGTTCGAGGACCATATCTGGAGCGACGGTAAGCTCTCGAAGAAGACGAAGAAACTCATCGCCATCGCGATCGCCGCGGCTCTCCGCGACCAGCACGCGGTGCGGGCCCAGCTCGCGGGGGCAAAGGCTGTCGGCTGCACGAAGGCCGAGGTTGAGGAGGCGCTCCGCGTCACGTTCCTCCTCTCCGGCATGCCTGCCTACGTGTACGGCAAGGCCCAGCTCGACGAAGTGATGAAGTAAGGACCACATCCCGGCCAGGGGAGATCTCCCCGGTGACCGGAACCGTCCTGCTCTTTTTTTTAAAAAAACGTGAACCGTCAGTCCTGTTCAGACCAGGCCCATCGGGGGTTCGTCCCCTTCAGCCCTGTTGAGGTTGTCCGGGTGGACCTCCTGGTGGATCACGAAGGTCATGGCAAGGATTGCAAGGCCGATGATGAACGAGGCGAGGAATGCAAGGTCGAACCCGGCCGTGATCACCTGGACCTGGAGGCTTGCCGCGGAGGTCTTTGTCACATCATGGTTGCTCGCGATCCGGATGACTCCCGTGATGAAGATGAGGTTGAAGACCGCAATCCCGAGCGTCAGCGGCACGAACCGTTCGATGCTCGTGAGGCTCGAGACCATCCCCTGCTCCTTCTTTGCCACGGAGTTCATGATCATGGTCGAGACCGGTGTGAGGAGGAGGCCGAGGCCGAACCCGATCAGCGCAAGGGCGAGGACAATGTAGCCCGTATGGGTGTCGGTATGGAGCCGGGTCATCAGGAAGTACCCGACACAGAGGGCGACTGCTGCCCCGATGCAGAGCGGGCGGGGGCCTGTCCGGTTGAAGAGCAGGCCGGAGAGGAGACCTGCCCCTATCATGGCAACCGAGAGCGCCGTCATGATGAGGCCGGCCGAAGACGTATCGAAGTTCCTGACATACCTGAGGTAGAACGGCAGGAGGTAGTTGATCCCCGAGAAGCTGAAGAAGACGAGCGAGAGGACGAGGTTCGTCAAAAGGAAGTTCCGGTTCCGGAAGAGCGTGAGGTCCAGGATCGGGTCCTTAGTCATCAGCTCGTGCCGGACGAACCAGCCGATGGTGACGACCGCGAGGACGGCAAGCGCGAGGATCGGGGGCGATGTCCAGCCCATGGTCTCTGCCTCCGATACGACAAAGAGGAGGGACGCAAGGCCGGTGAAGACGAGCGCTGCCCCGGATCGGTCGAACCCGGCAAAGGTGCCGGTTCCCCTTCCGGCGGGGATCACTTTAGCCCCGAGGAGGACTGCCACGATACCGACCGGGATATTAATGAAGAAGATCGCGTGCCAGCTGAAGTACTGGGTTAAAAATCCCCCGACGGTCGGCCCGATCGCGGTCCCGAGCCCGGCAAGCATCATGATGATGGCCATGGCCTTCCCCTTCTGCTCCATCGGGATATAGGCCGTGATCATGGCCGGGGCGATCGCGGCGATCATCGCACCTCCGATTGCCTGGAACATCCGGGATATGATCAGCCAGGTGAGCGAACCGAACAGGTCCGGCAAAAATCCGCACATGAACGACCCGATCGTGAAGATGATGAATCCTGAAAGGAAGACCTTCTTGAACCCGATGACGTCGGATACCTTGCCAAATACCAGGGCACAGCCGGCCAGCACGAGCAGGTAGGACGTGGCAACCCAGCTCACGGCGCTTGTCGCGACACCGAACGATTCGGAGATGGCGGGGAGTGCAATGTTGACGATAGTCCCGTCAAGGGCGGTCATGAACATGGCAAGCGAGATGGAGAGGATGAGAAGGCCATATCCTGCTTCCTTTGGGACGGCACCCGTACCTGTCATGCATCAGTATTTCCGTTCATGACTGATGAGAATTGTGATATCCGGGATCGCTTCAGCACGGGTCACCCATACCAATCCTTTTTTAGCGTAAGGACATAGATCACGGGTATGCCAATCAAGGTCCTTGCCTTCGCCGGCAGCCCCCGCCGGCATGGCAACTCGGAGACTCTGCTCGACTGGGTGCTCGGGTCAATGCTCGAGGACAAGGACGTGACCGTGGAGAAGATCGCCCTCTCCGAGGCTAACGTCCATCCCTGCAATGGCTGTAATGCCTGCGAAAAACTCAACAAGTGTGTCCAGCGGGACGGGATGGATATCCTGCACGACAAGCTCATCGCGGCAGACTGTATCGTGCTGGCATCGCCCATCTTCTGTATGGGCATCGCATCCCAGCCCAAGGCACTCATCGACCGGGCACAGGTCTTCCGTTCCCGGAAATACGTGCTGAAGCTGCCGGTCGTCCCGCCCGAGCGGAAGGGGAGGCGCCTGGGCATCTTCCTTGCATCGGCCGGCCAGAACTGGGACCATGTCTTCGATGCTGCGGTGCCCTCGGTCAAGTGCTTCTTCCATGTCATCGATGTGAAGGACGCCGACATCAGTTACCTCATGGTCAACGGGGTGGACGAGAAGGGGGCAATCGAGAAGCACCCCACCGCCCGGGCCGATGCCCAGAAGACCGGCAGGAACGTGATCGCCGAGCTGAAGAAGCGGCTTGCCCCATAACAACGAGGAAGCATGGAGATTATTATCCTGGGAATATCGGGAAGCCCGCGGCGGCGGGGAAATACAGAGACGCTGCTTGACAGTTTCCTTGAAGGGGCGAAAGCCGCGGGCGCCACGGTTGAAAAAGTCGTCCTGAAGGATATCGATTTCACCGCGTGCCGTGGGTGCAACTCATGCCACAAGACGGGTGTCTGCGTTGTCAAAGACGATGCCCCGGTCATCTTTGACAGGATCCTTGCCGCGGACTGCATCGCGGTTGCTTCCCCCATTTACAGCATGGGGATCACCGCCCAGCTCAAGGGGTTCATCGACCGGGGGCAGTACCTCTGGGCCCGGAAACTGATGCTCAAAACACTCTCCTTCTCCGACGACCATATCCGGCGGCACAAGGCGATCTTCATCTCGACCGCGGGCCAGAACAACCCGGAGGTCTTCGATGCAGCGTTCCCTGCCATGAAAGCCCTCTTCAACGGGTGCGGGTTCGAGTATTATGCCAACATCACGGCAAACAACATGGACGAGTTCGGCGGGATCAAAAACCATCCCACGGCCCTTGCCGAAGCGTATGTGAAGGGGCAGGAGATCGTGCGGGTGCTCACCACGGAGAAGGCGCGGGTATAGTCCTCTTTTCCAAGTTCTGGTGGGATTCATCTCTTTTAAGACGAAGTCCCCCTGCTGCACCGGACACCATGAGCAGGTCGTACCACACAGGCTCCACTCCCGCCAAAAAAATCAGGAGAGGAATGAGAAGGTCAGGGAGATATAGAGGGTGACCACTGCAAGACCGAGGAGAAGGATGAACGCGACCGGGTTCCAGTCAAAGACTTTCCTGCCATCAAGGATACTGACCGGCAGCATGTTGAAGGTGGCAAGCATCGCGTTGATCTGGATGCCGGCAATGCCGACCTGTGCCAGGATGTCGCCACCCTTCAGCCCTGCAATGCCCCCGGCCACCAGAAACAGGATGGCAAACGGGATGCAGAGGAGGAGGCTGCTCGCCGGTCCCGCTGCCGAGATGATGCCGTTCTCTTTCCGAGTCAGGCCGGTTCCCGCCCGGCTGTAGATAACCGTTGCGCCCGGTGCCGCGAAGACGATGCCGGCAAGGGCTGCCATGGCGAGTGCCACGACCAGCATGATGCTGTCCTTGCGGAACTCCGCCCAGTACCCGTAGGCGATGGCGGTATACTTGTGCGCCATTTCATGAATGATAAATCCAAGGCCCACCGTGACCAGCGCGATCCCGATAAACTTCACTGCCGTGAAAAGGGGGACTTTCGGGGCAAGGTTGTAGAGTATTCCTCCCGGTGCGATCATGCACAGGGCAAACGAGACCGAGATGGCAATCCATGCGACAAAAAGATCTGCCTCCTCCCGTCGCGTAATCCGTTCAAGCATGGTTCTCTTTCCGGATCAGGGTTGGCGTTCCTGCGATATCTGCCTTAGTATCACATGGGAAGAGTACGTTTATTATACGCCGGGGGGATTGTACTTGGTATGACGCTTGAGAGGGTGCGGACCGAGATCTCCCGGACCGATGCAGAGATCGTCCGGCTCATCGCCCGGCGGCAGGAGCTGGCCGAGAAGATCGTCCGGATCAAGATACGGGACGGCCTCCCGATCCATGACGAGAACCGGACCGGCCAGGTACTCGACGCAGTCTTCAACCAGGCCGCCGAGCAGAAGATCAACCCGGTCGCCATCCAGGAGGTCTTCCGGATCCTCATCGCGATGAGCGAGGAGCGGCAGCGGGAGTTCTCGGGCGACGGGAACCTCCCGTGAAGATCCGCCCGTTCCTTTGCCGAGCCCTTTTTTTCTGGTGCAGGTAACATTTATATTGTGCCCTGAATAACCCAATCCCTTGTGGCGGGAAAGAAGATCCTCATTGTTGAAGACAATGCCATCATCGCGATGGAGACGATCGACCGCGTGAAGCGTCTCGGGTACGGGGTGAGCGGGATCGCAGCCACGGGGCGCGATGCGATCCGCCTTGCCGGTGCCATGCAGCCGGACCTTATCCTCATGGATATCAACCTCCGCGGGGATATGGACGGCATCGAGGCTGCCGTTGAGATCATGAGAAGGGCCAGCGTTCCGGTCATCTACATCACCGCATATTCCGATGAGGACATCCTGAAACGGGCAATGGCCAGCAAACCGTTCCGGTACCTGGTCAAACCCTACAAGGAGCGCGACCTGTACACCAGCATCGAGGAGGCGCTGGGAGACGTCCCGGGTACTGCGCAGCAGCCGGTCGTGCACGACCACCACCGGACCTTCGCGGAATACCTGGAGGAGTGCGAGGACGGGGTCATTGCCGTCGATGCCGCCGGGATGGTCCGGTATCTCAATCCCCGTGCTGAGGCGATGACCGGCTGGAGCCGGCAGGATATTGCCGGAACGCCCCTGTCCGGCATCCTGATACCCTGGCAGGAGGAGGATACAAGGACCGGATGCCCCGGCAGCACTGCCATCCCATCGCAGTTCAGTGGCTCCCTCGTGTCCGCTTCCGGCCGTGAGGTCCGGGCCTGTTTTGCATGGATCGGCCCTGCTGGCGGCCGGGCGATCTCGCCGCCAGGCTTCGTGGTCTTCTGGAAGAAGGCGGGGGGATCGTCATGAACACGGCGAACCGGATCGCTGTCATCGACCGGTGCAAGAAGAGCGGGGACTGGGAAGGGATTGCCGCGTTTCTCCGGGATGGCGACAAGGGCATGCGGCGGCGGGCTGCCCGGGCTCTCGGCGAGATCGGGGACATCAGGGCCATGCCGGTCCTGATGGAAGCAACCAGCGATCCCGATGCGTGGGTCCGGCTGGATGTTGTCCGGTCCCTGGGGAAACTCCGGGCAGCTGCTGCAACCGATGTCCTCATCGCCGCTCTTGAGGATGAGAATATCGATATCCGGATGGAGACGCTGCATACCCTGGGATGCACGAAGGACAAACGGGCGGTCGGGCCGCTGGTCAAGGCCTTGTCCGACCCCCACCAGGAGATCCGGGGCGGGGCGGCTGAAGCACTCGGGCGGATCGGCTGGACGCCGGCGGGCAGCCGTGAAAAAGTCCTCTTCCTCATGGCGAAGAAGGACTGGAGCAGCCTGCTGGAAGTCGAGGATCTCTCCTTCGATACCCTGTACGGGATCCTCAGCAGCCGCGAGGAGTACCTGCGGGTACAGGCTGTCGAAACGCTCGGCCAGACACGGGATGAACGGCTCTCCTGGTTCCTGCTCCCCATGATGGGGGATCCCTCCCGCACGGTCCGGCTGGGCGCGATGCAGGCATTTGCCGGCCTTCCGGGATTCAATGCGGATGAGACGCTGCAGGCGCTCGGCTCCGTGCCGGGAAAAACGGAAGTAACCCGGTGATCCGGGCCGGGGGATCACCCGAACCAGCCGAGGAAGATTATCGCGCCCAGGCCGATGAGGACGAGCGCAATGACCAGCCGGATCGCCTTCTTGTGCTGCGTCCGGAGATCCTCTGCCCGCTCCGGGGAGAGGCCGTACGCCACCAGGAGGGTGACGAGGATAAGCGGCAGCACGTAGACAAAATTGTACAGGATGAGCCAGGGGAGACCGGCCATGATGGTCATATCCCGGCCCATCAGCCCGAGAATACTGATATAGATCCCGCCGGTACAGGTGAACCCGAGGATCCCGGCAAGGATACCGAGGATGAACGCCGCAGGGAGGGAGGCCATGCGGGCATAGGTTCCGAAGATACCCTTCTTTGATTCCGGAATCGAGAGGAGGAAGTTCTCCCGGTCCCGTATGACATCCGTGAGCGTGATGATGCCGAGGATGATGGCGATCGCCCCGCCTATCAGCGAGAAGAGCTCGGCAAATCCTGACAGTGCGATGACCGAGAAGAGCCCGACCCCCATGAGCAGGTGGAAGAGGAACATTGCTGCAATATAGGCCCCGCCGGCCAGGATGATCCGTCTCCGTTCTCCGGCTGCGGCCATGGAGACCAGCAGGAATACCAGGACCGACATGCCGCACGGGTTGATGCTGTCAACCAGCGCCGCAAAGAACACGAGGGGAATGCTGAGTGTCGTTGCCGCCGGGGCACATTCCGGCTCCCCGGTCTCGGGAGTTGCCTGCCCGGAAGACTGGTTGCAGGATGCCAGTCGTTCCCGCTCGGCAATGATGGCGTTCTCGGCATTGCTGATGATAACAACATCGCCGGAGAGGGCAGTGTCCCCGATGATGAGGAGCGGGACTCCCGGGTTCCGGATACCGTGGGCGGCGCCTGCAGCCGCAAGCACCTGCCGGTTCTCCTGGTTGTTGTATACTTCGAGCCGGGTAAGATTGAGATCGGGATAGCGGCTTTCCAGCTCGTCCAGGACCGGTCTGACCTTCGCGCAATGGCTGCAGGTATCGCCATAGAAATACACCGCGTCAACCGCCTGGGAGAACTTCGTTACATCAGGGCCGGTTCCCAGGACCCCGTCTGCCGGCGTGTTACGGGTTACTTTTTTTTTTGCTGCGATCATCGGCTCAAGTTTCGGTACAATCTCCGCGGATCCGACCATCACCGTCCGGTTGTACGCTACCCGGGGGACCGCTGTCCGTGTCTCGCCTGCATACTGGTTCATGGCATCGGCGATGGCGTAGTTCGTCTGGTTATGCCAGATCTCCAGGTACTGGAAGTCCACATCCGGGTATTTCACACTCAGGTTCTCGAGATACAGGCGAATGTCATGGCAGTGCGGGCACTCTTCCCCGTAAAAAAAATAGACCGTCGTCGAGGAGAGGGTGAGGGAGGGGCCTTCGGGTTCGACCGGAGCGGGAGGTGACAGGAGCGATACGAACGCCGGCGCTGCAAGCCAGAGCCCCGCGATGATGAGCGCGGCGGCAAGTACGTACGCGAGTGTTCTCTGAGACGGTCCCCCATTGTCAGGGACCGGGGCTTTCTTCGGGTTTCGCCGGGATGATTTTGCCATATTTTAGTTCTCTCTCTTTGGTCAGGACGGCTCTTGATGGTGAGCGGGGGATAGTATCATTTCACCGAGATCATGGTCCCGACACCCTCGTGGGTGAAGAGCTCCAGGATGAGGTTGTGCTCGATGTTCCCATTGATGATGTGGGAGTAACTGACCCCGTTCTCCACCGCCTTGATGACCGAACCCATCTTGGGGATCATGCCCTCGCCGATGGCACCGGTCCGCTGCAGCTCGTTCGCTTCCTGGACGGTGAGTTTCCGGAAGACCTTGGTCCGGCCCTTGTCCATGACCCCGTCGACATCGGTCATGTTCACCAGCTTGAAGGCCCTGAGGGCGATCGCGATATCGCCGGCCGCGGTATCGGCATTGATGTTGAGGTTCCCGCCAATCCGGTCGATGGCGATCGGGGCAACAACCGGTATGTATTTCGCATCGAGCAGGGTGTTGAGGAGGGCAGGATCGATCCATTCGATCTCGCCGACATGACCGAGGTCGACTTCCCGGTGCACCCCGTCGACCTCGACCTTCTGCTTCTCCATCTTCCGCGCAAGGATGAGGTTCCCGTCGCTTCCCGAGAGCCCGACGCCCCGGGCACCGCACTTGGAGATCAAGGCGACAATATTGGCATTGATCTTGCCGACCAGGACCATCTGGGCGATCTCGAGGGTCTCCTGATCGGTGACCCGGAGCCCCCCGACAAAGACCGACTGCTTGCCCATCTGTTTCATCTTCTCGGAGATCTCGGGTCCCCCGCCATGGACGAGCACGACCCGGATGCCGACATAGTGGAGGAGGACCGCATCGCGGATGGCGTTTTCAAGGACAACGGGATCCACCATCGCGTGGCCCCCGAGCTTGATCACGATCGTCTTTCCATGGAACTGCTGGATATAGGGCAGTGCCTCCATCAGGACATCTTCACGCTTCATGTTGTATACTTCCCGTTGATCTCAACGTACTTCTCAGTGAGGTCGCAACCCCATGCAGTGGCTTCTTCCTTTCCCGCTGCAAGATCGAGGATAAACGTGACCTGCTTTCCGTGCATGGCTCCCTTGGCCTTCTTGAGGTCGGCGATGATCTCGCCGGTTTTTACGAGCGGATGTCTGTTCTTCCCGTCGCTGATGAAAAGGGAGACCGCGTTCGGATCGAACTTCACGCCGGCCCGGCCTGCTGCTGCAACAACCCGGCCCCAGTTCGGGTCCTCTCCATAGACAGCACTCTTGACGAGCGGTGACTCGATGACGGTGCGGGCAACCTTTGCTGCATCATCCTCCTTCTTTGCACCTGTGACCACGATCTCCAGCAGCTTGGATGCGCCTTCGCCGTCGGCCGCGATCTGTCTGGCAAGCGACCGGCAGCACTCTTCAAGGGCAGCGGCAAACTCCTTTGCATTAACTTTTCCGGCGTTCCCGGTTGCCGTGCAGAGGCAGATGTCGTTGGTGCTGGTATCGCCATCCACGACCACCCGGTTGAACGAGCGTTTCGTGGCAAGCTTCAGCGCCTCGGAGAGGGGTTTTGCCCCGATCTCCGCATCGGTGTAGATGAACGCAAGCATGGTTCCCATGTTCGGGGCGATCATGCCGCTTCCCTTGGTGATGCCCCCGATGGTGAATCCCTCGCGTTCAACGAGGGCGTGCTTCTGGACGGTATCGGTGGTCATGATTGCCTGCTCGGTGTGGACCTCCGCATCGGGAGAGCGGTCAAGCCGCTTTGCAACATCTGCGCACTGGCGCCGGATGAGCGGGAGATCGAGATACCTGCCGATGACCCCGGTGCTGGCAACGCCGACATGGTTCGAGGGGACTTCAAGGGTTTCGGCAGCCGCTTCGGTCATCGCAACCGCATCGGCATATCCCCGTTTTCCGGTATAGGCGTTGGCACACCCGCTGTTGGCGATCACGGCCTCGAGCCGCCCGGCCCGGATCTGTTTTCGCATCAGCTCAACCGGGGCTGCCCGTACCAGGTTCTCGGTAAATACCCCGGCAGCGGTTCCTTCAGCCCTGATGAGGGCAAGCCCGAACTTGCCCTCTTTCATTCCCCATGCCTGTACGCCTTCAACAGCACAGATACTCCTGAACGTCATGATTTGCATCAGCCTCGTTATTTTTCCGTGTATGATGATCCTATCGCATTGATGATGTCTGCCCTTGTAACAATCCCGACAATGGTCTTCCCGCGGAGGACCGGCAGGCGGGAGATCCCCTCTTTCAGCATCAGGGATGCAGCCTCCTCGACATCCATCTCCTCGGTTGCCGTGATGACGCGGTGCGTCATGATCTTCTTTGCCGGCATGTCGCCGATATTCCGGAGGGCATGCTTGGTCTTCTCCCAGTTGATGTACTCCCGGATCGGGATCTCGATGACCTCGAAGGGGGAGGGGAGCCAGAGGTCATCCGATATCCGCTCGGACTCAAGGAGGGAGATGAGATCCGACTCGGTGACCATCCCGACCACTTCGCGTCCCTCCATGACCGGAAGGCCCCCGAGGTGGTGTTTCCGGAACAGTGCCACAACGTCGCGCAGCGGGGTCTCTGCAGAGCAGGTAATGACATCCTTTGTCATCGCGTCCTTCACGAGCATAGACAGTCCCTCAGGGAAGCATGCCGGCGCCGGTCAGGCCGTCCTGCTCCTTATACCCGCACATCAGGTTCATGTTCTGGATTGCCTGGCCGCTCGCACCTTTCACCAGGTTGTCGATCGCGGAGACCGCCACAACCCGCGTCCCTTCGCTCTCTGCCATGATGTCGCAGAAGTTGCTCCCGCGGACTGCGGCGAGGATCGGCTTCTGGAGCCGGACGAAATACTCATTCTTATAGTAGTCCGCGTAGTGCTTCTCGACCTCCTTCTGATCCATCGGCTCTTTTAAGAGGATATGTGCGGTTGTCAGGATGCCGCGGTTGACCGGGACCAGGTGGGGGGTGAAGTACACGTTCGCCTTCGAGCCGAGGAAGGCGGCCTCCTGTTTCATCTCGGCAAGGTGCCGGTGGCTTGTCAGTTTGTATGGCCCGACATTGTCCCCGACATTGGGATAATGGGTGGTCGCAGATGGGTTGTCGCCTGCCCCGCTCACGCCGGTCTTCGAGTCATAGATGATCGTGTGGGCATATTTTGCGAGCGGTGCAGCTGCGAGTGTCGCGCCCGTCGGGAAACAGCCGGGGTTCGAGACAAATTTTGCATTGATGCAGTCCTTCCGGTGGAGCTCGGGAATACCATACGGCACCTGCATGTAATCGGTATGGGGGACACCGTACACCTTCTCAAAGACGTCCTTTGGCAGGCGGTAATCCGCGCTCAGGTCAACGACTTTGATCCCGCGGGAGACGAGTTTTCCCGCATAGGTCATTGCCGCGGTGTGCGGGACCGCGAGAAACGCCACATCGGCATCGATGGCGTCGGTCTCAGGGTTGGTGAAGGTAAGGTTCGTGAATCCCCTGAGGTGGGGATGGATCTGGTCCAGGGGAGTCCCTGCAAGCTTCCGTGAAGTGGCACAGACAACCTCAGCTTCCGAATGATAGGCAAGGAGGCGGATGAGCTCCCCGCCTGCATAGCCGGATGCCCCGACAATCGCGACTTTCATAGTAATGAGAGTTCCGGTTGTGAAAATTTAAGGCTTTTTTATGGCCGGGGTGCCGGGAAAATGAGCGGGAGGAGGGGGGTTATAAAAATCCGGTCTTATTTATGGTCCATTTTCCGCATACAGGTGCTGTGCAGCCTCTTCCCGAGAAGTGCGATCCGGTCATGGTCTTCGAGACCGTCCACGAGATCCTGCGGGAGCGCATCGGCACCCCGGGCTGCTCCCAGGTATGCCCCGCAGAGGAGTGCGATGGTGTCCGAGTTGCCACCGGTATTTGCCGCCACCGTGAGGAGATCGGGGGGATGACTGTACCGGCTGATGAGGAAGAACGCGATGGGGAGGGTCTGGAGGACATCGACACCGTTGCCAATCTTCAGGAGGGCGGTCTCGGTCTCCATTCCGGCCTTCTCGAGCGTGATCGCGTTGCGGATCTTGCCACCGAGGATCTCGTCCTCAGACTGTGCCTTTGCGAGCGCCCGGCCAACGGGATCCGGGGACTCGTGCAGGCTATGGTAGATGAGCGTGACAACGGTTGAGACTGCGGCATGGGCTGCCGGGTGCGTGTGGGTGACGTTGCAGGCGCGGACAGCGCGTTCACACGCTTCACTCATATCCGGGTACGTGAGGGCAAACGGGATCGCGAGGGGGAGGCAGCCGGAAGTCGTCGACTTTACGCCTTTTTGCGCTTCACCGGGCCGGAACGGGTGTTCGCATACCGCCGATATCGTCCCGTCCGGGAAACGGAGCGCCCCCCGTTCGTACAGCTCGCGCAGGGCAGTTGCATATCGTTCCTCGTTGAATTTACCGTCCGCGAGAAGGGTCCCCGCAAGGAGCACGATCTGCGTATCGTCAGTGTACTGCCCTGCTTCAAGAGCCTGGTTGGGATGGCCCTTGTAGGCACGGCGGTACCCGTATTTCATCTTGTTCAGGTTGGATGCGCCGCTCTCATGAGGCATCCCCAGAGCGTCGCCAATGGCCGCCCCCAGCAGGCAGCCGGAGAACTTCCCGATCATCGATCCTATATTAAAAAATCAGGACAGATAACACTTCTTATAATACTCCGCTTATCTTCACACATTCACCGGAGCAGGTCTACCATCCTTCATGCCCGGTATCTCCGGAAGGATCGATTCTCCATGATTCTACACGATTCTTCATGATTTCTGTGGAAGTCGAACAGATTTTCGACAATGTTTATATAGTATGTTAAACATGATTAATAATGTAAAATAGGTGGGCCATGACGGAAGATTTCGATGTCAGATTAGTCGAGGATGTGAAAACATACACGCCCGACCCACAGTACAAGAAGAATGCATGGATGGGAGACTACCAGACTGCGTACAATGAATTCCTTAAAAATCCTGACGCGTTCTGGGAAAGAATGGCAAAGGAGCTGGACTGGATCAAGTCATGGGACAACGTGAAGGAGTGGAATTATCCCTATGTCAGGTGGTTTACCAATGCGAAACTCAACATCTCGGCCAACTGCCTGGACCGTCACGTCAGTGACAACCGGCGCAACAAGGTTGCCCTTATCTGGCGGGGCGAAGAGGGGAGGGAACGGATCTTCACGTACCAGAAACTCCTCTCGGAGGTCTGCCGGTTTGCAAATGCCCTCAAGAAGCTCGGCGTGAAGAAGGGCGACTGCGTCTGCATCTACATGCCGCTTGTTCCCGAGCAGCTGATCGCGATGCTTGCCTGTGCCCGCATCGGGGCAGTCCACAGCGTGGTCTTCGGGGGATTCGGGGCAGCTGCCCTGAACATGCGGATCCAGGACGCGGGTGCCAAGGTCGTCATCACGGCCGACATCTCGATCCGGCGCGGCAAGGCGATCCAGCTCAAGGCAATCGTCGATGAGGCGATCATCAACGCCCCGACGGTCGAGCATGTCGTCGTCCTGCGTCGCAGGGATCCCCCCGTTGACCTCCACGAGCGCGAGCACGACTTCCACGAGATGATGAGGGGCATGCCCGACGTCTGCCCGGTCGAGGTCATGGACTCCGAGGACCCCTTCTTCATCCTGTACACGAGCGGTTCAACCGGCAAGCCCAAGGGCATCGTCCACACCTGCGGCGGGTACATGGTCGGCACCTACTACACGAGCAAGTACATCTTTGACATCAAGGACAACGACATCTTCTGGTGCACGGCCGATCCCGGCTGGATCACCGGTCACAGCTACATCGTGTACGGCCCGCTCGCTGCCGGTGCGACCGTCTTCATCTCCGAGCTGACGCCCGACTACCCGGACGCGGGCAGCTACTGGAACCTGATCGAGGAGCAGAAGATCACGATCTTCTACACCGCCCCGACCGCCATCCGGATGTTCATGAAGATGGGCGAGTCCTGGCCGGACAAGTACAACCTCAGTTCCCTGCGGATCATCGGCTCGGTCGGCGAGCCGCTGAACCCGGAGGCGTTCGAGTGGTATTACCGCGTGATCGGCAAATCGAAGGTGCCCGTCCTCGACACCTGGTGGCAGACCGAGACCGGCATGCACATGATCACTACCATGATCGGTGAGCCCATGCACCCCGGGTTTGCCGGAAAACCGATCCCGGGCATCGAGGCCGATGTGGTGGACAAGGAAGGAAGATCCGTGAAGCCCGGCACCGGGGGTCTCCTCGTCATCAGGTCCCCGTGGCCGTCCATGATGCGGACAGTATACAAGGACGATGAGCGTTACCGGAAGTACTGGTACACCATCAACGGCGTCTATGCTGTCGGCGACCTGGCAGTCAAAGGAAAAGACGGCTACATCATGATCCTCGGCAGGTCGGACGATATCATCATCGTTGCCGGTCACAACATCGGCACTGCCGAGGTCGAGAGTGCGCTCGTCTCCCACCACGCGGTAGCGGAGGCAGCCGTCATCGGCAAGCCGGATGTGGTCAAGGGCAATACCATCAAGGCGTTCGTCATCCTGCGGATGGGCAACCAGCCCAGCGACAGGCTCAAGCAGGACCTCCTGCACCATGTCCGGACCACGCTCGGGCCGATCGCGATGCCCTCTGACATCGAGTTCGTGGACAAGCTGCCCAAGACCCGGAGCGGCAAGATCATGCGCCGGGTCCTCAAGGCAAAAGAGATGGGCATGGACCCGGGCGATATCTCGACGCTGGAGGAGTAATCCTCCGGACCTTTTTCCATACCACACAAGGGATCGGTGAATCAGAACGATGAATGATACACTTCAGGAAACTATCATGGGAATGGAGCCGGAGAGAGGGCGGTGGGGGCTCGTCCTGCTCGGCCTGGTCATCAACCTGTGCCTCGGGACAATCTACTCGTGGAGCGTCTTTGTCGGGCCCCTGACTGATTACTTCAAGGGCCAGGGGCTGTCCGTGACGGCAAGCGACGTGCTGCTGCCGTTCTCGGTCTTCCTGGCATTCTTCGCAATCGCGATGCCGTTTGCCGGCAGGTACATCGAACAGTACGGCCCCCGCAACGTGACGATCGTGGGCGGGGTATTGACGGGGCTGGGCTGGCTCCTTGCCTCGTTTGCAACCTCAGTCCCGATGCTGTACATCATGTACGGGGTCATCGGCGGGATTGGCGTCGGGATCGCGTACGGCGTGCCGGTCGCGGTCGCGGCCCGCTGGTTCCCGGACAAGCGGGGTCTTGCGGTCGGGCTCACGGTCCTCGGGTTCGGGTTCTCGGCCTTCTTCACGGCAAACATCGCGAACTGGCTGATCGCATCGCAGGGCGTCATGACCACGTTCAGGATCTTCGGCGTGGCATTCGTGATCCTGACGATCCTGCTCGCCCTGCCGCTGAAGTTCCCCGGACCCGGGTGGACTCCCCGCGGGTATACCGCCCCGTGCGCATCGCCCGGGCAGGCGGGGACCTGCGAGTTCCGGCGGGAACAGATGGTCAGGTCCTCTTCCTTTGTTGGGCTCTGGCTCTGCTACTTCATCGGCTGCCTTGCCGGCCTGATGGCGATCTCGATCGCAAAACCCGTTGGCACGGACATGGGAATCGAGGCCGGCCTTGCCGTCATGCTGGTCGGGGTCTTTGCCGTCTTCAACGGGTTCGGCAGGCCGGTCTTTGGTGCAGTCACCGACCGGTTCACCCCGCGGAACGCAGCGCTGATCTCGTTCGTCCTCATCGCTCTCGCCTCGCTCCTCCTCTGGCAGATCCCGGGGCAGCTGACCTACATCGTCGCCTTCACCATACTCTGGGGCTGCCTCGGGGGCTGGCTTGCGATCGCCCCGGCAAGCACCGGCGCATACTTCGGCACCACCGATTACCCCCGCTGCTACGGGGTCGTCTTCCTCGCCTACGGGGCCGGGGCAATTGCCGGACCGCAGCTGGCCGGGTTCATCAAGACAACCACCGGCTCATACCTGGGAGTCTTCCCGCTGGTGATGGCCCTTGCAGTCATCGGGCTTGTCATCGCCTTTGCCCTCCTCAGGCCACCGGCAGCACCGGCCAACACACCCCGATAACCCCTTTTTACCGGTGGATCTTCTTCCGCTGGGCGATCCGGTAACCCGAGATCACCTGGACCGAATCCCCGAACTCCGCATCCAGCGCCGGGTCTCCCGAATCGACATAAAGGAACGGGAGTTCCGCGAGCTTGTGCGGCGTTGCGAGGATGATGATCTTCTTTATCCCGACCCTGCGCACCAGCTCCGCGCTGATCTGCTGGTTCCCCCTCCCCAGGATGAAACCCTGGGCGCCGATGGGGCTGAGGATGATGCGGGTGTCCGGGTACTTTCCTGCAAGGGCGAGGAGAGCCTTCTCGTCGCAGTCCGCAGCAACCAGCCGCCGGTTCCGGATCGCGTCCACGCCAAGGAGCGTCTTTTTTATTCCCAGCCGCTCCGCCAGCGCCCCGGTTGTTGTGCCGGCCCCGACAATGTAGAGTGCCCCCGGCAGGAGGATCTCATCGATGAACTGGGCAATCGCCGCCTTTGCCCGCTCCTCGTCCGCCTCCTCGTACACCTGCTTTGAGACCTGCACCCTGCCAGGCGCTGCAGGTGTCCTCGCGATCCCAAAGAGCCGCGTCTTCAGGACATTGTGACGGTACGCCTCCTCGTCGACATCCATCACCTCCGAGTCCCGGACCCGGGCCGGGTCGAAGCCGGCAACGAGCTCTGCCGCGGTCCCGGGATCGACGGCAAAGACCGCCGAGTACATCTTCACCCCGGCCGGGATCCCGAGGATCGGCACGTCCCGGCCGGTTGCGGAGAAGACATCCCGGGCAGTCCCGTCCCCGCCGCATAAGAGGATCAGCCCGGCGCCGGCGTCACGGATCCGCCGTGCAGCCTCCTGCGTATCGCCGGCCGTTGTCTCGGCACCCGGGGTGTAGACTACCTCATACCCGGTGATACCGGCACTGTCCAGCACATCAGCCCCCATGGGACCGGAGGGAGTGATAAAGACAAGGTCACGGGCTTTCCCAAGCAGGGCGAGCGCTGCCTTCGCCCGGTCGTGCGCATGCGGGACCGCACCCCGCCGGCGGGCCTCCCCGACATTGCCATCGGTGCCTTTCAGCCCCACCGAGCCGCCCATACCGGCAACCGGGTTGACGATTAAGCCGATGCGCTTCATGAAAAGAGATTGGTGGATTTTCTTATTGTATCTTAGGGATCCTGCCAATGGCCTCGCGGATCAGCTCGTCAGGATACTCGTAATCCACCAACTTGCCGGCATAGAAGGCATCGTACGCCGACATATCGAAGTTGCCGTGGCCGGAGCAGTTGAAGAGGATCGTCTTCTCTTCCCCGGTCTTTTTGCACTTGAGCGCCTCATCAATGGCACACCTCACCGCGTGGGAGGTCTCGGGGGCAACGATGATCCCCTCGGTCCTTGCAAAGGTCTGTCCAGCCTCGAACGCTTCGCTCTGGTGGAGGGAGACTGCCCGCATCACGCCGTCATGGACCAACCGCGAGACAATGGGGGAGTCGCCATGGTACCGGAGGCCGCCGGCATGGATGGAGGGCGGGACGAAATCATGCCCCAGCGTGTACATCATCAGGAGTGGTGTAAGGCCTGCAACGTCCCCGAAGTCATACATGAACGCGCCCTTGGTGAGCGTGGGGCACGATGCGGGTTCGACGCCGATGATGTCCACGTCCTTGTGCTTGCCGGAGAGCTTGTCGCCCGCAAACGGGAACGAGATACCCGCGAAGTTCGAGCCGCCGCCAACGCAGCCGATGACAACATCGGGGTAGTCGTCCACCATGGCGAGCTGCTCGCGGCACTCCTGCCCGATGATTGTCTGGTGGAGGCAGACGTGGTTGAGCACGGACCCGAGGGCATAGTTCGTATTGTCATGGGTTGCTGCGTCCTCGACCGCCTCGGAGATGGCGATGCCCAGCGCCCCGGGCGTGTCCGGATCCTTCTCGAGGACAGCCTTCCCGGAGTTGGTCCTGGTGCTGGGGCTCGGGATGCACTCCGCTCCCCAGACATTCATCATGGACTTGCGGTACGGCTTCTGGTGATAGCTCGACCCGACCATGTAGACCGTGCACTCGAGATCGTAGAGCATGGTGGCGAACGCGAGCGCCGATCCCCACTGGCCGGCGCCGGTCTCCGTTGCGATCCGCTCGATGCCTGCCTTCATGTTGTAGTAGGCCTGCGGGATGGAGGTGTTGGTTTTGTGGCTGCCGGCCGGGCTGACGCCCTCCCACTTGTAGTAGATCTTTGCCGGGGTTTTGAGGAACTTCTCGAGCCGGTGGGCGCGGTACAGGGGGCTTGGTCTCCAGAGGCGCAGGACGTCCTGGACTTCCTCCGGGATGTCGATGTACCGTTCGGTGGTCACTTCCTGTTTGATCAGTTCCATCGGGAAGATAGCCGAGAGGTCCTGGGGTCCGACCGGTTTATGCGTTGCCGGATGCAGTGGCGGGTCAAGCGGGCTTTTGAGGTCCGCCTGGACATTGTACCACTTCCTGGGCATCTGCTCCTCATCGAGCAGGATCTTGGTCTTCATACCCACTACATTGTCCTGTACAAATATATACATTGTGGAACACATTTGGCTAACTATGTATTTTTCTGTAAATCAAAAAAGGGACAGATGAGAAAAAATCATACATATATTATCAGACCGCACCTGTTGTACTACAGGAACGAGTCCTATGGTCTTTATCTATTATAGTCAGGGCGTATCGTCGCTGTACCAGGATTTCACCGAGCGCCTGATGTCCCATCTTGCGCTGAAAGGAACCGAGATCACGCACCAGGTCCTCAACCCGGCAACGGCTACCATGCACGTGAAGCACACGGATGAGACCGGCCAGCTGGCGATCGCGGTCGAGAACGACAATATCAAGGTCACCTATACCGTTGACCGGTACAAGAAGGAGATCTCCAAGGGTGTTGCCGGGGCGGTCGCGGGAGCCGGCCTTGGTGGCCTGCTCGGCACGATCCTGCGCCGTGACGGGAATGCCGGAGACGCCATTGCCGGTGCGCTCGGTGGTGCCGCAGCAGGCGGGGCGTACGGCGCCTATGACGGGTACGAGCAGTCCAAGAACGAGCGGACGGAGTTTGCCGCCGTGCTTGCCGAGACGATAAAGGAGGTCGAGGACGAGCTGCAGTCCATCCTCCAGGGCCAGGAAGAGGCAAAGTCCGAGGCCCGTGAACGGGGCCGGCAGAAGATCGAGGAGGACAATGCAAAGGCGGACGAGTACCGCAGTGCCCTCGAGGAGCTGTACGGTCAGGTACTCGCTGTCCAGGAAGAGGTGGAGATGGCAAAGAGCGAGGGCACGAACGTGACCAGGGCAAAGGGCAGGATCGACCGTGCCGATGCGCTCTACAAGGAGGCACAGGCGTCCTTCGAGAAGAAGGAGTACGGGACGGTCCGGCCAAAGATCACCGCCGCCCAGAACATGGTGGACAAGGCCCGCGAGGCCCTCTCGGAAGCCCAGTCCGGATCCTGAACCGGATCTCCCGCGTTTTTTCTTCGGCTGCCGGAATAATCCCGTTTCCTGCCCGGTTTTTTCCCCGCCGGGAATACTTTTATTATTCCCGTGTATGACCTGTACCTGAGCGGAGCCGGTGATACAACGGCAAATCACTGATCGGGATCTCCAGAAAATTCCGGGGCATCCGACGCAGAATATCGGAGAACGGGACGCCCGTTCTGGAGAAACGATTTATAGTGTCAACACAAACATGTTGACAGAAATCCGGGACATCGGTCTGCTGCCCCGGCTCCAATTCGGTGAAATCACATGAGTACTTCCTTACCAGACATCCTGATACGACCGGAACCATTCTTTGGGAATATTGCAAAAGAGCAGGGGAGCCTGAAGGTACCTGCCCTCATCATCCTTGCCGGAGCCATTGTCGGGGCGGCATACGGGTACCTGATGGGACAGCTCAGCGCAAAGATGATGGCGGGAGTCATGCCCGGCATGGACTCGATCGTCCTCATCTCGGCCGTTGCCGGTGCCTTTGTCGGGACGTTCATCTTCTGGCTGATCGTCGCGGCAATCTTCCACATCCTCTCTTCCCTCTTCAGGGGGACGGGTTCCTTTAACCGGACCATGGAAGTGGTCGGATACGGGTACCTCCCGCAGGTCATCGGTGCCATCATCACCCTCATCGCCGCAATCGAGTACCTCCCGAGAGTGACGGTCCCCGTGCTGACGAAAGCAGCACTCGACGACCCCGGGACCATGGAAGTGGCGATGAAAGCCTTCCTGCACGACCCGGCCATGCTGGAGCTCATGCAGATCACGACGCTCGTCTCCATCGTCTTCATGCTCTGGAGCGCCCACATCTGGATCTTCGGCATAAAACAGGTCCGGGGGATCAGCATGCGGGATGCCGCGATCTGCGTCGGCCTCCCGATTGTCCTCTATGTCCTCTATATGATCTATAACATTGGAGTAATGTAAATGCAAAAATCCCCCCTCAACCTCATCCTGATAGGCATGCTGGTCCTTACCTGCTGCATCGTCCCGGCAGGAGCGTACGCGACACCGGAATCCATCACCGCGGCGGGAAAGGTCTATGTCTCCAACGTAACCTTCGATCCCGGCGTCTTCTTCCCGGGCGACAGCGGTACCGCCACCTACACGGTCACCAACGGAAATACCGACCTGGGTGTTGTCGTCAACCATGCCGCGTTCCACGAAGACAACAATAACTTCCGGGTGGTCAGCGATCCGTACCAGAATTCCGCCCAGATCGGGCCCGGCAAGAGCCACACCTTCACCTTCACGGTGCTTGCCGATGCAACGGAGGGGTTCTACTACCCCACGTTCTCGCTGGGATTCCGGGACGCTGACAACCTCTTCTACCGGCAAATAGTTCAGGTCGACAACACGCCTTTGATCCTCACGGTCATCGACAAGCCCGATGCCTTCACGGCAGGCAAGAAGAAGACCGTGTACATGCAGGTCGCAAACCCGCGCAAGAACACGGTCAAGAACGTGATCCTCGTCCTCTCGGGCCAGGGTGCTGAGTTCACCCCCACGCAGGTATTTGTCGGCGACATCGGCCCGGGGCAGAAGATCCCGGTCAATGCGTCCATCACGCCGGCTAAGGAACTGCCGGTCCAGCTGACGCTGAACTACGACAACGGGGACAACCCCCACACCGTCCCGATGGAACTGCCCGTGAAGTTCGGGACCGACAAGAAGTCCGCCCAGCCGGTGATGAGCAACGTGCAGGTGAAGAACGAGGGCGATACCTGGCGGGTGACCGGCGATGTCAACAATGCCGGCCTCGAGACCGCGAACACGGTGATGGTCACGTCCCTTGCTCCTGCCGTCCCGCAGGACCCCTACAAAGTGTACGTGGTCGGGGCGCTCAAGCCCGATGACTTCGGCAGCTTCGAGATCACCTTCACCGCGGACGACACAGAGTCCGTCCCCCTCAGACTCTCCTACAAGGACGATGACGGGAACGTGTACGAGTCCGTTCAGGACGTGAAGATTGGCTCATCCGGCATCACGGTCAACGCCAACTCCACCGGCGGTTTCCCCCTGCCGGTTGCGGCAGCGGGCATCGTGCTCGTGGTCATCTTCGTGGGCGGCTGGGCATACTATCTCAAAAGGTACAAGAAGTGACCGGGACCATGGCTGACGAACCGGTCATGCTCTTCCGGGACGTGGTGAAGGTGTACCCGCTCCCCGCCGGCGACGTCCGGGCACTGGACGGCGTATCGTTCCAGGTTGACCGCGGGGAGTTCATCTCCGTGATGGGGCCGTCGGGATCGGGCAAATCGACCCTCCTGAACCTCATGGGCTGCCTCGACATGCCGACCACGGGCGACATCTGGATCAGCGGCACCCGGATCGGTGACATGTCGGACGCCGAACTTACCAGCCTGAGGCGGGACCATATCGGGTTCATCTTCCAGTACTTCAACCTCTTCCCGCTCCTCAATATCATCGAGAACGTCACCTTCCCGATGATGCTCAAGACCGGCAAAGGGGTCGACCCCGAGCGCGGGAAAGAGGTGCTCCGGGCCGTCCAGCTGGACGACTCCCTCTTCACCCACACACCCACCGAACTCTCCGGCGGCCAGCAGCAGCGGGTTGCCATAGCCCGGGCCCTCATCAACAACCCCGACATCCTCCTCTGCGATGAGCCGACCGGCAACCTGGACTCGAAGACGGGTGCCGGCATCATGGAGCTGATGAGCGATCTCAACCGGAACGGCACGACCATCATCATGGTCACCCATGACCCGCACATCGCGGAGTACTCGGGACGGACCATCCGGATCGCCGACGGGAGGATCGTGGAATGAGCATCTTCTGGGAGATCGCCAAGCGCAATATCCGCATCCACCTCCTCCGGTCATCGCTCGCCATGCTCGGGATCGTGATCGGCGTGGTTGCCATCTCGTCGATGGGGATCCTCGGCAACAGCATGGTCCTCTCGGTCTCCGACAGCCTGCGGACGGTCGGGGACAGCGTCATCGTCACGCCTCATGCCGGCGGGGGCGGGGGTCATGGCTTTGGCGGGGGCAGCTCCTCGACCGCCCTGGTCATCACGGAGCAGGACTACCAGCAGATCAAGCGGGTCTCCGCCCCCAACACCGCAATACCGGTGCTCCAGACCTCCGACCGGCTGAAGATGGGCGTGGGGAGCGACGACCTCTTTGCGATCATCTACGGGCTTGACCCGGACGATGTCCCTGAACTGCTGAAGCTGGAGGCCGGCGATTACAGCCGCGGCGATGCCGGCTGCCTGGTCGGGTCGACCTTTGCCAAGGACAACAATGTCAAGGTGGGGTCCCGCATCGCGGTCGGCACCGACGGGAACAAGGGGACGCTCCGGGTGACCGGCATCATCGAGGAGCGGGGGATGGCATTCGATGTCAGCACCGACTCGGCCATCGTTGTCACGCAGAACTGGTTCGAGAACGCGTATAACCGGAACGATTACGACAAGGTGGTCGTGAAGGTGAAGAACCTGGACGACATCACCGCGGTCAAGGACGCGATCGAGAAGCAGATGAACCGCCGGGACGAGACCGTGGACGTGATGGACACAAGAAAGGTCATGGAGTCCATCTTCGAGGCGTTCGGCCAGATCACGACCTTCGTCTCTGCCATCGGCGGGATCTCGATGCTGGTTGCCGGGGTTTCCATCCTGAACATCATGATGATGTCGGTGACCGAGCGCGTCAAGGAGATCGGGATCATGCGCAGCATCGGGGCGCAGCGCCGGGAGGTGATGTCGATGTTCCTGTACGAAGCAGTCATCCTGGGAGTTGTCGGGAGCGTCATCGGCGGGGTGATGAGCCTCCTTGGGGGCTATGCCATCAGCAGCCTGATGCTCCAGACCACCAAGTACCTCTTCGTGGGATCAAGCCTCATCCACATCGTGTACGGGATGACGTTTGGCATTGTCATCTGCATCATCTGCGGCATCTACCCGGCCTGGCGGGCGGCAAACCTCAACCCGATCGATGCGCTCCGGCACGAGTGACCGGATCAACCTGAACCTTTTTTTGGCCTGCCACCCTCCGGTATGCTATGAGCCCGCCCTGCGCTGAACCCGACTGGAACGCGATCTGGAAGGAGCGGCAGCGCCTGCAGGAGTCCACAAAGACCCATTCCGATTCGTCCCATAACTGGGACCGAAAGGAGAACGCGGAGCGGTACGACCGGAACGCGGCGGGCGAGTACGATGACCGGGTCCGGACCACCATCGGATCGCTCCCCGTGACAAAAGAGTCCCGGGTGCTCGACATCGGGGCCGGGCCGGGCGTGCTCGCCATCCCGCTCGCACCGCTCGTGCGGGAGGTGACCGCGGTAGAGCCCGGCGCCGGGATGGTGGAAGTACTCAGGAAGCACGCGGAACGGGACGGAATCCGGAACATCTCCTGCGTGCAGAAGACCTGGGAGGAGGTCGATCCCTCCCGCGACCTTGCGCCGCCGTACGATATCGTCATCGCATCACTCTCCCTGACCATGCATGACATCCGCGAGGCGCTGCAGAAAATGGACGCGGTCTCTTCCGGTTCCGTCCACCTCTTCTGGTTCGCGGACATGCCCTTCTGGGAGCGGATGTATGCCGATCTCTGGGAACCGCTCCACGGTACGCGTTATTACAGCGGGCCGAAAGCCGACTGCCTCTTTGGCGTGCTGTACCAGATGGGCATCTACCCGGATGTCACGATGCTGCCGATGGGAAAGGCATACCGGTTCGGGAGCCGGGACGAGATGATGGCGTTCTTTGTGAAACGCTTCGGGGCAGCGACGCCGGAGCAGGTGCGGATCGTGGAGGAGTACGTAGACCCGCAGATCCACAGCGGGGGTGGCGGGGTCGTCATATCAGGAGAGTCCACGCTGGCGCATATCCGGTGGAAGACGAAGACCAGGGATTGAGCAAACGCCCCCTGCCGGAACCACCCCACCTTTTTATATCATCAGTAAGACTATCGCTCTTCATGGCACTCTCTCCAATCATCACCCCGGTCGCCATGCTCCTCGAGCTGGTCATCTGTGCCCTCGGCATCTGGGTGGGCTATGCAAAGAAGAAGAATTACGGGTATCTCTTCGCCGTGACATTCCTCCTGTTCGCCCTGTTTGACTATCTTGGCCAGGCCGGGCTTGATGCAGACAGCCTCTCCATCGTGAACCTCATCGCGGTGCTCGCCGGGCTCGGCGGCATGTACCTGGTCTTCCGGGAGAGATGACAGGAGAGGCATTCCTGGGTCAACCGGTCCCGGCAGCAGGCGGAATGGAAAATGAAAACACGTAATTTAAATTTTTAAATTTTTTATATGGTATAATGCAGACCAGCAGATTGCTCCTCATCGTTTCCCTGGCAATAGCCGGCATTTTTAATCTGTATCTCGGTTTATCCTACCTGCCATCGAATGACGTTGCCGGATTATCCATTCCTGCAACAATTCTTGGGATCATCTGCGTCCTGGGCGCAGGCTTCCTGGGATACCGGGAGATCAGGAATTATGATACCGCTTCCCCCCTGGTAAAGCAGTCCCTGGTGATCCCCCTTGCCCTTGCAGGGATTCTCATCCTCTATAATGGAGTGGAGTTCATCCGGTTGTTCGGTTTTGACGGGATTGCGTTTGTGACCGTTGTTGTCGGTATGGGCCTCTGCCTCTGTGCCCTCGCCCTGAGTTATGGCGAGAAGGACGAGACCATCAGGTTCTACCGGATCCTCATCACGTCCATGATCGGTGTCGGGATCCTGTGTATTGGCATCGAGGGGATCCTGACGGATGTAAAGAGTATCCTGATGTTGTCATACGGGATCGTCTTTGTCAGCATCATCGTCCTCTGCATCGCACTCTGGCTTGCGTACCAGCAGTTCGGGCAGTATGATATCAGACTCTGAAGGTACGCAGGAACCCCGGCCCCTGGGGTCTGGCGAATCCGAAGCCTTTCTCAAATGGCCGAGGATGAGAAGACCGAAGGTCTTCGAACCCCTCGCAACTCGAAGAACACTTCGTGTTCTTCTCATCCTCGGGGTCTTGCGACCCCTCGGACTAGAAAGCATATAATTTCACACAGATAACGCGTGGAGCAACAGTGTGGCCGGCCCTTCCTTCACGGTAACCGCAGGCCGGCATATTCACAACAGGGTAAGGAGCAGTTGCCATAGACCAGATCCAAAAAAAGCACAACAAAATCTGCACAGCTGATGAATACCGGACGACAGCGAGAACTGCGACCGGAAACTACGGGGGCCGGCCATGAGCCGCGGCCGGCAGCCGGTGATGGCGATGAGCGAGGCGCTCGCGATCGCCCGTAAGCGGGGCGAGGTCCGGCAGTTTATGCACGAACCGGGCCGGATCTGCGACTTCGTGATCTACATCCCGGCCATCACGGCCCACGTCCGGATCCGGCGCGTGACCCGCGTCCACTGCGACCATGCTTGGATCGAACGCGAAGCGGCCGATGCCCTCGCAGCCCTCCGGGCCATCGCGGCCGGCACCGGGATCTCCCGCGAGCTCTGGTGCTTCCTGCCCCGCGGAGCGTTCCGGTTCTTCCGCGTAGAGGCGGCCGGGCTTTGTGAGCTGGACCGGGCCGGGACGGTGATCGTCCCGAAGACCTGGGGCGATGTCCCGGCCCGGCAGGCAGCGGCTGCCCGGGAAGTAGTGACCACCTCGACACCTACGATACCCCCAACGCTGGCACCGCCGGAGAAGGTCTCCGAGGATGAAAAAGCATCAGCGGAGGGTGGAGTGGGGCCCTGATCGATCCTCCAAATCAGGCCCGGATTGGCAATCGGAGCCCGAATAACCGACTTTTTCCGGGCCCCTTTTTCGGGCTTCCGAAAATAGATCGAATTCGATCGAGAACGGTACAATGAGCCCGGATTCCTGCCAGCAAATCGCCCGGATGGGTTTTCCGAACGCCGGAGATCTCGAAAAACGCTAATACACGCTTTTGGGCGGCGAAAGTCGCCCTGGGACGGGCGAAGGGGACGGGGTTTTGGCCGGGAGGGGGGTCCGGATCAGATCTGCGGTGATCCGGCTCTTTCTCCTCACGGTCCCAGGTACTGCAGGTTCACAAAGACCAGGAATATCAGGACCGGCACACCTGCCGACACGGCCGCCTTCATGGGGGAAATATTCCGGGCATGGCGGAGGCCGTACGTCATGAGGAGAAAGACCAGGAGCGACGCGATGAGCGTTCCCGCCCGGCTGATGATTGCAAGCAGCTGGTTTCCTGCTAACGGTGTCCCGAATGCTATGACCGGGACCTGGAACGCCGCCAGAGCAAGGGTGCCAAGGAGCAGGACAAGGCCGTAGAGGGCCAGGCCTGGCGCAAGGGCGTACCCGGTGTTCTGGAGAGTTTTCTTGAAGGAGCCCGATCCCCGGAAGAGATGGCTCATGAGATACACGACGCCGGAAGACGCAACCCACGCAAGCACGCTGGAGAGGGTCATCAGCACCACGGCAACCAGCGTGAGGAAGAGCACGTTCCCGATCCCTGAGGAGAAGTAATTGAGGCTGACTGCCGCCATCAGCCCGACGGACATCACGATGCTTGCGGCAAGAAGCCAGAGGAACGTTGCAAACAGCGTGTCGGGCCCCTCCGATACCGTCCGGAAGAACGCATCCGGCCGGAGGAGAAGGTCCCGGATCATGTGCGGCGTGTTCACGTTCACCGGTTCAGGTCCGCCCGCTTCCCGGCTCTTCTTCCTCGCTGACCGGTGTACCATCCAGCCTGCGATGACACATACGCAGAGGATGGGTACCCCAACAATGATGACCAGGAACGCCAGGCCGACACCGTCCATGTTCGTCATGATTATCTCCACTCCTTCAGGGAATATTTTAGTAAAGAGAATTCCGGGCCTTGTATATTAAAAGATGCCGGGGGATTCGGCCGGGCATAGGGGGTCCTTGTCTCCGGTTTAGAGATTCATTAATGTTGGACGGTCGTGAAATAATTTTTCAGTAATCGTACCTGTGGTGAAGCTGAAATGATACTGGTTGATGCGAAGTGTACTGTGGTGCCGGAACGATGCGCTGATTTCATCCGCGAAGTGGAGAAGATCGTGCCGACCGTCCGCAGGGAAGCCGGGTGCACCCGGTATGAACTGCTCAGCGATGGTTCCGCTCCCGGGGTCTTTCATTTTCTTGAAGAGTGGGAGAGCAGGAGACATCTCGATGACCATATCGCACAGCCGCACATGAAGGAGTATTTTGCAAAGACCAGTCCATGGCATGCATCCCCGACGCTGCTGACTGTCTACGAGATCCGGTCATCGCAATCGATCACGATGGATGAGTGAGGGTGCGGGCACCCCCCCCGGGCCCGACACGGGGCTCTTCGAAGAATGATGACGAATTCTTCTCTTCCTACTCCTGATGAGGGGTCGGACGTCGGAGAAAAACCCCTCCCGGACCACCGGGGCTTTGCAGGTGCCGGGCGGGTCCTGAGAAAAGCGATTGTAACATTGTTACATATTGCCCCACTGATTCCCGTCGGAAAATGGGGATTTATTCCGGATCAATTACCGCGTTTTTCATATGTCGAATGTCGAAGACATGAGACACGAGAAGACGCCAGTCTTCGCTGTTCATTGCCTCTGCCAAAACGGGGGGTGAGGCAAAACTCGTACAACGGAGGCCGATACGGGGCCGGATTGTTATCGGGGTGGGGGGTGGTTTGGTGGGGGATAGCCGAACTTATGGTAGCAGTGGAAGTGGCGTTGGAGAGAACAAAAAGAGAGATAGGATCAGAGACCTGCCCGGTCAACAATGACATCGGCAACTGCCTTTGCACTCTTGAACGGGAAGTCTGAAGCCTTCAGGAGTTTGCCGGCTTCTCCGGCAGTCATCTTCAGGTCTCCAACCTGGCATGTCGTGTCAGCCCCGCTCGGGAATGCTGCGATGAGATCCTTGGGGGTTTTAACAGGGAACTTCGCCCCTTTCAGTGCCCCGGAGATCTGGGCATGAATCTGCTCCCGCACAGAGCGCGTTTCGCAGCTGAGCATTTCCGAGATCGCTCCGGCAGCTCCTGCGATCGGGCAGTCTGCATTGTGGGTGCTGCACCCGAAGCAGGCACCCTTGACTGCCTTCAGGGATTCTTCTGCTTTCGCCTTCGATACATCTTTGTCGGTGTACTTCCATGTGGGCATCTTTTTCACCGGACAATCATCGCGTTGTTAGAAATATATACTTGAGCGTCACAAAAATATACAAGCAATTTTGCTACAGAAAAATGACCCTCATGCTCATGAGGGTATACTGCAGAACGGGTGTGAGGGTTATGGGGGCAGCATTCGGGACCATGAACGAGATCCGGGAACTGAAGACCGAGATCTCCGGGCTCCGCACCGATCTGAAGCGGTTCATTGAGCGGGCCAACCAGCAGCATATCGATACGGTTCTTTCCGATCTGAAGAAGAATTATGCCGGTCTCTTCACCGAACACCAGGTCGAGACCGCAAAGACCGGCCTCTCAGATCACATGGTTCATGATTGTAAGATGCGGGAGAAATGTTATGAGCTGTTCATGAATTTCCTGCAGAATACCTCTCAGCACATCAAAGACGGGCAGGTATCCGATGAGATCATCCAATCGTACCGTGAGCAGATGAAGGCGATGCGGAGCAAGGGGCCGTTTGACCGTTGCGACACCTGCTTTACTGAGGTCCACCGGCTCTTTGAGAAACAGGTGGATCTCATGCAGTCGCTTGGTATTTACCAGAAATCCGCCAGCAATGCTGATGGTCCTTCAGAACCCGCTGATGACGCGGTTGTCCGGGACGTACTCGAACCGGTTGCGAATATTCAGCGTTATCAGATCCTCAAATCCCTCATGGTCCAGACACGGACGTTCTCCGATATTTCACAGTTGACCGGGCTGCGGGGCGGGAACCTCCTTTTCCATATCAAAAAACTTACCGAATCAGGCTTGATTCTCCAGCGACACGAGCGCGGGGATTATATCATCACGGACAAGGGGTACAGGACGATGACCGCAATCGCCCGGCTACACAGCGAGCTGCACCCGGACTGATCTACTCTGTCATGCGAGGCCCCCGCTCGGGGTCTCCGTCGGTGAATTTTCACCTTAGGAGGGTTGGGTGGGGACACCTGAGGATCGACCCTCCAAATCAAGCCCGGATTGGCAATCGGAGCCCGTATAGCGGACTTTATCCGGACCCCTTTTTCGGGCTGCCGAAAACAGATCGAAATCGATCGAAAACAGTACAATGAGCCCGGATTCCTGCCCGCAAATCGCCCGGATGGTTTTTTCGAACGCCGGAGACTCTGAAAAACGCTAATACACGCTATTGGGTGGCAAAAGCCGCCCTGGGACGGGCGGGGGTAGCGGGGGGCCGGAGGGGTGTGGGGGTTCCGGGGGTGCTCGCCCGGTGCTGGCCGGCGCACCGACGATGCCGCTCACCGCTTCGGGTGCGGGTCGCCGGGACGCCGGTGTTTTTCGTCGCGGGTACCGGGGCGTGTGTCCACCTGGTTTCTTAGATATCTAAGAGGGGGCCCCTGGTCTGAAAACTCCCCCACCCTCCCGGGCCGATCCCTTTGCACTTCCCGTGATCCCACATCCGCCCGCTGCTGTAACGTTGCTACATATTGCCTCACTGATTCCCGCCGTAAAACCCTGAATTATTCCGGGAGAATTACCGCAGTTTTGGGAATTACGATCCGGGAATATTGGGGGGTGAGGCAAAACTGGTACAACGGGGCGTTTTACGGGGCCGGATTCTGCTTCGGGAGAGACGGGGTGGGGGAGCGTGGGCGCTACGACGGAGGGTGGAGTGTCCTCATCATCCACGCGAGAAGGGCAGGGCAATGTGTCGATTTTTCCAGAATTTTTCGACACGTTTCCGGCATATGTTGAAATATTCGACACAAAAAAAATGAGATCGGGTTTACAATAAAAATTTTCAAATGAGATTATGATCGCGATTTCATTCTTGATCCGGATCAATAAACCTTTGATTTTCTTTTTTCAACCGGATCGTGATTGAATTTTTTTTAAGCAGGTTTTGGTTGAAAACGGTTGGGATCCCCCAAACATGAAGACGCTCTCGGGGCTCCGCTCGAAGAATTCCCGGAGAATTCTTCTCAAAAGAGTCCTCGCTGATGCGACGACTCTTTCCCCGCCGCTGGGGCGCCCCGGTTGCGATGACGACGTATTACCTGCTAATTAAATGAAAAAATCGTGAAAAATATTCACTGAACTCTTTATTGAGGCCGCCGCGGGGCGCCCTTCGGGGCGGCGGCAGTTCTCGTTTTGGGGGTATGGGGGCATCAGTCCCCATAGGTGATATTGATGATTTCGACAGTATACAAAAATTTTCTTGTTTACCCAACCTTCCTAATCCTCGCCATCGCTTCCTTCAGCTTCTCCATCGAAGTAGCGTATGACAGCCGGACCCATCCCGGCGCATAAAAAGCCGAGCCAGGAGTAGCGGCAACGTGCCCCTTGTCAAGCCAGCGGGACGCAACCTCCACATCATTGCCGGCAACCTTCACGAAGGCATAGAACGCACCATCGGCCGGCGCCGTCTCATAGCCCATGTTCTTCAGCTCGCCCATGACATACTTGCGCCGCTTGTCAAACTCCAGCCGCATGTTCTCGACGCAACTCTGGTCGCCCCTGAGTGCGGCAACCCCGCCGAACATCGCAAAGGTCGTGACCTGGCTGATCGAGTGCTGCTGCACCTTGGACATCTCTTTGATGATCGGCATGGGGCCGACCGCGTACCCGAGCCGCCAGCCGGTCATCGCGTAGGCCTTCGAGAACCCGTTGATGGTGATCGTCCGCTCGTGCATGTCGCCGAGGGCCGCAAGCGAGAGGTGCTCTTTGCCGTAGATCATCTTCTCGTAGATCTCGTCCGCCATCGCGTACAGGTCCTTGTCCTCGCAGAGGTCGGCAACGAGCTGCATGGACTTCTTATCGAACACAGCGCCGGTCGGGTTCGACGGCGAGTTGACGATGATCATCTTGGTCTTCGGGTTTATCTTTTCCAGGAGTGAATCATCGAGCTGGAAGGTCTTCTGGCTGATCTCGTGGAAGACGGCCTTCCCGCCGGCGATATGGACACAGGGCTCGTAGCTCACCCAGGCCGGGGTGAGGATGATCGTCTCGTCGCCCGGGTTCAGCACGG